>Ga0180217_1000096_pt1 | contig 196645 bp, 181 predicted proteins | sample eDN3rd37CBELigOP_FD_128521 | JGI IMG/M metagenome (GOLD analysis project Ga0180217, IMG submission 128521) | Enriched Organic Plus compost microbial communities from Emeryville, California, USA - eDNA 3rd pass 37_C BE-Lig OP (version 2) (version 2) ... | reverse complement strand
TCCAGACCACCCATCCGGGTAAACCCTGACGCTGCGTCACCAGCCAAGCCCAAGACTATAGCATAACTTTTGCAAACCACGCAACCGACTTCTGCCTGAATTGCGCACTGCCTTGCAAAAATCACGTGGCCCCCGCACCGCAGAACCCCGCGCCTTGCCTTGCCCTGCCGCACCGCCCCGCTTCAATTTCCGGGCCCAGCGGCAAGGGAGCGAGACTATAGCACAGATTTCGGACTTGTCATGCCGGTTTCATGAAAAGCCATTAAATGCCGGCAAACAGATACAGAGATCATGGTGGGATCGCACCCTGTTTTTTTGCCGCGGCCCTTCCCTCGGGGGCCAGGTATCTATATATATACGTAGCGGCCGGGCGTTGCCCGGCCCTTGCGTTTACCATTCGCCTTCCCTGCCAGGAGATGATGCCCCCATGCCCCCCGCCGTGATCGCCCAGAGCGAAGACATCCTGATCAACGTGACCCCGTTCGAGACGCGCGTCGCCCTGGTGGAGCAGGGAGCGGTGCAGGAGCTGCATGTGGAACGCAGTATCCAGCGCGGCCACGTGGGCAATATTTACTTGGGGCGGGTCGTGCGCGTGCTGCCCGGCATGCAGAGCGCATTCATCGATATCGGGCTGGAACGGGCGGCGTTCATCCACATTGCCGACTTGCGCGAGAACCGCGGCGAGCGCAGCCAGGGCCTGCCGCCCACGCCCATCGAAAAGCTGTTGTTCGAGGGCCAGACCCTGATGGTGCAGGTGGTGAAGGATCCACTGGGCACCAAGGGCGCCCGGCTGTCGACGCAGATCAGCATGGCGGGACGCATGCTGGTGTATCTGCCGCACGATCCGCACATCGGCATTTCGCAGAAGATCGATTCGGAGGCCGAGCGCATCCAGTTGCGCGAGCGCCTGCAGGCGCTGGTGCCGCCCGAGGAAAAAGGCGGCTTCATCGTGCGGACCCAGGCCGAGGGCGCGACGGACGAGGAACTGACGGCCGACCTGGAGTATCTGCGCAAACTGTGGGCCAGCGTGCAGGCGGCCGCCCGCACCCAGCCCGCGCCGGCGCTGCTGCACCGCGACCTGACGCTGGCGCAGCGCGTGCTGCGCGACATGGTCGGCCCCAACACGAACTCCATTCTGGTGGACTCGCGCACCACCACCACCGCCTTGCGCGAATGGGCGCGCCTGTACACGCCTTCGGTCGTGGACCGCATCGAGCACTACAGCGGCGAGCGGCCGCTGTTCGATACCGCCAACGTGGACGAGGAGATCGCGCGCGCGCTGTCGCGGCGCGTGGACCTCAAGTCCGGCGGATATCTCATCATCGACCAGACCGAGGCGCTGACCACCGTGGACGTGAACACGGGCGGCTTCGTGGGCGGCCGGAATTTCGACGACACGATCTTCAAGACCAATCTGGAAGCCGCGCAGGCCATTGCGCGGCAACTGCGGCTGCGCAACCTGGGCGGCATCGTCATTCTCGATTTCATCGACATGGAAGATCCCGAACACCGGGAAACCGTGCTGGGAGAGCTGAAGAAGGCGCTCGCGCGCGACCGCACGCGCATGACGGTCAACGGGTTCACGCAACTCGGCCTGGTGGAAATGACGCGCAAGCGCACGCGCGATTCGCTCGCGCACCAGCTCTGCGAGCCCTGCCCCATGTGCGAAGCGCGCGGCACGGTGCGCACGCCGCGCACCGTCTGCTATGAAATCCTGCGGGAGATCCTGCGCGAGGCGCGCCAGTTCAACCCCAAGGAATTCCGCATCCTGGCGTCGCAGCAGGTGGTGGACCTGTTCCTGGAAGAAGAAAGCCAGCATCTGGCCATGCTGGGCGATTTCGTCGGCAAGCGGATATCGCTCGAAGTCGAGGGCGGCTATACGCAGGAACAGTACGACATCATCCTGATCTGACGCCTGCCGCGAAGCTCTCGGCCCCGTTCCATAACAGAGAAACCCGTCGCATGCGCGACGGAATGTAGCGCGGGTGTGTCATCCGGATACGAGTGCAATCAAATCTGAAACCGCGGGCGCGCCGGGCCGGTTGCCGATAAGCTCCCGGGCGGTCGATCTGGCAGCCGGCGCCCGCCGGCGCCAGGTCTTTTGTTTTTGGCATACCGGAGATTTGATTGATGAAGTCCCTGTTCCGTCCGATCGCGTTGCTGGCCGTTGCGTTGCCGCTGGCCCTGGGAGCATGCGGCAGCAAGGAGCCCGAACAGCGCGCGGCTTTTGCGCAGTTCCTGAAGACCCGCATCGTGGACAAGCCCGGCATCCACGTGCCGCAGCCGACGAACGAGGAAACCGAGTCGTTTGGCGATTACGCCTCGCATTACCAGGTGATCACGGATTTCCATGCCGGCATGGACGCGTCGGTCAAGCCGCTGGGCGGCATGATGCAGAAGACGTCGATGCGCTCCCTGGGCGACATCATGGGCCGCCGCGACGAACTGAAGACCGTGCAATCCGCGCTGGGCGAGATGGGCGCCGCGCTGAAGGAAGAGCGCAGCAAGGCGGACGCGGCGCGCGCCAAGCTGCAGCAACCCGACGACCTGAAGACCGTATATGACCAGGCTTACGAGAAGACAGTGACCCTGCCCGCCGACACCTTCGCGGACGTGCTGCCCCAGCTGAGCGCGACGCTGGACGCGAGCCTGAACGTGGCCGATTACGTCAGCGCGCACCAGGCGCAGATCGACGTGTCCGGGCCGGTCGTGAAGGTGAGCGACCCGGCGGTGCAACAGCAGTTGAACCAGCTCTTGCAGGATCTGAACGCCCAGGCGCGCAACATGCAGCAGGCGCAGACCCGCCTGCAGGCGGTGATGATCGGCCGCTGATCCGGCTGCCCGGCGCGGCCGGGCTCAGGAAGCCATCGCGGCGATGCGGAACGGAAACGCCCGCGCGCCGCGCGCCTTGCCGGTTTCGCGGTGCGCGCTGATGGCCCAGGCCGCGCCCGCGCCCTGGATGTTCTGCACGAGGCGGCGTGTGACGGCGGCGGAAAACCCGCAGCCCAACGTCGCGGCCTGCCGCCTGGCCAATTCGACGCCCACGGCGTGCGGCATGGTGGAATTCCGTTCCGGATGCAGCATGGCAACCCCCTGGCACTCGCCTCCGATATGTCGCGGAGATCGTAGGAATAAATCTACCTCAGCCTGGCGGTTTTTGGCGTGAAATGATACGTAAAGCAATGAAAAGATAGGAAAAATTCGTCCTATCCGGGGACGCCGGGCGGATTGCCGGCGGCTTCATCCAGCGCTTCGCGGTCGGCGCGGTCGTTGCGGCCGTCCGCCGGCGCTTTCATGTTGCCGTACAGCAGCGACCGGCCCGCGAACAGGCCGCCCGCCACTTCGAGATCAAGACGGACCAGATCGCGCTTGCGCACATCGGCCACCACATCGGCGGCCTCCTCCGCCGGCACCCCCATTTCGGCCAGGGCGCCGGCGCTGAAGGCCAGCGCCGACTCCAGGGTTTCGCGCACCTGAAAATCGACGCCTTCCTTGAGCAGGGCCAGGGCGTGGATGCGGTCATAGGCGCGCACCACCAGTTTCACCAGCGGAAACTCGGCCTTGGCCAGCCTGACGATGCGTGTGGCGTCCCTGGGATCGTCGATGCAGATCAGGATGGCCTTGGCCGTTTCCGCCCCGGCATTGCGCAGCATGTCGGCCCGGGTGCCGTCGCCGTAATAGACCTTCACTCCCCATTTTTCGGCGGCGCGGATGGCGTCGGTGTCAAGGTCGAGTATGGAGACGTTCATGCCGCGCGCGAGCATGGCCTGGGTGACGATCTGGCCGAAACGGCCGAAGCCGATGATGAGCGCGCAGCCATCCAGGTCTTGCGCCGCTTCCACGCCGTCCATGGAGGGTTCGGGCGGCGGCAGCAGCCGCAGCGCCAGCACGCAGACGGGTGTCAGCGCCATGGAAATGATGACCACGGCGGTGAGGACGGCCGCCAGGTGCGCGTCGAAGATGCCCGCGGCGGCCGCCGCCGAGTACAGCACGAAGGCGAATTCGCCGCCTTGCGCCAGCAGGGCCGCGCGCGTGAGGGCTTCGCGGCGGGGCGCCCGCAGCAGCCTGGCTATGCCGTAGACGCCCGCCGCCTTGACCGCCATGAAGACAAACACGCCGGCCAGGATGAGCGGCCACTCGCGCGCCACGGCCGAGAGGTCCAGCGACATGCCGACGCCGAGGAAGAACAGGCCCAGGAGAATGCCGCGAAAAGGCTCGATCTCGGCTTCGAGCTGGTGCCGGAACGTGGATTCGGACAGCAGTACGCCGGCCAGGAACGCCCCCATGGCGGCGGACAGTCCGCCCAGCTCCATCAGCAGCGCGGCGCCGAGCACGACCAGCAGCGCCGCCGCGGTCATGACTTCGCGCGCGCGGGCCGCGGCCAGCAGCCGGAACAGCGGGTTGAGCAGCCACCGGCCGGCGGCCAGCAGCGCCAGCACGCAGCCCGCGGCGATCGCGGCCTGCGCCCAGGGATCGCCGCCATGCCTGCCCGCGCCGGCTGGAGCGAGCAGCGCGACCAGGGCCAGCAGCGGCACGATGGCCAGGTCTTCGAGCAGCAGGATGGAAACGATGCGCTGTCCCTGGGCGCTGGCGGTGTCGTCGCGTTCGCCCAGGATCTGCATGACGATGGCGGTGGACGAGAGCACGAAGCCCATGGCGGCCATGAAAGCGGCCGCGGGCGCCAGCCCCGCCAGCACGCCCACGCCGGTGAGCAGCGCGCCGCAGGCCAGCACCTGCGCCACGCCCAGGCCGAAGATCTCGCCGCGCAGTTTCCAGAGGCGCGAGGGCTGCATTTCGAGCCCGATGATGAAGAGGAACATCACCACGCCCAGTTCGGCCACGTGGAGAATGGCTCGCGGATCGGAGAAAAAGCCCAGGCCGAACGGCCCGATGGCCAGTCCGCCCGCGAGATAGCCCAGGACCGAGCCCAGGCCGAGGCGCTTGAAGAGCGGTACCCCGATGACCGCGGCCCCGAGCAGCACCACGGCATTGACGAGTTGATGGCTTTCGGCGGGCACGGACATGGGACTCTCCCTCAGCTGGGCCGGCTCCGTGGCGGGAGCCGGCGGTGCGGCCCCGGGCGGCGCGATCCGGGCTGGCGGCAAGCCGTCCGCCGGGGCGGCGGACGCAGGCTCATTCTTCGCGGAACTGCATCCGGTAGAGGGACGCGTACAGGCCGTTGGCGGCCAGCAGTTCGGCGTGGGTGCCCTCTTCCATGATGCGGCCCGCATCCAGCACGATGATGCGGTCGGCGTTCTGCACGGTGGACAGGCGGTGGGCGATGACCAGCGTGGTGCGGCCGCGCATCAGACGCTCCAGCGAGGCCTGCACCTGGCGCTCGGACTCGTTGTCCAGCGCCGAGGTGGCCTCGTCCAGGATGAGGATGGGCGCGTTCTTGATGAGCGCGCGCGCGATGGCCAGGCGCTGGCGCTGGCCGCCGGAAAGACGGGCGGCGTTTTCGCCCACGGGCGAATGGATGCCCTGCGGCAGGCTCTCGACGAAATCGAGCAGGTTGGCCGCCGCGAGGGCGTCGCGCACCTGCTGCTCGTCGGCCTCGCCCAGGGCGCCGTAGCCCACGTTGGCGGCGATGGTGTCGTCGAACAGCACCACGTCCTGGCTGACCAGCGACAGGTGCGAGCGCAGGCTGCGCAGCGTGAGGTCTTCGACGGGCACGTCGTCGACCAGGATCTGGCCGCTGGTGGGCAGCACGAAGCGGGGCAGCATATTGACCAGCGTGGTCTTGCCGCTGCCGGAGCGGCCCACCAGCGCCACCGTCTGGCCGGGCTGGGCGACGAAGGAGACGTCGCTGACGGTGTCGGAATCGGCGTCGTGGAAGCGGTGGCTGACGTTGCGGAACTCCACCTTGCCGCGCACCGGCTCGGGAAGCAGGCGCGTGCCGGTATCGGTTTCGGACGGCTGGTCGATGAGGGTGAAGACGCTCTCGGCCGAAACCAGCATCTTCTGCATGCGCGCGGCCAGGTTGGTCAGGCGCTTGATGGGATCGAAGATCTGGGCCAGCGCCGCCATGAACGAGGCGAAGCTGCCCACGGTGAGCGAGCCGCTGTTGGCCTGGCTGAGGGCCACGGCGATGACCGCACCCACCGAAATGGAAATGCAGACCTGGGTGAGCGGGGTGAGCGCCGCGTCGGCGGTGGCGGTGCGCATGGCGAAGCGGCGCAGCTTGCCGCTCACGAAGGCGAAGCGGCCTCGCTCGGCCTCGTAGCCGTCGAAGAGCTTGATGACCCGCTGGCCGTCGATGCCTTCGCTGACCACCCGGGTAAGCTCGGCGTTCATGTTGACGGTTTCGCGGTTGATGCGCCGCAGGCGCTTGATGAAGACCCGGGCGATCATGACCGAGACTGGCAGCATGATGAGGATGATGAGGGTCAGCACCCAGGACATGTACAGCAGCACGCAGATGAGCGCGATGACCACCAGGGTTTCGCGCACCAGCACGGTGATGACGTCGGTGGCGTAGCCCGTGACGTTGCCGGCGTCGATGGTGAAGCGGTTGAGCAGCCGGCCGGTATCGCCGCGCTTGAAGTCGGCATCGGGCAGGCCCAGCAGCCGTTCGAACATGTCGCGCCGCATGCCCAGCAGCACATTGTTGGCGACCCAGGCCAGCAGGTAGTCGCTGAAGAAATTGCAGATGCCGCGCAACAGGATCAGGCCCACCACCGCCAGCGGGAGCGCCCACACGTAATAAGGCTTGGTGCCGGAGAAGCCCTCGTCGAGCAGCGGCTTCATGATGACCGCCAGCGTGGGCTGGGTGGCCGCCGCTCCCGCCATGAGCAGGATGGCAAGCAGCAGGCCCTTCCAGTAGGAACCCACCCGGCTGTAGATGCGGCTCCAGAGTTCGGCTTTGACGGGCTGTGAGCCCGCGGGCGTGTTGCGTGCGGCTGAATTCAAAGGGAACACTCGCTTTTATACAATTGTGCCCGGAATTGTACCGGCTACCGGCGTCCGCGCCGCCGCCTTTTCCCCTGGCGGGCCGCATCGGCCCTTCCCGGCTCGCCGCCGGCCCTTACCGCGCGACACGCGCCCGTTCATGTCCGAAATCAGCTGCCTGTATGTGCGCCTGCCCAACTGGGTGGGCGACGTCTGCATGAGTCTTCCCAGCCTGCGCGCCCTGGCGGCGGCCGGCCTGCCCCTGGTGATCTGCGCCCGCCCCTGGGCGCGCGATCTGCTGGACGGCCTGCCCAAGCAGGATTTCATTCCCATGCGGGGCAAGGTGGGTGCGGACCGCGCCGCCGTGGCGGCGCACCGGCGCAGCCTGGGCGCGGCCGGCCGGCGCGCGCGCGGCCTGCTGCTGCCCGACTCGCTGTCCAGCGCCCTGGTGTTCCGGCTGGCGGGGCTGCCCTCGGCCGGCTACCGCGACGACGGACGCAGCTTCCTGCTGCGCTGGCCGGTGTCCAAGCCTTCCCGGCCCATGCACGCCGTACAGTCCTGGCATTGCCTTACCCGCGAGGCGCTGGCGCGCTGGGGGCTGCCGGCCGGCCCGGCCGCCCCCTCCCCCACGCTGGACCTGCCCCTCACGCCGGCGCACCGGCAGGCTGCGGAAGACGCGCTGCGCGACGCCGGGCTGGCCGGCCGGCCCTTCGTGCTGATCGCCCCTACCGCCACCGGGCTGCACAAGGGCAGGATCAAGGTGTGGCCGGGATTCGACGCCCTTAGCCGTTCGTTACAGTCTGCCGGCCATATCGTGGTAATGTGCCCACCGCCGTCCGAAATCGACGAGGCCCGCCGCAACGCGCCCAGCGCGCAGCTGCTGCCGCCGCTGTCCCTGGGGGCTTTCGCCGCCCTGACCGCGCGCGCCCGGCTGGTCATCTGCAACGATTCCGGCGTTTCCCATGTGGCCGCCGCCGCGCTCGCGCCCGAACTCACCCTGTTCGGCGTGACGAGTCCGTCGCGGACCGGCCCATGGTCGCCCCGGGCGGTGTGCATGGGCGCGGACGGATCCTGGCCGTCCGTGCAGGAAGTCGACGCGCGGGCCCGGCAACTGCTCGGCGCGGCGTAAACCCAGGATATGCCTTCCTGGCCCCGGCAAGGCCTCGAGGCGAGGCAGTCACCGGATTGTTTGACATGACCATAGCCACTTACCTGACGAATCTGATCATCCCGCTAAATCTCTGTATCACGTTGGTCGTCGCCGGTCTGGTGCTGGGTCTGTTCCGCTTGCGCAAAACGGGCGCGGCGCTGATGGCCGCCGGCCTGATCTGGGCCCTGGCCTGGTCGCTGCCGGCCACTTCGCTCTGGCTGGGCGGGGCGCTCGAACACCGCTATCCCCACTTGCCGGCCGCGGAGTCGCCCACCGCCGACGCCATCGTGGTGCTGGGCGGCAATACGGCCAACGGCCGCGCCAACTGGTTCCTGCCCTACGACAGGCAGACCGCCGTCGTCCGCGTGGACACCGCGATGGAGCTCTACCGGGCCGGTCGCGCGCCGCGGGTGCTGCTGTCCGGCGGTGCGCTGGAGGGCGACGTGAGCGAAGCCAAGGGCATGGCCTACACGCTGCGCCAGCAGGGCGTGCCCGACGCCGCGCTGATCCTCGAGAACTCCAGCCGCACCACCTACGAAAACGCCGCCCTGACGGAAGACAAGCTCAAGGCGCGCGGCATACACACGATCCTGCTCGTTACCTCATCCCTGCACATGCCGCGCGCGATGGCGGCGTTTTCCAAGCAGGGCGTGCAGGCCATCGCGGCGCCCACGCCGCCGCAGATCGTGGTGCCCGAAGCCGAGAGCCGCGACCCGTTCTGGCCCTGGCTGCCCAACCAGCGCGCCTTCGACGCCAGCCGCTCCATCATCAAGGAGTACGCCGGCCTGTTCGTCTACTGGCTGCGCGGGTGGGTATGAACGCGGCGGTCCGCCCCGCGGGCGATCCGGCCGGTCCGCCGCCGGCGCCCGTCTCCTGCCGGCCGGGCTGCGGAGCCTGCTGCATCGCCCCTTCCATTACGCGGCCCCTGCCCGGCATGCCGCAAGGCAAGCCGGCCGGCGTGCCCTGCGCGCAACTGCTGCCGGACATGCGCTGCGCGGTGTTCGGCCGCCCCGAGCGGCCGGACTTCTGCGGCGGCCTCCGGCCGCAGCGCGACATGTGCGGGCACAGCCGCGAACACGCGATAGCCTGGCTGGATGAGCTGGAGCGCGCCACCGCGCCGCAAGCATGAACGCGCCGCGCGCGGGTTCAGGCGCCGCGCTCGGCCAGCACGGCCCCGTATAGCGCTTCGTAGCGCAGGGCGACGTTTTCCCAGCTCTGGGCGCGGGCGATGGCCAGGCCGCGTTCGGCCAGCGCGGCCCGCAGTTCGGGCTCGGAACCCAGGCGCAGCAGGGCCTGGGCCAGCTGGCTGCCGTCGCGCGGGTCTTGCAGGATGAGCGCGTCGCGGCCGGCCGACAGGTACTGGGCGAAGCCGCAATAGTCGGGCGAGCTGACCACCACGGGCAGCCCGTGGGACATGGCCTCGAGCGGCGCCATGCCGTAGCTGTCGTTGAGCGTGGGATGGGCGTAGAGGTCGGCGGCGCCGAAATAACGCGCCACCTCCGGGGTGGGATCCACCAGGCTGACGCGGCCGGCCAGCGCGCCCTTGGCGCGCACGCGCTCGCGCGCGGCCCCGTCGGCGCCGACCACCAGCAGGCGGTAGTTGTCGGGCAACTGGGCCAGGGCGTCCAGCAAGGCGGGCAGGCCTTTGCGCAGGGGATTGCGCGCCACCAGCAGGCAGCCGATGGTGTCGTCGTTCCAGCCCAGGGATTCGCGCACTTCGCGCCGGCGCGACGGATCGACAGGCGGGGGCAGCTTCACGCCCGGCGCGATGATGTCCACCGGCAGCTCGGGGCCGTAGCTGCGATGCAGCTGGTCCTGGATGAGGCCGGAGACGGCGACGATGCGCCGCCCCGGGCCGCTGCGGACCCGGGCCCGTTCCAGCAGCAGGTAGGTGAGCAGGCGCGGGTTGACCCAGGCGCGCAGCCGCTTGAAGGGCTTGGCCCGGATGACGCGGCCGTAGCGCACCGGCGTGACGTGCATGACCTGGATTTCGCCCGCCCAGCCGTTCATGTGCGAGTGCACGATGTCGAACCGGCCGCGGGTGAGGCGATGGGCGCGCCACGCGAAGCAGGCCACCCGCATCCAGCTCGGCAGCCAGCCGGGAAAGCGGAGCAGCCGGCGGGCGAAGGGAAGATCGCTGTCGTAGTCGCGCGCCACGACGGTGATGTCGTGACGCTCGCCCAGCACGCGCATGAGTTCGACGCCATAGGCTTCGGCGCCGCCGAAACGATTGCCGAAACGGTCCACCAGCAGCGCGATGCGCAGCCGCCGCTCAACCATTGCGGCGGGAGTCTTCATAGCGGGTGAGGCATTTCTGCAGGAACCGGACGATGTTGGTCGAACGCGACACCGTGACCCGCGGCAGGCCGTAGGGATCGTCCGTGGCGGCGGCCAGCCCGCGCCGGGTGAGGGTGGCGTTGTCGTAGCCAGCCTCGCGGGCCATGACGCGGTGCTCGGGACCGTGATCGCCGTAGGGATAGCAGAAAGCCGTGACGGGTCCGCCGAGGGCCTGCTCGAGCTCGTCTTTCGACTGCGCGATCTGGCGGCGCGCCTCGTCGGGCGGCAGTTCCGGCAGGTGGACGTGGTCCAGCGTGTGCGAGCCTACCTCGTTGCCCGCCTGCGCCCATTCGCGCATTTCCTGCACCGACATGAGCGGCGAGAACGGGATGCCTTTTTCCAGATCCCAGACGTTGCCGCCGTCGAACTGGTGCGCCACGAAATAATTGGTGGCGGTAAAGCCCATTTCGCTCAGTATCGGCATGGCATTGCGGTGCACGTTGCGGTAGCCGTCATCGAAGGTGATGCCGAAGACCTTCCCCTGGCGTTCGCCCCGCACGTACGGCATAAGGTCGCACATGGACAGGCCTCGATAGCCCAGGCGGCGCATCCAGCGCATCTGGCGGGCGAAGCTGTCCGGGTGCACCGTCAGGCCCCGATACGGCGTGCCCTTGGGGTTGGGCTCGCCGATCTGGTGATACATGAGGATAGGAATAGACATGGCCCGAATTATAAGGGCTCAGTGTCCGTCCAGCGTACGCTGGTACACCTCCATCGTGGCGCGGGCGAAACGCTCGAGGTTGAAATCGCGCACCGCGGTGGCGCGGGCCTGCATGCCCATCTGGCGGACGCGCTCGGGATCGTCCAGCATGAGGCGCAGCCTGGCGGTCATGGCGGCCACGTCGCGCGCCGGCACGATCCAGCCGTCCACGCCGTCGGTGACGTTCTCGGGCAGGCCGCCCGCGTCCGACACCAGGGCGGGCAGGCCCAGCCCCATGATCTCGCGGCATGCGAATGACAGGGCCTCGCGGTAGGACAGCACGAAGCCCGCATGGCACGACGCCAGCGCGGCGCGAACGTCGTCGAGCAGCCCGGGAAAGACGACCTGGTCGATCATGCCGAGCTCGCGCACGCGGGCCAGCTTGGCCTCGGAGGGCGGGTCGCCCGCCACCAGCAGCCGCACGCGCGCCTTGTCCGCCGGGGGGAGCGCCGCCGCGGCGGCCACCAGGTCGAGCCAGCCCTTGTCGTAGTCGGTGCCGCCGGCGCTGCCCAGCAGCAGCTTGCCGCGCCAGTCGGGGCCGAAGAAGATCTCGCGCAGCTTGTCCAGGCTTTCGGGCGGCGGCGGCGCGAAGAAGTTCGTGTCGATGCCGTGGCGGATGGTCGTGATGGGGCGGCGCTTGTAGGGCGAATTTTCCATCAGGCGGCGCACGTAATCGCTGACCGCGATGCTGTGGTCGGTGGCCAGGCGGGCGCGCAGCCAGTTGCCCAGGCTGGTCACCGGGTGGTCGTTGTGCTTGGTGAAGACGATGCGCGGACGCTCGGCCAGGGCCAGCGTGGCGAACATTACCTGCTTGTGGTCGGCCGAGCCGTTGCAGTGAATGAGGTCGTAGCCGCCCTGGCGGATCAGCCGGCGCAGTTGCGCGCGCTCGCCCAACAGCGCGGCGGGACGCGACGAATACTGCATGGGCACCGCCGTCACGCCCGGAATGGCCTTGGCGTAGCGGTAGAGCCGGCTGGTTTCGGGCGTGGCGACGGTGATCTGGTGGCTGCCCGCCAGCGCCTTGGCCAGGTTGATGATGTAGGTCACATGGCCGCCGCCGTTGCGGCCATGGAAATTGGTGTACAGGATTCTCACGGCTTCTTTCCGGCCAGGAACATCAGCTTGGCATAGCGGAAGAAACTGCCGGCCGCCGCGGTGACGGCCAGCACCAGCCCGTGGCGGCCGTCCAGGAAGCCGCGGCGTATCAGGTAGATACGCACGAAAGTCCAGAAACCGTGGCCCAGCGCCCCCAGCACACCCGTGCGCCGGCCCTTGGCGTACATCATGGCGGCGGCGTCGGACGAATAGCGGTTGACCTTGTTGATGAGCGCGTCGAGGTTGTCGTAGGGATAGTGGCGGAAATAGCCGGCAAGGCGCAGCGGCCGGCCGCGGGCCGGCACCACGCGCTCGTGCACGGCGGCATCGGTGAAGCGGGCGGACCCGCGCCTGAAGAGGCGCAGCACGTAGTCGGGCCACCAGCCGCTGTGGCGGATGTCGCGGCCGCAGAAGTTCGACAGGCGCGCGATCTCGTAGCAATCGGCGGCGGGCGCGCGCAGCGTGTCCTGGATTTCGCGGGCCAGTTCGGGCGTGACGCGTTCGTCGGCGTCGATGGACAGCACCCAGTCGCCGGTGGCCAGGTCGAGCGCGCGGTTCTTCTGCGGGCCGAACCCGGGCCAGTCGGGGGTGATTTCCACGCGCGCGCCCAGCGCCCGCGCCAGCTCCACGGTGCCGTCGGTGCTGCCCGAGTCCACCACGATGAATTCGTCAGCGAACGACACGGATTTCAGACATTCGGCGATGTTGACCGCCTCGTTCTTGGTGATGATGATGACCGATAGCTTCATCCGCGATTCCTTAGACGCTTTTTCCATGCCTTCCAGGCGTGATAACGGGGCCCCCAGAAGGGATGGCACGAAAGCCAGATGCGCCGGTTCAGCCACGCGCCGCCCTGGTTGCGCACCGCGAAGCGGTAGATGTGCTCCGGGTCTGCCCCCGGCCGGTTCTGGCCGAAAGGGTCGGTAGTGTACAGGTGGCGGAACCCGGCTTCGCGGGCGGCCTCGAGGTAGTCGGCGTCGAAATAGCCCTGGGGCCAGCACAGGTGGTCGCTGGCCTGGCCCAGGCGCCTGGCCAGGGTGTCGCGCGACACGCGCAGCTCCTCTTCGATGTGCCCGCGCTTGGCCGCCGCGTCCTGGCCGCAGACCCGGTCCCAGCGCGTGTGGGTATGCGTGTGCGAATGGAATTCGAAGGTGCCCGCCGCGCGCATGGCCTCGATTTCGCTCCAGCGCAGCATCACCTCGTCGGTGCGGCCCTCGGCAATGAGCTGCTTGCAGGCATGGTGGTCGGGCGTGGGCGGCAGCACGCCGCCCTGCCCCGCGTGCGGGCGCGCCGGGCCGTCGCCGATCCACCCGGTAATGGTGAACAGCACGGCGCGCATGCCGTAGCGCTGCAGGACCGGATGCGCGTATATCCAGTTGTTGAGGTAGCCGTCGTCGAAGGTGATGAGCACGGACCGCTCGGGCACGCTGCCGCCTGCCAGGAACAGGGAAAACTCGTCGGTGCCCAATGACTGGTAGCCCGCGCGCGCGAGCCGGGCAATCTGGTCTTCGAAAACCTGGGGCGTGGCCGCGATCATGCCGCCGGCGGGCGTGACGTGGTGGTACATCAGCACCGGGATGTTCGGGGCGTTCATGCGCGCCGCTCCGCGAGCCACTTGAGGTAGACGGCCTCGGTGGTTTCGGCCAGGCGGGCGGGCGAGAACACGCCCTCTTCCCAGACCCTCTTGCGGCCCGCTTCGCCCATGCGCCGGCGCAGGCCGGGATCGTCGATGAGGCGCCGCAGGGCGTCGGTCAGGGCCGCCGGATTCCGGGGCGGCACCAGGATGCCCGTGACGCCGTCGCGGAACATTTCGGACACGCCGCCCACGTCGGTGCCGATGACCGGCAGGCCGCTGGCCTGCGCCTCGACGTAGACGGTGCCCGAGGCTTCCTGCTGCGTGGCCAGCGCGAACAGGTCGAAGCCGGCCAGCAGGTTGGGCACGTCGCGCCGCGTGCCCAACAGATGGATGCGGTTTTCCAGGCCGCGCTGGGCCACGTAGGCCTGGGTCTGCTCGAACACCGGCGAGCCCCCGCCCACGAACACCAGGTGCAGGTGCGGGCGCTCGGCCATCAGCGGGGCGATGGCGTCGATGAGGTCTTTATGGCCCTTGGTGGCGCGCATCACGGCCACGCAGCCCACCACCACGTCGTCGGGCGACAGCCCCAGTTCCCGGCGCAGGGTGGAATGCTCCACGGGCGCGGGCAGCACCACCGGCGAATACACCGTGGCGACGCGGTCGGGCGGAACGCCGCGGTCGATGAGATGCTGACGCACGTGGTCGCTCACGGTGGTGATGCGATGCGGCAGCCAGGTGTATGACCAGAGCGAGCCCACTCTGTTGGACAGGTGGCGCGTGCGCACGATGAGCGGGGTGCCCGCCAGCCGCCCGGCCGCCGCCGCGATGACGGTGTCGCGCCGGCTATGCGTGTTGAGCACGTCGAAACGGCCTTGCCTGAGGATGCGCCGGACGGCGGCCACGCCGCGCAGATAGTTGAGCGGGCCGTCCATGTCGAGGGTGTGCACGGTGAAGCCTGCGTCGGACAGGCGCTGGGCCAGCAGCGCCTGGGGCTGGCAAATGGCCTCCATGTGATGGCCGCGCGCGCGCATGGCCGTCATTTCCTTGAAAATGCGGCCTTCCTGGCCGCCGAAGCTGGTGGCCGCCTCGGAATGCACGATGCGCAGCGGATGCATCAGTAAGTGACCTCCACGAGCTCGGGCCGGGTCCAGGCATTGAGGTTCTCCAGCAGCGCGTCGGCCATGCGCACGCGCCATTCCTCGCCGAGCCGGACCGTGCAGAGAAAGTTGTCGCGCGTGTAGACCACGTCCACCGGCACGCCGGGGATGCCGTTCTCGGGCTCGGCGCGGAAGGGATTGAGCATCTGCCGCAGGCGGACGGCGTCGGCCGTGCCGTTGAGCTTGATGCGCAGCGAGCGGGCCCGGGCCTCGCGCGCGAGCTGCAGGTCGTAGAGCTGCTCGGCCACGATGCGCATGCCGCCGGAATACTCGTCGTTGCTGACCTTGCCCTGCACGATGAGGAGCTGGTCTTCACGCAGCCGGTTGCGGTGTTTTTCGTACAGTTCGTTGAAAACCGAGATTTCCACCTGCGCGGTGCCGTCGTCGAGCACGGCGAACACCATCTTGCCGCGCCGCGTCATCATGGTGCGCACGCTGGCCAGCACGCCGCACATCCATTGCAGGTCGCGCTGCGGCTCGATGCGCGCGAGCTGCATGGGCACGATGCGCCGCACCTCGTCGCGCCAGTGGTCGAACAGGTGGCCGCTGAAGTAGTAGCCCAGCGCGGCTTTTTCCTCGGTGAGCTTGGCGTGCAGGTCCCAGGGCGGCACCTTGGCCAGCTCCTGGGCCACCACGTCGCCGCTGTCGTCGCCGAAGAGCGAAGCCTGGTTGGCGCTGCGCGCGGCCTGCTCCGCGGCTTCCATGGCCGTGGGCACGGAAGCCAGCATGGCGGCGCGGTTCGGCTCGATGGAATCGAATGCCCCAGCCTTGATGAGGGCCTCGATGGTGCGCCGGTTGACGGCGTGCTTGCTGACCCGGCGGCAGAAATCGAACAGGTTGAGGAAGGGGCCGCCTTCCTTGCGCGCACGCAGGATGTCCTCGACCGCGCCCTGGCCGGTGCCCTTGACCGCCCCCAGGCCGTAGCGCATGGTGCGCGGCGGCTTGCCCTGCTCGGTGTACTTGTCGGCCACCGGCTCGAAGCGGTAGCCGGAGTGGTTCACGTCGGGCGGCAGCACCTCCACGCCGTTTTCCTGGGCGTCGCGGCAGAAGGTCTGCACCTTGTCGGTGTCGTCCATGTCGGACGACATGGTGGCGGCCAGGAATTCGGTGGGATGGTAGGCCTTGAGCCACGCGGTCTGGTAGGAAATGAGCGCATAGGCCGCCGAGTGCGACTTGTTGAAGCCGTAGCCCGCGAACTTTTCCATGAGGTCGAAGAGCTTGACCGCGAGGTCGGGGTCGTGCCCCTTCTCCTTGGCGCCCTTCTCGAACAGCTCGCGGTGCTTGGCCATTTCCTCGGGCTTTTTCTTGCCCATCGCCCGCCGCAGCAGGTCGGCGCCGCCCAGCGAATAGCCGCCGATGATCTGCGAGATCAGCATCACCTGTTCCTGGTAGACGATGACCCCGTAGGTGCTCTTGAGCGTGCTTTCCAGGTCGGGGTGGAAGTAGTCCACCGCCGCGCGGCCGTGCTTGCGGTTGACGAAGTCGTCCACCATGCCGGATTCGAGCGGCCCCGGGCGGTACAGGGCCAGCATGGCGATGATGTCTTCGAAGGTATTGGGGCGCAGCTTCTTGAGCAGCTCTTTCATGCCGCGCGATTCGAGCTGGAACACGGCCGTGGTGTTCGCGTCGCACAGGATCTTGTAGGCCGCCGGGTCGTCCAGCGGCAGCGCCATCACGTCGAAGTCGCGCTTGTCGGCATTGAACTGGCGCACGTAGCGCACGGCCCAGTCCAGGATGGTGAGGTTGCGCAGCCCCAGGAAGTCGAACTTCACCAGGCCAGCCGCTTCCACGTCGTCTTTGTCGAATTGCGAGACGGCGCTGTTCTCCTGGCCGGGCTGGCAGTACAGCGGGCAGAAGTCGGTGAGCTTGCCCGGGGCGATGAGCACGCCGCCGGCGTGCATGCCGATGTTGCGGGTCAGTCCTTCGAGCGGCTTGGCCAGGTCGACCAGCGCGCGCACTTCCTCTTCCTGCTCGTAGCGCTCCTTGAAGGCGGGCTCTTCCTTCAGCGTGCGCTCCAGCGACCACGGATCCATGGGGTTGAACGGGATCAGCTTGGACAGGCCGTCGCAGAACATATAGGGCATGTCCAGCACCCGCCCGGCGTCGCGCACCACGGCCTTGGCGCCCAGGGTGCCGAAGGTGGCGATCTGGCTCACCGCGTCGCGCCCGTATTTCGACTTGACGTAGTCGATGACGCGTTCGCGGTTGTCCTGGCAGAAGTCGATATCGAAGTCGGGCATGGACACCCGCTCCGGATTCAGGAAGCGTTCGAACAGCAGGTCGTAGCGGATGGGGTCCAGGTCGGTGATGCCCAGCGCGTAGGCCACCAGCGAGCCCGCGCCCGAGCCCCGGCCCGGGCCCACGGGCACGCCATTCTTCTTGCCCCAGTTGATGAAGTCCTGCACGATGAGAAAGTAGCCGGGAAAGCCCATCTGGATGATGGTCTTGCACTCCATGCGCAGCCGCTCGTAGTACTGGTCGCGCCGGGCGGCGCGCTCGGTCTCGTCGGGAAACAGGAACGCCAGGCGCTTTTCCAGCCCTTGCTCGGAGAGCTGCACCAGGTAGTCGTCCAGCGAGACGCCGTCGGGCGTGGGAAAGTTGGGCAGGCGCGGCTTGCCCAGCACCAGGCTGAGGTTGCACCGCTTGGCGATCTCCACCGTGTTGGCCAGCGCCGACGGCACGTCGGCGAAGCGGCGCGCCATTTCCTCGGAACTGAGCAGGTACTGCTCCTTGGTGAAACGGCGCACCCGCCGGGGGTTGGCCAGGATCTCGCCCTCGGCGATGCAGACGCGGGCCTCGTGGGCCTGGAATTCCTCCGGGTCCAGGAACTGCACCGGATGCGTGGCCACCACGGGCAGGCCGGCCTCGGCCGCCAGCCGCATGGCCGCCTGGGTGTAGGCTTCGTCGCCGTCGAAACCGGCGCGCTGCAGCTCGATGTAGTAGCAGCCCGGGAACATGTGCGCCCATTGGCGCGCCAGGGCCAGCGCCGACACCGCATTGCCCGCGTCCAGCGCCTGGCCCACGTCGCCGGCGCGTGCGCCCGACAGCACGATCAGGCCCTCCTGGCCTTGCAGCCATTCGCGCCGGATCTCGGCCCGGCCCTTGCCCTGGTTGGTGAGGAAAGCCCGGGTCAGCAGCTCGCAGAGGTTCAGATAGCCCTGGTGGTTGCGCACCAGCAGCAGCAGGCGGAACGGCTTCTCGCGGTCTTCGTCGTTGGTGATCCAGACGTCGCACCCGGCGATGGGCTTGAGGCCGGCGCCGCGGGCGCCCTTGTAGAACTTGATGAGCCCGAACAGGTTGGCGAGGTCGGTGAGCGCCACGGCGGGCTGGCCCAGCCTGGCGACCCGCTTGATGAGATCGGGAATCCGGACGATGCCGTCCACCACCGAGAACTCGGAATGGACGCGCAGGTGGACAAAGGGGGACGGGTTCGTTACGGCTTCGGACATAGCTGGAATTGTACCCAGTCGGCGGCTTTCCAAGCAGGGCCCGCCCGCACGGCGTGTGCCACAATATGCGCTGGCTCCACCCCGCTGCACCACGAGATTGACGTATGAAATGGCTGATCCCCGGAATATGGCTGGCCGCCATCCTCTTCGCCCACTTCCGCGGCCGCGTCAGGCTGCCGCTGGGCAGGCAGTTGCTGGATCATTCGGTGCTGCTCGCGCCCGTCAATGCCTTCATGGTGCTCGCGTCCCGCGTGCCCACCACGCCCTACCTGACCACCAGCGAAATCGCCGAGCTGAAGGTGCTGGACGACAACTGGGAAACCATCCGCGAGGAAGCCCTGCGCATGGCGGAGATGCGGCGCATCAAGGCCGCCGAGGCGCACAACGACATCGGCTTCAATTCCTTCTTCAAGTACGGCTGGAAGCGCTTCTACCTCAAGTGGTATGAGGCCCGCCACCCCTCGGCCGAAGAGCTCTGCCCCAAGACCGTCGCCATCCTGAAGACGCTGCCCAAGGTGAAGGCCGCCATGTTCGCCGAGCTGCCGCCGGGCGGGAAGCTCAACCCGCACCGCGACCCGTTCGCCGGTTCGCTGCGCTATCACCTGGGGCTGTCCACCCCCAACGACGACGGCTGCCACATCATCGTCGACGGCGACGCCTACAGCTGGCGCGACGGCGAAAGCGTGGTCTTCGACGAAACCTACGTGCACGAAGCCTACAACCGCACGGACCGCAACCGCATCATTCTCTTCTGCGACGTGGAGCGCCCGCTGAAGTGGCGCTGGGCCGAGGCGTTCAACCGCTGGTTCGGCCGCGTGGTCATGTCGGCCGCCAGCTCGCCCAACGACGGCGGCGACCAGACCGGCGCCATCAACAAGCTCACGCATGCGCACTGGGTCATCGACCAGAAGCGCAAGGCTTTCAAGGCCTGGAACAAGACCGTCTACAAGGCGACCAAGTTCGGCCTCATCATCCTGGTGATCGCGGGATTCCTGGCGATCTGACGGCCCCGGCAAGCGCCCGGCCCCGGCGCGGCGCCGCCGGGGCTAGCGCCGCAGCGACTCCCAGCTTTTCATCAGCCGCTTGACCGACACCGGCATGGGGGTGCGCAGCTCCTGCGCGAACAGCGCCACGCGCAGCTCCTCCAGCAGCCAGCGGAACTCGTCCAGGCGCGGGTCGGGCGCCCCCTTCAGGGCGGCCCGGGCGCGCTGGTACTGCGTCAGCAGCGGGGCCATTTCGCCCACCAGACGGGCGTCGCGCGCGGGGTCGGCGCGCAGCTTGTCGATGCGGGCGGCGACCGCCTTCAGGTAGCGCGGAAAATGCGCGAGCTGCGCGTAGGGCGTGTCGCGGATGAACCACTTGGGCATGAGCGCGCCCAACTGCTGCTGGATGTCGGCATGCGCGGCCGCGTGCGGCTTGGCCTGGGGCAGCTTGCGCTGCACGGCCCCGTATTCGGCGAGGATAGCGCCCGCCAGGCGCGCGACTTCCTGCGCCAGCAGGCCCAGGCGTCCCTTGCCCTCGGCGCGGCGCGCCTCGAATTCGGTTTCGTTCACGGGCCAGGGCTCGGCCAGGCAAGCCTGGCCGAGCGCGCAGTCGATGATCTGGTCGCGCAGTTCCTCTTGCGTGCCCAGCGTCATGTAGAGCATGCTGATCCGGGTGAGATCGGCCAGGTTCTTTTCCAGGAACTTGACCTGCTCGCGCAGGCCCAGGCGGAACAGCCGCAGCAGGCCGGCCCGGTGGTGCTTGCGCGCCTCTTCCGGATCGTCGAACACGTCCAGGTCGCAATGGCCGCCGCGGTCGACCAGGGCGGGATAGCCGATCACCGACTGCCCGCCCCGCCTGATCTCCATGATTTCGGGCAGCGGGCCGAACGTCCAGCCGGTGAGGTTCTCGTGCGCGAGCGCCTGCGCCACGTCGGCATCGCGCGCGGCCAGTTGCTGGAACGTGGCCTGGGCCTGCTTGCCGAATTCGGCCCGCAACTGCGCCAGGTTGCGCCCGGCGGCCAGCATCCGGCCGTGCTCGTCGATCACGCGGAAATTCATGAAAAGATGGGGCGGCAGGGTTTCGAGCTTGAAGTCGGCCGCCGCCGGGCGCACCTGCACCTGTTCCCACATGTCTGCGATGATCGCCTCGACCAGCCCCTGGCCGGGGTCGGCCAGCCGCTCGAACCAGCGGTCGTAGAAGCCGGCGGCGTAGTCCGGCAGCGGCACGCAATGCCGGCGCAGCTTCTGCGGCAGCGACTTCAACAGCAGGTGCACCTTTTCTTTGAGCATGCCGGGCACGAGCCATTCGCAGCGCGCCGGGTCGATCTGGTTGAGGGCGAAGAGCGGCACCGAGAGAGTCACGCCGTCGCGCGGCGAGCCGGGCTCGAAATGGTAGTCCAGCGCCATGGAGACGCCCTGCCACTCGACCTTCTTGGGAAAAACGTCGGTGGTGACGCCGGCCGCTTCATGCCGCATGAGCTCGTCGCGGGTGAGCAGCAGCCGGGCGGCCTCGGCCTTGTCCAGCCCGCCCACCCACTTCTCCAGCGTCGCGGTCTGGGAAATGCCCGCCGGAAGCTGGCGGTCGTAGAAGGCGTAGATCAGCTCGTCGTCGACCAGGATGTCCGGGCGGCGCGTCTGGTGCTCCAGCTTCTCGATGCCCGCGATGAGCTTGCGGTTGTGCGCCACGAAGGGCAGGCGCGTGTCGATCTCGCCCGGCACCAGCGCCTGGCGGATGAACAGCTCGCGCGCATGCCCGGGATTGACGCGGCCGTAGTGCACGCGGCGGCCGGAATAGACCGTCAGGCCGTACAGGGTGGCGCGCTCGTTGGCCACGACTTGGCCCGCCTTCTTTTCCCAGCGGGGATCGGACCAGTTGCGCCGCAGCAGGTGGGCGGCCGCCCGCTCCAGCCAGGCGGGCTCGATGCGCGCCACGCAGCGGGCGTACAGGCGGGTAGTCTCGACCAGTTCGGCCGCCACGATCCAGCGTCCGGCTTTCTTGGCCAGGCGCGAACCGGGATGGATGTGGAAGCGGATGTCGCGCGCGCCCTGGTACTGGCCGCCCTCCTCGCTCTTGAAACCGATATTGCCCAGCAGGCCGGCCAGCAGCGCCATGTGCAGCTGCTCGTAGGTGGCCTCGGTCTGGTTCAGCCGCCAGCCCTGTTCGCCCACCAGCGCGGCGAGTTGGGAGTGCACGTCGTGCCATTCGCGCAGCCGGACGGGAGAGAGGAAGTTCTGGCGCAGCAGCGCCACCAGCTTGCGTTGCGAAGCCTTGTGCTGCACCTGTTCGCCGTACCAGCGCCACAGCTTCAGGAAAGAAATGAATTCGGACTTGTCATCGGCGAACTTGGCGTGCGCGGCCTCGGCCGCCTCGCGCTCCTGCATGGGGCGGTCGCGCGGGTCCTGCACGGACAGGGCCGAGGCGATGACGAGCATTTCGGCCAGGCATTGCTGTTCGCGCGCCGCGAGGATCATGCGGCCGATGCGCGGGTCCACCGGCAGCTTGGCCAGTTCGTGCCCGGTGCGGGTCAGCACCAGGCCCGCGCCGCCCTGGCCGCCGTCCTCGCCTTCGTGGCCGTCGGCCCGCTCGATGGCGCCCAGTTCCTGCAGCAGGTGGTAGCCGTCGGCCACGGCGCGCCCGGGCGGCGCCTCCACGAAGGGGAACTGCTCGATGTCGTCCAGCTTGAGCGACTTCATGCGCAGGATCACCGAGGCCAGCGAGGAGCGCAGCACTTCCGGATCGGTGAACGGGGCGCGGGCGTTGAAGTCCTGCTCGTCGTACAGCCGGATGCACACGCCCGGCCCCACGCGGCCGCAGCGGCCGGCGCGCTGGTTGGCCGAGGCGCGGCTGATCGGCTCGATGCGCAGCTGCTCCACCTTGTTGCGCCACGAATACCGCTTAATGCGGGCCAGGCCGCTGTCGACCACGAAGCGGATGCCCGGCACCGTGAGCGAGGTTTCGGCCACGTTGGTGGCCAGCACGATGCGCCGCGCGTTGCCGCGGGGGTGGAAAATCTGCTCCTGCTCGGCCTGCGACAGCCGGGCGTAGAGCGGCAGCACGTCGGTGGCCGCGGGATGATGCTTGCGCAGTGCCTCGGCCGCCTCGCGGATCTCGCGCTCGCCGGGCAGGAAGACCAGCACGTCGCCCGGGCCGTGGCGCGCGCACTCGTCCACGGCATCCACGATGGCGTCGATGAGATCGCGCTCCTCGTCGCCGGACATGCGCTCGCGTCCGGGCCTGGCCGCCGCGGCCTCGTCGCCCTGGGCCTCCTGGCGCACGGGACGGTAGCGGATTTCCACCGGATAAAGCCGGCCCGACACTTCAATCACCGGCGCGGGACGGCCGTCGGCGGCCGCGAAATGCCGGGCGAAGCGTTCCGCGTCGATGGTGGCCGAGGTGATGATGACCTTGAGGTCGGGCCGGCGCGGCAGCAGCTGCTTGAGATAGCCCAGCAGGAAATCGATGTTCAGGCTGCGCTCGTGCGCCTCGTCGATGATGATGGTGTCGTAGCGGCGCAGCAGCGGATCGCGCTGGGACTCGGCCAGCAAGATGCCGTCGGTCATCAGCTTGATGGACGCATTCGGGCCGGTGCGGTCGTTGAAGCGCACCTGGTAGCCCACGACCTCGCCCATAGGCGTGTGCAGCTCTTCGGCGATGCGCTTGGCCACCGAAGTCGCCGCCAGGCGGCGCGGCTGGGTGTGGCCGATCATGCGCTGACGGCCCCGCCCCAGCTCCAGGCAGATCTTGGGCAGCTGCGTGGTCTTGCCCGAACCCGTCTCGCCGCTGACGATGACCACCTGGTTGGCCGAGATGGCGCGCGCGATCTCCTCGCGCCGCGCGCTGACGGGCAGGTCTTCGGGATAGCTGACCGCGGGAATCGGGCGCTCGGGACGCGGCGGCTGCGCCCCGGCATGGCGCGCGCGCGCGGCGGGGGCGGCGGGGGAAGAAGCGGCGGCGGGCCGGGCGGGCGCGCCCGGCTTGGCGGCGGCCTCGCGCGGCGCGGCCGCCGCCTTGGCGGGCGCGCGCGGACGGGAGGATTCAGGCATGTATCGATTATCCGGTTAGCCGGGCATTATAAATTTTCGGGCGGCCGCGAGCCGTCCCGGCCGGGCAACGGGTGGAAAAAGCCCCCCCCGGCGGCCCCGATTCTCCGCCGTGCCGCGGGACGGACCGCCCTATAATTTCGCCACGCGGCGCGGCGCGATAACGCGGCCGGCCGCGCATTCGACCACTCCAAGGAATCCTTCTTTCCATCATGCCCGACCTGGAACCCGACACCGTCTCCGCCCTGGAAGCCCCGGAATTCGCGCCCGCCCAATTCGTCCGATGGTTCCGCGAAGTGGCGCCCTACGTGCACGCGTTCCGAGGCAAGACCTTCGTGGTGGCGTTCGGCGGCGAACTGGTGCAGGCGGGCGCGCTGAACGCGCTGGTGCAGGACCTGTCGCTGCTGTCCTCGCTGGGCATCCGGCTGGTGCTGGTGCACGGCTCGCGGCCCCAGGTCAACGAGCAGCTGCGGCTCAAGGGCTATACCCAGCAATTCGACCGCGGCATGTCGCCCACCGATGCGGCGGCGCTGGAATGCGCCAAAGAGGCCGCCGGAGAGATCCGCCTGGACATCGAGGCCGCCTTCAGCCAGGGGCTGCCCAACACGCCGATGTCGCATTCGCACATCCGCGTCATCTCGGGCAATTTCGTCACCGCGCGACCGGCCGGCGTGATCGACGGCGTGGACTACCGCCACACCGGCCTGGTGCGCAAGATCGACGTCGAGGCGCTCAAGTTCGCCATCGAGAAGGCCTCGTCGATGGTGCTGCTCTCGCCGCTGGGCTTCTCGCCCACGGGCGACGCGTTCAACCTGGCCATGGAAGACCTGGCCACCAGCGTGGCCGTGGCGCTGCGCGCGGAAAAGCTCATCTTTCTCTCCAGCTCGCAGGGCGTGCTGCAGGAAGACGGCTCGGTGGACACCGAGCTGGCGCGGGTCGACGCCGACGCCCTGCTCGCCAAGGGCGGGCTGGACGAGGAAACCGCGGCCTTCCTGCAATACGCCTCGCTGGCCGTCAAGCGCGGCGTGGCGCGCGCGCATATCGTGCCATTCGCGCTGGACGGCAGCGTGCTGCTGGAGATCTTCACCCACGACGGCGTGGGCACCATGGTGGTCGAAGACACGCTCGACGACCTGCGGCCGGCCACGCTGGACGACGTGGGCGCCATCCTGAGCCTGATCGAGCCGCTGGAGGCCGACGGCACGCTGGTGCCGCGCCCGCGCAGCGTGGTCGAACGCGACGTGGAGAACTTCACCGTGCTGGAGCACGACGGCGTCATCTACGGCTGCGCCACGCTGCACAATTTCCCCGAGGAGCAGATGGCCGAAATGGCCTGCCTCATCGTGCACCCCGAATGGCAGGGCTCGGGCGAAGGCGAGATCCTGCTGCGCCATATGGAGGCGCGCGCGCGCGCCGCGGGCGCCAAGCGGCTGTTCGTGCTCACCACGCGCACCTCGCACTGGTTCATGAAGCGCGGCTTCGTGCCCGGCGGCATTGCCGACCTGCCGCGCGAAAAGCAGGCCAACTACAACCGCTCGCGCAACAGCCTGATCTTCATCAAGAAACTTTGAAGACGGCCCGGGCCGGCACGCCCCTGCGCGGCGCGGGGGCTTGCCGCCCACGCCGCGCCAAGCCCGGTAAACTACGTTTTTCTTTCATTTTCCGGCAGCGAATCATGGCCCGTACCGTCAACTGTGTGAAACTCAAGCGCGAAGCCGAAGGGCTGGATTACCCGCCCTATCCCGGCGAGCTCGGCACCCGCATCTGGCAAAGCATCTCCAAGGAAGCCTGGGAGGAGTGGAAACAGGTGCAGACCCGCCTGGTCAACGAAAACCGCCTCAACCTGGCCGACGCCCGCGCACGCAAATACCTGCAGCAGCAAATGGAACGCTTCCTCTTCGAGGATGGCAGCGTCGAAGCCCAGGGCTACGTCCCCCCCTCCGCCTGACCCGCCCGGCGGGAGCCCGCGCTCCCGCCTTTCCCGTTCCGTGCATGCTCCCGCAAGGCCGGCCCGCGGGCGGATACCGCAGCGCAGCACGAAGGCACTCCCATGACCTCCCCCCGCCGCTGGCCCGCCGCCATCGGGCGCGCCCTGTCCATCGAGCCCGACCGACGCACCGGCACCCTGTGCGACGTGGAGCACGTGGTGATCCTCATGCAGGAAAACCGCTCGTTCGACCATTATTTCGGCGCGCTGCCGGGCGTGCGTGGGCTGGCCGACCCGCTGGCCGTGCCCACCGCCGACGGCAGCGTCATGGCGCAGCGCGGTCCCGAAGGCGAAACAACGCCCTACCCGCTGCAGCCGGAACAGCCGAGCGACACGCCCCTGGGCTATCTCACGCCGCACACCTGGGACGATGCGCAGCGCGCCTGGAACGACGGCCGCATGGACCAGTGGCTGCCCGCCAAGGGCCGGATCGCCATGGGCATGCACCGGCCGGACGACATCCCTTTCCAGACGGCGCTGGCCGAGGCTTTCACGCTTTGCGACGCCTACCATTGCTCCATGCAGGCGGGCACCAACCCGAACCGCCTGTTTCTCTGGACCGGCACGCAGGACCCGCTCGGCAAGGCGGGCGGGCCGGCGCTGGTCAACACCCATGACCGCCTCGGCCCCGTCGCCGAAGGCTATGCCTGGACCACCTATCCCGAGCGCCTGTCGGCCGCGGGCGTGCAGTGGCGCATCTACCAGGACATGGAAGACAACTACCACGACAACCCGCTGGCGGGCTTTCGCCAGTACCGCCGCGAATACGAAAGCGCCGCCCCGCAGGCGGCGCTGCGCGACCGGGCGCTGCGCACCCGCACCCTGGACGCGCTTGCGCGCGACGTGGAGCAAGGCGCGCTGCCGCAGGTGGCCTGGATCATCGCGCCGGCGGCGGATTCCGAGCATCCCGAGGTGTCGTCCCCACGCCAGGGCGGCGCCTATACGGAACGGGTGCTGGACATCCTGACACGCAACCCGGCCCTGTGGAGCCGCTGCGTGCTGTTCGTCACCTACGACGAAAACGATTGCTTCTTCGACCACGTGCCGCCCCCGGCGCCGCCCGCGCGCCAGGCCGACGGCAGCCCGGGCGGGCTGTCCACCGTGGAGCTGGACGGCGAGTACCACGATGCCCGCACCGGCCCCAGCGCCGGCACCGTCGACGATCCTCCGGCGCTGCACGGACGCGCATTCGGCCTGGGCCCGCGCGTGCCCATGCTGGCCGTTTCGCCGTGGAGCCGCGGCGGCTGGGTGAATTCGCAGGTGTTCGACCACACCTCGGTACTGCGTTTCCTGGAAACGCGCTTCGGCGTGGCCGAGCCGAACATCAGCGCCTGGCGGCGCACCGTATGCGGCGACCTGACCTCGGCCTTCGACTTCGCCGGAACCCGCGCCGCGCCCGCCGGCCCGGGACGCCCCGCCTGTGCGCTGCCCTATGCGCTGGACGCGGCGGGGCGCCTGTCGGACGACGGCGCGCATTACCGGCTCGCGCTGCGCAATACGGGTGCGGCGGGCGCGGCGCTGCACGTCTATGACCTGTTGCGCCTGGATCTCGCGCCGCGCCGCTACACGCTGGACGCCGGCGCGCGCCTGGACGATGCCTGGCGGCTCGGAGCGCGGGGCGATTACGACCTCTGGCTGCTGGGGCCCGACGGCTTTCATCGCCGGTTCCGCGGCAATGCGCACGAAACCGGCGCGCTGGAAGCCGCCGCCCTTCCTTCCCCGGACGGGGTGCGCATCCGGCTCGTCAATCCCGGAGCCGGGCCCCGCACGGTGCAGCTGGAATCGGAAATGGGCGACGGCTGGCGCGCGACGGTGCGGGTGCCGGCCGGCGGCGAGGCGGAAGTGGAGCATCCCGGCCTCGCAGGCTGGTACGACGTGCGGGTGCGCGCCGGCGGCTTTCTGCGGCGGCTTGCCGGCCGCCTGGACGGCGCCCGGCCCGGCCTCTCCGATCCACGCCTGCAGGCCAACGCCCGCGCGCTGGACTAGGGCGTGCCGACGCCAAAGAGCTTCGCGCGGGCGAGCGGCCGCGCGAAACCTCCGCGGCTCATTCTTCGCCGGCGTCGTCTTCTTCGCCGCGCGCCAGGCGCTCGGCGTTCTTCACCCCGGTGTGCCGCACGTCCGCGCCCTTGACCATGTAGATGACCCGCTCGGACATGTTCTTGGCGTGGTCGCCGATGCGCTCCAGCGCGCGGGCGATGAAGATCATGTCGATGGCGCGCGAGATGGTGCGCGGGTCTTCGATCATGTAGGTGATGAGGTGGCGCAGCGCCCCCTTCCATTCCTTGTCCACTTCCTTGTCGCTGCGCACGACGGCCGCGGCCTGGATGGGATCGAGGCGGGCGAAGGCGTCCAGCGCCTGGTGCAGCATGGTGCGCACGTTGTTCGCCATGTGGCGCAGCTCGATGACGGGGGTATAGCGCAATTCCGACTCGTGGATGCGGCGGGCCACGACGGCGACCTTCTCGGCCTCGTCGCCCGAGCGCTCCATGTCGGTCAGCATCTTGGACACCGCCATCAGCATGCGCAGGTCGATGGCCGTGGGCTGGTGCCGCGCCAGGATGCGGCTGATGCTGTCGTCGATCTCCACCTCGTGGCGATTGACTTCCTTTTCGCGCTCGCGCACCTTCTCGACCAGCGACATGTCGCCGCTGGACAGCGCATCGATGGCCTCCTGGATCATCGCTTCCACGATGCCGCCCATGCGCAGGAATTGCGAACGGACGCTTTCCAGGTCGGCGTCGAATTGCTTGTTTGTATGCTCGGTCATCCGGGTTCCCTGCGTGGTTGGTCTCATGGCTTTGCCCCGATGCGTGGATTTTGCGGCGCGGGCTTGCTCAATCGGCAAGCGTATGACTCGTGTATGACAGGATTATGAAGGAAGTTCCGGACGGGCAGTCCCGGACGGGCAGTCCCGGACGGGAAGTCCGGGCTGGAAACCCGGGCTGGAAACCCGGGGCCTGAACCCCCCCTGCGGGCTTCAGGCCCCGCGATCCAGGCGGCGGATGCCGTTCTGCGTGGCCAGCAGCGCGACGTCGGCGCCGGCCAGCGCGAACAGGCCCACGGTGACCACGCCCGGCAGGTTGTTAATACGGGCTTCGAGCGCGGGCGCGTCGGAGATCGACAGGCCCGCCACGTCCAGGATGATGTTGCCGTTATCGGTGACGAACCCTTCGCGCAGGCGCGGCGCGCCGCCCAGCGCGGCCAGCGCCCGGGCCACGGCGGCGCGCGCCATGGGAATCACCTCGACGGGCAGCGGAAACCTGCCCAGGGTCTGCACGAGCTTGGATTCGTCGGCGATGCAGATGAAGCGCTCTGCGACCGAGGCCACGATTTTCTCGCGCGTGAGCGCGCCGCCCCCGCCCTTGATCATGTGCAGGTTGGCGTCGATTTCGTCGGCGCCGTCCACATAGAGGGGCATGCCCGCCACGTCGTTCAGGTCCAGCACCTTCAGGCCGTGGCTCGCCAGGCGGGCCGCGCTGCGTTCGGAGCTGGCCACCGTGCCGCCGATGCGGCCCTTGTAGCGGGCCAGCCCGTCGATGAAGAGGTCGGCGGTGGATCCGGTGCCCACGCCGATGACGACGTCCGGGCCGGCGACCTGTTCAACGAATTCCAGGGCCGCGTCGGCGGCCTGCTGCTTGAGTTCTTGCTGGGAGAGCATGGCGGTAGGCAAAGCGAAAAAGGGTCTCGGAGGCGGGAAATTTAGCAGATATCGCGCGGTTCAGCGCCCTTCCAGCGCGGGCCAGGCCCGCGCCAGGATGACCGGCGCCGCCGCGTCGGACGCCAGCTCGCCGAAGCCGCGCGCGCCCCCGCCCAGGCGGCCCTCCACGAACGCGCGCGCGGCCTCCGGCGGCGCGTGCCGGATCATGAGCGCGGCCTGCCACAGCAGGGCCAGGCCGCAGGCGATGCGGCGGGCATGAAACACCGCCGCATCGCCCCCGCCGGCCAGCCCTCGCCATTCGTCCAGCGCCTGGTCGAAGCGCGCATGGCGGCCGCGGGCCGGCGCGAATTCCGCCTCCAGGGCCGGCAGGGCGGCGGGCTCGCGCGACAGCGCGCGCAGCACGTCCAACGCCATCACGTTGCCCGAGCCCTCCCAGATGGAGTTGACCGGCGTTTCGCGGTAAAGCCTGGGCATGGGGCCTTCCTCGACATAACCGTTGCCGCCCCATACCTCCATGCACTCGGCCACCGCCCCGATGGCGCGCTTGCATACCCACAGTTTGGCGGCCGGCGTGCCCAGCCGCAACAGGGCGCGGGCGGACGCCGCCGCGCGTTCGTCCACCGCGCGCGCCAGCCGCATCGCCAGCAGGGTGGCGGCCTCGCTTTCCAGCGCCAGGTCCGCGAGCACGTTGCGCATGAGCGGCTGGTCAACCAGCGGCTTGCCGAAAGCCAGGCGGTGGCGCGCATGGTGCGCCGCCTGCGCCACTGCCTGGCGCAGCAGCGCCGCGCTGCCCAGCACGCAATCCAGGCGCGTGAGCGCGGCCATCTCCAGCAGCAGCGCCATGCCGCGCCCGGGTTCGCCCATGAGCACGCCCCAGGCATCCTCGAATTCCACTTCGGCGCTGGCGTTGCTCCAATTGCCCAGCTTTTCCTTCAGGCGGCGGATGCGCACGGCGTTGCGCGGACCGTCGGGAATCCAGCGCGGCACGAAAAAACAGCCCGGCCCTTCATCGGTCTGGGCCAGCACGAGATGGGCATCGGCCTGCGGCACCGAGAAAAACCATTTGTGACCCACCAGCCGGTAGGCGCAGCCCTGGCCCGCCGCGCCCAGCGGCGTGGCGCGTGTGGCGGCCGCGCGCAGATCGGAGCCGCCCTGCTTTTCGGTCAGGCCCATGCCGATCAGCGCGCTGCGCTTGGCGGCCAGCGGCGCGTCGGCGCCGTCGAATTCGCGCGCGTAGAGCGCGGGCAGCCACTGTCCGCCGAAATCGACCGCGCCCGCCGGCTCGCGCTGCAGCAAGGGCACGGCGGCGAAGGTCATGGTGGTGGGACAGAGCGTGCCGGCTTCGACCTGTCCCTGCATGAGATAGGCGGCGGCGCGCGCGGCGTGCGCCCCCGGCGCGGGCTGCATCCAGGCGCGGCTGTGCAGCCCGCGCGCCATGATGCCGGCCATGAGCGCGCCCCACGCGGGATGGAATTCCACCCGGTCGATGCGGTGCCCGGCGGGATCGTAGGCATGCAGGCGCGGCGGGTTGCGGTTGGCCTGCGCACCCAATTGCAGCGTGGCCGCGCGGCCCAGCCAGGCCCCGTGCGTGGCCAGGTCGCCCTCCCAGGCCGCGGCGCCCTCGCGCCGCACCGCCTCGCGCAGCGCCGGATCGGTGTCGTACAGCGAATAGTCTTCCAGCGGCGGAACCTGGTTGACCACGATATGCGTCTCGAAGGCAGGCATGGCGGCTCCCTGGATGCGGCGGTTGCGGCCGGCGCGGCCCGCGGCCTACCCGCCCGTGGGCCCCGGAGGCCAGGGCCGCAGGCTCTCGACCTGCGCGGCCAGCTCCAGGAGCATGGCCTCGCTGCCCAGCGGCCCCATGAGCTGGATGCCGATGGGCAGGCCATCCGACGACAGGCCGAACGGAATGGAAATGGCGGGCATGCCGGCCAGATTGGCCAGCGGCGCGAAAGGCGAGTAAGCGATCACGCCTTTCTTGCCCAGACGGTAGGCCAGATAGTCGGCGTTGTCCATGGCGTACCGGCCCAGGGGCGCGGGCGGCTGGGCCAGCACCGGGCTCAGGAACACGTGGTGCCCGCCCTGGGCAGGGTCGAGGAAGCGGCCGACCCGGCGGGTGATCGCGTGGCAGGTGTCCATGCAGGCCACGTACTGCGGCCCGGAAATCTCGCGCGCGTACTCGCGCGCGCCCAGCGTGGTGGGCTGCAGTTCGTCGGCAGCCAGGCGCCGGCCGCGCGCCTGCACGAAGCTGTCGATGGCGTTGGCCGCCGCGCTGGCGATCAGCGGCAGCATGGGAGACAGCACTTCTTCGGAGCCCACCGGCGGCGCGGCCTCGGTGAGTTCGTGGCCCAGCCGCGCGAAAAAGCGCGCGGCTTCGCGCGCGACCTCGGCCACTTCGGGGTGGATGGGATCGCCCTCGAAGGTGGCCGACACGAAGGCGATGCGGCGCCGCGGCGCGGCCTGCGGGTCGGCGGCCACGCGCGCGGCCACGTCCCGGTAGGACGCCGGCCGCGCCGGCGCGGCGTACGGCGCCCCGATGTCTTCCCCCGCGCTTACGTCCAGCGCGGCGGCGCAGTCGCGCACCGACAGCGTCATGAGGTTTTCGGTGCCCAGCCCGCCCCAGCCGTCGCCCTTGAGCGGTCCCAGCGGGATCAGACCGCGCGAGGGCTTGAGCCCGAGCACGCCGCAGCACGAGGCCGGGATGCGAATCGAGCCGCCGCCGTCGCTGCCGTGGGCGATGAGCACCATGCCGCTGGCCAGGGCCGCCCCGGCCCCGCCCGAGGAGCCGCCCGCGCTATGGCCCCGCTTCCAGGGGTTTTGCGTGGGCTTGCCGTAGACGGGGGATTCGGTGGTGGGGCTCAGGCCAAGCTCGGCGGTGGTGGTGCGCCCGAAGGGGATCAGGCCAGCGCGCCGGTAGCGCGCCACCAGTTCGCAATCGAGCTTCCATTCCACCTGGCCGTACAGCACGGAGCCCATGGTGCTGGGCAGCCCCAGCGCGGCGGTGCCCAGGTCTTTGAGCAGAGTGGGCACGCCCAGGAAGGGGCGCTCGCGTTCCAGCCCGGCCCGGGCCTGCGCATCCATGGCGGCCAGGGCCCGGTCGGTTTCCCGCGCCAGCCGCAACCCCAGCTCCGCCTGCACGCCGCAGGCGGCATTGATTTCCGGATTGAGGCGGGCCACGCGCTCCAGCGCCTGCTCCATGGCGGCGAGCGCGCTGAATTCTCCCCGGATGATGGCCTGCGCCATCGCGGTGGCATCGGGATGGGCGCGACCGGGGCGCTGAGCGTTGCTCATGGCGTCTGACCTCCTGCGTGAGGCGGCGGATTGCCGCAAGCCCCAGCATATCGGGTCGGCCCGCCCCCGCCAAGCCGCGCGGGCGGGGGGCCGTTCCTAGGATGTCTGCCCGTCCGGCCCGGCGCCCGCGCCCTCGCCCGGTTCGTCCGCGCCCAGCAGGCGGGATGCGTCCGAATCGGGCAGCGCCTCCACGTTCTTGAGGTTGCGCAGCATGGCGCGGGTGCGCACTTCCGTCTGGCCGATTTTGCTGCTGGCGGTGTCCAATGTCTTCTTGACGCTGGCCAGCGCCTCGCCGAACTTGCCGAACTCGGTCTTGACGGCGCGCAGCACCTGCCAGACCTCGGACGAGCGCTGCTCGATGGCCAGGGTGCGGAACCCCATCTGCAGGCTGTTGAGCAGCGCCGCGAGATTGCTGGGCCCGGCCACGTTGACCCTCAGCCCCTGCAGCCGCTCCAGCAGGCCGGGACGGCGCAGCACCTCGGCGTACAGGCTCTCGGTGGGCAGGAACATGATGGCGAAGTCGGTGGTGTAAGGCGGGGCCACATACTTGGCGGCGATCTGGCGGGCCTGTATCTCCACGGCGCGCCCCAGCGCCGCGCCCGCGGCCTTGACGGCCTCGGCGTCGGCGGCGTCCTGGGCGTCCATCAGGCGCTCGTATTCCTCTTTGGGAAACTTGGCGTCGATCGGCAGCCACACCGGCGCGCCGCCCTCGCCGCGCCCCGGCAGCCGGATCGCGAATTCCACCACCGCGTCGCTGCCGGGCACCGGACGGACATTGGCGGCGTACTGGTCCGGCGTCATGTTGTCTTCGATGAGTCGCGCGAGCTGCACCTCGCCCCAGGTGCCGCGCGACTTGACGTTGGTGAGCACGCGTTTCAGGTCGCCCACGCCGGCGGCGAGCGCCTGCATCTCGCCCAGCCCCTTGTGCACGGCCTCGAGCCGGTCGGACACCAGCCGGAACGATTCGCCCAGGCGCTGCTCCAGCGTGGCGTGCAGTTTCTCGTCCACCGTGCGCCGCATTTCTTCGAGCCGGGCGCCGTTGTCGGCCTGCAGGGCCTGCAGCCGGGCGTCCACGGTGGCGCGCAGCTCGGCCTGGCGGCGTTCGTTGATTTCGATGAGCCCCTGGAGCTGCTCGGCGAAGCCGGCGGCGAACCGGGCCAGCGCATCGGCCGACTCGGCGCGCGCCGCCTGGGCATCGCGCGCCAGGCCGGTGCGCAGATCGCCGTGCGCCTGCCCCAGTTCGACGCGCAGGGCCCGGGCCGATTCGGCCACCTCGCCGCGCAATCCGCGCTGGCCGTCGGCGATGTCGGCGCGCAGCGCGCGCTCGGTGCGTTCCAGTCCTTCGAGCAGCGCGTCCAGCCGGGGATCGCGCGGGGCGGGCCTCAGCCAGGCCAGCAGGGCGGCCGCGAAGGCCAGGACCGCGCCGCCGGCGGCGCACCAGAGCAGGTAATCGTAGAGCAAGCGTCGCAACTCCAAAGCCCGGAATTGTAGGCGCGGCGCGGATTTCCCTCACGCCGCGCCGCGCCGCGAAGGGCATTAAACTGTAAATTACAAAATTGTCATAGTTTGCCCCTTCATTGGCCGCTCCCGCTTTCGTCCCATCGTCCGTGCCCGCCTTCCAGACCGTCTTCGGTCCGCTGGACCTGACTGCCGCAAAGCCCCTGACCACCGGGGGCGACCGGCACATCTTCCAGCATCCGCTGGTGCCGTCGCTGCTGGTGAAAGTGATGGACATGGAGGCCCGGGCCGTTTACCTGGACGCGCGGCCGTTCAAGCGCTGGTACAAGCAGTACCAGCGCGAAAGCGCCTACCGCGTATACCTGAACGAGATCTCGGAATACGTTACGACCACCACGCGTCCTTCCGGCGTGTGGCAAGTGCCGATGGCGCGCATCGTGGGCGTGGCCCAGACCACGCTGGGCCTGGGCCTGCTGGTGGAGAAGATCGCCGACGAGGCGGGCAACATGGCGCCCACCGTGAAGCAGTTGGCCAGCCAGGGCCGGTTCGACGCCGCGCTCGGCGCGCAGCTGGACGCGTTCTTCGAGCAGCTGGCCGAGGCCCACGTGGTAGTGCACGACGTGTCGGCCAGCAACGTGGTGTGCGGCCTCAATGCCGACGGCAAGCGCGGCCTGTACCTGGTGGACGGCTTCGGCGTGCTGCCGCTGATTCCGCTCTATGCGTGGAGCAAGCGCCTGAACCGGCGGCGCATGCGGCGCAAGTACGAGCGCATGCGCGCCTCGCTGGCCGAGATCGCCCGCGAAGCGGCCTCGCGCTGAACCTCAGCCCGGCGCCTGCGCCGGTTCCCCGAGGCGGCTCACCCACACGTAGTCGCGCCCTTCCATCTGGCCGCGCCGCAGCGGGTTGCGCGTGCAGAACGCGGCATAGGCCGGATCCACATAGCGGTTCATGAGATGCTCGTCGCGCCCGGCCGGAATGCCCAGCCGCGTCGTGCGGACCAGCGGATCGGGCCGCTCGCCCACATCTTCGACGAACAGCGCGCCGGGGTCGAACCGCTGCGCGTCCCAGTCGGGCACTTTCAGGCCCAGCGCCCGGCACAGCAGGGTCTGGCCCGCGCACAGGCCGGCCAGCGGGCGGGGATTGCCGCGCGCGTCGGGGTTCAGCCGCTGCATGAGCGCCAGCGCGTCGGGGCCGGACAGCGCGTCGGTCCAGGGGTAGCCCGATTTGATGAGCACCGCGTTGCCCGGTCCCTGCGCGCTGAAGTTCAGCGAGTCCCCGCCCCGCGCGTAATACATGTAGACGGTGCCGCCGTCCATGAAGAGCGCGCGCCGCTTGTGGGTGTAGCCCAGCGAGGCGTGGCTGCCCTTTTCGTGCAGGTAATAGGCTTCGGTCTCGATAATGCGGGCCGACAGCCACAGACCGTCGACCCGGTGCCGGATCACCTTGCCCAGCAGGTCGCGGGCGAGCTGGGCGGCGTCGCGGTCGAAAAAGGCGTCGGGCAGCGCGCGCCCGGCCTGCTCCTCAGGCGAAGCGTTCGCCGTAGCGCTTTTCGGTAAAGCCAACGCTGACCTCGCCATCGGGGGTGACCGTCACGGGGCGGCGCACCAGCGCGGGATACTCCGCGATCAGTTGCGTCCACTGGGCATCGGTGCTGGCGGTCTTGCGGTCTTCGGGCAGGTTGCGCCAGGTCATGGAGGCGCGGTTCACCAGTTTTTCCCAGCCGCCGAGCTTGCCCGCCCACGACTTCAGGGTGGCGGCCGGCACGGGATGGTCGCGGTAGTCCACGAACTCGTGCTCCACGCCGTGGTCGGCGAGCCATTGCCGGGCCTTGACGCAGGTACTGCATTTGGCCAGGCCGTACAAGGTGGTGTGCTTCATTTGGATTCGGACTCCTTGCGCCATTGCAGGCGGTTGGCGAGGATCACGCAGGTGCCGACCGCCAGGATGAACAGGGTGGCCAGCGCGTTGATCTCGGGCTTGAGGCCCAGGCGCACCCTCGAAAAGACTTCCATGGGCAGCGTGCTGGAGCTGGGCCCCGACAGGAACGACGCCAGCACCACGTCATCGAGCGAGAGGGTGAACGACAGCAGCCAGGCCGAGGCCAGCGCCGGCGCGATCAGCGGCAGCGTGATGCGGAAAAACACCGTCATGGGCGTGGCGCCGAGGTCGAGCGCAGCCTCTTCCAGCGAGCGGTCCAGGTCGCGGATGCGGGTCTGGATGATGACGGCCACGAAAGCCATGCACAGCGTCACGTGCCCCACCCATATGGTGAACATGCCGTTCTCGGCGGGCCAGCCGATCTGGCCGCGCAGCTCCACGAACATGAGCAGCAGCGAGATGCCCAGCACCACCTCGGGAATGACGAGCGGCGCGCTCAGCATGCCCACGTAGAGGGCGAAGCCGCGGAACCGTCCCATGCGGGCCAGCACGTAGCCCGCCCAGGTGCCGATGATGACCGCCGCCGTGGCCGTGAGCGCGGCGATGCGGAACGACAGCCAGGCCGCTCGCAGCAGGGCCTCGTCCTGCAGCAGCGAGTCGTACCAGCGCAGCGAGAAGCCCGTCCAGGACGTGACGGCGGGCGAGGCGTTGAACGAGAACACCATCAGGCTGATGATGGGCACGTACAGGAACAGGTAGCCCAGTCCCAGGGCCACCGCGCGCAGGGTCTTGTTGGGGCCGTTCATTTGCGCCCTCCCCCCGCCTGTTCCTGCTGCTTGACCTGGCTGTACTGGAAGTAGACGAGCGGCACCAGGAGCAGCAGCACCATCACGCAGGTCACGGCCGAAGCCATGGGCCAGTCGGTATTGTTGAAGAACTCGTTCCACATGACGCGGCCCATCATGAGCGTGTTCGCGCCGCCCAGCATCTCGGGGATGACGTACTCGCCCACCGCCGGGATGAACACCAGCATGGCGCCCGCGATGACGCCGGGACGCGAGAGCGGCACGGTGATCTGCCAGAATGCCTGCCACGGGCGCGCGCCCAGGTCGTAGGCGGCTTCGAGCAGGCGCAGGTCCATTTTCACCAGCGTGGCGTAGAGCGGCAGGATGAAAAACGGCAGGTAGGCGTAGACCATGCCGATGTACACGGCCAGATCGGTGCGGTAGATCTCGAGCGGGCTGGAGATGATGCCCAGGCCCTGCAGCAGGTTGTTCAGCAGGCCGTCGTTGCGCAGGATGCCCACCCAGGCGTAGACGCGCAGCAGCAGCGAAGTCCAGAAAGGCAGGATCACGCCCAGCAGCAGCAGGTTGCGCACCGACGGCGATGAACGCGCGATGTAGTAGGCGATGGGGTAGCCGATCAGGATGCAGCACAGCGTGGTGATGGCCGCGATCTTGACGGAGTTGAGGTAGGTGGCGAAGTACAGGCTGTCGGTGAAGAGCAGGATGTAGCCGCGCAGGTGCAGGCTGAACTGCACCGCCTCGTCCTTGAATTCCGCCAGCGAGGTGTAAGGCGGAATGCCGAACTTGAGCTCGGCGAAGCTGATCTTGAACACCAGCAGGAACGGCACCAGCAGAAAGGCCACCAGCCAAGCGTACGGCGGCACCACGGCCAGCGCCCGCCCGGAAGGCAGCCAGTCGCGCAGCGGAAAGCGCCTCATGATGCGAGCACCGTGGCGCTGTCGGCGTCCCAGCTCACGAAGATTTCCTCGTCGATGCCGGGCGCGTCCATCTGGGCGAGCTGCAGGCTGGGCACGCTGGCCTCGACCATGGTTCCGGAATCCAGGCGGATCTGGTAGAGCGCGTAGCTGCCCATCCAGGCCATGTGGCTCACCATGCCGTGCGCCCAGTTGTATTCGGACTGCGGCTGTCCGCGCGAAACCACCATGCGCTCGGGGCGGATCGACACGTGCACCTCCATGCCCAGCGGCTCGCTCACGCCGTGGCTCACGTAGAGCGGGCGCGACAGCTCGGCGCTCTCGATGGCGACGTGGTCGGGCTCGTCCACCACGATAGTGCCCGTGAACAGGTTCGTGGAGCCGATGAAGCTCGCCACGAAACGCGAATTGGGGAACGCGTAGACGTCTTGCGGCGTGCCACACTGGACGATCTGCCCCTCGGTCATGACGGCCAGCCGGTGCGCCATGGTCATGGCCTCTTCCTGGTCGTGCGTGACCATGATGCAGGTGACGCCCACCTGCTCCAGGATCTTCACCAGCTCGATCTGGGTCTTCTGGCGGATCTGCTTGTCCAGCGCCGACATGGGCTCGTCGAGCAGGAGCAGCTTGGGACGCTTGACCAGGCTGCGCGCCAGCGCCACGCGCTGCTGCTGCCCGCCCGAGAGCTGGTGCGGCTTGCGGCGCGAATAACCGGCCATCTGCACCAGGTCCAGCGCCTCGAAGACGCGGTCGTGGATCTCGGCGCGGTCCACGCCCTCCTGCTTGAGGCCGAACGCCACGTTGGCCTCGACCGTCATGTGGGGAAAGAGCGCGTACGACTGGAACATCATGTTCACCGGCCGCCGGTACGGCGGCACGTTGGTGATGTCCTCGCCATCGAGCAGGATCTGGCCCGACGTGGCTTCCTCGAACCCGGCCAGCATGCGCAGCAGCGTGGACTTGCCGCTGCCGGAGCTGCCCAGCAACGCGAAGATCTCGTTGCGGCGCACGGAGAGGTTGACGGAACGCACGGCGACGACGTCGCCGAATATCTTCACGACGTCGGCCACCCGGACGAACTCGTCCGGATCGGCCGCGTGCTGCGCCGAGTAACGGCTTTCGCTCATGATGCTTATCGTCCGGACTTCAGCTCGGCCCACATGCGGGTCTGCATGCGCTGGATGTTCAGGGGTTGCGCCTTGATGACGTACAGCGTCTTGGCCACGTCGGCCGGCGGGTAGATCATGGGGTTGTCGGCCACGTCTTTCACCACGTACTTGCGCGCCTCTTTGTTGGCGTTGGGATAGAACATGGTGTTGGTAATGGCGGCGTGGACCTGGGGCGTCTCGATGTAGTTGATGAACGCCAGGGCCTCTTCCGGATGCGGGGCGTCCTTGGGAATGACCATCAGGTCGAACCAGGCCGGCGCGCCGCCCTTCGGAATGAAGTAGTTGATTTCGTACGGCTTCTTGGCTTCCTGCGCGCGCTTGCGGGCGATCATCACGTCGCCGGAAAAACCGTAGACCATGCAGAGGTCGCCCACCGCGAGCTCGTCGATGTAGCCCGAGGAACTGAACTGGCGGATGTAGGGGCGGATCTGCTTGAGCAGGTCCAGCGCCGCCTTGTAGTCGTCGGGATTGGAGCTGTTGGGATCCTTGCCCAGGTACTTGAGCACGGCCGGAAACACCTGCGCGGCCTCGTCCAGCATGGAGATGCCGCATTCCTTCAGCTTGGCGGCGTTCTCGGGCTTGAAGAGCATGTCCCAGTTGCCCAGGTCGGCCTGCTCGCCCAGGATCTGCTTGACCTTGGTGACGTTGTAGCCCAGGCCGTTGGTGCCGTAGCCCCACGGGATGGCGTACTGGTTGCCGGGATCGACCTCGGCCACCAGGGCCATCAGGTCGGGGTCCAGGTATTTCCAGTTGGGAATCTTGGATTTGTCCAGCTTCTGGAACAGGCCGGCTTCGATCTGGCGGGAGGCATAATGCGTGGACGGAACGACGACGTCGTAGCCCGACTTGCCGGCCAGCAGCTTGGCCTGCAGCGTGTCGTTGCTGTCGTAGACGTCGTAGCGCACCTTGATGCCGGTTTCTTTCTCGAACCCGGGAATGGTGTCCGGCGCCGTGTATTCGGCCCAGTTGTAGACGTTGACGACCTTGTTTTGCGCCTGCGCGGCCGATACCGCCGCTGCCGCGAGCAGCGCGCCCATCGCGAAGCGCATTCCCGCCCTGTATTTCATTGCCTAGCCCCTTGCCGTCAGGCGTGTGTTTGAAAGATGCGTTGAAGGGATACCAAAAGGGCGAATGATAAAGCCTTTTAGCCTGGGACTGCCCGTTTTGCGCCCCACGGAAAGCAATTGGGGCCGGATGCTTCCGGCCCGCGTCCGTCAGGGCTGGGAGCCCACGCCCCAGGCCGCCCAGTAGCTGTCGCGCAGCTTCATCCAGAACCGCTCGCCCTCCTCGCCCGCGACCTTGCGCAGCGAGCGCCGCAGGCGCTCCAGGTTGTCGCGCCGGCCCCGTTCGGACAGGCGGCCCTGGACGCCGCGGTCGAAGTCGATGAGCCAGATCCTGCCGTCCGCGCCGGCCAGGATGTTGTAGGCATTCAGGTCGGCGTGCCAGACGCCGGCCCGGTGCATGGCGACGATGGCCCCGGCCACGTCCTCCCAGAGAGGCTCGCCCAGCGAGAGCGCCAGCGGCCGCACGTCGGGGATGCGCTCCACCAGGATGGCCGCGCGGTAAGCGAGCCCGTGCCGCCAGTAGGCCGCGCCCAGGGGCGCGGGCACCGCCAGCCCCAAGGCCCGCATGGCCGCCAGCAGGCGGAACTCGCGGAAGCTGCGCGTGGCGGACTCGCCGGTCCAGACATAGGCGTCGCGGCTCAGGCGCGCGACCAGTCCCCCGCGCCGGTAGCGGCGCAGCACGCCCTGCCAGCCCGGGCCCTCGACGAACCAGGCCGCCTGCCTGCCGCCCGCGTCCACGGGCCGCGCGCGAGCGCCGTAGGCCGCGGGGTCGAATATCTCGGGGCCGCAGTCGCCCAGGCGCTGCGCGTCGGCCAACATGGCGCCCGGGGCCGGTCCGTTCCAGGACTGGCGCCGGGCCGGGAGAACGCCGGCTTCAGCCCGCACGGTTGCGCATCCAGTCGGCCACGCCGTAGAACGACTCCAGCAGCCGGTCCACCAGCGCCGGCTCCGTTCCCGCGTCCTGCAGCGCGCGGCCCATGCAGGCCACCCACTGGTCGCGCTCGGCCTCGCCGATGGAAAAAGGCAGGTGCCGGGCCCGCAGGCGGGGATGGCCGAAGCGCTGGATGTAGTGGTCCGGGCCGCCGAAATAGCCGCACAGGAACCAGAACAGCTTGTCGCGCGCCTCGTCCAGGCTGGGGCCGTGGGCGGCGCGCAGTTCCTTCAGGTCGTCTTCCATGTCCATGAGATCGTAGAAGCGGTCGACCAGGGCGCGCACGCCCGGCTCGCCCCCCAGCAGGTCGAAAATGCTGCGGGCCGTCTGCGCCGGCTCGGAAATGGTGTGGACGCGGGTATTCATCAGGTTTCTCTCAATGTGACCAGGGGCGGTGTGCGCAGCACGCCGCGCAGGGCCAGGGCGCCGCCGGCCCAGGCGCCGAGCGCGCCCGCGCCCATGCCGGCCAGCCACGGCCAAAGGCCGAGGGTAATGTTGAAATCGAACACCAGGCTTGATAAAGCCCAAGCCACGGCGCTGGCGCCGGCGGCGGCGAGCAGCCCGGCCAGCCCGCCCACGGCCCAGAGTTCGATGCGCTGCGAGCGCGCGAGCTGGCGGCGCGTGGCGCCCAGCGCGCGCAGCACCGCCGCCTCGCGGACGCGCTCGTCGCGCGTGGCCGTGAGCGCGGCCGCCAGCACCAGCACCCCGGCCGCCAGCGTGAACAGGAACAGCAGCTGCACCGCGCGGCCCACTTCGTCCAGCACCGACTGAAGCTGGCGGAGGATGGCCCCCACGTCGAAGACCGTGAGGTTGGGAAACTCGCGCACCAGCGCGGGCAGCACCGCCTCTTTGCCGGGCGGCAGATGAAACGAGGTGATCCAGCTTTGCGGCATGCCGGCTAGCGCTTCGGGCGTGAGGATGGCGAAGAAATTCACGCGCATGGTATCCCAATCCACCCTGCGGGTTCCTGACACCGTGGCCTCGACCTGCTGGCCGGCCACGTCGAAGCGCAGCGTATCGCCCACCGCGACGCCCAGCGTGCGGGCCAGGCCGGACTCCAGCGACACTTCCGGCGCGCCCGGCCGCAGCCAGCGTCCCTGCTCGATGCGGTTGGATGCGGGCAGCGTATCGGAATAGGACAGGTTGAATTCGCGGTCGACCAGGCGCTTGGCGCGCGGCTCTTCGTAGTCGTCCGGCCCCACGGGCCGGCCGTTGATGGCCACCAGCCGGCCGCGCACCATGGGCGACAGCTCGACCTGCGCCAGGCCGGCGCGGCGCAGGGCCTGCGCCACGGCCTCGCGCTGGTCCGTCTGCACGTTGATGAGAAAGCGGTTGGGCGCGTCCGGCGGCAAAGTGCGCTGCCAGCCCTGGATGAGATCGGTGCGCGTCATGGTGAGCAGCAGCAGCGCCATCAGCCCGACCGCCAGCGCGCATACCTGGGTAATGGTGGCCGCGCGCCGCCTCGCCACGCCCGCCAGCGCGAAACGCAGGGCGGGCTGCCGCCGCGCGAGCCCGCGCAGCCGCGCCAGGCCCAGGATGCAGAGCCAGGCCGCCAGGGCGAAGACCAGGAAGGCGCCCAGGAAGCCGCCGGCCACTACCGCCCCCAGGCGCGCGTCGCCCGCGAACCACCAGATCAGCAGGGCGAAGCCGGCCGCGCCCAGGCCATAGCCCGCGGCGCTGCGCGCCCCCAGCGCGTCGGCCTCGCGGCGCAGCACGCGCGCCGGCGGCACGTGGCGCAGGCGCGCCAGCGAAGGCAGCGCAAACCCCAGGAGCAGCAGCATGCCCGTCAGCAGCCCCTGCGCGGCGGGCACGGCCGAGGGCGGGGGCAAGGCCGTATCGATGAGCGAGCCCAGCGCCAGCACCAGCGCCTGGTGCGCACCGTAGCCCAGCAGGCATCCGGCCCCGCAGGCCGCCAGGCCCACCAGCGCGAATTCCGCCGCCAGCATGCGCGACACCAGCGCCTGCGGCGCGCCCAGGCAGCGCATCACCGCCACCCCGTCGCGATGACGGTCCAGGTAGCGGCCGGCCGCCAGCGCCACCGCCACGGCGGAGATCAGCACGGCCAACAGCGCCACGAGCGCCAGGAAGCGCTGCGCCCGGTCCAGCGTGCGCCGCACCTCGGGACGCCCGGACTCCAGGGTGGCGATCTTCTGGCCGCGGCCCAGCCGCTCGCGCAGCCAGGTTTCGTAGCCCGCCACCGCGCGCGGCTCGCCGGCGGCCAGCAGCGCATAGCCGATGCGGCTGCCCGGCGCGATCAGGCCCGTGGCCGGCAGGTCGCTGGCGCGCAGCATCACGCGGGGCGCGACGTTGACGAACTGCATGCCGCGGTCGGGTTCGTAGGTAATGATCCGGTCCACACGCAGACTCGCATCGCCCAGCGCGAGCGCGTCGCCCACCTGCAGGCCCAGCAGCGCCAGCAATTGCGCATCCACCCACACCGTGCCTTTGGGCGGCACGCCGCGCGCCGGCTCGTCGGGGGCGAACGGCGCGCTGGCCACTCGCAGCGCGCCGCGCAGGGGGTAGCCCGGCTCCACCGCCTTGACGGAGGCGAGCTGGGCGCTGCCGCCCGCGCCGCCGGCCATGGAAGGAAACTGCCAGGTGCGCGAGACTTCCAGGCCCCGCGCGCGGGCTTCTTCCAGGAAGGCCGCGGGAATGGGCTCGTCGGCGTCCAGCACAAGGTCGGCGCCCAGCATCTGGCCGGCATCGCGTTCCAGCGCGCGGCCCACGCGGTCGGCCAGGAAGCCCACGCTGGTCACCGCGGCCACCGCCAGCACCAGCGCCAGCGCCAGCAGACGCAGTTCGCCGGCGCGCCAATCGCGCACGCTCATGGCGGCGCCGAGCCTCAGCGCGGCCCGCAAGCCGGGGCGGCGAGCCCGGGCGGCATCAGGGAAATCCATCAGTCTGCAATCCTGTCCAACGGCCGGAATGGGGGCCGAATCCCGCTATCATGCGCGCAGTGCGGCGCAGCGCCGCCGTCAAAGATACCCAAAAACCGGAGAAGACAATGCGTAAATCCTGGCTCGCCGCAGCCCTCCTGGCCACTTGCGCCGCCACCGCCTCCCTGCCCGCCGCGGCCGAAACCACGCTCAAGATGGCTTATGCGCTGTCCACGTCCTCGCACTACGGCGCGGGCGCCCAGGCCATGGCGCAGTCCATCGAGGCGTCCACGGCGGGCAGGTACAAAATACAGCAATTCGCCAACAGCGCCCTGGGCGGCGAGCGCGAAGTCATCGAAGGCCTGCAGATCGGCACCATCGACCTGGCCATCGTTTCCACCGGCGCCACGCTGAATTTCGTGCCCGAAACCGGGGTCTTCGACATTCCCTTCCTGCTGCGCGACCTGGACCACGCCCGCAAGGTGCTCGACGGCAAGATCGGCCAGGACATGCTGGCCAAGTTTCCCAGCCGCGGCATCGTGGCCCTGGCCTGGGGCGAACAGGGCTTTCGCCACCTGACCAACAACGTGCGCCCGGTCAAGACCCCGGCCGACGCCAAGGGCCTGAAGATCCGCACCACGGAAAACCCCATCCACATCGCGGCGTTCCGCCAGATCGGCATCCTGCCCACCCCCATGGCCTGGCCGGAAGTGGCCACCGCCCTGCAGCAGGGCACGATCGACGGCCAGGAGAACCCGCTGTCGGTCATCACCTCCGCCAAGCTCTCGCAGATGCAGAAGTACCTGTCGCTGACCGGCCACGTCTACGGCCCGGCCCTGGTGCTGATGTCGGCCAGCGCCTACGAAGGACTCTCGAAAGAGGACAAGGCCAACTTCGACAAGGCCGGCAAGGCGTCCGCCCAGGCCATGCGCGCCTACGTGGACAACATCGAGAAAACCGGCGTCGAGCAGCTCAAGAAGGAAGGCATGCAGGTCAGCGAAGTGGACCGCGCCGCCTTCGCCGCCGCCGTGGAGCCCGCCTACGCCGAATACAACAAGAAGTTCGGCAAGGATCTCATCGAGGCCATCCGCAACACCAAGTAAGAAGCGCCCGGCGCGGCCCCTTCGCGGGGCCGCGCATGCGCGCATCCCTGCGTTTTCCCTCTGCGGAATCCATTCCATCATGCGTTTGCTCTGCGCCTTCGACCGGGGCCTTTTCAGGCTGGTTTCGGTCATTGCCCAATTGCTGCTCGTGGCCTCGGCCGCCGCCGCCTTCTACCAGGTCATCGCCCGTTTCGTGCTGCAGTCCCCGGCCGACTGGAGCGAGGTGCTGACCCGGGCCCTCCTCATCTGGACCGTCCTGCTGGGCGTGGCCCTGGCCTTTCGCCATGGCGCCATGATCAGCGTGGAAATGCTGCGCAACCTGCTGGGCGGGCGCCCGCGCCGCGTGCTGGAAGGCTGCATCGGGGTGGTGTGCGCCGCCTTCCTGCTGGCCGTGGCCTGGATCGGCGGCCAGATGACGTATCGCGTGCGCTTCCAGAACGTGCCCAGCCTGGACATTCCCATTTCCTGGATCTACCTCGCCATCCCGGTGGGCGCCACGCTGGCGGCCATCGGCGTGCTGGCTCGCTGGTTCGCCCACCAGGAAAACGACGCCCCGGTGCGCAATGACGCCCAGGGCTGAACGCGGGCTGCCGCCGCGAGGCGGCGGCTTCATGCGGCGGGCTCGGCGCGACACTGCCTCAACATCGTAGATACCGATATCACCATGTCCCAATTAATGATTGTCTCGATGCTGATTTTCTTCGGACTGTCGGTGCCGGTCGCCGTGTCGATCGGACTGGCCAGCCTGGCGGGAGTCGGCGCGGCCCACCTGCCCTGGCTGGTGGTGGCGCAACAGCTTTTCGCGGCCCTGGACAAGTATCCCCTGGTCGCCATTCCGTTCTTCATCCTGGCGGGCAATCTCATGGAGGCCGGCGGTATTTCCGAGCGCATGGTGGACTTCGCCAAGAGCGTGGTGGGCGGCGTGCAGGGCGGCCTGGCCTGCGCCTGCGTGCTGACCTGCATGATCTTCGCCGCCGTGGCGGGCTCCAGCGTGGCCACGACTTTCGCCGTGGGCGCCATCCTGATCCCCGCCATGGTCCGCCATGGCTATCCGGCGCCCTTCGCGGCCGCGCTGCAGGCCAGCGCGGCCGAGCTCGGCGTCATCATCCCGCCGTCCATACCCATGATCCTGTTCGCCGTGTCCACCGACACCTCCACCGGCGAACTGTTCATCGCGGGCGTGGTGCCCGGCATCCTGATCGGCCTGGCGCTGATGCTCTATGTGTGGTTCTACGCCCGCCGCAACGGGCTGGGCGCGCGCGACGGCGAAGGCCGGCTGCCCCTGTGGCAGTCGTTCCGGCGCGCTGCGCTGGCGCTGATGATGCCCGTCATCATCCTGGGCGGCATCTACGGCGGCATCTTCACGCCCACCGAGGCCTCGGTGGTGGCGGTGGTCTACGCGGTAGTGGTGGGCAAGTTCGTCTACCGCCGGCTGGCCATGCGCCAGCTCTCCGAGACCCTGCACAAGTCGGTGGTGTCCACCGCCGTCATCATGTTCGTCATCGCCAACGCGGGCGTCTTCAGCTTCCTGCTCAACCGGGCCGGCGTGCCGGACGCGCTGGGAAGCTGGCTGGCCGGCGTGTTCGACACCAAGATCACCTTTCTGCTGGGCGTGAACGTGGCGCTCTTCATCATCGGCATGTTCGTCGAGACCTCCGCCTCCATCGTGGTGCTGGCCCCGCTGCTGCTGCCGGTGGCGCTGCAGTTCGGGGTCGACCCCGTGCACTTCGGCCTCATCATGGTGGTGAACCTGGCGCTGGGCATGGTCACCCCGCCGTTCGGCGTGAACCTGTTCGCGGCCTGCGCCGTGGCCAGGCTGCCGCTGGAACGGCTGATCCGGCCCCTGCTTCCCTTCGTGGGGGTGGTGCTGCTCTGCCTGCTGGTCATCACCTACTGGCCCGGCCTCTCGCTGGGGCTGCGCGACCTGGTTTACGCGAAGTGAAATAAGAAAAAGCCCCTTGCGGGGCTTTTTCTTCTGTAGGGAGGCTAGACTTCGCGCTCTTCGGTCTTGAGGTGGTTGTCGCGGGCGAAATCCACCACGAACTTGTAGGCGAGCGGTTCCAGTTCGCGCAGGCGCTGATCGACCACGATGCCCCGCACGCCGTCGATCACCACGGGCAGCACGTAGGGGGAATAGGTGAGATGGTTGCCGGCGCTGCCGGCGGGGCGGAACTGGGCCATGACGCCGGCCAGGCGCTCCGCCCAGTCGCTGGGGCGGAAACGGCTGCCGCTTTCGGTGACGCCATGGATAACGAATTGTCTGACGCGAGTTGACATGTGTTCTTCACTACAGGGCGCTTCCCACGAAAAGCCGGAGTGTCGGCGTTATCAAACATGCGCCCTGCGCCGCGAATTGTATATTATTGATCCTTTGGTCTCTCCCCAAGGGCTGTCCGCCGCCTGAAATGGGCTTCTTTTCCCGGCCCGCCCGCATGCGCCGCCGCGCGCCGGGCCTGGCGCGGACGGACTCGCCGGCTCGCGGCCCGAGGCGCCCCCTCGCGACGCGGCCGCCATTGGGGGCCACCCTGGAGAATCCACGATGACCTCGCCTCTGGCAAACATCTATGCCCGGCTGCCGGTATCGTTCACGCACGGCCAGGGCGTCTGGCTTTGGGATGCCCAGGGCCGCAAGTATCTCGACGCCCTGTCGGGCATCGGCGTGTCGTGCCTCGGCCATGCCCATCCGAGGCTGGTGTCCGCCATCAGCGAACAGGCCGCGCGCGTCATCCATACCTCCAACATCTACGAGATTCCCCAGCAAACCGCGCTGGCCGAGCGCCTGACGCGGCTGTCCGGCCTGCAGGAGGCGGCCTTCGGCAACAGCGGCTCCGAAGCCAACGAGGCCGCCATCAAGCTTGCCCGCTACTACGCCTACCAGTGCGGCAACCGCCATGCGCACATCATCACCATGGATTCGTCCTGGCATGGCCGCACCCTGGCCACGCTGGCGGCCACCGGCAGCGACAAGGCCCGCAAGGGCTTCGAGCCCCTGCCCACCGGCTTCATCCAGGTGCCCTACAACGACCTGGCCGCCGTGCGCGCGGCCGGCGACGCCGAGCCGCGCGTGGCCGCCGTGCTGCTGGAAGCCCTGCAGGGCGAAGGCGGCATCCGTCCGTCCGACGCCGAATTCCTGCAAGGGCTGCGCCAGCTCTGCACCGAACGCGGCTGGCTGCTCATGATCGACGAGGTGCAGTCCGGCATCGGGCGCACGGGCAAGTGGTTCGCCCACCAGTGGGCCGGCATCCGCCCCGACGTCATGACGCTGGCCAAGGGCCTGGCGGGCGGCGTGCCCATCGGCGCCATGCTGGCCGGCGGCCCGGCCGCGGGCGTGTTCACGCCCGGCACGCACGGCACCACCTTCGGCGGCGGACCGCTGGTCTGCGCGGCCGGCCTGGCGGTGCTGGACGCGCTCGAATCCGAAAACCTGCTCGACAACGCCCGCACCGTGGGCGAGCGCCTGAAGAGCGCCCTGGCCCGCGAGCTCGCCGGCGTAAACGGGGTGCTCGACGTGCGCGGCCGCGGCCTGATGCTGGGCATCGAGCTCGCCCGCCCCTGCGGCGCGCTGGCCCTGCGCGCGCTCGAGGCGGGGCTGCTCATCAACGTCACGCGCGAGCGCGTCATCCGGCTGCTGCCGCCCCTCATCCTCGATGCGGCGCAGGCCGACCTCATCGCCGGCACGCTCGCGCCCCTCATCAAACGGTTCCTGGCCGAAGAAACATAATCAACGCCTGCCCGGGCCACGAGCCTGGGCGGGCCCAACGACCTGCGACACAACCATGACACCTCCCACGACTCAAAACGGCCCCCTGCGGCATTTCCTCCAGTTCAAGGACTTCTCCTCCGCCGAGATCGCCTATGTGCTGGACCGCGCCCGCATCATCAAGGAAAAGTTCAAGCGCTACGAACCCCACATGCCGCTGCACGACCGCACGCTGGCCATGGTGTTCGAAAAGGCCAGCACGCGCACCCGCGTCTCGTTCGAGGCGGGCATGTACCAGATGGGCGGCTCGGTCATCAACCTGACCTCCAACGACTCGCAGCTCGGCCGCTCCGAGCCCATCGAAGACACGGCGCGCGTCATCTCGCGCATGGTCGACATCGTCATGATCCGCACGTTCGAGCAGACCCGCATCGAACGCTTCGCCTCGCACTCGCGCGTGCCCGTCATCAACGGCCTCACCAACGAATTCCACCCCTGCCAGATCCTGGCCGACATCTTCACCTACATCGAGCACCGCGGCCCCATCGCGGGCAAGACCGTGGCCTGGGTGGGCGACGCCAACAACATGGCCTACACCTGGCTGCAGGCGGCTGAAATGCTGGGTTTCACGCTGCACGTTTCCACGCCGGCCGGCTACGAGCTCGAGCCCGCCCGCATCGGCCAGCCGCCGGCCGCCGTGCTGCGCCAGTTCAAGGACCCCATGGAAGCGTGCAAGGGCGCGCACTTGGTCACCACCGACGTCTGGACCAGCATGGGCTACGAAGCCGAAAACGAAGAACGCCGCGCCGCCTTCGCCGACTGGTGCGTGGACGCCGACATGATGGCGGCCGCCGACCCTCAGGCCGTCTTCATGCACTGCCTGCCGGCCCACCGCGGCGAGGAAGTCACCGGCGAAGTCATCGACGGCCCGCAGAGCGTGGTCTGGGACGAGGCCGAAAACCGCCTGCACGTGCAGAAGGCGCTGATGGAGTTCCTGCTGCTGGGCCGGATCGAATAAGCCGCGGCCGGCCGGCACGCCTGCGGCCCCTCGGCGCCCGCCGCAGGGCCGCGCGCGGTGCGGCCCTCGCATTTGCGGCTACAGGATCCGCGCGAACATGGTGCGCCGCGTGTTCCGGAACGAAGGCCGCACCCGGCTGCTCCAGTCGGTGGCGCGCACCGCAAGCCAGGGCGGACTGCCGAAGGTTTCGCGCGTGCGCAGGTCGTAGCACGCGAGATAGCGCGGCGGCTCGTGCAGGCATTCGTAGCGCCGCGCGCGCACGGTGCCGGGCACGGCAGCCAGCCCGGGCAGATGCTCCTCGTCGTACCAGGCATTGAAATCGGCTTCGGCCTGCGGCAACACGTCGGTTTCCACGATGTAGTGCCAGGGCGCGTCCTGCCCCGCCGACGCGCCGGGCCGGTCGATCGTGGCGTGCAGCACGCGCACGCGCGCGCCGGCCAGCTGCTCGGCGGCGCGCGCGCGCACCTCCGGCAGCGCCGCCTCGGGGCCGTGCGCATAGAGGTAGCAAAGCGGCTCGTCCACCGCCGCATAGGCCCGGAACGTCACGCCTGAAAGGCCCGCTCCCAGGCGGGCGGCCAGGTCGGCGGCCCGCGCCGCGTCGAACCGTTCGCCCAGGGAAATCAGCAATACTGCTTCGTGCCGCATCGTCGTCCTCCGTTCAATGTCCCACGCGCAGCGCCACCAGGAAGCGCGACACCATGTTGTAGGCGGCCGCCGTCGCCGCCAGCTCCACCAATTGCGCATCGTTCCAGCGCTCGCGCAGCGGCGCGAAAACAGCGTCCGGCACCTCGATATCGCGGGTCATGGCGTCGGTGAACGCCAGCACCTCGGCTTCGCCCGGCTCCAGGCCCGCGACCGCGTCCGGCCCGGGGCCGGCGCGCAGCCGCTCGACGACGGCCCGCGGCATGCCGGCCGCCAGGGCATGCGGTACGTGGGCCTCGAATTCATAGGGCGCGCCGTTCAGCGTGGCCACGCGCAGGATGATCAGCTCGCGCAGCCGGGGCGGCAGCGAAGTCTGCTGGCGGATGGCCGTCAGCATGGCTTCCCAGCCCTGCGCCACCGGCGCACTGTTGAGCAGCACCTGATACAGGGGCGAGATGCGCCCCCGGGCCGAGGCGATGCGGCTTTCGAGGCCGGCCAGCTCGGGGCGCGTGCCCGGCTCGACGGGAGAAACCCGGCAGGTCTTCATGGCTCACTCCGGACGGATGTTCTTGCGCTGGATCAGCGCGGTCCATTTCTGGCGGTCGGCCGCGATGAGCGCCGCCAGTTCCTGCGGCGAGGTGGGCGCGGCCTGGGCGCCGAACTTCTCCAGGCGCGCCTTGACCGTGGCGTTTTCCAGCGCCGCGCGCACGGCCCGGTTGAGCCTGTCGATGACGGCGGGCGGCGTGGCCGCCGGCGCGACCAGTCCGTACCAGTTGTTCGACTCCACGCCCGCGATGCCCTGTTCGGCCAGGGTCTGGACCTCGGGCAGCAAGGGGTGGCGCGCCGGGGCGGCTATGCCCAGCGCCTTCAGCTTGCCGCCCTGGATGTGGCCGATGAGCCCGGGCACGTCGCCGAAGAAGCCCGCCACCTGGTTGCCCATGACGTCGTTGATCACGGGCGCGGCGCCCTTGTACGGCACGTGCAGCACCTTGGCCTTGCTGGCGTCGGCGAACATCTCCAGCGTCAGGTGGGGGATGCTGCCGATGCCGGAGGAGCCGATGGCGACCGCCTGCGGCGCGGCCTGCGTGCGCTTGACGAAATCCGCCGCGTCGGAGGCCGGGTTGGATGGGTTCACCACGAATACGGTGGCGTTGTTCACCACCCGGGACACCGGCGCGAAATCGCGCGCCGGATCGTAGGGCAGATCCTTGTACAGCGCCGGGCTGATGGACACCGCGCCCACGCTGGTCAGAAACAGCACCGAGCCGTCCGCCGGCGCCTTGGCCACGTAGGCCGCCGCGATATTGCCGTTGGCCCCCGCCTTGTTCTCGACGATGACCTGCTGCCCCAGCTCCTTGCCCAGTTGCTCGGCCAGCACACGGCCCACCAGGTCTACCGGGCCGCCGGGCGGAAAGGCCACGATCAGCCTCACCGGCCCGTCCGCGCGGGCCGTTCCCAGCGCCGCCAGGCCCAGCAGCCCGGCGCAAAACAGTTTCCTCAACATGAATGTCTCCTTTGCTTTGATGATTCGTCTGGTGGAATCGGGCGGGTTCCCGGCCCCGCCTTCGGAAAGCCGCTACGCAAAACCGTAGAGGCGCGCCGGGTTGTCGACCAGCACGCGCCGGCGCAGGCCGGCGTCGGGACAGGACTGGAAGAACAGGTCCGCCAGCTCGCCGTCGTCCGGCATGTCGCCCGACACATTGGGATGCGGCCAGTCCGTGCCCCACAGCGTGCGCCCGGGCAACGCCTCCACCAGGGCCCGCAAGAAGGGCAGGCCCTCGGCGTAGGGTCGCCGGCCCGACGCGATGCGGTCGATGCCCGACACCTTCACCCATGCCTGCGGCACCGCGGCCAGGTCGAGCAGGGCGCGGAACGCGGGCGCGCTCACGCCTTCCGCCGCCCGCACGCGCCCCATGTGGTCCACCACGAAGGGCAGCGGCAGCGCGCGCAGACGCGGCAGCAGCCCCGGCAGCATGGCGCCGTCCACGTGCAGGCAGAGATGCCAGCCCAGCGGCGCGATCAGGCTCACGACGTGGTCGAACACGGCCGCCTCGGGCGCGCCGCCCAGGTGCGGCACGAAGTTGAAACGCGCGGCCCGCACGCCCGCCTCGTGCAGCGCGCGCACCCCGCCGGACGTCGCGTCGGCGCCCAGCAGCGCCACGCCCCGGTAGCGGCCCTGGCCGCGCGCCAGGGCATCGAGCAGCGCCGCGTGATCCGCGCCATGGCAATTGGCCTGCACGATCACGGCCCGTTCCACGCCCAGGCGGGCATGCAGCGCGGCCAGCTTTTCGAACGGCGCATCGGGCGGCGTGTAGGCGCGCCCCTCGGCGTAGGGAAAGCGGTCGGCCGGGCCGAAGACGTGGCAATGCGCATCGCAGGCGCCCGGCGGCAGTCCGTGCCGGGGCCGGGACGGGGTTTCGAGGGGAGGACGGCAATCGGGCACGGCGCATTCCTGTATGGCTAAAAGCGCATGGTGGCCGATTGCGGCCCACCAACCAATGCTATATCTTTGATTTCAGATATACATTTTTTCTATATCAATTCCATGGATCTCAAACAGATCGAGTACTTCGTGCGCGTGGCCGAGCGCCGCAGCTTTTCGCGCGCGGCCGAAATGCTGGACGTGGCCCAGCCCACGCTCAGCCGCCAGGTGCGGCTGCTGGAACTCGAGCTGGGCCAGCATCTGCTGTACCGCAACGGCCGGGGCGCCGAGCCCACCGAAGCGGGGCTGCGCTTCCTGGAACACGCCCGCGCCCTGCTCGCCCTGGCCGAGCGTGCCCGCGAAGACCTGCAGACCCTGCGCGCCACGCCGGCCGGCAAGGTGGTGGTGGGGCTGCCGCCCCGCATCGCCCGGGTGCTCACGCCGCCGCTGGTGCAGGCGTTCCGGCGCGGCTTTCCCGAGGCGTCCATCGCCGTGGCCGAGGGCCTGAGCGCGCAGGTGCGCGAATGGCTGCTCGCCGGGCGGGTGGACCTGGCCCTGCTGTACGATCCGGCCCCCTCGCCGCAGCTCGCCTACGAATCGCTGTACCGCGAAGACCTGGTGCTGGCGGCGGCGGCCGGCCGCCAGCCTCCCCTGCCCGCCCGGGTCGAGGTCGGCCAACTGGGACGCTACCCGCTGGTGCTGCCCAGCCTGCCCAACGCCATCCGGACCCTGGTCGAAAGCGTCTGCCGCCGCCGCGGCGTGCGCCTGCAGGTGGCCGCCGAGGTCGACGCCGTGCAGACCATCGTGGAACTGGCCGCCCAGGGCGACGCCTACGCCATCCTGCCCCGCTCGGCCGCACGCGGCCCCGCGGCGGAGCATCCGCTCTCGCTCTGCGAAATCGGCAATCCGCGCATCCTGAACGACCTGGTGCTGGCCAGCGCCCGCCACCGGCCGGCCACCCGCCTGGCCACGGCCACCGCCGCGCTGATCCGCGGCCTGGACATCGCCGGGCTGCTTGCCCCGCCCGCTTCCGCGGGCGCTCGCGGCGGCCCGCGCCCGGGCCGCCCGCCCGGCCAAAAGAGTTAAACTAACCGGTCACATTTCTTGTTTGGCGGCTCGCTGTTGTCAAAGTCCGCTGTCAAAGTCCTGTTGGCGTCTCACCTCGAACAATGACCACTATCCTCCCGAACCTTCCCACCGGCCAGAAGGTGGGCATCGCCTTTTCCGGCGGCCTCGACACCAGCGCCGCGCTGCTCTGGATGCGCAACAACGGCGCCATCCCGTATGCGTACACCGCTAACCTGGGCCAGCCCGACGAAGCCGACTACGACGAGATTCCCCGCAAGGCCATGGCCTACGGCGCCGAGAACGCCCGCCTGATCGACTGCCGCGCGCAGCTTGTGGCCGAGGGCATCGCCGCCCTGCAATCGGGCGCCTTCCACGTCTCGACCGCCGGCATCACCTACTTCAACACCACGCCCATCGGCCGCGCCGTCACCGGCACCATGCTGGTGGCCGCCATGAAGGAAGACGACGTCAACATCTGGGGCGACGGCAGCACCTTCAAGGGCAACGACATCGAGCGCTTCTACCGCTACGGCCTGCTCACCAATCCCGACCTCAAGATCTACAAGCCCTGGCTGGACCAGCGCTTCATCGACGAGCTGGGCGGCCGCGCCGAAATGTCCGAGTACATGCGCCAGGCGGGCTTCGACTACAAGATGTCGGCCGAGAAGGCCTATTCCACCGACTCCAACCTGCTCGGCGCCACGCACGAAGCCAAGGACCTGGAACAGCTCAGCTCCGGCATCCGCATCGTCAAGCCCATCATGGGCGTGGCATTCTGGCGCGACGACGTGGCCGTCAAGGCCGAGGAAGTCCGCGTGCGCTTCGAGGAAGGCCAGCCCGTGGCCCTGAACGGCGTGGAGTATTCCGACCCCGTCGAGCTCATGCTGGAAGCCAACCGCATCGGCGGCCGCCACGGCCTGGGCATGAGCGACCAGATCGAAAACCGCATCATCGAAGCCAAGAGCCGCGGCATCTACGAAGCCCCGGGCATGGCCCTGCTCTTCATCGCCTATGAGCGCTTGGTCACCGGCATCCACAACGAAGACACCATCGAGCAGTACCGCGAAAACGGCCGCAAGCTGGGCCGCCTGCTGTACCAGGGCCGCTGGTTCGACCCGCAGGCCATCATGCTGCGCGAAACCGCCCAGCGCTGGGTGGCGCGCGCCGTCACCGGCGAAGTCACGATCGAACTGCGCCGCGGCAACGACTACTCGCTGCTGAACACCGAGTCGCCCAACCTCACGTACGCGCCCGAGCGTCTGTCCATGGAAAAGGTCGAAAACGCCCCGTTCACGCCGGCCGACCGCATCGGCCAGCTCACCATGCGCAACCTCGATATCGCCGACACCCGCGAAAAGCTCTTCACCTACGTGAAGACGGGCCTGCTGGCCTCGTCCGGCACCTCGTTGCCGCAACTGAAGGACGAAAAGAAGTAAGCCGCCCCGCGGCCATCCCGAAAAAACCCTCGGCGCCGAAAGCGCCGAGGGTTTTTTTATCGTTGGGGCCCCCAAGGAGACGAAACCGCTCCCGCAGGCAACCGGCCGGACGCCCGGCGCGGCAAGCGCCTCTGCCCGCGCCTCAGAGTTCCACCTGCATGCCCATTTCCACCACGCGGTTGGCCGGGATCTTGAAGAACTTGGTGCTGCGCGTGGCGTTGCGCGCCATGAACGAGAACAGCGCCCGGCGCCAGCGCAGCATGGCCGGTTTCCTGGCCGCCACCACGGTCTGGCGCGACAGGAAGAACGAGGTGCGCATGGGTTCCAGGTCGATCTCGGGATAGGCCTCGGCGATCTGGCGCAGCGCGTCCGGCACGTCGGGGTCTTCCTTGAAGCCGTAGTTCACGGCGGCCTGCCAGCTCGACGCGCTGAGCTTGTGGACCTCGAAACGCTCGTCTTCCGATACGTAGGGCACGTCGGCCACGCGGATCGAGAGAAACACCACGTGCTCGTGCAGCACCTTGTTGTGCTTGAGGTTGTGCAGCAGCGCCGGCGGCACGTTGCCGGCATTCATGGTCATGAAAATCGCGGTGCCGGGCACGCGCGAGGGCGGGAACGCCTCGAGCTGCTCCATGAACTCGCCCAGCGGCTGGCGGTCGCGCTGCTGCATGTCGGCCAGCAGCCGGCGGCCGCGCCGCCACGTCATCATCAGCGTGAACACCACGATGGCCACCAGCAGCGGCAGCCACCCGCCCTCGTGGATCTTGAACACGTTGGCCGAGAACAGCAGCACGTCGAACAGCAGCAGCAGGCCCAGCACGGCCAGCCAGAGCAGGCGTCTGGCGCCCGTGCTGCCGCGCGGCAGCACCGCGAAAGCCAGCACCGAGGTCGTGAACATGGTGCCCGTGACGGCAAAGCCGTAGGCCGCAGCCAGGTTGTCGGAGTTGCGGAACATCAGCACCAGGATCAGCACCGCGCACAGCAGCAGCGCATTGACCTGCGGCAGGTAGATCTGCCCTTTCTCGATGGCCGAGGTGTGCAGGATCTGCATACGGGGCCAGAAGCCCAGCTGCACCGCTTGCCGGGTGACCGAGTACGCCCCCGAGATCACCGCCTGCGAGGCCACGATGGTGGCCACGGTAGCCAGGGCCACCAGCGGCGCGAGCGCCCAGTCCGGCGCCATCATGAAGAAGGGATTGCGGATGGCATCGGGGTTGCGCAGCAGCAGCGCGCCCTGCCCGAAATAGCAGAGCGTGAGCGCCGGCAGCACCATGCTGAACCAGGCGCGGCGTATGGCTGCGCGCCCGAAATGCCCCATGTCCGCGTACAGCGCCTCGGCGCCCGTCAGCGCCAGCACCACCGCGCCCAGCAGCACGAAACTGACCAGGGGGGATTCCAGCACGAAGCGCACGGCCCATATCGGATTCAGCGCGGCCAGGACTTCGGGCGTCTGCCAGACCTGCCAGCCGCCCAGGGCCGCCAGGGTGCCGAACCACAGGGCCATCACCGGCCCGAACAGCTTGCCCATGGCGCCCGTGCCGTGCGACTGGATGGCGAAAAGCGCCACCAGCACCACCAGCGCGATGGGCACCACCCAGTGGTCGAGCTGGTGCGAGACGATGCCGATGCCCTCCAGCGCCGAGAGTACGGAGATCGCCGGGGTAATCATGCTGTCGCCATAGAAGAGCGCGGCGCCGAAGATACCCAGCACGATCAGCACCCAGCGCAGCCGGCCTTCCCGCCCGCGCACCGCGAGTTCCAGCAGGGCCAGCGTGCCGCCCTCGCCGCGGTTGTCGGCGCGCAGCACCAGCGTCACATACTTGAACGACACCACGATCATCAGCATCCAGAACAGGATGGACAGCACGCCCAGCACGTGCTGGGGCGCCAGGTCGGTGTGCACGCTCAGGCCCGTCAGGCAGGCGCGCAACGTGTACAGCGGGCTGGTGCCGATGTCGCCGTACACCACGCCCAGCGCCCCCATGACGAGAGCGGCGCGAGACGAAGGCGCGTGTGCGGTGGCGGTCGAGGGAGGAATGCTGGCCGTTCCCTGGCTCATGGTGTGGGTTCTTGGCGGGTGAGTTGGGCTCCCTTGCGGGGGCCGGGAAACACGACGGAAATCCGCGTGCCGGGGAAATCGGGCCGGCTGGTGAGCTTCCACCACGCCCCGTGCGCGTGCGCGATCTCGCGCACGATGGCCAGGCCCAGGCCGGAGCCGCCCGCCGTGGCGGTGGGCGAGCGGTAGAACGCCTCGAACACCCGGTCGCGTTCCTGCGGCGGAATGCCGGGGCCATCGTCTTCCACGGTGAGCGAAGGCGGATTCGCCCCCACGATGAGGGTAATGCGGCCCCGGGCATTGCCGTAGCGCAGCGCGTTGTCGATGAGGTTGCCCAGCAGCTCGGCCAGCAGCAGCGGGTCGGCGTCGATCCAGATCGGCGTGTCGGGCGCCACGAGGTCCAGCTCGTAGTGCGCCTCGCGGGCGCGCGGAAACCATTCCGCCCCGTGGGCCCGCACCCATTCGCACAGGTCGATGCGCACGAAACTGTCTTGCGGGCGGGCGTTGGGGTCGGCGCGGGCCAGCACCAGCAGCTGCTGGCCCAGCCGGATCATGCGGTCGCTGACGGCCTTGATGCGCTCCGCTCGGGCCCGCACGTCGTCGGGCAGCGGCCGCGCCAGCATGAGCTCGGACTCCAGTCTCAGCCCCGACAGCGGCGTGCGCAGCTGGTGCGCCGCATGGCCGATGAAGCGGCGCTGCGCGGCCAGCGAGGCGTCCAGGCGGATCAGCAGGTCGTTGGTATGCGCCACCAGGGGCTCGATCTCGACCGGAACGCCGGCAACCTCCAGCGGCTGCATGTCGTCGATGGAGCGCTGCCGGATCTCCTCGGACAGCAGGTTCACCGAGCGCAGGCCGGAGCGCACGCCCTGCACCACCACCCAGGTGAACACCGCCACCAGCGCCACCTGCCCCACCACCATGAGCCAGAAGAAATCCTCCAGCATCCATAGCGACATGTCGATCTTGTGCGTGATGACCCAGGTGGCGGCGAGGTCCAGCAGGACCAGCAGCAGAATGGGCGGCATCAGCCGTATGACCAGATACCGTGCGAGCGAGCCCGAGGGCAGGAGCGGGCGGGAGACGGGGGTGCGGGGCGGTAGGCTGCGTTCCTGCGTCATTTGGCGTGGACTGGCCCTGTGCGATGGAAAATGGCTGCCAGGAAGCCGCGGGCAGCCCCGCGAGCCGTGCCTGTCAGGCCGACTCCACATCCAGCATGTAGCCGAAGCCGCGCACGGTCTGGATGCTCGCGCCCGTGCCTTCCAGGCGCTTGCGCAGGCGGTAGACGTAGACTTCGACGGCGTTCTCGCTGAAATCCGCATCCCAGGCGGAAAGCGAATTCACGATCTGGCGCTTGGTGACCACGCGGCCCACGCGGGCCATGAGCATCTCGAGCACCGAAAGCTCGCGCACCGAAAGCGCCAGGCGCTGGCCGTTGGCGCGGACTTCGCGGCCCACGGTGTCGAACGCCAGCGGGCCGACCTCGATCAGGGGCTGCGCCTGGCCGGAACGGCGCCGGCCGAAGGCCCGCACGCGCGCCGCCAGCTCCGGCAGCTCGAAAGGCTTGGTGACGTAGTCGTCGGCGCCGGCATCCAGGCCGGCGACGCGGTCGTCCAGGCCGTCGCGCGCGGTGAGGATCAACACGGGAACCTGGTTACCGTCCTGGCGCAGTTGCCGCAGCACGTCCAGGCCGCTCATGCCCGGCAGGTTGAGGTCGAGCAGGAGCAGGTCGTAAGGCTGGCCCGCCAGGGCGCCCAGCACGCGGTCGCCGTCGGTCAGCCAGTCGACCGCATAACCCTGGTCGGCCAGGAATTCCTGGAGCGCATGGCCCAGGGTGGTGTCGTCTTCGATTACCAGAACTCGCATGCCGCGATTCTAGCGCGATCCCGGAAAAAAATGGCCCGCCGCACCAAAGGGTGGACAGGCCATGGCCGATCGGGCCCCGGCGGCCGGACCGGGCCCGGGGGCGCTCCCGGTGCGGCGTTCAGTGCGCGGCGGGGGCCGGCGCCGGTGCCGGAGCCGCCGGCGCCGCAGAGGTGGCCGGAGGCGTGGTGACGAAGCCAATGCGCGTCATGCCCGAACGCCGCGCCGCGGCCATGACCTTGGCCAGGACCTCGTAGCGCGTGTTCTGGTCGGCGCGGATGCGGATCTCGGGCTGCGGCTTGGTGCCGGCGAGCGACTTGAACCGGTTGGGCAGGTCGTCGATGTTCACCGGCTTTTCGTCCCAGAACAGCGCGCCGCTGGCATCGATGGCCAGGTCCACGGTCTTGGGCTCTTCCTCGATCTGCTCGGCGGCCACCTGGGGCATGTTGATCTTGATCGAATGCGCCAGCAAGGGCGCGGTGATGATGAAGATCACCAGCAGCACCAGCATGACGTCGATCAGCGGCACCATGTTGATTTCGGACACGGTATGGCTGCCGGATCCCTTGCCCTCGAAGCTGCCAAAAGCCATTATTCGCTCCCGCGTTGAGCCGCGCCTTGCTGGCGGCGCAGGGCGCGCACCTTGCCGTCGGACAGCGCAACCTGCTGGCCGGTGGCGAGAAACGCGAACAGATCATGCGCAAAGGCGTCCAGGCGCGACAGGAACACGCGGTTCTTGCGCACGAAGGCGTTGTACGCCAGCACCGCCGGAATCGCCACCGCCAAGCCCAGGCCGGTCATGATGAGCGCCTCGCCCACGGGCCCGGCGATGCGGTTGATGGTGACGCCATCGGACAGGCCGATGCCCACGAGCGCGTGGTACACGCCCCACACCGTGCCGAACAGGCCGACGAACGGCGCGGTGGAGCCCACCGAGGCCAGCACGGTCAGGCCGTTTTCGAGCTTGGCCGTTTCTTCGTCGATGACCTTGCGCATGGTGCGCGTGACGAAATCGGAGCTCGAGCCCGATTCCTCCAGCTTGGTGGCGCCGAACTTGTTGTGGTGCTGCTGGGCATGCATGGCGTGGCTGGCGAGGTGCGAGAAGGGATCGCGCGCGCCGTGCGTGACGATTTCGTTCTCGACCTGCTCCAGCGAGCTGGCGTTCCAGAACTTGTTCAGGAAATCCGCCGAGCGCTTGCGCATGCTGATGTTGCTGACCGCCTTCACCACGATGAGATACCAGGTGACGAGCGACATCAGGATCAGGATGACGAAGAGCGTCTTGCCGACGAAGTCGCTCTGGGCGACAAAGTGCAGAAAGCCCATGTCGGGCGCGGCCGGGGGCGGGGGCAGCGAGGCGGCGGCGCCGTGCAGGGCGTCGGCGGCCTGGGAAACCGCGCCGGCGGCTTGCTGGACGGCGTCGGCCCCGGTGGAGGCGGCTTGCTGGGCCGCGGGCGCGGCGGCGGCGGCGGCCGGAGCGGAGCCGGCGGCAGAGGCGGCGGCGGGCGCCGTGCTCGCCGCTGCCGGCGCGGCCTGGCCGGTGGCTGCCTGCGCCAGCAGAGTGGCGTGATGCAGAGCGTTGGACATCTCAGTTCCTCATGACGAAATCGAATGGAATCTTGGCTTTGGCGGGGTATGCCACGCCATTGCGCGTATAGGGCTTGAAGCGGGCCTTGCGGGCGGCCGTCAGGGCCGCGTCATCCAGCCTCGGGTATCCCGAGGACGTGTCGATGGAGGCGCGGTCCACCAGGCCCTGGGTGTTGATTTCCACCAGCACCAGCACCCGTCCCTCCTCGCGCAGCCGGCGCGAGGCCATGGGGTAGTTGGGCATGGGCCGGGCTCCGCTGAACTCGATGCTGGACACCAGCACCGGCTGGTCCGGCGGCGGCCCCTGCTGCGGCCCCTGCGGCGCCTGCGTGCCCTCCGGCGCGCCGCTGGGCGGCGCCGGCGGCTGGGGCTTGGGCTCGGCCTTCACTTCCTGCTTGGGCTGAGGCTTGGGCTTGGGTTTCGGCTTGGGCTTGGGCGGCGGTGGCTTGGGCGCCGGCATGGGCGGCTTTTCGACCACGGGCTCGGGTTCGGGCTCCGGCTCGGGTTCGGGCTTGATATCGGGTTCGGGCTCCGGCTCGATTTCCGGCTCGGGCGGCTCAGGCTCCGGCTCGACCACCGGCTGCGGCACTTCGGGTGCGGGCTCCGCCTTGGCGATCTGGGGAATCGGCGCATCCACGACGCTCACCATGATGGCCTCGGGTTCCTCCAGCTGCGGATTTTCAGCGGGCGCCAGGAAAATGGCGCCCACCACCGCCGCATGCAGCGCGAGGACTGCCAGGCCGGCGCCTGTGCGTAAAGCAAGGGATGAGGACGGCGTTGAAGAATTCCAACCGTGTTGAAGACTAGGCATGAATCAGCCAGGGGTGCATTGACTATCCGGCCCGCCTGGTAGACGCGCACCGCAAGGCGACGCCGGCAAGCCGGTACAAGCCAAGCATCATAGCTTAAATGCGAATGATTCGCACGTCCTTTTCACAGTAAGTCAGTCCCGTTCGATTTCCGGACGCAGCATCGACGGCAGGCAAACCGACGGGAAGCAAACCAAGACAGGCAAACCGATGACGGGCAAACCGATGACGGGCAAACAAAAAGCCCGCCATCTCGATGGGCGGGCTTTCGGTGTTTTCGACGGGCCTGGCGCGAACCGGACCCGGAAAGAGACGCGCAGCTTTATGGTGGGTGCTACAGGGGTCGAACCTGTGACCTACGCCTTGTAAGGGCGCCGCTCTACCAACTGAGCTAAGCACCCGGCTTGACGAGGCATGCGGCGCGGTCTCGGATTTCGCCGGGGCCTTGCGCCGCGAGCCACCCTGTCGGGGCACTCAAAAGCATTACGCGGGCCGGAGTATACCGGACCGCGTAATCATGGGCAAATCAGGACCGTCTGGTCGGGCCGGGCGAATCAAGCTGGGCAACAGCCAGCGACCTGCCCCGAGCCGATTCAGTTGACGGCGTCCTTCAGGGCCTTGCCGGGGCGGAACTTCGGCACCTTGGCCTTCTTGATCTTGATGGTTTCGCCGGTGCGCGGGTTACGGCCGGTGCGGGCGGCGCGGGCCGACACGGCAAACGTGCCGAAGCCGACCAGCGTAACCGTGCCGCCCTTCTTGAGGGTGGTCTTGACGGCACCGATCAGGGCGTCGAGCGAACGGCCGGCGGCAGCCTTCGAGATATCGGCCTTGCTGGCGATGTGATCGATGAGTTCGGTTTTGTTCATTCAGGTGTACCCCTCACAAGGTATAGAGTTTGCCGGACAACCGCGCCAGGCGATTTTCAAGCCACGCAACCCTGGCGCAAGCCGGCAAGCGACGAACAGACTAGTGGATAAACTTTTTTCTTGCGCTGCAAAGCACAACTTTTAAACTGCTGCGCCGCCTGGGATCGGCCGGCATCAAGCCGTCGAACCATGGGCGACGCAGACGTGTATTAGGCACTGGCGACAAGCGGCTGTCAAGCGAAAACCGCTGTGGAACCCGCGCCAATACTAGCTTTTCAATCTTTTAGCAATAAACAAAAACGCGCAGGCCGCCGCGGGCGCGGCATGCGCGAACGCGCCCGGACCGCGTTTCAAACGTCGACCCAGCGGCGCAGCAAATTGTGATAGACGCCGGTGAGCGCCACGATGGAGGGGTGGCCCGCCGCGTCATGCGTCAGCCGCTGGATCGCCACATCCATTTCCAGGAGCAGCGCGCGCTGGCTGTCTTCGCGCACCAGGCTCTGCATCCAGAAGAAGGAGCTGATGCGCGCGCCGCGCGTCACGGGATTGACGCGGTGCAGGCTGGTGCCGGGATACAGCACCATGTGGCCGGCGGGCAGTTTCACCGAACGCGGGCCATAGGTGTCGTCGATGACCAGCTCGCCTCCGTCGTAGGAATCCGGCTCGGAGAAGAACAGCGTGGCGGACAGATCGGTGCGCACCCGCTCGCCGGTGGCGCCCACGCCGCGCACGGCGTTGTCGATGTGGTAGCCGAACGCCTCGCCGCCTTCGTAGCAGTTGAAGAGCGGCGGAAATATCTTGCGCGGCAGCGCCGCCGACATGAACAGGTTGTTGGCCGACAGGCGCTGCAGGATGAGGTTGCCCAGCTCCTGCGCCAGCGGATGCGTTTCGGGCAATTGCCTGTTTTTCTTCACGCCGGCCGATTGATAGCCTGCTGTGACCTTGCCGTCCACCCACTCGGCGGCTTCGAGCCGACGCCGGATTTCGGCAGCTTCTTGCGGACTGAAGACGTCCGCGATCTGTATGAGCATGATTGCGCCCCGACTGAACATACGCGCGAGCGGCGCGCCGCCCGCGATCCGCTGGATTATCCCGGCAGACAGGCATTGAGCGCCTGATCGAAGTCAAACAGCAGGTCGGCCTCGTCCTCGATGCCCACCGAGACGCGGATCAGGCTGTCGGCGATGCCCATCTGCCTGCGGCGCTCCGGCCCCATCTCGTAATAGATGGTATGGGCGGCGGGCAGCGCCAGGCTGCGCGTGTCGCCCAGGTGCGTGGCCATCAGCACGACGCGCAGGCGGTTGAGGAAATCGAAGCAGTCCACGCCCTCGGCGAGCTCCACGCCCAGCAGGCCGCCGAAACGGGAGCCGAAGAGCGCCTTGGCGCGCTCGTGCTGGGGATGGCCGGGCAGGCCGGGATAGTGCACCCTGGCCACGCCGCGATGGGATTCGAGCAAGCGCGCCAGCGCCAGGGCGTTGGAGCAATGGCGCGCCATGCGCAGCGCCAGCGTCTCGGCGCCCACCGCGATGCGGTGCGCGGGCTCGGCGGCCAGCGTGCCGCCCATGTCGCGCAGGCCCTTTTTCTTGACCTGGGTCAGGCCCCAGCTCGTGGACGGCCCCTTGCGGTAGGCCTCGTAAATGTTCGCATAGCCCGACCAGTCGTACAGCCCGGTGTCCGTCACCGAGCCGCCGAGTGCATTGCCGTGGCCGCTGATGTACTTGGAAAGCGAATTCATCACCAGCGAGGCGCCCACGGAAGCGGGCTGGAACATCCAGGGCGAGGTGAGCGTGTTGTCCACGACGTAGACCAGGCCGTGCTCGCGGCAGATCTGGCCGATGACGGCGAGGTCGGCGACCTGGGTGCCGGGGTTGGCGATGGTTTCGGTGAAGACCATGCGCGTCTCGGGACGCAGCGCGGCGCGCACCTGCGCCGCGTCGGTGACGTCCACGAAAGTGATCTCCACGCCCAGCTCCTGCAGCGTGCCCAGCAGGCTGTTGGTGTTGCCGAAGATGAACTGGCTGGACACGAGGTGGTCGCCGCGGCGCAGCAAGGTGGTGAAGATGGCGGACAGCGCCGCCATGCCGGTCGCGAACGACACCGTGCCCTTGCCGCCTTCCATGCGGCTCACCTTGGCCTCGAGGGCCGTGGTGGTGGGCGTGCCCTGGCGCGCATACGTGAACCCCGCCTTGCCCTGGAACACGGCGGCGAGTTCGCGCGCATCTTCGTACGCGAACTCGGAGGACGGATGCATGGGTTTGTGCACCGCGCCGTGCTCGACGGATTGCTCGCGGTCGGAATGCAGGATGGTGGTGGTGAAGCCGTTCTGGTGCATGATGGGCGGTACGTAGGGGCGATGTGGGAACGAGACGGGGAACGAAACGGGAAAGCGGCCAGTTTACGCCTGCCGCTGGCGCACGGACTCGTACAGACAGACGGCGCTCGCCACGCTGACGTTCAGGCTCTCGACCGAACCCAGCATGGGAATGCGCACGAGCTGATCGCAGGTTTCGCGGGTGAGCCGGCGCATGCCCTCGCCTTCGGCGCCCATTACCCAGGCCATGGGCTGGCGCGCATCGATCTGGTGCATGCTTTCGCTGGCCTGGTCGTCGGTGCCCACCAGCCAGACACCGCGGTCCTTCAGGCCGCGCATGGTGCGCGCGAGGTTGGTGACCATGAGGTACGGCACGGTGTCGGCCGCGCCGCAGGCCACGCGCTGCACCGTGCTGTTCAGGCCGACCGCGCGGTCGCGCGGCGCGATCACGGCATGCACGCCGGCCGCGTCGGCCGTGCGCAGGCAGGCGCCCAGGTTGTGGGGGTCGGTCACGCCGTCGAGGATGAGCAGCAGCGCCGGCCCTTCGATGACGTCGAGCACCTCGTCCACGTCGACCGCGAGCTGGCGCTCCTCGGCCAGCGCCACCACGCCCTGGTGCCGCGTGCCGCGGGCCAGTCCGTCCAGGCGATCCATGCCGACCGGATGCAGGCGGCAGCCGGCGCGCTCGGCCTGCTCGATGAACGACTGCATGCGCTTGTCGCGGCGCGACGCCTCGACGTAGATTTCCTTGATGGAATCGGGCGCGTGGCGCAAGCGCGCGGTCACCGCGTGAAACCCGGCGAGTATTTGGGTCGACGCCATAGATGCAAGAACCTTTAGAAAAACGGAAATCCCGCGCCGGACCCGGAGCGGGCGGCCGGAGCGCGCCGGCCAGGGACAATGTTACCGCCTTAGCGCCTGCCGCAGCCCCCGCCCGGCCCGCACAAGCGGACCGGCCGAAGACTGCCGCCGCGTCAGTGGCGCTTGCGGGCCGCCTTCTTGGCGGGCGCGGCGCGCTTGGACGCCTGGGCCGGCTTGCCGGCCTTCTTGGCTTCGGCGCGGCGCTCCCTGGCGGTCTGGCCCTTGAGCGCGGCCGGCTTGGGCGCGGCGGCTTTCTTCACGCGGCGCGGCGGCTCGTCGGGGCCGCGCGCGGCGGCTTTGCGCAAGGCGTCGAAACTGGTGCCCTGCACCAGACGGAACTCGATGCGCCGCGCCTCGAGATCGACCCGCGAAACCTGCACCTGCACCTTGTCGGTGAGCCGGTAGCGCAGGCCGGTGCGCTCGCCGCGCAGCTCGTGCATGGCGTCGTTGAACTGGAAATACTCGCCCCCCAGCTCGGAGACGTGCACCAGCCCTTCGACGTGCAGCGTGTCCAGCGTGACGAAGATGCCAAAGCTGGCCACGCCGGTAACCGTGCCGCTGAAATCCTCGCCCACGCGTTCCTTGACGAACCAGCACTTGAGCCAGGCCTCCACGTCGCGCGAAGCCTCGTCCGCGCGCCGCTCGCTGGCTGACAGCAGCAGGCCCAGCTTTTCCCAGATGGCATGCTCGTGCTCGCGCTGCGAGCGGCCGATGACCACCGGCTGGTCTTCCAGGCTGGGCACATAGCGCTGACCCGCCAGGAGCGCCTTGATGACACGGTGCGTGAGCAGATCGGGGTAGCGGCGGATGGGCGAGGTGAAATGGCTGTAGCCCGGATACGCCAGGCCGAAGTGGCCGAGCAGGTCGGGGCTGTAGATGGCCTGCTGCATGGACCGCAGACACATGGTCTGCAGCAGCGGATAGTCGGGACGCCCGCGCACGCTGTCGAGGAACTCGCCGTAGTCCTTGGCGGTGGGCGTATCGCCGCCGCCCAGCGACAGCCCCAGGGTGCGCAGGAACTCGCGCAGCGACTGCAGGCGCTCGGGCGTGGGGCCCTCGTGGATGCGGAACAGGCCCGGGTGCTTGCTGCGCGTCATGAAGTCGGCGGCGCAGGTATTGGCCGCCAGCATGCACTCCTCGATGAGCTTGTGTGCGTCGTTGCGCACCATGGGCACGATCTGTTCGATGCGGCCGAGCTCGTTGCAGACGATCTTGGTTTCGACCGTATCGAAGTCGATGGCCCCGCGCTTGCGGCGGGCCTGGGCGAGCAGCTGGTAGAGCTCGTACAGGTGCTGCACCTGGGGCAGCACGGCGCGCATCGCCAGCGCGGCGGGCCCGGTCGGCTGCTGCAGCGCCTCCCACACATTGGTGTAGGTGGTGCGCGCGTGCGAGTGGATGACCGCATTGAAGAACTGGTAGGCCGTCACCGTGCCCGCCTTGGCGCCCGTGGCCGGAATGACCATGTCGCACACCAGCACCAGGCGGTCGACGTCGGGGTTGAGCGAGCAGAGCCCGTTGGAGAGCGACTCCGGCAGCATGGGAATCACGCGGCGCGGGAAGTAGACGCTGGTGCCGCGCTCCAGCGCGTCGTCGTCGAGGGCGTCGCCGGGGCGCACGTAGTGGCTCACGTCGGCGATGGCCACCAGCAGGCGCCAGCCCGGGCGCTTGCGCTGCCCGGCGCCCAGCTCGACCGGCTCGCAATACACGGCGTCGTCGAAATCGCGCGCGTCTTCGCCGTCGATGGTGATGAACGGGACGTCGCGCAGGTCGACCCGGTCTTTCAGATCGGATTTGCGCACCGAGTCGGGCAGCCGGGCGGCCTGCTTGCGCGCCGCCTCGGAAAATTCGACGGGCACGTCGAACTTGCGCACCGCGATCTCGATCTCCATGCCGGGATCGTCGATCTCGCCCAGCACTTCGGACACCCGGCCCAGCGGCTGCGTGTGCCGGGTGGGCTGGGCGATGATCTCGACCGACACCACCTGGCCGTGCTGGGCGCCGTTGGTGTCGCCGGGCGGGATGAGAATGTCGTGCTTGATGCGCTGGTCTTCGGGCACGACGATGGACAGGCCGTGCTCGTGCAGGAAGCGGCCCACCAGCTTGTTGGTGCGGCGCTCGATGACTTCGACGATGGTGCCCTCGGGCTTGCCGCGGTATTCGCCCGTGGGCTTGACCAGCACGCGGTCGCCGTGCAGCACCTTGAGCATTTCGCGCGGCGACAGGAACAGATCCGGCCCGCCGTCGTCGCGCAGCAGAAAGCCGAAGCCGTCGCGGTGCCCCAGCACCTTGCCGGCGATGAAATCGAGTTTGGTGGCGAGCAACAGCACGCCCTTGCGGTTGGGCAGCAACTGGCCGTCGCGTTCCATGGCGGCCAGGCGGCGCTCGAACCCCGTCACCGTTGCCGGCCGCTCCACGCCCATGCGATTGGCCAGTTCCTGCGGCGAGAGCGGCGCTCCCGCCGAACGCAGCGCTTTCAGGATGGCTTCACGGGACGGAACATCGGGGTCGAAGTCCGGCGGGGCTTCGGGCAAGGGTGTTGATCTGTTGTTATTCGAGTCGTTATTCGATCTTTTTGCCAAAGCTAAAATTTCCGTTTATAATGCGCAGCTTCTGTGGTTCGCCCAAGGCTGAACACTGAAGCAGAAAGACCAGAGTTTATAGCTTGTGTGCTTTCATAGCTAGTTTTTCATGGCTCGACCATGCATGGGAAACACGGCGAAAAACATGAAAACACCGGCGGACAAACCCGGTCGCATTCAGTGCCCAGGTGGCGGAATTGGTAGACGCGCATGGTTCAGGTCCATGTGCCGCAAGGTGTGGAGGTTCGAGTCCTCTCCTGGGCACCACAGAATTTTCCAGGCGCTGCGGCCTTGCCGCAACGCCAGCGGTATCCGGAAGCTTCCGGACACCCTCGAAAGCCCCGCGGCCGACCCGCGGGGCTTTTGCATTTCCGCTGCGCTTTCCGGCCAGCCGCTCTTGCTCCTCCTGCCTGCTCCCTGCCCCCGCCGGGACGCCGCTCCTGCTCCTGCCGCCCTACGCCTGCCGGCCTTTGCGGCCCGGGCTGCGGCGCAGGTGGTGACGCTCATACGTATCCTGCCCCATGGCCCGGATCTGCGCGTCGACCAGCGCCTCGAACGGCCTGAGCAAGGCATCGTACGCCGCGGGCGCCTCCAGCACATTGAGCGCCCGCACGATGGCCTCGATACTGGAGAGCGCTCCCGGCAGGTCGGCATGGCGCACGCGGTAGCGCGAGGCCGCGCCCGCCGGCTCCATGGGCGGATGCGCGCGGGGCAGCGCCGCCAGTTCCGGATTGTCGCGCAGCATTTTCCGCGCCTGCTTCCAGGTGCCGTCCAGCACGATGAGCTGCAACGGACCGTCGCCGGACGCCGCCGCCAGGGGCTGGGACGACTCCCCGGGAAACAGCAGCACGCTGCGCAGGCCCGGCGCCTCCCACGCCTGCGGCCCGAATTGCGCGCCGACCAGCAGGCGGGCCCGCTCCAGGCCCAGCACCGCCAGCCTGGCGGTGTTGAGCGCATGCCGCGATTCGGAGGGGTGCTGCAGCACCAGCACCCGGGTGCGGCTGGACAGGCTCGGAATCAGCGGGCACAGGCAGAGCGGCCGGGGACGGGCGCAGCGCGGGCATACGGAACGGGACACGGCAACGGAACGCGGAAAAAGAAAAGCGGAAGGGAACGCGGCAGCCACAAGGCAGCGCAGATCCGCAGTCTGCCACATGCCGCCGCCCCCGCCGCTCGCTGCCCCGCTCGCCTTGCGCAAGCGGCCCGCAAAATTTTTTTGCGCCGCTTGCGCACTTCCGGAAAACTATGCATAATTTCGTTTCTCTGCTGCCGGGCACGAGGCGCCGCTTACAAAGCAACGCCGCAACGCAAGGCAACAGCGCCCAGGTGGCGGAATTGGTAGACGCGCATGGTTCAGGTCCATGTGCCGCAAGGTGTGGAGGTTCGAGTCCTCTCCTGGGCACCAATTACCACATCACGAATTACCAGCGTGATGCGCCAAGAAAACCCCGTACGCGAAAGCGTCCGGGGTTTTTTTCTTTTGCGCCGAAACAAGCCAGGAGCAGAAGCGCGAAAGCAAGAACGCAAAGGCAGGCGCGCGGGGCAGATGCGCGCGGAATACTGTGGCGAAGGCGCTGCGGAAAGCCCTCCGCCGCGCAAGCCCGCGCCCCTCGCCGGGGCGCGTCCGGTCAGCCCCGGGGCTCGAGCACGCGCGTCATTACCACGTGGGAAATGCCCGCCTCCATGAACGGTTCGCCCTGCGCGACGAAACCGTGCGCCTCGTAAAAGCCGGTGGCGTGGGTCTGCGCGTGCAGGATGAGCATGCGGTGGCCGTCGCCGTGCCCCTGCTCGATCAAGGCATCGAGCAGCTTGCCGCCGATGCCCAACCCCCGTGCGTGGCGCAGCACGGCCATGCGGCCGATGTGGCCATCGGGCAACAGACGTCCGGTGCCCAGCGGCTCGCCGTTCTCGCCATAGGCCACGGCATGGACCGACACGGCGTCGTCATCGTCCATCTCGACTTCGGGAGGCACGTTCTGCTCCACGACGAATACTTCGTGGCGCACCGCGGACGCGTCATCGCGCAGGCGATCCCAGGTGCCCAGTCTGATGCTTATGTTGTCGGGTTGCGAGGCTGACATGCCGGCTCCTTTTGCAGCAATTGAAATACGGATAACAGATACCGATAGCTACCGGCATTCTCGCAGGGATGCGCGGCGCGCGGAACCGCCCGGCGCCCCGCCCAGTAGAATGTGCGCCTTTGCGCCGCTCCCGCCGTTTCCATGAACGCCGTCATCACCGCCGCCCTGCCCGTCTTCGCCCTGATTCTCACAGGCTGGCTGGCGGCGCGCTGGCGGATCCTGGGCAGCGGCGCCACGGACGCGCTCAACCGCTATGTGGTCTACCTCTCGCTGCCCGCGCTGCTGTTTCGCGCCATGACGCAGGTGGACCTGGCGCACATGGCGCACTGGGGATTCGTGGGCGCGTTCGCAGGCGGCATTGCCGTCACGTTCGCCGCCGCCTTCATGGACCGCCGCGGCGCGGCGCGCGCGCTGACCGACCGCAGTATCGAAGGACTGGCGGCGTCCTACGCCAACGCCGGCTACATGGGCATTCCGCTCTGCCTGGCGCTGTTCGGGGCCGACAGCCTGGCGCCGGCCACCTTCACCACGCTGCTGACGGCCAGCGTGCTGTTCGGCTTCGCCATCGCCCTCATCGAATACGACCGCCAGCAGACCCCGCATCTGGGCCCCACCCTGCTCAGGGTGGGGCGCGCGCTGATGCGCAACCCGCTGCTGGCCGCGCCGGTGCTGGGCATGATCTGGTCCACCACCGGCCTGGCGCTGCCTTCCGGGCTGGACCGCTACCTCGATCTGCTGGGCGCTTCGGCCAGCCCATGCGCGCTGGTGACCATCGGGCTGTTCCTGGCCCAAACGGAAACCTCGGCCGCGGGCCGCGGCGTGCTGAAACTCGTGGCCGGCAAGCTGCTGCTGCAGCCCCTGGCCACGGCGCTGCTCGCGTTCCAGGTATTTTCGATGCCGCCGCTGTGGGCCTGGACCGCCGTGCTGATGAGCGCCCTGCCCATTGGCACCGGCCCTTTCATGCTGGCGCAGATGTACGGCCGCGACGCGCGCGCCACCTCGCGCGCCATCCTGGTGTCGACGGTGGGTTCCATCCTGACCGTCAGCCTGCTGGTGGCCTGGATCAGCGCCCATCCCCCGGCATGAGCCGCGCGCCATCTTATTACCAATAGTTATTTATCAATCATAAATAAGTGTTTTGAGGAATTAAAACCCCGCGCTAGACTGCGCGTATCGGAAACGGGTGCGGAGACGCGCCCGTTTGCGTTTCCCTTTTCTCCCCCGGGATCCCCATCGTCATGAGCACCAACGCGTCCGCCCTGCCCCTGCCTTCGGCCCTGCCGCCCGTCCAGATCAACCGCAAGCCCCTCTTGGCGGCGCTGTTGCTGGTGCTGGCGGGCGCGGCCTACCTGCTGCAAGCCGTGAGCTGGCGGCAAAGCGCCCTCTGGATCGTGGGCGCGCTGCTCGGCGTCACGCTCTACCATGCGTCATTCGGCTTCACCCAGGCCTGGCGCGTGTTCGTCTCGGACCGCCGCGGCGCCGGCCTGCGCGCGCAGATGTTCATGCTGGGCGTGGGCGTGCTGCTGTTTTTCCCCTTCCTGGCGCAGGGCACCCTGTTCGGCCAGCCGGTCAACGGCCTCGTGTCGCCTCCGGGCGTGTCGGTGCTGCTGGGCGCGTTCCTGTTCGGCATCGGCATGCAGCTGGGCGGCGGCTGCGCCTCGGGCACGCTGTTCGCCGTGGGCGGGGGCAACACCCGGATGGTGGTCACGCTGCTGTTCTTCATCGTGGGCTCGGTGCTGGGCACGGCGCACTTCGACTGGTGGTCCCACCTGCCCGCGCTGGCGCCCACCTCGCTGATCAAGACCTGGGGGCTGGCGCCGGCGCTGGTCGCCAACCTGGCGGTTTTCGCGCTCATCGCCTGGGTAGCCACGCGGCTCGAAAAGCGCCGCCACGGCCACGTGATTTCCTTTGCCTCGCGCACCAGCCGCCCGGCCACGCTGCTGCAGGGCCCCTGGCCGCTGCTGTGGGGCGGCGTGGCGCTGGTGGCGCTGAACTTCGCCACCCTGGCGCTGGCCGGCCGCCCCTGGGGCATCACCTCGGCGTTCGCCCTGTGGGGCGCCAAGACGCTGGACGCGCTGGGCTCCGACGTGGCGACCTGGACATACTGGACCAGGCAGACAGCGCTCGCGCAGCCGCTGAGCCGCGACGTGACCACGGTCATGGACATCGGGCTGATGCTGGGCGCCCTGGCCGCCGCCAGCGCCGCGGGCAAATTCGCCCCCGTCTGGAAAGTGCCCGCGCGCTCGCTGGCCGGGGCCGTCATCGGCGGCCTGCTGCTGGGCTATGGCGCGCGCCTGGCCTTCGGCTGCAATATCGGCGCCTATTTCAGCGGCATCCTGTCGGGCAGCCTGCACGCGTGGCTGTGGCTGCCGGCCGCCTTCGCCGGCAGCGCGCTGGGCGTGCGCCTGCGCCCGGCCTTCGGCCTGGCGGTGGAAAAAACGCCGCCTGCGTCGAGCTGCTGAAAAACAGAATTCCACGAATGGCCCCCGCTCGCGGGGGCCATTGTCTTGGGCGGCGCCCTGATGCCTTGCAGGCCGCGCCCCGCAAGGCCTGGCGACCGGCAGGCGCCCTGGCGGGGAAGCGCAGCCCCAGCCCCGGCGCCCCCAGCAACAGCGCCGGGGCCGCTGGCTTCCTGGTGTATGGTTGCAGCATCTCGCCACACGGAGACACGCCCATGCGCTGGATCGCAGGCCGCTATACCGCTTTTTTCCTGGTCGCCGCAGGCGCCGTCGTCACGGGCGCGCTGAGCGCCGCGCACACCTCCGCCTGGCTGTGGGCCGCCGTCCCGCTCGGGCTGCTCGCGCTGCTGGGCGTCTACGACCTGGTCCAGACGCGCCACGCCATCCGGCGCAACTATCCCGTGCTGGGCAATCTGCGGTTCCTCTTCGAATTCATCCGCCCGGAGATCCGCCAGTATTTCCTGGAAGACGACACGCAGGCCGCGCCCTTCTCCCGCGCCCAGCGCTCCATCGTGTACCAGCGGGCCAAGCGCGAAATCGACAAGCGCCCCTTCGGCACGCAGGAAGACGTGTACGGCGACCGCTACGAGTGGATCAACCACTCGCTGTCGCCCACCCACGTCGGCGACACCGATTTCCGCGTCATGGTCGGCGGCCCCGACTGCCTGCAGCCCTATTCGATGTCGGTGTTCAACATCTCCGCCATGAGCTTCGGGGCGCTGTCGGCCAATGCCGTGCTGGCGCTCAACGAAGGCGCCCGGCAGGGCGATTTCGCGCACGACACGGGCGAAGGCGGCATCAGCCGCCATCATCGCCAGCCGGGCGGCAGCCTGATCTGGAACATCGGCTCGGGCTACTTCGGCTGCCGCGACGAGCACGGCGCCTTCTCCGAAGAAGCTTTCGTCAGGAACGCCTGTACGCCGCAGGTGAAGATGATCGAGATCAAGCTGTCGCAGGGCGCCAAGCCCGGCCACGGCGGCATTCTGCCGGGCGCGAAGGTCACGCCCGAGATCGCCGAGGCGCGCGGCGTGACGCCCTGGCAGGACTGCAACTCTCCCGCCAGTCACTCCGCCTTCGACACGCCGATCGGGCTGATGAAGTTCGTGGCCCGGCTGCGCGAACTCTCCGGCGGCAAGCCCGTGGGATTCAAGCTGTGCGTGGGCCACCCCTGGGAGTGGTTCGCCATCGTCAAGGCCATGCTCGAAACCGGCATCACCCCCGACTTCATCGTGGTGGACGGCGCCGAAGGGGGCACCGGCGCGGCGCCCGTGGAATTCGTGGACCACGTCGGCACGCCGCTGCGCGAGGCCCTGCGTCTGGTGCACAACACGCTGGTGGGCGTCAACCTGCGCGACCGGATCAAGCTGGGCGCCTCCGGCAAGATCATTACCGCTTTCGACATGGCGCGCGTCATGGCGATGGGCGCGGACTGGTGCAACGCCGCGCGCGGCTTCATGTTCGCCATCGGCTGCATCCAGGCGCAGGCCTGCCACACCGGCAAATGCCCCACCGGCGTCACCACGCAGGATCCGCTGCGGCAGCGCGCACTGGTGGTGCCCGACAAGGCCCAGCGCGTGGCCAACTTCCATCGCAACACCCTGCACGCCCTGGCCGAACTGCTGGGCGCCGCCGGCCTCACGCATCCGGGGCAGCTCAGGCCGCACCATATCGCCCGGCGCATCTCCCCCAGCGAAATCCGCCTGCTCTCCGCCCTGTTCCCCGAGCTGCGGCCCGGCGAGCTGCTGCGCGGCGAATTCCGCCATCAGGTGTTCCGCACGGGCTGGGCCATGGCCCAGGCGCATTCCTTCCAGCCGGCCCAGGATCTCGTCAGCGCGCTGGCGCAGGGCCAGCCGCGGGGCGCGCCCGCCTGACGCGCCCCTGCAGCCAGCGCTCAAGCATTCTCGAAAACAATTTCCATGGCGCGGCCGCCCGCGCCCCGCTCGCGCCATGCCCCGGCCCCCGTGCATGGCGCGCAGCCCGCGGCCGTTCCTAGCGGCGGCTGCCCGCCAGCAGGCAGAAGCCCGCCAATATGCCCACGAGCGCCGCCAGGCCGACCGATTTCCACGCGTTCTCATGCACATAGTCGTCGGCGCGGGCACGGGCGCGGCGCGCGCGCTCCCGCGCAACCCCTTCCCATTCGCCCGCGGAATCGCGCAGGTCCGCAAGCTGGCGCTTCAGGCGCGAACGCGCCGCCTCGATCTCGGAGCCGGTATAGGAAGCCGTCGAACGCAACAGGTCTTCCGTGCCCGCCAGCAGCTCATGCAAGCTGTCGCTGACCCGCTCGCGATGCAAGGCCATTTCGGCGCGTTGGTGCTTTCGATTCATAGCCGCTCCTTCAATCCGGTTGCAGGACGGTCCGGCCGCGCGGGCGCAAGCTGCCTGCCGGCGCCGGCGCGAACGCGAACGCGAACCCTTGCAGGCATTGTGGCCCCCAAATGCGCCAGCGCGCCCCACGGTTTGGCAACCAGCAGTAAACCGATATTTCAGCGCCGCCCGGCGGCCCGATGCCGGCATCGGCGCCCGCGAATTCGTAAAAGTCCTTTGCTCGAAAAGCCGGGCGCTTGACACCGCAACCCCTGCGGCAAGCACAATAGACTTTTGCAATGCGCTTCACCGGCCTCGAAAAGGAGCTGAACGCATGGTTTCCCCCTCCGCGCTGCTTGCCTGTCCGCCGACGGAAGCCTCCGCGCCGCGCCTGCCCCGGCAGGCCGACCAGCGCGAGCTGCAGGCCGGGCTGCTCGACCGGCCCGCCCACATCGACCCCAAGTTCCTCTACGACGCGCTGGGCTCGTCGCTCTTCTCCGCCATCACCCAGCTTCCCGAGTACTACCCCACGCGCTGCGAAGCCGAGATCTTCGAACGGCACGGCGCGGACATCGCGCGCCACGCCGGCACGGCGCAAACCCTGGTGGACCTGGGCGCTGGCGACTGCGCCAAGGCCGAGCGCCTGTTTCCCGCCTTGCGCCCGCGGCATTACGTGCCAGTGGACATTTCGGCGGACTACCTGCAGGCCGCCGTGCGGCGGCTGCGGCTTTCGTATCCCGAGCTGCGCATCACGCCCCTGGGCCAGGATTTCTCGCAATCGCTGAGCCTGCCCGCGGACATCCCGGAAGCCGGCAGGCTTTTTTTCTACCCGGGCTCCAGCATCGGCAACCTGGATCCCGACGGCGCGCTGGCCATGCTCGAACGCATCCGCGCCTTGTGCCCCGACGGCGGGCTGCTGGTCGGCGTCGATCTCGTCAAGTCCAGCGCCATCCTGGAGCCGGCCTACGACGACGCGCTGCACCTCACCGCCGCCTTCAACCTGAACCTGCTGCGGCACGTCAACGCCGTGCTGGACGCCGATTTCGACGTGGACGACTGGCGCCACGTCGCGCTGTTCGACCGCCGGCGCTCCCGCATCGAAATGCACCTGGAAGCCCGCCGGAACGTGCGCGTCGCCTGGCCGGAAGGAGAACGCCTGTTCGCCGCGGGCGAGCGCATCCATACGGAAAACTCGTACAAGTTCACGCCGCAAGCGTTTACCGCGCTGCTCGAACGCGCCGGCTTTGCCAGCGTGCGGCACTGGTCGGACTCGCGCGGCTGGTTCTCGGTGTTCGGCGCCCGCGCCTAGGGCCGTCAACGCGCCTCTGGCCCCCCGCTCCGGCGTCGGAAACAACGCGGCCCGCGCCGCCATGCTCCTGGAGGATCGCGATGGAATCCGCCTGCCTGCTCACCCATGCCGCCGGCGCCGCCCAGGCTGCCGGCCAACCCGGCCTGCACGAGCAATACGACGCCGTGCGCGCGACCAGCATGACGTTGGCCGCGCCGCTCGGCGCGGAAGACTGCCAGGCGCAGTCCATGCCCGACTGCAGCCCGGTCAAATGGCACCTGGCCCACACCACCTGGTTTTTCGAGACCTTCCTGCTGAGCCGCTTCCTGCCTTCGCGCGCCGCCTTCCATCCGCAATACCGCATGCTGTTCAACTCGTACTACAACGCGATCGGCGACAAGCATCCGCGGCCCCAGCGCGGGCTGCTCACGCGCCCCGCCCTGGCGGAGATCCTGGAGTACCGCCGGCACGTGGACGAAGGCATGCGCGCCCTCATCGGCCGCCTGGGCGGAGAGCCGGCCTTCGACGCGCTGCTGGCGCTCGGACTGAACCACGAACAGCAGCACCAGGAGCTGATCCTCACCGACGTCAAGCACCTCTTCCATGCCAATCCGCTGCGGCCCGCCTACGCGCCCGCCGGCTCGCCGGCGCTGCCGCCCGGCACGCCGGCGGGCTGGACGCGCTTTGACGGCGGCGCGACGCGCATCGGCCACGACGGCACGGGCTTCGCCTTCGACAACGAGGGGCCGGCGCACGAGGTGCTGCTGCAGCCCTACTACCTGGCCGACAGGCTGGTAACCCAGCACGAATACCTCGAATTCATCCGCGACGGCGGCTACCGCCGGCCTGAGCTCTGGCTTTCGTTGGGATGGGAACGCGTGTGCGCCGAAGGCTGGGAGGCCCCGCTGTACTGGCACGGCCAGCGCGACCAGTGGCGCGTCTTCACCCTGCACGGCATGCAGGAGCTGGAATTGCAGGCCCCTGTCACTCATGTCAGCTACTACGAGGCCGACGCCTACGCGCGCTGGGCGCGCGTGCGTCTGCCGCGCGAAGCCGAATGGGAGCATGCCTGCCGGCGCCTGCCCGCCAGCGTGCACGCCTTGCGCGCCAACCTGCTCGAAAGCGGACACCTGGATCCGCGCCCCGCCCCGCCGCGCAAGGAACACCGCGGCCCGGTGCAGATGTACGGCGACACCTGGGAATGGACCTGCAGCGCCTACGGCGCCTATCCGGGATTCCGGCCCGATCCCGGCGCCGTCGGCGAGTACAACGGCAAATTCATGTGCAACCAGTACGTGCTGCGCGGCGGCTCCTGCGCCACCCCGCGCGGCCACCTGCGGCCCAGTTACCGCAACTTCTTCCCGCCCGAGGCGCGCTGGCAGTTCACCGGCATCCGGCTCGCCCGCGACGCCTAGAAAAACGGCGCGGAAAAATTTCGGGGCCGCCCTGTTGCATGGCATTTTTCTTTCGTGCTAGAATTTCTTTCTTCGTTAGCCAGGGCCGCCATTTAGCGGGTCAGCTCATAGCGGATCGTTGATCGCGGGCCGGGCAAGAACGAATGGCGCATTAGCTCAGCCGGTTAGAGCGACGGAATCATAATCCGCAGGTCCCCTGTTCGAATCAGGGATGCGCCACCAAGGAATACCGAAGCGCCCACGCGAGTGGGCGTTTTTTCTTTGTCTGACGTTTTTCTTTGTCTGGCGCTTTCGTTGCCGGGGCTTTCCGTCAGGGGCTCTTGAACCCTGCCCGCGCGAAAACGCCGGGTGCCCCAGCCCTGGGAGCCCCAAGAGCCCCTTCCGGGCCACGCCCCTCCCCTACGCCTTCCTGTTTCCCACCCCGAAGCAATGCTCGGCCGCCGGAAACGCGCCGGCGTGCACGTCTTGCGCGTAGCGCGCCGCGGCCCCGGAAATCTCGGCGCCCAGTTGCGCGTATTGCCTGACGAAGCGCGGCACGCGCGCGCCGGACATGCCCAGCATGTCGTCGACCACCAGGATCTGTCCGTCGCAGGCCGGCGAGGCGCCGATGCCGATCACGGGGATGCGCAGGGCCTCGGTCACCTGACGGGCGACCGGCTCGGCGGTGCACTCGACCACCAGGGCAAAGGCACCGGCGGCTTCGAGCGCCCGTGCGTCGCTCACGATGCGCGCGCCGCGGTCGCTCTGCATGCCCTGCGCCTTGTAGCCGCCCACGGCATGGACCTGCTGCGGCATCAGGCCGATATGGCTGACCACCGGCACGCCGCGCGTCGCCAGGAAGTGCACGGTATCGGCCATTTCCGCACCGCCCTCGAGCTTGACGGCCTGCGCCCCGGTTTCGGCCAGGACGCGGGCGGATGCCTCGAAAGCCTGTGCGGGAGATGCCTGGTAACTGCCGAACGGCAGATCCACCACCACGCAAGCCAGCGAAGAACCGCGCACCACGGCCGCTCCGTGCGCGATCATCATATCCAGCGTCACGCCCAGGGTGCTGGGCAGCCCGTACACCACCATGCCGAGCGAATCGCCGACCAGCAGCAGGTCCGCATGCGGATCGAGCAGGCGGGCCATGGGCGCGGTGTACGCCGTCAGTGCCACCACTTTGCCCGGCCCCTTGGCCTGGCGGATGTCAGGAATGGTCTTGCGCGTCTGCGCTTGCTGTGCGCTCATGGCTCCCCCCGGATCGCGGTTCGTCGAAACCGCCTATGGTAGCGTCGAGCCGCCCGCCGGCGCCGGAGGACCATCAGCCGGATCCGACGAGAGGCCGGCCTCAGCTGTCCCGGCGGCGGCCGCCCCAGGTCGCGCACAGGCTGGCCACGAAAGCGCCCACCAGCATGGAGGCGAAACCCCAGAGCGCAAGCGCCGCGGCGGTCTTGCGGGCCGCGTCGGCGGCCTCTTTGGCCTTCTGCCTGGCTTCGTCCGCGGCCTGCCTGGCCTCCTGCATTGCCTGGTCGACCCGTTTTTGCGCGGCCTGCGGATCGAGCCCGGCCTGCGCGGCCACGACCTTGGCCACGTAGTCGCGGTCTTGCTGCGTCATGTCGCCGCGGGCCACGCTCACCGCCACGATGCGCGCGACCTCGGCGCGGGCTGCGTTCCGGTCGCCCGCGGCGTCCGGCTGCCCGAACCGCAACAGCGTGTCGGCCAGGTATCCCGCCGACCGCTCCATGCCGCCTCCCGACGCCGCGGCCCCGGCCGCGGCGGTCGCGGCCATGCCGGCGCCGGCGGCGACCGACACCCCGACCTTGGCCGCGCCCGACGCCAGCGTGGCCAGGGCGGAGCCCAGCAGCGCGGCGCTCACGACCGCGCTCAGTGCCCACACCAGGAAGCCGTGGGCGGTGTCGCGGAAATACACCTCGTCGGAATGCGCGTCCGCCCATTTGGTGCGCAGCCGGCCCGCCACATAGCCGCCGATGCCGTAGGCCACGATCTGCGTGAAGAAGGTCCATCCGATGAGGCCGGCGCCGACGGCGGGCGCCGAGGCCCCTTCGCCCGCCCACGGCGACACCGAAAGAAACCCGAGGCCGGCGCCGCCGGCGAACAGCGCGAGCGAGAGCGCGGCGGCAATGACGGCGCCCGCGAACACCGCGGCCCATGACACCGCCGAGCGTGCCGATTCCGGGGGAGCAAGACTGGCGCCATAGGGGTGCGTGCCAGCGCAAGAGGCGTTTTCCATGGTCATTCCTTCTTCATCTTCAGGTAGGTAAGAACGGCGACGGCGCAGGAACTCAATGCCAGAACAGGGCCAGCAGGATGATGATGGGAATGGGAACGCCCAGCAGCCAAAGCAGAATGGCGCGCATGATTGCCTCCTTGGAAAAATGGAAAAAAGGAACATCCCGCCCGGCGGGCGGGATTCAGGCCAGATCGATGTCGCGCGGCCGCGCGGGATCGGGCGGCGGCAGCGGGCCGCCATCCGGATCGTCGGGCGGGCGGCCCGGATCGGGCCGGGGATCGTCGGGCCGGTCGCGGCCCGGCTGCACGGGGTCGTCGGGCGGCGCGTCGTCGGGGGAGCCGGGGTTGCGGTGCGTGGGATCGGGCATGATGGCCTCCGCTTGCGCGTGAATCGCGCGTCGCGGCGGCTAGCAGCAATCGCCGTTCCCGTGGAGGAAGGGCGCGCTGGCCCCGGGTGATCCGGACGCCCGGCGCGCGCCTGGGGCGGCGCCCGCGCGATCAGGGCGCAGGCGGCGTGTCCGCGCCCAGGATTTCCAGCACGGCCGCCTTGCCGGCGGCGGAGGCTTCGTCCTGGCTGGCGTAGCGGCGCGGAGAGTAATTTGTGCTGCGCACATTGCCGGTTCCGGGGTCGAGCAAGGTGATGATCCAGGCGAATTCGCCCGGCAGCAGCTGACGGACCTGCAAGGTGGCGCGCGTGCCCGGACGCAGTCTGTGCGGCATGAAGGCCTCTGTTGAACACCCGATGGATACCGGAATCGTAGCGCAGCGCGTTGCGGGCGGCACGGCGGCGATGCTGCGACCGCACATGGATTCATGCTGCAGGGTGCGCGGCAAACACGCCACACTCCGCGCGCCCGCTGCGGAAAACCCTAGGATGCATTCCCCGCATACCGGCGCAAAATCAGATCAAACAAGCAGACCGCTAAGCGGCGCCGTATCCCCTTAAATGCAAAGCGAGGACGGAGGCGACATGACTTACGTAGCTGTTTTCATGAGCTGTTTGATGATCGCGGGCATCGCCGCGCTGGTAGTCCAGACGGTCCGCAGCGCCGGCACCGAACTCTGGCTCAGGATATCGGCAGCCATCGTCAGTTCCACGTTCGCCTCGCTTCTCGTCATTCCCATCGGCTTCGCCGTGGTGCAGTCGCTGCTTGCGGAGTAATGCGGCGGCGGCCCGGCCGCCAGGCTAGAGATCCGACGCCACGCGGCGCTTGCCGTCGCCCTTGGCCTTGTACAGCGCCGCGTCCGCGCGGTCCAGCAACTGCCTGAGCGTCATGCCCGAGTACGGGTAGACCGCGATGCCCACGCTGGCCGACACGGCGACGTCCACGTCGGGATAGGGCATGGAGAGGCTTTCCACCAGCGCCTCGGCCACGGGACGGGCGTTTTCCGCGCTGGCGCCCAGCAGCAGCACGGCGAACTCGTCGCCTCCCAGGCGCGCCGCGACGTCGGACACGCGCACGGCGCGCGCCATGCGCGTGGCGGCCTCTTTGAGCACCATGTCGCCCGCGGCGTGCCCATGCCGGTCGTTCACGGCCTTGAACCCATCCAGGTCGATGGCAAGCACGGCGAAGGTGTCGTTCGAACGCTGCGCCACGGCCAGTTCCCGCAGCACGAGCTCGCCGAACAGGACGCGGTTGCACAGCCCCGTGAGCGGATCGTAATGCGCCATGTGCTGCGCGTGCGCCAGCATGCGCGAGGCCTGCAGCATGGCCGCTCCCACTTCCGCCGCCTCGCGCACCGGCGTGTCCGGCACCGCCACCGCCCGCCCCTCGCCCAGGGCCAGGGCGGGCGCCACCAGGCCCTGCACGGCCGAGGTCAGGCGCTTGGCCAGTCTCGAGGCCAGCCAGAGCCCCAGGCCGAATACCAGCAGCGTGCCGCCCGCCACCCAGGCAATCGAGCGGTACAGTTCGGAAACCAGCAGGTCCATGGGCGCCCCGCCGGCCACGGTCCATCCGGACAGCGCCGACCGGCTGAACGCCGTATACACGCGGGTTCCGTTTCGGGCCGTGGTTTCGAGCGCCCCTTCGGCTTCGCGCTGGATCGCGCCGGCCAGCGCGGGCAGGGGCTTCTCGCCCACGAAGCGCGCCGTGTCGCGGGTGCGGGCCAGAATGGCGCCCGTATCGTCGAGCACGAACGCCACCCAGCCGTCGGGCAGCGCCCGGCGCGCCAGCACATTGCCGATGCGCTCCGGCGCCAGCCGCACACTAAGGCAGTAGATCACCTTGTCGTCGCGCATGACCGGCACGCCCAGCGCGACCGCGAGCTTGCCGTCGGCCGCGTTGCGAAACAGCGAAGTCAGCACGGGCTGTCCGGTCTTGAACACGTCCAGGAGCTGGACGGTCGCCGGGCTGGCGGGCAAGGGCGAGCCAAAGGGCCGCGCGGTGTCCAGCAAGGTACGGCCGTCGCTGTCGATAAGGGCATAGTTCTCGGCGATCTGGAAGCGCACCGAACCCTGCGCGCGGCGGTGGAACGAGGCGAAATCCCCGGCCACCAGGTCGGGCGAGCTGGCCAGCATCTGCAGCCCGGCTTCGACGCCCGCGAGTTCGCGGTCCAGGATGGCGACCAGATTGCGGGTGACGAAAATCGCGTCGCGGAAAATGCGGTCGCGCTGCGTGGCGTAGCTCTGGTACACCGCAACCAGGGCCACGACGAGCGCGGGCACGATGCAGGCCGCCACCAGCACGAGCAGGCCCGTCTTCATGGAATACCTGCGGGAACGGCGGCGCGCGGAACCCCGCCTGGAGAGTTCGCCCATGCCTATGGCATGCCCAGGAAAACGCACCGCCCGCTATGCCCTCGCCCCGCCATCTCTCCTCCAGAGGACCGTCCGGCCGCCGCGCCGGAGCCCACGCCGAAATGATCGCGGATCGTCAGCGGCGCGCGCCGCGTGCACCGGCCTGCAGCGCCGGTATTCCGCGTCCCCAATTTATCCCAAAACCTGTCGTGCCGCGACGCATCGCGCGCCGCCGCGCGGACTATCGCGGATCGAAATCGGGCGTGCCGGGAAACTGGCTTTCAAGCAGCGTCAAGGCGCCCTTTTCGGCCATCCGGATGTTGGGAAAGACGTTCCGGGTGTCCTCCAGGGACGGAAACCCGAAAACCAGCACCCGCACGTGTATGCCTTCGGCTTCCTCGGCGAATTCGATATCGAAATTGCGCTCTTCGATCCAGCCGGATTTGTACAGTTTCCATTCCATGCTCGGCATGCTCCTTGCAGACAGGCCGGCGGCCGCCGGCCCTTGCTCAACCATACACCGGGATCGGCGGCGCCGGCGCAAGGGCCCGCAGGCTCGTCCTAGTCGCGCGCGGACGGCCGCTGCGCGGCCCTGTCCGCCGCCGGCGCCGCGTCGGCATCGGCGGGCGTCGCCGGGGCGAACAGATCCCAGCTCGCCATGAAAAGCGCCGCCACGAGCGGGCCGATGACGAAACCGTTCAGGCCGAAGAGCGCCATGCCGCCCAGCGTGGAAATCAGCACCACGTAGTCGGGCATTTTCGTGTCCTTGCCCACCAGGATGGGACGCAGCACGTTGTCCACCATGCCGATGACCAGCACGCCGAAGCCGATAAGCACGATGCCCTTGACCATGTCGCCGGTCAGCAGGAAGTACACGGCCACAGGCGCCCAGATCAGCCCCGCGCCGACGGCGGGCAGCAGCGACAGAAAGCCCATGATGACGCCCCAGAGCAGCGCCCCCTGGATGCCCAGCACGGAGAAGATGATGCCGCCCAGCGCGCCCTGGGACGCCGCCACGGCGATGTTGCCCTTCACCGTGGCGCGCACCACCGTGGTGAACTTGCGGAACAGATGCCGCTTGTGCTCCTCGCTCAGCGGCACCGCGCGGCGCAGCCGCGCCGACAGCTGCGGGCCGTCGCGCAACAGGAAGAACAGCAGGTAGAGCATGATGCCGAAGCTCACCACGAACTGGAACGTGTCCTGCCCGATGCTGAGCGCCTGCGTGGCCAGGAACTGGCTGGCCTGCATGGCGGCCGCGCTCAGTTTCTCCTGCAGGCTGGGGATGTCGGCCAGGTCGAAGCGGGACAGCATGTCGTGCACCGAAGGCGGCAGGGCCGCCATGACCTGCTGGAAATACTCGCCGAAATTGATCCGGCCGGACTTGATGTTCTGGTAAAGCCCGGCGCCTTCGCGGACCAGCGAGCCGCTGATGGCGATGAGCGGCAGGATGACCAGCAGCAGCACGAGCAGCAGCGTGATCAGCGAGGCCAGGTTGCGCCGCCCACCCAGGCGCGTCACCAGCCGGCGCTGCAGCGGCGCGAAGATGATCGCGAGAATCGCGCCCCAGAAAACGGCGCCATAGAACGGCCAGAGCAGCCAGCCGAACGCCACGGTAACGGCTATCAGCAGGAACAGGAATGTCCGGTAGTGCAAGCTGGAAGATTGGCTCATGATTCATCCCAGGTCCGGCCTGAGCCGCGAGACCCGCATTGTACAAATGCCGGCGGTTTCAGGACGACGGCCCCGCGGCCGCCGCGAGAAATCCGCGTGCGCTTTCCAGGTCGGCGGCCATGGCGTTGAGCGCCTCCAGGCGCTGGTTCAGTTCGCGCTGCAGCGAAGGCTTGTCCACCTGGGCCTGTCCGTCGCGCAGCGTGACCTCGGCCGGGTGCGCCGCGACGAAGTCGGCGATGTCCAGCGCATGGCGCGCCACCGCGTCCAGCCGCCCCGCCGCCTGCGTGAAATCCGCCGCCGGGGCGCTCACCGCCTCGTCGTACACGCCGTCGAAGACCGGCGCGAGATCGGGCGGCAGCTCCAGTTCCGACCGCGCCTTGTCGGCCCGCTCGCGCGCTTCGCGCACGGCGCGCTCGCTGGCGGCCAGCGTCTCGCGCGCGGCGCGCAGGTCGCCGGCGCGCTGCGCGATCTGCTCCACGCTCTGCAGCGCCTCCAGTTGCAGCACCTCGCGCAGCGGCTGCGCCGCCGCGGCCATATCCGATTGAAAGCGGGTGAGAATGCCGTAGGTATCGGCGTAATCGCCCAACGCATCCTTGTCGGGCCCGCCCAGCGGCGGCAAGGGCAGAAAGACGCCCTGCGCCGCCCGCGTCTGCAGCAGCTGGATGAACGCGGCCCGCTCCTGGGGCTCCTTGTTGACGCAGGCGCCCAGCATCAGGACCGGCCCCAGCACCAGGGCCGCCGCGCAGGCACGCAGCAATCGCATATGGTTTCTCCTTGCCAACCCGGACTGGCGGCAGCTTACCCCGAAGCCTCCCCGGCGCCCGGCCAAACCGGATTTTGTTGCTATCGAAGCGATATGTGACACGGCGCCGGCGCTCAGGGCGAAAGCGGGTGCGCCATGGCGCAGCGGCGCGCCGCGTCCAGGCCGCCCGCCGCCTCTTCGCGCAGGCGGGCCTCGAGGTAGGCGGGCATGTCCGGGCCCTGGATTTCCTCGAACCCCTGCCGACGATAGAACGGGCCATTCCAGGGCAGTTCGCGGTCCGTCGTGAGTGTGACGCGGCGAAAGCCGCCGGGGCCGCGCGCATGGGCGATCACGGCGGCCAGCAGCGCGCGGCCCAGGCCGCGCCCCTGGCAGGGCAAAGCCACCGACATTTCCAGCACGAACAGATCGCCCGGCGCGCCCGGCGCCGCCTGCGCGGCCGCGAACCCCGCCAGGCCGCCGGGCGTCTCGGCCACCCAAAGCAGGCCGTCGCGGCGCGCCGACTCCAGGACGCCCGCAGGCAGGGTCGGCCCCTGGACGAGCCAGGCCATGGGGGTGCCCAGGAAACGGGCGGCGGCCGAGCGTTCGATGCCGGCCAGGCCGCTCATATCGGAAGTTTGCGCAAGTCTTATCATGAGGACCGAAGTATGCATCAGGCGCGCCCCGGAGCGCGTCCGAGCCTGGCCTACAATGGCGGTCCCGCACAACCCGCGCTTCGCATTTCACTTCGAGCCATGACGCAAGACGCTTCCCCCTGGGGCTTTGCCCAGCCCGACTGCAAGGGCGCCGCCGCCCTGCTGTTCTTCATGAACGACCTGGCGCGCGTGGTGAACCAGTATCTCGGCGCGGACAGGCTGTCGGACGAGGCGCTGGCCGACGCGCAAAAGGCGGTGGACGCGCTGCTTGCGCGCTATGTCGAGATCCAGGCCGCGCCGGAGGCGTTCGACGGCGAACGCGTCGGACTCGCCCTGGAAACCGAACGGCGTCCCGACGGCAGCACGGCTGCGCAGGTGGCGCTGCGCATGTCCGCCCGGCTCGAAAACCTGATCATCGAAGCGCAGCGCCAGGCCGCCGCCCGGCGGCATTGAGCCCGCCGGCCGAAAGTTCTTGACAAAACAGCAAGTTAGTGCATATACTTGAAAAGTTGTGCCCAACGACACCTAAAACGATAGGCACACACATAGGCACGACGACTCCAGGCGAGCGCGGCCGCAAGACAAGCGCGGCATCAAGCCGCATCAAGAAGCGGCATCAAGGCAACCGCCAGAATTAAACGCCGAAAGGTAACCGCCGAAAGGTAAACGCCAAACAAGGCGCCAGGCGCGCAACCCGACGGGCGCGTAAAGCAAGTATCCCGGCAAGGCCCTCCGCCAGCCGCGGAACAAGCGTCCCGGACGTGCGCCAGGGCGCTCGCTCCCTGGGCGCGGCGGGTTTCGCGAGGCGCTTCGAAGGTTCGCGGAAGTCGAATCGCGGAAGCCGGCCCGGCGGGATCCCCACAACGATCGCTGCGCGAGAAATGCCGCGCAGGCCATCCGCCGCAGTAAAGGCGCGTGGCGATCCGCGACACGCCGGCCGCGCCATTTCCCGGTTCGCGCGCCGATCCCGCCTTCCGGGGCAGTTTTTTCCGGAACCTTCCGGCCCGCCACGGCTCCAACCTTGCCTGGTCCGCCACCAAACCGCAACCGCGCCACGGCCGGCTGCGGCTTTCCATAACTAGAACTTGAAAGAGGACAAACATGAACACCCTTTTCACCAAGACCGAACTGATCCGCCGTCCCGCCCACATGGCGCTGGACAACACGCCCATCCACGTGGGCGACGTGGTGCACCTGCAGCCGGCGCATGGCCCGGCCGTACGGGCCAAGGTCATCTACAACGCGCCGATCGACGGCACCACGACCTACACGACCGAACTCGTGCCTTGCGGCGCGTCCACGGTCCGGCGCTTCCGGTTCCGCCACGAGCACGTGCACCGCATCGAACCCCTGCGCCCGCAGACGCGCCGCTGAGGCGCCGGGCCGCGCCGCGTCAGGCCGGGCCGCGCCGCGCCAGGCCGGGCCGCGCGTGGCCCGTGCTAAATTCATCGGCGGCAATCTGGCTCGCAACGGAATCCGCATGCAAAACAACAGGCTCGCAATCCGCATCTGGGACCTCCCGACCCGCCTTTTCCACTGGACGTTCGCCTTCTGCGTGATCGGCGCCTTCGTCAGCGTCAAGCTGGGCGGGCTCTATATGGACTGGCACGTGCGCTTCGGCTGCGCGGCGCTGGGCCTGGTGATCTTCCGGCTGGCCTGGGGCTTCATCGGGCCGCGCTATGCCCGTTTCTCGCAATTCGTGCGCGGGCCCTCGGCCGTGGCCGCCTACCTCAGGGGCGCCGCCGCGCCCGCCGGCCACAATCCGCTGGGCGCGCTGTCCGTCCTGGCGCTGCTGCTGGTCGTCGGCCTGCAGGCGGCCAGCGGCCTGTTCGCCACCGACGACATCATGACGCAGGGGCCGCTGTATGGATACGTGAGCGAATCCGTGGCGGGCGCCCTCACCTCCTGGCACAAGCTCAACGAGTGGATCATCATCGCCCTGGTCGCCCTGCACCTGCTGGCTATCGCGTGGTATGCCCTGGTGCGCCGCAAGCGCATCGTGGGCCCCATGATCACCGGCAACGCCGATCCGCGCGACCTGCCCGCCGGCACCCCGCCCGCCGACGACGGGCCCGCGGTGTGGCTGCGCGCGCTGCTGCTCGGCGCCTGTGTCTGGGCGCTGGTGGCGTGGATACGCTCGCTGGAAGTCGTGGCCGGCATGTCGTTCTCGTAAGCAGCGTTCCCGCAAGCCGCGGCGACCATCGACACACAAAAGAAAGCCCTGGGCCGGTTCGCCGCCCAGGGCTTTTCCTTTTCGCTTGCCCGGCGGGCTTATTTCTTCTTGCGATAGGAGTCGTGGCAGGACTTGCAGCTTGCTCCCACGTCGCCGAACGCGGCGCGCAGCTTGCCGAGATCGCCGGCGTCGGCGGCGGCCGACAGCTTGGCCATGTTGTCATGGAACGCCTGCTGCTTCTGCTTGAAGCCCTCGGCGTCGCTCCAGACCTCGGGGCGAGCCTCGCCGCCCTCGGTGCCGGGGCCGAAGGCCGCCCAGGGCAGCGTCGACAGGGTCTTCAGCACCGCCACGTTCGCCTTGATCTGCGCGGCATCGTAGGGCGCCTGGCCCTTGACCACCGGCTGCATGCGCCCGAAATGCGATGCCATGAGCGTCAGCGCGGCCTCGCGGTACTTGACGGCGTCCTCGGGCTTGGCGAACTGGGCGGCCGCCGGCTGCGCCAGCAGCGGCCCGAAGGTCATACAGGCAAGCGCCGCGAACGTGGACAACTTCTTCATGAAAACCTCCCGTGTGTGACTAGGGCGTGCGCCCCTGAGCGAGGAAACGCCGCGCCCCGCAGCGCGGCGCGGAAATTACAGCGCGCGCGCCAGCTCGGCGGCCAGGCCGATGTAGGAACGCGGCGTCATGGCCAGCAGGCGCGCCTTGGGCTCTTCGGGCAGCTCCAGCCCTTCGATGAATTCGCGCAGGGCTTCTTCGGTGATGCCCTTGCCGCGCGTCAGCGCCTTGAGCTGCTCGTAGGGCTGCGGCAGGCCATAGCGGCGCATGACCGTCTGCACCGGCTCGGCCAGCACTTCCCAGCACGCGTCGATGTCGGCGTCGATGGCCGCGGCATTGACTTCCAGCTTGCCCAGGCCGCGCAGGCACGCATCCCAGGCCACGAGGCAATAGCCCAGGCCGACGCCCAAGTTGCGCAGCACGGTGGAATCGGTGAGGTCGCGCTGCCAGCGCGAGATCGGCAGCTTGTCGGACAGGTGGCGCAGCACCGCGTTGGCCAGGCCCAGGTTGCCTTCGGAGTTTTCGAAGTCGATGGGGTTGACCTTGTGCGGCATGGTGGAGGAGCCCACCTCGCCTTCCTTGAGCCGTTGCTTAAAGTAGCCCAGCGAGACGTAGCCCCAGATATCGCGATCCAGGTCCAGGATGATGATGTTGGCGCGCGCCACCGCGTCGAACAGCGCGGACATCCAGTCATGCGGCTCGATCTGGATGGTGTGGCGGTTCTGCGTCAGGCCCAGGCCGGCCAGCACGCGCTGGCTGAAAGCGGGCCAGTCGATTTCGGGATAGGCCGAGAGATGGGCGTTGTAGTTGCCGGTGGCGCCGTTGAGCTTGGCCAGCGGCTCGACGGCCGCCACGGCCGCGATGGCGCGATCCAGGCGCGCGGCCACGTTGGCGAACTCCTTGCCCAGGGTGGTGGGGCTGGCCGGCTGGCCGTGGGTGCGCGACAGCATGGGCTGGTCGGCATGCGCCGCGGCCATTTCGGTGAGCTTGGCGGCGATTTCGCGCAGGCGCGGCACCAGCACCCGGTCGCGCGCGCGCGTCAGCATGAGCGCGTGCGAGGTATTGTTGATGTCTTCGGAGGTGCAGGCGAAATGGATGAACTCGGCGGCGCGGGCCAGTTCGGCGTCGTCGGCCACTTTTTCCTTGAGCCAGTATTCCACGGCTTTCACGTCGTGGTTCGTGACGCGCTCGATTTCCTTGATGCGGGCCGCGTCGGCCTCGGAGAAATGCTGGACCAGCGAGAGCAGGTGCTTGCGGGCGGCCGCCGTGAAGGGCGGCAGCTCGGGCAGGCCGGCGTCGGAAAGCGCGATGAGCCAGGCCACCTCGACCTCGACGCGGTGCGCCATGAAGCCCGCCTCCGACAGCAGGCCGCGCAGCGCGTCGCCGCGGGAAGCGTAGCGGCCATCCAGTGGCGAAAGAGCGTTGAGTTGGCTGAGCTGGTTGGCGATCTGCATGGGTCTGGAAGGGGGGTCTGGAGGGAAAAGGCCGTCGGACGGGGAAAACCCGACGATTTTATCATCCGGGGGGGCCCCACATTGTGGCAAACTGGCTAAACCGCAGGCTTGCGACGGCGGGGCCGCCATGCAGCCTGCTATACTTCGGCCGCTTTCCGACTCCGCTTGTGACTCCATGAAACTGATCGGCTCGCTTACCAGTCCTTACGTGCGCAAAGTGCGTATCGTCATGGCCGAGAAAAAGCTGGACTACCGGCTCGAACTCGAAAACGTCTGGTCCGCCGACACGCAGATCCAAACGTACAACCCGCTGGGCAAGGTGCCGTGCCTGGTCATGGAAGACGGCGGAGCCCTGTTCGATTCGCGCGTCATCGTCGAGTATCTCGACACCCTGTCCCCGGTTGCCCGCCTCATTCCGCAGCCCGGCCGCGACCGCGCGGCCGTGAAGTGCTGGGAGGCCATCGCCGACGGCGTGCTGGACGCCTGTGTCACGGTCGTCAAGGAAAACCAGCGTCCCGAGTCGCAGCGCAGCCCCGAATGGATCGCCCGCCAGTACGGCAAGATCCACGCCAGCCTCGACGCCATGAACAAGAGCCTGGGCGAAAACGCCTACTGCATGGGCATCAACTACAGCCTGGCCGATATCGCCGTGGGCTGCGCCCTGGGCTACCTCGACCTGCGCTTCGCCGATCTCGGCTGGCGCTCCCGCCACGAGAACCTCACCCGCCTGTTCGAAAAGCTTTCGCAGCGCCAGTCGTTCATCGACACCGTGCCCCGGACGGCCTGAGGGACGCGCGCTCCCCGCGCCTCGCGCCCCAGCGAAAACGCCGCCTCCAGGCGGCGTTTTCGTTCGCGCCGGCGGGGCTCAGCCCGCCGCGTAGGTCTGCCAGGCCTTGACCAGCATGTAGGCCGCCAGCGCGAACAGCAGGCAGGCGAAGACCCGCTTGAGCGTGGCCACCGGCAGGCGGTGCGCCATGCGCGCGCCCAGCGGCGCGGTCAGCACGCTGGTGCACACCAGCGCCACCAGCGCCGGCCAGTAAATGAACCCGATCATGCCGGGCTGCGACGCGCCTTCGGACAGGCCGGACACCACATACCCCACGCTGTTGGCCAGCGCGATGGGAAAACCCAGGGCGGCGGAGGTGGACACGGCATTGTGCAGGGCCACGTTGCACCAGACCATGAAGGGCACGGACAGGAAGCCGCCGCCGGCGCCCACCAGCCCCGACAAGAAGCCGATGCCGGCGCCCGCCGCCGAGGTGCCCACCACTCCCGGCATCTGGCGGCTGGGCTTGGGCTTCTTGTTGCGCAGCATGTTCCAGCCCGAATAACCGACGAAGAGCGCGAAGAACAGCGACAGCCAGAGCGTGTTGAGCGCGGCAAACACCGCGCCGCCCGACAGCAGGCCGCCGACGATGATGCCCGGCGCCATGGCCGCCACGATGCCCCAGCGTATGGTGCCGCGCTGATGGTGCGCCCGGACGCTGGAAATCGAGGTAAAGAGGATGGACGTCATGGACGTGGCGATGGCTGCGTGCACAACCAGATCGGACGGCATGCCCTGCCACGTGAAAAGCATGGTCAGGAACGGCACCAGCAACATGCCGCCCCCGATACCGAGCAGCCCGGCCGCGAAACCCACTACCGCCCCCAGCGCCAGCAGGCACAACACCATGGTGATGTCCAAGTCCCCTCTCCTCGTCGATGTGAAATCATGAATGCGGCCGCGCGCGGCGACCGGCGTCACGCGATGATGCCGCCGCCCAGGCAGACGTCGCCGTCGTACAGCACGGCGGATTGCCCCGGCGTGACCGCCCATTGCGGCTGGTCGAAGGCCAGCGTGAAACCCTGCGCGCCGGCATCCTGCAGCCGGCAGGCGGCATCGGCCTGCCGGTAGCGCGTCTTGGCGCCGTAGGCGCCCTCGGCGGGGGGACGGCCCGCCACCCAGCTCGCGTCCTGCGCGCGTAGGCTGCCCGACAGCAGCCAGGGATGGTCGTGCCCCTGCACCACGTACAGCACGTTGCGCTGCAAGTCCTTGCGCGCCACGTACCAGGCCTCGGCCGTGCCGTCTTCGCGCTGGCGGCCCTTCACGCCGCCCACGCCCAGCCCCTTGCGCTGCCCCAGGGTGTAGAAGGACAGACCCTCATGGCGCCCCACCTGCTGGCCTTCCGGCGTGAGGATGGGCCCCGGCTCGGTGGGCAGGTAGCGGTTGAGGAACTCCCGGAAAGGGCGCTCGCCGATGAAGCAGATGCCGGTGGAGTCTTTCTTGGCGGCGTTGTGCAGGCCGATCTCGTGCGCGATGCGGCGCACCTCGGTCTTGTGGATCTCGCCCAGCGGAAACAGCGTGCGCGACAGCTGCGCCTGATTCAGCCGGTGCAGGAAATAGCTCTGGTCCTTGGAGCCGTCCAGCGCCTTGAGCAACTGGAATTCCGAGCCGCCGCCCTCGGCCGGCACTTCCCGCACGCGGGCGTAGTGCCCCGTGGCGATGCGCTCGGCGCCCAGCGCCATGGCGTGGTCCAGAAACGCCTTGAACTTGATCTCGGCGTTGCACAACACGTCGGGGTTGGGCGTGCGGCCGGCCGAATACTCGCGCAGGAACTCCGCGAACACGCGGTCCTTGTATTCGGCGGCGAAGTTGACGAACTCGAACTCCACGCCGATGCGGTCGGCCACGCTGGCCGCGTCGAGCAGGTCCTGGCGCGTGGAGCAGTATTCGGAATCGTCGTCGTCTTCCCAGTTCTTCATGAAGAGGCCGACGACCTCGTAGCCCTGCTGTTTGAGCAGCCAGGCGGTGACCGAAGAATCGACGCCGCCGGACATGCCCACGACGACGCGGCCCTTCTTGCTGGATGTGTGATTCATGGTGAGCGCTATTTTAGGGCGTGTTGCAGGGCTTCCTCGTCCGGGGCGGGCTGCGGCTCGGCGGCGCGCGAGACTTCCATGAGCCAGGAGCGGAACGCCTGCAGGGTGGGCAGGTTGGCCTTTTGCTCCGGGTAGCAGAGGTAGTACCCCATGCGGGCGCGGATCGGGAGCTGGATCGCCACGGCCAGCTTGCCGTCGCGCAGTTCGTCCTCGATCAGGCAGCGCGGAATCAGCGCCACTCCGAAACCGGCGGCCGCGGCCTGCGAGAGCAGCGCGTATTGGTCGAAGCGCGCGCCTTCCAGGCTGCGGCGCGTGTCGCAGCCAGCCTGCTCGAACCAGTCGCGCCAGCCCTCGAGCGCGGAGGTGTGATGCAGCAGCGGATAGGCCAGCAGCGCCTCGGCGGACGTACAGCCGCCCGGGATGAGCTTGGGACTGCAAACAGGAAGAATCTCCCGGCCCACGATGTAATCCGCGCCGCTGCCTGGCCAGATGCCCTCGCCGAAGCGCACCGCCGCGTCCAGTTCGGGGGTGGAGAAGTCGTACCCCTGCCGGTGCGGCAGGAATTCGACGTGGATGTCGGGCCGCAGCCGCATGAAGGCCGTCAGGCGCGGGATGAGCCAGCGCGCGCCGAAGGTGGGCATACAGGTGAGATGCAGGGTGCCGCCGCGCCCCTGGTGCGCGATAAGCTCCACCGTGGCCGCCTCGATCTGGCCCAGGCCGGCCTGAATCTTGGCCAGATAGCTGCGGCCGGCCTCCGTCAGCACCAGTCCTTGCCTGATGCGCAGGAATAGTTCGACCCCGAGGAAGTCCTCGAGATGTTTCACCTGCTTGCTTACCGCGCCTTGAGTCACGCACAGTTCCTGCGCGGCGCGGGTAAAACTGCTGTGGCGCGCGGCCACTTCGAAAGCCTGCAGATCGGTGAGGGAGGGACAGAAACGCCGCATGGATGCAGGGGCATGCCGCAACGCGGAAAAGGCTTTTTTATTGCATGAAGTTACAAAAATGTAACTTCACCGTCTTCCATTCCTGGCGCAGGCATGAAAAAAAGTAATAGCTTACGGAGAAACTTTCGTTTGCGCAAACCCGGTGCACAAGAAAGAATCATCTGGTGTGCGTCTGCCTTTGCGCATCCGCTTTCCAATTCACAGGGGAATTCATGCAACGCCGTAATGTAATCCTTGGCCTGTGCGTCGCCGCCGCGACGCTCGCCGCTCCCTTCGCCTCCGGCATCGCCCACGCCGAAGACGCCTACCCGAACAAGCCGATCCGCCTGATCGTCCCGTTCCCGCCGGGCGGCACGACCGACATCGTCGGCCGTCTCTTCGCCGACAAGCTGGGCAAGGAGCTGGGCCAGACCGTGGTGGTGGAAAACCGCGGCGGCGCCGGCGGCTCCATCGGCAGCGCGTTCGTGGCCAGCAGCGCCCCGGACGGCTACACCCTGGGCATCGCCACCGTCAGCACCCACGGCATCAACCCGGCCATCTACCCGAACCTGCCGTTCGACGCCGAGAAGGACTTCACCGCCATCTCGAACCTGGCCGCCGTGCCCAACATCATGACGGTCAACCCCAAAGTTCCGGCCAAGACCATGGCCGACTTCGTCAAGCTGGCCAAGAGCGAGCCCGGCAAGCTGACCTACGCGTCGGCCGGCAACGGTTCGGTTTCGCACATGATGGGCGAGCTCTTCAAGATGGCCTCGGGCACCAACATCATGCACGTGCCCTACCGCGGCGTGGGCCCGGCGCTGAACGACGCCCTGGCCGGCCAGGTCGACGTCATGTACGACAACCTGCCCTCCTCGCTGCCCCACGTGCAGTCCGGCCGCCTGGTCGCGCTGGCCGTGGCCTCGCCCAAGCGCGTCGCCGCCCTGCCCGACGTGCCCACCTTCGCCGAAGCCGGCCTGCCCGCCGTCAATGACGCCTCGTGGTTCGGCCTGGTCGGCCCGGCCAAGCTGCCCCAGCCCGTGGTGGACAAGCTGAACGCCGCCGTGAAGAAGGTCAGCGCCGAATCCGACGTGGTGTCCCGCCTGGCCGGCATGGGCGCGACCCCGGCCGCCAACAGCCCCGCCGAGTTCAAGGCCCAGATCGACGCCGAGATCGCCAAGAACAAGCGCGTGGCCAAAGAAGCCAACGTGAAGATCGACTGAGCGGTCCAAGGCCCCGCCGCGCCGCCCTGGCGGCGTGCCTGCGGGGCCTCCGATAAACGAACGTCCTATCCCCTATGCGTATTACCCAACCCTTGTCCTACCGGCTCGACCTGCCGCAGCAATATCCGAATTCGGACATTTCGGCCCCGCTCGTGCTCGACTCTCCGCACAGCGGCACGGCCTATCCCCCCGACTTCGCGCCGGCGGTCGACTTCGGCGCGCTGCGCACGGCCGAGGACACGTGGGTGGACGACCTCTGGGGCGACGCCGTGGACCTCGGCGTGCCGCTGATCGCCGCCGGCTTTCCGCGCGCCTACATCGACGCCAACCGCGCCCCCGATGAAATCGACGAACTGCTGCTCGACCAGCCGTGGCCCGGGCCCCTGAACGCCTCGTCCAAGGTCAGGCTGGGCAAGGGCCTGATCTGGCGCATGCTCGACGACGGCACGCCGCTGTACGACCGCAAGCTCACGGTCGATGAAGTGCGCCACCGCATCGACGCCTGCTGGAAGCCCTATCACGAGGCGCTGGCGCGCGTGCTCGACGCGGCGCATGCCCGCTTCGGCAAGGTCTGGCACATCAATTGCCACTCCATGCCCAGCGTGGCCGGCGCCTATGCCACCGACCGCCCCGGCCTGGTGCACCCCGATTTCGTGCTGGGCGACCGCGACGGCAGCACCAGCGACCCCGCCTTCCGTGAGTTCGTCGCGGCCTGGCTGCGCGAGCGCGGCTACGATGTGTCGGTCAACGACCCGTACAAGGGCGTCGAGCTGGTCCGCGCCTTCGGCCGGCCCCAGGAAGGCCGCCACAGCCTGCAGATCGAGATCAACCGAAAGCTCTACATGGACGAAGTCTCGCTGCGCCCCAGCGAAAACTACGTCCGCCTCAAGACGCATCTGCGCGAACTGACCGCCGCGCTGATCGACTGGACGCGCGCGCAGGCGGCGTGACGCCGGAGCCGTCCCCGCGCGGCGCGACGGCCGGGCCGTAGCGCCGGCCGCCCCAGCCCCATGGCGCAAGCCATGGGGCTTTTTTTCGCCTCCCTGGACTTGCCGCCCATTCCATGCAATAACTAGCTCCGAACCTTCTGAGGAGAGGCGTCGATGCACATCGGGATACCAAAAGAAACCCGAGACGGGGAAACCCGTGTCGCAGCTACACCGGAAACCATCAAGAAGTACGTGGCGGGGGGCCACGCAGTCACCGTGGAGCGCGGCGCCGGCACGGCGGCCCGCTATCTCGACGAAGCCTACGAGGCCGCCGGCGCCTCGCTCGGAAACGCGGCGCAGGCCCTGGGCGCGGATCTGGTCCTGAAAGTGCGCGCGCCCTCGGCGGCCGAGCTGTCCGCCATGAAACCCGGCGCCCTGCTCGTGGGCATGCTGGACCCCTACGACGCCGAAGGCCTGCAGGCCATGGCGGACGCCGGCCTCACCGCGTTCGCGCTCGAAGCGGCGCCGCGCATCACGCGGGCGCAGAGCCTGGACGTGCTCTCCTCGCAGGCCAACCTGGCCGGCTACAAGGCCGTGCTGCTGGCCGCCCACTACTACGGGCGGCTCTTTCCCATGATGATGACCGCGGCAGGCACCCTGAAAGCAGCGCGCGCCGTGGTGCTGGGCGCCGGCGTCGCGGGCCTGCAGGCCATCGCCACGGCCAAGCGCCTGGGCGCGGTGGTCGAAGCCTCGGACGTGCGCCCCGCCGCGCGCGAGCAGGTCGAGTCGCTGGGCGCGAAGTTCATCGACGTGCCCTATGAAACCGACGAAGAGCGCGAAATCGCCGAAGGCGTGGGCGGCTATGCCCGCCCCATGCCTCCGGCCTGGATGGCGCGCCAGGCCGCGCTCGTGTCGGAGCGCTGTCGCCAGGCCGACATCGTCATCGCCACCGCGCTCATCCCCGGCCGTCCCGCGCCGACCCTGGTGCCGGCCGAGACGGTCGCCGCCATGAAGCCCGGCTCCGTGCTGGTCGACCTGGCCGTGGAACGCGGCGGCAACTGCCCTCTGTCCGAGAAAGGAAAAGTGGTGGAAAAGCACGGAGTCACGCTGGTCGGGCTCACCAACCTGCCCGGCCTGGTCGCCACCGACGCCTCGGCGCTCTATGCCCGCAACGTGCAGGATTTCCTCAAGCTGATCATCAATGCCGAAGGCGCGCCGGCCATCCGGCGCGAAGACGAAATCGTGGCGGCCTGCCTCGTTTGCGAAGGCGGCCGCGTCACCCGCGGGAGCTGAAGATGGAAGCCATCAACCCCACCCTGACGAATCTCATCATCTTCGTGCTGGCCGTGTACGTGGGCTACCACGTCGTCTGGAACGTCACGCCCGCCCTGCACACGCCGCTCATGGCGGTCACCAACGCCATTTCCGCCATCATCATCGTGGGCGCCATGCTGGCCGCGGCGCTTACCGAGGGCGGGCTCGCGCGCGGCATGGGCGTGCTGGCGGTGGCGCTGGCCGCCGTCAACGTGTTCGGCGGCTTTCTCGTCACGCGGCGCATGCTCGAGATGTTCAAGAAGAAAGACAGGAAGCCCGCCAAGGAGGGAGCCAAATGATCTCCCTGAACCTTGTCACCCTGCTCTATCTGGTCGCCTCGGTCTGCTTCATCCAGGCCCTCAAGGGGCTGTCTCACCCCACCACTTCGCGCATGGGCAATGCGTTCGGCATGGCGGGCATGGCGATAGCCGTGCTCACGACCGCGGCGCTCATCGTCAGCCTCGCGCGCGGCTCCGCCGCCATCGGCCTGGGCTGGGTGGTGCTGGGGCTGCTGGTGGGCGGCTCCATCGGCACGCTCATGGCCAAGCGGGTCGAAATGACCAAGATGCCCGAACTGGTGGCCTTCATGCACAGCATGATCGGCCTGGCGGCGGTGGCCATCGCCGTGGCCGTGGTGGCCGAGCCCCAGGCCTTCGGCATCGCCGTACCGGGGGCTCCCATACCCGTGGGCAACCGCTTCGAGCTCTTTGTGGGCACTTTCGTGGGGGCCATCACATTCTCCGGCTCGGTCATCGCCTTCGGCAAGCTGTCGGGCAAGTACAAGTTCCGGCTGTTCCAGGGCGCGCCGGTGGTGTTCCCGGGCCAGCACCTGCTGAATCTCGCCCTGGCGCTGCTGATGCTGGCCTGCGGCTTCTGGTTCATGGCCACGCAGCAATGGACGCCCTTCGTTCTCATGGCGGCGATCGCCTTCGTGCTGGGCGTGCTCATCATCATTCCCATCGGCGGGGCCGACATGCCGGTGGTGGTGTCCATGCTCAACAGCTACTCGGGGTGGGCCGCCGCCGGCATCGGCTTCTCGCTGGACAACCCCATGCTCATCATCGCGGGCTCGCTGGTGGGATCCTCGGGCGCCATCCTGTCCTACATCATGTGCAAGGCGATGAACCGCTCGTTTTTCAACGTGATCCTGGGCGGGTTCGGCGGGCCGGCCGCCGCCGGCTCCCAGGGCGCAGCGGCGCAGCAGCGCAGCGTCAAGTCGGGCAGCCCGGACGACGCCGCCTTCCTGCTCACCAATGCCGAAACCGTGACCATCGTGCCCGGCTACGGCCTGGCCGTGGCGCGCGCGCAGCACGCGCTGAAGGAACTGGCCGAGAAGCTCACCGAGCATGGCGTCACCGTGAAATACGCCATCCACCCGGTGGCCGGCCGCATGCCCGGCCACATGAACGTGCTGCTGGCCGAGGCAGAGGTTCCGTATGACCAGGTCTACGAGATGGAAGACATCAACGGGGAGTTCGGGCAGACCGACGTGGTGCTGGTGCTGGGCGCCAACGACGTGGTCAACCCGGCGGCCAAGAACGACCCCAACTCCCCCATCGCCGGCATGCCCATTCTCGAAGCCTACAAGGCGCGCAACATCATCGTGAACAAGCGCTCCATGGCCTCGGGCTATGCCGGCCTGGACAACGAGCTCTTCTACATGGACCGCACGATGATGGTGTTCGGCGACGCCAAGAAAGTGCTCGAAGACATGGTGAAAGCGGTGGAATGAGCTGGTGCGGGAAGGCCCCTCGCCTTCCCGCCCGGCACGGCGGCCCGCCTCAGGCGCGCCGCAGTTGCTCGTCCACCACTTCCACCCAGTGGCGAACCGGCGTGTCGGTGCCGCTTTGCAGGTGGCCGATGCAGCCCATGTTGGACGAGAGGATCACATCGGGAGCGCAGGCCGCGATCGCATCCAGCTTGCGGTCGCGCAGCTCGGTGGATATGCCCGGGTTCAGCACCGAGTACGCGCCCGCGGAGCCGCAGCACAGGTGCCGGTCGGCGAAGGGCTGCAATTCGAAGCCCAGGTCCGCGAGCAATTGTTCGGCCAGCGGCCGCAGCCCCTGCCAATGCTGCAGCGTGCAAGGCGGGTGGAACGCCGCGCGCGTGCCTTGCGGCAGCTTCTCGCGCAGGGCCTGCGCGTGCGGCGCCACGATTTCCGCCACGTCTTTCACCAGCGCCACGATGCGCGCCGCGCGCTCGGCGTAGGCCGGATCGCCGCGCAGGTGATGCGCATACTCCTTGACCATGGCGCCGCAGCCCGAGGCGTTCATGACGATGGCCTCGATCTTGCCATCCTGCACCAGCGGCCACCAGGCATCGATATTGGCCCGCATCTGATCCAGGGCCGCACCCTGCGCGTCGAGATGGAAGCTGACCGCGCCGCAGCAACCCGCGCCCGGCACGAGCCGCGCGCCGATACCCACGGCATCCAGCACGCGCACGGTCGCGGCGTCGATGGCCGGCATCATGGCGGGCTGCACACAGCCCAGCGGCATGAGCACCTGCCGGGCATGCCGCTGGCCGCGCGGCAGCGCGCCCGGGTCGCGGCGCGGCGGCACCTTGCGCCTGAGCGCGGCGGGCAGCGCGCCGCGCACCGCCTGGCCCAGCCGCATGGCGGGCGCGAACGCACGCGACAGCATGAGGCGGCGCAGGAACTCGCGGCGCACCCTTTCCCGCCAGGGACGGCGCACCCGCTCATCCACGATCTGGCGGCCGATGTCCACCAGATGCCCGTACTGCACGCCCGACGGGCAGGTGGTTTCGCAATTGCGGCAGGTCAGGCAGCGGTCCAGGTGCTGTTGCGTGGATTGCGTGGGCGCAGCGCCCTCGAGCACCTGCTTGATGAGGTAGATGCGTCCGCGCGGGCCGTCCAGCTCGTCGCCCAGCACCTGGTAGGTCGGACAGGTCGCCGTGCAGAAGCCGCAGTGCACGCAGCGGCGCAGGATGGCGTCCGCCTCCTTGCCCAGCTCGGTGCCGCTTGCCCAGGTTGCCAGCTTGGTTTGCATGATGCGTCGGACCCTATAAATCGAGAACCAGGCGGCCCGGGTTGAAGAGGCCCGCGGGATCCAGCTCCTGTTTCAGGCGCCGCGTGATGGCGGCCACGCCGGCCGACAGCGGATGAAAGACGCCGTCGGCGGGAGCACGGGCGCCGTTGGCGCGGAACAGCGTCGCGTGGCCGCCCAGCCCGGCGGCCAGCGCGCGCAGCTCGCCCGCGTCGTGTTCGCCGCGCAGCCAGCGCTGGCCGCCGCCCCATTCGATCAGCTCCGGCCCCTTGCCGACCGGCCCCGCCGTGGGAGGCAGCGCCAGCCGCCACAAGGGCTCGTCCGCCGCGAAAAAAGAATGCGTCTGTTCGCGCAGCGAAGCCCACCACGCCCGCGCCGCTTCCGGCTCCATGGGCTCGCCGCCGAGCTGGCGCCGGGCGGTCGCGATGGCGGGCGGCGCGCCCGAAAGACGCACGCGCATCTCACCCTCGCCGCCGTCGTCCGGCCCGGTCCAGGCGGTGGCCGACACCGGCAGCGGCTTGCCGCGCCAGAGCGCGAAGCTCGCCAGCGCGTGCGCCTGGCTGGCCGGCAGGCACAGCGTGAGTTCGTCCATGGGGCGCGGCGCCACCTTCAGCGACACTTCGAGGATCGCGCCGAAGATGCCGTGCGAGCCCGCCAGCAGACGCGACACGTCATAGCCCGCCACATTCTTCATGACTTCGCCGCCGAAGGTCAGCACCCGGCCTTCCGAGTCGAGCAGCTGCACGCCCAGGACGAAATCCTTCAAGGCGCCGGCGTGCATGCGGCGCGGCCCCGACAGGCCGGCGGCCACGCAGCCGCCGAGGGTGGCCGAGGGGCCGAAATGCGGCGGCTCGAAAGCCAGCATCTGCCCGTGCTCGGCCAGGGCCGCCTCCAGTTCGGCCAGCGGCGTTCCGGCGCGCGCCGTCACCACCAGTTCGGAGGGGTGGTAGCTCACGATGCCGCGATACGGCGTCATGTCGAGCAGGCAATGGCCGTCCTGCGGAGTGAGAGGACGATAGTTGCCATAGAAGGCCTTGCTGCCGCCGCCCGTCACGAACAGCGGCTTGTGCCCGGCGCGCGCCGTCATGACCTGGTCGCACAATTCCGACAGGACGAAATTCATGGGACGGCAGCCTCAGAAACGCGCGAGATCCGGGAATCTGAGTTCGCCCGCGTGCACGTGCATCTTGCCGTATTCGGCGCAGCGCGCCAGTGTGGGAATGACCTTTTCCGGATTCAGCAGGCAAGGCGGGTCGAAGGCCCGCTTCACCGCCATGAAGGCATCGAGTTCCTCTCGGGAAAATTGCACGCACATTTGATTGATCTTCTCCATTCCCACCCCGTGCTCTCCAGTCACGGTTCCTCCCACCTGCACGCACAGCTCGAGGATGGCGGCGCCGAACTTCTCGGCCCGCTCGACTTCGTCCGGCTTGTTCGAATCGAAGAGAATCAGCGGGTGCAGATTGCCGTCGCCCGCATGAAATACGTTGGCGCAGCGCAGCCCGAACTCGTCTTCCATCTGCTCGATGGCGCCCAGCACGCGCGCCAGATGGCGGCGCGGAATCGTGCCGTCCATACAGTAGTAGTCGGGCGAGACGCGCCCCGCGGCGGGGAAGGCGTTCTTGCGCCCGGCCCAGAACTTGAGGCGCTCGGCTTCCGAGGCGGATACCTGGCAGCGCGTGGCGCCCGCCGCGCGGAACACGGCCTCCATGCGCCCGATCTCGTGGGCCACTTCTTCAGGGGTGCCGTCGGACTCGCACAGCAGGATGGCCTGCGCCTCCAGGTCGTAGCCGGCGCGCACGAAAGGCTCCACCATGTGGGTGGCGCGCCGGTCCATCATTTCGAGGCCAGCCGGGATCATGCCGGCCGCGATCACCTGCGTTACCGCATTGCCCGCCGCCTCCACGCTCGAAAAGCTCGCCATCACGACCTGCGCGCAGACGGGCCGGGGCACGAGCTTGACGGTCACTTCGGTCACCACGCCCAGCATGCCTTCCGAGCCGATGAACACCGACAGCAGGTCCAGGCCGGGCGCATCGGGCGCATCGGAGCCCAGTTCCACCACCTCTCCGTCTATGGTCACCATGCGCACGCGCAGCACGTTGTGCACGGTAAGGCCGTACTTCAGGCAATGCACGCCGCCCGAATTCTCGGCGACGTTGCCGCCGATGGAACAGGCGATCTGGCTGGACGGATCGGGCGCGTAGTAAAGGCCGTAGGGCGCGGCCGCTTCCGAGATGGCGAGATTGCGCACGCCCGGCTCCACCACGGCGGTGGCGCTGGCCAGGTCGATCTGCTTGATGCGGTTGAACTTGGACAGCCCCAGCAGCACACCCTGCGCGTGCGGCATGGCGCCGCCCGAAAGCCCGGTGCCCGCGCCCCGGGCCACGACCGGCGCGTTGAGCCGCTTGCAGACGCGCATGACGGCCTGCACCTGCTCCTCGGTTTCGGGCAGGGCGACCACCGCCGGCAACGTGCGGTAAAGGGACAGGCCATCGCACTCGTAAGGACGGGTGTCTTCTTCGCGGAACAGCACGCAATGCGCCGGCAGCACGGCCTGCAGGGCCTGCGCCAACTGCTGCGGCGAATAAGGCGCCTGCGCTTGGGCAAGGCCGGTTTCGACCAGTGAATTCATGAGCGCAACAATAGCGCGAGCGGTCGGCCAGTGCAGGCCGGGATTTACCCGCACCCGCTGCGCCGCGGCAAACGCCGAGGCGCGCTTGAAGGCGCATTGGCGGGAGCGCGGGCCTGCCCGCTACGCCGCGCCGCGCAAGGCGGGACGGCGGCGGGCTTGTTGCGCGATTCGGACAATCGCGGCGGTGTCAAACCGATTGTGAAATGTGCAACCAAATCTGGCCGCAACGGCCGCGGCAGGCCGGGCAGCGAGGTTCCCCCGGCCCCGTGCGCCGCGCCGCTCACCAGGACACGATCTTGCCCGGGTTGAGGATGTTGTTGGGGTCGAAGGCATGCTTGAGGCTGCGCATCAGGTCGAGCGCGTCTTCGCCGTGCTCTTCGGCCATGAACTGCATCTTGTGCAGCCCCACGCCGTGCTCGCCCGTGCAGGTGCCGTCGGCGGCGATGGCGCGGCGCACCAGGTTGTGGTTGATGCGCTCGGACTCCTCCCACTCTTCCTTGCTGTCGGCGTCGAGCAGCATGAGCACATGGAAGTTGCCGTCGCCCACGTGCCCCACGATGGTGTAGGGGAAGCTCGCGCGGTCGAGCTCTTCGACGGTTTCGCGCACGCAGTCCGCCAGGCGCGAGATGGGCACGCAGACGTCGGTGGTGCTGGAACGGCATCCGGGCCGCAGCTGCAGGCCGGCGAAGTAGGCGTTGTGCCGGGCGGTCCAGAGCCGGCTGCGGTCTTCGGGCCGTTCGGCCCATTCGAAGTCCATGCCGCCGTGTTCGGCGGTAATGGCCTGCACGGTCTCGGCCTGCTCCTGCACGCCCGCCGGGCTGCCGTGGAACTCGAACACCAGCAGCGGCGTCTCGCGCAGCGTCAGCTTGCTGTGCTGGTTCACGGCCCGCACGCTGGCGGCGTCCATGAATTCCACGCGCGCCACCGGCACGCCCATCTGGATGATTTCGATCACGCTCTGGACCGCCGCGTCCAGCGTGGGGAAATTGCACACCGCGGCGGACACCGCCTCGGGCTGCGGATACAGCCGCACCGTCACTTCGGTGATGATGCCCAGCGTGCCCTCGCTGCCCACGAAAATGCGCGTGAGGTCGTAGCCCGCGGAAGACTTGCGGGCGCGGCCGGCGGTGCGCACGACGCGGCCATCCGCCGTCACCACGGTAAGCGACACCACGTTCTCGCGCATGGTGCCGTAGCGCACGGCATTGGTGCCGGAGGCGCGCGTGGCCGCCATGCCGCCCAGGCTGGCGTCGGCGCCCGGATCGATGGGGAAGAACAGGCCCGTGCTGCGGATTTCCTCGTTGAGCTGCTTGCGCGTCACGCCAGCCTGCACGGTGGCGGTGAGGTCTTCGGCGTTGACCGCGAGCACCCGGTTCATCTGGGACAGGTCGATGCTGATGCCGCCCTGGATGGCCAGGATGTGGCCTTCGAGCGACGAGCCCGCGCCATAGGGAATGATGGGCACCCGGTGCGCATTGCAGAGCTTCGCGATCTCGGCCACCTCTTCGGTGGACTGCGCGAAGACCACGGCATCGGGCAGCATGGCCGGGTACGGCGACTCATCGCGGCCGTGATGCTCGCGCACGGCGTGCGCCTCGGAGAAACGCTCTCCGAAACGCGCGCGCAAGGCGTCGAGACAAGCGGGGGGAATCGGACGGCGCAGGGATTCGGCAGGCGAGGGAGCGTTCATGATGTGCAGACTCGGGTTCGGGGAATCCAGGCATTCTACGCTTCCCGCCATGCTGCGCCGCAGCGGCTGCCTGCCCTATTTGCCGGAGGTCAGCGCCACGCGGCGGCGTTCGCGCACCGCGTGGGCCAGCCGCTCCAGCACGGCGACCGACGCGTCCCAGTCGATGCAGCCGTCGGTGATGCTCTGGCCGTAGACCAGCGGCGTGCCGGGCACCAGATCCTGGCGCCCGCCGAGCAGGTGGCTTTCGATCATCATGCCCACCAGCCGGGGGTCGCCCGCTTCCATCTGGCGCGCCACGTCCTCGACCACCAGCGGCTGGTTCTCGGGCTTCTTGCTGCTGTTGGCGTGGCTGGCGTCGATCATGACCCGCTGCGCCAGACCCGACTTGGCCATTTCCTGGCAGGCGGCCTCCACGCTGGCGGCGTCGTAGTTGGGCGTCTTGCCGCCGCGCAGGATGACGTGACAGTCTTCGTTGCCCGCGGTGGACACGATGGCCGAGTGCCCGCCTTTGGTCACCGACAGGAAGTGATGCGGCTGCGACGCCGCCTTGATGGCGTCCACGGCGATCTTCACATTGCCGTCCGTGCCGTTCTTGAACCCCACCGGGCAGGACAGCCCGGACGCCAGTTCGCGGTGCACCTGGCTCTCGGTGGTCCGCGCGCCGATGGCCCCCCACGAAACCAGGTCTGCGATGTACTGCGGCGTAATCATGTCCAGGAACTCGCACCCCGCCGGCAGCCCCATGGAATTGATGTCCAGCAGGAGCTCGCGCGCCACGCGCACGCCGCGGTTGATGTCGAAGCTGCCGTCCAGGCCGGGGTCGTTGATGAGGCCCTTCCAGCCGACCGTGGTGCGCGGTTTCTCGAAGTACACGCGCATCACGATTTCCAGGTCGGCGCCGAGCCGGTCGCGCACGGGCTTGAGCCGCTGCGCGTACTCGATGGCGGCGCGGGTGTCGTGGATCGAACACGGCCCGATCACGACGATCATGCGGTCGTCCATGCCGTGCAGGATGCGGTGCATGGCCTGCCGGGCGGCAAACACGGTTTCCGAAGCTTCGCGGGAGCAGGGGAATTCGCGCATGACGTGCGCGGGGGGATTCAGTTCTTTGATTTCACGGATGCGAAGGTCGTCAGTATTGTGTGACACGGTACAGCTCCTGGGTTGCCCGCCGCGGGAATCCTTTCCTTTAACGGCGGCACAAAAAAAGCCGCCAGTTCGCTGGCGGCTTTCTTGGGGGATTCTTTCCAAACTTCAGATTGAGCGCGTCCCTTCCTCCGCCAGCGGCTTCAGAAAACCATAAAAGTAAAAGTAAAAAGCGGGGGACGCGAATTTCATGGGGAAAAACTCTAGCACAAAAAAAACGGGCCGTCACGCCCGTTTTTTTCCGCCGGACCGCCCCGAGGCGGAAAGCGCTTCCTTTTGGGAAGCCGCGAACCGCGCTCGGCGGCGGAGAACCGGAGGCGGCGGCGCGGCTCAGGCGGTGCCGCCCACCGTGAGCCCTTCCATGCGCACGGTAGGCATCCCCACGCCCACCGGCACGCTCTGCCCGTCCTTGCCGCAGGTGCCCACGCCCGAATCGAGCTGCAGGTCGTTGCCGATAAGGCTGACGCGGTTCATGGCGTCGGGGCCGTTGCCGATCAGGGTGGCGCCCTTCACGGGATAGGTGACCTTGCCGTTTTCGATCATGTAGGCTTCGGACGCCGAGAACACGAACTTCCCGCTCGTGATGTCGACCTGGCCGCCGCCGAAATTGACGGCATAGAGCCCGCGCTTGACCGAGGAGACGATCTCCTCGGGCGGGGTCTCGCCCGCGAGCATGTAGGTGTTGGTCATGCGCGGCATGGGCAGGTGGGCGAACGACTCGCGCCGGCCGTTGCCGGTGGCCGAGGTCTTCATGAGGCGGGCGTTGAGCGTGTCCTGCATGTAGCCGCGCAGAATGCCGTCTTCGATGAGCACGTTGCGCTGGGTGGCGTTGCCTTCATCGTCGATGTTCAGCGAGCCCCGGCGGTCGGGCAAGGTGCCGTCGTCCACCACGGTGACGCCCTTGGACGCCACGCGCTGGCCGATGCGCCCCGAAAACACGCTGGAGCCCTTGCGGTTGAAGTCGCCCTCGAGCCCGTGGCCCACGGCCTCGTGCAGCAGGATGCCGGGCCAGCCCGATCCCAGCACCACTGTCATTTCGCCCGCGGGCGCCGGCCGCGCCTCCAGGTTGACCAGCGCCTCGTGCACGGCGCGCTCCACGTAGCCTTGCAGCACTTCGTCGGAAAAGTACGACAGTCCCAGGCGGCCGCCGCCGCCGCCATGGCCCATCTCGCGCCGGCCGTTGCGTTCGGCGATGACGGTGAGCGACAGCCGCACCAGCGGCCGCACGTCCGCCGCCAGCCGGCCGTCGCTGCCGGCGACCAGCACCACGTCGTATTCCGCGCCCAGGCCGGCCATGACCTGGATGACGTGCGGATCGCGGGCGCGCGCCATACGCTCCACCCGTTCCAGCAACGCCACCTTTTCGGGAGCGGTCAGGGTCGCGACCGGGTCGATGTCCGCGTAGAGGCTGCGCCCCGCTTCCGGCTCGACGTGCGCGGCCACCTTGACCTTGCCCGCGCCGCGCCGGGCGATGCCGCGCACCGCGTGGGCGGAAGACAGCAGCGCCTCGGGCGACAGCGAATCGGAATAGGCGAAGGCGGTTTTCTCGCCGCTGACGGCGCGCACGCCCACGCCCTGGCTGATCGAGAAGCTGCCCGTCTTGACGATGCCCTCTTCCAGGCTCCAGCCTTCGCTGCGTGTGTACTGGAAATAGAGGTCCGCGTAGTCGACCTTGTGCGTGAATATCTCGCCCAGCGCGCGCGCCATGTCGGCCTCGGTCAGCCCCCAGGGGTCGAGCAGCAGCGATTTGGCGGTAGCCAGGGAAGCGATGGCGGGATCGGTGATTTTCATGGATGGTTTCGGATGCCCGGCTGCGCGCCGGAAAATGAATTGCAGGACGCTATCGTAACGCCGACCGGGGCCGGCCGTCGCGGACCGGAGCGCAACGAGGCGCAACGGCGCGCCGCCACGCGCCGTCGGGCGCCGCCGTTCGCCCGGGGCCGCGGTCGCCGCCGCGGGCCGCGTCAGATTTCCCGGGCGCGGCGCCCGGATTAATGGAACGGATATTGACGCAGCCCTTTGGCCGCACGGGCCGCCAAACAGGCTTGCCAAATAGCAGCTTATATGCCGCCTGTCACGGCGACGCTCTCAACAGATAAGAACGAATACAAGAAATCGTGGCCTTCGGAACGCGCCGGGATAAAAAAGCCGCGTCCGCCGCGCGCATCCATAAAACCTACTGGCGGGTAACAAAATAAACCCCGATGCATCGAGGATGCGTCATCCCATATTTGGGGAAATCCTTCCCAATAGTTGCACAACCAGGGAGTTTTCCCCGGGAATCCTCGCGAACCTCGGTGCATTTGATACAAAGTAATTGGTCCGACTTATGCGTGCGGCGCCCATAATTTCTGTATTATTCGGGGCACAACAATTAAACAAGACTCTGCCGGCGATAAAGCAGTTCCATAATCAGGAATAAACCATGGCCCGAGAATCCTACGCAGCTCTGCAAGCAAAGATCGAAAAGGAAATCACCAAGCTCCAGAAGAAGGCGGAAGCCCTTCAAAACAAGCGGCGCAAGCCGGTCATCACCTCCATCGTCAATTCCATGCGCGAATATGACATTACCCCGGAGGAGATCGCCGCCGCCTTCGGCGCGGCCAAGCCGGCCCGCACCGCTTCGCGCCGCAAGGCGGGAGGCGCCGCGCGCGCCGCCACCGCCGCCAAGCGCGCCGTGGCGCCGAAATACCGTCACCCGCAAACAGGCGAAACCTGGAGCGGCCGCGGCAAGGCGCCGCGCTGGCTCGCCGCCGAAGAAGCCAATGGCGCCTCGCGCGAGAGCTTCCTCATCAAGGAATGAAAGCTTTTTGAAAGAAAATCGGCGCACCGTTCCGGTGCGCCGATTTTTTATTAACATTGCAATGATCCGGCGGCCTGCCGCGCTTTATTGCAGCGGGTATTCCACCTCGCGCTCGGCGCCATTATTGCCGGGAAAATTATCAAATATTGCACGCGTCAGGTAAGGCATCATGCGCAGCAGGTCGCCCCGGTCGCTCAATATATAGGCGGTGGAGCGGTAGACCTCCTTTCCGCCCCGCTGCGTATCGCGGATCTGCAGCGTAAGCGAATTGCGGTACGCCACGGCGGGCACGTCCACCCAGGCCGGACCCCAGTATCCGCCATAGGGCGCCCAGGGCCCCGGCCCGTAGAAGCCGCCATAACCGTATCCGTAGCCGCCGTAGAAATACGGATCGTACGGACGCCGCACCGTGACCTGGGTCTGGCTGGCGCCATAATGGAAACTCACGTCGAAGCGGGCAGGCGCGCCTGCGGGCGCCTCCACCAGGCCGGTCGCCCCGATGGCGGCGCGCACCGTGTCCTGGAAAGACTGGTACTCGAGATTGTTGGTTTGAGACGCGTCGGCCGGTACGAAACGGTATGTCTGGCCCTCGACGCCCGCCGGCCATTGCTGGAATGAGGTGACGTGAGCGGAAACCGACGGCGCGGCGCACCCGCTGAGCGCCACCGCCCCCAGCACCGCGAATATGCCCGCGCACCGCCAGGCTCCGGATTTCGACAACCACGACATTTGCTGCTCCTTCACGCGCGTTGGCGCCATGATACCGAGGTTGGACATGCGGGGGCGCCAAAAGTTTTGCCCGTGGATCGCGCCATGGCCGGCATTGCGCCGGGCTCGGCCAAATGGCCTCCGGCGCGGCGGACGGGCACCCACTACAATTGGGATTCTTCCCTCATTCCGGACGGCAATTCCATGCGTACCGATACATCCATCACCGTTTACCGCAAGGATTATCAGCCCTACCCCTACGAGATCCCCGAAGTCGACCTGAGTTTCGACCTCGCGCCCGAGTCCACCGAGGTGCGCAGCATCATGCAAGTCAGGCGCAAAGCCGACGCCGGCAACGACGCGGCGCTGGTCCTGGACGGCGAGGAACTGGAGCTGGTCTCGGTGGCGGTGGACGGCCAGCCCCTGCCCCCGGAACGCTACAGCCTGACCGGACACAGCCTTACCCTCCATGGCCTGCCTTCCGAGTGCCGGGTGGAAACCGTGAGCCGCTGCCGGCCCGACGCCAACTCCACGCTCATGGGACTTTACGTCTCGGGCGGCAATTTCTTCACCCAGTGCGAAGCCGAGGGCTTTCGCCGCATTACCTGGTTCGCCGACCGGCCCGACGTCATGTCGCGCTACCGCGTCACGCTGCGCGCCCCCGGCCAGTATCCTGTGCTGCTGTCCAACGGCAACCTGGTGGCGGCGCGCGCCCTGCCCGACGGACGCAACGAGGTGCAATGGGAAGATCCGTTTCCCAAGCCCTGCTATCTCTTCGCCCTGGTGGCGGGCAACCTGACGCACCGCGAAACCCGCGTGCGCACCGCCAGCGGGCGCGAGGTGCTGCTCCAGGTCTACAGCGACCCCGGCTCGGAAACCAAAACGGAATGGGCGCTGGACTCGCTGGTGCGCGCCCTGCGCTGGGACGAGACACGCTTCGGGCTCGAGCTGGATCTGGACCGCTTCATGGTGGTGGCCGTACATGACTTCAACATGGGCGCCATGGAGAACAAGGGCCTCAACATCTTCAACGCGGCCTACGTGCTGGCCGACGCCGAAACGGCCACCGACGCCAACTACGAGGGCATCGAATCCGTCATCGGACACGAGTACTTCCACAACTGGACGGGCAACCGCGTAACCTGCCGCGACTGGTTCCAGCTCAGCCTCAAGGAAGGGCTCACGGTTTTCCGCGACCAGGAATTCAGCGCCGACATGATGGCGCGCGGCCTGGACGCCACGGCGGCGGCCAGCGCCCGCACCGTCAAGCGCATCGACGACGTGGTGGCGCTGCGGGCGGCGCAGTTCCCCGAGGACGCCGGCCCCATGGCGCACCCCATCCGCCCCGAGAGCTACCAGGAAATCGGCAACTTCTACACCGCCACGGTCTACGAGAAAGGCGCGGAAGTGATCCGCATGCAGCATACGCTGCTGGGCGAGGAAGGCTTTCGCGCGGGCATGGACGAGTATTTCCGCCGCCACGACGGCCAGGCCGTCACCTGCGACGATTTCGTGGCCGCCATGGAATCGGTCTACATGCGCCAGCATCCGGGCCGCGATCTTTCCGTGTTCCGGCGCTGGTACCGCCAGGCGGGCACGCCGCACGTCACGGTGAAGCTTGAGCACGACGCGGCCGCGCGCCAGTGCAAGGTGACGCTGTCGCAGGAATGCGCGCCGGTCGGCGTGGAGAAGAAGGCCGGCCCGGACTACGTGAAGGCGCCCTTCCACATTCCGTTCGCCATCGGCCTGCTCGACCGCGAAGGCAGGCCGCTGCCGTTGCGCCACGAAGGCCAGGTCCGCGACACGGCCCTGCTGGAACTCACCACCGAGAGCCAGCAGTGGGTGTTCGACGACATCGACGCGCCGCCGGTGCCCTCGCTGCTGCGCGACTTCTCCGCCCCCGTCATCGTGGTCTACGACTGGACCGACGAGGAACTGGCGCTGCTGTCGGCGCACGACCCCAATCCGTTCGCGCGCTGGGAAGCCGGCCAGGAACTGGCCACGCGGCAGATCCTGGCGCTGGCGGGCGCCCGCCAGGCGGGCCGCACGCTGCACGCGGCCCCGGCCTTCATCGCCGCCTGGCGCGCCCTGCTCACCGACCCGTCCATCGACGCGGCCTACCGGGCGCGGGCACTGGCGCTGCCGTCGGAGAAGACCCTGGCCGAACGCATGCAAGCGATCGACCCGCCGGCCCTGGCGGTGGCGCGCGACTTCCTGCGCGCCGAGCTGGGCAGGCAGCTCCAGGCCGAGTTCCGCGCCGCCTTCGACGCCAACCAGACGCCCGGCCCCTACAGCCCCGCCCCCGAGCCCGCGGGCAAGCGCGCCCTGAAGAACCTCGCGCTGGCCCACCTCATGGCGGCGGGCGAGCACGAAGCGCAGCGGCTGGCCCGGCAGCAGTACGAGCAGGCCGGCAACATGACCGACAGCCTGGCCGCGCTCGGCGCGCTGCTGAACTACGGCCATGGCGAGTACCCGCAGCAGGCGCTCGCCGGCTTCTACGCGCGCTGGAAGGACAACCCCCTGGTGGTGGACAAATGGTTCAGCCTGCAGGCCACGGCGCGCCACGCCACCGTGCAGACCGCGCGCGAGCTCATGTCGCACCCGGCGTTCACGCTGCGCAACCCCAACCGCGCGCGCGCGCTCATCTTCCAGTTCTGCCTGAACAACGCGCGCGGCATGCACCATCCGGACGGCTCGGGCTACGCGTTCTGGGAAGAACAGGTGCTGGCGCTGGACGCGCTCAACCCCGAGATCGCGGCGCGCCTGGCGCGCGCGCTGGACAACTGGTCGCGCTACGTGCCGGCCCTGCGCGCCCCCATGCAGGCGGCGCTGCAGCGCGTGCAGGCCCATGAGGGCCTTTCGCGCAACGTGCAGGAAATCGTATCCAAGGCTTTGGAATTCGCAGCATAGGAGAACCCTCTTGAAACGCAAAACCCTCACCCAATACCTGGTGGAGCAGCAGCGCTCCGCCCAGGCGCTGGCGCCTGAAGTGCGCCTGCTCATCGAAGTCGTGGCGCGCGCCTGCAAGGCCATCAGCCATGCCGTCAGCAAGGGCGCGCTGGGCGGCGTGCTCGGCAGCCTGGAAAGCGAGAACGTCCAGGGAGAAGTGCAGAAGAAGCTGGACGTGCTGTCCAACGAGATCCTGCTCGAAGCCAACGAATGGGGCGGCCATCTCGCGGCCATGGCCTCGGAAGAGATGGAAACCATCCACCTCATCCCGAACCGCTATCCCAAGGGCGAATACCTGCTGCTGTTCGATCCGCTGGACGGCTCGTCGAACATCGACGTCAACGTGTCCATCGGCACGATCTTCTCCGTGCTGCACGCGCCCCATGACGTGTCCGGCTCGTCGCCGGTCACCGAGGAAGACTTCCTGCAGCCCGGCAGCAAGCAGGTGGTCGCAGGTTATGCCGTGTACGGGCCGCAGACCATGCTGGTGCTGACCATCGGCAAGGGCGTGATGGGTTTCACGCTGGACCGCGAAATGGGCTCGTGGGTGCTCACGCACGAGAACATCCGCATTCCGGAAGACACCAAGGAGTTCGCCATCAACATGTCCAACATGCGGCACTGGGCCCCGCCGGTCAAGCGCTACATCGACGACTGTCTGGCGGGCAAGACGGGCCCCCTGGGCAAGGACTACAACATGCGCTGGATCGCGTCCATGGTGGCCGATGTGCACCGCATCCTGACGCGCGGCGGCATCTTCATGTACCCGTGGGATGCACGCGAGCCGGGCAAGGCCGGCAAGCTGCGCCTCATGTACGAAGCCAACCCCATGAGCTTTATCGTCGAGCAGGCAGGCGGCGCGGCCATCGACGGCGCCCAGCGCATCCTGGACATCCAACCCGAGAAGCTGCACCAGCGCGTGAGCGTGATTCTCGGCTCCAAGAACGAAGTCGAGCGCGTGGGCCGCTACCACGCCGAGGCCCGGCAGGGCTGAGGCCGCGCCGCGGGCCCGCGCCCCATGAAAAAAGCCCTGGCGCATCTGCGCCAGGGCTTTTTTTCGCGAAGCCGCGGGAAAGGCTATTTGACCTCTTCCATGCCTTTCACGTCGTCCTTGTTGATCTGGACCTTCTTGCCGTCCTTGTCGTATTCGTACATGCCGGAGTCCTTGTTGTACTTCGGCTCGTCGGGCGCCACGTCCGAGCTGCCGTCGCGGTGCTGGATGACCGTGGGCGACGAGCACGCGGCCAGCGAACCGGCGCAAGCGATCATCAGGGCGAGCGTCATCGTCTTCAGATTCATGGGGCTGTTCTCCGATCTGTGAACTAACGCTTTCACTGTATCCGACCCCAAAACCCAATTCATTGCGGGTTCCGCTCAAAATGCGTGAGAACGTAAATGGCGCGGCGGCCCCGCCGCGCCGCCCGCCGCCCCGGGAAAGCGGCCAGGAAAAACCCCTCGCCGACGCGCCGGGAGGGGTTTCACAACTACACATGCGGCAAGCGGCGATTACACCTTGGCGTGCGCCTCGATGTAGCGGCGCACGGCGTCCGCGTCGCAGTCCATGACTTCCACGCGCTGCGGCCGCAGCTCCAGGTCCGCCAGCGCCGCCGGCGGCGTGGCCGGACGGCCCAGCGCCTCTTCGATGGTGTCCGAGAACTTGGCCGGCAAGGCGGTTTCGAGCACCACCATGGGCACACCCTCTTCCACGTACTGCCGGGCCACCTTCACGCCGTCCGCGGTGTGCGGATCGACCAGCACGCCGGTCTCGTCATAGGTGGAGCGGATGGTGGCCAGGCGGTCGGCATGCGTGCTTGCGCCGGCCACGAAACCGAAGCGGGACTCGAACTCCGGCTTCAGGGCCGAGAGGTCGAAGCTGCCCCGCGAGCCCAGTTCGGCCCACAGCGCCTTCACGCGGCCAGGGTCGCGGCCCACCAGGTCGAACACGAAACGCTCGAAGTTCGAGGCGCGCGAGATGTCCATGGAGGGGCTGGACGTGGCGTAGGTCTGCTCGGCCGGGCGCGGGCGGTATACGCCGGTGCGGAAGAACTCCTCCAGCACGTTGTTCTCGTTGGTGGCCAGCACCAGGCGACGCACCGGCAGCCCCATGCTGCGCGCGATGTGGCCGGACAGGATGTTGCCGAAGTTGCCCGAGGGCACCGCGAACGACACCTGCTGGCCCGGGCCGGCGGTGGCGCGCAGCCAGCCATGGAAGTAGTACACCACCTGCGCCGCGATGCGCGCCCAGTTGATGGAGTTCACCGCGCCCAGGCGATAGCGCGTCTTGAATTCCAGGTCGCCGGCCAGCGCCTTGACGATGTCCTGGGCCTGGTCGAACACGCCGCGCACGGCGATGTTGTGGATGTTCTCGTCTTGCAGCGAGTACATCTGGGCGCGCTGGAAGGCGCTCATGCGGCCATGGGGCGAAAGCATGAACACCGCCACGCTCTTCTTGCCGCGCAACGCGTACTCGGCGGCCGAGCCCGTGTCGCCCGAAGTCGCGCCCACGATGTTGAGCGTCGTGCCGCGGCGCTCGAGCACGTACTCGAACACCTGGCCCAGGAACTGCATGGCCATGTCCTTGAAGGCCAGCGTGGGGCCTTCGGACAGCCCCAGCAGCGACAGCCCGCCGTCCAGCGGGCGCAGCGGCACGATGTCCTCGCTGCTGAAAACCTGCTGGTTGTAGGCGGCGCGGGTCAGGCGGCGCAGGTCTTGCGCGGGGATGTCGGTGGCGAAGAGCGAGAGCACTTCGTAGGCAAGGTCGGCATAGCGCAGGCCGCGCCAGGACTCCAGCGTGCCGGCCGGCACCTGCGGCAGCGACTCGGGAATCGCCAGGCCGCCGTCGGGAGCCAGGCCCTCGAGCAGGATGTCCGAAAACGGCTGGGCAGCCATGCCGCCGCGGGTCGAGATGTATTTCATGTCAGGTTTTCCACGCGCAGCCGGGTCACCCGGGACCGCACGAACGGCAGCGCCTCGATACGCTCGATGGCCTGGTTGACGTTGCCTTCCAGCGCCTCGTGCGTCAGGAAGATGATATCGGCCCCGCCGATGTGCGAGGGCTGCTGGATCATGGAGCCGATGGAAATGGCGCGGTCGGCCAGGATGCGGGCGATGTCGGCCAGCACGCCCGGCTGGTCGTCCACGCGCAGGCGCAGGTAATACGACGTGCTCACCTGCTCGATGGGCAGGATGGGCGTATCCGACATGGCATCGGGTTGGAACGCCAGGTGCGGGACGCGGTTGCCCGGATCGGCCGTGTGCAGGCGGGTGACGTCCACCAGGTCGGCCACCACCGCCGAAGCGGTGGGCTCCTCGCCGGCGCCCTGGCCGTAGTACAGCGTGGGCCCCACGGCGTCGCCCTTGACGAGCACGGCGTTCATGGCGCCCTCGACGTTGGCGAGCAGGCGCTCGGCCGGCACCAGCGCCGGGTGCACGCGCAGCTCGATGCCTTCGGCGCGGCGGCGCGTGATGCCCAGCAGCTTGATGCGGTAGCCCAGCCGCTCGGCATGCGCGATGTCTTCCTGGGCCAGTTGCGAAATGCCTTCGATGTGCGCGCGCTCGAACTGCACCGGCACGCCGAAGGCCAGCGAGGCCAGCAGCGTGAGCTTGTGCGCGGCGTCCACGCCCTCGACGTCGAAGGTGGGGTCGGCTTCCGCGTAGCCCAGGCGCTGCGCCTCGGCCAGCACCTCGGCGAACGGCAGCCCGCGCGAGCGCATTTCGGAGAGGATGAAATTGGTGGTGCCGTTGATGATCCCCGCCACCCACTGGATGCGGTTGGCCGTGAGGCCTTCGCGGATGGCCTTGATGATGGGCACGCCGCCCGCCACCGCGGCCTCGAAGGCCACCATGACGCCGCGCTCGGACGCCGCGGCGAAGATCTCGTTGCCGTGCTTGGCCAGCAGCGCCTTGTTGGCGGTGACCACGTGCTTGCCCTGCGCGATCGCTTCGAGCACCAGCTCGCGCGCCAGCGTGTCGCCGCCGATCAGTTCGACCACGATGTCGATGTTGGGGTCGCGCACCAGCGCATGCACGTCGGTATCGACCAGGATCGAGTCGCCCACGCGGGTGCGCGCCTTGGCCACGTCGCGCACGGCGGCGCGCGTCACCTCGATGCGGCGGCCGGCCCGGCGCGCGATCTCCTCGGCGTTGCGCGACAGCACGGTCCACGTGCCGCCGCCCACCACGCCAAGCCCGAGCAGGCCGACTTTCATGGGATTCATCGCGGCGCCCTCTGCGGGCGGGCGTTGAGGGGAATTCATTTCAGTTCTCCATATTGCTACGCGAAAAGCACCACACTTGGCAACACCACGCGAGGCCGCGCGGAGCCGGCCTCGCCGGTCCGCTGCGGCGCCCCTTGAGGGGGAAGCGCGCAGCGCTGCGGGGGTGGGCTCTACCGCAGCAATCCGTCCTTGCGGAACATGTCTTTGATGCCGCGCACCGCCTGGCGGGTGCGCTGCTCGTTTTCGATGAGAGCGAAGCGCACGTATTCGTCGCCGTACTCGCCGAAGCCGATCCCGGGGGAAACGGCCACTTTCGCATCCGACAGGACGCGCTTGGAGAATTCCAAAGAACCCATCGCCCTGTAGGGCTCGGGGATCTGCGCCCAGATGTACATGGACGCCTTGGGAATCTCCACATTCCAACCTGCTTCGTGCAGCCCGCGCGCGAGCACGTCGCGGCGGCTCTGGTACTGGGACACGATTTCCTTCACGCAGTCCTGCGGGCCGTCGAGCGCGGCGATGGACGCCACCTGGATGGGGGTGAAGGTGCCGTAGTCGTGATAGCTCTTGATGCGGGCCAGCGCGCCCACCAGCTCGCGGTTGCCCACCATGTAGCCGATGCGCCAGCCAGCCATGTTGTAGCTCTTGCTCATGGTGAAGAACTCGACGGCCACGTCGCGCGCGCCGGGCACCTGCATGATGGAAGGGGCCACGTAGCCGTCGAACGTGATGTCGGCATAGGCCAGGTCATGCACGACGAGGATGTCATGCTCCTTGGCCAGCGCCACCACGCGCTCGAAGAAGGAGAGGTCCACGCACTGCGCCGTGGGGTTGCTGGGAAAGCCCAGCACCATCATCTTGGGCTTGGGAATGGATTCGCGCACCGCGCGTTCCAGCTCCTCGAAGAAATCCACGCCCGGCGTCATGCGCACCGAACGGATGTTGGCGCCGGCGATGACCGCTCCGTAGATGTGGATGGGGTAGCTGGGGTTGGGCACCAGCACCGTGTCGCCGCGGTCCAGCGTAGCCAGCATGAGGTGGGCCAGGCCTTCCTTGGAGCCGATGGTGACGATGGCTTCCGAGTCGGGGTCGAACTCCACGTCGTAGCGGCGCTGGTACCAGTCGCAGATCGCCTTGCGCAGCCGCGGAATGCCCTTGGACACCGAATAGCCGTGCGTGGTGGGCCGGGTGGCGGCTTCCACGAGCTTGTCCACGATGTGCTTGGGCGTGGCGCCGTCCGGGTTGCCCATGGACATGTCGATGATGTCTTCGCCCCGCCGCCGGGCCGCCATCTTGAGCTCGCCGGTAATGTTGAAAACGTACGGAGGCAGGCGCTCGATGCGGGAGAACTTCCTCATGATGGGAATCCTTAGGCGTAGGGGAAGAGAAGACTGTCGGAATGAAAGAATCAGCGGGCAACAGGCAACGGGCCGGAAACACCGGAAAAGCCGCAGGCCGGAAAAAAACGGGGAGCGAAGCGCCCCCGCGCCGGCGGACCGGCGCGGCATTTGCACCGCAGCAAAACCCTGTAATCTAGCGCAAGCGCGTCCCTGCGGCAAATGAGGCGCGCAGGCGCCCCGGCCCCAGTGGATACCCTGCAACATGCGGTCATTCCGATGCGCTATCATCGGGCACATAAAGCCGGAGTTTTTATTGAAGCTGCACACCGATCCTGCGACAGGCGCTCTGAATACCGTCACAGCCTATGGCGACGGTTACATCGAGGTCAACCAGGTACGTTTTTCCCACTCGGTCGCCTTCGGTCCCGAAGGCGACGTCCTCCAGTGGCCTGTAGAGGCCGTGGCCGACATCACCTCCACCCTCCTGCGCCAGGCCGCCGGGCTGTCCGAGCCCGTGCGCGACCCCCTGGCCTTTCTCGATGAGCCCGAGGCCGACGCGGCGCCCGGCCGTCCGGCCAACGCGCCCGAGGTGCTGCTGGTGGGCACGGGCGCGCGCCAGCATTTCCTGCGCCCCGACGTGCTCCGTCCCCTGCTGGCCATGGGCATCGGCGTGGAAACCATGGACACGCACGCCGCCTCGCGCACCTACAACATCCTGATGGCGGAGGGCCGGCGGGTCGTCGTCGCCCTCATTCCTCCCAACGGAGACCCCCAGAAATGACGCCGATCATAGGCAAGCCCGCCCCCCTGTTCACCGCTGAAAGCACCATAGGCCCGATCAGCCTGGAGCAGTGCCAGGGCCGCGCGGTCATCCTCTATTTCTATCCCAAGGACAACACGCCGGGCTGCACCACCGAAAGCCAGGACTTCCGCGACCTGCACGCGGAGTTCCTCGCCGCCAGCGCCGTGGTGATCGGCATCTCGCGCGATTCGCTGAAATCGCACGAGAACTTCAAGGCCAAGTACGACCTTCCCTTCCCGCTCATCTCCGACGCCGACGAAACCGTCTGCAACCTGTACGGCGTCATCAAGCAGAAGAACATGTACGGCAAGCAGGTGCGGGGCATCGAGCGCAGCACCTTCCTGATCGACGCCTATGGCGTGCTGGTGCAGGAGTGGCGCGGGGTGAAAGTGCCCGGCCACGCCAAGGAAGTCCTGCAGGCCGCCAAGAGCATCGGCTAGCCGCCCGTGATCGAGAAGCAAGAAAAGAACCAGGCCCAGCGCCCGTTCCCGCCGGAAGCAACCGCCATCCGGTGTGAACCCGGGCGCTAGCCGGACCCACAGGAGAGTGCTCATATGCCGCTTCCGAAGTTGCCCACCCGCCCCGCAGCCATCCTGACTTTCCCCACGGGCGAATCCGCCCGGGGCGCCGCGCGCGGCGCCAAGAACAAGGCCGCGGCCCAGGCCGCAGGCGAAGACGAGGCCGACCTGCAGGTCCAACCCGAACTCGAGGGCATGTCCGTGCCGGCGCGCAAGGCCCAGGCGCCCGTCCCGGCCCGCTCGCCCGCCAGCCAGCCGGCCCCGGCGCCCGCCGAGCCGCCCGCCCGCCAGGCCAGGACCGCCACGACAGCCCGCCGCGGCAAGCCCCGCCCGCAGAACGAGCCCCGCAAGCTCTTCGTGCTGGACACCAACGTGCTGCTGCACGATCCGAGCTCGCTCTTCCGCTTCGAGGAACACGACATCTTCCTGCCGATGATGACGCTGGAAGAACTCGACCACCAGAAGAAAGGCATGTCCGAAGTGGCGCGCAACGCGCGCCAGGTCAGTCGTTCGCTGGACGCCCTGGTGCAGGACGCCTCGAAGCTCGACGAGGGCCTGGACCTGTCGGCCCTGGGCAACAAGGACGCCACGGGCCGGCTCATGTTCCAGACCACGGCCATCCACAGCACCCTGCCCTCCGACCTGCCCATGGGCAAGGCCGACAACCAGATTCTGGGCGTGGTGCGCGCCCTGCAGGAGAAATACCCGCAGCGCGAGGTGGTGCTGGTGTCCAAGGACATCAACATGCGCCTGAAGGCCCGCGCGCTGGGCATGGCCGCCGAAGACTATTACAACGACCACGTCCTCGAAGACTCCGACCTGATGTACACGGGCGTGATGCAGCTGCCCGAGGACTTCTGGAACAAGCACGGCAAGGACGTCGAGTCCTGGCAACAGGGCGGCACCACGTTCTACCGCATCCACGGCCCGCTGTGCTCGCAGTTCGTGGTCAACCAGTTCGTCTATTTCGAGGGCCAGATGCCGCTGTACGCGCAGGTGCGCGAAGTCAGCGGCAAGATGGCGGTGCTGGCCACGCTGCGCGACTACACCCATGGCAAGAACGCGGTCTGGGGCATCACGGCGCGCAACCGCGAGCAGAACTTCGCCATGAACCTGCTGATGAACCCCGAATGCGACTTCATCTCGCTGCTGGGCCAGGCCGGCACGGGCAAGACGCTGCTGGCGCTGGCCGCGGGCATCACGCAGGTGCTGGAAACCAAGCGCTACACCGAGATCATCATGACCCGCGTCACGGTGCCGGTGGGCGAAGACATCGGTTTCCTGCCGGGCACGGAAGAAGAAAAGATGCTGCCCTGGATGGGCGCGCTCGAGGACAACCTCGACGTGCTCAACATGGGCGATGGCGAAGGCAACGGCGACTGGGGCCGCGCGGCCACCATGGACCTCATCCGCTCGCGCATCAAGGTGAAGTCGCTCAATTTCATGCGCGGCCGCACCTTCCTGAACAAGTACCTCATCATCGACGAGGCGCAGAACCTCACGCCCAAGCAGATGAAGACGCTCATCACGCGCGCCGGACCCGGCACCAAGGTGATCTGCCTGGGCAACATCGCGCAGATCGACACGCCCTACCTCACCGAGGGCAGTTCAGGCCTGACGTTCGTGGTGGACCGCTTCAAGGGCTGGCCGCACGCGGGCCACGTGACGCTGCAGCGCGGCGAACGTTCCCGCCTGGCCGACTACGCGGCCGAGGTGCTGTAGCCTCCTGCCCGCCGAAGGCAAAAAAAAACGGGCCAGCGCATGCTGGCCCGTTTTTTTCGCGTCCGCGCGGCCTTATTGCGCCGCGTTGGTAATGGCGTTGCCGGCCCGCGAGACGTCCTTGCCCATGCCGGCCACGGTGTTGCAGCCGGCCAGGACGAATCCAAAGACCAGGAACGCGGTCAGCACGATTTTCGCGCGCATCTTCGACTCTCCTGAAACAAGAAAACGTTCCGCCAGGCTCAGACGATCTGCACGCGCAACTCGCCCAGCCCCTCGACGCCGCCCGTGAGCACGTCGCCCTTCGCCACGGCGCCCACGCCTTCGGGCGTGCCCGTGAAGATGAGGTCGCCGGGCCGCAGCTCGAACAGGCCGGACAGGTAGGAGATGCTCTCGGGAATGTTCCAGATCATCTGGGAGATGTCGCTGGACTGCTTGCGCTCGCCGTTGACGTCGAGCCAGATCGCGCCCTTTTCGAGGGTGCCCACCACGCTGCGCGGGTGGATGGGGCCCAGCGGGGCGGAAAAATCGAAGGCCTTGCCCACTTCCCAGGGACGGCCCTGCTTCTTCATTTCGCCCTGCAGGTCGCGGCGCGTCATGTCCAGGCCCAGCGCGTAGCCCCACACGCATTCGTTGGCCTGCTCCACGGGAATATCGCGCCCGCCCTTGCCCAGCACCACCACCAGCTCCATTTCGTAGTGCAGGTTGGAGGTCTTGGGCGGATACGGCATCTTGCCGGTTTCGCCGTCGGCCACGCTCAGCACGGCGTCGGCCGGCTTGCAGAAGAAGAACGGATCCTCGCGTCCGGTAAAGCCCATTTCCTTGGCGTGCTCGGCGTAGTTGCGGCCGACACAGTAGACGCGGCGCACGGGAAACCGCGCGGCGCTTCCGGCAACGGGAACCGCGGTCAGCGGCTGGGGAGGCAATACGTAGTCCATAATCTCAATCAACCTGTGACGTGTACATGACCGGAAACCGGCGGCAAAAAATCCATCCGCGAGTTTATCCGTTTCCGCGGCCTCGGGCTCGCCTTGTTTTGTTCAGGAAAACGTAGGCATTTCGGGGGGCCGAAGGCACCGCGGCGCGGCGGCGGCCGGCCCATGCCAGCCGCGGCCGCGCCGCGGTGTCCAAGCGAGCCGGAGCGTTTCAGGCGCTCTTGCCGGCGTAGCGCTCGGCGCTCTTCACGATTTCCTCGTGCGCCGCGTCCAGGCCCTTCCAGCCCTTGACCTTGACCCACTTGCCCTTCTCGAGGTCTTTGTAGTGCTCGAAGAAATGCTGGATGCGCGAGATGTCTTCGGCGGGCAGGTCTTCGTAGGACTTGATGTTGCGGTACGGGGGGTACAGCTTCTCGATGGGCACCGCCAGCAGCTTGGCGTCGCCGCCCGACTCATCGTCCATTTCCAGCACGCCGATCGCGCGGCAGCGCACGACCGCGCCGATCTGGATCGGGAACGGCGTGATGACCAGCACGTCGGCCGGGTCGCCGTCTTCCGAGAGGGTCTGGGGGATGTAGCCGTAGTTGCACGGATAGTGCATGGCCGTCAGCATGAAACGGTCGACGAAAATCGCGCCCGTTTCCTTGTCGACCTCGTACTTCACCGGGTCGGCATTCATGGGGATTTCGATGATGACGTTGAAATCTTCGGGCAGCTTCTTGCCGGGGGACACGCGATCGAGACTCATGGTTCAGCCTTGTTGTCTGTATGAAAAAAATCAGTGCTCGTCCTTGAAGGGCGGCTTGGTGGCGGGTATGGGCGCGGACGGCTCGGCATCGGCCGCGGGCCTGGACGAGGGCTTGGCGCCGGCCGCCGGCGTGGGCCCATAGGTGGGCACCGGATCGTCGAACGCGGCGGCCGGAATCGGCGCGCTGTCGAAATACTCGTCCAGGTCCGAGGCGCCGCCCGCCACGGGCGCGTCTTCGGGGGCCAGCGCCTTGTCGCGCTGGTCCTTGCTGGCGCGCGCGTCGGGATCGAGCACGTAGTCCGAGGCGGAAGCCGCCACGGCCGGCGCCACGGGCGGGTAATCGCCGGCCGGCAGCACGTCCGCATCGGTGTCGGACAGGCCCACCGCATAGCCGCCTTCGGCATCGAGGTGATGGGGATCGGAGCCGGTGTCGGCGGCCGGCAGCGCCGCGTCGGCGGCCAGCACCGGCAGCGCCATGCTGGCCGCCGTGGCGAGCCGCCAATGACGCACCGCGTCCGCGGGACGTTCGAGGCGGTCGTACAGGCTGCCCAGCAGCGCATGCGTCTGCGCGTCGTTGCGGCGGCTCAGGCTGCGCAGCAGATAACGCTCGGCCTGCCCCCAGAGCTGGCCGTTCAGGCACAGCATGCCCAGCGCGGCAAGCAGATCGGGATCGGTGGGGCGCTGCTGCAGCCAGGTTTCGGCCTTGGCGAGCCGACGCGGCACCTGCTCGGCATCGCAGCGCGCATAAGCGGCGACCAGCGCCGGATTGAACTTCACGCCGATGGCCGCCTCGAGCACGCGCGCGGCCTCGTTGGCCTCGCCTGCCGCCTCGAAGGCCGCCGCGCCCGCCAGCGCCACGCCCGGCAGCAGACGCTCTTCCGATTTCAGTTCTTTCCAGATGGCGCGCCAGGCGTCGCTGCCCGCCCCGGCCCGCAGGCGGGCGGAGGCGGATTCGTCGATCAGGAAATCGGCTTCGGCGCGCGGCATGGCGTTGCGCCGCGCCAGCCCCCGCGCCAGCGCGAACACCTGGTCGTGATGGCGCAGGGCGCTGTGCGCGCGCAGCAGCAGGCGCATCGTGTGCAGGTGCCGGGCGCCGCCGTCGGCCAGCGGGGCCAGCACGGCCAGCGCGCGCTCGGCGCGCCCCTGGTCGAGCAGCATGTCGGCCGACACCGTCGCGGTGGCTTCGCGCAGGCCCGGATCGGACCCGGCCTGCTCCTCGGCCAGCGCCAGCAGCCGGTCGCGGCGGTCGAATTCGGCCAGCCCGTGCGCGGCACGCGCGGAGGAAAGCGCCGCGAGCACCTTGCGCGTGCGGACCTTGGTCTGCTCCAGCAGCTTGGTGAGATCTTTCTCGGCCTGCGAGTAGCGGCCCTCGAGCAGGCCCGTCCAGCCGCGTTCGAGCAGCTCGTGGTCGCGCGCCTGGGCCCGCTTGCCGCGCCAGGCGCGCACGCGATCGGGAATGGCCAGCAGCCAGGCCAGCAGGCGCAGGCCGACATACAGCACCACGAAGGCCGCCACCAGCAGCAGCACGGTGAGCGTGAGCGACAGCTCGATGCGCCAGGGCCAGACGAGCAGCAGCACATTGCCCGAATGCGCGCGCAGCACGACGGCCAGGGCGACGGCGACGACGGCGAGCAGGAGTGTCCAGAACCAGGTACGCATGGCCTCAGTCCTGCTCGTTGGCCTTGAAGCCGGCGGCGCGCAGGGCGGCGACCGCGTTCAGGCTGTCGGAAACGTCGGGCATGTGCACGGCGATGTCGGTCTGCGCCAGGTCGCGCACGAGGTTTCGCGCGGCGGCGGTGTCGGGCGAACGCCCGTCGAAATACTTCGCGAGCGTGACGTCGATGTTGTCCAGTTCGTTCTTCCAGACGGTGGGCTGGCGCATCAGCATGGCGAGCTGCACGGTCAGCAGGCGCTGGCGCAGCGTGGCGCGCACCTGATCAGCCTGCTCGGGCGACAGCAGCAGCGCCATCGGCTCGTCCACGCGCTGCACGCGGATCAGGCCGCCCAGCTCATGCGCCAGGGCGGCGCCGGCGCGGCCCGGCCACGATGCGACCTCGGCGCGCCAGCGCTGCCACCAGGGCGCGTCGGCCGGCAGGCCGGCCAGCGGATCGGCCTCGGGCAGCGGCGGCTGTTCGGCGGCATCGGCGCCCGCCGGCGCCACGCCGGGGGCCGCCGCGTCGGGCACCAGCATCGGGGCGCGCCCCACCAGGGCCACCAGGCGCTCGATGCGGGCGGACTGGGCTGGGATATCCACCGTGGACACGGCGCGCAGCCGGTCCAGGTCGCCGTTGATGGCCTGCTGCAGGCTGGAGAAGCGGGGCCGGTCGGCGCGCGCCAGGCGCGACTGGGCGGTTTCCAGCGCCACGATGGCGTTGGACACGTTGCCCGCCAGGCGCAGCTGCTGGTTGGCGATGGTGAGCAGACGCTCGACGTCGTTGGCGAGCAGTTCGTCGCTGGCGCTGTCGTTGAAGTTCTGCCAGGCCTGCTGCAAGGCGGCGTACTGGCTTTGCGTCTCGCGGACCGTGTCTTCGAGCTCGGCCACGCGTCCGGCCCGGGCCTGGGCCAGCGCCAGGGCCTCGCGCGCCTCCTTGCGCGCCTGCGCGGTTTCGTTGGCGAGGGCGTCCACGCGCGTGGCCACTTCACGCCCCGCGGCCACGAACTGGACCCGCTGCTGCCACAGGGCATAGCCCAGCCCCACGGCCAGCAGGACCACAATGACGAGGGCGGCGACCAGCGCGCCGTTGCCGCGCCGGGCGGCGGCGGGCTTGGCGGACGCCGATGCGGCGGAAGCGGCCGGAGCCGATGCGGGCGCGCTTGCGCCGGGAACGGCCGCAGGAACGGCCGGATCGGTAGCGGGAGTCTTGTCAGTCATGACGCGATTGTATTCGGTGTCGGTCCGACGCAACGAATCAGGCGGCAACAAAAGCCTGGAAAATCGACTCGTCGTTGGGCATGCAGATTTGTACCATTGGCGCAGCCCCCGTGCCATGGCGCGGCAAGCGGCGCGCCAGCGCGGGATGCGTGGCCACGAAACCGCAGCGTTCCCACCACGCGCCCAGGCCCGCCGCGTCCAGGTTGGCGCGGATGGCGTCGATGCCCTCCCCGCTGGTGACCAGCCAGGTGACGGGCGTTCCCGCCTCGGCCCAGCGCCGCAATTGAGCCACGTCGGCGGCCGCCCAGGCCGCCGGCCGGCGCTCGTAGGCGGCATGGCGATCCACCGCCACGCCCTGGGCGGCCAGGGTGTCGCCCAGCCAGTCGCGGCCTCGCGTGCCGCGCACCAGCAGAACGCGCGCGGGCAGCGGACGGCCGCGCAGCAGTTCCCAGAGCGCCTCGGAATCGTGGCTGGGCGCCTCGGCGCCCGGATGCAGCACTGTTGTATTCGCGCCAAACCAGCCCGACTCCCGCAGCGCCTCGGCGCTGGCCGGCCCCACGGTCGCGGCCGGCACGCCGGACGGCCAGGCGCCCATGCCGTGGGCGCGGGCGAGCTGATCGAAGTAATGACGAGCCGCGGCGCCGCTCACGAACACCACGAGCCCGTAGTCTTGCGGGCGGGGCACGGCGGCGGACGGGGCGAGCGGCAGGATGTCGAGGGCGGGCAGCGCGCGGGCGATGAAACCCGCGGCCTGCAGCCGGTGGGCCAGCGCTTCGTTGCGGCCTTCCGGCCGCGTCAGGATGGCGACCCGCGCGGACGCCGCGGCGGCTCGGGCCATCGCGGCCGGCGCCATCAATCGGGCCGCAGCGTTTGCTGCAGCTCCCGCAGGATGGCGTCGGCCCCGGCGCGCAGCAGCTCGCCGGCCACGGCCTCGCCCAGTTCGGTCGCGTCGGCCACCGGGCCTTCGCGCTCGGCGCGGAAAATGCGCGCGCCGTCCGGCGACGCGACCAGCGCGCGCAGCGACAGCCTGCCGTCGTGGACTTCGGCGTAGGCCGCCAGCGGCACCTGGCAGGAACCGCCCAGGCGGCGAGACACGGCGCGCTCGGCCAGCACGCAGGAAGTGGTCCGCGCGCTGATGAGCGGGGCCATCCACGCGCGCAGATCGTCGCGGTCGTTGCGGATCTCGATGCCCAGCGCGCCCTGCCCGGCCGCGGGCAGGCTGTCGGCGGGGTCGAGCAGGCCGCGGATGCGGTCCTGCAGGCCGAGCCGCTGCAGGCCGGCCGCCGCCAGCACGATGGCGTCGTACTCGCCTTTGTCCAGCTTGGCCAGGCGGGTGTCGAGGTTGCCCCGCAGGGGCCTGACCGCGAGCCCGGGGTGGCGCGCCCGGATCTGCGACTCGCGCCGCAGGCTGGACGTGCCCACCACCGCCCCCTCGGGCAGGTCCGCCAGGCTGGCGTAGCGGCTGGAAACGAAGGCGTCGCGCGGGTCGGCCCGTTCGAGCACGGCGCACAGCTCGAAAGGCGCCTGCAGATCGACGGGCACGTCTTTCAGGGAATGCACCGCGATGTCGGCACGCCCGTCCAGCAGGGCGTTTTCGAGCTCCTTGACGAACAGGCCCTTGCCGCCCACTTTGGAAAGCGTGCGGTCGAGGATCTGGTCGCCCCGGGTCGTCAGCGTGAGAAGCTCAACCGCGCACGCCGGATACAGCGTGCGCAGCCTGTCGCGCACGTGCTCGGCCTGCCACAGGGCAAGCCGGCTGGCGCGGGTCGCGATGACCAGGCGTTGAGGATGGGACACGAGCGGCCATCAAGCGAAATTGGCGAGGACGACCGTGGCAACGGCGCCCAGAATGGCCAGGATGGCCAGCCCCTGCAAGAGGCTGAGGCCCGACTCCGATTGCTGCGGATCTACGGTTTTACGCAGACTCATGTGCGGATTCCTTGTTCACGGATTTGCGGCTTGCCAGCCAACGTCCGAGAACAATGACCAGCAGCGCGCCGATGATTTCAGCCGCGATTTTAACCGCTTGCGGCTGTTCGCCGAATTGACGAACCACAAACACGTCGGTGATCAGCATGCCGCCCGCGATCCAGCCCAGCAGGCCCGCGCCCAGGGTGACGACCAGGGGATAGCGGTCGATCAGCTTGAGCACCAGCGTGCTGCCCCAGATGATGATGGGCACGCTGACGATGAGGCCGAACACCACCAGGCCGATCTGGTGATCGGCGTGCGCGTTCTGCGCCGCGCCGGCAATGGCGATGACGTTGTCCAGGCTCATCACGAAATCGGCGATGATGATGGTCTTGACCGCCGCCAGGATGGAGGTGCCGCCCTTGATGTTGCCGTGGGCGTCTTCTTCCGGGATGAGGAGCTTGATGCCGATCCAGAGCAGGAGCACGCCGCCGACCACCTTCAGGAACGGCACGTTCAACAGCGACAGGGCGAAGGCGATGAGCACCACGCGCAGGATGATGGCGCCCGCGGTGCCCCACAGGATGCCTTGCATGCGCTGCTTGGGCGCCAGGTTTCGACACGCCAGCGCGATGACCACCGCGTTGTCACCGCCGAGCAGGATGTCGATAAGAATGATCTGGAAAACCGCTGCCCAACTCAGCGTCTGGAAAAACTCAAGCACGTCGAACCCCCGAAGGTATTTATGAAAAGAAAGGCCGGTCCCGCACCGGCCGCCCGCCGCTTTCGAGGGCGGCGGGGTAATTCAGAAACCATTATTGTAATTCAGCTTTCAGTCAGGCTTCGGATGCGGCTTTCTGGCGGCCAAGCATGATCTTGCCCAGCGCCAGCACCAGCACCGCGCCCAGCGCTCCCGCGATCAGCGCGAAGTCGTGCTGCGTCACGCCCAGCGCCGCGTCGATGCGCGCCACGGGCTCCTGCAGCGCCGGATCGCCCACCAGCAGTTCGCCTGCGATGAAACCCAGCAGGGCCGCGCCCACCCACACGATGATGGGAAAGCGTTCGATGACCTTGAGCAGCAGCGTGCTGCCGAAGATGACCAGCGGAATACTGATGGCCAGGCCCAGCACCAGCAGCGTGGTGTCGCCCATGGCCGCGGCGGCCACCGCCACCACATTGTCCAGGCTCATGACCAGGTCGGCGATCATGATGGTGCGGATCGCGACGAGCAGGCTGCCATGCTCCTTGCCACCCCCTTCGTCTTCGCCTTCCGGCAGCAGCAGCGAAACGCCGATGTACACGAGCAGCAGCGCGCCGATGAGTTTCAGCCAAGGCAGCAGCAGAAGCTTTGCCGCAACCAGGGTCAGCACGATACGCATGATGATCGCCGCGGCCGAGCCGATGACAATCGCTTTTTTCTGTTGCGCCGGAGGCAGCGAACGCGCCGCCAGCGCGATGACCACGGCGTTGTCGCCTGATAGCAGGATGTTGACCCAAATGATCTGAAGCAACGCTATCCAGAATGCCGCTGAACTGAGTTCCATACCCTCTCTTTCCTAGATGTGATCCCCCTAGGACGAAAAACCAAATGAATGGATGAAAAAGACAAGGACACGCTGACCGCCTTGGTGCGAGCCCGGCGGCATTCTGACTTGCTGGCGCGTGTCGGTTTTGCTTTCATTATAGTTTCGTTCAGCTTTCCGTATGGTTGGCCGACCGCGATGTGGACGAGGGTTTCCCCTAGGAAATGGAAAGCAGCGGGGAAAAACCCTCGGGAAAGCCGCGGCCGGTCTGCGGGCGGAACCCGCGCGGGCAGGGCCGCATGCGCCATTGCGCCGGCAGCGCGCGCGAAAAAAAACCCGCCATCGCGGATGGCGGGTTTTTCGTGTGCGACGCTGCGCGTTACAGCACCGACTTGAGCAGCTTGCCCATTTCGGAGGGATTGCGCGTGGTGCGGATGCCGCAGGCTTCCATGACTTCCAGCTTGGCGTCGGCCGTGTCGGCGCCGCCGGAGATCAGCGCGCCGGCGTGGCCCATGCGCTTTCCGGGAGGCGCGGTGACGCCGGCGATGAAGCCGACCACGGGCTTCTTCATGTTGTCCTTGGCCCACTGCGCGGCGTTCACTTCGTCCGGGCCGCCGATTTCGCCGATCATGATGACGGCGTCGGTGTCGGGATCGTCATTGAACATCTTCAGCACGTCGATGTGCTTCAGGCCGTTGATGGGATCGCCGCCGATGCCCACGGCGCTCGACTGGCCCAGGCCCAGCTCGGTGACCTGCGCCACGGCTTCGTACGTCAGGGTGCCCGAGCGGCTGACGATGCCGATGCGGCCCTTGCGGTGGATATGGCCGGGCATGATGCCGATCTTGATTTCGTCGGGGGTGATCAGGCCGGGGCAGTTGGGGCCCAGCAGCAGCGTCTTGCTGCCCTTGTCCTTCATGCGGTTCTTCACCATGAGCATGTCGCGCACGGGAATGCCCTCGGTGATGCAGATGACCAGATCCAGTTCGGCCTCGACGGCTTCCCAGATGGCGGCGGCGGCGCCCGCCGGCGGCACGTAGATGACGGACACGGTGGCGCCGGTGTCGGCCTTGGCTTCCTTCACGGAGGCGTAGATGGGCACGCCTTCGAAGTCCTCACCGGCCTTCTTGGGGTTCACACCGGCCACGAAAGCGGCCTTGCCGTTGGCGTACTCGCGGCACATGCGGGTGTGGAACTGGCCCGTCTTGCCCGTGATGCCCTGGGTGATGACTTTGGTGTCCGTGTTGATCAGAATCGACATTTGTGAATCCTTGGCAATTTTTTACTTGACGGCGGCTACGACGCGGGTGGCGGCTTCGGCCATCGTGTCGGCGCTGATGATCGGCAGGCCCGAGTCAGCCAGCATCTTCTTGCCGAGTTCTTCGTTGGTGCCCTTCATGCGCACGACCAGGGGCACGTTCAGGTTGACGGCCTTGCAAGCCGCGATCACGCCTTCGGCGATGACGTCGCAGCGCATGATGCCGCCGAAGATGTTGACCAGGATGGCCTTCACGCCCTTGTTCTTGAGCATGATCTTGAAAGCTTCAGTGACCTTCTCGGCCGTGGCGCCGCCGCCGACGTCCAGGAAGTTGGCGGGCTCGCCGCCGAACAGCTTGATGGTGTCCATGGTGGCCATGGCCAGGCCGGCGCCGTTCACCAGGCAGCCGATGTTGCCGTCGAGCTGGATGTAGGCCAGGTCGAACTTGCTGGCTTCGATTTCGGCGGGGTCTTCTTCGTCGAGGTCGCGGTAGGCGACGATTTCAGGATGGCGGAAGAGCGCGTTGGAGTCGAAGTTGAACTTGGCGTCCAGGGCGATGATGTTGCCCTTGCTGTCGCGGTTCAGCGGGTTGATCTCGACCAGCGAGGCGTCGGTTTCCATGTAGCACTTGTAGAGCTTCTGGAACACGTCGACGGCCTGCGCGGTGGACTCGGCGGGCATGCCGATCGCGTCGGCGATCTTCCTGGCCTGCTCGGCGGTCAGGCCGGCCAGCGGGTCGATGTACTCGGTGACGATCTTCTCGGGGTGGGAGTGGGCCACTTCCTCGATGTCCATGCCGCCTTCGCTGGAGGCGATGAAGGCGACCTTCTGCGTGGCGCGGTCGGTGACCACGGACACGTAGTATTCCTTCTGGATGTCGGCGCCTTCTTCGATGTAGAGGCGGCGGACCTTCTGGCCCTCGGGGCCGGTCTGGTGCGTGACCAGCTGCATGCCGAGGATTTCGCCGGCCAGCTTGCGGACTTCGTCCAGCGAGCGGGCGAGCTTCACGCCGCCGCCCTTGCCGCGGCCGCCCGCATGGATTTGCGCCTTGACGACCCACACCGGTCCACCCAGCTTTTCAGCGGCAGCCACGGCCTCGTCGACGGAAAAAGCGGGGATCCCGCGCGGCACGGGGACGCCAAATTGCTTCAGCAGTTCCTTGCCTTGATACTCGTGGATTTTCATGTGTTACCTGTCAGGACGAATGAGAAAGAGAAGGTGAATCGGAGGACGAATCGGCCGATGCCTCAGCGCTGTCCCCTGTGTACCACCTGGGATAGTGCTCAGCCACGACCGGCCCGTCGGTCCGCAAGGCATGACAGCCGTCGAGCTGGAAAGGCCGGCGGTCCGGCTCGGCCTGCTGCCGGCGCCGGTTTGCCATGGTTTGTACCGCCGCCGTGGGCAGCACCTGCGACAGCTCGGTCATATGCGTACAGCCCGCGACGTGGCCGAAGCGCTCCTTGACCTGGCGCCGGAATCCCTTGAGGAGGTTCATGCCGACCAGGTCAGTGTAAGCCGGTTCGATGGCCATGCAATGACCGCCATAGGGCGCGGCGTCGTACGCGGCGCGGGCGGCCACGATGGTGAAATCGCCATCGATGGTGATGCGCAGGTGCATGTGGTGGATGGGCCGCCCGGCCTTGAAGACCTCGCCGTTCTGCTTGGGGAAATCGTACGCCTTGACGTCGATGAGCTCGGCTTCGAGATCCCAGAGGCCGTCGTCGCGCGCGTAGGACTGCACGCGTATGGAACGCGTGTGCAGCGGCTGGCGAGGACAATCCGGCGGTGGCAAGGGCATGCTAGTGGCCTGCGGTGCGGGCGTTGAACGACTGGCCTGTCATGGCTTAGCGGTATGGGCTTAGCGGTAAAACGGCATGTAACAGGGCCCGCCGGACGACCCGCGGGGTGGCGGCCCGCGCATGGTGCGCGGCAACAAAACCTTGGAAGTATAGCGCACGGCCGTACCGGCGGCGGGAGCCCCTGCCCGAGGACGGGTTGCCGGCCGGCCGCCCGCATCCTGCGCCGCCGGGAGGACCGGCGCAAACGGCAACGTTGACAACAATAAGGACAAACGCGATGAGCAGTGACGGCGCGCGGCAGCGCGACGGGCCTCCGGCTGGCACCGGGAGGCCCGTTTATCGAAGAATGCAGTGCGCCGCAGGTGGCAAGCGGCGCGCGGCCAGCGGCGCGCGGCAAGCGGCGCGGCACGCCGCCGGCCGCATGCGCAGCAAGACAGGGACGCATCCCGCGCCCGCCCTGCCCAGGCCGGCGCCTACGCGGCTTCGCGCAGCGCCCGCGCGGCTTGCACCATACCCACCAGGGCCGCCTCGGTTTCGGGCCAGGCGCGGGTCTTCAGGCCGCAGTCGGGATTCACCCAGAGGCGTTCCCTGGGCAGGCGGGCGGCGGCCTTCTGCATGAGTCCGACCATCCAGTCCACTTCCGGCACGTTGGGCGAGTGGATGTCGTACACGCCGGGGCCGATGTCGTTCGGATAGCGGAAATCCTCGAACGCCTTGAGCAGCTCCATGTTGGAGCGCGACGTCTCGATGGTGATGACGTCCGCGTCCATGGCCGCGATGGATTCGATGATGTCGTTGAACTCCGAATAGCACATGTGGGTGTGGATCTGCGTCTCGTCGCGCACCCCCGCCGTGGACAGGCGGAAGCAGTCCACCGCCCAGTCCAGGTAGGCCTGCCAGTCGGCGCGGCGCAGCGGCAGCCCTTCGCGGATGGCGGGCTCGTCGATCTGGATGACGCGGATGCCGGCGGCCTCCAGGTCCACCACTTCGTCGCGCAGCGCCAGGGCGAGCTGGCGGCAGGTCTGTTCGCGCGGCTGGTCGTCGCGCACGAAAGACCATTGCAGGATCGTGACCGGGCCGGTGAGCATGCCCTTGACCGGCTTGTCCGACAGCGACTGCGCGTAGGACGACCAGCCCACTGTCATGGGTGCGGGGCGGGCCACGTCGCCGAAGATGATGGGCGGCTTCACGCAGCGCGAACCGTAGCTCTGCACCCAGCCGTTCTTGGTGAAGGCGAAGCCGGCCAGCAGCTCGCCGAAGTACTCCACCATGTCGTTGCGCTCGGGCTCGCCATGCACCAGCACGTCCAGGCCGACTTTCTCCTGGAAGCGGATCACTTCCTCGATTTCCTTGCGGATGGCCGCCTCGTAGGCCGAGTCGGTCAGGACGCCGGCCTTCCAGTCGCGGCGCAGCGCCCGGATCTCGGGCGTCTGCGGGAAAGAGCCGATAGTCGTGGTGGGAAACGCGGGCAGGCCCAGTCCGGCCTGCTGGCGGGCGATGCGCTCGGCAAACGGCGCGCGGTCGCGCGGCACGGCGGCGGACTCCGCCATGCGGCGGGCGACGGCCGGATTGTGGATGCGGGCCGAGGCGCGGCGCGCGGCCAGGGCGGCGCGCTGCGCGGCCAGCCCCTGCTGCACCTCGGCGTCCTGCGAGCCGTCCAGCGCGCGGCCCAGCAGGCTCAGTTCTTCCAGCTTCTGGGCTGCGAAGGAAAGCCAGCTCTTGAGTTCGCCGTCGAGCTCGGTTTCGTTGGCCAGGTCCACCGGCACGTGCAGCAGCGAGCACGAAGGCGCGAGCCACAGGCGTTCGCCCAGTTGCCGCTTCACGGGGGCCAGGGTCTGCAGCGCCGCGTCGAGATCGGTGCGCCAGATGTTGCGGCCGTTGATGACGCCGGCCGACAGCACCTTGCCCTCGCCCAGGCCCGCGGCCACGTCGGCCAGCTGGCCGGGCGCGCGCACCAGGTCCACATGCAAGCCGGCCACCGGCAGCGCCAGCGCCGTGGCGAGGTTGTCGCCCAGCGCGTCGAAGTAGGTGGCCAGCAGCAGCTTGAGCGGACTGTCGGCCAGCCTGGCATAGGCCCGGGCGTAGGCGTCGCGCCAGGCCTGGGGCAGGTCCAGCGCCAGGATGGGCTCGTCGATCTGCACCCACTCCACGCCGAGCTTCGCGAAACGCGCCAGCACTTCCTGGTATACGGGCAGCAGCGCGGCCAGCAGATCGAGCTTGGCCGGATCGGCAGCGCCCTGGGCGTAGGCGTCGCCCTTGCCCAGGTACAGCCAGGTCAGCGGCCCGGGAATGACGGGCTTGACGGCATGGCCCAGCGCCTGCGCCTCGCGGACCTGGTCGAACAGCGATTCGCGGGCGATGCGGAACGCCTGGCCAGGCACCAGTTCGGGCACGATGTAGTGGTAGTTGGTGTCGAACCACTTCGTCATTTCGCAGGCCGCCGCGGGCTTGCCCGACGGAGCGCGGCCGCGGCCCATGCGGAACAGCGTGTCCAGCGAGACCGGCTCGCCGTCTTTCTGGCCGAAGCGGGCGGGCACGGCGCCCAGCAGCGTGGTCCATTCCAGGATCTGGTCGTACCAGGCGAAATCGCCCACCGGCACGAAGCGCAGGCCCGCGGCGGCCTGCAGCTTCCAGTGTGCGGCGCGCAGTTCGCGGCCCGTCTGTTCCAGTTGCTCGGCGCTTTGCTTGCCGGCCCAGTAGGCCTCGACGGCGCGCTTCAGTTCGCGGTGCGCGCCAATGCGGGGAAACCCCAAATTATGAATGATTGTCATATTGAAATCGCTCTTGCACAAGTTTTATTCAAGCAGCGCTCATTCTGCCGGGAAATCTACTTGAGACAAAATCAATCTCTACATTCATAAGATGAGAGAATCTCATAAAATATAAACTTATGACGCGCAACGGGGATCCGCGCCCCCGCCGTGCCTCCCCTGCTCCCTCACCCCCATCCGCCGGGCCGCCATGCTGGAAATCCGTCACCTCGAAACGCTCACCGCCATCCGCGAGGGTGGCAGCCTGCAGGAAGCCGCCGAACGGCTGCACCTGACGCAATCCGCGCTGTCGCACCAATTGCGCGACCTGGAAACCCGCCTGGGCACGCCCCTGCTCAATCGCCGGACCCGGCCGGCACGGCTGACCACCGCCGGATTGCGCGTGCTGGCGCTGGCCGACGAGGTGCTGCCCCGCATCCGCGCCACCGAACGCGAGCTGCAGCGGCTGGCCGCCGGGCGCACCGGCAGGCTGCACCTTGCCATCGACTGCCATTCCTGCTTTCAGTGGCTGATGCCCGCGCTGGACGCGTTCCGCGCGCAATGGCCCGACGTGGCGCTGGACCTCTCGGCCGCGTTTTCCTTCGCCCCCCTGCCCGCGCTGGTGCGCGGCGACCTGGACCTGGTCATTACCTCGGACCCCCAGCCCCTGGACGCGGTGGAGTTCCTGCCGCTGTTCAAGTACGAGCTGGTGCTGGCCGTGTCCGACTCCAACCCGCTGGCCGGCAGCAAATTCGTCATGCCGGAGCAATTGGCGGACCAGACGCTCATTACCTACCCGGTCGACCGGCAGCGGCTGGACATATTCACGGTGTTTCTCGATCCTGCCGACGTGGAACCGGCCGCCGTGCGCAAGGCGGAGCTCACCCCCATCATCGCCCAGCTCGTGGCCAGCAACCGCGGGGTGGCGGCCCTGCCCAACTGGGCGCTCACCGAGTACATGAACCAGGGCTGGCTGCGGCTGTGCCGCCTGGGGCCGCAGGGCGTATGGCGCACGCTGTATGCGGCGGTGCGCAGCGAAGACACGCAAGCCTCGTATCTGGACCAGTTCCTGACGATTACCCGCGACGTGTGCTTCAAGACGCTGAGCGGGATCAAGTCGGCCAAGCAGGCGTAGCCTGCGCCCGCGCCGGCCGGCGCAGGGTTCTCAGGCGTCGTCCTCGCCTTCGCCCAGGATGCGGCGGATGACGTCGTGGGCGAATCCCCGGCTGGCGAGAAAACGCGCCTGCCGCGCGTAGGCGTTGCGGTCTTGCGGCGCTTCGCCGAAACGCTTGCGCCAGACTTCGCGGGCGCGTTCGTACTCGGTGGCGCGCAACTGCTCTCGCAGGCCGGCGACCTGGTTTTCGTCCACGCCATGCTGGCGCAGCTCCTGCGCGATGCGCGCGGCGCCCTGGCGGGACGCGCGGCGGTGCACCAGGCTTTGCGCAAACCGCTCGGTGGAAAGCCAACCTTCTTTTTCCAGGGCATCGAGCACGGCCTCGACTTCGGCCGGGTCTTCGGCATACGGGGCGAGCTTGCGGGCGAGTTCGCCGCGCGCGTGCTCGCGCCGCGAGAGATAGCCCACGGCGCGCATTTTCAGCGTGGGCTGGCGGGCGCCGCCCGCGCGCTTCGCGGCGCCGGAACCGGGATCGCCATCGGAGCCGCCGCCGGGAACATCGGTCTTGCCGGACGACAAGCCGCCCCGATCGCCGGCGCGGCGCCGATCTTGCGCCAAGCGCCGCTCGGACGAGCGCTGCCACGCGCCGCCGTCGGCCCCGGCGCCTGGCGGAGCATCCGGGCGCGCGCCCCGGCGCGCCGTATCGGAACTGCGCGTCAGTCCCTGGGGCCTGGCCACGGTTTCGAATTCGTCGTCAAGCCGGGCGCGCAGCCGCTCGGCGGCGGAAGAAGTAGTCGGCTTGCGGATCATGGCGGAAACGAAAAGAAAACCAGCCCGGGACAGGCCGCGCGGCCGGGCAGGCCCGGCGCCGCGGGACCGCCTTCGACAGACCGGCCCTGGACGGACGGGTTCCGGACCGCCGTCAGCGGAGCAGCCGTCCCGGGGCCGGCCCGTCCGCGGCCCGGCGCTCATTCGCCGTCGTCTTCGGCCTCGCTGGGCGGGAACTCGGCGGCACGGCTCACGATACCCTGGTTTTCGCGGATGCGGTTCTCGATCTCGATGGCGAGTTCCTTGTGCTCCTTCAGGTATTCGCGCACGTTGTCCTTGCCCTGGCCGATGCGGTTGCCGTTGTAGCTGTACCAGGCGCCGGACTTGTCGATGACGTTGGCGGCCACGCCCAGGTCGATGATTTCGCCTTCGCGCGAGATGCCGGCGCCGTACATGATGTCGAATTCCGCCTGCTTGAAAGGCGGGGACACCTTGTTCTTCACGACCTTGACCCGGGTTTCGTTGCCGATGACCTCGTCGCCCTTCTTGATGGAGCCGATGCGGCGGATGTCCAGGCGCACGGAGGCGTAGAACTTCAGCGCGTTGCCGCCCGTGGTGGTTTCGGGGTTGCCGAACATGACGCCGATCTTCATGCGGATCTGGTTGATGAAGATGACCATGCAGTTCGTGCGCTTGATGGTGGCGGTGAGCTTGCGCAGCGCCTGGCTCATCAGGCGGGCCTGCAGGCCCGGCAGCGAGTCGCCCATTTCGCCTTCGATTTCGGCCTTGGGCACCAGGGCCGCCACCGAGTCGATGACGATGAGGTCGACCGAGCCCGAGCGCACCAGGGCGTCGGTGATTTCGAGGGCCTGTTCGCCGGTGTCGGGCTGCGAGATGAGCAGGTCGGTGAGGTTGACGCCGAGCTTGGCGGCGTATTGCACGTCCAGCGCGTGCTCGGCGTCGACGAAGGCGCAGGTGCCGCCCAGCTTCTGCATTTCGGCGATGACCTGCAGCGTGAGCGTGGTCTTGCCGGAGGATTCCGGGCCGTAGATCTCGATGACGCGGCCGCGCGGCAGGCCGCCCACGCCCAGCGCGATGTCCAGGCCGAGCGAACCCGTGGAAACCACCTGGATATCGTGCGAGACCTCGTTGTCGCCGTAGCGCATGATCGAGCCCTTGCCGAACTGCTTCTCGATCTGCGAAAGCGCGGCGGCGAGCGCCTTGGCTTTTTCCGATGCGGCGGCCTTGGTGGTTTTGTCGTCCATGTAGTGTCCTGTCTGTGGCTGTCAGTAGCGTATCAGTCGCGTTCAGTCGCGTAGGGGAGTGCGGAGAAAAAGCGCGGGCGCGGGTGCGCGCGGCGCAACGCAGGTGCAGATTATGGCATCGGATTGTACTGTACAAAAAACCAGTGTGCCAGGATTTTCCACGTATACCCTGAGTGGCAAGGCGCCTGCCATATGCCAGAATCCCCGGGAGATTCCGGCGTTTCGCCCCTTTTTTCTCCCATGCGTATCCTCATCGCTGAAGACGACAGCATCCTGGCCGACGGCCTGTCGCGGTCGCTGCGCCACAACGGCTATGCCGTGGACGCGGTGCGCGACGGGCTGGCGGCCGATTCGGCGCTGGCCGCGCAGGCTTTCGACCTGCTCATCCTCGACCTCGGGCTGCCCCAGCTCGCCGGGCTGGAAGTGCTGCGCCGGCTGCGCGCCCGCAATTCCGCCCTGCCCGTCCTCATCCTGACGGCCGCCGACAGCGTCGAGCAGCGGGTCAAGGGCCTGGACCTGGGAGCGGACGACTACATGGCCAAGCCATTCGCGCTGTCCGAGCTGGAAGCGCGCGTGCGCGCGCTCACCCGCCGCGGCGCGGGCGGCGGCGGCACGGTGATCAAGCATGGCCGGCTGGTGTTCGACCAGACAGGCCGGGTGGCCATGGTGGACGACCAGACGCTGGACCTCTCCGCGCGCGAAGTCAGCCTGCTCGAGATCCTCCTGACGCGCAGCGGCCGCATGGTCAGCAAGAACCAGCTCGTGGACCACCTGTGCGAATGGGGCGAGGAAGTCAGCACCAACGCCATCGAAGTCTACGTGCACCGCCTGCGCAAGAAGCTGGAGCCCAGCGGCGTGAAGATCATCACGGTGCGCGGGCTGGGATACTGTCTTGAGCGCGACCAGGGTGCCGCCTACCTCGCGAACTGAAGCGCAGCCGCCCGAAGCCCTGAACCAGGAGGCGCTGGACGTCATGCGGGCCGGCGCCAAGGGGCCCAGCTTCGCCCCGCCGCAACGCTCGCTGCTGGGCGAGATCCTCGACTGGATGCTGGCGCCGCTCTTCCTGCTGTGGCCCATGAGCGTGGCCATTACCTATGTGGTGGCGCAGAACATCGCCAACGTGCCCTACGACCGGGCGCTGGCCAACAACCTGCACGTGCTGACGCGGCAGGTGCACGCCCAGGACGGACGCGCCGTGCTGCGCATGACGGACGCGGCGCGCGACGTGCTGCGCGCGGACGAGACCGACAGCGTGTTCTGGCTGGTGCTGGGCAGCCGGGGCGAATACCTGGGCGGCGACCGCGCCCTGCCGCTGCCCGCCAGTGTCGGCCAGCCCCGTCCGGACGAGGTCCAGTACGAAGACGACACCCTGCGCGGCTTCGGCGTCCGGCTGGCTTACACGTGGGTGGACCTCAACCTGCCCCACACGCAACCCGCGCTGGTGATCGTGGCCGAGACGGTGGAGAAGCGCACCCAGCTCGCCAACGACATCATCAAGGGCGTCATCATTCCGCAGTTCGTGGTGCTGCCCATCGCGGTGCTGCTGGTGTGGTTCGGCCTGTCGCGCGGCGTGGCGCCGCTCAATGCGCTGCAGCAGCGCCTGCGGGCGCGCCGCCCCGACGACCTCTCGCCCATCGACGAGCGCGCCGCGCCCTCGGAGATCGCGCCGCTGGTCAGCGCCATGAACGAACTGCTCGACCGGCTGTCGGCCAACGTGCAGGCCCAGCGGCGCTTCGTCGCCGACGCGGCGCATCAGCTGAAGACGCCGCTGGCCGGGCTGCGCACCCAGGCGGAACTGGCCCTGCGCGACGCCAGCCCCGAGGAAATGCAGTCCAGCCTGCGCCAGCTCGTCACCGGCTCGGAACGCGCCACCCGCCTGGTCAACCAGCTCCTGCTGCTGGCGCGCGCCGAAAACCCCAGCGCCATCGGCATGACCGAAACCGACCTCAACGCGGTCGCGTCCGAACAGACTTCGCACTGGGTGCCCATGGCCCTGTCGCTCAATACCGACCTCGGCTTCGAGGGATCGGACACGCCCGTGCTCATCAACGGCAATCCGCTGCTGCTGGCCGAGCTGCTGAACAATCTGGTGGACAACGCGCTGCGCTACACGCCGCGCGGCGGCCACATCACCGTCCGGGCGGCGCTGGTGGACGGACGCGGCGTGCTGGACGTGGAAGATTCGGGCCCGGGCATCCCGCCCGAAGAACGCGAGCGCGTGTTCGACCGCTTCTACCGCGTGCTGGGCACGCAATCCGACGGCAGCGGCCTGGGACTCGCCATCGTGCGCGAGATCGCGCAGAAGCACCAGGCCAGCGTGCAGATCAGCGCGCACCCGACCTCGCACTCCGACCTGCCGGGCACGCGCATCCGCGTCACCTTCCCGCCCTACCGGCCCGCTTCCGGCGCCTGGGACGCATAGACTGCAACGCCGGGGCGCGTACGCGCCGGACCCGCCGCCCGGGCCGGCAGCCTCGCGCGGCCCTAAGGATTATCCCTAGCTTCTCCCGCTGTTATAACATTTTGTTTCAAATTTAAGATTCAGGTAAGTCTCTCGTCAGAACCTCGTCAGCCTCGTTCCCTACCTTGCCGTTAGCTCGATGTCGGTCCAGCCGGCGGAGGGTAGAGCACGGCGCACGAGCGCCGGCCATAAAACGAGGAGACATCATGAGCACAGCAACCATGACAGACCGCGGTCCATCCGCGGGTCCGCGCCCCATGACCAAGGATGAACGCCGCGTCATTTTTGCGTCGTCGCTGGGCACGGTGTTCGAGTGGTACGACTTCTACCTGTACGGCTCGCTCGCGGCCATCATCGCCCAGCACTTCTTCTCGGGCGTGAACCCCACGGCGGCCTTCATCTTCGCCCTGCTCGCCTTTGCCGCCGGCTTCGCCGTGCGCCCCTTCGGCGCACTGGTGTTCGGCCGCCTGGGCGACCTGGTCGGGCGCAAATACACGTTCCTGGTCACCATCGTCATCATGGGCCTGTCCACCTTCCTGGTGGGCGTGCTGCCCAGCTACGCCAGCATCGGCATCACCGCGCCGGCGGTGCTGATCATCCTGCGCCTGCTGCAAGGCCTGGCGCTGGGCGGCGAATACGGCGGGGCCGCCACTTACGTGGCCGAGCATGCGCCGCATGGCCGCCGCGGTTTCTATACGAGCTGGATCCAGACCACCGCGACGCTGGGCCTGTTCCTGTCGCTGCTGGTGATCCTGGGCGTGCGCTCGTTCATGGGCGAAGACGACTTCAAGGCCTGGGGCTGGCGCGTGCCGTTCCTGATCTCCGTGGTGCTGCTGGGCATCTCGGTGTGGATCCGCATGCAGCTCAACGAGTCGCCCACCTTCAAGCGCATGAAGGAAGAAGGCAAGGGCTCCAAGGCGCCCATCGCCGAGTCCTTCGGCCAGTGGCGCAACCTGAAGGTCGTGCTGCTCGCGCTGCTCGGCCTGACCGCCGGCCAGGCCGTGGTCTGGTACACCGGCCAGTTCTACGCGTTGTTCTTCCTGACGCAGACGCTGAAGATCGATGCCAACACCGCCAACATCATGATCGCGGTGGCGCTGCTGATCGGCACGCCGTTCTTCGTGATCTTCGGCGCGCTGTCCGACAAGATAGGCCGCAAGCCCATCATCATGGCGGGCTGCCTGATCGCCGCGGTGACGTACTTCCCGATTTTCCAGGGCCTGACGCACTTCGCCAACCCCGCGCTGGAAAAGGCCCAGGCCTCGGCGCCGGTCACGGTGATCGCCGATCCGGCGACCTGCTCCTTCCAGTTCAACCCGGTGGGCACGGCCTCCTTCACCAGCTCCTGCGACGTGGTCAAGTCCTTCATGGCCCGCAACTCGGTGAACTACAAGAACGAGGCCGCGCCGGCCGGCGCGATGGCCAAGGTGAAGATCGGCAATGACGAGTTCGCCTCCTTCGACGGCAAGAGCCTGCCGCCTGCCGAGTTCAAGGCCAAGGCCGCCGAGCTCGACAAGGCCCTGACGGCCGCCATCCGCAGCCACGGCTATCCGGCCAAGGCCGATCCCGCCCAGACCAACCAGGTCATGGTGGTGGTGCTGCTGACCATCCTGGTCATCTACGTGACCATGGTGTACGGCCCCATCGCCGCGATGCTCGTCGAAATGTTCCCGACCCGCATCCGCTACACCTCGATGAGCCTGCCCTATCACATCGGCAACGGCTGGTTCGGCGGCTTCCTGCCCCCGGTCGCCTTCGCCGTGGTGGCCGCCACCGGCAATATCTACGACGGCCTGTGGTATCCGATCATCATCGCGGTCATGACCCTGGTCATCGGCACGCTCTTCCTGCGCGAAACCAAGGACAACGACATCAACGCCTGACAGGCCATCCCCCGCCGGGCGGGACTGCTGCGCCCGCCCGGCCTTTCCAAAGCTCCGCGAGGAGCTTTTTTTTTGCCCTCCGGAGCATGGCGGCCGGCCCGGGGCAAGACGCAACGCCCGCCCCGTTTTTCATGACGCCGGATTCAGGACGATGTCAGACCCCCAGGGCTAGACTGGCAGCTCAGATTACGGCCTTGCGCCATATCGACCGGCTACTGATCCCCCTGCCGGACGATTGCAGGGCTGGTCCTCTGACACCGATACCGCGTTCCCCGCGAGCCTTTTATGACGCGGTATTGCGTGCTCCCGTAGCGGCCCGGCCCCAACAGCCGGGCCGTCTTTTTTTTGCCGCCCGGCCGCGGCGCAAAAAAGCCTCCCTCGGGAGGCGGCGAAGCGCGGCGCACGGCCCCGGAGCCCGGAACCGACGCCAGCGGAAAACCTCCGGCCCGTTTCAGCGGCGCATGCCCAGGCCGATCACCAGCACGCCGGCCACGATGGCCGCCACGCCGGCCCAGCCCGGAATCGCCACCGATTTCTCGGTTTCGGCCGTGGCCTTCACCGAGCCGATCTGCAGCACCGTTTCCTCGGATTTGTAGTTAAAGCCCTTGTACGCCAGCGCGGCGACGCCCAGCGCGATCAGCACGGCGCCGATCAGGGTCGAGATTTTCATTGTTGGCTCCTACTCCGTGACAGGTGCGGCGGACGTTACCCTATTCGGGCCGCGCCTGTCAGTGACAGAACGTGTCGTGTCGCGCCCGCGCGCCAGGCCGCTGCGGCCCGGCGCCGCATCGTTATAGAATCTCTCCTTTTGGCCGACGCCCATGTGGTTCAAGAATCTCAAGATCTACCGCCTTTCCTCGCCGTGGACGCTTACCGGCGAGCAGCTTGAAGACACGCTTGCCCGGCACGCCTACCAGGCCGGCAACAACCTCGAAATGCAGAGCCTGGGCTGGGTGCCGCCGCGCGAAAATGGCGGCCTGGCGCACGTGGTCGGCGGCCAGATCCTGCTTACGCTGCGCGCGGAAAAGAAGCTGCTGCCCGCCACGGTGGTGAACCAGGTCGCCAAGGCCCGCGCCCAGGAAATCGAGGAGCAGCAGGGCTACAAGCCCGGCCGCAAGCAGATGAAGGAAATCAAGGAGCGCGTCACCGACGAGCTGCTGCCGCGCGCCTTCAGCGTGTATCGCGACACCCGCGTCTGGATCGATCCGCAGAATCACTGGCTGGTCATCGACGCCGCCGCCTCGGCCAAGGCCGACGAAGTGATCGGCCTGCTGGCCAAGTGCGTGGATCCGTTCCCGCTCGAGAATCTCTACGTCGCCCAGTCTCCCGCCTCGGCCATGACCGGCTGGCTGGCCGAAGACGAAGCCCCGGCCAACTTCAGCATCGACCAGGACACCGAGCTGCGCGCCTCGGGCGAAAGCCGCGCCGCGATCCGCTACGTGAAGCACGCGCTGGATCCGGACGACGTGCGCCGCCACATCCAGTCAGGCAAGCAGTGCACCCGCCTGGCCATGACCTGGGCCGACCGCATCTCGTTCGTGCTGACCGAAGGGCTGGACATCAAGCGCGTGGCGCCGCTGGACGTGCTGAAGGAAGGCAACGACACGGTCACGCAGAACGACGACGAGAAGTTCGATTCCGACATGATGCTCATGACCGGCGAGCTGGCCAAGATGATGGCCGAGCTGGTCGAAGCCCTGGGCGGGGAAAAACGCGTCTGACGCCGCTCCCGGCCCGGACCGCCTGCCCGGCAAGGCCGCCCTGGTCGCGGGCCGCCCTTCTCGCGGGGCGGCCTTCCCGCGGGGCGGCCTTTCTCATGCCGCCTCGGCGCGGTTGCGGCCGGCGCGCTTGGCGCGGTAGAGCGCCCTGTCGGCGCGCTCGATAAGATAGGCGTAGTCGGGGTGGCCGTCGAACGACGCGACGCCGATGCTGGTCGTGACGCGCAGTTCGCCCGCTTCGGCAACGCGGAAGACGTGGCGGCGTATCTCGGCGCGGAGCTTTTCCGCCGCCACCATGGCCGCCTGCGCGTCCGTGTCCACCAGCACCACCAGGAACTCCTCGCCGCCGTAGCGGAACACGAAATCGCTGGACCGGCACGACTGATGCACCACCTCGGCGAATTGCCGCAGCACCTGGTCGCCGCCCCCATGGCCGTGCGCGTCGTTGATCGCCTTGAAATGATCGACGTCCAGCAGCAGCACCGAGAACGGACGGCGCTCGCGGGTGGCGATCATGATCTCCCGCCCCATCACCGAGGGCAGGAAGCGGCGGTTGAGCACGTGGGTGAGCGGATCGCTGCCGCTTTCCAGCTCGGCCACCAAGTCGAACAGCCCGTTGAGCAGATGCTTGATGCGGCCGACCAGCTCCTGGAATTCGCGCATGTGCGCGGGCAGCGTGTCCAGCCCCTCGCGCGCGCTGCGCATGAGCTGCGGCAGCACCGCACCGTCCAGTTGCGCCACCGCGTCCGCGATCTGGCCCAGCGCCGGCGCGCCCTCGAACAGCACGGCGCCCTTGTGCTGCAGCCACAACCCGAACTCCGAGCCGGACAACCGCGGCAGCACCTGGTCCGGCTCCCGGTAGTGCAGCCCGATCAGCACGGCCTGGCTCCATTCCAGCAGGGCCGCGCGCTGGCGTTCCCGCTCGGTCGCGATATTCTGGCCCAGCGCGAACAGGCGGTAGGCCTCGTCATTGCGGGCGCCGCGGTTGACATCGCGCATGAAGGCGCGGCTCATCTGCTCCAGGGCCAGGTCGAACAGGTTGCAGACGTATTGCGTGGCGCGCGACGCGGACGCGCCATCCAGGCCGCTGTCGCGCAGCCGCGCCGCGATCTCGTTCTTGAGGATGCGGGCGCCGGCCATGACCAGATGGATGGGTATGTGCACCCGCGCATGCACTTCGCCCACTTTCTTCTGCGTGACCAGCAGGGCTTCGATGTCGCCCTGCTCGCGCACGCACAGCAGACTCTTGAGCCAGCCCTGCATGGCGCCGTGCAGCCGGGTGGCGACGATGTCGTGGGACAGGCGCGGACCGGCCTCGGGATCGGCAAGCAAGGTGGAGTAGAACGCGCTGACGAGATCGCCGGCGCTGTCGGCCACCACCGCGGCCACCTGCCCGCGCGTGCAGGCATCCACGGACTGGTAGACGGCAACCCATGCCTGCGCCCGCGAGGCGCTTTCGTAGCAGGCCGGCGCAGACGGGCGAAAAGAAGAATCGGAGCTGGAGCAGCTGGAGGACATGGAAGCGGCGCGGTCACGGCGCGCTCCGCGTAGAGGCGCGCCGCATCCCGAAACTCTGAAGTTGGCCGATTATCCCTGAATTCGCGAAGCATGCGCCCGCCGCTGGGCCGGCGCATGCCGGCGGATACGCTTACTCCAGGCCGTGGAACGCCGAATCGTCCGGGCCGATGTGGGAGGGGTGGCGCCACGTGACGTCGCGCATCGAGTGCTGCACCAGTCCTTCCACGCCGAGCAGCACGGCGAAGATCGCCATGCGAATGGGAATGCCGTTGTCGGTCTGGCGGAAGATCGCCAGGCGCGGATCGTGGTTCAGGTCCACGCTCAGGTCGTTCGCGCCCGGCCGGCTGTCGCGCGGCAGCGGGTGCATGACGATGGTGTCGGGGCCGCAGTAGGCGTCGATGATGGCGCGGTTGATCTGGAAATCGGGCGTGTAGCCCTCGCTTTCCTCGTTGGCGAAGCGCTCTTTCTGCACGCGCGTCGCGTAGATCACGTCGGCGCCCGACAGGCCCTCGGCCAGCGAGCTCTTCTGCTCGATGATGTTGCCGTTGCGGCTGGCCTGCTCGATGATGTAGGCGGGCATTTCCAGGCCCTTGGGCGACACCAGCGTGAACTTCACGTTCTTGTAGAGCGCCAGCAGCTTGATGAGCGAATGCACGGTGCGGCCGTACTTGAGGTCGCCCACCATGGCGATGTGCGCACCGTCGAGCAGCTTGCCCAGGCGCGAGAACTCGGTGAGGATGGTGTACAGGTCCAGCAGGGCCTGGCTGGGGTGCTCGCCGGGACCGTCGCCGCCATTGACCACGGGGATGTTGGTCGCGCGCGCGAATTCCGCCACCGAGCCCTGCTCGGGATGGCGGATCACCATGGCGTCCACGTAGCCGCTCATGACGCGGCTGGTGTCATAGATGGACTCGCCCTTGGCCATGGACGAGAAGGTGAAGCCCGTGGTGTCGCAGACCGAACCACCCAGCCGGCAGAAGGCCGCGCCGAAACTCACGCGGGTGCGGGTGCTGGCCTCGAAGAACAGGTTGCCGAGCACCGCGCCTTCGAGCACGCGCGAGACTTTCTGGCGGCGGGCGATGGGCTGCATCATGTCGGCGACGCGGAACAGGTCCTCGACCGATTCGCGGGTGAACTGGTCCACCGAGAGGAGCTGCGGCTTGCCCTCGACCGAGATGCGGTCGCGCAACGGGCCTTCCTTGACGCTCTGCGTGTACTTCTCCAGCAGCACCCCGTTCTGCACGATTTCGCTCACGAAGCGCTGCACCACTTCGGGCATGGCCCGGAACTCCTGCGACCCCTCGGGCAGCAGCCAGGTATCCAGGGCCCGGCGCTTCACGCCGATGCGGGAGGCGAACACGTCGCGGGTGAGATTCAGGCGGCGCATCGCGTCGCGCAGGAAGGCTTGCTGGGAGATGGTCATGGCGGACCCCGAAAGGAGTAGTTTATATACGCACTGCGCATATTATTCCCAACGCAAGTGCAAGTCCAACACTTTTGCGTACAGGGGTTTACCCCCGATTCGTATTCCCGGCTTAGGACAGCGCGATCGCGCTCATCTGGGGGCCGTCCACCGCCGCCGCGCTGGCCGCCAGCCAGCATCCCGCGGCGAAACCGCCCGCCGAAGCCAGGAGGCACAGCATGGCCATGAGATGCGCGGGCCAGTGGCGGCGCGAGATGGCGTCTCCCGTGCGCGACATCACCAGCCCAGCCACGGCGCCGAAGACCAGGCCCATGCAGGCAGCGGCCAGGCCCGCGAGGCACATGATCACCGGCAGCAGCAGGTCGGGCGCGGCCACGTCGCCGCCCACGATGCCCAGCGAGAAGCTCACCAGCAACAGGGCCGCGCCGGCATTCAGCCAGGCCGCCATGCGCAGCCCGCTGCCCAGGAGCAGCAGCGGCGCGTCGCTCATGCGCTGCGGCCGCACGTCAGGACCCGCGGCAGACCGGCGTCGCGGTCTGGATGGAACGGCGCGCGGCTTCGATCTCGGCCGCGTCCCACCGCCCTTCGTTCAGCACGGTGACCGTCACCTTGGACGTCGCCGGGCCGTCGGCTTCGGTCGCGATCAGTTCCAGCACCTTGGCCGGCTCGCCCACCTTGTAGACCTGTATCTCGTTGGGCGCGCCTTCCTTGCCCTCGCTGTGGCGCCAGGCGTAAGCCGCCCCGTAGGGATGCTGCACGTTCTGGTGGCAGGCGCGCACGTACTCGCCCGCCCGGCGGAACGCGGCCTCGTAGTTGGTGGCCACATTGAAGGATTGTTTCAACACCGAATCGGATTCGTAGACCCCGGTGCTGGCGCAGCCGGCCAGCAGCACCGCCGCCGCCATGCCCGCCCATACAGACTTGCGCATCATTTACCCGCATCGAACATTCGAAACCCCGGCATTATGCCAGCCAGAGCAGCGGAGGAAGGAAAGCGATCCCGGCCCGCGGCGGCCCGGAACAAAAAGGCCATGCGCGGAATGCGGCCGCATTCCGCGCATGGCCTTGCAAAGACGCCTGAGCCAAAGCGCGACGCTATTTGGTCGCGGCGCCCTCGATCTTTTCACCGCCCCGCTGGATGTCCTTGCCGGCGCCGGCCACCGTGTTGCACCCCGCCGAAAGCGCGGCAATCGAAAGCAGCATGACGAGAAAGACTTTGTTCTTCATGACCATCTCCTTTCAGGGCTGGGAAACCAGGGCCAGCATAACGCAAAGCAGGGGCCCGCGTAACACCGCCGCGGCGCCTCCGTCTTTCCGGCTGTCGCGTATTTGGCGGCAATGCTTTAGCATGCGCAAATGACCAAGAAACCCGCTATGACAGCCGGCGCCGCCGCGCCCGCGCCCTGGGGCTGGGAACAGCCGCAGTGCCGCGGCCGCAACGCGCTCGCGCTGTTCGTCGACGACCTGCACCGCATCCTGGAATCGCACGCCGCCGGCCGCCTGGCCAACGCCGGCTCGCTGGACCAGGCGCAGCGCCAGGTGGACGAACTGCTGGCGCGCTACAACGGCATCGGCGCGGCGCCGGAAGCCTTCCAGGGAGCGTCCATCGAACTCCGGGAAGCCGTGGACCGCAGCGGCGCGTCGCACACCGTGCCCATTTTTTCGCCCCGGTTGAAAAAATCGCTGATGTCCATGCTGGGCCCCAAAAGCAACTGATCCGGCGCGCGCGCCAGGATCCGAATCGGGCGGCCACCAAAGGAGGAATCGCCGTATGAACACAGACAACGTCGTGGAGTTTCTGCGCCTGCTGTCGCTGGATGTGACGCTGGGCGCCGCCGCCCAGCACGCGGCCAGCCAGCCCGACGCGCCGTCCGCCCTCGCCCGTCTGGCGACGGAGCACGGCCTGCCGTGCAGCGCTTCGGACTGGTCCCTGTTCGCACGTAGCTGTCTGTCGCCCGCGGGGCGCGCCGACGAGCTGGCCGAAGCGCCCATCTGGCAATTGGTGGAAGATCCCGCGCACGGCACGGACGTCCCCGCCAGCGCCGTCACCCGCGTCATCGGCATCGTCACGCAGCCCGAAGGCGGCGCGCCCGTGGTCGGGCACGTGGTGAACGACCTGGCTCCGCGCGCGCCGCGGCCCGCCGCGCCCCTGCTGCAATCGCGCTCCTGAAGCCGGGCCTTCAGGGCCGGCCGCCCAGGTAGGCCAGCACGCCGCGCGCCGCGGCGCGGCCGCTGGCCAGGCAGGCGGTAAGCAGATAGCCGCCGGTGGGCGCCTCCCAATCCAACATTTCGCCCGCGCAGAATACGCCCGGGGCCTGGCGCAGCATCTGCCCCTCGTCCAGCGCCTCGAACCTCACGCCCCCCGCCGTGCTGATGGCCTCGTCCATGGGCCGGGGCCGCAGCAGGCGCAAGGGCAGCGCCTTGATGCGCAGCGCCAGCCGCGCCGGATCGCGGAAGTCCTCCGCCGGGACGCACTCGCGCAACAGTCCCGCCTTCACCCCCGCGATGCCGAGACGGCTCTGCAAATGGCTGGACATGGAGCGCGCGCCGCGCGGATGCGTCAACGCCGCGGTCACCCTTTCCTGGCTCCAATCGGGAGCCAGGTCCAGCCATGCGATGGCGCTGCCCCGCGCCTCGATCTCGTCGCGCAGCGCCGCGGCGCACGTATAGACCAGGCTGCCTTCCACCCCCGCTTCGGTCACGACGAATTCGCCCTGGCGGGCCGGGCCGGAACCGCAGGCCAGCGCCACGGTCTTCACCGGCTGGCCCGCATGCCGCTGGCGGAAATGCGCCGACCAGTCCGCGTCGAAGCCGCAATTGGCAGCCCGCAGCGGCGCGACGTCGATGCCCCTGTCCCGCAGCTCAGGCACCCAGGCCCCGTCCGACCCCAGGCGCGCCCAGCTTCCGCCGCCCAGCGCCAGCACTACCGCGTCGGCCTGCACGGCGCGCTCGCCCTGCGGGCCGGCGAAGCGCAGTCCGGCCGGCCCGGCGGCCGCGCGCCAGCCCAGCCAGCGATGCCTCATGTGGAACACCGCCCCGCTTGCACGCAGGCGCGCCAGCCATGCCCGCAGCAGCGGAGCCGCTTTCATTTCGCGCGGAAACACGCGGCCGGACGAACCCACGAAAGTGTCGATGCCCAGGCCGTGGGACCACGCGCGCACGTCGGCCGCGCCGAAGGCTTCGAGCCAGGGCGCGATCCGGGGCGCGCGGTTTCCGTACCGCGAGAGAAAGGGCGCGGCCGGCTCGCTGTGCGTCAGGTTCAGGCCTCCCCGCCCGGCCAGGAGAAATTTGCGCCCCGCCGACGGCATGGCGTCGTAGACCTCGACCCGCAAGCCCTGTTCCAGCAGGGTTTGCGCGGCCATCAGGCCGGCGGGGCCCGCCCCCACGACCGCCACGCGGCGGCCGGCCGGGCTCATGGATGGCCCGCCGGCGGCGGGACGACGAAAGAAGGCATGGAGCGTAGACTCGATAAGAAGAAGGCGGCCGTCCGCGGGCACGGGCCGGCGGGGCCGCATTGTCTCACAGGCCGCGCGGCGCCCCCTGGGCAATCCCTGAGCAGCGCCCACAAGTCATTGTTTCAAAACAGGGTTTTGAGTATGCGCAACGGCTGTCCCAAGGTTTGTCCACAGCGGCTGTGGGCAACCGGGTCAACGCCGGTCGGCCGCCTGCATCGGGCCCTGCCAGGGCTCGGCATCGAGCTGCAGGCGCAATTCCTGGTAAGCGCCATCCACGGCGACGGAGCCCAGCAGCCCGCCCTGCAGCGCCTGGCCCAGCGCGCGCCGGCACAGCGTTTCGGGGTCGTCGGCCAGGGACTGGAACACGCCGTCGGGCACGCGCAGGCGCAGCAGCGCGTGCGGATCGCCGTGCTCGGACGGGCGGCCGATATGGACATGGGCCGGATAGCCATGGGGGCACCAGAGCGCCACGTGGTAGCGGCCCTGCGCGCCGGTATCGGCGACGTAGCCGGGATGATCGTATTTCGCGGTACCCATGGACTCTCCTCTCAGACGGCCAGCGCGAGCCGCGGGCCGAGCCTCATGGTAGCGCAGGCGCAGCGGATCAGCGATCCCCGCCGGCCCGCCGGAAGACTCCGCCGGAGCGGCCATGAAGAGATGCCGGGGCCGGGCCCGCGGGCGTCGCGGGATCCCGGGCGCGCCAATCCGGGGCAGGCAGGAGAACAGGCCGTCCGGGGCGCCGCCGAACAGCGGGATCGAGCCCGCGCCGGCCGCGGCCAGGGCGAAGAAGCCCCCGCCATGGTCACGTTCTTCAGCAATTCGGTGACATTGCCCCGATGGGCGTCGCAGCCCGCGACGAGGCACCATAGCCCCGGCAGGACGCTTGCCGTGCCGGCCGCTGGCCATGTCCGCGATAGAGTAGCCGGCAACCCCGCCGCGCGATATCGCACGGCGTGGCGCCCCCGGAACGCCGAAGGCGCAGCGGCTATGAGGCAATGCTGGGAATGGCCGGCGATGGCCGGATGCCATTGGGGAGAATCCGGCCGACGCCGGCGATGCGCAAACCGGCGTGGTGCTTTGGGAAGAGAAGAAGGCGCCGTGGACACGGCGCCTGGAAGATGGTTGCGGGGGCAGGATTTGAACCTACGACCTTCGGGTTATGAGCCCGACGAGCTGCCAGACTGCTCCACCCCGCGTCTGATGTGTGAATCATACATCATTTTGAAATCTTGTGCATTGCACCGAACCGTTCGCGCCATGCCTGCGCCGCACGGCGGCGCAGGAAATCGCGTAGCCGGACGCCGAGGCGGACCAGCGGCGCGCCGGGCACGACGCAGACCAGTTCGGCCCGCGTCAGCGCGGTTACGGCGGCCAGGCCGCCATATGCCAGCACGTGGGATTCGCCGGCGTTCAGGCGTACGGCCCAGGCATATCCGGGATACGCGGGCGATTCGCGCGCGTGCGCGGGCTCCGAGACGTCTACGCTGCCCTCCAGGCAGACCACGCAGGCGCCCGGCCCCAGCAGGAGTTGCAGGCTGGCGCCCCGCGGGATTTCGAAAGGCCGCCCAGCGGCGGCCCGGGATATGGTCGGCATGGCCTGCTCCTTGGTTCAGGACTCCAGGCTACGCACTTGCTGTCATGCGCAACAGCCACACAATCCCGGTTTCTGTACCGTATCAGGCACTATCCGCATATCCTGTTATGGTGTACTTTCCGCCGAACTGTGTCTGGCCCCTCTTCCCCCAGGAACGCATGATCGACACATGGACCCGCAACCGCTCTACCTACGCCTGGCCAATCACTACCGTCGCGCCATCCAGAGCGGCGTACTGGCGCCCCAGCAGCGCATGCCTTCGGTGCGGGCGCTGGTGCGCACCCATCGGGTCAGCCTGTCGACGGCGCTGCAGGCCTGCCGCCAGCTCGAAGACGACGGGCTGATCGAAGCCCGGCCCCGCTCCGGTTATTTCGTGCTGCCGGCGCGCAAGCGCAGCATGCCGCCGGTGCCCGAACCCGACATCCGCCAGACGCTGGGCGCCGCCCAGTACGTGGGCATCCATGACCGCGTGTCGGATTTCGTGGCCAAGTGCGAAGCGCATCCGGTCAGCGCGAATTTCGCGCTGGCCGCGGCCACGCCCGACGCCTATCCGGCCGAGGCGCTGCGGCAGGCCATGAGCCGCGCGCTGCGCCGGGAGCCCGAAGTGCTCGTGAGCCGCGTGCCGGCCCAGGGCCACCCGGCGCTGCGCGCCGTCCTGGCGCGGCGCGCACTGGAAAACGGCATCAACGCGGTGCCGGACGACGTCATCGTCACTCACGGCTGTATCGAGGCGCTGAACCTGGCGCTGCGCGCCGTGGCCCGGCCGGGAGACACCATCGCGGTCGAGTCGCCCACCTACTTCGGCCTGCTGCAGATCCTGGAAAGCCTGGGCATGCGCGCCCTGGAAATTCCCACCAGCCCCCAGCACGGCCTGTCCATCGAGGCGCTGGACCTGGCTTTCCAGACGCACGGCAACATCCGCGCCGTGGTCACGGTGCCCAACTTCCAGAATCCGCTGGGTTGCGTCATGCCGGACGCCGAAAAGGCCCGGCTGGTGGCGCTGTGCGAGCGGCAGCAGGTGCCGCTCATCGAGGACGACACCTACGGCGCGCTGACCGACGACGATGTGCCGCTGGCGGCGGCCAAATCCTGGGACCGCACGGGCAACGTCATCTACTGCGCCTCCATGCACAAGACGCTGGCGCCCGGCATGCGGCTGGGCTGGCTGCTGGGAGGGCGCTGGAAGGCGCGCATCGCCATGCTGAAGTTCGCGCAGAGCCGGCCCAACGAGCCTCTGGCGCAGATCGCCGTGGCCGACTTCATGGGTACGCGCGCCTACGACCGGCACCTGGCTCGCCTGCGCCGGACGCTGAAGGCGCAGCGCGAACAGACCGCCGAGGCCATCGCGGCGCATTTCCCCGCCGGCACGCGCCTGAGTCTGCCGCGCGGCGGCATGCTGCTGTGGGTCGAGCTGCCTCACGGCCGCGACGGCGCCGACGTGTTCGAAGCCGCGTTGCGCCAGGGCATCCGGGTCGCGCCGGGGGCCATGTTCTCCAACGGCCCGCGCTACGACCACTTCCTGCGCATCAGCTGCGGCGAACGCCACACCCCCGAGGCCGCGCTCGCCCTGAAGACGCTCGGCCGCATCGTGGAAGGCCGGCCATGAACGCCCCGCTTGACCGGTTCATCGATGCCTACGGTCTCTGGGCCGTCTTCGGCGGCACCCTGCTCGAAGGCGAAAGCGTGGTGGTCTTCTCGGGCTTCCTGGCGCACCAGGGCCTGCTGCGCCTGCCCTATGTGATGCTGTGTGCGTTCGCCGGTTCTTTCCTGGCCGACCAGGCGCTCTTTCACCTGGGCCGCCGCTGGCGGAACCACCGCTACGTGCGGCGCGCCCGCGAAAAACCGGCTTTCGGACGCGCGCTCGCGCTGATCGACCGCTATCCGCACGGCTTCATCCTGTCGCTGCGGTTCCTGTATGGGCTGCGCACCGTGGGACCGATCGCGCTGGGAGTCTCGCGGGTGCCGGCCGGGCGCTACCTGGCGCTCAATGCGCTGGCCGCCGCGATCTGGGCCGTGTGCTTCAGCCTGCTGGGCTACGCCTTCGGACAGACCATAGAAACCCTGCTCGGCCGCCTGCACGGCGTGGAAACCAAGCTCGCCGTGGCCGCCGGGCTGGGCGGGGCGATCTGGCTCGGATACTGGCTGTTTGCGCGGCGCCGCCGCTGAGGAACCGGCGGGTCAGACCACCAGCCTGCCGCTGGCCCGCAGCACGTGGCGGCGCCGGGCATTGCGGTACCAGCGCCCCAGCAGGGGCAGAAAAGCCAGCCGGCGCAAGACCGGATGGCGCTGGTCGAAATCGTGCCAGGCCTTGAACCCGTGGCCCAGGCGATCCCAGCTTTCGCGCGCCTCCGGCGTCAGCTTGCCCGGATCGAACGACGCCAGCTTCGCCGCTTCCGACACGCGCCGCCCCGGCCCGACGCCCCTTTCCGATCGATACTGATTCCGCATAGGGGGCGCATATTAACGCGCAACGCGCGCCCCGTGGCGCTTCGCGCCCGGCGCCTTATTTGAGCGCGGCCAGCACGAGATCGCGCACGCTTTCGAAGCCCGCCACGTACTGCGGGTTTTCCGAACGGGCAAGCAGGTCGGAGTAGTTCTGCTCGAGCTGGGCCTCGATGGCCTCGCGCAGGCCCGGCGAGTTGCGGGCCACGCGCAGCATGGACGACAAGACCGCGTTAAGCGCATCGATGCGTCCGCCCTGGTGAGAAATGGTGTGCACGATAACGGCAATCTGTTCCTGGGTATCCATAAGAGCCTCCTGGCAATCTCGTCGCCGCGCATCCTAGCATGGCGCATTTCCGGGTTGGCAGGGTCCGCCGGGCGCGCTAGCATGGAATCGCCGTGCGCGGAAACGGCGCCGCCGGATTGCCGCCACCCACCGGAGAGCGTCCATGAAAACCCTCCGCAATTATGTTCCGCCCGACGCCCGCGCGCTGCAAAGCCTGCAGGCGCGCCTGGGCTACAGCGATGCGCGCATGGGCGAGCTGGCCGGCCTCGACGAGGCCACGCCCTGGCCCAGCTACACGGGCGGCCCCGAACCGCGCGCGCTGGGGCGCCAGCGCCTCTTCTATCTGGCCGCGCGGCTTTCGCTCGACGAAACCCAATGGCAGCGCGTGCTGCAGGCCATGCGCGACATCGGCGCCCGCTTCGACTATGACGACCCCGGCCAGGCCGCCGCCGACGCGCCGGCTCCCGCCCCCACGCCCGACGAAGACCGCCAGTTCGGCATCCTGCTGGTCAGCCGCAACGGCGCGTTCCACGAAATGGAGCAATTGCGCGAGTTCGCCCACTGGGCGCACGAATTCGGGGTGGACCGGCACGTGCACAGCGCCTTCTACGACAGCGACATCGACCTCTGCCGCTTCGTGCTGGCCGACGCGCCCGGGCTGGACGAAGCCAGCCGGGACCGGGTCTTCGACGCGGCCTTCAAGACCATCACGCGCTTCGAATTCGACGGCCGCATCTACCGGGGCGGCATCCCGCCGGAATCCGACGGGTAGGGGCCCTGCCCCTTGCCCGCTGCCCGCCGCGCGAGCCTCCTCGAAGGGGCGGCGCGCATTGACGCGGGCGGGCACGGCCTGTACCTTCGGCCATCGGCACGGACAGGCCCATATCGCCCATGAACGAAAGACTGGACGCCATCGACCGCAAGCTCCTGAGCCTGCTGCAGGCCAATGCCCGCGAGCCGGCGGCCATCCTGGCGCGCAAGCTGGGACTGGCGCGCAGCACGGTGGTGGCGCGCATCGCCCGGCTGGAGCGCGAGCACGTGGTGGCGGGCTATGGCGTGCGCCTGGGCCGCCGCCTCGAGGATGCGGCCGTCCGCGCGTACTGTTTCATCAGCGTGCTGCCCAAGATGCCCGCGGCGGTCATCCGGGAGCTGGAGAAGATGCCCGAGGTGGAAGAAGTGTCGTCGGTGAGCGGCCCATACGACTACCTGATCTTCCTGCGCTGCGAGACGCACGAACAGCTGGATGCGCTGCTGGACCGCATCGGCCTGATCGACGGCGTCAAGCAGACGCAGACCTCCATCGTGCTGAGCCGCAAGATCGATCGCCGCGGCGCCGTGAACGCCGCTTAGGGGGCACCGACGCGGCTTGGGATCCGGCGTTTTGCGGCGGGCCGGCAGCGTGTTGTAATTCTGCCCGTGAACGTTTCTGGATTTCCCATGATCGCCCGACTCGCCCCCGTTTTCGTCGTCTTCGCGCTGGCCGGCTGCGCCAGCATGAGCAGCGTCACCGCCGTGAACAAGGACCGTTATCAGGTCACGCACAGCTCGGGCGCGGAGTGGATGACCTGGGTCGAACTCAAGAACCAGGCCCTGAAACGCGCCGAGCAGTACTGCCAGGAAGACGGCCGCAAGCTGGTCAAGCCCGAGATCACCTCCAATCACGCCACCGGCCTCACGCCCAAGCGCGCCACCGTCACGTTCCAGTGCGAAGCGGTGCAGCCGCCCAAGCAGCCGGCATCCTGACCGCCGCGCGGTGTAGCATAGCCCTGTCCGCCCGGCGCGATGGCGCGCCGGGTTTTTCCGGCCGCGGGCCGCGCCCGGGCGCCAGCCCTCCCCTCGGGGCGGCGGCCGGCGGCGCGGCGCGGCGGGCTTTCTCTCTGTAGCCGTCCCGTATCGTGACCTCTTCCCTGCCTGTGGGCATCACCATGGGCGATGCCGCCGGCATCGGCCCCGAAATCGTCGTCAAGGCCTACGCCCAGGGCCTGCAAGCCCCGTGCGTAGTGTATGGAGACGCGGGCGCGCTGCGCCGCGCCGCCGAAACCCTGGGCGCACGGCTGGAAATCGCCGAAATCGCCAACGTGGGCCAGGCCCGCTGCCGGGCCGGCAGCCTCGAGGTGATCGCCTGCGGGCCGGCGCTGCCGGCCGACCTGCCCATGGGAAGAATCAGCGCGGCCGCGGGCCGGGGCGCCTACGACTACGTCTGCGCCGCCATCGACGACGCCGCCGCGGGGCGGATCCGGGCCATCGTGACCGCGCCGCTCAACAAGAAATCCATGCACGAGGCGGGCGTCGACTACCCCGGGCACACCGAAATCCTGGCCGACCGCACCGGCACACGCGATTTCGCGATGATGCTGGCCAACGACGAGCTGCGCGTGCTGCTGGTGACCATCCACGTGGCGCTGGCCGACGTCATGGCGCGCATCACCCCCGAGGCCGAACTGACGGCCATGCGCCTGGCCGACCGCGCCTGTCGGCAGATGGGCATCGTGCGGCCGCGCGTGGCGGTGGCGGGCCTGAATCCGCATGCGGGCGAAGGCGGCAAGTTCGGCCGCGAAGACATGGACATCATCGCCCCGGCCGTCGCGCGCGCGCGCGCAGAGGGGCTGGACGCCAGCGGCCCGTGGCCGGGCGACACGGTGTTCATGCGCGCCCGCCGCGGCGAATTCGACATCGTGGTTGCGCAGTACCACGACCAGGGCCTCATCCCGATCAAGTACCTGGGCCTGGACCACGGCGTGAACGTCACCGTCGGCCTGCCCTTCGTGCGCACCAGCGTGGACCACGGCACCGCCTTCGACATCGCGGGCAAGGGCGTGGCCGACCCGGCCTCGCTCATCGCCGCCTTCGATCTCGCGCTGGCCATGACGCCCGCCTAGAGCCGGGGGACAAGGCGGGGCGGGCCCGGAGCCGCAGCGACTACAATACGCCCCGGTTTCCGGCGCGCCGTGCCGCGGCGCGCCTTTTTATTTCGCCCTTCTCCTTTCCATGCAACGCCTCGCCCGCCTCCTGCCCGACCGCTTCACGCTCTATCTCGTCTCCACCGTCATCATCGCCAGCATCCTGCCCGCCCACGGACAGGGCGTGCGGGTGTTCAGCTGGATCACCAACGTCGCGGTGGGGCTGCTGTTCTTCCTGCACGGCGCGCGCCTGTCGCGCGAGGCCGTTATCGCGGGTCTGACGCACTGGCGGCTGCACCTGACGATTTTCTCGGCCACCTTTCTCATGTTCCCGGCGCTGGGGCTGGCGCTCAAGCCGGTGCTCGAACCGCTGGTCACGCCCGGGCTGTACCTGGGCGTCCTGTTCCTGTGCTGCCTGCCGGCGACGGTGCAATCGGCGATCGCCTTCACGTCGATGGCGCGCGGCAACGTCCCGGCGGCGGTGTGCAGCGCCTCGGCGTCGAGCCTGCTCGGCATTTTCGTCACGCCGCTGCTGGTGGGCACGGTGGTGGCCAATGCCGGCAGCGCGCCGATTTCCTTCGACGCGGTGGGCAAGATCATGCTGCAGCTGCTGCTGCCCTTCGTGCTGGGCCAGTTCATGCGCCGCTGGATCGGCGCCTGGGTGCACCGGCGCAAGGCCATGCTCAAGATCGTCGACCAGGGCTCCATCCTGCTGGTGGTGTACACGGCATTCTCGGAAGCCATCAACGAAGGCTTGTGGCACAACACGCCGATTCCCGCCCTGGCCGGCCTGGTGGCCTGCTGCATCGTGATCCTCGCCCTGGCGCTGGGACTGTCGGCACTGGCGGGCAAGGTACTGGGGTTCAACGTGGAAGACCGCATCACCCTGCTCTTCTGCGGTTCCAAGAAGAGCCTGGCCAGCGGCATACCCATGGCGCAGGTGCTGTTCGCGGGCCATGCGGTGGGCGCCATCGTGCTGCCGCTGATGCTGTTCCACCAGATCCAGCTCATGGTCTGCGGCGTGCTGGCCGGGCGCTTCGCGCAGCGCCCGGAGCACGCGCACTGACGCGGCGCGCGCGGCCCCGCCCGGGGCCGCCCGGCGGGCTCAGTACTGCGGCGCGGCGGTGAAGTTCAGGAAGCGGGTGCTGGAGCCCTGGAAGGTCAGGCGCACCGTGCCGATGGGGCCGTTGCGCTGCTTGCCGATGATGATCTCGGCGGTGCCCTTGTCCGGCGAATCGGGGTTGTACACCTCGTCGCGGTAGATGAACAGGATCACGTCGGCATCCTGCTCGATGGCGCCCGATTCGCGCAGGTCGCTCATCACGGGCCGCTTGTTGGGGCGCTGTTCCAGGCTGCGGTTGAGCTGCGAAAGCGCGATCAGAGGGCAGTTCAGTTCCTTGGCGAGACCCTTGAGCGAGCGGCTGATCTCCGACACTTCGGTGGCGCGGTTCTCGCCCGAACCGTTGCCCGACATGAGCTGCAGGTAGTCGATGATGATGAGCCCGAGCTGGCCGCACTGGCGCGCCAGGCGCCGGGCGCGAGCGCGCACTTCCATGGGGCTGAGCGCGGGCGTTTCGTCGATGTAGACCTGCGCGTCCTGCATGAGCTGCACGGCGTGCGTCACGCGCGGCCAGTCTTCGGCGATCAGCTTGCCGGTGCGCATGCGGTGCTGGTCGAGCAGGCCGACCGAACCCAGCATGCGCATGGCGAGTTGCACCGCCCCCATTTCCATGGAAAAAACCGCCACGGGCAGGCCCTGCTCGATGGCCACGTGCTCGCCGATGTTCATGGAGAACGAGGTCTTGCCCATGGAGGGACGGCCCGCCACGATGATGAGGTCGCCGCCCTGCAGGCCCGAGGTCATCTTGTCGAGGTCGGTGAAGCCCGTGGGCACGCCGGTCACGTCGGAATTGCCTTCGCGGTGGTAAAGCTCGTCGATGCGCTCCACCACCTGGGTGAGCAGGGGCTGGATCTCCTGGAAGCCGGCCGAGCCGCGCGCGCCCTCCTGGGCGATCTGGAACACCTTGGATTCGGCTTCGTCCAGCAGCTGGCGGGCTTCCTTGCCCTGCGGATTCATGGCCGCGGCGGAGATCTCGTCGGCGATGGACACCAGCTTGCGCAGCATGGCGCGCTCGCGCACGATCTCGCCATAGCGGCGGATGTTGGCGGCCGAGGGCGTGTTGTGCGCCAGCGCATTCAGGTAGGCCAGGCCGCCGGCCTCTTCGGCCTTGCCGGCGCTGACCAGCGATTCATTGACGGTAATGACGTCGGCGGGCCGCGCCAGCCCGATCAGGCGGGCGATGTGGTGCCAGATCAGGCGGTGGTCGTGCCGGTAGAAGTCTTCTTCGACCAGCACGTCGGCGATACGGTCCCAGGCGGCGTTGTCGAGCAGCAGTCCACCGAGGACCGACTGTTCCGCTTCGATCGAATGAGGAGGAACGCGCAGGTATTCGAGCTGGGGATCGGCAGGAGTGGTCATGGCTTCGTCAATAAGGGCCGCAGGATGTCCGCGAGCCGGAAAAAACCCTGGATATCGCGAGAACGCACGCGGCCCACGACGGGCCGCAGCGCCGACGCCGCGACAGCGACCAGGCGCGCCATGCGTCTGAGACGGCTGCGCAACGCCGGATCGGGATTGTGTTCGAAATAGACTTCAAGCGCCAGTTTACCCAGGGCGCGCGCGCTGTCGTCGGGCAGGGCCCGCAGGGACGCCAGCGAGGCCAGCAGCTGGAACAGGTCGTATGCCTGGGCCAGCGGCCGCGACAGCGCCGATCCGATGTTTTCCTCGAAATCGATGCGCCACAGCTCGCCGTCGCGCAGGGTGACGTTGCGGATCTGCGCGCCGCCGTGCCACAGCCCGCGCAGGTGGAAGGCGGCGAGGTCGGCGGCCGCCGCGCGGGCCAGGGCCTCGCGCTCGGCCTCCTCGCCGTTGCGGATGAGATCGGCCAGGTCGTCGCCCACGAATTCGAGCACCAGCAGGTTGCGCTGCTGCCACCACACTTCCGGGACGCGGCAGCCGGCCTCCAGCAGCCGGGCCAGCCGCTCGGCCTCGTGCGCCAGGCCGTTGCGCAGCAGCACGCCCGGGCGCGGGAATTCGCCCAGCGCGAGCTTGCAGCCCACGCCCAGCGCCAGCGCGCGCAGGTAGCGCAGCACATAGCCCGCGCCGCGCGCCAGGCTGGGGCGGCGGCGTTTGACGATGCACCGCACGCCGTCGATCTTCACATCCCGCACCGAAGGCTCACGCGCGGAATCCTGCTGGTCGAGCCAGGCTCGCAATCCTGGCGGCGCGTTGCGATGTGCGGGCGGGGTCAAGAAGTTCCTCTGTGTGCGTAACGGCGTTTGAAAGAAATCCGCAAAGACTATTACCGTCCCGCGAAAAACGCAAAGCGCGCGCCCGGGCGATCCGCCGGGCAAAGAAAAAAAGCCGGCGCGAGGCCGGCTTCTTCAGCGTGAAGCGCCGATCAGGCCAGGTCGCCTTCGACCACGACGGTGATGTCGGAAACGACGTCAGCGTGCAGGGCGACTTGGACCGGGTACTCGCCGATGGCCTTGAGGTGGCCGGCCGGCAGGCGGACCTGGGCCTTCTCGACGGTTTCGAAACCGGCCTTGCGCAGGGCTTCGGCGATGTCGGCATTGGTGACCGAGCCGAACAGGCGGCCGTCCACGCCTGCCTTCTGGACGATCTTGACCTGCTGGCCGTTCAGGCGCTCGCCCACCGCTTGGGCGGCGGCCAGCTTCTCGGCCTGGATCTTTTCCAGTTCGGCGCGGCGGGCTTCGAATTCCTTCAGGGCGGCGTCGGTCGCGCGACGGGCCTTTTTCTGGGGAATCAGGAAGTTGCGGGCATAGCCATCGCGCACGCGCACGACTTCGCCCAGGTTGCCCAGGTTGACGACTTTTTCGAGCAGAATAACTTGCATTTCAGTGCCCCGGATCAGTTGTGGTTATCGGTGTAAGGCAACAGGGCCAGGAAGCGCGCGCGCTTGATGGCGGTGTCCAGCTGGCGCTGGTAGATAGCCTTGGTGCCGGTCAGGCGAGCCGGGATGATCTTGCCGTTTTCTTGCACGAAGTCGCGCAGGGTGTCCAGATCCTTGTAGTCGATCTCTTCGACGCCGGCGGCGGTGAAGCGGCAGAACTTGCGGCGCTTGAAGAGCGGGTTCTGCTGCGTGAATTTGCGTTTTTCCTTGCGTTTTCCGAAGAAAGCCATGATATGTGCCTCTTTGTTTGAGAGGAGCCGTTCTACCCTTTGCAGGGGCCAGACTCCGTAACCTATCCGTTTTCAGAAGGCGCCTTCGCGCCCGTGCCTGTTCCGTTCATGCCACCAGCGGGTCGCCGCCTGCGCTGCCTCCGGTCTTGCGCACCCGCTGCATGTGCAGCTTGAGCTTGACCGAGTCCTTGCGGACGGGAGCCAGAAAGCCTTCGACCTGCAGCTCGGTGCCCAGCGCCGTGTTGGCCAGCATCCGCGCCAAATCGCCCAGGGCCACTGCGCCTATGGTCAGCTCGACGCGGCGCGGCAGGCCCGCCTCGACGATTTCCGACTCATGCGCCAGCACCATTTCGAGGGCCGGCAGGCCGGCCGGCGTATGGCGCAAAGGCTCGCATTCGAGGACGCGGGCGCTGAGCTCCAGCTTGTTCATCGTGCCTGGCGCCGGAGACGTGACGGAACGGGCTCTTGCGAGCGCTTACTCGGCGGCCTGGGCCGTGGCGGCTTCCGCCGAAGCCTTGCGGGCTTCTTCACGCTCGACCGACTTCATCATGATCGAGGGAGCGGTGGGCGCCTTCTTGGTCTTGATGACCAGGTGGCGCAGCACGGCGTCGTTGTAGCGGAACGAATGCTCGAGCTCATCGAGGGTGGCCTGGCCGCACTCGATGTTCATGCACACGTAGTGCGCCTTGACGAGCTTCTGGATCGGGTAGGCCAGTTGACGGCGGCCCCAGTCTTCCAGGCGGTGCACCGAGCCGCCCTGGCCGGTGACGAGCGCCTGGTAACGCTCGACCATGGCGGGCACTTGCTCGCTCTGGTCGGGGTGAACGATAAACACTACTTCGTAGTGACGCATGCGTAAAACTCCTTGTGGATGTCTTGCAGGCCGCACGCGCCGCCCGGACATCCGGACCCGACATGCGCCGCAAGGGGCAGCCCGTCGCTCGAAAAAGGCGGCCCGATTCCGTAGATGGATGGGCGCAATTCTCGGGCGATCGAGCAAGAAAGCTCTCGATTATCGCCGAACGCGCGCTTGGGCGCAAGTCGCCGCCCTCCCCGATGAAATGGGGACGTGGCGCCTGGCTCCCGGAGCCAGGCCGCGCGGGGATGCGCCCTGCCCCGCCTAGCCTTCGACGACGGCGTAGGCCGAGTGGTTGTGGATGGACTCGAAATTCTCGGCCTCGACGCGGTAGCGCGCCACGCCGGGATGCGCGTTCAGGCGGGCCGCGACGTCGCGCACCAGGTCTTCGACGAACTTGGGGTTGTCGTAGGCGCGCTCGGTGACGAACTTCTCGTCGGGCCGCTTGAGCAGGCCCCAGAGCTCGCAGGAGCCCTCGTCCTCGATGAGGCGGATGAGGCTGTCCATGCCGACCTCGTCGCCCAGCACCGCCGACACCGTGACGTGCGAGCGCTGGTTGTGCGCGCCGTACTCGGAAATGGCCTTGGAACACGGGCAGAGGCTGGTGACGGGCACCTGCACCACCATTTCGAACTCCACGTGCCCGGCCTGGGCGCGGGCGATCCATTGCACTTCGTAGTCCATCAGGCTCTGCACGCCGGAAATCGGCGCGGACTTGTTGATGAAGTACGGGAAGGCGGCGGTGATGTCGCCGCGCTCGGCGTGCAGCAGCGGCAGCATGTCGGCGGCCATGGCGCGGAACAGCGCCGGCGTCATGGGCGTACTGCGGTATTTTTCGAGCAGCGCCACGAAACGCGACATGTGGGTGCCCTTTTCTTCGGGGGGCAGCGCCACGGTGAGGGTCCAGTTGGCCACCGTGGCCTGCGCCGCGCCATCGGCGGCCTCGACCAGCATGGGGTGGCGCACGCCACGGATGCCCACGCGCTGGATCGGGATGTGCCGCGTGTCCGCCGAGCTCTGGACGTCGGGCATCACGATGGCGGGATCGATCGGAGAATTCATTTCGGCTTACCTGTCTCGGCGCGGCGGCGGGAGGATGCGCCCCGCGCCAGCCCAGTTGACACAATATGGAAGGGCGTCATTATCGCCCATCCTGCTTTTTCCGCCCGGGAAAACCCTTTCATCCGTAGGCCAGCCCGGGAGAACAGAGCGTTTCACGGACGTTGCCAATGCGTGCCAATGCCGCCCGGCCCCGCCGGCATCAGCCCAGCAGCGCGCCGTAGCGGGCGCGTATGGACTTCTCGATGCCGGCCGCGTCCAGGCCCAGCCCCGCCAGCAGCGCCGACTGCTCGCCGTGGTCGATGAACTCGTCCGGATAGCCCAGTTGCAGCACGGGAACCTGCACGCCGGCCGCGCTCAGGACTTCGAGCACGGCGCTGCCCGCCCCGCCCATGATGGCGGCGTCTTCCAGGGTGACCAGGGCGTCGTGGCGGCCGGCAAGGTCCAGGATGAGTTCGCGGTCGATGGGCTTGACGAAACGCATGTCGGCCACCGTGGCGCCCAGCGCCTCGGCGGCCTGCAGGGCGGGCTGCAGCAGCGTGCCGAAGGCCAGCACGGCGATTTTCGCGCCTTCGCGGCGCACCACTCCCCGGCCCAGCGGCGCCGTCTCCAGGCCGTCCGACTCCGGCGCGCCGCGGCCCGCGCCGCGCGGATAGCGCACCGATGCCGGGCCGGGATGCTCGTAACAGGTGGAAAGCAGCAGGCGGGTTTCGTTCTCGTCGGAAGGCGTGGCCACCACCATGTTGGGCACGCAGCGCAGGAAGGCGATGTCGTAGTTGCCCGCGTGCGTGGCGCCGTCGGCGCCCACGATGCCGGCGCGGTCCAGGGCGAAGGTCACGTCGAGGTTCTGCAGCGCCACGTCGTGAATGAACTGGTCGTAGCCGCGCTGCAGGAAGGTGGAATAGATGGCCACCACCGGCTTCTGCGCCTCGCAGGCCAGCCCGGCGGCGAAGGTGACGGCGTGCTGCTCGGCGATGCCCACGTCGAAGTAGCGCATCGGAAACCGCTGCTCGAACTCGACCAGGCCGCTGCCCTCGCGCATGGCGGGCGTGATGGCCACCAGGCGCGGGTCTTTCTCGGCCATGTCGCACACCCACTTGCCGAAGACCTGCGTGAAGGTGCGCTTGCCCGGCACCTTGGCCTGCTGGATGCCCACGGCGGGATCGAACTTGCCCGGGCCGTGATAGAGCACGGGGTCGGCCTCGGCCAGCTTGTAGCCCTGCCCCTTGCGCGTCACCACGTGCAGAAACTGCAGCCCTTGCAGGGCCTTGAGGTTCTGCAGCGTGGGCACCAGCGCGTCGAGATCGTGGCCGTCGATGGGACCCACGTAGTTGAAGCCGAATTCCTCGAACAGCGTGGCCGGCGTGACCATGCCCTTGGCGTGCTCCTCGAAGCGGCGGGCCAGCTCCAGCACGGGCGGCACGTGCTGCAGCACGGCGCGGCCCACGTTCTTGGCGGCCGCGTAAAAGCGCCCGGACATGAGCCGCGCGAGATAGCGGTTGAGCGCGCCCACCGGCGGCGAGATCGACATGTCGTTGTCGTTCAGGATCACCAGCAGGTTGATGCCCGGCGTGACGCCCGCGTTGTTCATGGCCTCGAACGCCATGCCGGCCGACATGGCGCCGTCGCCGATGACGGCAATGTGCTGGCGCTGCACGCCGGCATTGCGCGAGGCCACGGCCATGCCCAGCGCCGCCGAGATCGAGGTGGACGAATGCGCCGTGCCGAAGGCGTCGTACTCGGACTCGCTGCGCTTGGGAAAGCCCGAGATGCCGCCCTGCTGGCGCAGCCGGGCCATGCCGGCGCGGCGGCCGGTGAGGATCTTGTGCGGATAGGACTGGTGGCCCACGTCCCAGACCAGCCGGTCGTGCGGCGTGTCGAAAACGTGGTGCAGCGCCAGCGTGAGCTCCACCGTACCCAGGTTGGACGACAGATGCCCGCCGGTCCTGGACACGGACTCCAGCACGAAGCCGCGCAGCTCGTCGGCGAGTTTCTTCAGCTCGCGACGGTCCAGTCCCTTGAGGTCGGCCGGGGATTGAATGCGGTCCAGTAGGTCTGTCGTCATGCTAACTATGGTTTTCGTTGGCCCGTCGCCGCCGCGGCGGCCGGGCGGGTCGCGGTTCAGCGGTCCCGCAGAACAATGAAATCGGCAAGCTGCGCGAGCCTCGAGCCGGCCTCGCCCAGCGGCTCCAGCGCGGCCAGCGCCGCGCCACGCAGCTCCTGGGCGAAGGCGCGCGCCTCGTCCAGGCCCAGCAGGGAAACATAGGTGGGCTTGTTGCCGGCGGCATCCTTGCCGGGCGTCTTGCCCAGGCTGGCGCTGTCGGCCGTGACGTCGAGAATATCGTCCACCACCTGGAACGCCAGCCCGATGGCCTGCGCGTAGGCGTCCAGCGCCTGGCGCGCCGCCGAGCTCGCGCCCGCCACGATGCCGCCCAGCGCCACGCTGCAGGCCAGCATGGCGCCGGTCTTCATGCTGTGCATGGTCTGCAGCTCGTCGCGCGACAGGCTGCGGCCCACGCTGCAGAGGTCGATGGCCTGGCCGCCCGCCATGCCCAGGCTGCCCGAGGCGCGGGCCAGCGCCTGCGTGGCCTGGACGATGAGCGCCGGCGCGATCGGCATGGACGCCAGCCATTCGAACGCGAGGGGCTGCAGGGCGTCGCCCGCCAGCATGGCGGTAGCTTCGTCGAACTGCACATGCACCGTGGGACGGCCGCGCCGCAGCACGTCGTCGTCCATGCACGGCAAGTCGTCGTGCACCAGCGAATAGGCGTGTATCAGTTCCACCGCCGCGGCGGCGCGGTCCAGCGAGGCCTCGATGGCCAGCACGCTGCCGCTGACGGGGCAGGCCTGCCCCGCGGCGTACACCAGCGCGGCCCGCACGCGCTTGCCGGGACCGAGCACGGCATAGCGCATGGCCTCGTGCAGGCGGACGGGAGGCGCGTCGGCGGCCGGCATGAGCTCGTCCAGCACGTCTTCGACGTGCCGGGCGCGCGCGTGCAGCCACTCGGGGAAAGCGAGTTGAATTTGCTTCATCCGGTTGTTATTCGTCATCCAGCGCCGACGGGTCGAGCGGGCGCAGCAAATCGCCTTCCAGCACCTTCACCTGCTGCTCGGCCTGCGCCAGGCGCTCCTGGCAGATACGGGTCAGCTCCACGCCGCGCCGGTAGGCGGCCAGCGACTGCTCCAGCGGCAGCGAGCCGTCTTCCATGGCCGCCACCAGCGCTTCGAGCTCGGCCAGCGCCGTTTCGAAATCCTGGGGCAAGGGGCGGTCGCCGTGCTGCGTGTCGGCTTGCGGGGATTGGGCCAAGCGGATCTCCAGGAGCTAGAGGGTGGATCAATCCGTGAATTGTACGAGATCGGCAACCCGGCCCGCGATGCGCCTTGCGCATTATGCGCGGCGGGCATCCAGGCGGGCCACGGCCTCGCGCAGCGACCGCGCCACGCGCGAACGCAGCTCGGCCTCGGGCAACAGGCTCTCGGGGCCGCCGCAGCTCATCACGAACACGCCCTCTCCCGTCAGGGACACGAACGGGACGGCTGCCGCATTGATGCCCGGCTGCCACTGGCCGATGGCGAAGCAGCAGCCCTGGGCGGCCAGCTCGGCGCGGGCGCGCTCCATGGCCTGCGGGGCGGGCGCGCCCTGCGGCGCGCGCGCCAGAACGGCGTCGCACGCGTGCCGGGGCAGGCTGGCGAGATAGGCCAGCCCCATGGCGCTGTCCAGGCTGGCGCGATACCCCACCGGCAGCCGCAGGTACAGCGCCGAGGAGCCGTGGACCGCTTCCACGTAGGTCATGGCGTCGCCGTCGAAGGCCCCCAGCGCCACCGCGGCCCCGGTGGCCGCGGCCAGTTCGTTCATGGACGATTTCGCCAGCTCGCGCACCTCCAGGCCCGCCAGCAGGCCATAACCCAGCGCCAGCACGCCGTAGCCCGGCGAATATTTGCCCGTGTCGCCGTGATAGCGCAGATAACCCAGCTCCGTAAGCGTGTAGGTAATGCGGCTGATGGTGGGCTTGGGCAGGCCGGTAAGACGGGCCAGGTCCAGATTGCCCAGCGCGCCCGCGCCATGCCGGAAGCAGCGCAGCACGTCCAGCCCGCGCGCGAGCGCCGTAATGAAATCGGGCGACTGCGCGGGCGGCTGCGTGGCGGGCCCCGTCTTGCGCTTGCGGCGCGCGGGCTGGCTGGGCTCGGGCTGCTGGTCGGGCTTGAGCGCCGGAAGGCGGCCGGGCTTGCCGGCAGAAAAAGATTGCATTTCGGCTCGCTTCGTTTTTATATTTTATTCCGAATAACAAAATTAAATTCCATACATCGGAATTTAAACCAGGCTCGGCCAGGCTGGCAAGCCGGGAAAAAGGCAGCCGGCCCGGAAAACCCACCCACTCCACGCGATTCCAAGGGGAAAACATGATTCGCACCGGACTCAAACTGCTCGCCACCCTGATGCTCAGCGCTGCCGCGCTCGGCGCCCAGGCCGACACCTACCCGTCGCGCCCCATCAAGGTGGTTTCGCCCTTTCCCGCCGGGGGCGCCACCGACGTGCTGACCCGCCTGCTGGCCGAGCGCATGGCCAAGAGCCTGGGCCAGGCCATGATCGTGGAAAACAAGGCCGGCGCGGGCACGTCCATCGGCGCGTCCTTCGTGTCGCGCGAGAAGCCCGACGGCTACACCATTCTCATGGCCACCAACTCCACCCTGGTCACCAACCGCTACCTGTACAAGGAACTGCCCTACGACCCGGACGGCTTCGCGCCCATCGGCATGGTGGGCATCGGCCCGCTGGTGCTGCTGTCCAGCCCCAAGCGGCCCTTCAACAGCACGCAGGAGCTGGTGGCGTATGCCAGGCAGCATCCGGGCAAGCTGACGTTCGCCACCTTCGGGCCCGGCACCTCGTCCCACCTGGCGGGCGAGCTCTTCAAGAAGCAGGCCGGCATCGACATCCTGCACGTGCCGTTCAAGGGCGCCACGCAGGCCCTGCCCGCCCTTATCAGCGGAGACGTGGACCTGTTCTTCGACATGGTGGCCACCGGCATGCCCCAGGCCGACGCGGGCAAGGTCAAGGTGTTCGGCATCACCAGCCCCACGCGGCTGCCCAGCGAGCCCAAGGTGGCGACGCTGGCCGAACAAGGCTACCCCGCTTTCGACATGACGGCCTGGTTCAGCTTCGTGGCGCCCCAGGGCACGCCCGCCTCCGTGCTGGCCAGGTTGCAGGGCGCCCTGGCCGACACGCTGCGCGACCCGGAGGTGGCCAAACGCATGCTCGACATGGGCATCGCCCCCAAGTCCGGTACGGCCGCGGAGCTGGAACAGCAGATCCGGAACGAAAAGCCGGTGGTGGAACAGCTTGTGAGGCAGGCTCATATCGTCCTGCAATAGACCGGCCGCCCTGGTGACAAAACGTAGGCCGCCGCAGGCCGAACGCGGCGGCCTGCGGCGGCCGGTGATCGGGGTTAACCAGTATTAACGCCTCGATACAGCGTCCCCGCGCTCCCCGCTGATAAGGTGAAGACATGGCAGAACGCCCCAGGACGGGCGTTTTGCGCCACACGCGAGGAGCCATGCCGCAGGACACTGACCGCTACGACCGACTCGACGCCGCCCGCTGGCTGGCGGCCCTGGCCGTGGTGCTGCTGCACAGCGCCGCCCTCATCGTGAGCGAGCCGGCCGCCTACGGGCAAGGCGCATGGCTGGCCGCCAATCTCTATGACTCGGCCGCGCGCTGGTGCGTACCGGTATTCGTGATGGTCAGCGGCGCCCTGCTGCTGGATCCGGCCAGGCCGCTGGATCCTCGCCGCTTCTACGCCCGCCGGGTGGCCCGCATCTGCGCCCCGCTGGTCTTCTGGTCCCTTTTCTATCTGGGCTGGCGCACGGCGCTGGACTGGTGGGACGACGGCGTCATCGACATCTCGTTCTGGCCCCGCAAGGTGGCGCAGGGCGAACCGTACTACCACCTCTGGTACCTGTACATGATCGTGGGGCTGTACCTGTTCGCCCCGCTGGTGCGGGCGCTCTATGCCCGCAGCGCGCCCCCGGCGCGCGCGCTGTGGGTGGTGGGCATCCTGGGCCTCGCCATCCTGGACGCCCTCTACCGGCAGGCCCTGCACGCGCCGGCGGGATTTTTCCTGACCTGGTTCCTGCCCTATCTGGGCTACTTCGTGGCGGGGCGTCTGATTTTCGATGGAGAGATGCGCATTCCGCGCCCCGGGCTGGTGCTGGCGCTGTCGGTGGCGGCCACCGCGCTGGGCGTGCACCTGCTGTCGAGCGCCCGGGGCCTCAATACGTACTTCTATGATTATTTCAGCGTCACCGTGCCGTTCATGTCGCTGGCGGCATTCCAATGCATCGTGTCCTCGCCCCGCCTGCCGCGGCTGCCGGCGCTCGCGCCCCTGACCTTCGGCGTCTATCTCATCCACCCCTTGTTTCTCGACGTGGCGAAGCGGGCCGGCGCCATGCAGGGCAAGCCGGGCGGCGCGTGGACCGTGCCCCTGGTGGCGGCGGCCGTGTTCGCGCTGTCCGCGCTCATTAGCTGGCTGCTGCGCCGGCATCCTGCGACGCGCCGGCTGGTGTAGCAAGCACGGCCGCGCAACGCGTTTTTTCCGGCGCGTTTGCGCCAGCGCAATCCGCCGTCCGGCCGGTGACGCATGAGCGGGACAGGCCGCGGGCGCGGGTTGCAGGGTTGGGGTACAATCCCAGCCTTGTTTGATCGGCCAGACCGATTTTTCTTCGCGCCAGAACGGAACCGCCCGGCAGAAAGCATGCCGGCAGCTCAGCCGTCCTGGCTTTTTTATCCGAGCGGAGGGAATCATGACCGACATTGGTCGGATGGCACACGTCGTGCCAGCTCGCACCCAGCTCCCCGTCAGCGCCTATTTTGACGAAGCCCTCTTTGCCCGCGAGCAAGAACTCATTTTCAAGCAATCCTCGCTATACGTCGGCCACCAGAAGCTGGTGCCCGAAATCGGGGATTGGCGTACCTTGGTCCAGGAAAACGGAGGGCGTGTGCTGGTTCGCAACCAGCAAGGCGTCGAACTCATCTCAAATGTCTGCCGCCACCGCCAGGCGCTCATGCTCGGCGGCGAAACCGGCAACGTGGGCGGCAACTGCAACACGCACGGCACGCTGAAGGCCACCGGCGGCAACATCGTATGCCCGCTGCACCGCTGGACGTACAACGCCCAGGGCGAGCTGCTGGGCGCGCCCCAATTCGAAAGCACGCCCTGCATGAACCTGCAGCGCTACCGCCTGCGCGATTGCCACGGCCTGCTGTTCGAGGGCCCGCGCGACCCGGCGGCCGACATGGCGCCGCTGTTCTCGCGGCCGGAATTCGATTTCGGCGATTACGTGCTCGATCACGTGGAGGTGCACCAGTGCAACTACAACTGGAAGACCTTCATCGAGGTCTACCTCGAGGACTACCATGTGGGGCCCTTCCATCCGGGCCTGGGGCGCTTCGTCACCTGCGACGACCTGAGCTGGGAGTTCAACGATTGGTACAGCCTGCAGCGCGTGGGCGTGCACAACGCGCTGGCCCAGCCCGGATCGGACGTGTACAAGCAGTGGCATGACCGCCTGCTGGCCTTCCGCGAAGGCGAGACGCCGGACTTCGGCGCAGTGTGGGTCACGTACTTCCCCACCCACATGATCGAGCTGTATCCGCACGTCCTGGTGCTGTCCACGCTGTATCCGAAGAGCCCCCAGGAAACCGTGAACGTGGTGGAGTTCTACTACCCCGAGGAAATCGTGGCCTTCGAGCGCGAGTTCGTCGAGGCGCAGCGCGCCGCCTACATGGAAACGGCCATCGAGGACGACGAGATCGCCGAGCGCATGGATGCCGGCCGCAAGGCCCTGATGCAGCGCGGCGTAAACGAAACCGGCCCGTACCAGTCGCCCATGGAAGACGGCATGCAGCACTTTCACGAGTGGTACCGCCGCATCATGGGGGACGTATAGCCCGCCCGTCGTCCCGGCGCCCCGGACAGCCCCCCCCCGTCGGGGCCCATGCGAAACCCGCCCCCTGCTCGCGCAGGCTGGCGGGTTTCTTTTTTGCGGCGCGGCGGCCGCGATCAGCGCCCGGCTGCTTCGGCGACGGCGCGCTCGCCGATGGCCAGGCCGACCGTCATCCCGACGCCGCTGTGCATCACCGCCACCGTGGTGCGCTCGTCGGCCCGCAACACCGAGAAAGGCGCGGGGCCGTGCGCCCCGTACACGCCCTGCCAGCGCTCCACCACGCGCAGACGGGCGCCCAGGGTCTGCGAGGCCAGGTCGAGCAGCGCGTCGTCCACCGCTTCGTCGTTGAACGGCAGCGCGTCCTGCCCGTAATGGTGCGAGTCCCCGATGATGAGTTCGCCGTAGGGCGTGGGGCTGATAAGCAGGTGGATGCCGTTCTCGAGCAGCATGGGCGTGCGGGCCTGGATCACCTCGCGCAGCGCGCGCGCCGAGGACAGGTCGGAAAACGCGCCGTAGTGCACGCAGGACAGGCCCGTGAGCAGCGGCCGGTCCAACGCCACCGGGCGCGTTTCGAACGCCGCGCGCAGCATCTGCAGCCGGGCCACTTCCAGGCTCAGCGGCGCGAAAAGCCCGGGCAGCACGGTCAGGTAATCGTGGCCGGGGCACACGAACACGTGCGAGCCCTGGAACTCCCCGGCGCTGGTTTCCACCCGGCCCTGCGCCGCCGCGCGCGCCAGCGTGCCGGTGACGAACCGCACGCCCAGCGACTCGGCCAGGTAGCGCGTGATGGCCGGCAGCGCCTCGCGGGAATAGATCTGCAGGTCGTCCTGGCCGCGCAGGGCCGCGCAATGGTGCGCGAGCCGGCCGTCATACAGCCCCCCCAGCTCGCGGGCAGACAGCAGCTCGGCGCGGTAGCCTTCCTGCCGCAGGCGCGTTTCGGCGAACTCCGCCAGCACGTCGGCCTCCTCCGCGCAGCGCGCCAGCACCAGACTGCCGTTGGCGCGCACGTGGAACCCCGCGTCTTTGGCGAGTTCCAGCCACAGCTCGCGGGTCTGCTGCGCATGCGAAAGCATGAGGCCCGGCGCCTGGCCCGTCACGATCACCTGGCCGAAATTGCGGATCGTGGCGCCATGCGCCTGCCGGCTGCGCTCGATCACGGCAACCGAAAGGCCACGGCGCGCCGCCGCCCAGGCGTGCGCGATGCCCAGCATGCCTGCGCCCACCACGATTACGTCAAAAGTCTTCATTTCGCACTTCATCGATACGCACGGAAAATCCCGGCCGCCGGGGGCGGCCGGGGCGGACATCACTTCTTCTTCGGCTCGGACTTGCCGTCGTAGCGGCGCGTCCATTCGGCGATGATGCGGTCGCGGTTGGCGGCGGCCCAGGCGAAATCGTTGTCGATCATGCGCTTCTCCAGGTCGGCTGGCAGGTTCGGGTTGGCCGTGGCCACCGAGGGAATCGCCAGCACCGCGAAGTTGGTCTTGTAGAGCTCGTTGGCTGCGCGGCTGGCGGAAAAGTCGGCCAGCTTGCGCGCCGCGTCGAGATGCCTGGTGCCCTTGACGATGGCGGTCGCCTCCACTTCCCAGCCCAGGCCCTCGGACGGGAACACGGCTTCCACCGGCGCGCCGTCGGCCTTGAGTTTGGCGGCGCGGTAATCGAACGAGACGCCGATCGGGAACTCCCCGGCCGCCGCCATGTTGCAGGGCTTGGAGCCCGAATGCGTGTAGGCGCCGATGTTCTTGTGCAGCGCGTCCATGTAGGCCCAGCCCTTGTCCTCGCCGAACAGCTGCAGCCAGGCGCTGACGTCCAGGAAGCCGGTGCCCGACGATGCCGGATTCGGCATCACGATCTTGCCCGCGTACACCGGCTTGGCCAGGTCTTCCCAGGAAGCGGGCCTGGGCAGCTTCTGCTTTTCCGCCTCGACCGTGTTGAAGCAGATGGCCGCGGCGAAAGCGTCCATGCCGACCCAGGCCGGCTCGGCCTTGGCGTCGCGCATCTTGGGCGAAATCTGCTCCAGCCCCTTGGGCGCGTAAGGCAGCAGCATGCCCTCCTTTTCCATCAGGCCGAGCGAGGTGCCCGCCAGCCCCCAGATCACGTCGGCCTTGGGGTTGTTCTTTTCCGCCAGCAGCTTGGCGGTGATGATGCCGGTGGAGTCGCGCACCCACTGGATCTTGATGTCGGGATGGGCCTTCTCGAACGCGGCCTGGTAGGCCTTGATCTGGTCCGCCTCCAGGGCGGTGTAGACCGTCAGTGTGGTGGCGGCGGCAGCGGTGTTCGTCAGGCCGGCCAGCGCGGCGGCCAGGGCAAGCAGCTTGTAGCGTTTCATGGATGAAAACTCCGTGGGTGAGCGGAAAACGGGACGCAGGAAACCGCCGGAACCGGCGGCGCGGGTTCCAGGAGATCGTGCGGAAACGGGTTGAGGGCTATCTTTCGATAGGCGATGCGGAAATCAGGGGCGCTTGCCCGCCGCGAGGCGTGCCTGCACGTCGGCAAGGGCAGCCGGCAGATCGGCCACCGTGTCGATCAGGTAATGCGGCCCCGCCGGAGACAGTTCGCGGCGCGCGCGCTCGCGGGCCTGCTGGCGGCCCGCCTCGTCCAGCTTCAGGTACTCGTCGAGCGCCAGCCCGGCGGCGTTGCCCGACAGCAGCAGGCCCACGGTCCACATGCCGGCGCGCCGCCCTTCCTCGATGCCGGGCGCGGTGTCGTCGACCTTGACGCAGCCGGCCACGTCCGAGATGCCCAGCTCGACGACATTCTTCAAGGCCATGGCCGGGGCCGGACGGGCGCGCGGCACGTCGTCGCTGGCGACGATGCAGTCCGGCTCCAGCCCTTCGGCCGCGGCGCGCTCGACCACACGGCGCATCACGCTGGACGGGTAGCCGGAGCACGAGCCTATCTTCAGGCCCTGCCGGCGCAGCGCGCGCAGCAGCTCCGCCGCGCCGGGAATGGCCGCCGAATACTGGGCCACTTTCTCGAGCTGCATGGGCAGAAAGCGCTCGTAGATGGCGGTCACGTCGTCGTCCGTGGGCAGGCGGCCGAAGCGGGCCTCGTACTGGTTCGCGATGGCGGGCTCGTCGCACAGGGCGCGGATGTGGTCCCACTTGCCCACGCCCATGGGGCCGCGGGCCTGTTCGAGACTCACCTCCATGCCGAACTGGGCGAAAGCGTCCACGAACACGCGGGTGGGCGCGAAAGAGCCGAAATCGACCAGGGTGCCGGCCCAGTCGAAAATCACCGCCTCCAGCTCGGCGGGCAATGGGGTAGCAGTCATGGATATCATCCTTGCGTAAAGAGTTCAGGCGGCCGGACGGCGCCACGCCTGCGTGCGCGCCACCAGGGCCCGGCTGGCCAGGTGCAGCAGCAGCGCCGCCGCCGCGGAGCTGGCCATGATTACGGTGCACATGGCGGCCGCGGGTCCGATGAAGCCCGCGTCGTCCATGTTGAGCACCGCCACGGCCGCCAGCACGGTGGGTGGGCTGTACAGGAACACCACGGCCGACACGGTGGTCATGGCGGAAACGAACAGATAGCGTGCGACATCCAGCGCCGCGGGCAGGCACATGGGCAGCGTGACGCGGAAGAACGTGACGAGCCGCGGCACCTTGAGCGAGGCCGAGGCCGCCTCGAACTCCGGATCCAGCGCATTGAGCGCGGTCGTGGCCGTGAGGTGGGCGCTGGTGTAGAAATGCACCACCGTGCAGAGCACCAGCAGCGGCATGGTGCCGTACAGCGCGTTGAGCGGATTGGACGGGCTGTTGAAGAAAAAGATATAACCCAGCCCCAGCACCAGGCCCGGCACCGCCATGGGCATCAGCGCCAGCATGCCGGCCAGCCCGCGCAACCCGCGCGCCGCCACGCCGCGCGCCGGCACTTTCTCCATCATCCATGCGCCCAGGAAAACGGTCAGCGTGCCCAGGGCGGCGGTCCAGCCCGCGAGCCGCAGGCTGTTGCGCCATGCCAGCCATCCGCCGCCGTCCATGTTGTCGAAATCGTACGAGCGCAGCGACAGGGACAGGTTGTAGGGCCACATCCTGATGAAAGACGCCCACACGGCCACGCCGATGATGAGCAGGAGGAAGGCGGCCACCAGGCCGGACAGGCCGAGAAAGGCGGCGTCGCGGCCGCGGTTGGGACCGGCGGCGTAGGGCTGGGCGCGGCCGGTGAGCTGTGCGCCCTGGCGCGCCCGCAGCCGGCGGTCGAGCGCGAAGGTCAGGACCGCGGGCAGCAGCAGCAAAATGCCGATGGCCGCGCCCTTGGGAAAGTCCTGCTGTCCCACGACTGCCTTGTAGGCTTCCATGGCCAGCACGTTGTAGTCGCCGCCCACGACCTTGGGAACGCCGAAGTCCGTCACGGTCAGGGTGAACACCACGCAGCACGCGGAGAACACGGCGTAGCGGGTGCCCGGCAGCGTCACCGTGGCGAACGTGCGCAGCGGCCCCGCCCCCATGGCGCGCGCCGCGTCGTAGAGGCGTCCGTCGGCCAGCGCCAGGCCGGTGAGCAGGATCATCAGCGCATGCGGGAAGGTGTAGAACGCCTCGCCCGCCACGATGCCCCAGAACCCATAGATGGTGGCGCCGCCCGTCAGGCTTTTCAGCAGGCCCTGGTTGCCCAGCAGGTACACGAGCGCAATACCGGGCAGCAGCGATGGCGCGAGCAACGGCAGCAGCGCCGCCGTGCGCAGCGCCGATTTGCCGGGCAGGCGGGTGCGGGTCAGGCCATACGCGAAGGCATAGGCCGCGGGCACCACCAGCAGCGTCGTCACCCCGCCCACGGCGAAACTGCGCCCCACCATGGCGAGGAAGCCGTCGCCGGCGACGATGCCCGCCAGCACCGACAGTCCGGCCCAGCCGGCATCGTTCGTCACCGACTTCAGCAGTATGGCCGCCAGCGGCAGTCCCAGGAACACGGCCAGTCCCAGCGCCAGCCCGCCCAGGCCCAGCCCAAGGCCGAGCCGGCCGGCCCAGGCGGGCAGCGCCCGGCGGCCCAGGGCCGGCCTGGCGGCGCCCTGCGCCGCGTCGCCGCGCATGGCTTCGCGCTCGCGCAGGGCGGCGTCGTCAAGCGTAGGCGCGTATCGCATGGCGCGGCAACTCCACCCAGCAGCGGCTGGCGGCGTGAGGGCCCAGCAGGGCGTCTCCGGTTTCGGGGGATACGATGGAATGCACGGTCGCGCCGGGCACTCCCTCCAGGCGCAGCGCGAGACGGTAGCCGCGGCCCAGGAACACGCCGTCCAGCACGTCGGCCAGCATCGCGTTGACCCGGTCGCCGGCCGGCGCCGCGCTGACGCGCACGGCTTCCGGACGCACGAACAGCTTGCCCGTGCCGGTCTGCAGCGCGGCGTCCACCGCCAGCTCGTGGCGGCCGACGCGGGCGCGATGGCTGTCGATGCGCTCGAACGGCAGCCAGTTGGCCTCGCCCACGAAATCGGCAATGAAGGCCGACCCCGGCTGCCGGTAGAGTTCGCGCGGCGTGCCGAATTGCTCGATGACGCCGCCGTTCATGACGGCGATGCGGTCGGCCATGACCATGGCCTCTTCCTGGTCGTGCGTCACCATGAGCGTGGTGATGGAAAGGCGCTTCTGGAGCGCGCGCAGCTCGATGCGCAGGTGTTCGCGCACCCGCGCGTCCAGCGCCGACATGGGCTCGTCCAGCAGCAGGAGCGAAGGCGAGGGGGCCAGCGCCCGCGCCAGGGCCACCCGCTGCTGCTGGCCGCCGGAGATCTGGCCCGGATACTTATCCGCCGAGCCGGCCAGCCCCACCAGGGTCAGCATCTCCTCGACGCGCGCCTGCACGTGGCGGCGGTGCGCGCGTTTGCCGCTCAGGCCATAGGCCACGTTCTGCGCCAGCGTGAGGTTGGGAAACAGCGCGTAGGACTGGAACAGGATGCCGTAGTCGCGCTCCTGGGGCGGCGCATGCGAAATGTCGCGCCCGCACAGTACGATGGCGCCGGCGTCCTGCCGCTCCAGCCCCGCGATGGCGCGCAGCAGCGTGGTCTTGCCGCAGCCCGACGGCCCCAGCAGGCAGACCAGTTCGCCCGCCCGGATGTCCAGCGAAATGTCGGCCAGCGCGGTATGGCTGCCGTAGCGCTTGACCAGGTTGCGCACGGACAGAAAACCATCCGAGGGCTGCCGGGATTTGTCGCCGCCGGCGGCCTGCCGGGCGGAATACCTGTTGTCGCGTTGGAGCATTTCGCCTCCCGCTTTGGAACAGGTGCAGTATGTGTGCGCCGTATTGAGCGTTTATGACACTACGCGCAAATGCAGTAATAAAAACATCAAGATTCTTTGGTGTACTGGCGGTCCTGCCCACCGCGTCCATCGCCGCCACCCCGTGCTCGTCGCCGAACTCAAGTCATTCTATGCCGTCGCCCGCTGCGGCACCGTCACCAAGGCGGCCGCCCAGCTCGGCGTGAGCCAGCCCACCGTCACCGGCCAGCTTCGCCAGCTGGAGTCGCGCTACGGCGTGGAGCTCTTTCACCGCCAGGGACGCGGCATGCGGCTGTCGGACGCGGGGCAGCGGCTGATGCCCATGGTGGAAAAGCTGGTGCAGCAGGAAACCGAGATCGATTTCCGGCTGCGCGACGCGAGCGAGCTGCGCGAGGGCAGCCTGCGGGTGGGGGCCACCGGCCCCTACTACATCATGGACACCGTGCGGCGCTATAACCAGCGCTATCCGGGCATCGAGCTCACGGTGGCGATCGGAAATTCGCAGGGCATGCTGCAGGCGCTGCACGACTACCGCATCGAGATCGCCACCTCGTCCTTCTTCGTGGACGACCGGCATCTGTACCGGAAGACGATCGCGGCCGACCCGATCCGCATCGTGACACACCGCGACCATCCGCTGGCGCGCCGTGGCCGGGCCTCCCTGGCCGAGCTGTCGGACCACGCCCTGCTACTGCGCGAGCCGGGTTCCATGACCCGACAGCTCACCGAAGAAGCACTGGCCTCGGCCGGCGTGCGGGTGCGCCGGACGCTGGAGATCGGCAGCCGCGAATCCATCCGGCAGGCCATTTTGTGCCAGCTGGGCGTCAGCCTCATTCCCTCGCGGGAGATCCCCACCCACCCCGAGCTGGCCACGCTGGACATCGCGGACGCGGACATCGTGATGCACGAATACCTGTATTGCCTGCGCGAGCGCCAGCCGGCGCAACTGATCGCGCGGTTCCTGGAGATGGCGCCGGCCGCCGGCTGACCGCCGCGGCGCGGTCACGGCCCGCCCTCTTCCCCTTGCGGCCAATCAGGAGACAACCATGGCCTTGACCCTGAACGACATCGAAAACCTGTTCCTGGAGCGCGGACACCGCTCCTATCATGGCGAATCCGTGAGCCACCTCCGCCACGCGCTGCAGACGGCCTGGCTGGCGGAAAAGAACGGCGCCGGGCCCCATCTCATCACCGCTTGCCTGCTGCACGACCTGGGCCATCTCATTGCCGACCATCCCGACACGCCCACGCTGCGCGGCATCGACGACAAGCACCAGTATTTCGTGCTGCCCTTCCTGCGCGGGCTGTTCGGACCGGCGGTGCTGGACCCCATCCGCCTGCACGTGGAGGCCAAGCGCTATCTTTGCTACGTGGAGCCCCACTATGAAGCGTCGCTCTCGGCGGATTCGCGGCGCAGCCTGGCGCTGCAGGGGGGCAGTTTCGATGCGGGCCAGGCGGTGGATTTCGCGAGCATGCCGGGCGCGCCGGACGCGATACGGCTGAGGCGCTGGGACGACATGGCCAAGGTGCCGGGGCTGGCCACGCCGCCCCTGGATCATTTCCTGGAAATCGCCGAAAGCGTCTCGGGGCGCGTCAAACTCGCCGCCGTGTGGTAGGCGGCGCGCCGGCCCGTCAGGCTCCCTTGGCCACCGGACGCGACGGATCGCTGCACCATTCGCTCCAGGATCCGGGGTAGAGCCGCGATCCGCCCAGGCCGGCGATTTCCATGGACAGCAGGTTGTGGCAGGCGGTGATGCCGGAGCCGCACTGGTGCACGATGGCGGCCGGGTCGCGGCCGTCCAGCAGCGCCAGGAACTCGGCACGCAGGGTCTCGGCCGGCTTGAAGCGGCCGTCCTGCCGGAGATTCTCGCCATTGGGGCGGTTGAGCGCGCCCGGGATGTGACCGGCCACCGGGTCCATGGGCTCGACCTCGCCGCGGTAGCGGTTGGCCGCGCGGGCGTCGATCACGGTAAAGGATGGGCGGGAAATGTTGGCCAGCACCGCGTCGGCATCGACCGTGTCCGCCAGCGACGGGCCGGGCTCCGCCGGCTTGCCCGGCTCGACGGCCGGGGCCGGCTCGGCGCTGACGGGCAGGCCCGCGGCCTGCCAGGCCTGCCAGCCGCCGTCCAGCACGGCCACGCGCTCGTGGCCCATCCAGCGCAGCATCCACCACAGGTGGGCGGCATACATGCCGCCGCTGGCGTCATAGGCGGCCACCAGGGTCCGCGGGGTTACGCCGTGGGCGGCCATGAGTGCGGCGAACTCGCCGCGCGCGGGCAGCGGATGGCGGCCGTTCCGGCCGGTGCGCGGCGCCGCGAGCTCGGTTTCGTGGTCGAGGTAGCGCGCGCCGGGGATGTGCCCCGCCTCGTAGGCCCGGCGGCCCGCCGCGTGATCGGCCAGGTCGTGGCGCACGTCGAACACCAGCACGTCGGGGCCGCCAAGGCGGGCGGCCAGGTCGGCGGCGGTAATCAGCGTCATCGTCATTCGGTGTGCTCCTTTGCGGATGGAAATCGCGGCAGCCCCCCGGCTCAGGCCGGCTTGGCGCGGGACTCGCGCATGGTGCGCCAGACCGACAGCAGGCCGGCGGAAATGATCAGGGCCACGCCGGCCCAGGCCAGGCCGTCCAGGCGGTCGCCCCAGAAGCCCATGCCGATCAGGGCCGCGAAAATAATGGTGGAATACTGCAGCGCGGCCGTCAGCAGGGCCGAACCCAGGCCGAAGGCGCGGGTCATGGCGAGCTGGCCGAAGAGGCCGGCCACGCCCACGCCCAGCAGCGAACCGTATCCCGTCCAGTCGGACGTGCCCCAGCCCTCGAAGCCCAGGCCGACGCCGCTGGACACGCAGACGGCCACGGAGAAAAACAGCACGGTGCGCCATTCGGGTTCGCCGATACGGCCGAGCTGGCGGATCTGCATCATGGCGATGGCGGACATGGCCCCCGCCCCCAGGCCGAGCAGGGCGGCCAGCCACTGGTCGCCGTTGATGCTGGGCCGCAGCACCGCGATCACCCCCAGGAACCCCATGGCCACCGCGGCGATGCGCACCGGATCGCGCTGCGAGCCGCCCCAGCCGAGCATCCAGCAGGCGATGAAGAGCGGCGCGGTGTAGTTCAGGCTGGTGGCGGTGGCCAGCGGCAGGTGCGACAGCGCGAAGAACCCCAGCCACATGGACGTGACGCCCGACACGTTGCGCCAGATGTGCAGCCTCCAGCTCGTGGGCACGATGGACTGGCGCGCCGCCCGCGCCCAGATCAGCAGCAGCACCACCGAGGGCAGCCCCCGGAACAGCACGACCTGGGGAAGCGAGGCGCCGTGCTCGGTGCCCAGCTTCACGAACGAGCCCATGATGGCGAACATGGCGGACGCCAGCAACATCCAGAGAGCCTGCATGGGATCTACGCTAGGGAGAAATGGGGGAAGGGAAATCAGGGAAAGCGATACTATACTCTGCTCGCGCAGGGCGGCGCCGGCTGGCGGCAGGGGAACCGCGCAGCCGCCCTCCGGTCTCTAGCATCAGGCCCGGCCGCAGGCTCCGCGGGGCCGGGCCCGCCGGGACGAATCAGCTCGCAAAGGAACACAACTACATGAAACGCATCTTTCTCTTCATCATCACCAACCTCGCGGTCGTGCTGGTGCTGTCGGCCACGCTGCGCATCCTGGGGGTGGATCGCTACCTCACCGCGAACGGCCTGAACCTCCAGGCGCTGCTGGTGTTCTCGGCCGTGGTGGGCTTCACCGGCGCCATCATCTCGCTGCTCGTCAGCAAGCCCATGGCCAAATGGAGCACCGGCGCGCAGGTCATCGACCCGAACGCGCCGCGCAACCAGCGCGAGGCCTGGCTGCTGGACACCGTGCACCAGCTGGCCGACAGGGCCGGCATCGGCCGCCCCGAGGTCGCCATCTACGAGGGCGCGCCCAACGCCTTCGCCACCGGCGCCTTCAAGAACGATGCGCTGGTGGCCGTGTCCACCGGGCTGCTCGAAAGCATGACCGAGGAAGAAGTGGCGGCCGTGCTGGGGCACGAAGTGGCGCACGTGGCCAATGGCGACATGGTCACCCTCACCCTCATCCAGGGCGTGGTCAACACCTTCGTGGTGTTCCTGGCCCGCGTGGTCGGCTACTTCTTCGACCGCGCCATCTTCAAGAACGAGCGCGGCGTGGGCCCCGGCTACTACGTCACCGTGCTGGTCTGTGAAATCATCTTCGGCATCCTGGCGTCCATCATCGTGGCGTGGTTCTCGCGCCAGCGCGAGTACCGCGCCGACGCCGGCTCGGCCCACCTGATGGGCGCGCGCGAGCCCATGATGCGCGCGCTGGCCCGCCTGGGGGGCCTGGAGCCGGGCGACCTGCCCAAGTCTTTCGAGGCTTCCGGCATCACCGGCCGGGGCGGCATCGCCGCGCTGTTCGCCTCGCACCCGCCCATCCCCGCACGCATCGCCGCGCTGCAGCACACCCGCATCGCCTGACGCGGCGCGCCGCGGGCAATGCAGAACGCCCCGCAAGGGGCGTTCTGCATTGAAGGAGTCGAGGCGGCCGCGGCCGCCTCAGCACTCCACGATGTTCACCGCCAGCCCGCCGCGGGCGGTTTCCTTGTACTTGGTTTTCATGTCGGCCCCGGTTTCGCGCATGGTCTTGATGACGGAATCGAGCGACACGTAGTGCTGGCCGTCGCCGCGCAGCGCCATGCGCGCGGCGTTCACCGCCTTGATCGAGGCCATGGCGTTGCGCTCGATACAGGGGATCTGCACCAGCCCGCCCACCGGGTCGCAGGTCAGGCCGAGGTTGTGCTCCATGCCGATCTCCGCCGCGTTCTCGACCTGCTCCACGCTGGCGCCGAGCACGGCCGCCAGCCCGCCGGCGGCCATGGAACAGGCCACGCCCACCTCGCCCTGGCAGCCAACCTCCGCGCCGGAGATCGAAGCGTTGTACTTGTACAGCAGGCCGATGGCCGCGGCCGTCAGCAGGAACTCCCTCACGCCCGCCAAGCTGGCGCCCGGCACGAAACGGTCGTAGTAGTGCAGCACGGCGGGGATGATGCCCGCCGCCCCGTTGGTGGGCGCCGTGACCACCCTGCCTCCGGCCGCGTTCTCTTCATTGACGGCGATGGCGTAGAGGTTCACCCAGTCCATGACCGACAGCGGATCCGACAGCGTGCGCTCGGCCCGCTGGGTCAGGTTGCGGTACAGCTCCGGAGCGCGGCGGCGCACCCGCAACGGCCCGGGCAGCTCGCCGTCGGCCTCGGGGTGGCCGATGCCGCAGCCGCGCGCCACGCAGTCCTGCATGACCCGCCAGATCCGGTCCAGGCCCTCGTTCACCTCCGCTTCGGTGCGCCAGGTCAGTTCGTTGCGCAGCATGAGCCGGGCCACGGACAGGCCGCTCTCGCGGCACATGGCGAGCAGCTCGCGGCCCGTGCGAAACGGATAGGGCAACTGGTCGTGCGCCGCGATGACCTGGGCATTGGCCGCGCCCGCCGTGACCACGAAGCCGCCGCCCACCGACAGGTAGCGCGATTCGCGCAGCGGCGCGCCGTCCGCATCGAAGGCGTGGAATTTCATGCCGTTGGGATGCTCGGCCAGCGCCTCGCGGCGGTAGAACAGCAGATGTTCCTTTTCCACGAAAGGCACCGGGTGGCGGCCCAGCAGCGGCAACTGCCGGCTGGCCCGCACCGAGGCCAGCATGCCGGCGATGGCGGAAGGATCGACGGTGTCGGGCGCCTCGCCCATCAGGCCGAGCAGCACGCCCTTGTCGGTGCCATGGCCCTTGCCGGTGGCGCCCAGCGAGCCGTACAGCTCGGCGCGCACGGAGGCCACGCGCGGCATCAGGCCGTCGCGCTCCAGGCCCTGGGCGAACAGCAGGGCCGCCCGCATCGGCCCCACGGTATGGGAACTGGACGGACCGATGCCTATTTTGAACAGATCGAATACGGATACAGCCACTTGGCGCTCCAGGAACAAGGCCAATTTACACCCGTCCGAGCAGCGGACGGCAGACGCGGCAATGATACGCGCAACGCCGGCCGGGCCGCGACGGGGCGGCCCGGGCCGGCGTATGCTTGCCGGAGGCGGTCCGCCGGGACCGGTTTCCCAGCCCCGCTCAAGCATGCGATCATTACAGAATTATTTCTTGTCATAAAAAGAACGGAAAAGCCACCGGATGTCTGGACTCATCACCCTGCTGGATTTCGCCGGCTACGTCGCCCTCCTGCTCTGGGGCGTGCATATGGTGCAGACCGGCGTACAGCGGGCCTTCGGCGCCGCCCTGGGCGCCGCGCTGGGCCGCGCCCTGGGCACGCGCCTGCGGGCCTTCGCCGCCGGCCTCGGCATCACCGCCGCGCTGCAGAGCAGCACCGCCACCGGCCTCATGATCACCGGCTTCGCCGCGGGCGGCGTGGTGGGCCTGGTGCCCGCCCTGGCCGCCATGCTGGGCGCCAACGTGGGCACGACCCTCATCGTGCAGCTCCTGTCCTTCGATCTGACGGCCCTGGCGCCCATCCTCATCCTGGTGGGCGTGTGGATGTTCCGCCGCTACCCGCCGGGCCGCACGCGCGACCTGGGCCGGGTATTCATCGGGCTGGGCCTGCTGCTGCTGTCGCTGCACCAGCTCGTGGGCCTCTTCGAACCGTTCCAGAACGCCCCCATGCTGGCCATGATGCTGGACGCCCTGGCGACCCAGCCGGTGGCGGCGGTGCTGCTCTCGGCGGCGTTCACCTGGGCCGCGCATTCGAGCGTGGCCGTGGTGGTGCTGGTGATGTCGCTGGCCTCGCACCACATGGTGGCGCCGCACGTGGCCTTCGCGCTGGTGCTGGGCGCCAACCTGGGAACCGCCATAAACCCCATGATCGAAGGCGTCACGGGCGACGACCCGGCCGCCCGCCGGCTGCCGCTGGGCAACCTGCTGACCCGCATCGTCGGCGTGCTGGCCGGCCTGCTCGTGCTGCCCTGGCTGCAGCCCATGATGAGCGAGCTGACCAGCGAGCCGGCGCGGGCCGTGGCCAATTTCCACACGCTGTTCAACGCCCTCATCGCACTGGTGTTCCTGCCGCTGCTCACGCCCTACGCGGCCTTGCTGACGCGCTGGCTGCCCAAGCGCGCCGATCCCAACGACCCGTCGCGTCCGCAGTACCTGGACGAATGGGCGCACGACGTGCCGGCGGTGGCGCTGGGCAACGCCGCGCGCGAGGCCCTGCGCATGGCCGACATGCTGCAGACGCTGCTGCTCTATGCGCGCGCCGGTTTCAAGCGCGACAACCGGCACCGCATGGTGCAGGCCCGCCAGCTCGACGCGGCGCTGGACAAGCTGGAAAACGCCATCACGACCTACCTGGCCACCCTGGACCAGGAAAACATGACCCGCGAAGACCAGCAGCGCCTGGACGACATCCTGGCCTTTGCGAGCAACATCGGCCATGCCGGCGACATCGCGCACCATGGTCTGCTCAGCCATATCGCCAAGCTGCGCAAGCAGGGCTGGGTGCTCTCGCCCGAACAGCGCGCCAGCCTGGACGAGACGCTGGGCGAGCTCATCGCCAACCAGCGCCAGGCCGCCGCCCTCTTCGTGAACGACGACCTGCGCCAGGCGCGCGCGCTGGCCGGCGAGAAGTCGCGCTTCCGGGCCATCGAGAGCCAGGCGGCCGAAGCGCACCTGCAAAAGATCAAGTCCGGGCAGGTGGACGCGGCCGAGGTCGGCGCGCTGTACCTGGACATCCTGCGCGACATGAAGGGCATCAATTCGCACCTCGTGGGGGCATCGGCCTACCCCCTGCTCGCCCGCCACGGCGAACTGCTGCCGAGCCGCCTGCGCGAAGCGGACAACTGATCGCCGGCGCGGCGCCGGCCCTCCCGGCTACAGGTAGCGCTTGAACCAGGCCAGCATCCGGCTCCAGCCGTCCTCGGCCGCCTCGCGCCGGTAGCTGGCGCGGTAGTCGGCCAGGAAGGCGTGGTCGGCCTCGGGATACACGATGATCTCCGACTGCCGGGCGGCCTCGTTGCCCTGCGCGAGCTTGCGCTTCATGGTTTCGACGTCGGCCAGCGGAATGCTCGCGTCCTTGCCGCCGTACAGGCCCAGGACCGGGCCGTGCAGCTCGTCGACCACGTCCAGCGCGAAACGCTTGATGAGCGGCCCGTGGCCGACGGCCAGCTTGCCATACCAGGCCACGCCCGCCTTCACGGCCGGATTGTGGGCGGCGTACATCCAGGTGATGCGGCCGCCCCAACAGAAGCCCGTGACGCCCACGCGCCGCGCGTCTCCGCCGTGCCCGGCCGCCCAGGCCACGCAGGCGTCGAGATCCGAAAACACCTGTTCGTCCGGCACCTTGCTGACCAGTTCGGCGATGAGCCTGGGAATGTCGGTATAGGCCGAGGCATTGCCCTGGCGCTCGTACAGGTTGGCCGACACGGCCAGGTAGCCCGCCTTGGCCACGCGCCGGCACAGATCCTTGATGTGCTCGTGCACGCCGAAGATTTCCTGCACCACCAGCACGATGGGCAGTTCGCTCTGCCCCTGCGGCGCGGCATAGTAGGCCGAAATGGCGCCGTCGGCGACGGGGAGCGCGAAGTCTCCGTGCGCCAGCCCTTCGGCATCCGTGTGTATGGCAGTGGGCGCGACCTGGCCCGCGGCGGCGGAAAAACTCATGGCGTACTCCTGTAGGAATGACACTGGCGCCGGCCGCCCGCGCATGCCGCCTTGGCGGCCGCGCGGGCGGTGCGGCGAAACGCCCGGGACGCTTTCCGAACCGCCGCCGGTTCAGTGCATGTGCACGTGGCCGGCCGGCTCGTCCGCATGCACGGCCTCGCCGTGGGCGTGGCCATGGTGCATCAGCGTGGTGACGCTGTAGATCAGCGCCACGCCCACGCCCACGAGCAGCAGTTGCGGAATGGCGTCCGCGAGGGATATGCGTTCGTGCATCTGCGGGATCAGGTCGGCCACCGAGATGTACAGGAAGCTGCTGGCGGCAACCACCAGCACGTACGGCACCCATCCCTGCGCCTGCTGCAGCACGAAGACTCCTATTATGCCTCCCACGGCTGAACACAGGCTGGAGAAGAGGATGAGCGAGAAAGCGCGCCGGCGCGCCAGCCCGGCGTTGATGAGCACCACGAAGTCGCCCAGCTTGTGCGGCACTTCGTGGACGATGATGGACGCCGCCGTCAGCACGCCCAGCACGGGATCGGTCAGGAAAGCCGCCGCGACCAGCACGCCGTCGCACAGGTTGTGCAGCGAACTGCCGATGAGGATGAGCACGCCGCCGCGCCCCGCTTCGTGGCGGTCGTGGCCCTTGTGGTGATGGTGCCCGTCGCCTTCATGGTGATGGCTGTGGCGCAGCAGCGCGATCTTCTCCAGCACGAAAAAGCCGATGAGCGACGCCAGCATCAGTCCGAAGAAGACGTGCGCGTCGGCGGCGTCGGACTCGAAAGCCTCGGGCAGCAGGTGCAGCAGGGCCACCGACAGCAGCACGCCGACGGACAGGCTCACCATGTGGTGCAGATACCTGGCGAACACCTTGTAGGCCAGCCAGTGGGCGACGAGCACGGCGATGAGGCCGCCGGCGACGGTGGCAAGTAGGACCCAGATGAGGAGCATGGAGAAAAGCCCGGAAAAAAGGCGCAGGAGGCGGAAAGCGCAACATTATATTGTTGCAGCCCCCAAAAGCGGAAATGGCCGGGCGCCGGGGCCGTTCCTCCGCCCCGGAGGAACGGCCCCGGCGCCCGCTCAGTGGGCCTGCTCCCAGTTCTTGCCGGCTCCCACCTCGGCCACCAGCGGCACCCGCAGCGTGGCCACGCCGCACATGAGGCGCGGCAGGGCTTCGCGCACCAGGGTCAGCTCTTCGTCGGGCGTCTCCAGCACGAGTTCGTCGTGCACCTGCATGATCATGCGCGTCTGCAGCCGCTCGGCCTCGATCCAGTCCTGCACGGCCACCATGGCCATCTTGATGAGATCGGCCGCGGTTCCCTGCATGGGCGCATTGATGGCCGCGCGCTCGGCTGCCTGGCGGCGGGGGCCGGAAGCGCCGCGGATCTCCGGCAATTGCAGCCGGCGGCCGAACACGGTTTCCACGTAGCCCTGTTCGCGGGCCAGGCGCCGGGTATTTTCCATGTACATGGCCACGCCCGGATAGCGGGCGAAGTAGCGGTCGATGTACTGCTGCGCCGCATCGCGGGTGATGCCCAGGTTCGACGCCAGCCCGAACACGCCCATGCCGTAGATCAGGCCGAAGTTGATGGCCTTGGCGGCGCGGCGCTGCTCGGCGGTCACCTGGGCCAGCGGAATGCCGAACACCTCCGAGGCGGTGGCGCGGTGGATGTCTTCGCCGGCCGCGAAGGCCCGCTGCAGGTTCTGGTCGTCGGAAACATGCGCCATGATGCGCAGCTCGATCTGCGAATAGTCGGCCGACAGCAGCAGTCCGCGCTCGGCGATGAAAGCCTCGCGCACGCGCCTGCCGGCCTCGGTGCGCACGGGAATGTTCTGCAGGTTCGGGTCGGACGAGGCGAGCCGCCCGGTGATGACGGCCGCCTGCGAATAATGCGTGTGCACCCTGCCCGTGGCCGGGTTGATCATGCGCGGCAGCTTGTCGGTGTAGGTGGACTTGAGCTTGGACAGCCCGCGGTAGTCGAGCAGCACCTGCGGCAGGGGGTAGTCCTGCGCCAGCTTGCTCAACACCTCTTCGTCGGTGGACGGCGCGCCGCCGGCGGTCTTGCGCACCACCGGCAACTGCATGCGGCCGAACAGGATCTCGCCCAGTTGCTTGGGCGAATTCAGGTTGAAGGGCTGCCCGGCGAGTTCGTAGGCCTTCTGCTCGAGCTGCAGCATTTCCTGGCCCAGCTTGTGGCTCTGGCGCGCCAGCTCTTCGGCGTCCACCTTGACGCCGTTGCGCTCCATCGTGGTCAGCACCGCGGAAACCTGCATCTCCAGCCGGTAGATGCGGTCCAGACCGGCATCGGCCGCCACCTGCGGGCGCAGCGCCTGGTGCAGCTGGAGCGTGAAATCGGCGTCCTCGGCCGCATAGTGCCCGGCTTTTTCCACCGCCACTTCGTCAAAGCCGATCTGCTTGGCGCCCTTGCCGCACAGGTCTTCGTACGACACGCCGCCGCGGCCCAGGTGCCGCAGCGCGAGATCGTTCAGGCCCACGCCCCGGTGCGACTCCAGCACGTAGGCCTGGAGCATGGTGTCTTCGGCGATGCCAGCCAGGGCGATGCCTTCGTTGGCCAGCACGTGGGTATCGTATTTGGCATGGTGCAGCAGCTTGGGCCGGAAGGCGTCTTCCAGCCATGGACGCAACCGCTCAAGCGCCTCGGCCTTGGGCAGCTGCTGCGGGGCATCGGGGCCGCGGTGCGCCAGGGGCACGTAGCAGGCCACGCCGGGCGCCACCGACATGGACAGGCCGACCAGGCGCGCCTGCATCTCGTCGAGCGAAGTGGTTTCGGTGTCCAGCGCCACCAGCGGCGTGTCGCGGACCAGCGCCATCCAGTCGTCCAGGGCCTGCCAGTCGGTGATGATGCGGTAGTCCAGTTCGGCCGGGGCCGCCGGCGCCGTGGCCGCCACACGCCCGTCGCCCGCGGGAATGCGCTCGGGGTCGCCCGTGAGATCGCGCAGCCAGGTGCGAAAGCCGTAGCGCTCATAGATTTCGGTCAGCGCGGCGACGTCGCGCTCGCGCGGCGCCAGGTCTTCGATGCGGTCCACGTGGCCGGTCAGGTCGCAGTCGCACTTCACCGTGAGCAGCTGGCGGGTCAGCGGAAAATTCGGAATGGCCGCGCGCAGGTTGGCGCCCGCCACCCCTTTCACCTGGTCCGCGCCCTCCACCAGCTTGTCGATGGAGCCGTACTCGCCTATCCATTTGGCGGCGGTCTTGGGGCCCACCTTGGTCACTCCGGGCACGTTGTCCACGGTGTCGCCCACCAGCATGAGATAGTCGACGATGCGGTCGGGCGTCACGCCGAACTTCTTCAGCACGCCCTCTTCGTCCAGCACCTCGCCGCTCATGGTGTTCACCAGCGTGACGTCGGCGTTCACCAGCTGGGCGAGGTCCTTGTCGCCCGTGGAAACCACGGTGCGCACGTCCTGCTCCGCCGCGCGCCGGGCCAGCGTGCCGATGATGTCGTCGGCCTCCACCCCTTCGATGGCGAGCACCGGCCAGCCCAGCGCACGCACCGCGCGGTGAATGGGGTCGATCTGGGCCGCCAGGTCTTCGGGCATGGGCGGACGATGTGATTTGTAATCTGGATACAAATCGTCCCGGAAGGTCTTGCCGCGCGCGTCGAAAATGCAGGCGGCATATTCTGCCTTATAGTCGGATACCAGTTTGCGCAGCATATTCACCACGCCATAGAGCGCGCCCGTCGGTTCGCCTTGCGCATTGCGCAAATCAGGCATAGCGTGGAAAGCGCGGTACAGGTAGCTCGAACCGTCGACCAGCAATAAGGTTTTTTTCATGGTTACAAAGGCAGATATGGATACACCCGCCGGCAAACAAATTCCGCTGATTATGTCAGAGATACGGACCGCGGCTGAAAAGCTCGCGGATATCGGGCCGGCGGTCAGCATCTTCGGCAGCGCGCGGGTCAGCCGCAATTCACCGTACTACGAAACCACCGTCGCCATTTCCTCGGCGCTGGCCGACGCCGGCTTCGCGGTGATCGCCGGCGGCGGGCCGGGCATCATGGAGGCGGCCAACAAAGGCGCGTTCGAAGCCGGCGGCACCAGCATCGGCCTCAACATCAGCCTGCCGCACGAAGCGCACAACAACGAATATCAGACCATCAGTCTTTCGTTCGAGTACTTCAATTCGCGCAAGGCGACTTTCTTCATGCACAGCTTCGCCTACGTGGCGATGCCGGGCGGCTTCGGCACCATGGACGAACTGTTCGAGGCGCTCACGCTCATCCAGACCGGCAAGGTGCCGCCCGCCCCGATCGTGCTGGTGGGCACCGAGTACTGGTCCGGTCTGGTGCAATGGCTGGGCGACAGCATGCTGTCCAATGGCATGATAAGCGCCCACGACCTGGAATTGTTCACCATCGAGGACGACCCGCGCAAAGTCGTGCGCCGGGTCGTGGAGTTCCACGAAAAAGTCACTTCCGACGCGCAGTACGCTCCCTCGCTGCCGGCCTGAACGCCGCTGCGCGCGGACCGGCCCAGGTCAGGCCCGCATGAACGCCGGCACGACGTCGGCCGGAATCGGGCAGACATAGGGCTGGCCGTCGCGCGCGTCCAGCAGCTCCTGGCGCGCCCGCGCCAGCGTGTCCGGCCGCGCATACAGCTCCGCCGCGGTGGCGGCCAGGATCTTGGCGGCGTGCGCCATGCCCTTGTGCGCCATCGGCATCTTGCCCTGGGCCACCATCTGCCACGAGTGGAAAGGCGTGCCGTAGGCATAGCACGCGCCCCAGAACTGGGCGGTCGGCGCGACCCAGCTCACGTCGCCCACGTCGGTCGAACCGTAGCTGATCTCGCGCTTTTCCGGATCGTAGGGCGCCACGCCTGCGTACAGCGGCTCGGGGTTGCGCAGCACGGCGCCCAGGTTCTTGCCCGCGTTCTCGATATCGCTCCCGGAAATCGCACCCCACATGCGCCGGGCGGCCTGCGCCTCGCCCTCGGTATAGACCGGCCCCCGCAGCGCCAGCATCTGCTCGTACATCACCTGGCTGATGGCGCGGTTCGGCATGTAGTTGGAACATGCCTTGTCGAAGACGACCTCCAGTTCGCAGCCGGTCATGAGGGCAGCGCCGCGCGCCACGTTCCCCACCCGTTCGTACAGTTCGGCGGCCTGTGCATTGCGCGGCGCGCGCACCAGGTACAGCACTTCGGCGCGCGCCTGCACCACATTGGGCGAAATGCCGCCGCTGTCGGTCACCGCGTAGTGCACCCGCGCCTCCGGCAGCATGTGCTCGCGCAGGTAATTGACGCCGACGTTCATCAGTTCTACCGCGTCCAGCGCGCTGCGTCCCAGATGGGGCGAATTGGCCGCATGCGCGGCCACGCCGCGAAAACGGAAATAGGCTTGGATATTGGCCAGCGACGACTGGTGGAAAATACCGGTGTGCGAAGCCGGATGCCAGGTCAGGGCGGCGTCCAGATCGTCGAACAGGCCGGCCCGCGCCATGAATGTCTTGCCCGAGCCGCCCTCTTCGGCCGGACAGCCGTAGAAGCGGATCGTGCCCGGCAAGCCGCTGCCGGCCAGGAATTCCTTCACCGCCGCCGCCGCCAGATGCGCGGCGGCGCCCAGCAGATGATGGCCGCACCCATGCCCGTTGCCGTTGGGCGTCTCCGCCGAGGGCTTGCACGCGCAGGCGCCGCTTTCCTGGCTCAGGCCGGACAGCGCGTCGTACTCGCCCAGCAGGCCGATCACCGGCCCGCCCGCGCCCGCCTCGGCCACGAATGCCGTGGGAATGCCCGCCGCGCCACGCGTCACCCTGAAACCCGACGCCTCCAGTTGGGCGATATGCAGTTCGGCCGATCTGTGCTCGTCGTAGCGCAATTCGGCAAGATTCCAGATGCGGTCGCTCAGCTCGGCGTAGCGGCCGCTGCGCGCATCGATGAACGGCACGAGTGTCTCAATCGCTCCCATGATGGCTCCCTCGGATCGGCATGATGGAAGGCCGGCGCACGGCCGGCCGCCCCGCCAGTTTCGGTGAATTCGCGCGCGGATGCCAGCGGCGGGCACGGCGGAGCGCCTTCCGGAATCCGGCCGAAAAAAAAACGCCGGACGGATGCCGTCCGGCGTTTTTGCTGCGCGGGCAGCGGGCGGCGCTGCCGCCCCGGCCTCAGGCCGCGGCTTCGCGCGCGGCGCGCTTGCGCTCGTGCTCCTGCAGGTGGCGCTTACGCAGGCGGATCGACTTGGGAGTGATCTCCACCAGTTCGTCGTCGTCGATGAACTCCACCGCGTATTCGAGCGAAAGCTGGATGGGCGGCACCAGGCGCACGGCCTCGTCCGTGCCCGAGGCGCGAATGTTGGTCAGCTGCTTGCCCTTGATGGGGTTCACGACCAGGTCGTTGTCGCGGCTGTGGATGCCGATGATCATGCCTTCGTACAGCGCCTCGCCCGGGCTCACGAACATGCGGCCGCGATCCTGCAGCTTCCACAGGGCGTAGGCCACGGCCTCGCCGTTGTCCTGGCTGATCAGCACGCCATTGCGGCGCTCGCCGATGGAACCTTCCTTGACGGGCGCGTACTCGTGGAAGATGTGGCTCATCAGGCCCGTGCCGCGCGTCAGCGTCAGGAATTCGTTCTGGAAGCCGATCAGGCCGCGGGCGGGAATCAGGTATTCGAGACGGGTGCGGCCACGGCCGTCCGGCTGCATGTCCTGCAGGTCGCCCTTGCGGCGGCCCAGCTCTTCCATGACGCCGCCCTGGTGCGCGTCTTCCACGTCGATGGTCAGCGCCTCGAACGGCTCGCACTTCACGCCGTCGATTTCCTTGAACACCACGCGGGGACGGGACACCGCCAGTTCGTAGCCCTCGCGGCGCATGGTTTCGAGCAGGATGGTCAGGTGCAGTTCGCCCCGGCCCGACACTTCGAACACGGTGTCGTCGCCGGTGTCGCGCACGCGCAGCGCCACGTTAGATTTCAGCTCGCGGTCCAGGCGGTCGCGCAGCTGGCGGCTGGTCACGAACTTGCCTTCGCGGCCGGCCAGCGGCGAGGTGTTCACCATGAAGTTCATGGTCAGCGTCGGCTCGTCGATGCGCAGCATGGGCAGCGGCTCCTGCACGACCGGATCCATGACGGTGGAGCCGATGCCGATCTCCTCGATGCCGTTGATGAGCACGATGTCGCCGGCCTGGGCCTCGTCCACCACCACGCGCTCCAGGCCGCGGAACTTCAGCACCTGGTTGATGCGGCCGCGGCCGCCCTGGCCGTCGGGGCCGAACTTGTAGGCGACTTCCATGCCCGGGCGCATGCGGCCTCGGTTGATGCGGCCCACGCCGATCTTGCCCACGTAGCTGTTGTAGTCCAGCGAGATGATCTGCATCTGCAGCGGGCCGTCGGGATCGTCTTCGCGCACCGGCACATGCTCGAGGATGGCCTCGAAGAGCGGGCGCATGTCGCCCTCGCGCACGTCGGGCGACAGGCCGGCATAGCCCGCCAGGCCGGAAGCGTACACGACGGGGAAGTCGAGCTGTTCTTCGGTCGCGCCCAGCTTGTCGAAGAGATCGAAGGTGGCGTTGATGACGTAGTCGGTGCGGGCGCCGGGACGGTCGACCTTGTTGACCACGACGATGGGCTTCAGGCCCAGGGCCAGCGCCTTGCGGGTCACGAAGATGGTCTGGGGCATGGGGCCTTCGACCGCGTCGACCAGCAGCAGCACGCCGTCCACCATGGACAGCACGCGCTCGACCTCGCCGCCGAAATCGGCGTGACCCGGGGTGTCCACGATGTTGATGTGCGTGCCCTGGTATTCCACGGCGCAGTTCTTGGCCAGGATGGTGATGCCGCGTTCCTTTTCCAGGTCGTTCGAGTCCATGACCCGTTCGGCCACCGCCTGGTTTTCGCGGAAGGTGCCCGACTGGCGCAGGAGTTGGTCGACCAGGGTGGTCTTCCCGTGGTCCACGTGGGCGATGATGGCGACGTTGCGCAAGGCGCGAGTCATAGCGTGTCCTTTAAGATCTGGTGGCGGGCAGCAGGCCCGCCGGCAATTCGTTCAGCGCAAGCAATGCCTGCTTGGGATCTGGCATGGCCTGCAAGGCTTCCAGCGTAACGGCGCGGTCCAGTGAAAACGGCCCGACGTGCGTGCGCCGCAGCGCCGCCAGGTGGGCATAGCAACCCAGCGCCCGCCCGATGTCCTGGGCGAGCGTGCGGATGTAGGTGCCCTTGCTGCATGCCACGTCGATCTCCGCCCGGTTGCCCTCGAGCGACAGCAGATCGATCCGGTAGATCGTCACCTGCCGCGGCGGGCGCTCCAGTTCGATGCCCGCGCGCGCGTATTCATACAGCGGTTTGCCATCGCGCTTGAGCGCCGAATACATCGGTGGCACTTGCGAGATGGCGCCCGTGAAACGTGACAGCGCCTGGGCAAGCGCGGCCTCGTCCACATGGAATCCGGCTTCCGCCCGGGCGGTGATATTGCCCGTCAGGTCGCCGGAATCGGTTTCTTCGCCAAATTGCAGCGTAGCGCGATATGCCTTGTCGGCGTCAAGCATCGCGCCGGAAATCTTGGTGGCGCGTCCCATGCAGCACACCAGCAGCCCGGTCGCGAAAGGATCAAGCGTGCCGGTGTGGCCGGCCTTGGCGGCGTCCATGGAGCGCCTTGCGCGCTGCAGCGCATGATTGCTCGACAAGCCCTCGGGTTTGTCGAGCAGCAGCACACCGTCGAGCGCGAGCCCGCGTCGTTTAGCCATCGTCGGAATCCGGAGAAAAGCAGTGACGACAGCCCGGTCAGGACTGGTCTTCAGGTTCGTCGGGCACGCCCGAATGCGGGCCGGGCCGGTTGGCGCGGTCGATCAGGATCGACATTTCGATGCCGCGGGCGATCTGCGCGTCGTGGATGAAGCGCAAGGTGGGAACGGTGTGGATGTGCAGCAGCTTGTAGAGCTGGGAGTGCAGCCAGCCGGCCTTTTCGTTCAGCAAGGCGGCCGCGGCCTCGGGCTCGGCGCCCAACACCGTGAAGTACACCTTGGCATGCGCGTAATCGGCCGACAGCTCCACGCCCGACAGCGTGATCAATCCGGCGCGGGCCGTGTCGATCTCGCGCTGGATGATGCCGGCCAGATCCTTCTGGATCTGGTCGGCCAGCCGCTGGTTGCGGCCGGGGATGGCTTTGGACTTGTGACGGCTCATGAAATGAATAATGCCCGCGCGACACCTTACAGGGTGCGCGCGACTTCCTTGATTTCAAAGACTTCCAGCTGGTCGCCCACCTGGATGTCGTTGTTGCCGCGCAGCGTCAGGCCGCAATCGAAACCCGCCTTGACTTCCTTGACGTCGTCCTTGAAGCGGCGCAGCGATTCGAGATGGCCGGTCCAGTGCACCACGTTGTTGCGCAGCAGGCGGACCTGGGCGTCGCGGCGCACCACGCCGTCCAGCACCATGCAGCCGGCGATGTTGCCGATGCGCGAAATGGTGTAGATCTCGCGGATCTCGACCAGGCCGATGATCTCTTCCTTCTTCTCGGGCGCCAGCATGCCCGACATGGCCGCCTTCACCTCGTCCACGGCGTCGTAGATGATGTTGTAGTAGCGCACGTCGATGCCGTTGCTCTCGGCCAGCTTCTTGGCGCTGGCCTCGGCCCGCACGTTGAAGCCGATGATGACGGCGTGCGAGGCGATGGCGAGGTTCACGTCCGTTTCGGAGATGCCGCCCACGGCGGCGTGCACCACCTGCACGCGCACTTCGTCCGTGGAGAGCTTGGTCAGCGACTGCACCAGCGCTTCCTGCGAACCCTGCACGTCGGTCTTCACGATGAGCGTGAGGGTCTGCGTGCCTTCGCCCATGTTGTCGAACATGGATTCGAGCTTGGCGGCCTGCTGGCGGGCCAGCTTGACGTCGCGGAACTTGCCCTGGCGGAACAGGGCGATTTCGCGCGCCTTGCGCTCGTCGGACAGCGCGATCAGCTCGTCGCCGGCGGCGGGCACTTCCGTGAGGCCCTGGATTTCCACCGGGATGGACGGACCGGCCGACTGCACCGGCTTGGCGTTCTCGTCGAGCATGGCGCGCACGCGGCCGAAGCTCGCGCCGGCCAGCACCACGTCGCCGCGCTTGAGCGTGCCGCTCTGCACCAGGATCGTGGCCACCGGGCCGCGGCCCTTGTCGAGGCGCGCTTCGATGACCAGGCCCTTGGCGGGCGCGTCGACCGGGGCCTTGAGCTCCAGCACCTCGGCCTGCAGCAGCACGTTCTCGAGCAGGTCGTCGATGCCGTCGCCGGTTTTCGCGGACACCGGCACGAAAGGCACGTCGCCGCCGTATTCTTCGGGCACCACTTCCTCGGCCACCAGTTCCTGCTTGACGCGGTCGGGGTTGGCGGACGGCTTGTCGATCTTGGTGATGGCCACGACCATGGGCACGCCCGCGGCCTTGGCATGGTGGATGGCCTCGCGCGTCTGCGGCATGACGCCGTCATCGGCAGCCACGACCAGGATGACGATGTCGGTCGCCTTGGCGCCGCGGGCACGCATGGCCGTGAATGCCTCGTGGCCCGGGGTGTCCAGGAAGGTGATCACGCCGCGCTCGGTTTCCACGTGATAGGCGCCGATGTGCTGCGTGATGCCGCCGGCCTCGCCCGCCGCCACCTTGGCGCGGCGGATGTAATCCAGCAGCGAGGTCTTGCCGTGGTCGACGTGGCCCATGACGGTCACCACCGGCGCGCGCGGCAGCGCCTCGGCCTCGCTCACGTCGGCGGCTTCGTCCAGGAAGGCTTCCGGATCGTCCAGCTTGGCGGCGATGGCGGTGTGGCCGAGTTCCTCGACCACGATCATGGCGGTTTCCTGGTCCAGCACCTGGTTGATGGTCACCATCTGGCCCAGCTTCATGAGCTGCTTGATGACCTCGGCGGCCTTGACCG
>Ga0180217_1000095_pt1 | contig 197776 bp, 78 predicted proteins | sample eDN3rd37CBELigOP_FD_128521 | JGI IMG/M metagenome (GOLD analysis project Ga0180217, IMG submission 128521) | Enriched Organic Plus compost microbial communities from Emeryville, California, USA - eDNA 3rd pass 37_C BE-Lig OP (version 2) (version 2) ... | reverse complement strand
TCATCATCATCATCATCATCATCATCATCATCATCATCATCATCATCATCATCATCATCATCATCATCATCATCATCATCATCATCATCATCATCATCATCATCATCATCATCATCATCATCCTCTGATGACGCCTTGACGACAGCGTCGAAGCATACTTTGACGACAGCTGAGGAAAAGAACCTAGCGTCAACGTCGCTCTTTGGTGACACCAGCTCTATCTGGCAACTGCTGGGTGGTAAGCCTGGGTCACCTCCCAATCCAACAACCCCCACCCTTTCCACATCCCATGATTTGAACCTTTTAAACTTGAACGCGAGGCCAGCACAGGATCGCTCAAGCCAGGAGTTGCCCGTCTCTTCCAATCAGTCGATCCAGCAACTACCCAGCAGCGATCTTTCTTCAATCCTAAATCCGCACTTCCAATCGGCACAGCGGAGTCGCACGCAGGACCTCGCGAAACATGCGACGCCAACCCCACATCCCTACCAGGAGCTGCCCCAACCCCAGGGACCACCATCGCGCCAGCTCCACTCCCCGGATCGACACCCACGCCTGGAGCCTTCGGGCTCCCCCCGCCTGGTCTCTTCCGCCCTCCCGGAGCAGCAGCTCCAGCTCCAGCAGGAGTTGCAGCCGCACCCTATCCAGGAGGGCCCATGTCTATCCCACCCCCACCACCACCACCACCACCACCACCACCACCACCAGGAGGGTTCGCCAGAGTCCCACCACCAGGCGTCGTCTTTCCTCCAGGTCCACCAGGGCTTGTCCCAAGCTACCCGCCCGCTGGACCCGTCTATCCCGGTGCACCAGCGCCCATGGCAGCAGTCCCACCACTTGGACCAATCCCAGCGTATGGTCCCGCTCCAGGACCATATGCACAGCCTGCTCCGTACCCACCCCAGCCAGGACACGGAAGATTCTACTAGTACGACTATGTTGAATCTGAAGGCAGGCATTGAGCGAGCCTTAGGAGCTTCTTTGGAGGTTTTTGCTGAATGTGCCAACTCGCATGCGAAGCGCATCTTGATTGAGCGCGTTCAAGCCAAAAAGTCTGCCTAAGAGTGCTTCGAGAATCTCGGGCCAAGGTCCATCTCGGGCTTTGGTCCATTGCATGTCATGTTTTTCAGCAGTGTGAATGTGTGTAAGCTTAATCTGCATCGCTTCTGTAATGATGAAAACTGCACTCTGCCCGTCCTGTGCACCTGCCCGTCATAAAGTAGTAACATGGCATTGCAATTCTGTCCGTCCTAGCCAGTGGCGTGTCCAACATGGAAGGAGCGATTGCTGGTGCAAATCTAAGCGTGTGCAGTGATAAGTCCTCATGCAGTGGCGAGTTGTTCGACTAACGTGCGGTGCGTATTCTGTCTCAATGCCTCAATGTCCTAGCCTCGTCTCTTGATTCTCTTCTCTCCTGTTTGTCCTCAGGAGGGTGGATGGGGTCATTCATTGTTTGGCATTCCGACTTTACTGGAAAAGTCACTGACAATTATTAAGGAGGTGCATAATGATGGCGATACAACAGTGCGTGTTATATTATTAGGTTTCTAGGGAAGCATTGAATTGATCTTAAATATCAATAGATCCTGTTATCCCGTGCCAAACGTACATATAAGACCGGGAACGACAATCAAATTCAAGTGATTACAGTTACAATAATAAGCCTTGAAACGGCCACCCCAACGCAACCGGGCCAGCAGACAGGAAAGTAACAATCCAAGGTCTTAAGTATAGTACAATGAGATCCGAGTGGATCACTGTTATTCAACAGTATAAACCGAACCAGCCAAGATTACAGGTAGTTCACGGACTTGACACCGGTAACGCTTCACGATCGTGGGAGGGCCAGTCAGGCGGTCCATCAAGCGGGCGAGTGGGTAGACAAGTGTTCATACCTACTCTTACCCGTCTTGGGTTCACGCTATTCGAATCAGCGAAGGAAGTGCATGCATCGAAATTCTGGCAGACCATGCTAACCAGGCCCTGGTCTTGCATTGACTGACTTTGAGCGGCAATATAGCCTTGCTTGCTTCCATGTTCGATCGTCGCAAACCATTGAACGACCTGTTTATAGGCTTGCGCGACTCCGTGGCTAGCGACGTAGCAAGAGCCTCAACAGTACCGGGCTTCCGCACCGTTATGGGTGTTGAGATTGGAATACTATTCACGTCAGCGTCGAGCAATTACCAAGATTCTGCTGAGCATCCCAATCGTCTTGCTCGGCACTTTTGGAGAACCATTCAACGGTCTGACGGTGGTCCTACTAACCTCCCAAGGTTGCGTTGGGCTCCGCTGTTATCTTGCTCCGCGGTCTTAAAATACAGTTCAGAGGTCCTTGTGAAACTCTGCCATGGCCAGAGTAATAACAATCACCGCGATAGTTAGATCAAGGCTTTCCAACCAAACCTCAAGCACTCAGCAAACCTCTGCGCAGCGACGTGGGGTTTTTCGGTCTTGGAGGTTTATTGGTAATAACCATTTGCAGAAAGCAGGTACCCCCTTTCGGCCTGCAGAGAATGACCGCTATTGACAATTACAACGTGTACTTGTGCAACATCGTCTATCTAGAACATAGGCAACAACAACACTTCAAGAACCAAGAGCGTACTCCGAACCCGGTTTGTGATCGCAGTTGATAGAGCTGGCACAAAGCTAGCACACGCGGGGCAAGCGGAGAGAGGACAGCACATCCAAACGATCACCACAACTAGGCTAGGAGCGATTTCACAAAAAAGGGGACTAGATTTACCGGTTGTTTATAGGGGAAGTCAATTTAACGATTGATGGCGCACAGTAGAATCTAGTAAAGCTTGTAGTGGTGGTGCGATCTCAGGATGGAGTTGATTCGATTCGCGACAAACCGATGCGCAATGAAAGCTTAAACACATGCAGGGAAGGGGAGAGGAGAGGTGGTCTCAATAACACGGCTAATAAACACGACAGTGAATAATCAAAAGCAAGAAAAGATGCAGCAGTACTGAACTCACAAGAAAACAACAGAGTCCTGTGGTGTCAGCTGACACATGCCAATTGGTAGAGAAGAGAACAATGGCGTTTCGATGATAGGGAACAACATACTAATGTAGAGCAGTAGAACAGGAGGAAGTAGTGTCAAGACCCATGCGCAAACTGCATGCAGCCTGGGTTTCCATTTGATGTGCTGATGTCTAATCAACAATAACACAACATGGGAGCAATTGGTGGTGGTGATGAAGATGATGAGGGAGGTAATGGGAGATGTGGTTGTGGTGGTGATGGCGATAGGTGTTACATGTCCATGTGGCCGAATGCGCCACGTTGCGAGCTAGTTCTTCCGGGCGCGGGGAAACCAGATGTCGAGTGGCGATGTCCTGCTGCGACACCAGCACGATGAAGTGCAGCTTGGATCGCTTGGTCACCCGGAGGCGTCTGATCAATCGCATTGATTCCTTGTGCCAATGGGGATGTGGGGCCATTCGACATCGACGAGACGGAGCCCGCAACAGAGCCTGCGATGGACCCGTAACCATAGTTAGGATTAGCATAGTTGTGTGAATAGTATGCACCGGCACCCTCTGGACCCATGTTGAACGAGGCGACCGGAGAGCCTGACGCCAGATACGGAGGCAGGGCAAACTGGGCACTTGATGCTGCCGTGGTAGTTGCCACAGCGGCCCCCGAGAAGGATGATGCCGCGGAAGGAACACCTGAGAAGCTCTGTGCTGCCGACATATCAGCTGGAGATCCGGCAGTCGCAAAGTAGAAGCGAGGGAGGCCGCGCAAACGAAGCGCCTGACCAACTGAACCCGGTGGTCGGACGGGTGATGCGGCAAGTGCAGCACGCTGAGCTGCCTTTGCTGCGGTGGCGGACAAACTCTCGATGAGCTCGGACGGGACCTCATCATAGTCCAGACTCTCCAACTCAGGGTCGAGCTCACCCACACCAGGCAAGGACTTGGGAAGTGTGTCGTGAAGCTGGGCGTCGGTGAGAGCGTTAAGTGGTGCCAAGTACTTTCGGAACAGCAGAATCACGAATTGAGATCCAAAGCCAGCCGCAAATCGAAGTGCCAAGGTGCGATCGTGTGAGCCACCTTGGGAGAGCAGAATCTTGCCGAGTGCAGGGTCTGGATTTCTCAAGTTCGCAATAGGTGGCACCTTACTATGATGGAGGGCGCCAACTGCCATGACGTCCTCAAAAGAGACGGCCATCGGGTGTCCAGTGAAGCCCTTCGTGTTGCACATGATGATTTGCTGCTTGAATCGGCTACCGAATGAGTCATGGAGTGCGCGGCTCTCTACCTTTGCACACGAGGCAGTACCAGTCTCGTGGGCAATGTAGATAAGCTGACGAGCGATGCGAGATCTACGGAGCTTGCGGATATCCGACATGTTGTCGAACGGCGTGGTCGGGGGTGTAGCTTCAATGTTCTGGCACGAGTTTGGTGCGCCACTAGCTTGCGCCGACGAGGGTTTAGGCGCAACGAAGGTGATCGTATCGGGTTCGAATGCAGCCTCTTCTTTTTGGAGCAACTCTGCAATGGACGAAGACGACAATGATTCAGGAGGAGCATGCATCCATGCCAATGGGTTCTCTTCTTCTTCACCGTCTGCTTCGGCATCTCCAACCTCTGGCTGACCTTCAGGTGATGCGGGCTTGGGCTTGCTGATCTTTTCGATCGTGTGAGTCAAGTATGCGTTCGTGCTTGGTGCCAGGTCTGCACCATACAAGCGCCTACCGTGAATCCGCTCCATAAGCGTGAAGAACTGATGCATCTCCGAAGAAACATGATCGCCGTCAATCAGAGATGCATGGAATGCAGAGTTTCTCACATGAGAACCAAGCAGCTCGGCCTTTGGCTTCCAAGCGAGTGCTTCTTCGAGTGTGGGTACACCATGTGGTCGATTGGGTTCACTCGTTGTTGCGTACTTGCGAGCAAGTTTGACCATTTCTGAGTGGCGTGCGCGAACACTTGAGTACTTCTCCAGGACGAGACCAACTGCACCAGCACCGAGGATCATACCCTTGCGGCGCAAGTCAAATGGTGCAGCAGCCTCAAGCGGGTCTTGGACAATCGAGGCAGCACCCAAGACGAGGAAACCTGTGCCGATGTACGGCAGAAGTCGGTCTGAGGTGGCAGTGTCGGCTGATACGACCACAACTCGCGAGCAACGCCCAGCTCGGATCCAGTCTTCTGCGACAGCAATCGCTTGTGACGTACCTGCACATGCGGCATTGATCTGAGTGTTCGGGCCACGCGCACGAATCAACTCAGCAAGCTGGGAGTTGGCCATAACAAGGACCCGGAAGAGCAACTTTCGGTTGTACTCGTAGAGAGGACCAGCCATCGCACTTTCAAGTTCCTTAAGCGCAATCGAGTAAGGTGTGGGCTCCTCCTTCGACTCCTGGTTCGCCTCGAGTTCCGCTTCTGCAGCTTTTATGGCACAGCGCTGCGCCAACTCAGCATTATGCCGTTGCTTCAACAGCTCGAACACCTCTTGGCGAGTTTGGTGAGCGACTGCCATGGACACTTCTTGAACGCACGAGTCAAGACCCGGGAACGAGGATGCAAAGATAATACCGGTGTCTTCAGCTACGGACCGAGGAAGAGGGACAACTACAGGTCGACCCTGTGAGTCCTTACCGAGCACGGGAATTCCAGCATCTTGTAATGCCTCGAGACCGGCGGCAATTGCATACTGGAATGTGATATCAAGGGCTTCGACAACGAATGAGGGAACACCATACTCTTCCACTAGGTCGAAGCGGCCAAGCTTGCTCTCCACACCAAGGAGCTGTTCGTCGGTTGTCAGGTACTTTTTGAGACGCTTGCCTTCTTTCGTCACGAGCATGAATGGATTCTTCGCGCGAATCTCTTGCTTCTCCTTCTGACTGATTCGCTGAAGGAAATTGGTGCCTTGGAGAAGAGCCTCCATATTGCTCTTGTCAAACACAGATCGCGGTCGTGGTGGGATGGACAAATCGGCATTGCCGCTGACAACGTCGTAAATTGCATCGTCGTTGGGGAGACCGATGGAGATACCAGAGATTGCAAGACGATCGCGGCGAATGATGCGAAGTGGTTCAACTGGGTCCCGACTGGCGGCGGTCGCCAGAGCAGCTTGGTAGGCCGAAGCATAAGCTGCTTGTGCTGCCTGGGTTGCAGCCAGATTGGCTGCTACGGCAACCTCAGGTGGAATAGGCGTTACAGCCGAGTGGCACACTGGAGGATTGACCGAAACGGGTGCAAATGGATCAATCGACTCGCTGATGCTGTTCGAATTCGAGAGAATATGAGTAAGTGGGGGTGGGAGCAGTTCGAGATCAGCGGCACGACGGGTGATGGGTGAAATCAATCGGCCGCCAGATGCAGTGATAGCCTCGGTTGGGTCGGTCATTGGCTGGTCCTTGGGAGGATCCGGAAGCTCCGACTCATCTCGAGGTGGAATATCGATAGGCTTACTGTCTGTGCTATCTGTGACACTCTCCGTCTCATCATCGCCGGCCATCTTAACAAGATTGGGTGACGAGAGAGAGGCACTCAAACCTCGAGGGCGGGTAGTAATAGGAGCTCCAGCGACCTTGACGAGCGCGCCGGCGGGGTTTGGCGCGGCTGCTCCAGAGATTGTTGGTGGTGCCAAGGTCTCAGGTGCTTTCTGGTCCCCTGAAACTTCAGGTGGAGAGGCTGTGGTGATTGGGCCTGAGACTTGCAGTTCCGAGGCCGAGGGTGTAGACGTGGATGGTTGTGCGCTGGGAGCAGCGCCTGCTGTTTCGGCATGAGGAATGGTTGAGCTCGCTACGGCGCCAGAGTAGGGGTAGGCAATAGAAAGCACACATGCGTGGCGTGGCGATACATTTGCCGACGTAACAGCAACGATGGGTTGGGCTGAGTATTGAGTTGCAGTCTGGAGCGGGAACTCGGTGTGCTCCAGTTCGGGTTCAAGCGGCTTCATGGCGAGCATGCGAATTGCCTGAACTCGACCACTACGAAGAAGCGCCGTCTGGAAGTCTGCATATGGGGATGGATGAAGAACAGGACGATCGCCTGCTTCTGGTGCGTCCACATCACTGCCTGATGGATTGTCCGAGCTGGTTGTGGAGCCCTCCTTTGATTCGATCATCTGAGATGGGAGATGAACCACGATACGCCCTTCAAGGGCTAGGTCTGTGAAGACCTGCAGATCACTACCCACCTTGCCAAAGGCTGCAAGGGCATCTCGACTGGAGTAAAGGGATGCATGCACAGTGTCTGTGGTCAGGTACAAGGTGTTGCCCTGCTCCGAGGCGGCAGCCAATCGAGGGTTTTGCAGGACGGCATCTCGCGATTCCAAGAACGGGCCCTTGGCAAAGAGGGCTGTGCCTGCCAACGAACCACCTGGCTTGAGCACACGGTGGAGTGTGGCAATAGTGTTGGCCAAAGCTTCACTTTGCGCCTTTGAGATGATTTGGTTTGCCATGAGGTGAGCCTCTTGAGGGTTAGAGGCTCCGTTTTCGAGGGCCTTTTCAAGAGCCTCTGCATGCATCTTAGCGATACGAAGCAGCGGGAGCATGGAATCAAACCAGAGAATGGCATCGAAGGTGGATGGTTCGACATCCGCAACGACTGAGATATCGTCCGTCCAGTATACACCCGAGTTGAAAATCTTGCCATGTCGAGTCAATGCCGAGTATGTCACAGGGATGAGTGGGTCGCCAATCGAAACGAGTCGGCGGGCACGAGCCAGACTCTGGGGTCCAAAGACCAGGATGCGAAGACCCGTACGACTTGAAGATGGGTCCAAATCAGATGCCGTGAAAGATGCCGAGGCAGTGGGGTCGTTCTTACCACCTCCTGAGGCTGCGGAGGAGCTCTTGTCTGTACCAGCTGTTGTAGCCGAGGCAGATGCTTGCCCGCCCTGTGAAGCGCTTGGGGCAGTCGTCAAGATTTCAGTTTGGAGGTACTCGCGTTGAGTCTGGCACACGAGCGACATGCGCACGCTCTGGGCAACGGAGTCGACAATGTAGCACTTGGCGTCTTCGAGCGGAGGGCCAGTGGAGAACGATTCGGTATGTCGTAGATACGCTGGGGTCGCGAGGAGGTGATTGGGTGGAAGCAAGCCATAGTCCAGCGGCAGGCTCGCCGAGGGATCCTCCGGAGACACATCCAATGAGTGCAGAGTCAGGTCGAGGCAGATCTTGGGTTCTACGGGGCGACTTGATCTGGAGTTCTGAAGGCTATTTTCAAAGTCGTTATCACTGGACCACAATCTTCTCAGCGTACGATACAGCGATTTGATCGTTGAACCATACTCGCTTGCCCTGGATGCAGACGAGGCGGAAGCAGCACCACGTGTTCCAGTGGAGCCGTCAGCGGTTGCGGCCGAATCCTCACCACCCTGAGCCTGTGAGTATGCAAACGTGTGTGTGACCCACTGCAGTCCACTGGGACCTGCACGGCCGGACTGAGGGCTGCCCGGTGCACCGCCGGACGTGGCATGCGTGCGTTGCTCCGTCTGTGGCAGGTCGGCCTGGTTGACTTGTGAGGTTGAGTTGGCGGCGTTGTCTAGGCGTGGGTCGCCGTTGGATTTGGCAGCGTCACTCCAGTATCTGCTCGCCATCCTAGACTCAGAGACAAAGTAGATCGCGAGTAATCCCGCGGAAAAGTCTTGCACAATGAGCGACGGTGACGATGAGTGTTGGAAATATCCGATGAGTGGTGTGAATTACGGGGTGTAGCCCACTGCTGGTTGATTTTCGGGCTTAGCAATCAGTAGTACACTCCACTGGAAATCGGGTTTTATATTCACTATCCAATTTACACACCGACTATAGCCACTTTTATCCACTTTTCTCACTCTTGTTTCGCGTTTTTTCAGACTGATTCCATCCACCCCCCTCTAAAAATTTGAATTCCGGGCCAGGACGGATGGAGCCGCCTTCCCAGCCAGTCCCTGTGTCTACCTTTTGGGCGTATTCCGCCACCCCCGTTTCTATTCCGCCACCCCCTACCCCGAACGGGGCGGAAAAGTGGGCAGCAAGTAGAACCAAATCGCAGTGTCGAAATGGCGATGCTATTGCGTAGTTTGCGTGTGCCAACGGCACAGCGATGTGTCAAAACCATGTCGCTTCTGTCAGGTAGACTTTTTTCTACAAATGGTGATGGAAGTGTAGCACAAAATAGCGAAAACGGAAAAACCGCAACAAGTAACACGAAACAGAACTTTAATGATATCTTAGACCCCTTGCATCCACCACGTTTGACGTTTGAGCATGTAAAAATGTTGAAAAACATTGACTATTCACCCCTGATTGAACGCGCGCGAAAAGGCGATATGTTTACCGTAGATCAGGTCCTTGCCCTGCTCCGTGACCCAAGCAACACCGCGGCTCTGGACACGATCAATGAGCGCATCCAGATTGAGGACCAGGAGTATCTTTATAAGAAGAACCACGGTGCACAGTCTAGACGCAAGTGTGTGTGCTGCTCCCCTGAGTCCAAGTTCCAACTCCACTACACAAATGTCGAATTGCTGAATCGATTCATCGACGAGGATGGTCGTATTATGCCACGACGCGACACCGGTTTGTGCTTGAAGCACCAACGCCAGGCACGATTTGAGATCAAGCGCGCGCGTATTATGGCACTTCTTAGCCCCACTCGCAAGTGGCGCGTTCCCCTCTCGTACCTCTACCCTGACCTTGTCGACGCTACCCTCGATTCGATCGAGAACTACACTATCTACATGCAGGCGAAGCAGGCACGTGCGATTGTTTCAGATGACATGGACCCACTCGCTCACCACTGGCTCAAGTCCCAGACGCAGGAGGGTGCTGCGGTCGATGCAGATGGCAACGATTTGGCGGAGCTCGACGAGGACGACCTCGCCGAGTTTTTGTCTGAGGGTGAGGACATCTCGGCTGCTGAGGACGCCGATGATGAGATGTTTGCTTCCGCCTCGGGAGCCTCTGGTGCGGCTTCATCAGGCGCTGCGGCTGCCGCTTCAAAGCGCAGGCCCAGCCTTATTGACGAGGATGACCTCGTTGAGGATGTGGAGCTGCAGGAACCTCCTCAGCCCAAGAAGAATACTCGCACCGTGGACGACGATGATGAGAATGCCGCTGGACGCTATTTCTAAGCGATCGCTGTGTATGTATATGGCATGCTCACGAGATCGCCTAGATTTTCATCTCAACTCCTCCGTGGAGCGGGTTGGTGTGTTGTAGCGCTGCGCTGGTCATCATTCAATCATCCATTCATTCATTCGTTCATTACTCACTCGTGCATGGGGTTCTGTCTAAGGCTTGTTCAGCTTGTTATATTATATCACTTCACTCCTTCTTCTACTTTGCATCCCATATCATAATCCCCATGATTGTCCGAACAAGCACGATTTGACCCCTCGCACTCGACGCGTTCATGCAATGGCCGTTCGCATTCCTCCACGCAGCTGCAAGCATCAAGATTGGAAATGGAGGTATAAGGTTGTATAGTTTTCTCATTTCTCTCTCTCTGTTACATGATTCCAATCCAGCCGGGTCATTGTTAGTCTAAACCACAATCCACCGGCACCAACACCAACAGCTGCTGTGCACACTTCAATGACAGTACTATTACCATAAATTCGCAGGCGTAGTAGTCATAACTGCACGCTTTGTTTATTTGAAGCCAGATCTTGTTGGAGAGAGCGAGGATGGGTGAAAAATACGAATCTTGGTTCGTGGTATACTTGCGCGCACGAACTTCATCCTTTTAATTTACTGCTTCTTGAGAAGCCAAGGCACGGGTTGCTTGTTCAAGAATGCATTGAGCCCACCCTGAGCCTCTTCCGAAACTCGGATGTTGGCGATTGCCGAGGACAAGAAGTCTCGAGTCTCGGGCTGGTTGACGTTGAATTGCTTGTCCGTGACGTCGTAGATGAGTTGCTTTGCGGCACGCACAGCAGCAGGCGAGTTGTTGCTGATCACATTGAGCACCTTCTCAAGTGCTGCGTCGAGTTCTTCCATGTTCTCGTAGGTGCTCTCCACCAGACCGATTCGCATGGCTTCATCTGCGCTGAATCGCTCACCCGTAAGGAAGTAGCGGCGGGCGTGACCAGCACCGATCTTGTCCATGCAGAAGCGAGAGATGACTGCAGGGATCAAACCAAGGGAGACCTCAGTGAAGCCGAACTTGGCCGACTTGACTGCGAATGCAAAGTCACACGCAGCGACAAGGCCGGAACCGCCACCAAGTGCGGCACCGTTCACACGAGCAATGACGGGGACAGGGCACGAGCTGATGGAGTGGAACATGTCATACAGTTGCTCAGAATCCTTCTTGTTCTGCTCCTTGGTGTACTTGGCCATCTTCTTCATCCAGCTGAGGTCCGCACCTGCGGAGAAGGAGGGACCATTGCCGGTCAAAACAACGGCACGGGGGAGGCTTGGGCCCGAGGTGGACGCAGTCTTGGAGAGTTCCTTAACGTCGTTCGTGACCTGACGGAAGGCATTGGTGACCTCCGCGATGACATCCTCATTGAAGGCGTTGTGAAGATCCGGTCGATTGAGTCGGATCCAGACGGTGGCGTCCTTCTGTTCCTTGGTGAGGTACTTGAATTCTTGTGCAGACGACGAGAAAGCGCGCCGAGCAAGCAGAATTAAGCGTGGCTGTGCACGCTTGGCAATAGTAGACGCAGCATTGCCAGAAGCTGCCGAGGATCGGATCAACAGGCCGAACATGTTCAACTTGGGTGAGTGTGGTGAATTGGTTCTGAGCGAGGCACGCGTACGGTGACAGGATATAATGCGGAGACAGACTTGGCTCCTACTCACTACGCACGAGACTTGGGATTCGCAGTCAAGCACGCGAGTCTGGCTTTAAGCGAGGCAGATATTCCACTCCTCCGAAGATTCTTCCTTGGGGTGGAGTCGGAAACTGAGTCAGGGGGTGGGTTCAAGGGGTTGGAAAAATAGACACCGAGGAGTGTGAGTTGTGATCAAGCGGAATGGTGTGTGTGGAAGTAGATGCGATACGTGTAGAGTGTGATACGGACGGGGTGATTCCCGGGCGTCGAAACCCCGTTTGGGTTGAGGTGGATGGTTTCAGTTTTGGTCGACCTGAGGTTCCTCTCTGACCTCTCTAGCTGACCTCTCGGTCGGTCGGTCGGTCGGTCGACCGACGAGTGCTCCTCCTTGCAAAAACTTGTGTGGGCGTAAAAATGCTGGAAAATGCCGAAAAATGCGGAAAATGCGGAAAAAGCGGAAAAACCCCAAAAACCCCGAAAAACCCCGAAAAATCCGAGAAATTCAGAGGAAATCAGAGGGACGGAACACTGTAGTAAATTGGCTGAATAGGCAGCGTGAGGGTCTGGGAGGCGTATGGAAATATATAAAAATGATATAATCTCCTGAGTATAATCACATGATAAACGTTTTTCAGGAGAATCTTAACCACGCTGTTGTGGTTTTATACCTTTGTAACTGATTGAGATTCTCACGGCATGCGAGATTCCGCCTTGCGCGGGCTTTTTATGCGACGTTTTGACCTACCGGACCACTCGCCACAGCCCGCACTTGCACTCACACATCCGCACCACGCCTCCCAATTTACTCCAGGCCTAGGACAGAACCATGGGTTCCACTAAGAAGGATAAGAAGGACAAGAAGGACAAGAAGGACAAGAAGGATGACAAGAAGGACAAGAAGGAAAGAAAGTACGTAGCTTCGTCAGGCTTTGCATATTACTACAGAATGCTCCGGGGGGTGTGATCTTTCACATCTCCAGGTCTCGTTGCGACCGCGCTGCGCGATCCGCGTGATCTTAGTGCAAATGAGATATTTGCGCGAGTGAAACGCCGATCCGCGGAGATTGCGTGACGAGTCCGTGGCTTGAATCACAAGTGCTTGACACAGGATCTTGTACCAATGCAATGACTCATGACCGTTTCTACCCCTTTCTCCACGCTTTTCATTACTTTCACAACCACAGGGCCCAGGAGTCCTACGAGGAGGCCTGCGAGATGCTGACCGAGCTCGATGTCCTCTTCCGTGATGCTGCTAACCAGGCTGCATTCACCAAGATCCGCGAGTTGCCCAAGGACGAGTGGAAGAAGGCTCTTGAGAAGCACATCAAGTCCATGCCCCACGATGCTCAGGCTTTGGTCGCTAACCACATGTCCAAGCGTGCCAACAAGAAGAAGATGGCTGAGATCGTTGCTAACGTCGACTGGACTGATATGGACTCGATCATGCAGACCTGGCCTCGCTACATCCAGGCTCAGATGAAGGCTGAGAAGGAGCACATCACTCTCCGCAAGACGATTGATATCCCTGACTTCTCTCTTCGTCGCCCCATGTCCACCACCGAGTACCTCCTCGAGAACACCACCTTGACTCTCGAGGCTCAGCGCCGTATCTGCCTTCACGGTCCTCCCGGTAGTGGTAAGTCCACCCTCTTCGCTGCTATCGCTGCGGGTTCGGATGTTGCCAACGGTGGTATCAAGGGTTTCCCTGACCACATCCACGTGCACCTCTGCCAGGAAATCGAGATTTCTTCTGATGCTCAGTCTGTGCTTGAGACCGTCATCAACTCTTTCGAGTTCCTTCGCATTCTCCGTGAGAACCGCAAGGCTATCGTGAAGCGCCTCGTCGCTCTCACTGGTAAGACCCCTGCACCCAACCTCAACCAGTCGGAGATCAAGTCGGATGTTCCCGATGTTGCTCCCACTGAGACTCCTAAGGAGGGTGAGGTTGAGAAGCTCATGGCTAACCTCCGCGTCATTGACACTCGTCTTGATGCTCTCGGTAACCGTGATGCTGAGGAGCGTGCTTCCAAGATGCTCCGTGTTCTTGGTTTCGATGACCTCCAGCAGTCCAAGTCCACCAACACCCTGTCCGGTGGTCTCCGCATGCGTGTCGCACTTTGCGCTGCTTTCTTCATGGAGCCCGATTTGCTTCTCCTTGATGAGCCCACCAACCACCTTGACTTCCCCTCCGTTCTTTGGCTCGAGAACCGTATGCGTGCTTACCGCAAGACCCTCCTTCTCGTCTCTCACGAGCGTGATATGCTTGAGCGTGTCTGCACTCACGTCATTGATATCGACCCCAAGAAGAAGCAGCTTGTCTACTTCACCGGTGGTTTCGCTGCCTTCGAGAAGAAGATGGCTGAGGATGAGAAGAAGATGGCTGAGACTGTCGAGAAGTTCCTTCAGCGCAACCGCAACATCGACTCCGCTTCGCCTCTCGCTCGTCAGAAGAAGGAGTACCAGGAGTGGCAGGATGCTTACTACGCCAAGCAGATTCGTCTCGCTGGTATGTTCACCTTCCCTCCCGCTACTCCTCTCGAGGGCTATGTGATGGATGTTCCTGATAACGTCGTCATTCCCTCCGAGTTCGAGGCTGAGACCCCTGCTCCTTCTCCTACTCCTGAGCCTGCTAAGGGTAAGGGTAAGAAGGGTAAGGAAGAGGAGAAGAAGTCCATGGGCCCTCCTTCCGATATCATTGCTATCAAGGATGTCCGCTTCTCTTACAACCCTGGTGTCCTTCCTTGGATTTTCGACACTCCTATTAGCTTCAAGGTCACCTACTCCCCTGTTCCCACTCGTGTCGGTGTCATGGGTCCCAACGGTGCTGGTAAGTCTACCTTCCTTAAGCTCCTCACTGGTCGTCTCACCCCCGTCACTGGTCAGGTCTTCCGTCACCCCACCGCGAAGATCGGCTACTTCGCTCAGCACCACGCTGCGGAACTCGATATGTCCTTGACTCCTATGGAGTACATGAAGCAGCAGTTCCCCAACGAACTCTCCTCTGGTCCTCTCCGTAAGCACCTTGAGAAGGTCGGTATCGATGCTAACCTCTCCGATACTCGCTTGAAGCAGCTCACTCACGGTCAGCGCTCTTGCGTCATGTTCGCTAAGATCACTTACGACTGCCCCCACCTTCTTATCATGGATGAGCCCACCAACTTCCTTGATCTCAACTCCATCGATTCGCTCATTGCTGCTACCAACAAGTACGAGGGTGCTCTTCTTCTCGTCTCCCACAACCGATCCTTCTTGCTCAAGTGCGCCAACCAGTTCCTCTCCGTCGTTCCTGGTCAATTCAACCTCTATGCTGACCTCAAGAGCTGTGAGCAGGCTACTTACACTTTCATCAAGGATCTCGAAGAGGGTACTGCTACCACCTCCGTCAGCAGCATTCTTACCACTCTCAAGCGTCACACCGCTGCTGGTGAGGGTGAGCTCGACAAGCAGACCTCCGAGTCTGACCAGAAGCAGGAGTAAGTTCCTTCACTCCCTGAGTCTGAGATCGAGATGTTGCTATTTGAGGGAGCTTGTAGTTAGGTAGAGTTTGTTGTATATGTTTCTTCTCTTGAAGCAAGCGACGCAACTGTTTTGTTTCATTGTGAAAAAAAAAAGCACAAACTTAGCTAGCTCAGTGAACCCAAGTTTTTCTCTCCATGGCCTGACAATATTACTTACTATTACCAGTAGAGAATAAAGTACGAGAGTTTTTGATCCTACCCGTAAGTCAAGATATGGCGGTGTGCACTTTTTGTAGACACCAACCAACACTGAACTCACTTTGTCGCGGTCTTTGCCTCATCAGACAGACAATCGCAATTGAGTTTAGCCTGATCCGGCTAAACAATTCTGAATTCGGACTGCACGAAGTTGGATTCCAGTTGTAGATTGAGACGATATGGGCGTGAGGTAGACTAGATAATGCAACTGTTGTAAACATCATACCGTGTGGAACCTTTGCGCACTGGTCCGCACTGCGTGTGAGTTGTGTGTCGCGCACACGAAGCGAGATGCGTAGTGAAGAGCGTTACGGTATGTGCGGCTGGAAATCCGAAGAGTATATTCGGTGAGCTGTACGTGGAACTGGAACGATTTCACTGAAATTGATCAATCTCATTGCACACTACTATACTACATTTTATTTCCTGCAGATATAGGACGCATCATGTCGACCGAGCAAAACGTCAAGGACTGGCTCAAAACACACTATCCGCAGTTGCTCAAGGCTGGCTCTGCTGCCGCTGCGGGTGCTCAGAAGGACAAAAAAAAGAAGGCCGCTGCCGCCGCTGAGACAAAGCTCTCGCCGGAGACGACTGAGCTGATCACTTTCCTCACAGAGCGGCTCAACGAGCGCGCTATCAAACTGCTGGGCAACGGACGTGTTCACTTTATCCTCACTGGCCACGAGTGCATCTGCGCACTTCCCCAGCTCAAGGGCCACTTCGGTGGTAAGGCATACCGACGCGCTGCTGCTGCGCTCCTCTCGAAGCCTTTCAAGCTGGAGAACTACGCACCCTACATCGTGGCTCACAAACACAAGAAGGGCTTCGTTTACTGCACTCTGACCGACACTGAGCTCGTTGCCTCCACTGAGGTCGTCGAGCGACACATTGCAGGTGCTCGCTATCAGCGTGCCCTCAAACTCAAGGAGGAGAAGAAGCGCAAGCGTGAGGAACGTATCCTTAACTCTGCTGCTCTCTTTGATGCTCAGGCAAGCAGAGAGGGTTATGGTGCACGCTTCGTTGAAGAAGAAGAAGACGGACAGGAAGATGAGGACGAGGATGGCTTCATGTTTGGCGATGAGGATGAAGATGGCCTGATGATGTTCGGTGATGAAGATGAAGACGGTGATCTTGAGGGCGATGAGGAAGAGGAGGTTGATTATTACAACCGAGGCCCTCTTGTTGTCAAGCCTGAGACTGAGATGTATGCCCTCTATGGAAACGAACTCGACCATGATGACGACGAAGCAAACATGGACGACATGGATGAGTTGTTGGCAATGGACGAGGACGAGGACGAGGACGAAGACGATATCGATGAGGACATCGAGGCGTACTTGCGTGAATACGAAGCCGAAGGCGATGAATGGGATGAGGATGTAGATATTGACCTCGACGATATCGACGCTGCCGACGATGACGAGGAAGAAGAGAGCGAAGAGGAGGAAGAAGAGGAGCCCATCAAGGTCACAAAGAAGGGTGTTAAGGCTGCTCCAGCTCCATCCTCCAAGACAGACAAGGCTGTCAAGCCAGCTTCCAAGGCAGAGCCAGCTCCCAAGGCAGCTCAAAAGCCACCACAGAAGCAGCAGGTCGAGGTCAAGCCGAGCAAACAGGCGCAGAAGCAGCAGCAGCAGGTAGAATCCAAGTCACACTCCTTCCAGAAGAAGCAGATTGAGATCGAAACCAAGTCGAACCTTGTACAGAAGCAAGAGAAGGCGGATTCAGGAAAGAACACTGTCCCAAGTAAGCTCAAGACTGTGACACCTTCTACAAGCAAAGCAGCCAAATCTGAACCAGCACAGCCTGCTGTCTTTGCGAAGTCTACCACCAAATCCAGTGCGCCCGCTGCAGCGGCCGAGCCCGTGTCGAAGAAGGCATCGTCAGCTAAGGCATCGTCAACTAAGGCATCTGATGCGCTCTTCGGTAAGCGATCAGAGCCCGAGAGCAAAGCAAAGGCGAGCCAGTCCACGACCAAGCGTGTCAAGTAAGCTGTGGATCACGACGCATTTGCCCTCAAACAACTATATGTGATGTATTCTTAGTTCTTGTTGTGAACATTGGTGATTTGGCAATAAAACGATAATCATTACACATCGTATGTTGAGGTGAGGTCCAAACTATGTATCTTAGGATTGATTACCAGTGATTAGTGTAGTAGCGAGTGAAAACGTTCAAGGAGATGTAATCGGTGAACATGGACGATGCACGAACAGTGTTGAGATAAGGGCCTTGAGGAGTACTAACTATGGGCAGTGCTGCATTCTGAGTTCTGAGGTTCATAAGCAATGGCAAGTATCCTTAGGCGCAAAAATGATGTGATGGTGTTTACAAGGGCGCTCCGTAGCGAGTCCATTACTTGCTGCACCAATCAAAGATCGCTTCAGGAATTTTGGAATCGACCTGACGCCCTGTTCGTCGCTCAATCTCTCGAACTTCGGCGGACGAGCTATCAGCACCATATTCCAGAAGTACATTGACACAATCGATATCGTTCTGTTCGATGGCCATCGAGATTGCTGCATTACCACGGAGATTCCTATGGTTCACGTCCGCTTGATACTCGATCAACAATTCACAAATGTCAGCACGCTTGTTCCATGCTGCTGTGAATAGAATCGTTGAACGACTCGGACCATAGGGGCCGAGATGAGCATCGCGAGCAGCGGGTGTGAGGTTATCCAAGAAGGCCCTGACTTTTGCTGGGTCTGCATGCTTAACGAGTCGCTCGAGTTCTCGGTGTACATCTGGTTTTGCTGCACTGACTTGAGAAGCAACTTGTGCAAATCGCTTTGTGGTTTTAGGTACGGTTCCGACATCGTTTTCAGGCTTGCGTCCACGAACAGCCTCCAGGATGCGAGGATCAATGACTTTACCTGTTCGGTTTTCGAGCTCTCGAACTTCACGTTCTGTAATAGTCGCTCCGTATTGCATTAGCAGCTCAACGCTCGGCTGGTGGTTCTGCTCAACAGCCATGAGAATAGCTGAGTTGTTGCGAAGATTCCTGTAGTTGACATCAATCTTGTACGTATCAATAAAGTACTCGAACAGATCTGAACGCCTATTCCAGGCGAGAGTGAACAAGATGTTCGACCGACTCTTGCCTCGCGGTCCAAGCTGGACTGCTCTCTCAGCTGGGGTAAGACTCTCAAGGAACGTCTTGATTGTAGGTAACTCTGCGTATTTAACGAGCTTCTCAATCATCTTGGCAACCTGTGCTTCCGTGGCGTCCGGTGGCTTCGTTGCAGGCACCGAAGCTAGAATCATCTTTGCGGTTTCTGTCTTTGTCTCGTCTTCAAACACAGGTGGCACAAACACACGCTGGGGATTGAATTTGACCGCAGTTTTCTTACCCTTGAGTTGTGAGCCCGATGCTCCACTATTCTCACCATCACCTTCACCGCTCGCTGCCGAAGCGAGCTCACCTGCAAGGTTCGACATTGCCAGGTCGAGTACGGCTTGGTCAATGCGATTAGGTGCAACACGGTTCTCGATCTCCTTCAGTTCATCTTCGGTGCACCTTCCTCCTGCCTCAACGAGGGCGGTCACGGTTGGTAGATCGTTCTGTTCGACTGCGGCGAGCATGGGGGAGACATTGCGAGCGTTCATGGCATTAGGGTCTGCACCATAGCTAGTAAGTAAGCGGCAGATATCGGGGCGCTTGGCAAGCGCTGCGCAGTGCAGAAGCGTGTTCCGAGCCTTGCCCTGAGGCCCAAGGATAGCTTCCAACCGCGCTTCAGGATCGGTAGGCACCGTGGTACCGTCCGGCCCGGGCTGTGGAGGAGGTGCAGCGCCCATAAGGATTTCGTCGAGGATAGTTTGGAGCGTGAGAGTGTCTCCACTCTTGATCAGACGTTCACATCCACGGTAGGAGTATGGGTCCACTTGCTGTTGCTGCTGCTGCTGTTGTTGCTGCGATTGCTGAGAATCAGTCTGCTTTGTCTCCGGCTCGGTTTCGTTGTCCTTCGACTCCTTTGACGTCTTTAGCTTGTCCTTCGACATAATTGACGTGCTGCGGGCATCTCGCTGTGAATTTCGCTTGTCTTTCTGCTGCGAGCTGTCAGAGATCTTGGAGCTTGTTGAACTAGTCTCGATCTGATTTCCGGTACCGACACTCGTTGCGGATGAGACCGGTGGGTAGATCTGAACACTTGTGTGAGTATTCGACGTCTTCCCCGTGCAAAGGTATTCAGCATAGTCTGTAAGGCCAGCTCGTAGCCAGGGCACAAGCGCAGCGCGACAGGACGCGACCATAGCCTGCACACCGGTCTTGACCTGTTGTTGGAGCTCTGCCTGGGAGGCCAACGCGCTGCCACTGTGAGACTTACTGTTGAGCGCTGTGGCCAGGGCAAACGCACTAGAGGTCAAAGTAACGGACACGGTGTCCAGATACGTATCGATCTGTTGTGTGAGCTCCTGCGCGACAACATTAAGTACAGTGTCAAGGTCCTTGTGAGGTTTTGTGATGGGCGTTCCGAGCACAGGGAGCTGAGCAGGGGGCTGCAGTGGCGGCAGGAGGGGGCCACCCGCGAGATCGCTGAGGTTGATGGTGTACTTGCGCTGCGGATGCAAGTGTGCCGGTGGTAGTGGCACCAGTCCCGGCAGAGGCTTCGTCGGGGTGCCGAGTCCAGGAGTGGTCGATGCCATCTTGGAGTGGGCAGGAGAATGCTAGCGCTCCGTAGTGCGTGCTAGACGATAGACGCCTGGATTGGCTATTCGCTCGTAGCTGGCTAGATCACTCTGCTTGCGTTAAGGGCGAGAAAACGCCTCGAAAGGTGCGCGTGTCGTGGATTGCTGTGTGCTGTGAAGTAAAGAAATGCACGAATGGCTCGTGAGTGAGGGGAGTAGTGAAGGAACACGCAGACGCAATCGCTTAGTATCCACAGGCCACGTGTAACTCCATCGCTTTTCAATGGATACACACACCGGTTACTCTAAACCACGTCCGCTCCGAAAGAGGATTTAGGCTTGCTCTTTTAGCCTGATCAGGTTAAAATCGCGTGCGACAGGCAGTAACCGACTGCTTGGAGAAGTCAGAGAGCTGGGGATTTCATTGCGCAAATGAGCCAACGGGGAGGTAAATCGCCATACAATATTCAGGAACAATGCATCAGATGTGATTCTATTTACTGATTTATTTTCGGAATGGTTTCAATGCGAAAGTATGCGGATGCAATGATATGGTACAGGAGAATGGATCTCAACCAATCAATCAGGAGAAGCGGTTAGCGTCCGGTTCCTCCTAGGAATGAAACCGCATGATTTGGCTGAGATAAGAAATAATCATGGTAGAATGCGAACAACGCCGCTGGGGTGAAAGAGCACCAGCTCAACATCGCCCCAGGCCCCAGGGGACTCGGTGAAGGAGATCCGATTAGTCTTAAGCAATTCGGATTCTCAAGCAGCCAACTCGCGTTTATCCAAGAGCGAGGGTAGATCCACAGATCTTCCTTGTGCGCGCGTTTACTCTTCGTCATCGTGGTAGACCTCACGCATAACCTCTTTCAAAGTAACCCGGATCTCATTCTCGGGTGCGCCCTTAAGTTCGTCAGAGACGTACTTGCACTCAACGACGAGCTGCAGCATTCTTAGAGCACCCGTGATGGCCCCACAAATAATGTTGGAGTAGTTGAGGTCTGCGCAGGCGGGCGGAAGTTCAACAAACTCATTGAATGGGTTTCCTCGGAAGGACTAGATATGTGAGTGTTACATAGAATGGAGTCATCATGAGAGAGGGCTTGATTAGTCCAGTACGAGTTCCAGCTTCCAACCTTCCGCCAGTGAGGTCCCAGCAACAAATACGCAATCTGCAAGCTCCTTAACCTACCAGAATGAATGACCTTCCGTCTTCGCTCCAGTTCGTGACCTCCGCGTTGATACCGAGGAACATCTTGAACCCAATCTTGGCAATGACCTGAGCCGTCTCTCTGAAATTCTCGCACGAGCTGATGTTTGCCTTGGCAAGCAGCTCTTCAACCATACGAATACCCATGTTGTAGCCGCTAGAGTGGTGGGGGTGGTAAGTCGCACAGGGTGGCTTGGGGTGAGACAACGCTTGCGGGTTGGCGATGCGATCGAAGTGGATTTGGCTTCAATGTTGGAACCTCTTAGGGCACACCATGCAGCAACAGGCCACTGTCTGGGGAACAGCTACATGAAACACACCAAGAAGACATGCAGTGCCTGGCTTCATGCGGGAACACTCGCGGGATCCATCGTAATTGACACGAAATTGCCTTCCTGGGGGATTCCAAGGTTTCGCCTTTTCCGAAATACCTACATTTTGTGAAGCTCCTGGTTGACGACGTTGATATCCTTGTAGTCCTTAATAAGCTGGACAACAAAAGCACCGTAAGTCAGGGCAAGGAGGTCGGAATTCTACACAGGATGTGGCGAGCGGAGCGAAAGTTTGTAAGAATCCATGGTAGCTCTCTTCGAGTGAAATCATCAAGAGGCGATTTCGTATATATTGCGTAGGTACGTACAATTTTTTCCATACTGGCAGCTAGTGTCTCACCAGTGCGAGCATGTGCCGCATATTTTGGGTTCGACATCTTGGCTCCCGCGCGCTAATTACAAACCGTGGAAATGAGCTCAGCGGTCGAATCGAAGCCCTGGATTGGTATATTCGTCGTCGGCGAAGGCATTCCTAGTGAGTTAGGGACCATGCAGACTCACAGACACTAACACGAAACTCAAACTTGTAGGGTTGTTTTATTCATCGACTTGACCTCAACTCGCTTGAGAGAAGACATTCAGTCAGCTCAAGACCGTCAGGTCAAGGCAATGACTGACTCACTTAGAACTTCTTGCTTGAGGCGGGCTTCTTGGAACGCTTCACAGCCTCGTTCAAAGCATCGGACTGAGACGCCTGCTTCTTGGGGGGCTGCGCTGTGGCTGCCTTCTGCAGACGCTTGGGACCAAAGGTGGCGTTGACGCCTTCACCAGGGTTGGCAGGCTTGGTTGCGTTCTTCGGTGCGGGAGCAGGCTTAGCAGCAGGCTTAGCCGACTTGGCCTCAATGAGGGACTCGAGGCGGTCGCGAGCGAGTTCAGACTGGATCAATGCATTGATCTGCGCATCACGGGCATCCAACTCGGCCTGGGTTTGGCGGATATGTGCTGCCTGCATGAGGAGAGCGATGCGGCGCTCCATCTTGCGGGCGTGGGCCTCAGCCTCACGTGCCTGGCGGCGAGCCTGTGAGAAAGCCTCAACTGTGGCGGTGGCTGAAACGGATGCCTCAGCAAGCGAGACCGTGGCGTTGGGATTGACGACAGTAGCCGGGGTGCTGGTAGCCTGCACATCTGCGAGCGCGGCGTGGTGCTTGGGGTGGTAAACAGTGGTGGCTGCCTCGTGCTTGGCCTGATCGACCATCTTCTGGACTTCAACTTCGGCCTCAGCATCAGCCTCTGCCTCGAGCTGGGCGAGCTGCTCAGCAGGGAGAGGGGGTGCTGCCTCGAACTTAGCCTCCGCCTCTGCAAGTGCAGCGGTCTCTGCCTGGTATGCGAGTTCGTTCTGCAAGTCCTCCTCGAGAGCCTGTCGGCGTTCCTTCTCCTCTTCGGTCTCAACTTCGACTTCAGTCTCAGTCTCAGCCTCGGCCTCAGCCTCAGCGTCAACCTCAGCGTCAGCCTCTGCGTCAACCTCAGCGAGAGCCTCGGATTCAGCATCGGCTTCGGTGTCAAGCTCGGCCTCAGACTCGATCATGGCCTGGAAGTAGACGCGCGAAGGCGTGGGAATAGGGGTGTTGGAGTAGACAGGCACATCCTCGGCAGATGCCAGAGTGTTGTCAGTGTGGTCCGGGACGAATGCAACCTCGGGCTGCATCACGAGGGGTGCGCGAGGTGACGTGATCGTCTCCTCGGCTCGGATGGCTGGACCATAGTTATAGTGAATGGTCGGCTGCTGGTAGTCCAGCGCAAACGAGGGCTGCACATGGTAACCAAGCGGGATCATGTGCGCAGCACGGACTGGCAAATCCGCTCCACGAGGACCCGTAATGGTCTTGTATGGGGTCTACAAGTGTCAGGAGAGGGTCGTTGGGCATGAGACCAGATTCACATTTTTCGGCGTATTCCGAGGCATCAGTGAGGTAGATCAGGGTCAGGATACGTACCGCATCCTCAGGCGAGGTGTGGGCTGCGACCACCAGGATGAAAAGACTCAAAATGAGAAGTTTCATCACTAGAAACGTGGTTCAGAAGGGTAGTTCCGGGTTGGTCGAAGTGAATAAGGTAAGGATTTGTCGTGTGATTGCGAGGTTGGATGCGAGTGCTTGGGATGAAAAGCAAAAAAAGATAAAACCTCACGTAGTACCCTACTAAATAAAACCCCTTGCTATTGAACCGCACTCATGCAATGCCCCCAAACACGCTCTCAAAGAGTGTGCTTTCTTCCTCTTCTCTTTTCTGCTGCTTCGACTTTTTCTTCTCCATCCACCCTGGCTGAGCTTGAGCGGAGATAGGTCCCCACATCTGCAGCCAGGCATTGGCAAGACACACAAGACACACGCGCCTGCTCGCTCGGAGGATGCCTTATCATATTCCTCTCTCTGCTTAACGGTATTCCTTGAGGTCGGTAGTTGTTTCAAAACGTGTCACACTCAGGCTTATTATGTTTTTATGGTCATGGCTTGTTTATACCGGAATGAAGCTCGTCCTATTGTGAGCTGATACCGCACAACATAGACAACCTCACTGTAAATTGCGAAGCAACGTACAGCCAACGCCTAACGACTAGTTAGCACGAGGGTATCGTGATAACCAGCTTACTTAGGCAGGGTGCCAGCCTTGGCCATGGAGGTAGCAGACTTGCGGTGACGACCAGTGCTGCAAGTGTGCTGACCACGGACACGGAGGTTCCAGTAGTGACGAAGACCACGGTGGAGGCGGATCTTCTTCATGCGCTCGATGTCGTTGCGGAGAGCAGTGTCGACATCGGAGGAGACGTGGTGAAGGTTGTCACCGCTCTCACGGTCCTTGCGGCGGTTGAGCATCCAGACGGGGATGTCGTGCTGGAGGGGCATCTCGATGCGAGCCTTGATCTCTTCGAGCTCGTCCTCAGTGAGATCACCAGCGCTAAAGAGGGGGAATGGGTAATATAGCATGTAACGATGAGTATCTGATCTATCAAATAGCGGAGATCATGCAGGTCAGGCGTCAAGCCTGAGGTGGGGACTAGTTAAGATAACGCGACGGCGTAACCTGCGCTAGCTTGACACCCCGAACGGAAGAACCACAAATGAGAGAGCTTGCATGCTCCTGACCCCACGGAGAGAGCTAATTCTATTAACGCTGTGCCAAAAGCTCTCCCGCACCAACAATAAATCGCCGCATGTTGGGATCGGTCTCCGAACTCCGCAACTTTTACCGCGGAATCAGTGGGCAGCGCAGACTTATTCTACGAAGCGAACTTGCCCAGTGTGCAACTCATCTCTCGTTCTGTTGATTCCTTCATTCGGGATGCATACTAGCTGCGCGTTGTGCTCGTCTCGGATCTCGTCCTAGTCCACTCCAGGGTTCGACTGGAAGATTCCTTCTATTTCAGCTACTTACCGCTTGCGGAGATCAATACCGGCCTTGCGGCAGACGACGTGAGCGAAGCGGCGACCAACACCCTTGATAGCGGTCAAGGAGTATGCAACCTTCTGTCGACCGTCAATGTTTGTGTTAAGCACACGGTGCATGTGCTTGAAGTTGTCCTCGTCGATGATAAGGTAAGCCTGCGGTGGGGAGGAGTGGAGGTACGTCACGCGTGCGGTGAGATCATTGTTTGCTGCATCATCCAGGAGTATAACGGAGGCGTAACCCGTGCAACGAGGTGCTCAACGGGTATGGCAAGCAGGGTAAAAGCTCGGTTCAGATTATGCAAGTTTGTACATTTCATGCAATAACACGCGTTTCAAGCGTTATCATGGAGCTATAAGTCCTTAGGATTGATAGTTCATGACATAGGCTATTTAATCATGCAGTTTATATTGTCATTACACATCCCACGTACCATTGTGCGTCCTTCAAAATGTGTGACTTTACCGTCTCTCTTTCCCTCTCTCCGGACGCCCGAGCCGGGCCATTGGTTCCAAATCCGTTCCAAAAAAGTTCCAAATCATGGGCCGGGTTCCAAACGGGTTCCAAAAGGTTCCAAATCCGCCCCGGTTTGAAAACTTTGCGCACACACAAAAATTCCAATACACCCTACCTTTCCGCACACTCGCAACATGCTGCAAGTCCGCACACCACCCAGTTTCGAACTTCGCGACGGAAGTCCATTTCCGGGCCAGGACGGATAGCCGTTGACGCCTCTTTTCCACGCCCGTATAAACTGCACTTTTGTGCAGCTAGGTGTGAGAATCACCGTGTGGAACTCGTTTCACCGCACTCGGAAAGTTGTTTGTCATCGTAATGTCTCAACGCCAGATGCGAGGACCCCTGGCTTGCGTGAGAAAGCCCTACCCTGAGACTTGTCACACCAGTGCAACGCGATCGGAGATTGCCATTTGTGGCGCATCCGCTTGGTATTGGCGCACTATAATCTGTGATTCCTGTTCATAGCTATCCCATTCGCGGTCATCCGCCCAAAGTCCTGGCATAGCCTGCGCACTGCCCGCGAAAGAATTGAAACGCGCGGCTTGGGCGAGCAGAGCTCATGTAAGCAACACTGGATGAACTCGATGGGTCGGAGGCGCGTACGAGCAGCTCTGAAGGGTATTTTTCGAGTGGTTAAGGGCTGCGTGGGAACCTCCTTTTCACAACAGACTTGTTGTGACTCTTGCTGGATCTTCGTGAAACCGCATCCGTTTATTCCTCCTGAACTTCACTCACCTGCTTCTGATCTGTACATTCGCCCTGCTAACTACCCCGATCAGTCAACACTTTTGTGTGCTTCGCAACGCAAATGCTGCCACAGGCCAAATCTGCGCTATCCCTGTGCTTCCGGCGGTACGCTCACACTGCAGCAGCAGCAGCGCCTCGCACCCCTCTGATCAAGTTCACACATGGCGCTCGCAGCATCATCAACTCAGAGATGGCCGAGCTCGCACACACTTCGATCCACCCTAGCATCGTCGTCAGCGCTGTAAAGCCTGGAGCAGCATCCTCTCCGGCTTTCCCTGCCGTCACACACGTCACTGTCGGTGGCTACACGACACGTGTCGTTCGAGTGAGCGAAAGCGAGTACATCCCACCCTCTGTGCGCTTCGATGCAACTGCCATGGCCATGATTGAGTTGGGTGGTGCCATGCCCGACCCTCCCAAGACCGACAAGGATGGTAAGAAGAAGGGCAAGAAGTAAATCAGATGGGATTGTTCTTGCTCGCTTTTCCCCCATCCCAGCATATTCAGCAAGTTCGAACCCGTTGTCGCAGCAGCAACAATAGCATCGACAGCAAACACATCATTGATGTATTGATAGGATGCACCGTCGTATCTTTATGACACCCATTTCAATTTCAATTCTGATCCGGAATGCTCAAACGCCGCCGCTAGAGTCCACGTAGCTCACTCAAAATCGATCGATCGAACGAATGAATGAATGAATGAACGAACGAACGAACGCACTTCAATGAGGAGAGCGACCGACGAATCACGCCAGTCAGGTCCAGGTTGACATGGAAAATCAACAATAACGCTGACCGGTTAGTCATCTAGCTCACACCACGTTCGTCGGTTCGTCGGTTGCACGTGCAGTGCATGTGACAACCACTTGACAAATCACCACACCGCTGACTGTTAACAAACTCCCCATTTCACCACGAGACAGCAGGTTACCTTACCTCTCTTTCATACCCACCCATAAAAGCTAGAATAGTCATAATTCGTTGTGAGGCATTTATTTGCTCGGTTTCATAAATGACTGTCCGTCCAAGAGTGTTATGGCGAGTGTGTTTGGTGCCCAAGCGACTGACTCGGTCCTGGCTCTATCCGTCCTGGCCCAAATTTTGTGAAAATTCAATGTTGTTTCCAGAATAGTACACGATTCAAAATAGCACGCTAGGGTGAATATTTTGCGAAACCAAAGTTGCCAAACGATTTAAAATACTCTCCAACACGGTCATTCAAAATGATAAACTGTGTTAAATACCGCAATGCGGTCATTTTTGCAGTGTACGTACAATTCCCTTCCAGGACGTCCCTGTCTGTACCTGCTTTCAATGAATTTTTCACCATATATGGATAACTGCACGCACACAACACCCCCACCAGTGAATCCCATACGCTCTTGCCTGGTGTATGCGCCTGCTCACACACTTGAAACGCACACCCTCACACGCATTCGTCCCCAAAATTCCCTCCTTTCCGACATCTTGTCACATGACTTCCCTGCCGCATGCTGCTTGGAACAATGGATTTATCCCGTCTGCACGACGCTGCAACCACCTTGGATGCAATTTGTCGCGTATCTCTTGCCAAATCAAACTTTTTGCGCCCATGTTGCCCATCGCTCTGCCTTCTTTACCGTCTGCACGACGCGTTCTCGCCCCACTACGTCATTTCAACACGAACCTCGTGGGAAATTCATGTACTTGGAAACGAACCACAATGGCGATGTGCCTCACTCCCACACGGAATCTCGACATGTCGTGCTGATACCGATCATTCTCGGTCGTGCGAAATTGCAACCACTCAATCATCCAGGATCGCGCTGCTGACGTTCGGGTTCTTCGTCTACCTGCTGACGTCGCACGCCAAGCCTGCTCTGCAGCGACACTCGCTTCCAGTCGAGCACAGTGTTGGGGTAAGTCGCTCACCAGCCTTGGGCGCTCTGGAGATGGTCACCCGAGCTACTCACACAAGTGCAAAACAGAGACGCCAGCCCGAAGCCATTAACGCGAAACTTGCCGTCTTGGCCAAGCGAAAGGAGCACCCTCGCATCCAGGCTTTGCGCCAGTCGCTGTTGGGCACTACAGCCACCGCCCATGAGCAACACGACCATGATGACTCCGCCGCAACCGCTACGACTGAGCACCATGACCACGAGGAGGAGCATCATGATGAACATCAGGAAGACCATCATGAAAACCACCATGAAACCCCTACCAGCGTTGCACCTTCAACAACTCCCGGAACCGTAGCAGTAACAACATCAGCTGTGACTTCCAAGTCCAGTGGTCCGGTCAACCCGACACTAACCGATGCCCATATCCAGGCTGCGGCTCAGATTGCCGCCGCCTCGGGACTGTCCGCCTCAGACCTTGAAGAGCTCTCCGAGTACACATTCTCGACCTTCGGCTTCGTCCCCCCAGAAGTATGTAGCCTTACTTTAGTATTGCCGATTTGCCAGATTGCCAGCTTGCCAGCTTACCTACAACGTCGCCTGCTAACTTGCCGTCTAAGGTTTGCCATGATTGCCATCAATCAGGTTTGCCATCTTGCCAATCAGAGTCTCCGCTTCATCTCAGCCGATCTCTCACATCCACTCTCTTCTCCACGCGTCTGTGGAGCAGCTTGCGTGCACATGTGATGATGCTTCGGTGCGACAAAAAGCGTCTGAGTCCAGTTAGTTGTGTGTCAGGCCATGGCTTGACAGTGCGTTGTAGTTAGTACACCACCATGTAACAAGGCGACTTACAAATACCTCATCTCGATCTTTTCACCAATCACGACATTTATAGACTGAATCAATGCATACCGCCCGCTCCGACACAATGCCAGAGCCAACCAACACTCACACGGACAGTGGAGAGGTCCGCACGCTTCGTGGTCGAGTCACACACAAGACCTGGTCAATGACTGAAGAGTCCTTCAGGGCCGGTGGCTCAGATTACTTCACATTGGAGCTTCTGCCACAAGCCGGAAGCGCGAGTATGGGCAGTGAAGAAATCATCCTTCGTGTGGACGCCCTGAAGCCACCTATGGCTGCTGGGCTTAATCTCCCTCTCAACACTCCACCCGAAACGATCGTAAAGCACATGAACAACTATCTGTCTCAACTCGCTGATCCTACAGCCGAACGACAAGGCGAACTACCGCGTAACCTCGTCGAAATTGAGGGTTATGATAGGATGGAGTCGATCACAATTCCAACGAGTGAGCTTGAACCCCATCCCATGGGATTCGAGGATAGTATTACCACCCACACCTTTGTCGTTTCGAAGGTGCGATCGCTTGCCACCCCAGCGATCAACTACGACCCCCAGTCCTTGCGTGCGGCGCAGGCTGCTGCTAACCGACCCAACGTCGTTGGCAACGATGATCTCAAACCATCGCTCACGAATCTTCAGTCGGTAGAGCTCCCAGTCGCTAAGCCTGCAGCCACCGCAGCCGCTGCGGCAGCTCCTGCTACTCGGACTTCACGAACCAATCGACTGCAACCTCAGCGCCCGTAACGTGGGATGGACGACGATGACTTTGATTCCATGTTCAACCATGGGAGTTCCTCCATTCAGCGCTATCTCTCACTGTATACTTGTTACACAACTTCCGCTTCCGAACTCCATGTATATATTCTAGTCTTGTTACCACCAAGTTCGCTTTAGGATAGGATCCCAGTCCTAGTGTATGCGGTCACACACTCCCTACAAGCAACTCATTAGTACCAAGATTGAACTAAACTCCGGGGTACAATGTATATTAAATCGCAATGAAATTGCACACGAGTCGTTGAATAAGCAACCCATCGGACAACGGCACAAACGTGACAGCAACTTGTATTGCTCGTCTCAAAACGTTGCGCCATACCTTCAGTGGATAATTGTTACTAACCCCTCTGTACAGACTTGTCTACTAACCACGCACTGAATAAATAAATCGTACCCATTTAGATGGATAAACGACTTCGGATGCTGAAGGCTGTCAAGGCAAACGAATTGGGGTCGAAGCATCATACGTGGCCTAGAAAAATGAAAGGATGTTTCTCAAATACAAGTCGTCATACTCTTTGAAGGAGTCAATCCAACTGCTAGTACTACGGCAGCGCAGTTCTTCACCGATGAGCTTCGTGTAATGGCCGCCATCGTAGAACAGGACACCATAATGCGTCGCTGCCTCTACAATCAGCATGAACATAAATGGGAATATGAAATATCGGAAGAGTACGTTCCGACGGCTTTCACTCCTCTCATTACAGTCTCTCCAGACACAGTGTATCCACAGGCCCACTATAAAAAGTGCGGCAGCGAACAGAAGCGCGACCCAGAGATACAAGAAGTACATGGGCACCAGGAACAACAGGAAGGCGGGTAGAATGAGGAGACCAATTGAAATGATGACGGTCCATTTGACAATGCGGGCAGTCTCGGTGTCATTTTCAAAGCTCATTCGATCGTTCCAAACAGCTGCAACGCCGTACAGAACCAAATTTCGCACAATTGAGGATGACATACAGAGCATGCAGAAGAGCTGGAAAGTATCCCAGCCATTGAGGTGACGACGGCTCGCCGTTGTCCAAACAATGGAGATAAAACTAAGCACTGCGTTAAATGCGAGATATACATGGAAGCGCGTGGTTTTGACTGATGTCGTCACATCGCTTAGGTTTCTGTAGAACACGGCTGGGTGAAGTGCGCCAAAGTAAAGTTCCCAATTCAATTCATCGGCTTCACTCGGTAGGCTTCCATCTGGAGCAGGGGTCTTAACAACCGAGGCGAGCGACATCATGGTGAATTCGTCTGAGGAGGTGTCTTCAGGTAGCTCCACTTTAGGAATTCGATTGAGGTACGGCGAGTTGCCAAGAATGAAGCGCCATCTTGGAGTGTTCAGTCGAATCAGTTCCTTAATCTCATCTACGTCAGTTGCGACCTTGCCGCGAACAATGGAGCAATGACGGAGCCAATCAACCTCTAAGATTGTAGCATATTCATGAGTAAGGTATTCCGTGCGCTCAGCTTGCTTTCGCTCTTCTTCCGTTATTTCAGTCTCGGTCTTGGCTGGGCTTGCTTCGGTCGCATTTTCCAAGTCTATCTTCACGTCTTTTGGCTGAGGGACTTCCTCAAGGTTGCACGTAGTTAGGGCTTTCTGCTTCTTCCTATGTTCAACTACCTCGACGAATTCCTGCAGAACTTCCTCCATCATCTTGTCATGCTGGGTCGAACTGAACGTCCAATGCGTGAAGTCAATCACGCGCATGAGCTGGTTTTTCACTGTTCCCTTGTCCTCTACGTTCCTTTGAAGGTTAAGAACTACAATGGTGCGGGCGACTTTCTTGTAGAAGGCCATCTGACGGAATAGAGCAGGATCAAGGTCTTCTGTGTTGCGGATCCGTACCTCTTCATCCAAAATACTTTCGCACATTTTGCTATTGTGGAGATACCATGCAGTACTGGGCTGATGGCTAAAGTCGGCTTCCCAGAAGTTTACGCCTTCTGGCAGTGTTCGGCTTCGGAGCTCATAGTCGAGCGTGGCCATCTCCGTGAAGATATGGTTCTCTAGCTCGGCCTGGGAGTGCTTAACCGGATCACTGGTACTCGTAGAAACAGGAGAGTACTTGCACATGGGCTCTCCGAAACTCGCAGCCACACGCTTGAGCTCCGCGATTCGCTTTTTGCGCTCGGCATCTCGTTCCTCCTTAGGTGTGATGAGCGCATAGATCTTGAAGGATAGTTTGCGATACCAGAAATGGTTGTGGAGGGTCACCAAGAAGTTGCGGATCAGGGCAGCCGTCACGAGGCTGATGATGAAAATCCAGTAGGGAGTGGGCACATAGCCAAATTTGTCCAAGTCGCAGTCACCATCGAAAGTGGTGGACATATTGAAGCGCCCTAGCCGTGGAGTGGTACTATCACACTACTTGTAAAGGAGGCACAGCTTGGTCACGTGAGGATAACCGAGCACGAGTGGGTCTCATTGAACAGCGAGGCTTCGCTGGGTCTACATTCGTTGGGATAAATGCATTTTCGTTGCATTTTCGTCGCAGACGCGGTAAGATATACATTCATTCCAGTGGAATCTGAGTTTACGGATCGGATATGAGTGAGCCGCGCATGGGTTGTGGAAGGTGTCATTGAAAAATCTCAAAACCCACAGAGCACGGGTGCTCTTGCGTAATTTCCGCGTGACCCGCAGAGTGCATTCATATTCACACAAGTCGAAATAATTGGGGTAGAAATCATCTATCAAACTAATTCATCAGCACAACTCGACACCCTACTCAATCCTGCCATTTCACACACACGACATTATGTGAAAGCCTAATCTTTTTTGTTCCAAGTCGTTTTGGTGCGAATCCGCGCGGGTTGGGACCGGTTCCGCATCGCGCGTGCGATTTCCGCTCCCCCAAAGATTCCGCAGCCGAGGCCAGTCACAGCTAGCCCGCATCTCTCAATCGCAGTGCGACATCCACGCAGAAAGCCCCCATGAAACAGCGTCTCTGGTGAGGGGCCGGGGTAACTCCATCCACCCGCGGCCGGACGCCCCGGGACTCGATTTCAAATTTCAAATTTACAGGTCGTTCTGCTACGATGATCATACCCGTGTGGCGCGAGGCTGGGCAAAGATCTGATTGTGGTACTTTGTCAGTGGATGGAGGACTAGTCTCCCAGTCGTTACAATCTGGTGTGAGCTCAGATCCTTGCAAAGATACCGAGATCTCCTGCCCCAAACAACACCCTCACTTGAGTCCTCGTGTAAATACCTCACCTACCTCACCGTCTAGTGCTAGTTACTGCCCCTGAGGCCAAAACGAGAACGCAGCCGAGACGTTTGTCCTCTCACGCGTCTGCGCTGCGGGGCCCAGGTTCCTTCTCACCCCGTGTGGCCGGCAAAGGGGGCGGTTTTGATCCTTTCAGCCCGTTAGACAACCTCGAGTTACTGGTGGTGCGCGAGAGCACGCGGCCCGTTCCAGGTCGAGGTCAAATTCCAGACTGCAACCATGGACTTGCAGAGGTATGTTGAGGCACGCGCCAGAGTGGACGAGATTCTGCGAGGTTTAAACCTCTATGATCTCGCTCCAGGCGAAAACCTCATCCTGCGAGATAAAGAAACAGGGGGCGTCCTGGTTGAGAGCACAGACCTAACCAACGAGATTGAGGCAGTAGAGTACCAATCGCTCCAGGAGGCCCAGATGCGCCAGAGGATTCGCCAAATCATTAAGCAGGGTGGGCTTACCGCCGTGCTGCCCACCGATCCGTTGTCCCTGTATGATCAGCTTGCGGCCGAGCAGCGAGTGTACGCGCCGGCCTCGTTCGCGTCGGAGGACATGCCACAGCTCCCGAGATTTCCAGGAGAAGAGGGCATTTATGTCAGTCCAGAGGCCGATATTCCCGATTTTAATCTGTACAAGCTAACCGCACGACTCCTTCGAGAAGACCCTCGGATGCGAATCTTCTTTGACTCTTCAGGCAATCTCAAGCTGGCACCGTTACTGCTAGGAGATCCCGACGTGCGACTGTTTGGTGTGGGTGACGAAGACTTCCTGCCCGAGGACCCACGGTTTGCAGCCTCTCTTCCGCAGATGCGAGAGTCGACCACAAGCGCTAACAATCGCATTCATCGGTCACTCTGTATCCAGATCGGCTCTGTTACGCTCAGGGACCATGCATTGTTTACACGAGAGGACGTCCTCTGCGTGCGCTTGCGTCGCGAGATTGAGCAATGGGTGCGACGCAAGGCCATGGATCCTATCCGAGCCGCGACGGGCCGCATTGAGATGTTAAAAGCTCAGGTTGAAGGCGAACTGCTGCGCTTGAACACACTTCTACCTCGGCTCATTCGCTTGAGGCAGAGGGCAGCTTCGGCAATGACAACAGCCGCTATTACGGCCACTGCGGTGTCTTCCCTAGTTACTTCTCTGACATCCTCAATCGTCTCTGTGTTAGGTGGAAAAAGTGGCAATGAACAACAAGCGGGCTCGACTGATTCTCAAACCACTGCCCAAGAGGCAACGGGCGGTTCAACAACTATCCAACCCGACCTCTCAACCATGGCGTCGCTTGCAGCGAGCAAGGCATCCAATCTCACTCAAGAGGAGTTGGACCTTCGTGAAGAGTGCTCACGTGCGATCATTCAGACAGCAGAGCTGCTTCAGATGCTTATTGAAGCACGCGTTCAGCGGGATGCAGCATGGGCAACGGAAACTCGACACTTCGAGAGTATCTACACGCTGTGGCTGCAGGTCCGACGGTTGCGCTTATTCGCCGCACTCGAGAACGCGAAATTGGGTCTCTTCGACCCTCGCGTGGACCCTCGAGTACGTGATACCATCGCAGCTGCGCTTGAATCTCAGAGGCATTTGGAGGAAAAGGACCTGGCGGGACTTGTATATATTGGTCATCCTCTTGTTCTCAAGGTAAGAAAAGTCACTCCAAGTCCCGAGCAAACTCAAGCGGACGCCGACGCATGGCGAGCGGATGAGGTGACGGAATTGGAGGAACTGTCTAATTACAACAAGCTTCTCAGATATGCTAGGGACTTACAACTACCAGTTGGTGAAACCAGTCACCCCCCGGAAGATACCTTCGATGCAAATGCAGCGTTGCTCAAAATTCGTGACCGAATGGCTCGCTGTCGACCTACCCCGGGCGCGCCGAGATACGAGCCCGTGTTAGACACCACATCCGCCACTGCAGCCGTGACACCCGATGACGCATGCAATTCGGCAGAGGTCCGCAGACGGCAAAAGCTCACTTCACAGTCTCTGGTCTTGGTATTACATGTCAATGGTCATGAAATCCTTCGGTCAAAACCTGCCAGGATATCCTTCCCTAGTTACACGGTTGAGTTCAATCTCGAGGCGCATTTGAAGGTCCTGCGAGCTCCAAGGTCCATTTCATGTCAGATTCTCCAGATGGGATATTTTGGTGGATCACCTCTTGCAGAATTCACTTTGATTACACCCTCACCAATTGCTCCACCCTTCGTACAGGATCCTTCATTCACGTGGGGCAAGAAGTTTGAGGCTGATTTCCCGCTTGCAGTCGACAAGGCCACTTCAGATGTAGTCGCAGAACTAGCCTCAGGCACAGCTATCGTACCAAAGTACACTCGAGAAACTTCGGGTCTCGTCGAGGCGGCAGTCTTTTGGATCATCCCGCCCCACAGACCCTTAACCCCTGAGGAGCTGCAGGACCTTGACCCCATGGCACGTAACGCATCCCGAGGTCGTCATGCAGCCGCATATCGCCGTAGTATTGCCGCGAACAGCGGTGGTGTCAGCACAATGGTCGGTTTAACAAACGCAAGCAAACTGGTGGGTTTTGACCCAGAGATTGCCAGCCACGACGCGAGAGCGAGCCTCAGCCAGATCGACCCGAATGATCCTCGTGCTGCCTATGAGGCCGTAAGGAGGCATGACAGCCAGTCAGCAGCTGTCACTGCAGCTGCTGCATCGGTCGCACAAACGGGCTCTGGTGCTGCGATGGCCGACGGCGCGACGGGACCCCTGGGAACGGGGCTGAACACATTGGAGGGACACGAATTTGCCCCAGAGCTTCTGCTCATCGACCCACACTATCACGTCCCGAGTTTACGAAAGCAGTTGTTGACGGCACGAAGCCAGTCATCGAAGGATGGAGCTGCGATTCCTCTCCGCGAAGAAGATGTCCCAGCGGAATTCTATACCGTTCTCGATCGCTCAATTTATTCGCAGGCAGGAACAAGTTTAGCGTTGGCTTACGCAGGAGTACACGCCCCAACGGATGCTGCGTTCACGGGACCCTTCAAGAGAGGTTTTGTGTTGCCTGGCCAGAGCTATCCGCCATCGGTTGTATCATCATTCCTCGTTAGTGAAGGCCAAGGAGGTCCGACTGATGCTGGTTTGGCTGAGAAGCCTGTCCATGATTTTGCTCTCGGCTTGCCAGAGCCGCCGTCACAGTATGATCTAGCTCGAGCACAGCTTGTCCTGTCACGCGAACCTCGCGTTGACGACACACTACCGCAAGTTCTGTCAGTCTCGAGTGGTCCACGTGGAAAGACGGCGACCATCACCGATGTATCTCAGGTCGTTCGCGAGGTCGTTAATCCCGACTTTGTGCTGACTTCAAACTTCCTTCAAGAGCTCTTCCGTACCCCAAGACCTTTGTACACTTATCGTGACATCTCAGCTCCTGTGGTAAACCCCACGTCATGCCGCATCATCGTGCAGGTTATCCGTGCGGTTAACTTACCTTTACGAAGCACATCCCATGCAGCGCAGAGCCTTGCTGCCGGTGGTAGTGACACTGCTCTTTTCTCTGGAGAGCTCGCAGATGGCGCACATACGTCGGATGACGCCCGTCGCCAGTTGAACTGTGTTGTTCAGGTATCATTCCAATCCTCCACACGCCGAACTGGACCTAGCTCAGGAACTTCTCCACACTGGAACGAAGTTCTCGCTCTGCCTTTCACAACACCCACTGAGGCATATGATCCTGCTGGGCTGCTCAAACTGACGGAATCAGTCCGATTCTCCATTTTCGACAAAATTGAAGACTCGAGACCAGCACACGATCCACGTCTGAAATCGACAAACATGCAAAGTTCAGAAATGCGTCTGATTGGTACAGCAGAGATTCCCTTTTCTGCTATTTACTGTAACGGCTCAATTGAAGCAGGTCTTGATCTCGAGTTACCGCTCATTCATCTAGGCTACGAACGCCTCGCAAGAAACCTGCGTCAGCCGACATTACACGTGTATGTGACCCTTGATCCGCTCCTGCTACCACCCCCTCCACCTCCCCTACCTGAAGCTGGAGAACTACCCAGACCTTTTATTCCCATCGCAGAGTGGTTACGGGATGTTCGATCGCTTCCAGCGGTCTCAGGAGTCGACCGACGCAACAGGGCGATTGCTCGTGCAACCTCAGGTGGTGGATTGGGAGGGGGTGGCGCAGACGCTCGACAAGGACTAGGATATGAGCCGGGACCTCGTACTATCACTGCGCTGGTGATGGATGTGAACGCTTACCCACAACTTGTTTGCAGGTACTTGACTCCACAGGCACCACCAGTGACTGCCCAGACGAACCCTCTTGCATTCTCAAGATTTGTCGCGAGCATACCATTCGCCCGCGATGAAGAGACCCACGCAGATGGAAGTCTTGACAGTGAAACCGAGAACACACAACTTCAAGATGTTTGGTGCTCAAGTGCTCAGTTCCTTCGATTGGGACAGGGCGATTGGGAAGAGCATGCCATATTGCTAGCCAACTACTATCTTTGGTGGGATATCCAGGCTGGCTGTGCGGTCTATGTACGTATTATGCTTTGTTTTTTCTTATTGAACATTGAATCCTCTATTATTGTACACGCGATGCACCTGTTCGCCTTTCGGACCTGCCTGCTTTATACGACTGATTACCTGAGTTGTTTCGTATTCTCTTCTGCTTTCGCACCATTACCTTATAGGACCCTAATTCGCACGCTGAAATCTGTGAGGCTGGCTCTGCGCCCAATGAGTCCGAGGCAATTGCGATTATTGAGCGCTCCCTGGCAGCATCCGGAGCAGTGATTCGCCAGGGCTCCCGATGGGGTACATATCTTGCGTTCGTTGAAACAGTCCCCGACGGTAGCGCAATCTATGTACTTCGACTGCATTATGTGAACGGGGTCTTAATGGAAGAGGTTTACATTAACCCCGTGACAGGTGTTCATTATCCAAGCTCCCTGAGGAGTGGACCGTCAGCAGCCGTATCTGCTGATCACACAGTTCAGAGTTTGCCTTCCGCAGGAACTACGGATCCGCCCAGTACTGCACTGGCTGCAGCAAGCGCAGCGGCATCTACGTGGGTTGGTTCGACGTCCGAAGTCAGTGTATCACCCATACGAGCAATCAGCTGTATCGTTTCGCCAACAAACGTCTGGGCCAACATTCAGAACGCCACGTACATTCATGAAACCAACTTGAATTTAGCAGATCCTAATCTCTGGCGACCGCTATTCACTCCAAGAGGAGCCACAAGTGGCTTCTCTTGCTCACTGGCTCAGTACTTGAGGGCAGGAGGCTCGCTTCGCCCACTTCAAGGGACTATCGGCCAATTCCACGGTCTACCTTATGAGCCTGGTCCGTGGGTTTCGTTGGTTGATATCGAAACCGCATGGAGGGGCCGCGCAGCTGGCTTAGAGCGCATGATTGAAGCAGCGTTTGAGCAGTGGCGAACCATGCCAACGGCGTGGAATTTGGGTGTGGCTAAACTCTTCCGAGAGTACGCAATGCAGCGTTTCGAAGCCACGGCCCAAGCTCGGCTAGAGAGTCCAGCAGCTAGGCGGCAACTTGGGTTGGCCACAACCGCATCCACATCTACGGTTGCAGCAGCTGGTGCAGTTGTTGATCGAGCGTTCATTCTCCGACTGCGTGCATCATTCCCAGGCATGCACGGCTTCCCAATGTCATTCCCTGTTGTGGCCGATGACGAGTCATGGCAAACCGGTTCGGCCGCAACGAATCCGATTCTCCGTCGCATTCGAGCAACGCTCCTTCACACTACGGAGGATCCTGAGGCGTCATTTGCGCTCGCGGTTCATGCGCACCCTTACACCTCGAAGTTTGCAGTCATGTGGGTCTTCATAGCAATGCTGAGCAAAAGTGACTCATGAGGCGACTTTGTTATCAATCATTCAGTAAAGTAGCTCGTCTGTTTGTTCTGGCAGGATTCATGGGGTGCAGCTCAGGGTAATCAATGCGGAACATTAAATGAGGAGCAAGGTGCAGAAAGGGAAATTGGTGGAGAATTGCCAGGCTGGGGATGTCATTTGAATTCACACACACTCAACATAACACTGCGTGGTTTCCTATGATAGCCTAGGAGTAGCAATGGTCTTGAGAAGAAATGAGACGAAGTAAAAGATGATAGGCTGTCCATAATGCGAACAGTGGCCAGATGCTCCAGCTGAAGGCAGTAACGGAGGTATTTGAGGCGTTTCTACAAAGACATAACGTTCTTCAAAGGAGACAGTGTATCGGAAACAATGGAAGCAGAGACGCACATCACTCTCTGTAGTCTACGGCACATGTGCTGAAACGATCATCATGCTGCCGTGGGGGTAGTTGTAGTAATTAATAGAGAAGAAGGTCCATCTGAGAGAGATGCTGGAGTTATTGGCGGGGAAGGAAGCCGGGAGGATGTGGCGTGACTAGAACGTTAAAGTACACGGATGCATGCTAAGGTGAGGTGAAGGAGAGAACATGAAACATTTCAATTTGCGAGTTACTCAGGAGGTCATGGGTGGCACGAAGGAGAAAAAGCGAATGGATCACTCTTGTTGAGTCAATCCACAACAATTAAGCATTAATGACTTAGAATCAATAGGCGTAAGCATGAGCAATCGACCAGATTGGCTATTAGGCGAACCATGTGGGTGTTGTTCACGTGATTCCGTTCATAGTTTGTCTTTTGTCTTTCGTTCAATCGCTTCATAGATATGCGAAAGGAGCTCCTCTAACTTCTTGGGCTGGTCCATGGTCGATATCTGAGCGGCCAGTCGTTCTGCGGTGGGGGTCGTTGGATTTGTTCTTTGTGTTGCGTTATTGTGATCGTTTGAGGCGGCAGAAGGTGCGCTAGCAGCCGTTACGACTACGTCGGAGGCTTGCATGTTGTTTGAACTAGACTCGTGTAATGTAGACGACAGCTGATCTGTCTCCTGTCTCAGTTGTTGAGGCTCAGATTGTACTGGCTGTGATAGAGGAATTTGGGAGGTTTCTTGCTGTCGGACTTGTGGTTGCTCTTGTTCATACGACTGCTGGTTGTGTACGGATACAAAGTCAAACGATCGCTCACTGGAGGGCGAATGGATCGATGAAGTGAGGCCGGGATTTGCATGCTCGCGACTCAGGTCCAGGGACAATTCTTGGGGCACTTTGACATTAGCATTAGTCGTCGGAAGGAGCAACGGTTGCTCCGAGACACTACGTGCATCCGACATGGCTGCAGATGGGGAGGATGGTCGTTGAATTGCTACCCTTGAGGTTAGGATAACAGGTGGCAGAGGGGGTCTGTCTGGGTGTTGAGAGGCTTGCTCGGCACGTACGGGAGCGGGTCTATGAGTGGGTGCCAGAGCAACTGCAACGGGTTTTGGCGCGTCAGGTGAGGGAATTGAAAAGTTGTCTCGGCCCTGCACTGACGATGCAGATATACTCAGTGGTGAGCTAGGTTCAGTGCCAGGGACGGGCGCGGGAGGACGGAGCTCACTGTGATCTCGGACAGCCACACTAGCCGGCAGTGTGAGTTCAAGCGAGCCGATACTACCGGAGTGGCTTTGCACATCATCAGCAATAGCAGGAATGACTCGGGGTTTGACTCCCACAACATCTACTACTCCATCGCGAGCACTTCCGTCGACCTGGCGAGATGGCAGATGGAATGACTGTCTCAGCTCCTGAATTTTGACGCGGAGCTCTGGCGACAAGTCGACTTCTTCAATACCATAGAGAGCTGAGATGTTATCCAAATAGTATGATGTCTCCTCTACTTTTAGAGCCCTTGCACCGGCTGGTGACGCGAGCGAACGATATGAAGTGGACGTCAGTGACGCATGCGTTGCATCCGAGTGCTCGGAGCCACAAGAGGTCCTCGAATTTAGCTTCTCAATTGTCGGGAGGGTTTGAGCCCCTGGATTTTCGGGTTCAGCTTCCAACTCGGGCTGCGGCACGGTGCCTGATGAAGTGGTTGCAATAGGTGTTAGATCAGAGCCCATGGAGTTTGGATGCAGAAGCGAACCAGAACGGGTTGTCGACGCGTCCTTCAGATTGGTTAGTGAGGACAGATTTGAAAAATTGGCAGACATGGCATTGACCTCTTTGACACTAAACGCACTTGCGGGCTGTGGTGTGCCAGAATGGTTGGCGATCGAGTCCAAAGCGGCTCGGTTCTGTTGTTGTTGAGCACGACGCTGCTGCCTGAACTGCGCAAGCAGAATATCTCCCTCATCTTGTTCTTGGTTGAGTTGAGAGTCGGCGGAGACGGGGAGGGTTGCAATTCGTGCTTGCTGCGTGACGAGGTCCATATCTGGTGCTCGCTGCAGCACTGGCTGCAACGCGGGTTGTTCACGTTGAGTTTCACTGGAGTGAGCTCGCTTCTGAGAGTTTGCAGGGGCGGACTGGTCGGGACCATTCTGCTCAGAGGGCGAAAACACCGCTGGCTTCGTGGCAGCTCGGGGTGAGCCCAATGATGGTGCGTTAGGAGCAGATGCCTGAGGATGGTTGGATAAAGGCTGAGACTCACCGAGACGCGCTTGAAGATCAGCTCGAGCAGCCCGAACACGATCGCGTACCGCATCCACATCAATATCAGGTACAGGCAGTTCTGTCAGCAAAGCTCGACGCGCCACAGGGCGAATGGCCGAAGTTGACGGTGGATAAACGTTCAGCACCGGTAATCTGCGACGCATGTGGGTGTCGCCTGCGCTTTCTACTGCGGCTGCGGTGACTGTTGTAGATGGAAGACGGGTGAACTGGGTAGGTGGCTTTGCAACCTCTATGTACTGTCCAGGCGCATCCGGGGCCGTTGTCACGCTAAAGGCTCTGTGGGGCATCGAACTTTCAGCATCTAGAGAAAATGGCTTGGGAGGCGCACCAAATATATCGGCTTCCAAGCGCGGTGATGGCTGAGTATAGGGGTTTCCTTCCGCATCGGCTCTGGGACTCAGGATCTCCTGCTGCTTTAGGCTGTAGTGTGGGCCCCGAAGCTCGTTGGACACGGAATTCAATTGGGACCCGACCACAAATCCATTAATGTCAGGTGTGCTGGAGATCTGGTGCGTGCTTATTTTGGCAGGAGCCATGGGTAGTGGAGAGTGAGAAGTCTTTGCGGATGACGGCGCGGACTGCGCTCGTGCATTCTGTGCATAGTGTTGAAGCTGACGATCGACTTGGACCTGTAGTTTCGGCCGAGTATAGAAGCGGGTGCTTGAGTCAGCTTCAGGATTCACTCCGTACCATGGCTGAGGCTGATGCACAGATCCTTTCGCATTTAACAGCTGAGAGTCTGCGGCACGAGGTGTAGATGCGACGTACAACCCCAGCATGTGGTACCCAGCATGAGAGTGCTGGTTGAGATATGGGTTGGAGTCGTACTGATCTGACGCCTTGGCCTCCCTCGCTACACCTGGTGCTCCCGCTTCTACCCCACAGTGAGCAGCATCTCCAGTCGTAGAGGCAGGGAAGGGCGCCATGGATGCGTAGGTGAGCTGGCTAGTGGGTTCTACGAGGGTTGCTGCGATGGCCGCAGCAAGGCCGCTTGCTTGAGGTGGCGGTGCAGCAGGGTCTGCTGCAGTAGCGTTGGGTTGAACATTCGTATAGAGCTGGTGGGGATAAGTCGTCAAACCATGGCTAGTATAGTTGTGGCTAAAGTTAATGTTGCCGTTACCATTGGTGCTGCTGTGGAAGTGGTAATTTGTGGCGGAGTTGAGTTCAGGGGTAGTGTAATACGACATCGGGGACGATTGTGGTTGATGGATGGGCGGGGATTGTAATGCAGTCTGCTGATGATGTGGTAGGAGCTGCTGCGATGGAGGCGGGTTTGTAAAGGCATTCGCACTGGTGGGGGGAAGGGCCGTATTACTTGTTGCAAGGTTTGCCGTGCTACTTAGACTAGGAATACCACTGGCATGGCGTCTCAGTTGAGTCCTGCTGTCGGCACCACTACCAAGCCCACCACCTGGACCAAATGCGCCTCCGCCCCCGCTAACACCACCACCACCACCACCACCACTCCCGCTACCACTGCCGCTGCTCACACCGCCGACACTGGAAGGTCGGCGCTCGGGTGATTGCGAGGCTAGTGGGGGAGGTACGGGGTGGTACATGGCCTGGCACAGGGTCGATTGGTTGTCCTCCTCCTGGTTGGAGTTGTCCACGTCCGTTCAATGCGCTACTTCTCTGCCTGTCTACCACTCAATCGCACTCAGTGCGCAGTCAGTCACGACAAGGCTCAGTCAGTAGTCACTGAGAGTTGGCTGCAGCTCAGTCTTCTGCTGTTGTTGCTCTTCTTGTTCAGTCCAGCTTGCCTGGCGTGTCTGGTGTGCCCAGCTCGCTGCCAGTCCTGAGCCTTCCCACCCTACTACTCACTCCTACCTACGCACCGCAGGCGAAAGAGTAGCAGGAAAGATAAACGCAAACGATACGGTACACGGCACAGGTGCCAACGTACACGCTGAGCGTCCTATAATGTAATCACCATACGGGAGAAGCCAGTACCCAGGCATGAGTCATTGCGTTGTCGCTGTCCGCGGAGTATTTCTCGAGGGATATCTCGCGTGATACGACACTCCACGGGACCATATCAGTGCAGAGCAGTATGCAATCATAACCCACACTATGGCACGCAATCTAATGCGCCAACTGCTGGGTCACCCCCGCCCAGCATATCGTATCTAGTCACTTTTCCGCGAGATCCAAGTCGACGAGGGTCGGTTTTTGCCGATTCCCCGCGGATCGAGGGTGCGGCTTGAGAGTTCACTCGCGGCGGTCGTCGCAAAATACCCATTCAAGTGCCAAACACTCCATAGCCCGCCTACTCCACTCGCGCCCCGCGAGGTATCACCCCCTGCGAAAAGAAGATACCAAGCTGGCTCGAGCTCGAATCCGGGCCAGGACGGATGGGAGAATCCGATCTTGGCTCAATTGAAGGCTCAGGAGGGGATGTTGGGGCGGGTATGTGTGGTGTGTGGATACATATTCTGGCTTTAAATTAACGCGAGGATCCCTCGCTGTGTGGAGTATTGTCCGCGCGCTCTTCCACGGGGAAACCACCCCACGCATCCCCCCACACGCAGCGAATAACCCAGCTGCGACGGATTGACTCAATTTCAAACTTCATCCACCCCCCACGGTTAAACCGGGGCGGGAGCGCCCCGCTGGGCAGCCTGCCGATTCAGGGCGGGCTTGGGACAGCGGTATGGCGTGGCCACCGACTCAACGGGCATGCGGGCCGAGTCTAGGCCCTGGACGAGCCATAACCGCCCTGAAACGACCTGCAAAACGCCCCCGGACCGTTTTTGTCCTGCCGTTACCACACTAATGAGGTGATTGAAAAGAGGGGTATGGAGGGAGTGCGTCGTGGATGACATTGGTATGGTTGGATGGGGGATACTTTCAACAACTGATTGCTTACGCTTGGTCTCACATACACCCTCGTTTAGATCCAGTTTTCTTCCACAAACCAAGTTTCCACTCAAACTTGAACCAGCTTGACAACTGAGTAGCAGCGTAGAGGGACAAACTCGAGACGCCCACCCACACACAGCATGTCTACCTTATCATCAGGTGCTGGGGCATTTGGAGACCCTGGGCTCAGCCGTGTATCCGGCACGATGGGCTTGGGAACGCCTGCCACAGGCTCAGGAGGAGCCAGTCCTCTTGCCCCTAGCTTCGGACTAGGCACGCCAGAGGCCTTTTCAGGAGCGAAGTCCAGTCAGATCGGGAGTTCACTGACATCGCTACAATCCCTGTCGGCATCACAGGGCCTGGGACAGCAACAACAACAGCAACAGCAGCAATCACAGGCGGGCAAGTCGGGCCAAGTGTCAGGGTCACTCGCGCACCTCGCACCGAGATTGAACATTCCACGCCTTGATGCGCTCGCATGCCGCGCCCTCGCAGCAGAGTACCATCACTACCCCGCGCTGGATGAGATCCCCCCCGAGTACCTCGACAATGTGATTGCCATGCTCGACCCAAGCAAAATCGACTTCGCAGTTGCTTGTCAGCACATTCGAACGGAGAAGTTCTGGAAACGCCTCGCAGTCGAGAGGTGGCCTATTGTAGACCCCAAACAGCATGGCAACTCCTGGAAACGACTCTTTGTTGAACGCCACTTGAGCGAACTTATCGAGTCCTACTATCCTTCCAAAGACAACACAAACTTCACGCAGCTCCTTGAGCAAGTCGAGGCTGGCAAACACTTCGTACACACGCTGCAGATCAAGCAATTGCTCTCGAACCTCGACCTCGCCAAGGCTCTTGGTGGCTTGCCTCACCTTACACGACTTGAGTTGCGCTACACCACGAGGTCGCTCGGAATGGACTACGATCCATCCCTCTTTGGACTGCAGCTCCCAGGCGCCATGTCGCTTGCCAGGTTGATTGCCCATTCGACCACACTCACCCACTTGACGATTCGTGAGAGTCGCATCAGCGACGAGGCTTGTCATATCATTGCTCGGGGTCTTGCGGACAATGATACGATCACTCATATTGACCTGTCTCACAACAAGATAGGAGATCTCGGTGCAGCCTATCTTGCTCGTGCATTTGCTGTCCATCCTGTACTTACGAATGCTAACCTATCAAACAACTCCATCTCTGCTGGCGGGGCACGTGCAATCGCTGCTGCGCTGCGTCTGCGCTCAGAATCGCTTGAGGAGCTGAACCTCTCCCTCAACTTGATCGGTGATGCTGCGGGTGCTGAGCTCCTCGAGTCTCTCGTTGGATGCACATCATTGACCAAATTGAGGCTTTCGGGATGTGCACTTGGCACCGAGTCCGCTCGTGGCCTTGCCCTGCTGATTCAACGTAACCCCTATGTAGAGGAAATTGACGTAAGCTGCAACGATGATCTGCTCAAGGCACCAGCCGTGGCGCTTGGCAACCCTCAGCCGAGTAGTTCTGCTGCTACCAGTACAGTCACCTCGCTGAGCAACCCTACAGGAGCTAATGCCGTTGCTGCGGCTCATCAGGCATCTCAGGCTCTGCTCACGGCGATCATGGCGACTGAGCACCATAGCTCACTGCCTAATCCCGAGAATCCAGAAGCAAAGGAAAGCCAACCTCAGATTCCACACCGATTGGTATTGCTTGACCTTCGACGAACGAAGGTAACAGATAAAGTCGCTCAGCAGATTGAAGAGATCCTGGGCCAGCGAAGGGCGAAAGTCAAGCAGTCACTGCGAAAGGCGTTCCAGGCCGGATGGGACTCATGCGAGTGATTCAGAACAGTTGTGATAGATACATGTGCCCGTAATGAAATAAATTGATGATAGAGTTTGTGTATGCAGTTGTACAATAAATCTAATCTAAAAATACACAGAGAAGCGTGAGCCAGGGGCTACATGAATGGCTGGCTTGGTAGCACAGTCGTCCTTCCAATTAATTGAGCACTTGAAGCACGTCCCATCACCCTGGACCCCGGCATCGCGATAGCCAGCCCACTATCTTGCTGGTGGGATTGTTGCTGTTGTTGTTGTTGTTGGTGGTGGTGGTATGTGTGGAAGGGGTGCGACGCCATGGTTGGCACTTGATGAGGTGAGATCTGGGAAGGAGCCGGGCCGTGAGAGGCAAATACAGCCTGCCGGCTTGCGGGCAGGGCCGCTTGTCCGACCGCATACACAGGGGCAGGTGGCAGCCCGGAATGTGGCTGTGGATGACTTGGATTCACCATGGATGCCGAATTACGAGACCCCCGGGTGAATGGGCCAATTTGAGACTCAGTGGAATTCGCTTGAGGACTTCGCCCAGCTTGCACATCGATAGGTCTATGAAACACGATGCCAGTCGAAACAAAATTTGTTGCATTTGGTGATGTCGAAGCTGCTACGGATGGATCCAGTTCTCGCGGACCGGATGAGAGGCCCACGTTCGCCGCGGTGAAAGGTCGCCCTGCCGTTACAGATGAGATTCCGGTGCTGGGTAGTGACATCAGCGTGCTTGGTCTGCTTCCAGTACTAGGTTGCAGGAATAGATTAGTGGTCTGTGGCATTTGGGGCTGGGCGCGTCGTCCCTGAATTGCGCTCGTGGGGAAAGATGGATTCGGTATTGAAGAGGCAGACGAAGCCGAATATGGTCCATTTGTAGTCTGTCCTTCGGTACTCGTGACCGATGAAGCAACCGAACTCGGAGAAACAGCGGGATAGCTTGGATTGGGGTAGCTGGCACGTGCATACATTTGCGAGGACTGGGGTGGAAGCGTAGAAGCGGTAGGCCGAAGCTGGACCTGGGATTGACGTTGCTGATTATACGTTGCAGTTGACCCGTTGTTCAGGCCATTCTGCAGATGCAGGCCCGACAGGAGACTTTGAGTTTGAAGGAGGTCAGCACTGGTCTCAATACCCGATGACCGAGTGAGTGAGTGCTGAGACGAGAATGGTAATCCGGTGGGTGAACCCTTAGCTAGAGTCGTACCAGAACTTGCAGGGAATGAGGTTGCCATTGGATACTCTCGTTGCGCATGGGTTGTCGTATGGGTAAAGTGGGAGTGGGAGTGGGGAGGTTGAAGGACTGCGCTTCGAGGGACGTTATCAAGACCGCTAGGGCTCACGTGTGGGTAATTATTCGTGGTAAGCATCGCAGATGAGCTTGACATCGATTCCTGCTGGGAGGCCCTAAGTTGCGTGCCACTGAAGTGTGCTGCATTGCTGCTTGTGCTTGAGTTTGTTACAGCTGATGCTGCACCGGTTGCAAGTGCTTGGGGCGGGGGTGGCACTGTAGTCCCTGACTTCGACGTGTGAAACCACGGATGCTCCAGTGCCTGGCGTGCAGTCAGCCTTTGTTCGGGGAGCCATGTCACGAGCTTACTGAGGAGATCGATCAACAGCTCCACGTCATTTCGTTGGGCAGGTGACGCGTTCGACCCCAAGAGCGAAGAGAAAATCTCGGCCCATGTGCGCTCACCGGGACCGCGGATAATTCGCGTGGGCTTGGTGGCGCTGGCGCTTCCAGGGGCAGTGGCCGGCGGGGTGTACGGCTTTAGCCGTCCATTCGAGTCAAGGATTTGACTTCTCCGTCGGGAGGGATTCAAGAAAGAAGGCGGAGGGGGGCCGAGCAGCTCCATGAAGTAATACAACTGCTGGGTTTCGGACTCACCTGGAAACAGCGGGCGTCCGAACAGGAGCTCTGGAATGATACAGCCGACGGAGAAGATATCTATCGGTTTTCCGTAAGGCAAGTCCAAGATCATCTCAGGAGCTCGATAGAATCGACTTTGGACATACCATACTTGTTTCTCGCTCGTTAGGTCCTCGCGAGCTGATCCGAAATCCACAATCTTCAGGTGCAGATCTGCAATCTTGAACGTCGATGAAGGCTTCGTCTCAATAGTCAGGACTAGATTCTCCGGCTTCAAGTCGCAATGAATCACATTCTGATCGTGAATGGCAACGAGGCATTCGAAAATCTCACGAACAATATGCCGTGTTAGGTTCATGGGGAGAGAGTATCGATTAAGCTTGAGGAATTTGTAGAGATTTAAGTATAGTAATTCCAAAACTATACAGAGGTGACCTCGGAATGTGAATGGTTCTGCTGCCAGTCGCACAACCCGGTTGGCGAAGGGGTGGTTTTGGGCTTGGAGCCCCTGTGTGACGGATTGCAGCTGCTTGAGTTCTTTCATAGTTGCCTCAGCCTCAGCACTTCTTGATTTGCACACCTTCACAGCGCAGTACGTCTGGGTCTTGTGGTCATAACACTTGACAACCTGACCAAACGAGCCGCGGCCCAGCACCTCGTTGATCTCGTAGCGGTAATTGAGATGATCACCTGGACGCAAGATGTAGTGCTGGTCCGCGTCATCAAAAACTGGGGGGCCTCCAGTGGAAATGACCTTCGACTTTAGATTACCGACATAGTACACGGCACCTGCGGCTTCGTATGGCTTAATCTCTTCACGCTCATACGCAGTGAGATCTTGTGGCCGGTACCTTGCTTGAAGGCCTCCTGCTGCGCTCGGCGAGACAGCTGCGAATCCTCCAAACGTTGATGCAAAGCCACTGCTAGACCACGGTGCGAGACTCGACTGCGTGTTGTTACTCGATGTTCCAGCTGCTGCTGAGTGGCTCGCGCTAGCACTTGGACTGATGGTGAGCGGGGCGTACTGGCTCGACCCTCCAGTTCCTCCTCCTGCACTAGCGCCTACAGGGGCTGATCCAGCAGGGGCACCATGAAATGCTGACGCCGCACTGCTGCGAGACAAAGTGCTGTTATAGGGAGCGGTTGTGGCCATCCCATTCCCAGCCGGGTACCCCACGGCGAAGAGTGGTTCTGACACATTGGATCGAGGCTGATGCAAATGCATTTCGACGATCTCGAAACTTGCACTGATACTATCACTTGAAGCAGCAGCACTCAACCGTCGTAGTGCGCTCACTTGATGAGTTACTGCTTGCTGTGGCTTCACACCGCAGTGCCAAGAGCTTCAGCGCGCCTGAGGACGCTTGGTTCAGCGAGACCCTGCAGGGGATTTGGATTGAAGCCGTGCGCACGAAGCGATGGTTAGGCCGCGAATCCAGTCTACACCGGCACTATGTGTCGGAGCCTGATAAGATGTTCCGCGCGCTTGACGTGCTTCGTGCTAAAGGAGCCGAGTGAGAGCCAGTTCAGGTCTTGACTCTCGAAGTCGGCAGGTATTTCTGGAAGGAAGTCAGGGAGGATCATATGATATGATGTGTAAGAGATCCTCAGATGAGGCAAATCAGCAGAGCGCATAAACACACTCTTTCCCCGCCACGAGTACCCTAGCTCGGTCTCACACAACGGTGGGTACCCAGCGAATTCAATTCAAAGTGCCAGGATGAGCTGAAAGGGCAGGATTCCGTGCTAAACACGCTGCAAACCAGCAACCGCACCGGACGAGACTGATTTACTGCAGTATACCCTACGCAATAAGGATATTTGTTTGACATTCTACACACCTTGACCCCGTGTTTCCGTACTCGAAGCATTGCAGAAAAATGGCGCTCAATTCAATTCACGTCGGGGAAGCAATCCACCCTGTTGTGGAAGCGCGGGCGCCATCCGCCGGAAACGCGACGAAACCGCACGCTGTCCCAGCGGGAGGCGCAGGCGAAACGGACACTGAGTTTAAGTGGTAGGCGTATCAGAACTGCGGTAGTAGGGTCTGTTTGATGGGATGACATGTATTGTATTTGATTCTGAATGAGTCTTGTAGTCGATTAAACCCCACATCCGTTTCTTTCACTACTTGTGGCGCCCGAGAAATGTATCCAAAGCGGAAACCCCCTGAAGCAGAAACGCCAGTTTGGAGAACTCGCTTCGGTTTGCGTGGCACAGACTCACTTAGCATGATTTTGTTGAATCCCATCCGCTTTATAGCCTATCCAAAACCCAACCTCGCACTCATCCCACTGTGTGTTGTGCTGAAGCATAGAGTTGGCTGATCGGACGAGCTGGTGTCACCGACCTCATCCGTGGGTGAGCAATTAGACATACCCCTTGCGTGGCTGCGTGAGCCCGGAGATCAAGCGATAAACACACATCCACATACTCAGGCTAATAGGCTCCGAACCACCCAGACTCCATGTCGAGTACAGCTAGAAAGTCAACTACGGGTCCCCAAAAGAAGGGGACCAACATCATGAGTGGTTTCAAGAAAGTCATCCCAGGCGCGGGCCTTGTGATGATGCCTCCCGGTATGCGTATTGATCAGTACACAGTTCGAGTTGTTGATCCCACACGAATTAATCCAGATGGAACCGGTCCTGTGGTGGTCAACGCGCTGGACGCCGAAATCAAGGAAAACATTCGTGAGGATCACTTCATCACGCTACCCGAGGAAGACCCCTCTGAACTCTTCATGGCAATCAGGAGAGACAACTTCAAGGAAGTTCTCAGGCTGATCAAGCAGCTTCCCGTGGCAGACCGCATTGATTACGTTAACCAGTGTGATGCTGAAGGCAATCCTATGATTCACTGTGCCGTGTACTACAACGCCGATGTTGACATCCTTACTTTGCTCCTCGACTACGGTGCGAATCCTAACCGTCTGAATAACACACGAAACAGCGCGCTCCACTTGGCGTGTCAGCGTAACCACCTGCGCGCAATTAAGACACTCATCCACTATGGTGCAGACCCTTTGCAGCTTAACTGGGAGATGCGAGAGCCAGCCAAGATGGTTCCCCAAGTCGACCAGGACAAGATGGTACACTATGTCAAGTATTGCGTTGACAGCTATGCGGAACAACTAGAAACGCAGTCATTATTCCGAGTATCCTTGCATATGCGCTCCTACTATCGCTCTGTATTCGATGATCTCGATTTGCACGAACGTGGATATCTCTTCCCCAGCGAGCTGACACAATTCCTCGAGCGCTTGGCGTCCGAGGAGGAAGGTATGGGAGTAAAGCCCGCACCTCAGTCCAGCAAGGCCTTCTTTAAGTGGTGGATTCGCACGCCAGCAGAGGGAACGAACGTACCCAATGGTATTGCCGAGCCCGGCCTGACGTTTGCAGACTTCTTGCACGGAATTACTGTTCATTACGCAGATCTTGACCGAAGGCAAAAGAAGCTCTTGCAGGCAGAGAAGCGGCGGAAGCAGAAAGAAGAGGCCGCTGCGGCCGGAGCGAACAAGTATCCTTCGATAAGGCGGTGAAGCACACTGGGTGCAATACAATTAAACTTTCCATACACAATAAGTCCAGTTTCAATGTCACTTTGTCCGTGTATTAATAACTAGTTTACAATAGCGTACATCGCTGCTTAAAGCTCATCCTTGGCTGCGCCAGCAGATGTAGGGTAGATAACACGAAGAAGCTTAGCTACTACCTCAGAGGTAGCAACCTCTTGGTCAGTAAACTCAGCACGGTTTTCGAGCATCTCACCGAGCGCTGCCAAACGCATACGCTCCTCGTCTTTTTCGGGAGTGGACTCAGCTGCCTCATCGGGTGCATCACCGTCAAAGTTTGTGGTGGTGATGTACGAGACAGCATGTTCGCGAAGGTCGACCCACAGTGCCTTGACATCTTCGGCTACAGGATCCGTAGCCTCGATCTGGTCGATGTAGCGCTTTGCGAGTCGATCGGTTGCAAGCACAAGCTCGAGCAGTTGCATATGATCACGGCAGTCGACGAGCAGGTGCATCACACCGTAGCCAATGACTTGAAGACCCTTGTTAATCTTGTCAGCGGGTTGTTGAACTAGACACGTTTGCGATGGGGGGATTTGTGAACCGAGGGTAAGAGAGGTTCTATCTCATGATCGCATTTTGAAGTAGATCCGCAGGACGTACTTAAGACTATTAGCCAAGGATACATTTAAGAACGACTTGAATCAGCACGTACCTGTGTTGTAGAAGGGCACAGCCTTGATCAGCTCCTGAACGGCGCGGTCGAGTGGAGGACATGCCATCTTGGCAGGTCGCTCCTCGGCCTCAGGGTTGACAGGCGCGTCATCAGGTGCAATCAAACGCAGCAGAGAGGTAAGCTTCTCACCATACTCAATGAGCTTGTCACCGATCTCATTGGCTCGCTTGGCGCTCTCCTCCTCGAAGCGCTTACGCAACGCTTGAGGGTCTGCCTTTGGAGCCATTTCAAAGTCCACAAGCAGCTTGTTCAAGTTCTTGGTGAACGACTTGGTAGTCGTCTTGACTTGCTTCTCGAAATCCATGAACTGGTTCGCCGCCGACACTGATACCGCAGCAAACGCCAGCAGAAGGAGCGCTGTGGCTACGAGCACACCAGTTCTCAAGGGACTTCTCATTCTTCGCGCTGAGGGAAGCTTATGAATCCTGGTGTTAAGCGTGAGATTTGATGTGTCCAACGATTTTGTAAGGAATATATTATCGCTATCCTCCTACAATCTTGCAAGTCAAACCTCTGGAATAGAGATATCCAGCTTGCTGACGTGAGCGAGGATTTGGAGGCAGATTATGTAGCCTCTTCGCATCATCCTGCGTCAGCAAAGCTGGAACCAATCCTTTCAGACACAGCTACATGCAGATGCACCATTGGAATGTGCATTCACGCACACACACACACGTTTCCGAGCCGCGAATACGGTGCAAGGCGGTGAGGTTCGTTCTGCCACAGGGAACTCGCAACATGCTGCAAGTAGCCTGGTATTCCACCACCCCGTCCCTCGGAAAAAGGCGTTTGGAGGAGGCTCGTGCCAAGATGATAAAGTGTTGTGTTATACGGGATAGACCATTGGGTTTCATGAAAATCTTATTGATTCCGATTCCTAATTGCGATATCATTTGTTTTGATCCTGATAATCTAGACGAAGACCACATTTACATCAAGAGAATCGAGTCGAGCACCTACTCGAGTGAAATCTGAGATATCTAAGGACACATTCTACACGATTTCGTAGGTGCCGTGTGGTGTGTTGCGCCAAAAACAAGTGGCAACGACTAGAAGCACAGATTAGGATTGACAAGCATGTCGACATCCTCCACGAACCCCGCGGAAGGCTCCCACTCGGGCCAATTTCCGCCCCTTCACACTACGGCCGTTTCCATTCAATTGCATGGCGGAGTGCACGAGACTTCGGGCAGCACTGGTGCTGCGGGTGCCAGCCCTGAGAACTTTGATGGCGAGATGAACTCGAGTAGCCCATTAGATCGTAAAACCTCCATGCCTAATGCACACGTCATGCCACCACCCAAGCCAGTACTTGAAGTCGATTTGGATGCACCTGTCCCTCGACGCTTCTCGATCTCAGCGAGCCAGCAGCGCATTTATCTCACCTCTCCTAACTCGAGCTCAGCATCTATTTCGGTTTCTGCTGGTGGGGTCGGCGCAGGCGGCCCAACGCCATCATCCTCGACGACGCCACAGTCCAGTGTCGCTTCACAGAGCCCTACTAGATCAGCGGCGGGTTCTCCAGAGCATGGGGCGGCCACGTCAGCGCCAGCAGCAGCAGTAACAACAACAACAACACCAGTAGCACTATCACCACCGGCGCCAGGGGTTGCCTCACCGACACCCCTTGCGGCGGATCACCCCACCGCGTCCACGACGAGTCCTACGTTGCAACCCATCGTGCCTGGCCAGCTACCAGCAAGCACAGATCAGGAGGCCAGGATACGATACACAAACCTGGTTACAGCACTGGCTCGAACGCATCGCGAGCTTGCAAATGAACTTGACACGGCTATAGTATATATGCGACAGGCTATCACTGTGAATAAGCTTGATGTTGTAAGAGCCGCGATCCAGAAGGCTGAACGTGTGATGCAGCTGCCAGAATACGTTCAGTTGTCAGCATCATTGCATGGTGTTCCTACACCCGAAAGCGCCGCCGCTACTACTGCCGAAACAGCAGCGCCAACTACGTCAGCAGAGTCAGCTGGAGGTGCGACTTCCCCAGCTGAGCTGCCTGGAATCGGCCTGATCTCGATCTTTGAAGCCCAAATGACCGAAACGAAGAATTTATGTAATGCTTTGCAAGCTGAATCCGCCACAGTAATTCAATATTACCTGAAGCAGGGTATCCAGAGTCGGTCGCGTGAGGTGCTGAAGGAAGCTCTGTTGAAGGCCGAATCGATAGATAAATCACTTCTCGATCGTAACTTGCTCGCGTCTGCACACAGCATCCTGCAAGAGTTGGACCAGCGCCAGCTTGCCACAATGTTCTTGTCGCAGGCACTCTCGAACAAATCTAACCGTGGTTATGTTGAAGCCGCCTGTGAGAACGCCCGTGCCGCTGGCCTTAACGAAGAGAACTCCGCCGAATATAAGGAGGCCATGGCGTATCTTCGTCAATTAGATGCTGCAGCCGCGGCTGCAGCAGCTGCTGCTACGGCTGCAACCACTCCCCAACAGAGCTCTTCGAGTTCATCTTCAGAAAGCGCTCCGGCAAGATTGTTTAAGAGACTCTTCAGCATTGGTGGTGGTAGCAGTGGCAGCAGCAGTAGTAGTAGCGGCGGCTCTGGAGCAGGTGGGACGGTCGATCTTCGTTTCCTCTTTGGAGCTCCCATTTCGCGCGCAGTTGGAAAGTTTGGTGTGACTGTGCGAACGAATACTATCCCACTCGCGTTTGCTGATTCAGCTGCAGTGCGTACAGCCGAGACATTCGCACAGATGACTGCCCCCGACGAGGAGAAGAAGGCAGCGCAGTCTGGATCTAGTACTCAGGTGCCACTTGTCGTGCGTGACTGCATTGAACATTTACGCGCGCGAGCTCTGATGGAGCCAGGTTTGTTCCGTTTGGCGGGTAATCACAATCATGTGGATGAACTAGTTACCGCATATGAGGCCTATTGTGCGAAGCTTCACTCCACGTATGGCAGTCCAGATGTCACAGTGAATGTCCTGACAAGTCTCGATAACGCAGTCTCAGCAGGTACCGCCAACACAGCTTCGCTACCAGCACCTCCACAACTAGATGACCTCCATGATTGCTCAAACGTACTGAAGCAATACTTCCGCAAGCTGCCCTCGCCAATCATCCCTTACGATCATTATTCAAAGTGGGTTGATGTTGCCACCCTCATTCGTGGTGAACCCCCGAAGCTGCAGGTCGTTTCGGCGCAGCCTCCTGTTGTGCGAGCAAACGAACCACTTCGACAGCTCCGTGCTTTGATTGCCGCGCTCGATGCGCCCAATCGTAATGTGCTGCATTATTTGTGCGAGTTCCTGCACCAGCTTGCAATCTATCAAGACGTCAATAAGATGACGGAAGACAACATCGCGATTGTGTTTTCGCCCAATTTGTTGAAATCAAAGACGGAAACAATGCAGTCGTTGATGGCCGATGCCAGTCTCCTCATCATGGTCGTCTCAGCTATGATCCGTTTCGCGCCCTACTTGTTCGCTGAGCAAGTAACTGACGATGCGTCGGCTCCTTCAGAGTAATAATACGATCCAGCAACCACCCATTTCGTCCGCTTAAGTGGGATTTACATTCTGCAGCGGCCAAGAAGTGGAAATCGACCAACCTCATGTATATGTTCTACCATAGTCTCACCAACGATATTTGAAGTATTGCTTGTGTGGAGGTTATGCCACATGGATTCATTGGCATGCAATCCCGAATTGGCCCTAACCAAATAGCTTTAGCCACCCAAACACTCCACCCATGCGATGTTCCCCATGTGACCTTCTGAGCCTTCCAATAGACAACCCTTCAAACACTTGATTGTTGACGTGCTTGAGTCTCGACATTTTATACAATCGAAATAGAGCAGGCTACGTATGCGGGTGTTCATTGCTCAAATCCATTTATGCCTTATGCCATTAAATGTAAACGCTTCGTATTTGACGTTATTTAGGCTGTGACTGCGCTTGTGCCAGCTGTTGCTCCTGGAAATACTTTACAAACTCGTCAATCTCAGTATTCCAAGCATCATCTACGCTATACCCTTCGAAGTTGGGTGGGACCATTTGGGCAAAGTCCAGAATCGAGTTCCACAGGTCAGCTTGAATCCCTTTATACCTATCCTTGATGAAGCTGAGCCAAGCTTCCATGTGGACGAAGGATGTTGGGAAGTGGGGGCCGATGACTCTCCAAAGATAAATTACATCCTTCGTTGCAAGTGTTTTCACGCCTGAGCTCGCCGCGACGAACTTGTAGAACCACCTGTAGAACGTCTTGAAGTACTTGAAGTCCTGCAGGTTCTGCAGTTCCTTGGAGAGCATTGTTGCCATATCCTGTTCTGTAGAGCAGCCAAGTTTAGCAAACCCTTCAACGAACTCAGCGCGTTTAATCTCGCCCATGGTGCTACATCCAATCTTCCATGCCACCACCATCTGTTTGTACTCGGTATCCGCACCGATACCATCCATGAACGTCGTCAACTTGTCTTCGAACAGTGCGTCCTCGTCTGAGTCTCGAACTCTCTCCCATATCTCATTCAGCGTTTTGCGGTCTCCCTCCCGCGCCGCCTGGTCTTTCAAGTACCGTTCAACTGCCCGAGCCACATTTCGGTTCTCTGCAGTGAGGTACTGTCGCGCAACCTAGAGCATTGAGGTTCAGAGCCACAGAATGGAATAAAGTACGGGCGTCGTTGTGAGGGAAGGAATGAGCCACATCCAGTGCAGCCGCGGTGTTAAGTGTCTGGCGAAGAACCCAAGCTGCTAGTTATACATGTCAAGCGACTGAGCCTTAGGGACACGAGTTATGCTCTCCTACCCCGCAAGCCTAATGCCTATCGAAACGTACATCTTCTGAAACATTGCCAGCCGTAGCCATGAACTGTGAGATTTCGGCCGACGTAGGTCCTGGACGACGGAACATATTCGAATCTGCGTTTAGTCAGGCTTGAACCCTCCAAGGTGTGTGATAAACCGTTCCAAGTATGTTTGATACCACAGTCCTGGTCAGAGTCTCCCTCTGCTGAACTCGCAGCATGTTGTAAGTGGGGCCGGCGACTCGCAGCATGCTGCGATTCCGCCCGCGCCAATCGGCATTCACATTCCCATTCGACACGAAGTGGGAAAAGTGTAAAAAGGGTGAATTTTGCGGCACGGGACCTGTGCGATTCGTGAACAGCCCATTGCATTCGGTGCGCACTGGTACGACGCACCGCTTCGCACAGGCAGCACACCGAGATACTACATCACTCGCGCGTAAATCAACGCCGAAACCGCTGCTGTGAGATCTTTTGACTCTTTGATTGACACGATTTGCTACAGGTTGACTGAGTAGGTGGTGCATTGCTTAATCCTACGCTCTAGACGCAGAAGAGGTGGAAGGACTCCCCTCTACGCAATCAGGCGAGCTCGAGCACTCGAAGCCACACAGGGCCTGCCCTAGTTCATCCCTGGCTTTGGGTTTCTTTTGAGCCATTGTGGGGTCGCGAAGCGCGGTCCACGCGAAGAGCCGACCTCTGGCCGGATCGATTTGGGTCTTCCGAGTGGCCTGCAACGCCACTGAGACCAGGTTGAGCCGCTCGCTGATTCACGCTCGTCGCTCAATTCAGGCGATTCTGGAACTGGCTGCGCAGTCGTTCGACGATTCGACTGAGTTTTGCTGATTCAGACGGCTAACCCATGCAGCAGCCGGCCACGCCACAGCAGGAGCTGGAGCTCCAGCCCACGCGGAGCTCGCGCGACATCAGGTCCCCGGCCTCAACTGGTTCACTTCACTCAGTTACCTCTTCCGTAGAATCATCGTCGGGAGCAGCCGCTTCGAGTACAGGCGTACCAGCTGAGGCAACAGCAGGAGCAGTGTCTGTCACAGCGCCAGCCGTCTCTTCGGCGCCTGTCTTGCAGGTACAGCCCTCGGTAACATGTCACGTGAATGTCCAGTCCACCAAGCTTTCTCATGACCCGCCGGATCTAATGCAATTTGAGAAAGGCGCGGATGGAGTCATGATATCTAATGACATGCTGGAGAAAGGTGAGACACTGGAGACGTGTGAAACGCTCATTGACCCGAATCAGCCACAACCCGGAGAGCATGGTGAGCTTTTAGACGAATCATTTGATAGCCCACCCTCCAAATCGAAGTGCAAAGGCTGCAAGAAGAAGACCCAGCGCTACATCAATATGTTCTGGCGACATCCACTCACCACATTCTTTATGACTTCCCTGATTCTGTGCACGATGTTCCTTGACGATATCCGCGTTATTGCAGGAAACAAAGATCAAGATGACGCCTTCGCAGGCGCAGCCCTCGCTTGGTTCATCATCTTCAGTTTAGAATTCCTTACGCTTACATTCGCCCGAAAGCGCGGTGCGTTCTACTTCTTTGTTGACTTTATTGCTACCTTTTCGCTATTGAGTGAAATTCCATGGATTTGGGACCACATTTATCCTAATCGTGGCTTCGAAGATCTCGTCTCACGAGGCAGCACTCAGCCAATTGGAAGCCAGGTGTCTGACGTCGTTGGTCGCGTCGGTAGACTCGTTCGTCTGCTCCGACTTTCTCGCGTTGCACACGCATTCCTCCATGTTGACCCGTTTGCATTCGTCAGACCGTGGTTGCGCCGTGATCAAGACCTGGATCGTGTCAAAGACTCGAAGTCGGGAGATTCAGCACAAGAAGACGAGGATGAGGATGAGTATGACGAGGATGAAGATGAAGACGACGAAGATCGCCATGCCTCTGGCGACGACGAGAATTATGAGCGTGCTGTGCATAATCCCGAGACTGCCCAAGCCACGCAATCACGGCTATCTCTAATCCGTCAGAGCTTGATTCGCTCAGGAAGCAGTGGATTCCTCTTCGGAGAGCAAACGATGAAGGGGCCCGCTGATGGGCAAACCGCTCAAGACAATGCATCCAGTTCCGGTTCTCTCTTTACCTCTGGTGTGCCTCCTCAACTATCACCAACATCATCAGCACAAGTTCCGACTTCACGACTCACCGCCAACGTCCACCGCTTCAGCGCAGTCCCGGAAGAAAATGATTCAGAAGAAGAGTCAAAGACTCCACATGACAGCACCCCGAGCGCTGATGATGAGGACGATAATATTAAAGCTTCCACAACGGTCGCACAAGGGGCCTCCCGCAGGCGACCCAGTAGCGCTGGTTCGAATTCGGCGTCCATCTCAAGTGCTGTTGCTACAGGAGCAGCACCCATGATTCTTCCTGTCCACTCGAGCGCAACGCCGGCGTCGAATCCACCATCGGGTGGCCCTAGACGCAATTCGGATACTGCCCACATGCTCCTTTCGGCTGAAGAACGCCGTTTACTGGAGTCAGCCACACTGAATGTGAGCACGACAACGACACCAGACCATTCGCCTCCCGCGTCTCCTTCTGCGGTCGATTCTATCGAGCCACCTGAACACTACGATGCCCAAACAATCCCACGTACGCTTCTTCCGCTCGCGCCTCTGTCCCCGCCACGACTTGCTGTAGACCCAACTGCGCCATCTGTCTCCTACACATCAAAACATTCACAACCACCACGTCCTGCAGCCTTGCAACGAGCAACATCCCGTGCTCAGTTAATGCAACAGGTTCGAGCTTTTTCGCGCACGACTAGCGGCACAAGTAGTTCCGCTCCTGGTAGTGGGCGACGAACCAGTGTTGATAGAGTCGTGTCATCACAGTCGTGGATTGCTGCATTCCTAGGTAATTTCGTGAAAGCAGTGAAACTAGGAGCGGGAGTCAATGTTGATGATACGGCATTCCGTGTTCGTAAGCGGAAACGACGCCAACAACAGGGCGCGCAAAAGCAAAAGGATCGCGCTGAGCAAGGGGTCAGGGCAACGAGACAGCAGGTTGTTGCGGATCCCGAAGAGCTCAAAGATCCAGTTCGTCGGGAGGCACGTCGCGCTGAGCTTCTCAATCGAATTATTGAGCACGAGCGCAAGGCACGCCGAAAGGCCAAACGCATTGAGGAGGAGGAGACCGAAACGATGCGAAAGGGCGCACGCAACAGTTCCATCGGGGTTGTTATCTCTGATAACACGACTCGCGTACTGATTGGTAGCGTTCTTATCCTTGTCCTAATCGTGCGTGCACTCACCTACCGCGTACGTGACCAGGGTGACTTGGCTGACTTGGATTATTTGCAGTGGCTAGCTGACCAAGGCAACCCTACTACGTTGGCCCTCGCCACCCAGGCGTATATTGCCCACAAAGGCAGCGAACTACTATACCTTGCCCTGAAAGGCGACTTTGATTCTCCAATTGTGAATAATGCTGCTCGTATCGCAGAACTTCGAGAGTCTGAAATCTTGCGTGTCAGAATCTTTGTTGGGGATAGCGTAGTTGCCATGAGTTACATCGATCACCGCGATCGCCGCGTTGAGGACGCATGGTTCTCAATCGGAGTAACATTGCTAGTTTTGTTCATGCTGCTTGTTGGTTCAAGATTTTTTAATCAAGACACCTTCTCCTTAGTCATTGTACCGATCGTTCGTATGGTCAATTTTGTGAATAATATCGTCAAAGACCCATACCAACCAGTTCCCAATCTTGAGGAGCGAGATGATAATGCTGACACATTCATTCTGCAGCAGACAATGACCAAGCTGGCGCATATTACAAGAACTGGTTTCGGTGCCGCCAGCAAATACTGGGTGTCCAAGGTCGTGGTCGACTTGAATAAGCGGCAACACCAAGTAGTTCCCGTCGGCAGCAGACCCGAAAACACATTACCTTCGCGCCAGATCCTAGGCGTCTTCGGTTTTGCGGACATCCGTGGCTTTGACGTCCTTACAGGTGTCCTCGACGTACAAATCATGGAGTATGTCAACCTAATTGCACGTGTGCTTCATGATCGCGTCCACAAACTCCAGGGCAATGCGAACAAGAACACAGGTAACGCCTTCTTAATCGTATGGAATCTGCCGCCGAACGAAGAGCGGAAGCGACAGGAGGAGGCTGATGAAGCCGTCTTCTTCAATTATGACACCCCAGCGGAGGATGAATATCCAGATGACGAAATGGAGAAGTTTAGACAGTACATGCTTGAGAAGCTGATTTATCATGAAGAGTTCCGTCACGACTACCGAATCCCCGCCAACGCGCGTGACCGAGTGATCTCGTCAACACGCAGTAACCGGTCCGTCGGTAGTATGTCGCGCAATGTAGTAACTTCGCCACCCAAGTTACAACCCCTTAGACTCCAATATCTGGATGATGATACAAAATCAACGGTCTCAGGAGCCTCTTCTGCAGGGGAGCGCACCTCCACACTGAGCGGAACAACGACTGCGTCGAATGGCTACGAGACTAAATTGCCCGCCTTCGAGGCGCACGGCGGAAACACAATGCAGGTTGTTTTGTCCGGTACACCTGCATCTACCACAATGTCGGCTACACCGCATGACACATCTGCGTTCTCCAGTCCTGTGCCCAGACACATTCGCGAAAATGTCCAGCGTGCGGTTGCCGCTCGTGCGAAAGAGCTGCTAAGACTCCAGCGAGATCTATATAACATCTCTTCACCGGTTCATGTTCAGCTCGCGGTTACTCGAGCTCTTGTTGCCTTCTTGTTAGCGCGACATGAACTTGATGTTAACACGAAGATCCGAGATGAGTGGTCTGAGCGCATCCTTAAAGATACCGGCCTAGTTGCCTCAGATATGGGCTTTGGTTTGCACCTGGGCTGGGCCGTCGAGGGTGCGATTGGTACTGTGTACAAGATGGATATTTCATACCTGTCTCCGCACGTCAATATGGCTGCGCGTTTAGATGTGGCAACTCGACAGTTTGGTGTGTATCTGCTGATGTCTGGTGTATTTAGAGCGTTCTTACCTAAGCGCTTACGAGATCGATGTCGCCGTATTGACTGCGTAAAGGTGAAAGGGTCCGCCCAACCTCTTGAACTGTACACGTTCGATGTCACAATGCCTATGCCAATTCTGGCCAAGGATATTAAGGAGCTGGACACAGATGTTGGTACACGCTCCATGACTTTCATGTTCGCTAGGAAACGTCATGCACAATCATCAATGCGTTTGCTAGATCGAAGTGGGGAGAAAGATGACACAACAGCTTCACTCAGATCGACCGCTTCTAAGATCGAACAAGGAAACGAGGCAGACCCAGAGCATATGGCTAGGCTCGCAGCTGACTTGGGTCTCTCTGCGGCAGGTAGCTCAACGAGTAACACCAGCACCTTCGCGGTCGAAAGCAACGGCTCCACAATGGGATTATTGCAACCGCGCCCACTTGTTGGCCACACCTCTCCAGGCCCTGTCTCTGCCAGCATCACGCCCAATCTCCAGAGTTCTTCGCCACCGATTGACCACGATGCAATGTCCACGAGTGACCTAGCTGACCCGAACCATTTGGGCTCCATGGACTTGACAACGTTAACAAGCATCACTACGACGAGTACAACAACCACGGCTACCACAACCACCAACAACACAGGAAGCCGCGGATCAAGTGGGTCCAGTTCGCCCTCCGCGTCTCACTCGCATCGATCAACGTCGACTGTCAATCTAACAAGTATCCAAGTCAGTCCCAATCCAAGCCCAGGATCGCAGAACAGCAGCGGCAGTGGCAATGGCAGTGGTAGCGGTTCCAGCACTGAGAATTCTCTCTCAAATGCAGTTTCGCCGCGAGCGGGAGCAGTAGTTTTCCATGGACTCCCAGCGCCTTCGGATCAGCCCGTCCCTGGAACCAATGTCGTTCCAGTCACACATTCATCAACTTCCCAGGTCGGGGCACCTTCGCCACCTTTGCCCGAGTCTCTCCCAGCATTGCAGAGCACTGCCACATCCATTGTCAGTGCCCAGCAACCTGGATCAATCGTTCCCACAGCCCAATGTAGTTCATCGAGTGGCTCAAGTTCCGGGCGGGCGGGCTCCTCTGCTCCATTTTCACCACCCATGCTATCCAATTATCGTGTCGTAGCAGAGCGTATAAGGCGCGAGGCTGAGGAACAACGAATCAAACCCGATGAACTGGAGTCAGCGAGACGCGACATCAATACCCTGTGTGCTTTTGCCGAAAAGCTCCAATCGAATATCCCCATGCAGTGGGTTGAGTTACACTCGCAGGCTGTTGCCAAGTACCTAGAAGGTGACTGGATTGGGGCTTGGCATCACTTCAGGCAAGTTGAAGCGTATTTGCGCAATACGAAGCGGTTCCAACCATTCTATGTTCCGAATGGAGCATATGGGCGCTCACCTAACGTACATTTCACTCGGTCGATAAAGCAGATGCATACGTATTCATACCTTCCTGGTGCGATCAGCATTCAGACCGTTCTCAATGCCATGGTTCAAATGACCAACCAGTACCGCACAGAGCAACGCGAAGCACACGAGAAGCTCCTAAAGCAAAACAGTCTGTCATCGTTCTCGCCCTCTGCAGCAACCGTGAGCACGGTGTCGGACGCAGCCACAGCTTCGGCTTCAGCCACCGCGATCCCAGAGGATCTAGAACTACTTCCTGAACTCGATGATGTCGAGAAGTTGCAAAGCTATCTCGCCAATCCGCCCTTCCCAATTGAGAAGCTGCATGTGCCTGATGATTGGGAAGGCGCTCGCCAGCTCACGAAGAAATAGGTGCCTGTTTAGCTGTCCATGCAAGGTGCCTGATTGTCTGATACTACGTTTCGGTTGATGAACATTCACGTTTGAAGGTGATTTTCCTCCTTATTTCATGTACATACCCATGAGTCAACAAATTGAGTTTTTCACCCTCTCCGACACATCCTTTGCACATGGATGTGTCCCTTTTGTTTTAGCCTAAACTGTTGGTTTGTTCACATACTCCGTTTCATTCAATGTCTGCATGTGACCTGCCTGTCCACAGTGTCTCCCGTGATGACTCTCAGACAAAGGTTTTTTTTATCGAATCTTTACCCCAGGTATATTCTATTTACCAGTTGTCGCTGCCGCCTCACCTTGAGGAACAGCATGCTCTCCTACAGTAATCCTGATCGGTTTTAGTTTAGTACTCCTACAAACTCCCTTTAACTCAGTTCAGCGTATTTCTCCCTAGTGCACCTCTTACTCACTGTTCTGTAAGGGGCCTTCTTCAGCAAACCTTTCTGCCCAATGCTACTACACACAGGTCGGCATGCTCTCATGTCGTCCTGTAGATACATCAGCCTGGTAGGATTTATTTATTGCCTTGTCTAATTTGTTGCACTTTGAGCTTTATCTGTGTTTTGTGCTTTGACCAGCCACACACGAAATCGTTTTATTTACTGTCATACACGCATTCTCTTGTAGTATTAGTTGTATAGTCAGTGCAATCTCCCAATTAGGATATTCGTTGTTTGTTTAACATAGCATTAAACGAAGCGTGGATTCTGATGCATGTTGCTTGTGTTTGGGAATGACACAGGAAGGCCATCCTTCCTTGTTGATTATGATATGTACATGATCGTGGGACTCCAGCAGATGTTTTTACGCAGCCACAGAGACGCAGATGCAGAATGCCCGTTAATCATCCTTGTCACCCGCACTGCTCTCTTCAAGCAAGACATTCCTTCGTCGAGCTTTCCGTCGCGCTTCGGCTGTTGCGGCAGCGGCTATCGCAGATGGGTTCCTCTCTGGGTCGTGTCCCTCTCCCAGATAACAACGAACGACCTCCCTTGCCACCTGAGGTATGTACGCCCCTGTTGGGAGCATGCTCTCTTCTTCCATCTCACAGCTGTCGCGGTAGATACGGTCATAGTAGCCGAGCAGCCCCTCGTTATCCAACAGCTCTTTAATAGCAACTATGTCATCGAGGACAAGGTCCAAGTCCGCATGATCTAGCAGCTCGGCCTGAGCCTCCTGGTCGTCAATGTTGGCCAACATCATACTGAGCAGGTCCCAAGCATCGCTCGGGTACTTCTTCTCGCTCATCCGCTGCGCGATTATTCTTGCCTTCTGCTTGAGAGTCTCTTCGTCAGCGTTCACGGTCTCAGCCCGCGTCAGGTACGCCGCGAGCTCGGGCATCAGGCGTGGATGCCTAGTCATACCCAAGCTTTCACTTCCATCTCGGCAGCCGTCGGGACCAGGTCCGCAGGCCGGTGGGTGTGGCTCACCACATGACATTCTTGGTTTGAGTTGATATGTTGATGGACGGGTGTGTTGCGTATGAGAGACGTGAGTGAGTTGTTCGGTGCACTCGACAACCATAATTCTGCCTTTCAGAGCAAACTATGAAATACTAGGAATATGTAATCAGCCTGCCGAGTTTCAAGTGAGTTAGAGTCATAAGGACATAGCTGTCACCCTAAAATCCGTATAGATCCTACGCAGATACCATCGCAAAATACCCCACATCCGCATCGTAACCCAGTGAAATGTCACTTCCTAGTCAAGCTGTTTCTAACCGCATCCGGCTAAAGCGAACCCACAATTCACAGCCACAATTCACATTTGACAAACTCTTTGCTGTAGCTACCGTGCTGAATTGAGATGAGTGAGGCTTTGGTAACCAAAGCACCAGTGGAGGAATATAAGCCGGATCCATACGCGTTCAGTGACCTGGTTCAATCACTCGGTCACATGCACTTTGCACAAGATATAGACTTGGTTTGGAATCAAGTTCTGGAACTTGTGCAGTCTGATGAGCCACGTAAACTCACACAGAGGTACGTGCAATTGGTGTTGAGTACACGAACAAGACTTGAAGATGATCCAGCCTACGATGCCCAACTGGTGGTTGCCGCGAGCAATGCGATCACTGTTCTACACTTTGCAGGTTTGTTCGGCTTCATCCAGTTTGACTTCTTCTCTGTCCGAGACTGGAGCCGGATCAGGATACCTGGTGCGTGTCTCAACCTAGCAGTACTCAATCACTGCGTTTTTGACTACGCAGACCTTTCTGATGTTTCGATGTTTCACGTGCACGCAGAGCGGACCAGCTTCAAGTTTGCAAATCTGCGCGGTGTCACAACGTTTGATGGTCCTACGTTATCGTTCAACAGGAGCTCGTTCACTGACCCCGCAAAGTCCGTATTCTCACCGGATGGACGCACCTTCGTGGCCGTCTTACCATCCTCAACTGTGGTCTGGAACCTTGACTTGTATAAAGGGCGGTCCTTGTCCCCCGCTGATGGAGGTGGGAGCTTGGCACTTTGCTTCAGTGCCGATAGTTGCCTGCTGGCGACAGGTAATAAGAGTACTTCTGAGATCCACCTATATGAGGTGAAGTCAATGACGTCAGTTGCAACTCTGCTAGCGGCGACCGATACGAAGCCAGTCCAAGCGCTTGCCTTTGCTGAGGATGGCTTGTCGCTCGCGGCGGGTGGTGACGACGGTTTGCGGATATGGAGTTTAATGGGAAATGTATGGAAACTTGTCGCAAACATCCACGGACATGACACTGGAAATGTACTAGCCTTGGGCTTTCACCCGAACTGCAAGCAGTTGGTCACGTCAGGTCGAGACAAAAGGATTCGTCTTTGGGACTTAGAAGGAGATGCACCGAAGTGTTTGACGAGTTGGTTGGCAGACGAACCTTCCCCTCGAGTTATATTTTCCAAGAATGGCACGCATATCGCAGCTCTTCTACCAGGCGCCAACACAGTGTCAGTCTGGGCTATCATGAATGCCGATGCTCGGAGCATATTGCCGATTCCTCGCTTCCAGGCCTTTGGTGAAGGGCCTCCGTTCAAATCAGCCGATGAGATCGCGCAAGATGGTGTAGACGAGGAGAATGGGAAAGAATGCAGTGCTGAGCAGGAACTACAGCGGCAGTGGGAGCAACTGTGCCTTAATCCATGGGAGTTTTTCACCTCACAAGAGATCAACTGTCGTGCATTTCTCATAGCTCCACACTCACCGCAGTATCTTCGTCAACTGCACAAGATTGGCGCCGCTTCGGTTAACGGTCGCTACCTAGCTCGCCGAGATGGTTTTCGAGGCGTAGCCGTGTATGATACGCGAATTGGACCGTGGATTACAAGGATTCGATGGCATATCTCCATGAGAGTGTATAGCGATCCAGGAGCGCAGCTCAACCTGACAAACCTAGAAGTTAAAGACATTAAGATCTCTCCAACCGGTAGTGTTGTGGCGATCCGAACAGAAGCCGGCGCAATAGTAATGGATCCGGCTGAGGGTCGTTGTTTGGGGAGAATTTTTCCAGAAACCTTCGACTCAGAAGTGTGGATCAATACCCAGCTGCAGAACGATTATCTAGTTCGCCACATCGACTTCTCCCCTGACGGTCAGCACTTACTAGTTTACTGCGAGCTTTTGCGTGCAAAGTGGAACATCGCAGCGGCGAGTTTCGACGCAATCGCGACTGATTGCAGGCCTCCTGTCGAATTCGATTTTACTTCAAAATGCGTATTCTCGCTTGATCGAAGCAGGCTACTTATTCGTCACAAAGAAGACATAGTTCTTATGGACTACGAAAGCCAGGCTGTGCTTTGGCGAATGCATATGCCTCATGGGTCCATTTTTACAAACCTGACCTTTGCACCTGACGGTAGGACGTTTGCCTTCACTCGCCTCGAGAATGTGAAGACGCTACTTCATGTGTTCGCAACTTCAGAAAAGGATGGTATGCATGTTACGACGAGCCAATTGGAGTTGGAGCTCTCGATGGTGCCACAAGTCTATACAGCCCAGTTGAGAATCATCTTCTCCCCAGACGGCCAGCAAGTGTTGGTGGGTGGCCATCAGGTCAGGTTGTTCATCGTTGACATTCATCGGAGTGTCGTTTCAACCATCGGCGAGGACGAAGAACTCCGCGACATAGCGGGTATGGCGTTCTCTTCAGATGGGCGTTTCATCATCGCTGCAAGTTTCAATGGTATGATTCAAGTGTTGGATGCTCGAAGCGGCAAGTGTATCAAACGCATTCAGGATCGAAACAATATCTTAAAACTGGAGATCTCAAGTGACAACTCCCTCCTCGTCACCGTCGGAGATGGTTCTTTACGGTTTTGGAGACTTGCACTGCCGTCAAGTGCTGCGACAGAAGTTAGTGCGGGCGATGTCGTGTGCACATATTTGCGCGCTGTTGGAATGCATGAGTACCGCCATGTACGACGGTGTGACTTCACAGGAGCTGTGACGCCCGCTGAATTGAAGCTTTTAAACACTGATAGTTATATTAAGGTCAGCGAATGAACTCCTAAAGGTGAGGGCCCGAGCAGCGCATGCCAGGACTTCCTACGCATACGATGTCACCTGATAAGGGTTCTTGCTAGACGTGTTTTTATTGATATGGGACTAATATGTTGATTAAACCCAGGTTTGTCAAAGCGGCATCACACAATAGTGCAGCCGTTGCTACGTCCACCTTCGTCACCGATATCTGAGTCTAAGTGAACTGTCTCTCCATAGAGCTTGATATCATTATTCGCTTTTGCAGCTTCATCTGCCCCCGGGTCATACCACTGCACCCATTGTTCAAGTGGACCGGTCAACTGGGCTCCATTGAAATCTATGTGAGTCAAGTCGAGGAACTCGGATCCAAAGCATTCATACAGCTGCATATATGGCATACTCACACGCCAGATCCGAACTGTCGAGTCTGCTGAGCCCGTGGCTAACCATCTACCGTCGGAGCTGAAGGAGATGCTCGTAATGCGGCCGGAGTGAGCTTGGAACGTGGAGACATACTTCGTGGATTCGACGCGCCAGACCGTGAGGCTACCGTCACCGGAACCCGCGACCAACCACTGACTGTCCGGACTGAAGCTCAAGGCTAGAACGGATTCGGCTCCATTCTTTGAGGAGTCAGATTCAGAACTCTCGGGACTGAAAGCGACGGGTTCATCGGACCTGCCAGGGCACTCCAGCGCAGCGATACATTGTTTTGCTTCTACGCTCCAAAGTCGAACGTTATCCCCGCAAGATCCAGTTGCAAGCAGCTTGCCATCTGGACTGAAGCTTACACTAATGACGTCATATTCATGGCCTTTCAAAGTAGCAATGCATGTCTCATCCTTGACATCCCAGAGCCGTGCGGTGGTATCGTTAGATGCTGAGGCCAACATCTTGCCATCTGGGCTAAAGCACAAACAAGACACTGAGGCGGTATGTCCCCCCAACACCGTAATGGGTTCGCAGGTTTCAGCATCCCAAATTTGAATCACATTAGCGGCCGATGCCAGGAGCCTACCGTCAGGACTCAACGCAAGGCTCCGCACACAATCTCGAGAGTCCCCTCCGAAGGTCGCAGTGCATTCGCCACTGCTGATGTTCCAGATTCGAATCGTACTATCTGCGGAGAGAGACACGGTCTTCCTATTATCTGAACTAAGAGCAACACTGATGACACCATTTTCATGCCCCTTGAGCACCGAAACACATTGCTTCGTTTCTAGATCCCACAGTCGGATTGTTCGGTCGGTCGAGCCTGAGACCAATCGTTTTCCATCAGACATGAATCGAACAGCTGTTACGTCAGCATCATGAGCGTCTGAAATCATCTCGTATTGCGTAAACGGCAGAACAGGCCACAGTCGAATGTCGGTATCACCTGAAAATGACGCCAATTTGCGACCATCCGGACTGAAGCCTAGCCAGCAAACCATGGCCACATGCCCTCTCAACGTAGAGATACACTGGCCAGAATCAACGTCCCAGAACCGAATGAGCCAATGTGAATCACCTGATGCCAGCAGTTTGCCGTCGGGACTGAAAGCAAATGCATCAGTATGCATGACCTGTGTTCCCAAAGTTCTGATTGGCCGCAACGGTTCGACGCTCCAGAGTTGAATGGATCCTGGGCCAGATATGGAGGCAATCAATGAGCCATCTGGACTGAGCTGGATCGATGATGCGCGCGCATTGTCCATCGTTGCATCGGAGATACACTCACCCGACCCCACACTCCAAACCCGAATCGTGTGATCGGAGGAGCTAGAAATTACGCGGCTGCCATCAGGCGTAAAATGGATGGCTAATGCGCCTTTTGCGTGCCCTTTCATTACTGCTCTACATTGCCTTAATTCCAGATCCCAGATTCGAACGATGCCATCAGAATATCCTGAGGCCAGCAAGCATCCATCTGGGCTGAATGCTACTATACGCACTTCTGGCGTAGATGAGAAGACATTCAGCCAGGGGCCGTCATACAAAGTCGTAATGCATTCCTCTGAATCGATATCCCAAATCCGGACAATACCATCAGCAGCACCCGAGGCAACGGTTTTGCTGTTGGGGCTAAATGCAACACACCAAATCAAGGCGGAACACCGCAAAGTCTCAGTGCAATGGCCTGTCTCCATATCCCAAAGTCGAACAGACCTTGTCAAAGAAGAACACGCGAGAAACCTACCATCAGGACTGAAGTTGGCACCGATCACGCGCTCTATCTGGTCTGGTAAGGGGACCCTGACGCCTGTCTCGACGTTTTTCAAATTCGCTCCACAGAAAGTGCTGCCGCGCAAAACGGCCTGAATCATCGTGCTATGGGAAAGATCACTGCCATTGAAGTTGCAGGAGATGATCCGCGCGTGGTTCAAGTTTGCCAGCGGGACTCGAATGCCACTCCAGTCCCCAACCTCATCAAAGCGAAACGGAAGGAGTCGATGAACACTACCGTAGTTCAGAATGCTGATAGCATTGCTGGCCGCTACTATCAACTTCTCATCTTCAGTAGAATTGGGGCGGCGGTCGCGTGTGCGAAGCACAAGCTCGATTAGAGGCTGTTTCATTTTCAGATTCTGCGCCACAGCTTCGGCATGTCCGCGCAAGCGGCGCTTGTCATGAGTGATCAGCTCCACGCCGAGGATCTCCATGAGCTGGGATTCGGCCTCTGGAGCCGCCAGAGGAGACTTAAACTCGGTTAGCTCGCCCTCCGAAGCGAGGACATCTGTTTGCTATATGATGAAGAGAACAACGTGGCAGCGCAGTCGAGAGCCGAGAGGTGAGACCCGAAGGTTCGGACTTCCACAAGTGAGGTCTGAGCGAAGATTGCGTGAAAGTAGCAGCTCTTTCACCCCGTCAGCACGGGAATCATGCTTGGGCTAGGTGAATTAAGCGATAAGACCTGGAGGCGCCCTGCTTCGGCGCGTGCCATAGGCTTTTCCTGTTCAGTATGCGCTCGGATGACGTGCCAGGAGAATATGTGTAGGACAAATGTAGCAATATTTCGTTGAATGCACCGTTGAGATGAAAACCTACCTGAGTTGACGACATAACCTAAGCTCTGATCTACGCAATGCAGCGGGAATGCACTTGAAACACTGGCGTGCAGCCAGCAAACAGGCTCTGAATCACGCCGCGATACGACACCAGAATTCTCAGATTCTTGATTCAAAGTATCCTGGGGGTACCCAGGGATGGGGCCCAGCAGGTGCGACTGTGCGTGAGCCGCACGCAACGAGCAAGATCGCATGAGCACACTGCGGCACTGCGGCGTCACTTTAGCCTTTTCTTCCTCAGACTGCAGCTGAAGCGACATATTCAGGGCCTGAACCATATGACGCATGTGAGATGATCCAATCGCACCTTGATGATAAGTGTCATGACTAATGCATGCATGTTGTGTGTGGCATTGAACTCACACGACCAACGATCGCCTCGCCTATGAAGCATCAATCTCACTCTTGCTCCTATGTCAGTGGTAGGGGCCCTCACGCATTCACGTCAAGGGATACGGATACGGATACGCGCGGTTGGGAGGATGATAGAGGAATCCTCCGTCACGTCAGGGTCAGCAGCTGATGCAAAGGCGAGCTATCCAGCACCTGGCGGTGCCTTTGCTCTGGCCTTGAAGATGAGGCTGCTGAGCTGCGCCAAGAGTTCGCACTGCTCAGCAGCACTGAACATCATCAGTTTTTGAGAAACGAAAAGAGGTAGCCTTTTAGCCGGATGCGGTTATAAAGGAGACTGCGGGCACATTTCCGGGCTTGCTGGATCTCGCGAGTGGCGCGCTGCGTGGGATAGATAATTGTGCGTACGGGTTTCTGATTGCATTTGAAGCCAATAGAACACGGGAATATTCACGCGCAGTGTTCCCTCCAGACGGGAATAGAGGTTTTCCACCTGTTCTACGGAGTTTTCGTGCTGAAACCAGCGTTTAGCTACGCGCTACAGCGTCTGTCGATTGCGTGCGCTTTAGTACTACAGCATTTGATAGATGTGCTCATTCCGGAGTACTCCATCCATAACCCCACCCAGATCCTTAGTCGCTCCAGCTTAACAACTCGAAATCCCTAGCCGTAGAAACTTACCTCGGCGCAGTTTTCACTCTTTCACTTGACTCCGACTTAGCCAGTCGAATTTGTACACTCCCTCGCAATGTCTCTGAAGTCGTTGAACGACGTCGACGCCCTTTTGGATCGCTTCTTGGGCGATAATGGCAAAGATGCTGAGGCAAAGACACAGAGCTCCACGCACACATCCACTCCGCGACAACACGGAGGTGCGCGAGCGGCGTTCCTTGGAATTGGTGCGACCATGGATATGCTAAAGCAAAGCAAAGAAGGTGAGGATAGCGTTCCTAAGGCGGATGCCTCGAATGCAGAGGATCGTAAGCTCCAGAAGGCTCTGTTCGGTAAGCGTCCCCGAGATCAAACTCAGGATGATGTGGACAGTGTTCCTACCATCGCCGCCCCAAAAGCAAGTACAACGGCCCCTACTCCAAAGAAGGTTCAGCAACAATCACCAGCAAAACATCTGCTAGGTAAACGAATTGCCGTACAAGAGACCCTAGATGACAGCGACTCAGATTCCGAAGACGAGCACGACATTGGTTCGAAGGCTGCTATTGTCACAACCAATAAGTCAGCTACCCCCGCGAGCCTACCACTGCCTGCACCAGTCCTAGCGGATATTGCTAAACTCGAGGCGAAGAAGGAGCACCAACGCCAAAAGCGTCGCGAGAAACGTGCTCGACGGAAGCAGAAGCAGCAGGCTGAGCAGACGACTGAAGGTGCAAATGAAGCCAGCAAGGGCCAGGAAAACGACACTAGCGATAGCGAGAGTGATGATGAGGCAAAGGCCTCTCCTGTAGCTCAGACGTCTCAATCAGTTCAAGCTACACCTGAGTCAAAGACCTCCGAAGCAACCCCTGCTACGTCCAAAGACACTAGCGACCGAAACGACACCAATACGTCGCGTCCCTCAAAGTCAAGCAACAAGTCAAATGTACGCAATCCCACACAGCTCACAACCAAGAACGTAGATTCAAAGCATAGCGAGGTGGCTGGCAGTACAGAGTCCAAGTCGATGCCCCTCTCGCCCGACTTCTTCAGTGGAAAGAAGTCCTCGTACAAGCCTCCTATTGGTTTCGACGGATCAGCCACAGCTACGGATGCAGGTAAGCCTCTCGTAAGGGGCAAGCACGGATCACGACCCTTGCCTGATCATTTAGTACCAGCCGGTCCCGGTAAAATTGTTGATACGAACACCGGGAAGAAACTACGCCTCACAAGCGATGGACGCATCAAGACAAAGAAACGCAGCAAGCAAAAGAACATTCGCAAGGATCGCAGATCGGATGAACTAAAACCACAGGGTGAGAAGCGACGAGAGCTGACAACAGAAACTAAGCTGCGTCTCACGCAGTCGTGGGGTGACCAATAAGCTTCCCAATTGTGCTTTACTTGTTACTACTTTTGAGTCGTCAACCGCGAGTTTAACGTTGAGTACGCGCTGCAGTGAATCGCTAAGTTAGTAATGACTTGATCATACCTGCACCTGCGACTTAGATCGAAATACAACGACTTCTGGTTGGAGTAGCTTGTCTATTGGGTGTAACGTTTGGAATTGCATCACTGGTTTGTGGTTGTAGCTATAAGAGCACTCTGGAAGGACTTAGCCAAAACTATACATAGGTTGTCGCCGCGCAACACGAAGCGAGATGTGTACATCGTTCTTCTTAGGATGCCCTCATTGCAAAACGTGGGCTGCACTGAGAGGAGACGTTGTGAGGCGAAGTAATTTCTATCCAGTTCAAACACTAATCAAAGAACGAATGCAAGTTGTTGGGGCATGGCCCGATCTACAAGCAACAACATTATGATGCTGACGCTGCTATAAAACCTTTACTGCTGCTTGCAGCCCTGCTCAAGCTGACGTGCCATGGCGTCTTCATCGGGGTTCTCCTCCCCAGTCAATGAAGGCTGTCCCATGCCACCAAGTGCACCCAAGTCAAGTCCAGCAAAGGGGTTGCCACCACTGGCCTGCATAGCCTCGATGCCAGCGCGAACGTCCTCAGGTGCGAGCTCGGTGGGCGGAGGACCATAGCTGTGCATCTCGTTAAGGAGTTCCATGATCTTCTCCTTGTCGGGATCCTCCTTGTCATATTCCTCCTTAAGACGCAGCATGACCTGCAATTGGTCCTTACGCTTCTGAAGCTCCTCAGCTGGGAAGTCAGGGAGCTGCTCCTTCTCAGCGATCCAACCAGGGTACTTGGAGATCAAGTCGCAGAGAGAGTCGTACATGACCTCCTTGGAGGTCATGGATTCCATCATCTCCTTCATCATTGCCTCAAGTCCCTGGCCGTCGCCACCGAGACCCATGGAAGCGAGGAGGTTCTGCATCAGCGCAGCGGGGTCACCCTCGCCTTCGCCGTCGCCTTGCCCGTCATTGCCACCCTGCGCATTCTGCATGTCCTGCATGATCTTCGCCATGAATGCATTGAAATCAGGCTCACCTTCAGCGTCCTCGCCTCCAGCCTGTGCAGCGGCGGCACTCTGGGTCATGGCACGGATGACGTCCTCGAACGCGGTGGTACCCTGGTCGTCAGCAGACTCGGCCTCGGTCTTGTCTGCGGCCGCAGCCTTCTCCTTGTCGTCCTTGCTGTCAGATGTGGAAGCAGCAGCGGCAGCCTCTTCAAGGGAGACCTTCATGCTGGACAATGCCTTGCGCAAGCTGCTCAGCTCGGCTTCCGCAGCGTCAGTTGCGGAGCCAAGGACAGCCGCTTTGGGTTTTGCGGCAGGCTTCTCACCGAGATCCTCCAGGGCGGCTATGAATAGCAAATAAATTAATTGAGGTCGTTTAAGAGAACCGATGGAGCGTATGTCCATGCACAATAAGCATTCACGTCATGCAGAATATCATTCAATGCCAGTGCGGGATGTTCGACCGGGGTGTCGTCAGGATAGATTCCGAGGCACACAGGAAGGGTTTCCATGTGAAACGTCGCAAAGACGTAAAGTCAAGTAGGATATTTCGGAAAGAGGCGCGAGTAAGTGCGTGGGAATGTTACATATGGGCCAACCGGCAAGAAAACAGGGTGGTTGGATTCCGGCAGAGCAACGAAGGCATATTTGCTGAATTTGAGAGGCTTGAATACACGTCTTGCTAGTATAAACCATTTCAATCAATGAAAACAGGGCAGTTTTATCAGATAGTACGTACAGTCAATCAGCTTGTCAAGGTCATCAACGTTATTATCACCACTCATTTTCGTGAAGATTTACTACAATTGCTCCCTACCTCACTGTCTATATCTCCGCTTAGGACTCGCCCGCACTAGCGCACGACATGGCATCCGATGCATCGCTGCTGTGTGTACCCTGTGTCTTTTGTTCATATTGCCTGCCTGTCGGCAACTCGTGAAAATCGACGAAAACCACCCATTAGCGAGGAAAGATGCTCATTTCTGTTTGATCTCACCGCGCTTGCGCCGCCTCTAGACTGAGCTCCAACCCCGCACTTTCGCGGCAAGTTTTGCGACGAAGTCTGTTTGTTTATTCATTACAAAAGCCAAAAGGCCCCTGGTATAACCTAAGAAAATCGCACAAAATGTCGTCTGACTCGGTGGAGCGTCCTCAGGAGATCCCCAATGGTGAGCACGGCTCGCCCACAGGCATTGATTGCAGCGTCTGCCTTTGTGAGATTGATTCAGATACCTATGCCGAGTACAAGGCCCATACTGGTAAGTCTGCCTGATCATTTAACGGAGAGAATGGACGGGGGATATCATTCTGTCGGCGTGGTGACGCGGACCTCTCTCTCGCGTGCTGTGTATCGGCAAGCAGTCAAATGATAACTCCACTGGAGGCCAGTTCCTGGACATATGACTAATGTGTGTGTGTCATGGATTTAGTCGGCTCAAACTCTGTGGGGCGATAGATCGCCGGAAGACGTAGCTGACGAAGCCTAACCAGACACGGAATTGCTATGCATGGTCGAGCTGCATCTCACCAAGAATGCATAGGCATCACTTCTGAGTAAACAAAAATACTAGAATCACAAGCCTAACCCCTAATGGATGCATCCCTCTCCATTCACGCTTTTAGAATCTGCTAACTGGATCCCCTCCAAGATCTGCTCCGAATGCATCGAAATGCTTCGTCAATCTCAGTGGAAGCGATTCGAAGAACTAGTGGCTAAGGCTGACTGCCGAGCCGCCCTTATGCGCCTCTGCAACGCAGTTCCTCTTACTGTACACGACTCACAAAGCCTCGTCTGCCCGCAGCATGGCGAGGACTGCCCTCAGAAGGGTGCTGCTGCTGTCGTGTGGACTCCCAGCCGAGGCGAGTACGTTCCTATCCTCGAAGGCGCCAAGGTCGGTGAGGAGCGCGAGAAGTATGTTGAACACCTCCGACAATTCGCTGAGCTCCTCGAGGCAGAGAAGAAGGAAGAGCAGGCTGCGCACCCCAAGTAAGAAAGCAGGAACGCGTGGTCGCTTGGTTTTTATAGTACTGAACTAAGTTTTGGCTAACTTAATCACATTTGGCACAAATAAACAAGTTGTATTCTCATTGTGTAAGAACATGTGGTCAGAAGTGACATACATTCACCCTGTGCTGCGAATGCGCATTCAGAGTGCGTACTTCACATGCGCTTACTTTCCTTTCAATTCGCTCTTCCTCAGATCTTCAACGAAGGCCTGAAAGAACTTGACGTAGTCTTGGAACGAAGGACCATCGACGACCTGCTGACGAGTAAGCACCTGATCAATTGTAAGTGTTCGTCGTGGATCAAATTCGTCGATTCTGTTAGGATCGAGAGGCACACACACCTTGCCTGTAGAGGGGTGAATACAGAATGGTGCCTTAAGCAAGTGCTTGTTGGATCGCGATACCTCAACATCGAGCTTTGGATATGCATAGTTGAAGCCCATGCGACGCACGGTCGGAGCTAACTCAGAGTGACTTGCACTCTCACCAACGTGCCAGATCTGGTCGTTGGGCAGCTGGTTTAGCTTGATGATCTGTTTCTCGTCCGAGACGAACTCTTTAATGCGTTCAAGCTTCTCGCTTGCCTTGGTGCCGAGGAAATTGTGAACCTCCGCCATGTGGGGCAAGCGCTTTGCCAAAAGGTCGTATGCCTTCAATAAGCTTGGATGTACTAGTTCGTCTCGTCGCAGCGTCTTTGCGTTCTCGATGTTGATGTAAGACACCAAAGCTCTTCGGGCGTCTTCTGAGAGTTGTCGTGCGGCTCGGTCGCAGACCCAGCAGTGCAGACCGCGACGACCTGAGAAGACAAACAGCAGGTGTCGGAAACCGAAGTCCTCACGAAGAACACGGTTCAAAACGTCGACTGCGCAGTTCACGAACTGCCAGCACTCCTTACAAACCTCTTTGCCCTGGCAACCGCACTTACGCACTCCATCGTAGTTATCCATATCGATATCGAATACAAGCTCCTTCTCCTCGACCTCAACGCGCTTCGTTCCGTCGGGTCCCGCAATGCCTGACTTGGCAATGTACACGTCTGTGTTAAAGATCGGACCAATATCCAGTTTCAGCACAAAGTCCTCTTTGAAGCGTCGGACCACGTCGGGCCACTTGAGATATCGCACAATGGTTTCATCTTCCTCGCCGATGCGTAGGGCTACGCTATATTCTCGATTGCCCTTCTTTTCGCTCTCAAACAGGCTAAAGAGATCCAGAGGTGAAGCCTTATCGAGCTAAGTCCCACGCTGTCCAACACAAAAAAGCAGTGCATATCCGAGGCTTATCACTGACATACAAGACAACTAACGGGGGCAAACAACGTACCTTGTCCAGCTGTAGAGTGCCTGCTGGGGGAAGAACAGCTTGTAGTAGTCCTGGAGCTTCGTCGCGTTGATCACAGGTGGCGCCAGATCGGGTCTTACGCCCGCTCCCGAAATAGACTTGATTTTCTTGTCATATGCATCGTCTTGTTTCGACTCACCTGTATATAACGAGGTGTCTCTCTTGCCTATTTGTACTTCTGACATTTGCACTCACACGCACGACCCCGATCTACGACTTTTCAATAACGTGGTGCGGTGGATTTTGGTTTTGGCGGGAAATGACAAATGCAGCTCTTTATGAGGGAAGGGCGTGTCCTGGGGGTTAGATGAAATAGGTAGTATTCGTTGCAGTCAATTATAGTTATAAGGGACGGGACGGCTTACCACTCATCCTCCGCGACATCGTCCTGTTGGCAACCTTTGGCACCAAATCTTCCACTAGTAATCGCAGTGGTCTGAGCACGCTGGATGAAGTAGTTGCGTGTTTCCTCCGCGGTACGGTGACCCAGCGCATTGATGGTCTTCTCAGCTGCAAGTGCAGCTGCAGCTGCCTCTGCTGCTTCCTGCTGGAGTTGCGCGACGTTGACTTCGGCAGGAGCTTGGCTGAGGGGTGTCATACCAGGAGGGCATAAGGAATCGTAGCGAGGCGCCTTGCCACCGCTCTCTTCTGAGGCTCGCGTAAAGTACTCGGAGTTGCTAAGGCTGGGCGAAAGCGAAGGGCAACCCAGGTTGTAGAGGTCGTCCTGGAAGAATTCGGTACGACGACGGGGAACAGTGAACGAGACGGTCCAAACCTCACCCGAGTTTGACATCTTGAGCATCTTAAGCACTTCAACGGCACGCACATTCACCAAGCTCTTGTGAAGCACACTCATGCCGCAGAGATCGCCACGGGACTGCCATCGATTGAGGTAGTGTACATACGGGTCGTGCTCAGGGGTGATGTGGAGCGTGTGAACTGACATTTCTCCGAGGTCTGCGACGAGCAGGAGACCTGTTGGGGTATCATAGGTAACATGCATGCGAGCGGCTCCAGGGAAGGTGATGGGCTTGGACACCTTTGCCTTGAACTCTTCATTCGAGACGTCATAGATCGAAACACTGCGTTCTGAGTTGCGGGAGAATCCAATGGTCGCTAACTCGTTCTCACCCACGAAGCGAACATGCACTTCGATTTGGTTCTGAGCGGGCTTGAACGAACCGAGATGACGACCAAGTGGGATCGAAATGAGATATACATTGCACTCAGAATCGGAGAACGCCATCTTGTGACCGTACGGGCTGAAATCCATATCCGTAATGCGGCCCTTCATGCTGTTCGATTGGTACACGCGCACTGCCAAGCCATACTCGTCTCCGTTGCCTTCGGGGTCGGCACGGCTGTGGATGTAGTTCCACTCACTTCGGGGAACACTACTCAGGGCAGCAGAACGGAAATCGTGCAGGGAAATTGAGTAGATTGCATCACCATGTGAGGGTGAGTAGGTTGCAACAAACAGAACATGAGGAACGTAAGGGTGGAACTTCATCATGACAGGACGACCCTGAAGTCCTATTGAAACATGAGCACGAGTAATCGGGAAAGGCAAGCTTGGGGTCTTGCCCTCAGCGCTATTAGGCCACTCTTGGTCGGTGGGAAGGAGTGTGATGCTCACAATACCATCGTCGTGGCAAGTGGCGAGAAGATACGGATCAAAGTCAGTCATTGCTAAGCCGCAGATTCTTCCGCACTCTGGGATACGGACGGTGTGAAGACCTGTCGTGACGACACGACCAGTGGCTGCAATGTTGCGAATAAGAACACCCTGATCACGGAGTGGGACCGCATAGTAGAGTCGATTCGCAGCGAAGGCACGGCCGAGCATCAAGTTTTCTCGAGGTGGTAAATCGAAGGTTTCGTTCGTCCTAGGTACAGTAGGCTCAGTTGCAACAATATGCTGATAAGGTGAGCGGTAGAACATAGGCTTGGCAACAGATCCCGAAGCTGTGCGCGTGGTGTAAGCGGGGAATGCTCCTGACTTCCTCTCGAGTGCGGCGCTTGGAGAAGAATCAGATACAGAGGAGGAGGAAGCGGGTGGTGCTGCTACTGAAGCTGCTGGAGTGGTAGCTGATGTCGTAGCTGGTGTTGCAGACGCCGCAGGTGTTGCCTTCTGAGGTGCCAAGCTAACCTTCGTGTAGAGAGGGTTCTGCCCAGAAATCCACTGAGAGAGATCCAGTGCTGGCTCACTTGAGCGCACATCGGGGAATAAGTCGGGATGGAACTGCGTTATACGGCGTGTGACTGTGACGGCAGCGAGCTCCACGGAGTTCTGGATGGCGTAGTAAATGTGGTCGATCTCGCCCGCAATCACGCGAGCCCGGTGTTGAGAGCCGAGCGCCATGCCGAGAATAGAGGCACCCCTGGGGTTATTGAATCGTGTAACTTGGTTGAACTGCTGCTTGACAGTGCCACGGATCGGATCCTTTTGCGCAGAAACGTCATAGATGGTGATGGTACTAAGAGAGCGAGCCGTGTGGTAAAGCAATCCGCGAGTGTGATCAAGGGCCACCAGAGGAACACCCGTGACACCTCCAAAGTCCGCGCGATGGGTCTCCGTGAAGGTATCACCGGTAATATCATAGAAGCGCGCAGTCATGACACGAGGTGGACGGTTACCAATGACTAGAAGGCGCTCAGTTGAGTCCTCACCAGTGATCAACAAAGCGTTGACATCTTGCAAGTCTCCAGTCGACACGAGCTCCTTGGCAGTGAGCGTGTAGCGAGGCGCATCGGCCTCTTTAGCCTCGGCAGAAATGCTACCAGAGAGAGCGGAACCCAAAGCCGCGCGCACGTCAACCACATACACTCTGTCGTCCTTGCCTGAGAGGGCGAGCAAGGCGCCCGAGTTGGACCAAACGAGTCGAGTGACGGTCTGGCCGGGCACGCCCGCTTCTGGCTTCGCAATCATAGCGAGCACTCTGGAGCCAGTATGGCTGGCACTTGTCGAGACGATGACAACTCCGGTGCGTGAACCCACCGCCATGAGGTCACGAACGGCGGGGTGCCACGCAATCGAGGTAGGGCGCTCCACAGTCAAGGTGAGACGATTCGTGACGTTGATCTTGGAATCTGCGCTTTCGAATGGAGCATCCTCCGAGACCGCAATGTCCCAGATTCGAAGACTGTCATCACCACCCGTGGAAGCCAGCACGCGTGGGTTATGAGGCGAGAAGCTCAGATCTGTGACATCCTGAGAATGCATGCCAACATGAACAGGTTGCTGAGATCGGTACGCCTTCGAGACGGATTGTTCCTGAGCGTTGATACATCGGACCTTACTAACGCTGATAGATCTTCCATCGGGAGTGACTGTAGCTACGAAATCACGGGACACGGCAAGACCAGTGCAGTTGTTCACACCGCCAATGCGACTGGATCGAATGGCTTCGTCTTCGCACGCCGAGATCAGGGCGGTCTGGTAAGGGCACCGGTACATCGTCTAGACGTGGTGCAGGGGGATGGTAAGTGCGTATGTTGTGAGTGCGTGGATATACTATGAGCTCCGAGGTCGTGTCAGTTGCCGCGCAAGAGCGCGAAACAGGACCGCATTCGAAACCGTGCAGCTTCCACGATTGGAGGGTGTGTTGAAGTGGATACGCAGGAGTTGAAGCAGCAATATAAACTTGTTACTTTGGTGTACAATCACACCCTAGAGCGGTGTATTGGTCAAACACCTCGAAGCACTAGGTGAAACATGCAATATACCCTCCCAAGAAAACAAGTGTGTGCCACTTCAGATTCGTGTGTTTTTGCAGGATATCTCACTCGCTCGGGTGCTTCAAGTGCTGAAATAAAGTCTAAACGGTGCGCTAACACACAAATAGTTCAACTAACTTGATTTTCACGAGATATTCCTCATACACCTTGACAACCAATATACCTATTCCTAGAAAGATTCGATCTTGATTCTCCCCCAGAGCGACTTGTCGGCCTCTGTCAGCGTGAGCTAGTCATTAGTTTGTCCCCGGACCATGGATCTGGACCAGGCGCTTGACGCCATGGCTATCCTGAGCTAGATGGTCAGGCCCGATCAGGCACCGTAGAGAAAGCCCCCCTGTCCCCTACTAAGAGCAGCAAACGTCCGGCCAGATACGCTCGATTAGACTCACGATAAGTCACCACTCACGACGCGCAGGCCCAAACCTGGCGTTGAGTTCGATTAGTACGAAGAAGTAACTCAGAAGTAATTGGTTAAAGGGCGCACATATTGACACTGCGACTAGATCGTACCTCCTGAACCATGGATCTGAAGTCACGTGCCAAGTCTTTCGTGATGCTGGTACCGCCCGTGGTGGGCATGTGCATGTTCGATGCGACCCGCCCACTGCTCGTAGCTGGCCTGACCTACCTCGCGCTCTCCGAGTTCAACAACCTGTGTCTCTGGCCCGAGAAGAACCAGCCGGGTCAGCTGTGTCTCAGGACCCAAGCTGTGTACCCCTGGCTCGGACTCGTTGCCCCCGCACTGTGTATGCTATGGGGAGTCGAGGCCATGCTTGTGGGTGTCGCGGCGATCCCCTTTGTGCTTCTTGTTGACGCCCTTGCGGCGGCAGGATCGTGGAGACCCAAAGAAGCCACCACAGCTAGCGACCACGACAAAGACCGCAAGGACCTTGAATCAAGTCCCACGACTGCTGCACAATTGAATGCGCTCTTCCTACAACTCAGCTTAGCCATTTTTGGGTATATGTGGATTCTTCTCCCCCTCATGTCACCTCTGGTCTTGCACTCCATGAGGTTCCCAAGTCAGAACCAGACCACGCACACGTACCAGGACGGAATCTTCACAGTGGCCTTTCTCATCTTTGTTGTCGTCGCGGGCGAAAACGGAGGTCTTTTCGGCAGTGGCCTGCTGAGACTGTCTCAAAAGTACCGCGTAGGGGGTGGTTTTCTGGCGAAGCTCTGGAGCGTTGCGTTAACTCCCACGTTCCCCCACTTAAGCCCCAAGAAAACACATGGTGGTTATCTTTTCCAAATTCTCGTCAGTGGGGCCTGTGCGAACTATTTGCGAACGTGGTTCGGCAGTGGTCAGGAACTTGCTAACCCTTGGGTCGCCTGGATTGTAGGCATTGTCCTTGGTACAATCGGCGCCGCAGGCGATTTGTTCGAGAGTCTTGTGAAGCGGAGTAGGTCGTGCAAGGACGCGGGAGCACTGTTTCCTGGTTGGGGAGGACTATTGGATCGCTTGGACGGACTGCTCTTTGTCTTCCCTATCGCAACTGTGTACATAACCTACTTCCTGAGTTATTACGAGATTACTAATAGACCTTTATTGTAATGCTAGACTATTTTAGCGGTTGCCTAAGTTTTACTGTACATGCAACATATTGTCACCAGTCTAGGCTTGTAACAATGGGTAACTTCTTTCCCCCCAAAGCCTTGACAGCATATGCCTTAAGTGTTTCTGTTCCTGTCAATTTGATCGGCGCATCGGTTTGAACCGGTCCACACAGGAAGAACATGGGTCTTTCATCGATCAGATCCGCATCATGGTGATACGTGGATGTCTGGGAAAACCCGTGGTGCTTCAACCATCGAGGATCAATTAGATCGGTCGCGGACAGCGAAATCACCGGTTCCAGTCGGCCAACATCAAACGCGTCCTCAACGTTCGCAATGTTGAGTGAGATCCCATCGTGAAAGTCTTCAAAGTCAGCCTTTAGTCGTTGGGCCTTGTCCAACATCTGGGGGTCTAGTTTGTTGAGACCCTCGAAGTAAGTGTCAGCTGTTACTCCCAGTTTGCGCTCTATAACATGACTTGCAACCTGGATGGGCAAAATAGCATACTCCCAAGCATCTCCCACTCGGCGTGACTCCTGTGCCAGCGCGATTGCTTGAAATTGGTTGTCACGGACACGAGTAAGAGATACAAGTTGAAGACGAACACGAGCCGTTCTTCTCGCGATATCTTCGAATTTAGCACGCAACTGGGCTTGTCGAGAGATTAGGTCTTCAATCGACAAAGTAGATAGCGGTCGGCCTTGTTCATCAGCAGTAAATTGCATATACAGATCCTTTTGTTTCGTGCGGTAAATTGCAGCCACTTTGTCCCACGTCAGTCGTGCTTGGTCTGAGTCGGCACCGTGTTGGAATAAGAGATCGAGCGCAAGCGCGCACAATCTGAATTTAATTATTATCTCCGCCAGTGCAAATAGACCTTCCTTTGGCTTATCCTCGTTTGCGTGATCATCATTCGGTACTTGAAGAGTGTCGAACAAGGACACTGGGAATTTTGATTCGTCAAACAGGTCAATGGACGATGTCACTGAATCGGCTGCGGCCTGCTGAGGAATGCTTGGTGCCATTGGGCTAGCTGCGGACGCACGGCTAACATTGGATCCAGAGACGCTGTTTGTTGAAGACGAGTCTGTTTGGCTGGAACCACTGCCAGATAGGGAACGCCTTGATCGGGCCAAGTACAAGCTTCCTCGCGCGAGGGGTCGTGAGGGAGAAGCTGGGCCCCCACTCTGGGAGCTCGTAAGGGATCCAGAGGTGCTGCTTGTGTCTGGTTTGGAATAGATCGCAGGCGAGGTCGTCGCAAGCGGTGAGCTCGATATCCCCGTACGAACTGGGCTTGAAGGCGCTGGTGTGATGGTAGTAGCGATTGCGACTGTCATGGCGTCCACCGGAGGACTTGCAGCAGTTGCGCTCACTGAGGTCGATGAACACTCGGCACTCATCAACGCGTGCGACGACGTTGAGGAAGAAGGCGAAGAAGTTGGCAACAAGCTCGGGGAAGGGAGGAGCGATTGTGTTGAAGTCCCACCCGTCGAGCGAATAATAGCGCCACCAAGTACCCTCGCAGTATTTGGGGTCAGGAGCATACAGCCGTCCTGAACGCGGCAATTGTGCACGACAATTTTATACCCTCCTGTGAGTACGGCGTCGCCCCAGACGCCTCCAGTCGCAAATGCGGAAATTGGTTTTCCGCTTTCGTCTTTGCCGATGATCACAGGAGGTCGAAAGTTGTTCATGTCGCGCTTTGTCTGTGGTTTGGTAAGCATCAGTCCATCAAGAGGCTCCTGCTCGATTGCATGGAAGATTGAGACTCCATCGGTTAACACGAACTTTAGTACACGCTTCTTTGTCATGGCAAGCGTTGCAGGAATCGAAGCGCTGCCCCCAGAAGGGTCATCGTCCATGTTCGCCTCCTCATCCTCCGCATGCGCCAATTTGCTGCTGCTGGTGAGTTCCGAGGATGAACTGCCGCCTCCCATCATCGCATCCGTAAATGAGGAGAGCCCAGAAATGTCCTGTTTGTATCTCTTCCGTCTGCGGCCCTGCTGTGATGAGTCAAGTGGTAGTGCGACGTTCCTCGCCTCAAGCACTTGCAGTATCAGCTTCTCTCCAATGACTCCGCTTCGGTTTTGCCTTTGTTCGCCGCCAGATCCAGCCGGAGTCGCGCCAGGGACGTACTTATCCAGAGGAATATAGGGTAGTATGTGGATCGCGCTCGCGCAGCGGTGGTAGACCGAGGTCACGGGCAGTCTGCGGAAGTCAGATGCTACGAGTTCGCCCAAAACGGCTTGGCGAAAGGGAATACTCGTCGTGTTTGCCGTCTCACTGGCATAGTGATCGGCAAACGCACGTACCCAGTCAAGTGTGACGCCAAAACCGCATTCTCGGAGTCGTTTCCACTCGTCCTCGGGGTCAGCTCGCCGGCCAACCCTACGCGACATGTCCCGCGAAGTGGTCTTGGGAGTGAACGAGGTGTCTAATTAAGGGGTATGAGTACGTCAGGTAGGTACAGCACCGGGTGTTTCTAATTTCTAATCAGCTGGAAAACCAAACTGAATAGTTTCTTTACACCTCTCAAAGCTGTCCCGCGAGATATCCCACTCCTTCCGATGTGAATTGTGGACCAAAAACTCGTTTCTTCGATGAGTCTTTTTCTCGCCAACCCCGCTTGGCATTACATCACAAAGCGCGCAGACAGGTAGTTCTCCGGTAGTATGACTACTCCGTGAGGGCTTATACCAAATGACTTCACGGAAATCTCGCGTTTAGAGCGAAAAACACACTCAAGAGGGGGTCTAGGACTGGGTCTTGTATGGGATATGTAGCGTCTGGGGTGATGTATTAGAGAAACGTGTTGCTTATTGTTCATTTTCATGCACCTCAACTCGAACGGACTCTAGCTTGCGGCCCTAACCTCCCAGAACCTGCCCCAAACGGCATTTATCCTCAGTCGCTCGAGCTTAGAGAGGGAATTGAAGGGGTGAATACATACGCATCGCGCAGGGAGGTCGGAAAAAATCTGCGATACGAGGCCTGTGGGGTGAAACAATCCCAGTTACACGCACACGCTTGGCCGCAGTGACCCACGCCTTGATCAACCAATACCTTGAGAAACGGTCGCTGAAACAAGTGAGAGCCGGTTGTGGATATCCATCGTGCTGCTTGGACCGAAGCTTGGTTGGTAACGAGAACTACACTTCCCAGGGGTTGTGAGCAATTGCGCGCTGCCGCATACGAATGGCACTTGCTGTCATCAGTTTATCCTCATCGACTGGTGATTCATTGAACCAAACAACAACACTTGTGATATCGCAACCGACCGTTGTAACTACACGTGTCAACTACTAAGGGTACTCTCATGGCACAATCGGCATCCACAGCTGACCCAACCTCGCTTGGTACAGCCTTGATCTCGGCCTCGCAGCTATTGAACGCCAAAACAGACGGGAGACAGGTAGCGAGCGTCGAGACTCTGCTTCAGCAACAATCGACCAAACCTGGCCCAAGTGAATTAAACACACCACAGCACACGAGTGAACAACAACCTACGCAGCTTTTGTCCGTAAAACGAAGACGCGATGCAATCAGCTGTGCACCCGACAACCAGCGCTATGCAACCTTCAACTTCATGCTTAATCACCTCAACCTTGAGGACGTCAATGATGTGAGTGGTGAGGGCCCGCTTCCCAGTCCTATGTCGTTGCCTCCGGCAGAGAAGAACAAGTTTTTAGCCAATGCTCTCTGCGCCAGGTCAGTATTCTTCGCCTCACTCGCTAAACCCGTGCAAGAGTCCATCATTTCAGAAATGTACCCTCAGCGTTGTCCAGCGGGCACGGTCATCGTCACAGCTGATTCGGTTGCGGACACGCTTTCGGTGGTATACTCAGGCCAGGTTGTGTTTCACACAAAGCAATCCTCGGCTCCGTCTCCTACATACTCCCGCTCAGTGGCGCTAAGCCCGGTGCCATTGTCAGATGGGTCTCACGCAGCACCCTCCTTGGCAGCATCAGCTTCTGGCATTGGACCAAATGAAAGTATGTCAAACACAAGTGGGAGTGGTCCAACCCCATATTCGACCACGAACCCTCGACTTGAGTCAACAGCGTTCATGACTACGAGCGCAATGTCTGAGAGCAGTGACATGGAGTCGAGTGCACCGAAGCTTTCGTTAGCAATTGCACCGTCGAGTGCAAGCGAAAATGACCCACTCGCAACATCAGGTGAACTCCGCTCGGGCAAGCGTGTCTGTGTCGATACGAATCTTGCTCAGCAGGAAGGGCGACTGACCTCAATGTCCACAGATTCTGGAGATTACCTGAGCGAAGCCGAAGTTGTCAGCACTCCGGTGCCAGTCCCTCTCGCGAGTATCCACGCCGCTACAACATCGTCTGGAGTACCTGCTGCTGGTTCCAATGCAGCTGTTAAGCTCGCTGGCCCCGGCACTCTCATCTCTGAAGGCTGCATCATCCATCCTCATACCTCTCGTGTTACGATCACGGCACATACGGATGTGTATCTCTTCAGCATAGAAGGCGGTGTAGTCCGTTTGCTCATCTCGTCAGCAAACAAGGCAAGATATAACGACCTAAGGACGTTTCTCTCTCAAATGCCTTTCCTTATCCAAGCGCTGAGTCGTCGACTTAACTCAAGCTCTAAGGGTAGCTCCGCGGTGAACTCTCCGTCGTTAGGGCCACAGTCGGGTTCTAACTCGCCGAACCTTCGACTTGGACGCTCACCTTATAGACTGGCTTCCCCTAGCTGCCCTCCAGCTTCCCTCTCATCACGGAACTTGAGCTTAACGTCCTTAACGCAAGCCGCACCGATGCCAACTGCCACAACAACTCCAGTTGCGGCTGCTGTTTCTGCAGCATCTCGTCGCCGGCGGTCCCTATCCCCTGGGCGTGTTCCGACTTCCAACGACGTTTCTGAGCTCACTCTAGGGCGCATTCCATCATCTAGCACGTTATCGCCAGCTGCTCCTCAACGGCAGGCTTCGAACTCGTCAGTTGATACGATCTCTCCCCTTCTCACTGCCCGGCCAGGGCCGCCCCCAGTCACATCAGGAGAGGAGCCTCAACATCAATTGACCCCCACCGGCTCTGTAACTACGTCACACACATTCCGCCGTTACAAGATCGGCCGGCCACTTCCACCCAATGCATCTGTGTCAGGCACGGAAAGTGGTGTAAGCAGTGGAACGTGTAGTGCGCAAACGAGCCCACAGCTTCGTCCCACTGCTGAACTGAGCGGGAAGGACCCTGAGAGGCTAGATGCGTCTCGTCCTCAGAGCGAAGAATGCGTGGCTCCGGTTCCCAGCAAGGTTGGGCCTTCAAATATGGGCACACACGATCACAAGGATGAAACAGAAGAACCCATGTCATCTGGAGGTGCCCCTATTGTGAAGTTGGGTATCTCGCGCGCTTTGAGTTGGACACCATTAGCACCAGGAGAAGTTGACCAATCCAACGAACGCAAATCCGAGCCGAACCCAGCCTTGATATCGAGCAATGATCTGTCTGATCTTGCCCCGACGCTACCACCAGCTCGACTGGCCACGTCTCGACCCCACCCCGTTGCTATCTCGGCGCAAGAAATGACTCCTCGATCAGTCAAGACTGTTCAGTATTCCACAATTCCGCATAGTCATTCTCCTGCCCCGAAATCTTTCTTAAGCGGCTCGGCAACAGGAGATGGCTTCGTGGTTCCGGCTCTACCACCTCCTCTCAAATTGAGAACAGCTCCTTCCACCGAATACCATTCACCCTCATCGACACAGCTCACACGAGCTTCGAGCAGCACGACAAATCAGCCGAACCACGGAGCTGAAGGGTCATCAAAGGCCTCCCTGCTCAGCCAGTCACCACGACGTCGTGGTGTATCACCCCCTCTTCATCAGATTCATGTGAACACCTCGATGAGTCACTCACTGACCCAAACTGTTTCGAGCTGCGAGTCGTCGACGCCAGTAACACCAACTGCATTCATGCCACCTCTCAATCAGTCCTCGTTTACCCTTTCTCACCAGAACAATGCAGTATTTATGGCTGAGCTTGCAAAAGTTGTTGAAGTCCTGGTAGAATCGTGCCAGATGTCGAGACCAGAGATCAACCAGGCTATTCCTGACCATTTGGACTGCTTCTACATCATCATGAAGGGTGCTATTGCTTTTCCTAGTGACTCGATCCACCCCAAATCCCCGCATACGAGTCAGCGATTCTCGTTCAAGCTGGGCGAGTCGGGCGACCCCTTGGTGGCTACTCTTCCAAGCCAATCACCCACTAGCTCGGGTCAACAGGTTGTGCTAAGCGAAGGTCAAATCTTCTTCCCTCGGAGTGCAGGGCATCAGAGACATTCGTCCCCTCGTAGCATCGTTCATGGTACTGTTTTGTTGATCGTTGATGCAGATAAAGTGTACGCGGCGATGCCATGGCTTCGTCCAGAAGTCGAGGAGCGAGCAAGTCTGGACTGGATCGCTGGTATGGCGAATACCATTCCACCCCTCCCTGGAGGTCTGAGATCCGGAGATCGAAGTTCTACACCTTCGCCCCTGCCCCTTCCTCGAGTCAATAGCTTCCGTAAGGGCGTAAGTCAAAGCCAGCAGCCACCACAACAACAATAGTCGAACACTACTTCTTGTCCTTGATTCGAAGGCACGAAACCTGCATTCTAGCGAGTGCAATCGAGAGTATTGGTGCACAATGAATATAACCAGATTTTATGCTGAATGTGTCTACGTGGTTCAAGTTACTCATAATCGACATGAATTGATGAGGCTGTAGGAATAAGTACTAATAGCTTGAATACAGATGTGCGTTCGTAAACTTTCAACGACATTTAACTCCCCGGACTAACTTGTCACACGAAGCTGGCGAAGGTTGTGTGGTTGGTTTGTAGAATTTGGAGCACGACTACTACTACAGAAGTTTGTATAACAACGAAGCAAAGGCACGAGGCATCGCCACACTAGGGTGGTGGCCAGAACAGGGCTGTTGCTACAATAGTGAAACCTTACGAATGTTGGGGGGGATGTGAGATAACGGGAAAGATGTGGGCTAATGATACTATCATGGAACGATCCTGCGAATGGGATTACGAAGGAGGTCCGAAGATGAATACAATAAAGGCCGACTAGGTCCGGTAAAAGAGAGGAGTGTGATTCTAAGTCCTATGGTGAAATAGGCTGAACTTCGACACTGATTGACCATGACTCGAATAATGAGGGGCCGAAATTCAGAAAGATAACGAGAAGGAAAACGGAGCCAAAGATCCATGATGATACAATGAAAGATGAAGTTAGTATACACCAAGACGGGATTGTCCTTGAGGCGTATGCAATCAATAGTACTCAATTGTTGATGTGGAGTGATGCTATCATTGACGGTATTGGTTCGAGACGTGCTTGTAGTGTGGCTTTGAGTGACCATAGGTGCTAGAACCACGATGGTGCTGCTGCGGTGGCTGTTGTTGTTGTTGTTGCTGCTGCTGTTGTTGTTGTTGTTGCTGGTGCTGCTGATTCTGCTGCTGCGCCTGCTGCTGAATGTGAGATTGCTGGTGCTGAGACGCCTGGTGACGAGGCGACGCATACCCATCCTCCGTCATGGAACCACCATAATGCATTGGAGTTCCAGTGGTTTGGTTGTACTCCCATTCCGGTCGCTGTAGCATGTGGTTGATCGCATCTCCAGACTGGGCAGAAACGTCTGAATAATATGCTGCTGCATGCTGACCAGACTCACGAGGACTTGCCGCCATTGAATAATTCGGTCCCCACTTGGGTGTCCCTGAGGGATTAGGTCCTTGTCCGCCTGCACCACCTGCACTCCCTCCACTCCCTGCACTGCCTGCGCTCTGTCTTCGTGACTGATACTGGTGAGCCCCTGGCATAGGCATCTGCTGTTGTGTTTGACCCTGTCCGGGCTGCTGCTGTTGTTGAGCATACGCATAGGGATGAGATGGCGATGGAGCGGGCGCTCCCTGAGACGGACGACCTTGAAGATAGTAACCCGGCTGGGGTTGATATCCCGGTGACAACTGAGGTTGGCCGTGGAAGTAAGTGGGCTGCAACAGATTCATGATTCGGGGGTTATGTTGATTGCGGTTGGCCCCGGACCTTGCAGCCGGAGGTCGCGCGTTATTTGCTGCAAGCTGCTGAGCATACGTTGGATTGATTCCTTCGCCATAGCCGGGATAGACAACGCCCATATCCGCAACAGCCATACCTTGGTTTAGTGCTGCATTGGGGACTGACAATCCAGGTGGAGGTGCGAGTGTCGTGCTTGAAGCGGAGAGGCTGGGCTGCACCTTCTGGCGCCCAGTACCATTGCCATCAGCTCCACCGACTGACGGGAGGGGACCTACGGCTGGAGAGGCAGCTGTAGCTGACGACTTGGGAGTACCGCTGGGGTTGCTCGCCTGGTCTGAGGTCCACTCCCTTGTCGCCGTCGTGGGAGAAGGCGCTGATCCTCCGCCGGCTCCGTTGTTCCACTGCTGGCCCTGAGCACGCATTGAGTATGTAGGAGGGGGAGATGGCGCAGGATTCGGCGCAGCTCCACTCGTAGGCGTGGTAGCACTCTGGGCAGTTGGTGTGCCAGCATCCAAAGCGCTGGTATTAAGCCCTTCCAACGGATACATTTGGAGGAAACGGTCCCATCGCTTCCGTGAAGCCCGATTCAAGGTTGGAAGGCAAGCTTGCAAACGTTGGGCGAGCAGTGGAGCGGCGCTCTTATGAACCACGCGAACAATGTTTTGAACGACGTAACTACCGCAGGTGTCCAAGATCAGAGAGCTAATAGCGTTTGAGTCGCCAACAAGCTCATCGACTATCTTCATTCGCAAAGATGGTGAGCCGTAGCGTAGGCATTTTTCCACGACATTCGAGCTGAACTTCTGCTTCGAATATCGATAGAAGTCACCCTTCAGAGCATTATACAGCGCATCATTCACCCGCTCATAAATTTGGCGTGTTTCCTCATCTAAGGAATCGTACAATGACGGGATAGGAACAAGTGCGTCCTTTCGCTCCTGCTGTTCGTCATCAACGTCTCCAGCCTCTTCACCAGCCCCACGAACTTTCTGAGTCTTCTGCTGCTGCTTCTGCTGCTTTGCGGGATTCAACTGGCCCATGAATTGCTGGGATTCCTCGAGATAACCACCCGTTCGTTCGATGACGTGCTGGACCAGATAGTTACCAAATTGGTTGTTTACCGTTCCACGGGCATTCTCCGCCACACGAGTAGCCAGCACGCCGAACAACTTTGGTGGGACGATACCTAAGACCTTCTTCAGTAGAACCACACCGTGTTGGTCCTGCCCAAGTTCAACGCATGCAGCATAGCACGTGTCGAACACAGATGCTAGTGCCAGAGCGGGGAGGGGGAAGACATCAAGGATCATGTGGATTACGTGCCAAGCGTTAGGATGGCGCATCAGACTCAACAAAGTACCGTTCGGGGGCACCATTCCTAGCTGGAACGAGTCGGGTAACGTAGCTTGAACCTGACGTGGCCAGTCTTTAAAAGAGTTTGCACGGCTCTCGACAATCGGGGCTGTTGCAGTCCAGGCGAAAGCTCGTTCAGTTGGCGTCTCTGATTCGTGGATTGAGAAATATGGTTCGTTTGGTCTCTCGGGTGGTGGGACATCGCCATAAATACTACTTTCCTTGTTCTCAGGCTCAAGCTGCTTGAGCTCTGGTAACCTTGGTGTCGGAATCACACAACGGGAGTCATCAATCAAAGGATACGGCGGCCGACCATCGTCGGGACGAGCCGTACGAGGGATTGGTAAGCTAATGGATCCACCCGCACACGATGAAGACGTCGTGAGTTGTCCCCGACGCTCACGCTCTCGCTGGCGCTCCCATGCAAGGGCTGTAACCGCTGATATGGACCCCGGTGGGAGGAACAGGATAGGTTCATTGTTGGGTGAGGTCGCTCCAGCGCTCGCAACCAGACCCAGTCCGTGAATCCAGACGGGAACGGGTTGGTCTGGGGCCACTTGTAGGAAAGAGTAGAAGTTTCCTGTCGCGTGGCATGAAGTAAAGAGCTCACTGGCGCGTGCTACGGTCTCCTGTGATGGGTAATGAAGCGGAACCGATGTTGGCGGATCGGAAGTGACAGACGCCTGTAATTCAAGAAATGCTACCGAGTCTTGCTTGGGTAGGACACGCAGAGCGTCGAGAATGATCGCACGTTCCTCTGGGGTCGCAGCATATTCTACAAGACGTTGGACCGCTCGGGTACCTTGTCGATCACAGCACAAAGCCACAAGATGTGTCGAGATTTGGGCAAGTAAACATTGTCGACGCAGTGTACCACAAAGTGGAATGAGTCGCTGGACAAGGTAATTGCCGAAAAGGTTCGACATCAGATCTGGGAACGCATTCGCTCTGAAGACATCCCGGAAGACGCGATGCACGTAGTGTGGACCCTTTTCTTGCAGGCATTGCTGCAAATAGCGGCTTCCTGCTTGCATTTTGCCATATTCGACAACGTTTGGGATGTCGATTGTGTCGTCTTTTGCGACCGTAGAAGCGCTCTCTTCGGTGGCTGTTTCGCCAGCCAATCCTGATTCGTTGCTTGCAGCCACGAAGTACGACGGCGACATGGCCATCGATCTAGCTTTCATCGGGGAGGGCCCTGGGTTAGGCATCGTTGCGCCCTGGAACTGTCCAAACGCGCTTTGCTTAGCTGTAGATGATCTCATAGGGTCCATCGATGACGCTTCAAGATTTGCTGGGGGTAGAACCGACGGCGGAAGATATTGCGACGATGGCACGCCACCGGTGTGCACCGAGTGCTCTAGATTGTCACCACGGGCATACGGCGATTGACCTCCGTTATTTGGAGTGGTGGCTGGATGTTGGGGGATAGGGTACATGGGTGCTCGTTGAGAGAACAAACTTGCTTGTGTTGACGCGGTTTGTGCAGCAAGTCGCTCTGCGGTGTGGGGATCGATGGCAGGTTCGGTCGTTGACCCACTCATTCCGAGCAAACTCAAGCCTCCGAGCGCGTTGTTCAGCGGCGCATTGGGATTTGAACCAGAGGTCGACATCCTATCGAGATAGGGTAAATCGGCCTCAAGCGGTGCATTGGGATTACTTCCGCGACGAGATCGACTCCCTGGAGAGGTCAATGCCGGCAAGGCTGCGTCAGCAGCGATGTCGATGCTCGAGCCCAAGGGATAACCCTCAAGCGTCTTGGACTGTTGGTTTTGCATGCCAAGCAGTGACAGACCGCGATCAGAGATAATAGACCCTGTGGATGAGAGCGTCTCCCCCTCGCGAGGAAAGCTACCCTGTTGGGCGGGACTTGGGTTCTCAACCGAACGTCGGTCTTGGCCGACACGCGGAGTGGTCGCCATGGAGCCTTGTTGGGAAGCAGAGAAAGGTTGCATAGCATTGCGAAGAAGCGCTTCGTTCGTAGCATATTTAGCAGCATCAGGAATACTAGAAGCTTGCGACGACGTACCAGGCCCGGTGGAATCTCGGAGTGCAATCGGGTCCCCACTAAAATGATAGCTGTTACCAATGTGGTAGAACGGAGGTTGTTGATGTAACTGCTGGCGGTGTTGGGTAATTGAAGCTAAGGACGGGGTCGAGGCTTGGGGAAGCGGTTGGTTCAAGCCATGTCCGGCCAAGAGCGGAGAGGTGGTCTGCTGCTGGAGAAAACCGTTCACACTCGAGTTGTAGCCTAGATCAACAAGTGGTGCTGGTGGGAGAAGAGGAGGCTGGCTCAGGGCCAAACTGGGAGAGAATGGGTCCATGGTTTGAGGGCGTTGCGAAAGGATGCCTAGTCCTTTCGTTGAGGCGTCCTCAAGACCATTTCCAAGCTGATAATCTTGGCCCATGGAATTATACAGTCCAGCCTGACCTTGGGAGGCGGACAAATTGTCCCCAGGATACATGAGCTGAGACCGCAGCATGTTGCTCGGAGTATCCCCGTTACTCATCAAGAGTCCGTCCCCGTTCGTGAGGAGGCCCTCCGTAGAGGAAGCGTATCCACCCATCAAGCTTGTGAATGGTCCTGCAGCGGCGGGGGCAGGCAATACGCCCTGACCAATTTCGAGCAATAGTGACTTAAGGTGCTCACGATACTCGCCAATTCGCTCCCTGTGAGGCGTCGTACGCTCTTGAGCGTCGTCCATTCGGAACGTGTGATCGATTAGGTCGATGAGATGCTGAAGGACCTCTTGACGGGAGAACGTTGGCTGAAGGGATGAAATCGGCGAGAGTTTGGCGCCCACGACCTCAACTGGCAACGAAGGAACGAACAAAGGCCAATGGAAGGCGACCGCCTCAAGCTTGATTGGATCAGTTGATGAACCTGAAAGGACCATCTCGATCATGATGCCGGATCGACTAAGGTAACGGTTTGAGTTATGAGGTACCACTGCACAAACATACTTGCGTGTCAACGTCGAAACTCGTGACCAGTCGAGAGTTCCTTGAGGAATAGAAAGTCGTGATAGAACGAATTCCTTGAAAGGCTCCACAAAGATAGATACAAGGATTTCGTCCGTGCCGTCGGGGGATGACCCAACCTCGGATGCGCTCAGCGCTGAAAGCTGCTGCTGAATGGTGGTACCCGTGGTCTGAGGCGCGCTCGCAAAGACGTCCTCAGAAGCAGTAAACCTCCACATGTCGGTGCACGTCTGATCCTTGAAATACGTCAAGCTAACCTGCACGTTCGACTTGCCTTCCTGCACCAGCTTGGGATCCAGTTTTCGATGGCGTGCCAATGTAACTGCCCACATGGTCATTTGTCGAGGGGAGCTAAAGCCAGCATGATTCGAGTCTGCGGAGATGACCGACGAGACCTCAAGGGATTTGCTCTCGGTGGGTTGCTGTTGCTGTTGTTGCTGCTGCTGTGGGGAAGCGTTCGTGTTGGAACCAGAAGACATGCATGCCTTTCGAATGGCAATCGAAGGGTTGGGCTCCTGCAGGAAAAACGGCGATGATAGTTGAGACTTTCTCATATCATCCCAGTTAAGGCCGTCAATAACAGAGGCACTTGCGGGCTTCACCTGCTTGCAGAAGTTGACGTAGAATTGTTCCGCCAATGGGTCGCCAGCGATGTTGGACGTTTGGTGGGCATTGCTTGCGCCGCGCAAAGCGGGTGAGTTGTCCTGTTGCTGTCCAGTAGCCGCATGCAGATTGGAAGTACTCGTTGGAGGAGTAGTAATAGTATCTGCGGTATAGTAAAATAGCTGCTGAGCGGCATCGTAGGATAGCGACGTTACATCCGTAGGGGCTGCATGCATAGGAGAAGACGCGGAGGATGGGGCGAAGCCAAAAGTATTGTTCGCTAGAGGAAGCGAGGTGGAGAAAGCGTTTGTGATAGGGTATGGCGAAACGTTGCTGCTATGTGGGTACATGGTGTTGCTGAATCCATGGGCAAGGGATCCATTCGAAAAAGCGGTAGCAGCAGCAACTGCAGCAGCAGTGCCGTTAGTGAGCACGCTGCTGCCAGCCTTGGATGCAGTAGTGTCTACTGTAGTAGGTGAGACAGTGGATGCCAGAGTTGGGACCGGTGTGGACGATGACATCACTGCAGTCGCGTTCGCGGCCACCAGCGTGCTCGCTGTCGTGCCATTCGAAACCATACCATCGAGTGTGGGTGAGACTGTCGTCCAGCCAGGTAGCCGACCCAGCCTGCTAGATTGGTTGTCTCCAGCATTGGTTGTGCCACCGTTGAGCATGGCTCCTCCGCTGGCTGGGCCGTGACTTATCAAGGATGAGCCGCCTGCAAGAGCTGATACTATACGGATATGGATCGTTGTTATTTTCGCACGGAATGTGGGTTAGATTGCGTCGAGAATCCATGCAAGTGCTGCTCTACCACACACTTCATGAGCATTGCGAGGCCTCGTTCCAAGTCTCATACATGGAATACTACTTAGAAAATGCACGACTAGCGTTATACAGCAAGGAAAAACGCTGACATAGGCATGATTCACACACCGCACTTGGAGGCACGTGGGAAATACACCCTGAGACGACCGAGATAACGTACCTTGCACTGGGGAAGTGTAGTCGTTCGCGCTCACACGCACACCGTAGGCGTATTTGGACTGTGCCGCAAGTGTTGTCGGATCCGCGGCGGACGCCTGGTTACTGGGGCGGTGCTGGGGCTGCGGCTGCATCGACATGGTGCGCAGAATACCGCCTTTTGTGAGGGCAAAAGACGGTAGGGTTCAGCTTGCAGCAGATACCTGTTGATTTTGTGTGGATTGTTGGGGACATAACGGGCATGAGACTAGGTGCGTTCGGCTACGGATATCACGCTTCGTGACATCAGCAGACTAGCTAACTCGACAGATATAGGATGTGCCGTGAAAGCATGCATATCCTGAGGAAATATCTTCAACTGCTCTGACGCCCCCTGGTTCGCAAGGATTTGGCAGTGAAAGGAGCCGCGCGTCACGTTGAAACCCACTTTAGGTTATAGAGCACACTCGTATACAAGATCCTGACCGGTCTTTTAACCGCAACACGTCCCGGCAGTCCCATTTTTTCCTCTAGAAAAGTATTATCTTTTTAAAAACCAAGCCTTGGATATCCGTCCTGGCCCGGATTCAGGACCCGCCTCTGCTGGCTCTCGATCCGGAATCGAGCTTCGATGCGCAGTGACCCATGTGTACTCGGGCAAGCGAGTCACCGAAGGCAATGAGGGTAAGGGAGGCTATAGTGGTCCTCCTGCGGAGCTTCTGTGCGTTACTGGCGTGAGAATCTCAGGCCGCTTGCAAAGATAGTGTTCGTCAGATCTAGCGTGGAGGCTGTTCTGAATCCTATGTTTGCGGTCCCGCTCACCATGGGACTCATGCGATACGAGTGCATCGAGCATGAATGCTATGCAAGTCGCGCTTTTTCGCGATGTTGTGTGTATACCATGTCGAAGTTAAGGATTAAATGGGGTGATCGGTCAGTGATGTGCGCTTAAGCAATAAATGTGAGCCAAGCCCACTAGCTTTGCAAGTTGTGACTTGCACCCGAAGGTGCAACGAGGGACGGATGTGTAAGCGAAAAGCTTCCAACTCAGAACCCAGTTTATGTTGTGGATGCACGCGAATGCGGTTGAGATAAGACGCTCTGAGGTACCTCACTAGATGTCTGTGCTGATAACCTACCCGTACCAGTTCTCCGATCAGCGTTCTGCTTCCCTGAACCCACTCAACCTATCGTCTACTTGATAATCACTGACAACATGTATTGAACATTCTATGAAAAAATGTGACTCAAACGAATGGCCAGTGGCGGTGAACGTTGAGACGCATACACACGGGCGAAGTCAAGTCTCCGTCCGGAACCACGAAAGAGGTTTCTCTTCTGAGGTACGAGGACGTGACCACTTCAAGCGTCTATCACTCGCCACTCAAACATTAAGCCTTGCTGGCATGGCAAGGCTGTATCCCCGTAAATAAGGCAGAGACCAGGACGTCAGAACTCGCAGTGGTTTGGGTGTTCATGCCACAACTAACATCGAGCATACGTCGTCTACTCGGCCTTTGCGGCGAGATCTGGGAGGGCCTCCATGTTCCGCTCGGTCTTGCGTGGCGCGTTGACGCGCTTTTCGAGACCTTCGTAAATGAACGGCGCGAATGGCTTGCGAGGAATGTACTGACCATCACCCGCCTTGGCAAAAATTTCACCGTCACGGTATGCCAGTCGGCCCCGGACGAAAGTAGCCTCGCAGGCACCTCGGCACGTGACTCCCTCGAAAACGCTCATGTCGACGCGAGAGTGGTGAGTCTTGGCTGACCAGGTAATCTCGCGTGCGGGATCCCAAATGACAACGTCAGCATCGCTACCCTCTGCGATGAGACCCTTGCGTGGGAACAGACCAAAGATCTTGGCGGTATTGGTGGATGTGATGTTGACGAATTCATTGGGAGTGATCTTTCCAGTGTTCACGCCAGCGTTCCAGAGGATAGCGAGGCGCTCTTCAACACCAGCACATCCGTTTGGAATGCGTGTGAAGTCCTTCAAACCCATGCGCTTCTGGCGACGATTGAAGGGGCAGTGATCAGTTGCCGTGGTCTGGATGGTACCAGACTGAATAGCGTTCCAGAGCGCAGCCTGGTGTTCAGGGGGGCGGAATGGCGGGGACATGACGTAAGCCGCAGCGTAGTCCCAGTCTTCGTGGTAGTAGTGCGAGTCGTCAATGGTGAGGTGACCCGCAAGCGCCTCGCCATAGATGCGTTGGCCACGTGACTTGGCACGAGCAATGACATCCGAGCTCTCCTTGCACGAGCAGTGAACGACGTAGACGGGCACACCAACGGTCTCAGCAATGCGTGCGACGCGGTTGGTGGCTTCCTCCTCACAGATAACGGGACGGCTCTGAGGATGACCTTCAGGACCGAAGATGCCGTTTTCCTTCATCGCGCGCTGTCCTGCAGTAACCATCTCACCGTTCTCACAGTGGTTGGTAACAATGGCACCGAGACGGCGAGCCGTGGTGTAGCTCTTGATCAGTTCGTCATCCTGAAGCATGAGGGCACCCTTGTACGCAGTGAAGTGCTTGAAGCTGGTGATGCCCTTCTCATTGACCATTTGCTCCATTTCCTTGGCGGTATTATCGTCCCAGTGGGAGATCGCCATGTGGAAGGCGTAGTCGCATACAGACTTCTTGGCCCAGTCGCTCCACGTCTGGAATGCTTCGTTGAGCGACTGATTGCGTGCGGGGATCACAAAGTCAATGATGGTGCCAGTACCACCCGCGACTGCAGCCTTGGTACCCGACTCAAAGTCATCGCATGCGACCTCGCCCATGAAAGGCAGTTGCATGTGGGTGTGAGGGTCGATACCTGCGGGGATGATCAGCTTGTCCGTTGCGTCAATCACGAGGCTCGCCTTGCTGTAACGTTCGTCCTTGGAGAGGTCGGGTGCGACTCGGACGATTTTCTCGCCCTCAATGAAGACATCCGCCTTGACGCTGGAGTCGCCATTAACGACCGTGCCTGGTGGAGTGGTAGAGTAGCGAATGCCGATGAGTGAGTGTGGTCGCACGGTGTGTAAGATGTGTAATAGGGTGAAAAATTGAAATATCTTTTCCTTTTTTTTTTGAATAACCGGTAGTTAGAGTAATTAATACGAACTTACCATTGATAATCAATACGCTAGATGTTTTTTCTTCCGACATTTCAATGATCTAGATAATAAAAAATGTAAAATAATTTCATTCAATATACATTATTCAAGTAATACCATTGAAATTTTCAACTGAATTTTTCAATCCATTAGACTCAATTTCCCGAAATTTCTTGCGTCCGGGCGGGGGGATATGTCGCGCGACACCCGCCGCAGCGCCGCGCCCCGCCCCGCCCGGAATTCGCAAACAATTATGATACCCACATACACGCGCTCCGCGCAGCACGCCCAGGCCGTCTATAGCTATAACACCCCCTCACACCACCCACACGCGTTTTCACGACGAATATACCCAATAGACGTCATTTTGTCCACGGTGATCGGACTTGTGGATACGCGGTCTGGGCGGCGGTCTTTGTGAGTAAATATGACGCGCGGATGCAGAACACTAGAAGAAGTGCGCTTACACGGTTTAAATCCACTGACACTGCCGAACGCGCGAGTTATCCCATCAATTCAGTCATCACTGGAACCAGTTTCCTTGCCACACCCGTAGTCACACCACGGTTCTGCGACTCGCACCCTATCTAGGACACATAACTCACGCGGGGAATGGCGAGCCTCACGGAGTCACGTCCGTTCAGACCCGCTGAGGTCAACAGCGTGCTGACCTTGGAAGGTACGTAGCGAACCACCACGAGATCGGATCTTGCTGCACTTGTGTGGGCAGTGCGGTGGGAGATACAAGGCGGGGCACCCGCATGCAACAATGGTCTTTATCGCTATAAATCCCACTAAGTCACCTGCTCATCCGTAATCCTTATCGACCTGCTCCTGCTACACCTCCCAACCAGCCCTCGACACTAACCTCTACCGAGGCTACTCACCTGACGAGCTGCGTTGGGGCCGAATCTACGGTGGACAGAGCGTGGCACAGGCGCTTCGTGCTGCGCAGCAGACCGTAGATACCGCCAAGAAGGGCTTCTATGCCCACTCGCTGCACGGGTACTTCTTGCGTGCTGGTGACGACGACCTACCGATCTACTACTACGTCGATCGGTTACGCGACGGAGCTACGTTCTGTATTCGCCGCGTCACTGCTGTGCAGAATGGACAGGAGATTTACATGTGCCTGATCTCGTTCCACATCCCTGAGACGGGACTGGATCACCAGGATGCCATGCCAAAGGTCCCCCCGCCCGAAGAGCTGACCCCTGTGCGACAGTACTTCATCGAACTGTCACAGAACGAGAACCTTCCCAAGCGAGCGCGCGACGTCCTCAAGTACCGCTACACGCGTCCAGCAGTGTTTGAAATCAAGTGGACGGACCCAGTGGATGGCTCGTGGCAGGCTTGGTCGCAGAATCCACCCAAACGCAAGCCGTCTCAGCAGGTCTGGATGCGTACTCGAACACGCTTGCCAGACGACTCGGCGCTGCATCAGGCTGCAATCGCATACATGAGCGACTGGGCGCTGATTAACGTAGTAGGACGCCCACATGGTGCGCCCACCTTCAACGACAAGGCTCAGGTCACTTCTCTGGATCACGCCGTCTGGTTCCACGTACCAGACGCCAGAGCTGATGACTGGCTACTGGTTTCCATTCACTCCCCTCGTCTCACTTCCTCGCGCGCGCTGATCCAATCCAGGTTTTATACTCGAGATGGCACACTCGTTGCGTCGGTCGCTCAGGAAGCGCTATATCGTCTTCGTTCTGCCCCTATTAAGAAGGCGCCCAAGCCTCCCGCGGTGCGTACCTCAAGCTCTGGCTCAGAAGAGAAGTCGAACACCAGCAGCGGCAGCTCCAAGACTGAAAGCAAAACTTCTGAGGATGCAGATACCTCCAAGTCCAACTCCAACTCAAGCGAGTCTTCCGGCTTTATAGTACCTAACCCACCTACCCGAGAGATCATCGAAGTGCCTCCGATCGAAACCGAGCTCAGGATTGGAGACTCGCGTTCCAAGCTGTAGATCCCTAAACTAGTTATGTTCGCGCATTCACTCACTCCTCCCGTATGTATTTAACTCCGTATTATGCTTTTATCCCTGATTACACTTTCATCCCCTGCTCAAACCGTGTAGCAGTTGACCCAAGGCGAGCGACTTGACGACATCAAGCATCATGGTCAGCTTCCGCGGTCAGTAGCTGCAATAAACACGAAGGTTAATGCTTTGTCGGAGACTGTATGGTGATGTTTGTTTTCGTTTTGCCATTTTCGTTCTTTGGTAGTTCGATGCTTCTATCCGCCTCTTTATACACCGGCTGCTGAGGATCAGAACTAGGATTGCTGTAGTGGATAGCGCACGCGTATGTTGCCTTGGTGCGGTTCCCTATTGATATTTGATCATTCATCACTCTCGCAATAAGCAGCCATTTGAGTCCATAAAAGGTATCTGACTGTACGTTCGAGTATCTGTTCGTCTGCAATGGCCCACACTGTAGTCAGGCGCCAATCCATTCAAGGGTAGAGACCGTTGCGTCGTTGAACATGCTTACCTTCTTGCTGCGCTTCATATGCTGATGACAGCAGCAGCAGCAACAGCAACAACAGCACTTCCGCTTCCCTTTACGGAGGGGGGAACTTGAGCACCTGGGCGCGCACTCTCCGGTTGTACTCCTCACGGTTCTCCTTGTAGAGTTTGTAGGGCTCTGCCTGAGCGGGATCGTTTTCGTTGGGAGAATCGAGGAGATCCTGGATGCCCAGGAGCAGCTGTGCGATTGTGATGGTGGGCCTCCAGTCCTTCTCCTCGTTCAAAATTGACAGACACACCGTACCTGAGGGATATACATTGGGATGGAAGAAGTTGGCCGGGAACTGGCACTTGGGTGGCTTTGCAGGGTAGTCCTCACTAAACTCCATTGTCAGGGTGTAGACTCCATCGCTCCAGACGGTCTAGAAGTTGAAAATGAGTTTTAGATACACATTCTCTGCACGTAAGCACAACGAATATATCTCTCTAAGCAGTTGGCGGGAAAACTTCCTCACCCATAAGCGCGTTTCGATGCCATTTCAAGTTACTGCACTTGTCGAGTTGGATCAGAATACGTACGCCTGCCTTGCCAGGAATGCCGCAGTGCCACTTGAGCAGATTAAGCGAACTATACGGGGGGTATCACAGTAGAAAGCAGTGCGAATTCAGTCCCGTTCCATCTACCATACTCGGTCCCAGCCGGACAAACCTGAGTTTAGGCGCGTTTTCAAGTGACTTACCCGTCTTCAAGCTCCTCGGGGCGGGCGTAGAAGCCTACAGGATGCTCTGCTCTCCATTTCTATACGGGTGCGAGAGTGTGTCTCGAGTGAGCTGGTGCGCTAGGACGCGGAGTATGCATCGCAGTTTGAGAGCGAGACCAAGTACGTACCTTTCTTTCGGATGTAAGACGATCGCGTGCGGTAGACATGTCTATAGATGTGATGTAAAACGACTCGTAAGCGAAATGTCTATCGAATACACATATAATCTTACACACCTTAATTGCACAACCTCAGTTTTCACCCTATTGAAAGTGTAGAAATTTGATCGAATTCGCGCTTGGAAAGAGAGGTGAAAAGGGCACTAGACCCGCTCGGCGCGTTGCGAAACAAGTATCATGTCGCAGCGCTCAACGCAAGGTATGTAGCTATCGCATTTATATTGTAATATCACCCCAATCATCCTGTGATTGAATGTAAAATAGGCTCTCTTAACGTTCGAAAACCGCGAATCCGACGCGTTTTCGTGAGCTTTCGCGGGCGCGCTGAGGCCATGGGCCTCATCACCACGTGCATTCGATGCGTCTTACCTCGATCCATCCCTTGCCACCACTACATATAGAAATCATCGATGCGGCGTTCGAAGAGGCGGCCCACGCGGGCTCGATTCACATGAACAACATGACGGATCGGCCGCGAATGGGTAGCATTCTGAGCCGCGAAAGCGACTACCAGCGGCGACACAGGGACAGGAAGATTGATCTTGATTCCCAGCGGTACGATCCCTTCGCCCAGGACGCACAACAGCCCGGATCCGCCAGCACGGCCACCGAAGCCAAGACGTACAAGGATATCATGGCCGAGCAGCAGCTCGAGAGGGAGCGCGCAGAGGTGATGCGCCAGATTCAGCTTAAGCAGCAGCAAGAGCGCATTGCGCAGGAGGCTCTTGCCAGAGCCAGGGCCTTGGCTGCAGCAGCATTGGGACAGGGCGGCAGCAAGGCCGAAGAGAGTGAGCCTGCAACGAAGACTGTGAAAATGGACCCATCGGCGATGCAGACGGCATCGCTATCAGCATCGAGCACCACAGGCGCGGGTGCTGGCAACTGGGGAGAGACACCTGCCCCCATGGGACCTGGTGGTGCGGCCGGAGCCGCAGCCTGGGCTGCTACTCCTGTCGCTCAACTGCCTGGAGCTATGGGCCTCGCAACCCCAATGGCACCAATAGCAGGAGGCAAGTCCGGCTGGGATGAGGCACCCGGAGCTGTATCGGGTCCAGTGAGCCCGTTCATGGCCACTCCCATGACCTCTTCTATTCTTGCTGCCGCTGGAGGCGCGGGCAAGCTCTCAGCAGAGGAATTAGCACTGAGACGGATACAGATGGATATTGATCAGAGGAACCGACCCTACACTGATGAGGAGCTCGACGAGATGTTCCCGGAGGGATTCGTGGTTGTGCCTCCGCCCAAGGACTATGTGCCCATCCGCACACCTTCAAGGAAGCTCCTGACCACACCAGCTCCCGAACAGCAAGGTTTTGTTATGCCCGCTACACCGACGGCAACGCTAATGTCCGACGCGGCACGAGAGGCAGCACGTGCCGAACTGCATATGCCCCCTGGTCTTGAAGACGTGCCGTTTACCAAAGAAGATGATCTGAAGTACTTTGGCACGCTGCTCGAGCCCGTCAATGAGAGCGAGTTGTCATTGGAGGAGCAGAAGCGCCGACAGGTACTGGCCCACCTGCTCAAGATTAAGAACGGTCCGCCGCCCAAGCGCAAGTCGTCCTTGCGTCATATCACCGAGAGGGCCCGGTACTACGGTGCAAACATCCTTTTCGATTGCATCCTGCCCTTGTTCCTATCCGAGGAGCTTGACGACCAGGAGCGACACTTCCTCGTCAAAACCATTGACCGAATTTTGTATAAGCTAGACGATTTGGTGCGACCACACGCGCACAAGATCTTGACTGTTGTTCAGCCCATGCTCCAGGACTCTAACCACTACACACGCATGGAGGGCCGTGAAATTATTGCAAACCTTGCCAAGGCCGCAGGTCTGGCTTGGATGGTGAGCATCATGCGTCCCGATATCGACAAGCCTGATGAATACGTACGCAACGCCACAGCCCGAGCTTTGGCTGTCGTCGCATCGGCGCTGGGTGTGCACGCATTGTTACCATTTATCCGTGCCGTGACGACGTCCAAGAAGAGCTGGGAGGCTCGACACACTGGTATCAAGACTGTACAACAAATTGCGATTCTCATGGGTTGCTCCATTCTCCCTCACCTCAATGGTCTTGTTGCTGCCGTGGCGCATGGTCTCACGGATGAGCGTGATCGTGTGCGATACATCACGGGTCTTGCCATCGCAGCACTTGCCGAGGCAGCCTATCCTTACGGTCTCGATGCGTTCGAGCCTGTCATTGCACCACTCCTCGAAGGTCTCGGCAAGAACAAGCCAAACACTATCGGTGCTTTCCTCAAGGCTATTGGCCAGCTCGCGACTCTCATGTCTCCACAGCATGCAGCTTTCTATGTCCGACGCGTCATGCCCTTTGTGGTTCAGGAGTTCTCGAACCCGAATGAGGAGCGCAAGCACATTGTCCTCACTGTTTTGAGACAGTGCGTGAATACCAACGGCGTTGATGGCGCCTATCTCACAGCTGAGGTTATTCCTATCTTCTTCGAGAAAATGTGGCACCGCCGAACTGCTCTCTCGCCCCGTTTGGTTCGCCCACTCATTGATACATTAGTAGAACTTGCGACTCGCGTCGGCACATCTGAAATTCTCACGCGAATCGTGACAGATCTGAAGGACGCCAACGAGCCCTTCCGAAGGCTCACGTGCGATGTCGTTGCAGCCATCATCTCGAAGCTTGGAGTGGCTGACGTTGACAAGGGTCTTGAAGAACGTTTGATGGATGGCATTCTCTTTGCTTATCAAGCACCTGCAGCGGAGGAGGCAACCAACCGTACTTCCCTGTACACCTTCGGAGTTGTTTTTAACGCCTTGGGTCAGCGTGCCAGTGACTATGTTTCGCAGTTGTGCGGTGTGATCAAGTGGCAACTCGCATTTAAGGTTCCCAAGACACGTCAGATGGGAGCGGATCTCTTTGCTCGCACGTGCCGTGTTATGGTCGAATGCGGATTTACGGAGTTAGTGTGCTTCATGGGGAACCTGTTCTTTGAGAACTTGGGTGAGGAATTCCCAGATGTGCTTGCTTCTATCATTGCTGCAATTAAGGCAGTGTTTATTACCGTTGGTCCTGGAGAAATGAAGCCACCTGTTTCTGACCTGCTCCCCGCCCTTACCCCGATCCTCAAAAACAAGCACGAGCGCGTGCAGGAGAATGTTATCGACCTGATCGGTCGTATTGCGGACACAGCGAGCGATGACGTGTCCCCGAAGGAATGGATGCGTATTTGCTTCGACCTGCTGGATCTCTTGAGAGCACCCAAGAAATCGATTCGTCGAACGGCCGCTGCTACTTTCGGCTTCATTGCCAAGGCCGTTGGCCCCCAGGAAGTCCTTGTGACTCTGCTTAACAACCTCAAGGTACAAGACCGTACGAATCGTGTCACAACGACCGTGGCCATTGCGATTGTTGCTGAGATCTGTGGACCTTTCACTGTTTTGCCCGCGCTTATGAACGAATATCGCGTGCCTGAGAACAATGTTCAGAACGGTGTGCTCAAGTCGTTGTCCTTCCTCTTCGAGTACATTGGTGAGGTCTCCCGCGACTATGTGTATGCAGTCACAACCCTGCTTGTAGATGCTCTAACGGATCGCGACCTCGTGCATCGACAAACCGCATGCGCAGTCGTGAAGCACATCGCACTTGGCGTATATGGGTTGAACCGAGAGGATGTAATGATTCATCTTCTCAACTACGTCTGGCCCAACATCTTTGAGACTTCTCCACACATGGTAAGTGCCGTGACCGAAGCGCTTGAAGGCATCAGGCTATGCATTGGCCCGGCTAAATTCCTCCTCTATTTATTGCCAGGCTTGTTCCACCCTGCCCGCAAAGTTCGCGCAGCATACTGGCGAGTCTATAACTCACTGTACGTGGCCTCCCAAGATGCCCTGGTTGCTGCATACCCGACGGTGCCTGACGATGAGAATAACCAGTATCGAAGGTGGGACCTTGAGTTGATCTTTTAATTCACGTAAGTGAGAGCATAAATGGAATCCACGTAAAGTTAACTGTAGTATAAGGTTTATTTGGAGAAACACGAAGGGTACTCACGTAACAGTGGATGGCTAATCTATACAAAATGTAATGCAGGGTGTCTGTGCAATGTGACTACATCAAGGCAAGCCCACGCCCACGTCTTTGCTATCGGTTAGAGTAGAGGGTTCCTGGCCCTCTCCTACTAAGCTCGCGAGTTCGGGGGGTTGGCTTACGTCGGGTACAGTAGATACTAATGTTTCAGCGAGGAGCAGCGAAGCCCGCAGCGGATCAGCTTGGTCGTCAACTTCATATCGAACTGGATGAAGTGACTCAGTGCTGCGATTGGGAGACGCTCCTGTCTTCGCTGCATGTGCCTGGAGTTGGGGCGTGCCACGGAGCGTTGCCCATGACGGCGGTTGCAGTGAGGGAATGAGGAGGCTCTGGTGCGTACACGTGAGTTTCTCTTCGTCCGGGATTGCAGGCCAGACTGGTGCCGTTTCTGTGAATGCCTCATTTCTGGCGTAGTCATCAATAAGTTCCTGGGTCACTTGGCCGAGGGTTCGGACGGCGATTGCAGTGTCAACAACACTCGGGTACGCAGTCAGCGGGTGGTCGTTTTCGTCTTCATGCTGCTGGTCCTGCCCGGACTCAAGAAGCGTCGTAACAATCGGTGAGGCCTGTTTGAACTCAGGGAATATGGTTTGACCTCTCATTGGTGAGACTACAATATCAGGAGAGTGCGTAGACCGCGCTAGCTTGTGCTGCTTACGTTCGCTTAGTGCCTTCAGCTCGAGGCGAGCATTGTGGAGTGTAATCAACTTGACAACCTGGTTCGCATCATCAAGTCTTGATATCAGATCCACGAAGTCTCGTTCGTTGATCACTGAACTCTGAGGTAGATCATAGGCTTGTAACGCAAGATCTCTGGCCATCTTGTAGCTTGTGTTGACGGGGATGTGAGAAGCCAGCAACCGCCAGCCAAGATCCATTTCCTGGGCCGCTTGACTTGCGTCTTGCGCTGAATCAGGGGTGGGTCCAACTTGAACGGGGGCTGTTGTGTCCGGTGGCTTGTTTGTCCTGACTCTGAGGAACTCTTGCAGTATTGTCGGCTTGCCACATCGACAGGCTGCATCAAGAGCTGCCTGAGCTAGCTCTCCCACCCATCCGGAGGATTTAGGGTCTGCAAGCTGGGGTGAAACCTTGAGAATCTCTCTCACCACGGCGACGTGGCCATTCGCAGCCGCGACCGCGAGGGGCGATCTTCCGAGCTGGTCCACAACTAGAGGCGAGGCGCGAGCGTCAAGCAGGAACTTGACACAAACGGCGCGACCGGCTGCGCTGGCACGGAGCAGTGGAGTCTCGCTTTGCCGACCGCCTCGACAGTTGACTGCGAGGAATTCAAGTGCTGGGCGGGTCCAGCGGTGTAGCACTTGTGAATTGAGGAACACTGGGGGAAGAAATCGTTCTGGAGCCTTTCGCAGACCGACAGGGGACATTACATAATCCGAGGCCAGCAAGACTTTCAGCTCTTCAAGTCTTCCCGCGCCCGCAGCGTTAAGCATTTGCTGGAAGAACATCTTCGCCTGAGCCTCGTCGGTGTCCCATATCAGGTCCATGGCATTGGGTGGGTCGTCTCCAGCGTCTCCAGCTCTGTGAATCGGATTCGAGTTGGAGTCAACTGGTCCTGTAACCGCTACCGCTGCCGTCCAGTCATGTGCCGAGCTCCTAGGCGATGGTGACGGGCTGGCCGCCGGCGAGGGTCTAGGCGGCGTGAGCAAGCTATCTTGCTTGCTGGGAGGAGCAGGATTCATAGTTGCACTGGCATCGAGCGGTGGTCTCAGGGCGTCACGGGTCACCTGGCGCATGCGTGTCGCATCGCCTCTAACCGCGCTGGTCATATTTCCTGAGGTCAACTCGTCAATCTTACTCGCTTGCGTCAATCATTGAGTGGTTCATTTCGAGCTTAACTTGTTGTGCGTATGGTTTCCAGGGTATGCAGTGAGTGTGAGCCACCAGGTGGTGAGTTGCATGGGGAGCTAGATCTCGATCTACCTAATGATAACGTCAGATCTTGAGATGCACTTGTCACACTCGTCAACACGCTGCCCTCATGTCCTAGCCAACTCGTCTCAAATTTCGCTCAAATTCTTAAGTCCCGGCATTTCCCTGGGATCCGCCTCGCGACGCGGCACACCCTCGTGCTTCTGCGACGGGATCAACTCACTTTCATAATCTCCAGCACCATGGCTATCACTGAGGCATTTTTACTCGGAAGCATCCCTCGCACCTGGTATCCCCCGGCCTCGCCAAACACTCCTCCTCCGGGGGAGAGCGGAGGTCAGTTCGGTATTCCGTCACCCCCTCTCCCGGAAGGGTGACGAAAAGGGATTCTTTTTCGGAGCACTTCCGGTTCGGAAAATTGGACATGCACGGTGTGCTAGACGGAGAACTGCATTTGATTCGACACCCTGACCGGCTTGGAAATCCTCATCTTCCCCTAAAATCCTATCAAACCCCCCATATAGGCCGATATCAGGGTCTTTTCCACCATGGCATCGGCGATTAGTGAGGCAGAGGGTACGTTCTGAGCTCGTTTCCCGAGCGTGTATACAATATATCGCGCTGGTAGAGGGTCATCACGGTAGCACGCAGCGGGTTCCGTCACTGATCCCACGCTCATAGCGAGAAAACCCATCTAACCCTCGTATCGGTTCCCTTTTCCACCCGCGTTTAGAGGACGTGCACCGCCAGTTGAAGGAGTTCGTGCTGGACTACAACAAGAAGCTGGGTGACATCCGTGAGTTGCTGGCAGAGTCGGTGTCAGAAGCATGGGACTCCGAAAATGACCTGCTTTCCATCAATCTGGAGCCGTTTGATACGGCGCATATCCTCACTCTGGCGAAAACAGATAACAATCAATTGAATAAGATCATCACAGTCTTCTCCGTGTTGATCAGTGAAGTGAAAAAGCTGCACCAAATTGCCGAGGAGAAGTATTACGGCCCGCTTGCTATGTTCGGACATGTCATCGAAGTGCCCCAGGAGGAAGATTCTTCAAAACCCAACCCTGGAGCTGACCAGCAGAATGGAGGTGCAGCGGGCACTTCAGGCCAGGATGCTAGCGCATACGCAGAACCCAAGCTCCCGCTCGAAGTTCAGATGGGCAAGTTCCTTCCATTCATGCAGGACCTCTCCAACTTCACGCGCCGCATCAACAACGTTGTTCGAAACTTCATCGCACAGCTTGCCTGCCTCTACCACGAACGCATGAAGATCTACGCTACAACCTTCAAGATGGTTGAGCTAGACCTTGTCTTCGATGCAATCGGAGAGGCGCTCACCATTCTCATCACGATCGACTCCCTTATTGCCGAGAATGAGGAGCTCCGTGATGCTTGGGCTGCCTACCGCCGCATGTTCAGATACGTTCGCGCCGACCCCGCTTCCTACGGCGTTACTGCTAAGAAGGCCAAGCAGCTCGAAGTACTCCTAACACAGCTTGACGAGCGCCTCATGAGCGTGACTTCATTCGCATGCGCTCTCCAGCAGGACTACAGCCTACCCGACCCCCGCAACCCATACGCACCCCCGCCTCCTCCCAACGCACCCTCGTCGGCACAGCAACTCGTTGCCAGCAACCGAGCATTCACACAAGCCTTCACAGATGCCATCAGTCGAGGAATTCAGCGCGCACAGGCAGGATTCAAGCTCACTACTGAGGTCTACGAGCGCACGAAGATTGTTGAGTTGTTTGCCCTGTACTCATTGTACCGTACCCTCTTCCGTACCACTGTCAAGTTCGACTCGAAGGTGTTCCAAACTCTCTGGGAGATGCAGCTCAAGGTCCCTATTGTTGCACTCGATCGCCGAGCTTCGTGGTTCCCCGCAGATTTCTTGATGAAGTATGCTGAACCTCCCGCCAACATTTCGCTGAAGCCCGCACCCAAGGACGTGGTCAAAGCACGCAAAGAGTTCCTCAACACGTTGGATGAGAACTTCCAGGCGGAAACTCAGAGCCTTTACATGAATCTGAGTGTCTGGATGGTGCGTATGGAGTCCGAGTTGGTAGCTGCCAAGGAGCACTCCACAGGAGCCATCCTTAACGCACGTGCCAAGTTCCTCCTCTATGGGTTGCTGATCGCTCAGCGCATTCGTAATTTGCTCAGCATCTCTATTCACCTGCGTTTGCAGCTGCGCGCACCATTCCAGTCTCGAAACCTGCGCTCCGCTGCGTTGTGCCTAGAAATGCTCAAGGCTGTGGAGCACACCTTCAAGCGCCGTCTTGCTATGATCTCTGACAACGTCGTACATATGATCGCGCAGACGCAGTTCGCCCTTCGCAAAACGCTCGCTCCTATTAAGGAGCTGCTCGAACAGCGCGATCGACTCAACGACACCAAGGCCGACGTGTACGCTGCAACCTGCCTCGCCTTCAAGATGCTCCAGGAGACCCCAACCCCTGCACGTCGCACTGTGCTGAAGCTCGCAATTAGCGTCATGCAAACTAAGCTTGTTCTCCAGCCAGAGCAGCAGGAGGAAGTTCGCTACCAGCTCTGGAAGCTGAACATGCTAAGCGAATATCAACAGAATCTGGCTCGTGCAACCAATGCCTCAGTGATCTACTGGGCATCTAACCTCGTTCCCGAGTTCTTGGCTGACGCCGTTCGTAACCCAACGCAGTGCCATCGCTTGCCCTACATCTTTGCAGCGCTGCGTGATTGCGCATCGATGCTTGCCTCTTCCACCCAGTTGACTGATCCCGCTCGAGCCCAGCGCTTGCATGCCGCGTACGTTGCTGAGGTTAAGGCCCACGTTCGTAACGTACTCGTGCTGCCAATTGCACGACAAATTGAGACGGACTTGCGTCTGCACATTCACTCTGTTTTGCTTAACCAAGAGAGCCTGCGATCGACTACCCAGGAGCGGACGGATCTACAAAACTGTCTCACCTTGAAGCCCATCCGATTGTTCGACGAGATCTTTGACCTCAAGGAACAGGTAACCAACTACTTGGATGCGACCTTCTACAACCACAACACTGTTGCGCTTCACAATTCGAGAACCTACGCAGAGATGCGTAATCTTGCGAAGGAGAAGTTCAACTTGCAGCTCGCGGAAATGCACCTTCCCGGCTCATCGCACTACAGTGAGGCCCTGGATGTGCTTGAGATCATGCGTAATATCCATATCTTCGTCGCACGATTCAACTATAACATGAATACCCAGATCTTCGTTGAGCGAGCAATTGATCAGAAGCATGTTAACGTAATCGACGTTGATCACATCTCGAACTCGATTCGTACACACGGTATGGGTATCATGAACACCACTGTGAACTATACATACCAGTTCCTGTGCCGCAAGTTCTCCCTTGTTTATGAATTCTTGTTCGACGATCATATTATGTCGCCGTTACAGCGCGATGTGCACCAGTTCCGCCAGAATAAGAAGGGGTGGAACAATCAGTATCCTTACACCATGGCTGAGAGGTTCATCAAGGATATTCGAAAGAAGCTTGGTGCTACCGCCTCTGGTTTGACCTTCATTGACCACTTCCGTAACTTGATTACTGAGATCGGTAACGCACTTGGCTATGTCCGTATGGTTCGCTCAGGTGGTCTTCACCACGCCAGCTCGGCTGTCAAGTTCATCCCTGATCTTACCAATATCATTGAGTTTGAACCGCTCTGCCAGGAGTCTGGTTTGTCACAGGGAACCATCGAGGCTGCTAAGAACCTTGATATGGCGTTGAGTGATCTTGCGACCAACGTTGCAGAAGGTACTGAGTACTTCCAACTCCTTGTTCGTGTCTTCCGTCAAGTTTTCGACTCCGAAGAGCACCAACACCTTAAGAATTTCTTCGTGATTGTGCCTGCTCTCACTATCAACTTCGTCGAGGTTATGATGCAGAAGAAGGAGCGTCTCCACAAGCGCATGGACAAGACCGAAGCGGGTTTCACGGACGATGGCTTTGCACTTGGTATTGCTTACATCCTGCGGTTGTTAGAGCAGGATGCTGACTTCGACTCTTTGCACTGGTTCGAGTCAGTGCAGGCACACTTGCGACGCCAGCGTGCACAGCTCGAACAGACGATGGCTGCAAACAAGGGCAAGAGCAGCGGCGGATTTGATGCTGCTCACACTCAAGTGGCAATCAAGCGTCTTGAAGCGGTCATTGTTGAATATGACCTCCTTCAGTACTCACTCACAGGTGCCCGCGTGTTCTTCCGTGATGAAAGCGATGACATCGGTTCTAAGGACGCCGATGCTGCTGCAGTCGCTGCAGCTGGTGCTGGAGCCTCTAGCGTACCTGGAGTCGACTCATCTAGCACATCCACTACCACTACCAGCGGAAGCACCACAATGGGCCCAACTCCCCGTCCTGAGAGCCTTACAGACATCCAAACACCCAATGTTGACTACGGTTCGTTGTAAACACGATGACAGAATGTACTACTTTATGTATGTCCAAGTCTCAGCCTAACTAATTAACTAACAATACCTTGTATTCACACGTTATTCCCTAGTCATCTCTGGCATACAACACCACATCGTCGTCGCCGACTCTTTACAGTATTTCGTCAAGCTGAGGTTTAGTCGTATTTTTAGACTTACCGCCCTTGTTTCGCTTGCCCTGTCCACTCTTGTGGCCGCTAGAGGGCTGGCCGCCGGTAAGTTGGCCGGCCGCGGCCCCGAGCAGGCTCTCTGCAGCTGCAAGTGCCAGTTTCTCCTCTTCCATCTCTCTCCGATGCCACTGCTCACTTTCTTCAGCGGCATTCGTACCAGCTTGGGGCTGAACTGCTGCTGAGAGAGTACCACCATCTGCAATTCCAACTGTTGGTGCATAGTTGTCTTCGATTTCGAATGCTACGTCTCCGAGCTGTGGACGGTCGCTCGAGTCTGCTCCTCGAGTGTGAAGAGCGCTCGCTCGAGCAGCTGGGGAGGGTGGCCCTGGCGGAGGCAAAAGTGGAGGAACCATGTCATATGCAGACGTCGAGTCTCCGACTTGGCTGAGATAGCGTACCCCGCCCGAGAGACCAAGTTCATTCAGAAGTGCAGATTCCTGAATGGTCGGCTCAGGGATTCCCATGCCATCAGAGAGAGCCAGATCAATTTCATCCAGATGCCCTCCCTGTGCACGTGGACCCGCGGCTCGAACTGAGTGGTTTGACTGGCTCTGATGGTTGCGACCAACTTGACCATACGGTGCAAGACCGGAGTTCTGGTCTCCACTTACTCGATCAAAGATAGGATCAGGCAAGGAACTAGCTTCCTCAAGTGCATTATGTCTCGAGTTACCAAATAGACCGCCACTGTTACCACTATCGGCGGCCAGCTGGGCGGCACGACTGTTGACCTTTCTTCTCCAGTACCAGAATCCGATGGCAAACACAATGAGTGCAAAGATTCCGATGATGAGACCCACTCGCGAGCTTGCGGAGGGATGATAGTCAGGTCCAGCGTTTGGAGCATTTACATTCGGAGGCGGAATGACTACAGTATTATTCCTTGTTTCATTTGTTGATCCCAGACCACCTTCAGTTAGATTGGGCTGCGTGTCGTTAGGTTGTCCGGTTGTTGTACCTGAAGTGGAGATGCGCAGTTCGTTGCAAGCGAGCTGATATGTTCCGTCCCGACAGAGGTGAGTAACAACATACTCAAAGGGAGGCTTATGATCGAGATCAATCTGAGCCAAAATGGTCGACGTAAAAGGTAAAATCGACGGCAGCTCCATCGTGCGAACTCCACGTTCATCAGTGTTGACGCTGGAGTCTGTGCCAGCTCGGGCCTTCGCTAGGAGCTGAAGCTTTTCAACACCTCGTCTCACGCGCGCTCGAAGGTCATCCGAGAGGGTTACAGTTGAATGTGTTTCTTGTGCTTCTTTTGCCGAGAGAAGCTGAATCATGTGGCCATTGTCTACGCCAGCGGTTCCAATGGGATGGATTGCGTAACTGTTCGAGGGAGTCATTAATTCGTAGGCATGGCGAATCATGGCATACAAGGTCTCAGCGGACTCTAGCGACTCTTCACGGGCAGGGCGCTTAAAGCACGTCTGAGGAGCCTGTCGTGCATCTCTGTTGGAGGCCATAAACGCTCGGAAGGACTTAACATGAGGTGGTGGTAGGATGGCGAACTCGATGTAACCACGATTAAAGCTACCTTGCATAGTTTCGACATGCCTAGTGGCTGCAGGCTCTGCCCCTGCTAATGCTGCGTCTTCCTCGCTATGGAACGGTCTAAATACGTTTTGCAACAATGGCGCCTTGGGATAGGGCCTGCTACGTGGGATCCTTTCAATTAGAGTCACCTTCACTCGACAAGGCGCATCTTCAAGACCTAACAGGACTGAAAGTTCCTCTTCAAATTGCTGGAAAACGGAGCTGGGCAGAATTCGGAAATCCGAGGCCAAACGAATTGATGTCTGTACACCTCTAGCCTCTGATGGAGCGGATGCCCCAGAGGCAGCGGAGGCCTGCTGGGCAATTAGTCTTGATGCGTGCCGATATGCATCAATAACGGTTGGATCTGGTGAGTTCAGTGAGGGAATAATTGATCCACTCGGGAAGTCACTGGGATCCAAGACATTCAATGTGACCCCACGCATGTAGGCTGTGAGCGAGAAGTCAACATCGGTACAACACTGGCCAACCGCCACGATTTTGTAATAGCCACCTGTGACAGGAATTTGGGAGAGTGGGATGTACAAACGCTGAGTAACTTTAATCTGTCCCTGAATGCCCTGCGAGTCGATGTACTCCTCTTGGAGTGTCGCCATCACATCGTCAAAGCAGTTGTCGCACATGGTCGACGCATAGCTAAAATATGACTTACTCGGCCAGCCACCCTGAGACAGGTAGTGCTCTGGAGTGGCTAGCGGGGACACAGGTGAGCGGCTTGCCTGAGAGGAGCGAGAGGTCGGTGAGTTTTCAGCGAGAGTGGCTTGAACATTATTTGCTGCCGCTGCGACACTCCCAAGTTCCGCAATCTCACGAGCAGTGAGCTCTGAGAGTGCGATTGTACTGGCCGATCCATCGCGGGCCAATCCCTCGTTTCTTCCTTGGTGCTGCTTGACTAAGGTCTCCAGGTTGACAGGCTCTGAGGGAGCCAACACGAAGTAGTCAACATCGCCCTGATCGCTTCGTCTGTAAAAGGTAAGGATAAGACCTGCATCTTCATCCTCTTCTCCACCGTGCGGGTGGAAAGGCGATGTGGATCCTGTTTTAGGATCTATGCCAACTCGGCCCTTCTTACCAGCCGGAGGGACATACACGTAGTAGAACTTACTTTCACCAGGTCGAACCCGTCCGTCAGCAGTCAATTGGAACGAGTTAACCTGCGATGCAGCGGGCACTTCGGTTGCAGCAATCGAGCAATCAGCCCCAGCCCACGCGCCTTCACATACACAACCCCAAGTTGGAGTGAGCACATCTGAGGCTACGCCACCTGCAAGGTTACCTGCGGAAGCAGCTAGCGGAGGGACAGCAACACACCTTCCATGCCCAGAGCAATTGTTGGGACACAAAACTGGACGAGTGATGCTCGATTCCAGAGGGGCAGGGGAAGCCACTTCATTCACAGTTGGACCACGCGGAAGTGAGATGCCATTCACCAGCTCTCCAACGGGCGCCGCTTGCATTGGGTGGGCCACACGATCAGCTCCTAGCGCTTGTGGCCCCGCAGACTCCACATTCGATACAGACTCGGGTTGGTGACGAGCGAAGGCCTGCATGCTTGATCTCCAGTCGCTCTGCGACAACCTCAAGGCCCGACCTCGATCAGAGACGAGAATATCGGCAGACGCTGCAGCGCAAACGGATGCAGGCAGCCGCTTCGTCTTGATTTCCCCACCATGGAGTGTGGAAATCACGAGTGCAAACGGTTGCGGACCGCGTGGAACAGACGTGCCGTGGACTGATACTTGCAAGACCCAATCACTGGCATCACCTACAAGCTTTCTTGCGTTTCCGTTGAGAGATGCCACGATATCCGAGTCTCGAACATTGCTGAAGGTTTCTACAGTCGATGTTGCTTCAACAATGTCTCGTGAGGACACGATCACGGATTCGAGGTTGTTCACATGATCCCACTGCTTGCCAGTGCCTCGATCCAGAACGGACTCGGTCGAAGTGACAGCTTGAGTTCGCATGTTTCTCGACGATGACTCCTTAGACTGCATTGGGTTTGTAGCGCGCCATACAGGCGTATACTGTCCTCCACTGGGGTGTTCGATGTCTGAAAGGTCCGGGTAAAACTTGCTGAATGAGTGCGCGGTATAGTGGTTGCTGATGTCGTCGCCGGTGTCGGTCAACAAATTAGCGTTCTCATTACCAACGAACAGGCCATATGCAGGTTTACCGTCAGGGCTGTTTGGACCTTGCTTACGCACTAGGAGTGCAGTCAAGTCGAGGTCGTTGACGAGGTACTGAGATGAAACAAGCGATGCTGGATAGTCACTCCAGGCCAGGGTTGCTCTGGCGAATGGTGGTGAAGTTGCCGAATAGGCGTATGGGTAGCCAGTTGTTTCGGTTGTGGCACCTCCACCGTAGATTGACAGATAACCGTGTGGGTTACTATGCTCGCTATGATAATCATAAGCTGAGCGAATGAGTTCAGTCGCGTCGAAGCAGAACACCCTAGATTCACCATTGCGAATCATAGAACTGGCTGAAGGTCCGCCTGTTGGGAGCTCAGGATGCTCAGCATTCATTTGGCGGTGGGGCTCGGCAGTGTAATCGACGAGGAAGACGGACGGCCGAGGCTGAGGCTCGTCAGCAAAAGTCAACACGTTGTCAAGCTTAATACGTCCGTGACCCTGGTGGATAGACGGAGGTGGTAAGACGGCCTCGTAACGTGATTCATCTTCGGCACTACGAACGGGACCACCCACAGCAACGGTGCAATGTGCTAGTACGGCTTTGACCAATGCTGCCGATGGATTGAATGCGTCAGGAGAGCTCGCACGAAGCGTTCCATGGCGGTCTGGTCGACCACTTCCCAATTGAGCTAAAGTGCGGTTTGCAGCTATCTCAGTGCGGAATCGAGGCTCAGTTAACTCGAAGACGCCAAGCGGGGCTGTTTCGCGACCAGACGGGTAGTATCCTTTCATGAAGTATTCGCGTATGAGCAATGCACTGCCCGCTGCTACTGGTGCCGCCATGCTTGTGCCCTGCATGGCTTTCAGCGTACTTCCGTCGTCAGCGTTGCATTGGAATGTGTTCAGGCGGCCATCACTACGCGATGAGAGGATATACTCTCCTGGTGCGACAATGTCTGGCTTGATGCGCCCATCCTTTGTTGGACCTCTCGAGGAGAATGAGGATAAACGGAACTCATTGTGAGTGGGAAGGACAAAAGGAATAGGTGCTTCGATAAACACACCACTGGTGCCCGATGTCGTGCCGGATGCATCGAATGGAATTCTCTTCGTACCAGCGTACTGGGAAAGCCGCTCACCGATCGCTTTCTCGATCATAACACTTCCGATTCTGGCAGTGCTTGGGTCGACCTGAGCAATTTCATTGTCACCAGCATCCGAGTACATGATGTCAGGAGGAGAGTCCTTATCATTAATCACGATTAAAAGTACGGCACCTGCAGCTTGAGCATTCGCAGCTTTGACCGAGAACTGACATGTGCCTCGCATCACAATCACCGCTGCTCCAGCAAGCTCCTCCTGGTTCTGTGCTCGAGAACAGCCATCGAAAGGCACCATGTTGATGAGCTGAAGTGGTCGTCCAGCTGTAATGACTCGTGTGAGGTTGCGGTATGGGAGGCCAAACTGCCCCGGCGTGACACCGATAACCTCTCCGGGCCGTAGAGCCACCGTGATACCATGCCCAGCGTTGACAGGCTCAGCACCTGCGATCTCTGGCACTCGAAGAAGACGGAATCCTGAGTCGGTGTCCCTATCAGCAAATGAGAAAGGCGAGTTCATTGTGCTTCCAACGGCGACAACGTTTTTAGAAAGTGCAGGACTAGCAATCGTGAGTCTACCGACTGTTCCCGTGTTGCCTACTGCAAAAAAGTTGAGGAAGTCTGGATGATCCCAAGTGAACTTGTCTACGGCCTTTGAGAACGTATCGTACATTCCACTTTGGTCACCCCACGAGTTACTTGTAACTCTCACGCCGAACATTTCATACGCACGGGTGAGGTAATCGTCGTAGATATCTTCAGGCAGCACCATGTCATCAGGTGCGGCGTTCACTCCCTGGTAATCAAAAACTGCAAGTTTGGAGCGATACGCCATTCCCTTGTGAGCATACAATTTGTCGATGTCACTTGGAGGCTCACCGGCAACCGTACCGGAAGTGTGAGTTCCGTGGCCATCCACCTGATCTCCTCCCACTCGATCGGGTACTGCGAGACGCATCGAAGTGAGGTAAGCAATGATCTTTCTGTGCCGAGCATCATATCGATTGATCGGCGTCGCTACGTCAGGATCATGGAAGAAGCAACTATCATGATCGACACCCGTGTCGGCAACAGCGCTAACCAGCCCTTCACCCTTCAATCCACGCTTCCAGAGAGGGTGCTCGTGAGGTATTCCCATTTGAGTGACATAGCTCGCGTGCTGGTTCAAAGACTGATGACGAGCAGCTCGCTCGACGTATAGCACATTTGGATGCTTTGCAATTATGGATGCCACCTTCCACGTGCGTGCCAGCAGTGATTCTGACTCAAGGTTTTGATCTGTTCGGAGCGGATGAATTTCTACTCGAGCAAGACTGCTGTCTTTGGAAACGAGACGCATACCCACAAAGCGGCGCGAGTGCGGCATGACACTACTCATGGTTTGGCGGATTGACTTCAACACACGTAGTGCACTCTTTCGCTTGTCGACTTGTCGATCATAAGGTTGCAGTGGTGCGGGATCGAGATGTACTAGGAGTGACATCGGACGAAGGTCAGGGAACGACATCATCTTCTCGGACGCCGAGGATGTGCCAAACGTTGCTGCTGGTTGTGCAGCGCAAGGGGTCTGACTGACAGCGTTGTGTGCCATTATGCTGACTCCTACTGATTTAGCTCTCAGCGTTTCCAGCGCAGTAACAGCATCCAAGCTTTCAATCTCTTCAGGTGTGATCTCGACGCCAATCGAGCCTGCGAGCGGGCCCGACGAGCTGAGCAGTTCATTGAGCATATAATTCACGACGTTCTCTGCACATGTTTGGATTTCTTCTGGAAGTTCGATTTTGATTGGGCTAATGCTGCCAATTTCCTCTTCTGGCATCGGCATGAATTGGCGGTGCCACCACGGCAACTCAAGGTCAAAGTACTCATCGTCAATCCATCCTCCCAGTTCTGGGTCAACTAGATCCTCACACTCGGGCATCGGGTTACCAATGTCGTCATAGTACACAGGCTCGATAAACTCATCTGACCCGTGGTGTTTTGGTGGGGGATGATGATGCCCGTGGCTGTGCGTGGGAGGTGAAGGATGCTGATGATGAGGTGGTACCACGAACTCTTCTCCCAATTCTTCTTCTTCAGAGATGGGCGGCGGAGGAGGACGACGGATTTGATGAGAAGGAGGATTCCGACGTCGTACCTCCGCGGGAACATTCCTTGCAGGAGCCTCCGGTGCTGCATGAACGGGCTTCGCTGGTTTTGCAGCAGCAGCCGGTGCTGGATGATTGGGCTTAGCTGGTTTTGCAGCAGCAGCCGGTACTGGATGATCGGGCCTAGCTGGTTTTGCAGCAGCAGCAGCCGGTGTTGGATGATCGGACTTAGCTGGTTTTGCAGCAGCCGCTGGTTTCTTATCTTCGGCCTTTTGAACGGCGACCTTTCGACCTACCTTGGAATGCTGAGTAAGAATAGCCTTTCGCAGTTTGACGTAGGCCTCACGCATGGGTTCAAGCGACCTAGAAACCTTCAACGCCGGATGGAGCTCAGCCACGAGCAGTACACGGCTCCCAATGGCCGTCTTTAGTTCTTGTGTCTCTTGCCACATCAGTCGTGAATGTCTTGGCAAATGGGGTACCACGGGCCTGGATTTCCTTTGATCGGCCAGCCACGGAAGTAAGAAGCTTGGGGGAGTTGGCTCCCTGCACATGATTGTGTACGAGTTATAGGGGATGTAATCCTTCAGCTCACAGGCCTCATCTCGGAGGCAACGATCCAGTTGCTCTGCAAAGTTTCCTTCTGAATCCCCAGCAGATTGCTGTGAAAAAGGTGACTGTCCATCCGTCAAGTGGATCAGCCACTGCGAAGGTGCTCGGCCAAGTTGCTGGTGACCATGCATGGAGGGGAAATTCAACTTCAGCTTTGTAATCGTAGGAGGGTTCTCCCTGAGTACATCTTCCTTGACAAAGCTCAAGACTGCACCCTGCCCCTTACCCTGGATGAATTGGGCCGCGAGACGAGGGGAAATATGGACGCGTCCTGGAAGCAGATGGATGCTTCTTGCATACGCCAGGGCCGCAGTGGGGAAGGTGTGTAGAGTCTCCTTCGCACCGTAGTCGTCCGACTCGTATTTGTAGCTGCGCTCATGCAACTGGGGCGGGAAAGAAATGAAAGCCAAACGCGGATGATGAGTGAGGCGAGGGGGTTTCATATATTTGGCACCATATTGAGCGGGCCAGAATGAAGAGTCGGTAGATGGGGGAGAGATTGAAATATTAGTCTACATGAGAGTTAGCGCTATTGTTCTCATGCTTTGAATACCGTACCGCTCAAAGCTACACACGATTGAAAGTCCAGCTCAGCGAGGAATACTTTGATCTACTTACCCATTTGGAATTTGAGCCGGAGTTGACCTCCGACAGGCTTGACAGCAGCGGGTATCGGAAGACAAACAAGGTCGCAGACAAAAGTAGAAGCGTTAAGAGCACTCGTTGGCCGCTCTGTCGGAAATTGAATTCAAGCTTCTCCGAAAAAGTTGCACCTACACTCTCCTTAGCAGAGTGACGATTGCCGTTAGCACCGTTGGACTCGATTCGGAATGGCGGGGTACGGGGTTGATGTCGCAAGGTATCCGCCTGTCGCTGCTGGTGCTGCTGCTCAGCTCGGTGGTTCTGCTCACGAGATTGATCTGAATGAAATGTGCTGGCATTCATTGCAGCGCCTGCATGCCTGTCTGGGCAGGTATCTTGATGAGCTTGGTCTCGATGACTCATTAGAAGAAAGCGAGACAGGACACCGCCTAAACGTTGCAAGGCGTCTCCAAGAATGTCGCTGGCCTAGGGATGGCAAGTCTGTGCCAGCTGTATCGCAGTCAGGTGTACTGGATGTAATAATACAGCACGGGCTGTCTGGTTGATCTAGAGTCTATAGTGGCCCACACGTGTGGGGTTCTCGCGGTGACCAGTGGTCGTACCCTAGAAAGTGGTCGGAGGGGATAGTGATGAGGTTGACACGCGAGCGAGTGAAGTCAGTCGACCATCAATCTACTGGAGGAGACGGAGTCACATTTAGAGCAAGTCGGGTGCGATACACGAGACGTCGTGCATCCGCATCGGGGCAGACACTGGTAGGGACCATCGCTGGTGACAGGCTGCTGACTCCTGCGAAGTGACGCTTCGGGTTGCAACCCTTGGTCGTGTCGCCTCTCGCGGTTTGTTGATTTACCGCCTGTCCACTCAAGCATCGGATTAGTTGCTGTGCGGCAGGGAGTAATGCGCTGTACATCCATCACGCGCGCTCTCTGCTTAGCCAGAAAGGCACGTAGCTCCCCTTGCATCTCAGGAAGATTTACCGCACGCCCATCATGCTCGTCACATCTAGACACCGATCGCATCTCCCCTGAATAGAACAGATTGTTGTCGCTACCTGACCACTCGCCCCGAATTGACACGTTACGCCAAGCTATCTGTTCCCACTTGGCATGACCGTGAGCCGATTTGTGTGCCGATTTGTGTGCCGAGTGGGGTGGGCACAAAATCGAGGTGTGCCACACGACACTGCTCGAACAGTGTCATAGAGAGTGTGCCAGCAGTTGGGGTTCCGAGTGCTGTTCTAGCCGCCGGGTGGTCTGCAGAATGCTGTGCTGGTCTTCAAGTGCCCATGCCATGACTACTACGCAAACCTCGCCGGTGCCACGGATCTCATCAGGCATCAAGCACCAGTGTCGGAGAATTCGTTCGGATGCGATTTTGGTGAGATGTGTATGTGTAAGGTGGGATAACCAGCGTTGGTTGGTCTGTGACGAAGGCTCTGAATAAAGCTCTTACTGGAGAGTTTATGCGTATTTGTTTTATGTGTGGCGCGCAACAGGCCAGTCCATCCTGTCAGTGGTCCGGGGTCCAGTCAGGAGCCCAGTGAGCACGGGAACACAAGACAAACAAACTCGCAGCATGCTGCATGTTGTAAAGGTCACTCACTCCAGCTCCGGCTCCAGCTCTGGCTCCAACTCGCAGCATGTTGTCTAAAAATGGCCTTAAATGCGCCGGAAAAACCGGGAAATTCGGGGAAAATCGCGAAAATCCCGGAAAATCCCGGAAAATCCCGGAAATCCCGGAAAATCCGAAAATGCGGGACAAAGGGAGAATGAGGCCGTGAGCGCGTTCGGGGGTGATGAAATAGAGCGCCCGGCAAAGAAAAGAAGGAAAATTGAGGTTTTGATTTGGAGCTTTAATCCAAATTTTAACAGGAAAGACTCTTCGCTAGGTCTTTACAAGTAATATATTATAATAGGATATTATATAATCTCTCGATTAATATAATATTCTTATCATAATATATTCGAAAAACCCAACAAAAACCCAAGAAAAAACATTTCAAACCCCAAAAAAACACCAAGCTTACCAAGAAGACGCCTCTTTGCAGACTTATTCCTGATTGATCATGTCCACCGCAGTCGATACTTCCGCTACCAACGCATCTGTGAACGCCGGCGCTACCGCCGTGCAGAACCAGGCCGCATCAGGCGCTGCTGCTGACGTCGCAAACGTGAACTCCGCCGCCACGCAATCCGAGTCGAACGGCCATGCCGTGGCTCAAGAGGGTGCTGCTTCTGGTGCCTCCGGTGCGGGATCCGCATCCGCAGGTGCTGGTTCGGGCTCAGGCTATCCCCGCCACCCCTACTCCTCGGCTTCCCTCTACGTCGGTGATCTTCACCCCGATGTTCACGAGTCTGCTCTTGTTGAGGCCTTCTCGCCCATCGGTCCCATCCTCTCCGTGCGTGTGTGCCGTGATCCCACTAGCCACCGCTCGCGTGGTTACGCCTATGTCAACTACAACAACTACGATGATGCTGAGCGCGCCCTTGCTATCATGAACCACCGTGAAATCAATGGCAAGCCCTGCCGTGTTATGTGGTCGCAGCGTGACCCCACCCAGCGCAAGAGCGGTCTTGGTAACGTTTACATCAAGAACCTCCCTGCTTCGCTTGGTACCACTGAGAAGCTCTACGACGCTTTGTCTTCGTACGGTAACATTCTCTCTGCAAAGGTTGCAAGTGACCCTAAGGGCAATCTCCTCGACTACGGTTTCGTTCACTTCGAGTCACCTGAGGTCGCTGAGAAGGTCGTCCAAGAGTGGAACGGTAAGAACTACGACGGTAAGGTCTTGCGCGTCGAGCACTTCAAGTCTGCTCGCGAGCGTGGCTCCCTCGCGGCTCGTCAGCAGTTCACCAACATCTACGTGAAGAACCTCCCTGAGGAGTGGACCAAGGAGGATCTTGAGAACTACTTCAAGCGCTTCGGTACCATTACCTCGTCTTTCCTCGCTACTGATGAGGAGAAGGGTGTCTCTAAGTGCTTCGGTTTCGTCAACTTCAGCACCGTTCAGGAGGCTGCTGAGGCTCTTGAGCAGGCTAACAACGCTGTCGTCGGTGAGGGCAAGAAGCACCTCTACGTCGGCCGCGCACAGAAGAAGGAAGAGCGTGAGCGCTTGCTCCGTGAGCAGGCTGAGGCCAACCGCCAGGAGCGTGCTCAGCGTTCGGTTGGTACCAACCTCTACGTCAAGAACCTCCCTGAGGAGGTTGATGACGAGAAGCTCCGTGAGCTCTTCTCCAAGTATGGCAACATCGCTTCCGTTCACGTTGCTACTGAGAACGGCCGATCCAAGGGCTTCGGTTTCGTTTCCTTCACTACCGCTGAGGAGGCTTCCAAGGCTGCAACTGAGCTTAACGGCTCTACCATCTTTGGCAAGCCCCTCTACGTTGCTCCTCACCAGACTAAGGAGCAGCGCCGCCCCTACCTCGAGAGCCGCATGCGCCAGTCGAAGATGAACATGCCTGGTCCTATGGGCTATGTACCTGCTGCTGCCGCTGCTCCCGGTTTCCGTGGTATGTACGGTGGTCGCCAGATGTGGGTTGGTCAGCCTGGCGTCCCCATGATGGCTCCTGGTGTTCCTATGATCGTTCCCAACTTCGGTCTTGTTCCCGGTCGCGGTCCTCGCCCTGTTCAGGGTCGTCAGCGCCAGGGTCAGCAGGGCCAGCAGGGTCAGCAGGGTCAGCCAGGTCAGCGCGTTCCTCGCGTTGCTCGTGGCCCCGCTCAGCCCCCTCGCGCACCTCAGATGCCTCCTCAGGTTGCTGTTGCTCCTATCAACGCGCGCTTGGATCTTGCTTCGCTCGCTCGTCTTCCTCCTGATGAAGCTAAGCGCATCATTGGTGACCGCCTCTACGCGCTTGTCGAGCAGATCCGCCCTGAGTACGCACCCAAGATTACTGGTATGTTGCTCGGTATGGATCTCGCCGATGTCGTTGGCTTGCTTGACTCGCACACCGACCTCGTCGAGAAGGTCAATGAGGCTTACACTCTCCTCATGAGCGAGAGCCAGTAAATTCTCTTTATGGCTTCACCTGGTAAGGAAAGGAGTGCTGCCTGCGTTTCATCACAGCAGCCACCACACCGCACTACATTTCAGCTCGCTTCCGCTCGACACGACACAGGAGACATACATGGATAGACAAATGGAACACACTGGACTGACACACACGATCAAAGCATTCCTGACATCCAAACACAAATCGGACACGGACACGGACACGGACACGAGACGGATGGATTGATGGACGGACGGACGGATGAACGAACGAACGAACATCTACGTCTTGTAGGCCGACACACACAGACAAGACACACAACACTCGGAAGAAAGAGCCGGAAACTCCCTCCTTCAGCTGCAATTCCCAGCATGTTAGGGGCTTGTACATCAACATTTCTGGAGATCAACATCAAGCTGGTAACTGATGACTCACTGAATCAAATCAGGGAGCCCATAGTTAACTGTGCTCCTTTTATGGACTTGTAGGAGTCATCATGCCTCTTTTGATGGGCGCATGGGTGTAGTTGGGAGATCGCGTTAAGATCCAACTACCACCGAACCCCCTCACCGTCAGCCATCATGCGTGCAGACGTAGTTCAACCTACCACCTAATCAGTCAAGCGAGAGGCGTACGAGAAAATGAATCATGATCGGACGCGCTCTGGTTGAAATCTGGCGAGCTTTTTTGCACCGACAAGTGCAGCTGCTTCTACCACCATCATTACCACTACCTCAACTACATCTTACATTTTTTAGTAATACTACTCCTCCCACTATTACTAAAAGCCCAGAAAACACGAAAACTCAATACTAAATAACCAAACACATCAACTGAAAGATGAACCTTCTATTTTTCTCTTTTCTCTGCTTCCTTCGACACATCATCGCTTTCACACCACGAACCGAGAGAGGGATACGAGCAATGTCCCAACAGCAAGGGGCAACACCCACCTCGCTGGTAACATTGAAGGAAGCGAACGCCCGCATGAAGCCATGCACGGGCAAATGGACCACTGGACCGACGGACGGACGGACGAACGAACGAACGAATGCATGAACGGACCAATCGTTCATTCACACCAAGGGACGAACGACTCAAATTGGCTTCGTACGCTTGGGCTTGAGGAAAGCCAGGCGTCAACATCTTGCACGGCACTCGATTGTACAGACACTCACACTTCACACACTCGAACAGTGTCACTTCATACTTCGTTTACTTTGTACACACTCTTCACAATCCAATGCGTTTTTGTTGTTGCACATCATCATGGTTTGTTTGAAGCTATGATGGCTTGCAATTCAATCCACATCTTCATACAGCAGAGGAGAAAGGAATAGAAGCTTCTATCTTAACTTTCACTGTAGCGCTACGTAATGTCTAGTCGTCTGAGTGAGTGATGAGACCAACACTCCTCTTCCTGAGTATTCACTGACTGAGCGCTTGCTGCATTCGTTTGGAAGTCCTGGAAACACCTGAAACAACCTCAGCAGGTCATAGTAGACACACATTTGCATCGTGTATCTCCTGTGTCTCGAGCAGTGATTCCATACAGCCCACTCGCTACCGCGCCTCGCACCACGAGAAAGCGTTCGGAACTCATTTTAGCCGGAAACGGCTAAGAAAAACCTCACTGAAACGCAGGCATAGAAGACGAGTTAAATGGGGGTTTGACGACTGTGCCGCGGTATGAATCATGGATCTTTGTATTCTCTCACTTGTATCGTACATATTTTCATATTATATATTCCATCTAGGCGGGACTGTCTCGGAAATCGACGCAGAAAGGCAACAACCTCTCTGATTCAGCTCCGATCCGAACGCAATTCTGATCGATTTAAGTAGGTAGCACACCACACCAATTGGATCGAACAAGCATCAATGAGCCAGCAAACAATGCCCGAAGGAAAGGGCCAGGTCGAATTCGGCATGGCCAAGACTGTCGACGAGAAACTGCATCTCATCACCCGCGGACTCCAGGAGGTGATGGGTGGCGAAGAGGCGATTGCGCGTATGCGTGAGATCCTCGAGAAGCGCAATTTGAAGATCTACTGGGGTACCGCAACTACTGGTGCACCCCACATCGCATACTTCGTCCCTGTCAGCAAAATCGCTGACTTCCTCCGCGCTGGATGCGAGGTCACGATCCTCTTTGCGGATCTCCACGCCTATCTGGACAACCAGAAGGCGCCTTGGGCTTTGCTTCAGTACCGTACTCAATACTACGAGGCTGTGATCAAGGCCATGCTCAGGTCGATCGGTGTGCCCCTTGACAAGCTTCGTTTTATTCGCGGCACTGAGTTCCAGCTCAGCCGAGAGTACTCGCTTGATGTCTACCGTCTCACTGCGATGACTACTGAGCGTAATGCGAAGAAGGCCGGTGCTGAGGTCGTCAAACAGGTCGAATCGCCTTTCCTGTCTGGTATGATCTACCCTCTTCTTCAGGCCCTTGATGAGCAATATCTTGACGTCGATGCTCAGTTCGGTGGTGTTGATCAGCGCAAGATCTTCACCTACGCTGAGACTTACCTCCCTCGCATTGGCTACCAGAAGCGCATCCACCTGATGAATCCCATGGTGCCCTCGCTCCAGGGTGGCCGTGGTAACAAGATGTCCTCGTCTGAGAGCAATTCTAAGATCGACCTGCTTGAAGATGCTAAGAGCGTCAATGACAAGGTTCGCAAGGCATTTGCAGAGCCTGGCAAGGTTGAGGATAACGGTCTGCTCGCTTTCACTCAGCGTGTCATCTTCCCACTCGCAAATGGCAAGCCCGTTACTATCGAGCGCGAGGAGCGCCACGGTGGCAACATTGTCTTCAATTCCTACGAGGAGCTTGAGAAGGCATACAGCACTCAACAGCTCTGGCCTCTCGACTTGAAGAGCTTCGTAGCTAGCTCTATCAACAAGCTGCTCGAGCCTATTCGCGCCGAGCTTGCTACCGATGAGATGAAGGCGTTGATTGCCAACGCCTACCCTGCCAACCTCCCTGAGGCGACTGCCACTGATGTCGTCCTTGACGACATCGAGGAGAAGGAGATCTCGCCTGAGGCTAAGAGCAACGCTCCAGCTGCGGCTCCTCAGGCCACTGGTGCTCCTTCCGGCGAGTTCTACAAGCTTGACCTCCGATGTGCCAAGCTTCAGAACGTCCGTGATCACCCTGGTGCAGACTCGCTTTACCTGGTCGATGGTGTCATCGCTTCCGATGGAACCACAGTCCCAGTTATCACGAACCTCAAGAAGTCAACGCCTGCACATGAGCTTGAGGGTAAGATGGTTGTCTTGCTTTGCAACATGAAGCCCACCTCCTTCCGCGGTGAAAAATCGCTGGCTATGCTTCTGGGTGGTTCCTCTCAGGACGGTTCTTGCCACGATCTGGTCGTTCCTCCTGCGGATGCTACCCCTGGTGATCGCCTCTATCTTGAGGGTCAATGCGCGGTTCAGGGTGAGATTGCACGAGCGAATGAGAAGGTCATCGCGGCTGTTTTCGCTCAGCTCAGTACGACAGACAAGGGTCAGCTCACGTGGAATGGCCAGAAAGTTACTTGTGCAAAGGGTCCCATTGCTTCCGATAAGATTTTCAACGCAGTTTTCAGCCCTAAGTAAGCTGTGTATCATGGGCTCATTCAATGCACTCATCAGCTTGTTCTCGTGATTGCATTCGTAGGATCAATTGCCTGCACATTTCATATTTTCGAATACACTCACGTTGCTGCTGGATAGCCCAGCATGTACTATCTCGTTAAAATTTACACACTAATGAAACTTTCATGCAATAAATTAAGTTCACGTGGGCCTCTACGTGCTTTATGCAAAAGGTACCACTTCGTTGGTTTGAAACCACCGTAATCCGAATGCGCATCCCAGTCGCGTCCCGTCATGGCGCATTCGCACATACAACTAGTTCGACAAATTCTATACAAAGCTCATCTTTCCATCCAGATTGCATATGTTCGTTGAACATTGAATAATTACGCAAATCCGATTAAAGAACGGAGTAGCGAGGTGTAGATCATCCTCAAGTGAGGTCCCATGTGTACCACTCAGGTATCCATCAAGGTTTAGCTCAAGTGTTTTGAGGCGTTCTGGCAATTCATCACTGCGCATACACTGGCGATGGTTAATGCCGCCATTTGCCGAGGCAGGATTTCGAATATTCTTATAACCACGACCGGCTAAAAGGCTATCAGACTTAGAACCAGGGGGCCAGAATACCTAGACTAAAGAGGTACGGAGATTGCTCCTTGTTGGCACCTAGGAACAACCTCAATACACACCTAGAATTGGTACCCTTACACCCTCCCAGTCTGGAGGAGGAGTTATGTTTTTTTGTTTTCCTGTTATAAGTTTTTTCTTTAAACATTTTTTCTCCTTTTAGCTGCTTTGATCAAAATGGTATTCATTATCTGAATCTCGCTTTCTTTCGGCCAATCGATCTCATAGCATCACAACGACGCTTCTTGCGTGCTTGAGAGTCGATACGTAGCATTTCGAACAAAATTCTAACGCCTTAATAACTTTGAGCTTTACCTAATGTATACTTGTTTAGTAGTTTCATAGAACCACCGATCGGGGATCCGCCACTGCACGCTCTTAATGCCGTGTCATGATTACTCGGGCTTGGGGTATGCGGGATCTGGAGGGCAGAAAGAGTCCTTGATTTCGAAGTCCTGGATCCAGGAGCAGATTGCCATCGCGGGGCACGGTCGGACCCACTCCTTAGCACCACCGTTGGATCTCTCGCAGCCGTAGTTGATCCAGTAGACCTCGTTTGAGACCCACCACATGAGTGACTCCATCACTCGGACACAGAACTTTTGGTAGTTTGGATCCTTCAAGCCTCGGCAGAGGTACGGCTGGCGGCGCTGCTTGTTCTCAAGAACATAGCGGCATACGTCGCAGAGTCCATCGGGGCGCGTCGAGACCTGAGTCGACGCTGCAACGCTGACAGACTGCTCCAAACCCACCTCAGTGGCGAGGGAGCACGACATAAAAGCGATCAGGGCGAGACCCACAATCAGTGCAACGTAGCGCGACTGCATCTTCTGTGTAGTCCTATATGAGGAGTATCGCAACCAAATCCAGTCATGAGTGGTAGTGTATCCTAGTCGTGTCAAAGTTTGTATAAAGTGTTCAAGTCAGGGTAACTCGCTTTACATTGTTTAGTTTGTGTGGGGAATTTCGTTTGTTTCGAGTGGATCATGACGGGGTATATCAGGCTAGATTCGTTATAAATCGTCATATCTACCCAATACAATGCTCATCTAAGTGATTGCACACACCATACTTCCACTATTTCGCTCCCAACATTGCTCTCTTTCCAACGATTTTTCTCGATTTTTTCCCTTTTTCCGTATTTTCCTTCAAATTCCAGCACCCCTCACTGCGTTCCACGCTTCAAGTCGCGCCGGGGTGGGGTGGCGGAATACCAATTCCAACGCCTGGCTTGGCCTTGGCTTGAATCAAGCGACATGTACGTATTACATACTACAGAGACTGGTATGAAAGCTGGCTGCTATTGTGGAGAGGGCCATTAGAACACTGCGTATGAAGCTTGCAGGAAGTCAGAGTCAGAGCTCGAACTTAGTGATAAGGCAAAATTCTTATTCTTCTAAGCAAGACTGTTGAGGAGTTGTTATTGTTAAGAACTTGTTAAGAACTAAGAACTAAGAACTAAGAACTCAGAATGTTAAGAACTAAGAATGTTAAGAACTCAGAATGTTAAGAACTCAGAATGTTAAGAACTAAGAATGCTAAGGAAATGCCGACACTTAATCCCACCCTTGTGGTTACCGTAATAGATAGTCTGCTGATACTTCGACATATCTCCTGGAACAGCGAATTTCCCAACAACGTACTCGCGTTGCGTTGTCGGGTGGTGAAGTGAAGCGACTCAGCGAGTATCTCCAGTGAATAGAACAGAATACAAGAGCAGCCAGAAGAACCTGCCTGCCTGCCTGCCTCCGCCAGACCGTCACGCGTGCGGGTTTCTCCTGGTCGTGCCGTTTTGGGTCGGAGTGGAGGAGAACCAACAAGCAAGGATAGGGGGGATGGGAGAAGGAACGAAAGTATTCCCACACCCCCTTGTCCACCCTCCCATTTTCGAGATTCTGCAATTCTACAACATTGCACGTCACAAAGCGCGGGCGCGGTGCAGGCTGCACTTGTGTGAATTTCTTTGTTGGATAGAAGATTAGCACACGAGTTGCCCGGGGAAGTGCTACCTTCCTGAACGTCGCAGCTCGATCGTAATTCGTCGCAGAGCAATAACGCGCTAAGGACACTCGACTCGAGGACACGCAGCAGTGTTGCAGAAGAGAGGCGTGCTGAGCCAGGTTGCCCACCTGTCGCACCCACAGATAGTACATCATGAGTGTGAGCATTCGCGCTCTTACCCAGTCCCGCCGTGCTACCCAGCCCGGGGACATTGAGCTCAGAACCACACAGCCCCAGGACCCTAAGACACAAGAGGCATACTCCGTGGGACAAGACGCATCGACACAGGTCGCTTATGCGCAGAAACATTCAGAACCGATATCGCACAGTCTATCCGTGTTCGCAGCGGCTGACTCGAGCGAGTCTAAGCTACATGATGCCCCGAGCTCAAGCCAGTCGGGAGAGACCAAGCCGATCACTAAAACCTACTTGCAGATGCAGAACTCACTATCAGGTATGCACTGGAGGTACCTGGTGTATGCCGTGCTCACCACACTCTTACACATCGAGGTCATGGTGGCCACGATTCTGCTGATGAAGGAGTTCTATGACACCGAGCAGTACGGCGCCTTCATCGGTATCTTGGTCGCGTTCGGTATCAAAACCATTACTCTGATCTTATTTGACTACGCAAACCACGGCATCTTCTGGCGAATCCCCTTCCACCTCTTCCAACTCTCAGAGCTCGTGGATCTGTGGCGATACTGCGAGCTCTGGCTAAAGATGCGACACAAGTTCTGGCGACAGCCGTATTTCCGTGCCAATGCAGGATTCTTCTCATTCCTCACTGACTATCCTGCGCTCTTTGTCCAGATTTATGTTATCTGTACCCTTGAGCACGTGACTGACATGACAAGTGTGCAGACGCTGGCCTTGATCAGTTATTCCCTTTCGGGCGTGCTTCACCTATTCTCGTTCTTTTACTACATCTCCGTCAAGCCTTGGGGTTATGTCTATCTTATGATCAAGGGTATCGTAACCACAGCGCTTCGTATGTTTACCCTTGGCTACGTGGCACTTATTCTTGACGTCTACATCTACGTATGGCTCGTTCTATCCTACGTGGCTGGGCTCGCTATCTGTCGCCACATTCAATACCTCTCCAAGATGATGGGCAAAGACGACCCCCTCCAAACCAGACTCTGCCACGCACTCTTCGGACACGTAGTTGCGCTGCACTCTGTCTTCTTCTCCTTCCCCTGGGCTCCAAATCACTCCGTGGTTGACTGGTGGCACGGCTACATCGTCCACGAGGTCAAACTGGGTGTGGAGATGGGTCTGGCACTCGCAACGATTATGGCGTTCTACCAAGACGAGCGAGACATCCGCTTCTACACTGTCATTTTCCTCGCTCTTACTGTGATGTTAATTCACTACATCTTACTCTACTTTGTCAACATCATCGTCTCGCGCAATATTCGTTCGCGTAAAATCTACTCTTCATCCAAGATCATCGGTCTCTTCGCTCGTTTCGGCACATACATCCAGGAGGCTACGACCGGAGATGAACAACCCGATGCAACTCTTGAAGATGATGAGCTTACTCCTGCGCAGCTGCTGCGCCGTCAGGCTCGTGAGGATGCAAACGCCAACGGATTTGCTGGAACTTCAACGCGCTCTCAATCGACAAAGGATGAGGTTCCACCCGAACCCGAGTATACGTTTGATGACGTAACCGTGCCTACCAATGTGTCTACACCAGCAGCCTCAGCAAACAGCGTAGGGCTCGTGTCCAGTCGACGACTCAGTCCATCACACGGACCGTCTAACTCCGGTCAGTATGTCACGCTTCGAGTCAGTGGCGTGCGGACGCGAGTTGTCGGCGCGCCAGCCCTCACCAAGATCTTTGAAGCAGAGGCTGCAGCCGCATCAGGTACTCCACCTGAGCCTGCTGGCGTCCCAGTAGTGGTGCCCCCATCATTTTCCCTCGAGTCGCGTGCGAGAGGAGATACTGTGGCAGGGTCTGCACCTCCGCCGCCCCCTCCTTCGTTGCCTTCGTCGTCGCCGCCACCACTGCCAGATGATGTACCGACTATCGAGCGGCTACCGGCTGCGATTTCAAACCCTCCAGTCGTGCCGCCACCGCTTCCTACACAGGACCCTCCGTCGCTCCCTTCGCAAGCTCCGCCACCACTCCCCACTCAGGCGCCACCCAAGATCCCATTGCCTCCTGTACCAAGCCTCCCATTGCCTCCGGTGCCGATGCCTCGAGGTCCGCCTCCCCGGGCCTCTGTCGTGGCTACCATGCGCCCGTCACCAGCAGTCACTTCTCGGCCCAATCCAAACCTCAAGCTGGATGATGACGAGTAACTTCGTATATCATGCCATATCTTGTAGCCACCGCAGGGTGCCTGGGATTGCAACGTTTGAGGGTTAAAACGCCCTGCATTGTTTTATTAGTACATTTCATACACAATCAAAACACGTTTACGAGTTTGTAATCACAGTCTCTCAGTTGGAACCGGGGAGAGCACATTACTACATTGTACAGTAACCTCCAAAGATGAGTGCATGCAACATTTTACAACTCATCACGGTTCAAATATGTGGTAACCCAGTCGAAGTTCATCACAGTGGGGAAGCCTGGATGAAGGTAGTCGGGGTAAGGCTCCCATGAGAAGGGTGGCTGGTCCTGGGTCGTAGGACCGGAGATGATCCAAGCGTGGGCGTGGTGAGGATTCTTGGGTAAGTACGAACCACCCACGTGACCATGAACGGACCTCACTGAGGCGATCTTCACATCGATCGCACCACCCATACCCCAGTTGGGATTGTTGGGAGGGAATAGATCGTAGCGTGAAGCAATTGTCCAGGATGGGTCGCCATTCGAAAGCTCATCGGTTTGGAAACGGTTCAAACGCATCAACGACTTGAGCTTCGGAAGGGTCGAGTTGGTCTTGGTGTCTGCCGTTTCTCGTGCGAAGATACGAGCACGGGCCGTTTTAGAGTAGCTGTAGTAGTCACCCCATACGGCCTCTGCCGCTGAGAAGCCCATGATATCGAAGACCTTGGGGAAGTAAGGGCGGTTGTAACTGGACCAGCCCCAGTCCTTGGCAATGTGTGACGCGATGCTGGTGCGCTCAAAACCACCTGGATACTGTTCCACGATCCATACAAGAGTCTGCAACTCATCCTCGTCGGGAACCTCGGGAAGGTACTTGGCATCGACGACCATGAACTGATTGTTGTAGGTACCCGAGTTCTCGCGCATCGAAAGGCTTGTCCAGGACTCACCTCCTGGAGCGAGTAAGTTGGTGGCGACAACTCGGTGCCATGTCAAGAGCGAGGCTGGTACAATCAATTTGAACAGGTCAGCATTGCAGATCGAGTTGGTAGTTTCGGTAATAATCAATCGCTGCTCGTTGCGGGGCAGCATGTAGAAATCATCAATCGACTGAATGATGCCTGGATACGAGGAGAACATCTCGATGTAAGGGTTGTGCCTGCGGAGGATCGCGGCGATTTCATGGGCTTGCTGTGAGATCTTCTTGGCTTGGGTGAAGGCGCTGCCTGAAGCCTGAGGTGCTCGAGAAGCGACCTCGAGCGCTGCATGAATCTCATCGTCTGACACATCCGAGTCAAGGTAGCCCTTGCGCAGTCGGTACAATCGACGAGCGCGGAGCATCAACTCAGGGGTGAGCCATTCCACAGCCGTTGCAGGAGACTTATTGCGAGATGACTCGCCCAAGGACTGGGCGCGGGTCTGCGCAGCTTGGTCGGAGAGTGGTAGCGATAATGGGAAGATGTAATTCTTCCAAGTTCTGAGCATGCTTCGATAGTCATCCCATGTGTTGTGGGCCACTGCGAAGTCAGTCTCACCTGACTCGGTCTTGAAGTAGGTCAATCGAACAGAACAGTGTGAGGTACGGCGCTCGTATTGACTAAAGACTTCGGGTGGCATTTGCCAGCAGCTCTGCAGCTCGCTCTGAGGGCCGATGGCGATCTGCACATCCTCGAGATCAGCTCGCTGATTCCAGAACAAGAGGTCCCAAACAACAGGCTCATTGCGAGCAGTGAGCGCTGCTGCGTAGCCATCCTGCATACCGACGATGTGCTGGTGCGTCAGACCCACGGCTCGCCAGAATGCGTCGTTGGGGTTTGCACCAACATGTTCCAGCATCCAGCTGCGTTGCTTCTGGACCCAGGTGTCAAGATCTTCGTAGGTAACGGCGCTTCCATCGAACATGCTCTGGTTTTGAGCAACGATGGACTGGGTGATGCGCGTAGCGCTCACGTAGCCTTCCACGTAGCCCGCACCGTATACTTGCCATGCATCCGTGAACTCGGGAGCGGTCCTAACCGTGGCAAAGGACCAACCGGTTTTGTTGATCGCGTCATCCCAGAGCGCCTTGGCAATGATTGCCTCGTTTTGTGAACCTGTTCTGGCCTCAAATGCAGGCACTCCGTACGCGTAGTCAGTCTCAGCGCCGAGTACACCAGGTGCGTTGGGACGCCAGTCAATCTTTCGCTCGAAAACAGAGAGCGTACCTGGCGCACACTCAAAGGGGTATTGGTGCGACTGAAGGATGCATTTCACTTCCGCCAGGGTCGCTGCATATGCACATGCAATCCCCGCTGCAAGCAGGATCCAGTGCAGTCGAGTTTTCGCCATTGTAACGAACCTCGTGTGTGAAGACAATTGGAGATCTTTTGCGCGGAGTTTTGATAGACACGTTGCATCGGATGGCATGGGGTATCGCAAGAGGGTATGGGAACGGATGATGTTTAGGACGGATGACGTTTATTACAACATTGGGCCTGTCGATGCCTGTAGATCACGTAGATTTCACAGAATCCAATCGTTTCTGAGCTCGAATCAGGTCAGGATGTCTGCACCTAGGACCAGGAGCACCAAATCTCCCGCACTAATGACAAACACGCACCTGAATACATATGTCTTCTCGGTGGGACTGTGTCAAGCGCACGATGTGGCTATGTTCGGGGAATGTTCTGCAGCACCAGCCTACTCTAAATCGACTTGTGCGACGAATTGCTCTCTCAGGAGAGAGTGTCTTGGGAACCCAACCACACGTCGAATACACACTAGGAAGTGGCTATCAAATGCACCCGAGATCCCCGCGCGGTCACTGCCTCACGCCCGGCTGCAGGGGAAAAATCCCCCCCCGCCCTGGCCTCTTTTCAGTTTGGCGCCATTAAAAATCCAACGCAGTTGCAGTTCGAGAAGGGGTGTATTATCTGGTGTTACTGGTACTGTGAATAGGATCTGAGCTAACAGTAATCAAGATCAAGCGGTAACGTATCCCATATGGAGTTTGGCGTTGCTACCGTAGTACCGCAAGAGGCGGTTACGGTCAAAAAACAATACGAGTACATGACCATGTACCGACAGGTGAGTACCAAGCTGCTTGTTGCATGCCAAGTCACGCGTGTCAAGATTTTATGACTGAACACTGGGTAGACCGCCCGCGTATCTCATCCTCCTGTGCAATCCCACTCCCGTGCACTCGCCTTCACGCACTTCTACACACTCAGGAACCCACCCGAGAGATCTCTCTGACAGACTTCGTGAAGCTCGGTCAACAGCGTCTGGAGCTGTTATCACAACTGGACACGCGTCGAGATGAGAAGTGGGACGCCAAGGACCGTGCCTTGGCCAGTGACACTATCGGTGATCCCAGGTCGCACTATATCCTTGCGCTCGTGTATTGCCGTTCAGAGGATCTACGTCGCAGGTTCGTAGACTGGGAGTCCCGCCTGTTCGCGCATCGCATTAGGAACAATGTACGCAAGATTGCCGAACTGAACAACATCATTCCCGCCGAGTCACACTCGAACGCAGACGGGGAATCCAAATCAGCTCAACAAGATGAGTTCTTCGCGGTGCCCTTCACTCAAGTTCTGGAGCTCGTGAGGCAGCGTAAGTGCGAGGTCGTGAACGGCATGGCACTTGTACGAAGCGACCAAGTGGATCGAAACACAATAGCCCGACAGGAGGAGTTCCTCAGGGAGCGTCTACTGCATCAGTTCAAGGAGCTGCTGGAAGCAAGGCTGAAAAAACTCAGTGACATGTACAACGCCTACAAACAGGACGAACTCAAGTCATCACAACTTGAATACGTTTGCGCACAAATCAAACCTCCTCAGCGAGCAGAAGCAAAGGACTTCACTGTAGGCAATATTACTGGAGACTCGCTCCCGTCGTTGGTCGATCCAAGTTTCCCTCTGTGCATGACTTATCTCTACAACGGTCTGACTGCAGATTCACATCTGCGTCACTCGGGTCGACAACAGTTCGGCCTGTTCTTGAAGGGCATCGGTATGAGCGTCGAAGCCTCACTCGAATTCTGGCGCCATGCGTTTGCAAAGAAGATTCCAGCAGACAAGTTCGAAAAGACATACGCGTACAACATCCGACACAACTATGGTCTTGAAGGTAAGCGTGTAAAGTATCCTCCCATGGGTTGCCACGCGATCATCGATCTGCCACAGCCCCAGCATGGTGAATATCATGGATGCCCTTACAAGACCCTCCGTGGAGGTAAGCTTCGACAGCTTGTTGAGCAGCGTCTCTCTGCACACATTTCTGACCGCTTTGCTCTCAACGCAGCGATCAAAGAAATCCTCGAATTGAGTGAAGGCGAGCATTACCAACTGGCATGCCAGAGGATGTTCGGTCTCACGCACGACAACCTGGAACCAAAGAATGGTGTGAACCATCCTAACACTTACTTCCGAGAATCGTTTGACTATCTGGTCGCCAAGCGAGATGGCAAGACAATGGATATTGCTAAGCGACTCATCGCTGCAAGCTCAGCCATTCTCGCGCGTGGATTTGATGATCTCCAGCCTGATTCAGAAATGGCCACGGGTGCATCCCAACCAGCGACAGTCAGTCCAACTGACTTGCTTGCAGGATTCGATGCAGCAAAGCTTGGTGATTTGGAGGACTTGGTTAAGCAGTAAGCCATGAGTTATACATAAAACTACCTATTATATTGTACAATACCATGGACGCAGGCATTTGCATTGTCAAGACGCATGACACGTGACATGAGTTCAAACGGATCGAATTCTCAACTACTTCGCCTGGAGGATACGTTTCAATTGGTTGCCAACTTTTCGTAACGAGCTCGCTGACTTCACAGGCGGTAGTTCATAGCGAATCATCGGATGATTTGGATACACACAGTTGTGACCACAACCAGTGGGGCACAAAGTAGAGAGACCTGAGATATCACCAAACATTTGGGCCTCATCATCACTCCAAGCATCACTCGTAGATAGGATGTCTTGGGACAGGGCTTGGCTCCACCACTCAAGCATATGATTAAGATGTCCCCCATGCCCGCAGCGAGCGCATATCAAAATCAGTCCTGAGTATGATCGGTGGCAGACAGCACATACCCCAGCACCTGCACCTGAACTTGAACGAATGACTTGACCTTCGATCTCGATCTCCTCAGGATGGATCGTACAAGCGACACAATTTGTCTCTCCGCTATCACGTCTCTCATGTGGCTCATGTAAGGACTTTCTGAGCACTATCTTACGCTGAGTATTGACAAGACGAGCACTGATATCTGCAATTCGCACGGCGTACGGGTAGCCTGGCAACCACCGATGGGAATACTCGCCATGGCGTGGCCAGTAGAATCCACTCTCAAGCGCGAACCGTAGCTCCGGAGCATCAAGCATCGGCTTGATAGAGATCGGACCACGGAACCGCATGAGCTCTGTAACCCTCAGACGGAAGTGGTGGCGCTCCAAAAGACCAGTCGCTGCACTAATTACATCTCGCTGTCTTGTCCATGGAATCACTCCAAACTTGATAAAAGCTAATGGTGGGGGTGACGGAAGCAGCTGAATGTCACGAGGCCGGATTAGAGACGGTATACTCAGTACACGACAAATCTTGCGGAGCAGGCCTGCAGTGGTCTGTGGTGAAAGATGGGTCGCGGACAGCAAAGTGGAGTTAGCGACATCAGTCAAGACCAAGTGGGGTTTAGTAATCCTTGACTCCATCGAACACATTGAGTGAGGCTTAGGGACCTCCCCAAAGGCGAGTGAGATGTCATGCTCGGAATACCCGAGAAGGAACCTAGATTCCTCCGCAAGTTCTTCTTTTACCGATGTGATAGCTTTGGCCACGGGAGGAGGAAGTGGGCATTCGCCTTGGAGAATGCTACTCTCTATCTCACCGTCATCGACTTCAAGTATCGCTGAAGTGAGATTTGCCAATGGTGAGGGTGCGGAATCAGAGTCAGATGTTACTTCAAAGAAAGTTTGTCGAACCGTGATCAGAATCGCAGCCAACGTCTGCATATCACCCATCTTAAGCAGAAACTGCATAAGACGTGGTAAGATTGATGTTACGACAACTACCTCAGGAGTGCGCTGCGAGATATCTTGTAACACGTTTCGGCACGCCTCATCTAGCGACTGTGCTGTGGCTACTGGGGTTCGCGGGCTGGAGGGACTGTCGGGATCTACTGGAGGCATACTCGGCGAAGGAGTAACAGGACTAACTGGGTGCGCTTTGTTTGAGTTCGGCCAACCTGATGTTTGACGTTCATTCTCGTTTCGCGTTCCATTCTGGGAGAGTAGGAAGTGGGTGATCTCTGGCACAGTTTGGAACGGAGACGATGCCTCCGTGCAAGCTGTGTCGGTTACGTTCTTGAGTTCACCTGCGCTTAACAACTGATTCCGTTCGAATCTTCGTTCTAGGCTACGCTCCAATTCATCGAGGTTGACCTTCCCGGATAGCACAATGGCACTCTCGTCGGTGCTGTACAAATTTATCGAATCTGTTTCATTCTCTGCTTCATCCATGTTCCAGCCTAAATTGCTATGCAGTGTGACTCGGTAGAGAGTGATCCATACACCTGCTTGCAAGTGGGCACCGCAGCTCTGCGCCACCTTTGCGTTGACGAGGCACAATGCTAAGAAAAGGTCGTTCCTGCGAATCTTAATGGGTAACGCTAGTCGGCTAAGTGGAATGTGCTGTTGCTCACTGTGATCCGTTGCCAATAACCTCGCTAGATCGATGAGAGTACGGGTTCTCAGCTTGTTAAGCACTCGCAAAACGATGGGAACTGCTGAGTGCAATGTAAACAAATATCCACTTGCTAATCGAGCGAATACCGATGGTCGATCAGTCGGCGGAATGGGCAAAATTGGTGCATCCATAATCGCTACATACCCCGGTTTTGTGGCCTCACCAGGAACGATGGTAGGGTTGAAGTTAGCAGCCATGGCGTGAGCGTATATATTTGCTGAAAACATGAATGCTGTCGATGGGGCCTCTGTCTGTGCATCGGCATCTCCTTTGGCCTGGGTTCTTGGTCTCTTTGTGTACTGTTCAATAAGTTGCTGAACAGCGTTGCGGTTGTGGAAGGCGCTATGACGGTTGGAAGATGCGAAGGGAGACATGATCTTTGTACCTGGTGTTTTTGGTTCGTTCAAACCCGATGCAGTTGGAGAGCTTGCCTGAGGTTCGGAAAGTGCTTGTTCGGCAGAAACTCTGAAAGGGTCCACGCTCTCACGAGGGAAAATAGAATCAACAAGCCGCAGTCCTTGGTCGCTGGAGAATATTGCTGCCTTGCAAGCAAGTTTATATGAAACCACAGCTGGATTGCCCATCGCTCGCGACACCTCTCCAGTCGTCAATGATCCACCTGAGGTTGTAGCCTTGCTTATGAGTTCGTCAACTAGATGCAGAGCTGACGGTGTTGAACCTGATGGTGCAACGAGAGATTGATCACGGGGTAGAGGTTGTGCGAACATTGCCAATTGCCCCAAAGGGCTCCAAGCCAATGAGCAGGCGCTAGCTACGCTCAATGGTTTCCAAGCCGCTCTCAGATCATGTGTTAGAAGCCGGCCATCTGTTCCTGCCGAGATGATCTGGTTACCGAAGTGCGACCATGAGAATCCAGACACCGGACCTGTATGTCCAGGCAAGACACCTCGTGCCCGAAATGGTCTACGCACATCATACAAATAGATTGAGTTGTCTGCGAAATCAAACGTTAGCGCAAGTTCGTAAGGCCTGCGATCTCTCCATCGGACCATTCTGCATGCTGCGGTTGTAGGGATATTGGCCACAATCTCAAACCCTTTCTTAGCCTCATTTGCTCTCCTATTTCCTCCTGGAGACAGACCCCAAATTGACCAAACTTTCGCTCCACGTTGACCACCCACTACAAGGATCGAAGGATCCGTCGGGTGCCAATCAGCACACAAGGGCTCAGTAGAGTCGGTAAAGTCGAACACAATATCGTTGGGCTTACGTATATCGCGAAATTTTACCCCGAAGCCCGAGACAGCACCGAAAAGATAGGGGTCGTGAGGACATACGATGATATCTTTGACCGCAGATTGATCGGAACTCGGCATAACTACCTCAGTAGCGCGCGATTCGCGCATATCGAGGAGCTCAATTCTTCCGCTCTCATATCCTGCTAGCAGGTGGCTTCGATATTGCTCGTGACTCTCAAGTTGGAACGGTGGGATGGACCCAGTATAGTGCTCGCTATACATGTAGTCAAAGGGCGTAAGATCGGCATTTGATATATCCTGCGATAAGTATGATGTAAGAAATTCTGTCTTGACAGCGACATTGGGGCTTGATGAAAGCAGCCACTTCACACAAGATGCTCTGCCTTCTGCTCGTGAAAAGAAGTGGTACTGTCCGTTTGAATTAACTAGAAGAATACCACGCTCTTGCGTCGCAGCAATATTCCGATCAAGCGAAACGGCCAGAGACAGCTTACTTCTATCCAAAGGAATCTGTGCGTACGGTGTAGAGCTAGGACGTTGAAGTTTGTGGTGCTGTGACTCATCGGCCCGTCCACGAGTGGCTGTCACACCTCTCTGGCTCGGCCGCTTTCGCTGCGACTTTGCTTTGTAATCCCTCACCTCAATACGTTCCTCAAAAATCAGAGCAACATCGTCCTTCGGAAATTGTTCGCCTGGCTTTGATTGGTCGTTGGTTGTTCCGGGAGCTGCATCTTGTAATCGTTCGGCATCCTTCGTAGTAGCCGAATTTCCATGCAATTTATCTTGTTCCTCAGAAGTGGGGTGAGCATGCAAGAAGGTTGGCCGTAGGATCTGGAGGACACCATCTAATATACCGCCACGAAATGGTCGTTGGCGCCATGAGCGCTGCTGCCTAAAGTGCTCTCTCTGTGCCACAGCTGCTGTGCTGTCGTCTAGGTCGGAGTCATTTTCGGATGAGTCCGAAAAACCGTCAGTGGGATCAGATTCGTAGGAGTCCTCTGACTCGCCTACGGGAGCTTCATCGGTTAACTCGTCGTCCTCCACTTGAGGTTCGAAAGCTCTGGATGATTGTATCAATCGGCCCTTGACGTTGGATTTGTTCTGCCGTAATTCGGAACTACTCTCCGTTGTCACATCGACAAACTGATGTATCCTTAGCGAACGATCAGCAATTACAACAAAGCTTGAATCGTGGGCAACTGCAACACTCGCACCCAAGCCCAGTTCGACTTTCTGTTCAGATTCGATGGCACGACTGCGCCACCTCATTGAGTACTTGTTTGCACGTGCTGCGACTTGCGCATTGTACTGCTGATAAGGGTCACTGATGGTCTTGCTCAAGTCATGTGTACTGGCAGCGGCTGCACCTTCGTGATCCTGATCTCCGAAGCGTTCGTTTCTCAGCCTCGTCTCCCATTCGATTGTGCCAGGATACAAGTCATTTAGAAACTCGTACGCAGCCAGCATCGCAGCTGAGGACGTCTGCTGTGAGTGGCTTTCGGGTATTGCCTTTGTGGATGTACCAGAATCTGCTCGGGGTCCCGCTGCAGCTGCACCAGATGCCTCCTGCCGCATACCGTCGACGGCCTCGGTGAAGCTTTTGGTGAGTGGGTCGCTCCTCTGTGCATGTGCCTTTCTTCCAAGAAAGAGCATAGTACCCTTCTTCAGCCCAGGGATGGTTGTAGTTGTTACGATGCTAGCGGGGTTCTGTCCCGTGGGATGTGACCCAGATCCGCTTGGAGTCTCACCCGTCCCAGAGACCTGGGGAGTGGGTGCGGTGCTCTGGGCGGGAGTTGTGGGCTCAGAGGTCGACCTTGCATCGGGAACATTATCTTCAGGGATAGATACGTGATGCAGGCCGCCTGATGGTGATGCACCAACCCCTGGACCACCAGCCTGGGTCGGCAGACTAGTTGAAGTTGCCATGTCTCACTCCAAGCGCAAGATTCAGAGGCGATTTCCGAGGGCCGGCTTCAGTTCTCAAAGCCAAGACCGGACCTGAATTGAATGAAGTTTGCTGCTAGACGCATCCACCATATTCGATGCTTCGAGGCCTACGTATACCGAGTGAAATTGTGAGTATGCAAAAGTTGTCCAAGGGGTGAAGAAATGATCTCATCCACCCTTGTTGGATCTTCCGCACGCTCGCTTAGTCAGATGGTGATGAGATGGAGTTGAGTGTTTTGCACAGCAAGAGAGCAGATGTGCAGGGAATCACGCTTTATAAGACTTGGGCAACAGCACAGGAAGCACCCAGGTGACGTTGGTATATCAAATCTACACTACTCTATTATAGGCATTCAGAGTGCTACACACAGGCGACAACGACAGTGATGTCATCTCCGCGTAAGAGATACGTGGCCAGATGTGCCTCTAGCCTGTGCAGCACTCAACTTGCATGCTTGTTTGATTGCTCGCCTGGTGTGACCGTTAAAGCTCAAGGTCAGCTGGGAGTCCAAGGGAGTCTTCACCAAAATGATGGCAGTGGGGGGGTGCTACGATGTGACCCTTTGGACCCAGTCTTGGCGTCAGGGCAGGAGTTGCGCGAAGCTTCTCATCTGCGGCAGCTCGATTTTCTTGTGGATTATCAGAAAGCGATCTCATAACAATATGTTGAAGCAAGAGCAGATCTTCCTCATTCTTGAGGTCCTCGATGCCGTTCTCACACCCAGCAATCTTCAGACCTGGGAGATTATCCATACCTTTCAGGTGCGTAATAGGGCATGCCATCCAATAGCACTTGTTCAATACCTTGTCACGGTTCTCATCTGTAATCACGACGCCGGCAAGCTTGGTTAGTCTGCCAAGTTCGTCCGAGAACTCGGTTTCAGAATCTGTGTGGAGGAATCCACCACGGCCTCGATAGTTCACACGACTAAAACGCAGAGTGTCCTCAACTGCGTTACCGTCGATATGAACCAAGACAGTTTGATTGTCTGGGAATGGAAGTTCACCCAAGATATCTACAAAAGTGAGTTTGCCATCAGGGTAATCTTTGTTTCCTCGGACCTTACCGCCAGGAAGCATAACAAGATCGCACTGGAAAAATTCCCGCACACGTGTAGCCAAGAAGGTTGCCATGGTGCTTGGTCCAGAACGAACGTTCTTTGAGGATAACATGGGGGCGCCAGGGGGTACTTCATACACAACTTTACCAGCTTGCTTCGCGATAATCGACTTGCCTTCTTCAGCTAGTGCCACCATAACGGGCGAAGGAGCAACAAGACCCTTCGCTTTGGTGGTTACGATGTTCGCCATCTGCATATACGTAACAGCAATAAAAGGCGAGCCTTCGTGTCGGCGAATTGTTTTGGAGAGGTACTTCCGATTGGTCATATCACCGTGCTCTGTGTGCTCGTGGATGAACCGCTCGACCTCCTCGGGATTAGCGCTAACTGATGGAACGTGAATGAAATCAACTGTCACAATAGCGAGATACATTGCATCAGAACCAGCCTTAATGATGGAAACACCAGAAGACTCAATGCTGGCCTGAAGTGCTTCAGTCCTTCGCTGGTCGTTCCAAAGCTTCCTCTCGGGATCCTCACTGTCGTCGGGCGTCACGGCATTCGCCGCCGTAGTCTCTGGCGAGTTGATGTTATAGATTTCAGCTGCAACGCTCGTCGCAGCAGATGATAGGCGTCTTCGAAGGAAGGGAGAGGAAGTCGACGCGGCGCGCACAAGGTCGATCTTTTCCTCTTCATCCTTCTGGTCAAACGAATCAAATTCCAGGGTGTGAGCAGTATCCGCTACATGACCACGAGTAACATACAACACTTCTGGAAGTGGAGCATGACCTGCATTTTCTTTCTGCTCCGTCGGCTTGCTCAATGGTAAGGGCACCGAGGCGATGGCATTACGTGGCCGAAGGCTTCGTGCATACGTCAATGCATCGTCATCCAAAACAATGATTTCCGCGAAGGGCTCGTGTTCATGGCCACCCAGAATGAGATCAAAATCTGGGCAAAGCTGAGCCAGCTGGCGGTCCTTGGGCATGTACTGGTGCGTTAAGCAAATTGCATAGTCGACGTGTTCTGATGAAGAACCACCCTGGGCTGCTGATGATGCAGGTGCCTCTTCGGCAGTGCTTGCAAACACGTTGGCGCTTGATACCAGAGGAGGAATTTCTGTAACATGCTCCACTGCAGCATCTAACACTGGGCGAATACGGAAAGGCAAATCTGCTGCAGAGGCTCCGCTTCCTGTGGAGGCGATGACCATGTTTGCTTCGGTCTCTTCCGTCAGATAGCTCCTCCACTGGATGCGTGGACTAGGAAGCTTGGGAGAGGCGGGATTAACAGTCGTGCTCAGCCTAGCAATACTCAGACTAGTCAGAGTGACAGGCTCTGTGAAGGATACAGGAGAGGAACCCGCGCTGAACTCATGTTCAGTGGAGGTTGGAGAGGGCTCATAAGACTGTGGGGTCGAGATCTGATCCCCATCGTGACGTGACGGCACATCAATTTTCAACACGACTTCACCGGCTGCAACAGAAGATGGCGATCCCGGGGGTGCCGGAGAGGTGACGTTGGAGGGTGCAGGCGATGGCCCTGCCTTTGGTGTCTCCCATGGTTGAAGCTTTGCGTTCAACTCTCTGATCTTGCGTTCGTTGAACATAATATTCGAGTTGATCAAACGTCCCTTGAGCGACTTCAGTCGACGTGTCATAGTGAGGTAGTCAATATCGAACTCATGATTGCCAAAGCAGTACTCAGTGACACCTAGTTCGTTCATCGCCTTGCACATAGTGGCGCCCTTGTCGAACAAGGAAAGTGTAGAAGGCGAAAGGAAATCACCATTTAGGGTGATGTGAACCTGGTCTGCATTTGTCAGTTTCCGGTGCTCCTCAAGCAGCGTGTGGAGATACGGCAGGTATTCAAGTTCATAGATGTCGTTGATCGAGTAAATAACGGCTCGTACCGTGTGGGGTGGCTTTCTCGGGACTGTCAGAAGTGGGTTGTCGTACCATGCGGGTGATGTGGATGTCTCGGATGGGGATCTTACGTTCACCGCATCGCTTACTGGTGTGCTAGCCATCCTTACCGGTACGCGCAGTTGGGTCTGCTTGATATTTCTTGATAAAGAAGCATGTGCCGACAGATCAATTGGGGTATATTCTAGTAAGTACTGGAATTGGCTACAATACTATTATGCTATAATCGACGTTACACTACCGCACATCCCATATTCGCATTCACCCCCAATGACACAAACGATCAGTTACTGGTTCCAATTTGGCCTGATCCGGCTAAACCCATTCCCTCAGCCCTCGCGAACCGCTCATGCCACCAACACCCCTTGGGCATGAGCCGATGCTGCGATAAGCATTGGCTATTGTCCCATGATCATGGCTTGAGACGGCACATTTGGATTCAGGCAGCATGATCCCGCGCTATATTCGTCGCACTCTGGGTCGACCCAGTCGACCCGGTGATGTCACAAAAACAACATGTATGATGTAAATACTTCTTTGGTTAATAACGACTTGCGTAAGAGCCACGCACAGGTGGGAATACGTGAATAAATAGAGCGCCATGTGACCATGGCCGAAGAAGAGAGAGTGGGTAGGTTGATCGTGGTTGATGCGGCTGTGGCTGATAGTGTGTTGCTGTTGTTGTTGTTGTTGTTGTTGTTGTTGTGGTGGTGGTGGTGGTGGTGGTAGTGGGGGTGGTGTTGGGTTTTGTTGTTAACGTAGTTGAATCTTGCTGAAGTTGATGACGTAGTTGCAGACGAACATATTTTTGGCTGAAAGAAAAACTAAGACAGGGTTGAAGGAACAAAATATACCTTTCAAAGGCAGCATCGGTAACCAAGTAGGCAGGTATCGGGGTAAGTAGAGACACTGAGCTGTACAGGGATGCGGTGATGTTGGGACGTCCACTACATCCTGACGTACACGTGGTGAATTGTGTTTTTTGTGAGAACAGTGGTTGTTCACCGACGAGTAGTAACCCAGGAGTTAAAGGTCGAGTAGAAATTACGACCGACCAAGGATCTGGAAATAGCAGGAAAAGTTCTAGAGAATAGCATCAGACGAAACGAAATGTTGGGGGGAACGAACTGAGACAGGTGATGACAATATGCACATTCAGAAGGATACGTTGCATATCGTCAGGTGGTTGAGAATCCGATAGTAGCAAAGCCGGAATGAAACGACATGAAAAGGCTCGAAGACAGAGTTTGAAAGTGAAAAGCCAGAGGGTTCGTATAGGAAGCAGGTTCTGTTGATCACCAGCACTGAAACAATGCGTCGTAGACTGTAGAACGCGGCGCGACACACAGGCACGATCCTCACGTGCGCGATCGCAGGTCTCATTGCCGGAGTGGAGTACAGAGAATTGGGGAAAAGAACTAGCAATTGGGGAAAATACATGGCGAACAAGAAGCAGGCCATGTAGAACGTGTGACATGAGTGAGTTGGGAGAGAATTGTGCTAACCATTGGTGCATCTCAACGGTAGTCGGGGGAAAAGAAAGATGAGCTGAAAGGCAGATTAACGTCAGCAAAAGACAGACACCAGGCTATCGTTGTGGATGTAGAGGTGACAACTGAACGGCAGTGTGTGGGGAGTGGTGTAAGTTTGGACACCAGGTACAGGATAATGATTTGCTCGTTTCAGGAGAAATCAATAGAACTAAAAGAGGGAGAAAATATCTTATATCGCTGATGTAGAGTGATGTGGCATCATTGCGGGGAAACTTCACATCTACGCATACTCCGGACCTGATAAACCGTCACGGGATGAGAGGGGGACTGGACGAAGAGATATGGAACAACAATTCAGGGAAGAAAAACTCCGATCATCAATACACGGAAAGGTGTTTCAGACGATGTCTGTGGGCATACAAAATGCACACGAGGACTTCGCAACTAGACGGAAGTACCTTGAGTGGAGTCTGTTGCAGTAGCTGGACCATGGGGGACTAATGAGGCAGAGGACTGGGTATGAACACCCATTTTCATCGAATCAGCTGATAGCTCCATTTCTGATGGAGCGACTTGTGTGGCAGAATCTCGTGCTTGAGCGATACCAGAGGAGAGAAGACGTAAAAGGTTAGACGCCTGAGCTGTTTTTGGGGACAATTTCCCAGCGAAGGCAGGCGGATTCGATGGATTGGGCTTCGAAAGCGATCGTAGCTGAGCTCCTAATTGGCTCTGCAACCAGTTAGTTGTTGGCGATACAAGCGGTGCCTGAGGTCCCTGTGCGCCATTCGCTTGCGCCTGAACCTGCGCCTGAGCCTGGGCCTGGGCCTGGGCCTGGGCCTGGGCTTGCGCTTGTTGCAGCTGGAGTTGTGTAAGCAAGTGCTGCGGCTGTGCCTGCAGGAGCTGAGTAGCGTGTGCTTGTAGTTGCGCCGCCTGGAGCTGAGCCATCTGGAGCTGTGACTGCGTCTGCAGGAGCGCAGCGAGGGGATTAGACATGTCGTGGGCGCCAGAAGGATGCATAGAGATGCCATGCAGATGGAGCAGGTACAAAATGTTTTGTTGTTGCTGCTGCAAAACGAGGCATTGCTGCTGAAACTGTTTTGTGAGTTCGAGCAGGGTTAGGCACGTGTTCTCAGATTTCATATGCAGCAGCTTTAGCATCTCGATCTCCTGAAAGAGATAGCTGATCACGTCCAGCTCCGAAATATTGCCTGAATTAACATGTGAGGCTACGCTAGCCATTTGGGGAGCTGAAACGGGCATTGCATGATTGGATTCAATATCACTGGATGACTCGGCTAATGGTGTGGCTTCGGGGAGGATGCTTCCAGGGGGTAGGCCAGCTGCCAGCCTAAAGTTTAATGTGGTGGCAACACCTTTGCTATTCGCGACCTCTGGTTGATTACTTAGACCGGAGGTGTCTTGTTTCTCAAACTTGATCTGAATAGCCTCTGATGTCTTTCTCTCATCAGATCCGATGGTAGTTGCATCAGCTTCCGTAGACATGGCGGAAGAACTACGTGTTCGTCGAACATGGACTGGGAGGTAGGGGACTTCATCGCGTGCTTGCTGTTCTTTGCCTGTGGTCTGCTCCTCAAGCTGGACTTGATCCTTGATACTAGTGTGGTCCTGAGAAGTCATGGCTTCTTCAACCTGATCCAGTTGAGAGGAGTCTTCCAACGGCTCTTCCTGAGCAGAGCTTGCGGTGTCGCTCTGAGTCCCCTCTTGTTTCTGCTCATTTTGCTGTGACTGCTTGGTTTGATCCGACTGCTCCGATTGCTCTTGTGGATTCAATCCTCGTCGACGATTGCGATCTGCAAGCAAGGGGAGAAGATCTGGTCGAGGTGGGAGTCGTTCCAACTTCTTGTTGATGTGTGCGGCAAGTTTGAATGGTGCTGTTTCTGCTGAAACTGGGGGGATCAAAGCGGATCCGATGGGAATCTCGATAAATGGCAGAGGTAGCACATGGTTCCGAAGATCGAGCTTGTAGCGCTTCAAGAATGAAGTGATGAATCCCATGGATATGGGCCGTGTGACACCCGTATAATCCTTAACAAATTCTTCCATCCGTTGCTTGATCCATCGGTACTCAACGCGGATATTATTGTTAAGAAGCGCGGCAATTTCGTTGTAAAGCTGATCTTGGAGGGGTGCGTAAATGGGTCGTCGTCCAATTACAGGTTTGGCACTGCCCAGGTCCGACACAGTCTGGGCAGTGCGTCGATTATTGGCTAGAATACGTTGCACCTGCTTGATAGGAATACCAAGCGCGTCAGATGCAAAATTCGCGCCGAACTTTTCTGCAAATTCCAGCGCAATTGCAGCCTGGCCTTGGTCCAAAGGTATGACATTCGCCTTATCTTCGGGTGCAACTTCGGCCTCCAATAGGAAATCGTCGAGTTCATCATCCAGGCTCACAGAGTCAGGTGAAAAGACAGGTGGTTTGGCGCCAGTGCGTTGAACATATGCCACGTAGGCGCGCGTGGCCTCCTTCGATAGGCTTGCAATAATGTGGCGATGTAGCGTGTAAATCTCAGGTGGTAGGTTGTGATAGTGATGGTAAGGCCCATTGTTGAATCCACCAGGCGCAGCTGTTGCGGATGACGCGGGTTGTTGAGACTGAGACTGCTGTTGTGATTGAGGGTAGCCTTTTGCCTCGGCTCTAGTAGGATGCTCTTGCTCTAGGTGCTGATCCTCATTGGACTGCTGTTGAACCTGCGCCTGCTGTTGGCGTTGCAGCTGGAGGTGAAATTGTGCCTGAAGCTGGAGCTGCTGCGCTTGCTGTTGCTGTTGCTGCTGCTGCTGCTGTTGCTGGTGTTGTTGGAGTTGCTGTTGGCGTACCATGGAGTAAGGAAAGAGGGCTCGCAACCTTGAATCGTTTGGACCGCTTGCTCCTAGGAGGGTCAATCCCGTAAGGATAGCTGAGGAAGCAGATGGGACTGGTTGCAGACCAGGTTGCGCTGCCCCGACGCCGACGCCGGCAAAAGCATTGCTGGAGTCGGAGTTGCTGCCTGCGGGCGAACTTTGTGTAGCTCGCTGTGCACCCGTTCCACCAACCCCCGCCGGCGTGATACCACCGCTGCTACTACTGCTGCCACTGTTACTGATACTGCCACTACTGCTGCTGCTCTGGTTGTTGTTACTGCTGCTTGCATTCTCGTCTGACTTTAGTCTTTTGCTTGAGCCCGTGCCTGCATCCTGCGTGTTCGCGCCGGAGAATGAAGTCCGGCTGCGCCTGCGTCCATCTGACATCCTTCCTCAAAGGAATCGCTGTTAATCGCGTGTTGAAAGACTACGGCCCGTGATTCCAGTTGATCGATGCGCGTTGGCAGATCCGTCAGAACCAGCGTTCTGTGCAAGATCTAAAGGTAAGGCAGAAGAGGGCAAGCGAGAATGTGTGAGGAATGTAATGAATATATGCGCAAACTCGCGTGGATGTCGCTCAACGTGCGCTTCCGTCCCAATCCCCAAGACGCCTCGATCATTTCCAATTGGAGCGCAATCGCAGGTACTCAGTTTAGACGCGATTGGTCCCCTAAACCTCTCACGCACGGGCTGAGACAGCAAGGCTTCGCCGGTACTCAAACAGCGGTTAAATTGCACATCACGCTTTGTAAACCTGCGTCCAGATCCCACGCTGCGTGTCGTGTAACCTGGTCTCTGCCTAGGCTGACGTATTTGCACGATCCTGAGCAGGGTCGTTCGGGGCCTGTTTTAAATAGGATGCCGCCCGAGAAGTACCACGACGAGCTCGTCACAAGTGGGCATACGCTGTGTACACTCATGCCGCAGCACGTGACCCGAGCTCTGTGCGCGCCGTGCCTACACACGCGTCACTCAGATGAGAAGCAAACGTCTAAGTGCGAAGACCGGGTTTAGGGTAGGACACGGTGGAGAGCAGACTGGCCCATGAAGTGCGCCAACGTAGGGTTGAAACCATGCAGAATCGAATGACACACGTGCAGGAGGCTGGGTCCTGCGGTAATCCAGTCAACTCATGCATATACCCAAAATGAAACGAGACGAGATTTGTTATCTTAAGACAATTTGTGGTAAAACTTATGGTATTCGCATGGATTATGTAATTAAAAATGGCATGAAAATGATATATCATGATATTCTACACTCAGTACAATGTGTAATTAATCGTATAAACAATCTCACTATCACATATCCTCGACACTACTACTGTGTATCAAACCTGGATATTCTAATTTTATAGCCGCATCCGGCCAAAAGGACACTGGCCAGCTGCAGCCGTTCTGAGAGACGGGATTCAATACCCACGCACCCGCAGACTAAGGGGCATGAGGGCTACTCGCCTTCAAACTTGTCTTCTCTCTGGCTGGCTGACTGGGCAGCACTTAGTAGCAGCACTAACTATTTGACCTTCGTCGCTTCATTTGTTGTTTACTGACTGGTGGTGTTTATGAGTTTATCAATGCTTGTGCTTTGCTGGCGGTGGACAAGCACTTACTTGAGGCTTGAGGTAAGTGGCAGTAGTGAGTTCGTAGGTGGACAGGGGAAACAGGGAAGGAGGAAGGAATTGATTCAATTCCTAGTGTGCAATCTCGGCATGCTGACAATGGACTTAATTTGGAAAGACTAACTTAAACGACAGAAAGCTGATGGCTCGACTGATCGATAAGCATGCACGCAAATCACACTTCGGGGATAAGATAGCAGTAGCTGAAGAAATGAGGAGAAAGGACAAAAGAAAGACGACATAACGAATAAATAGTCAAATCAGCTCAAAGGGGAAACAGCCGTAGGGACGTCTCTGGCGGACTGGGGAATACTTGGTGTATAAGAGAACTAAAGGAGAACAAAGAACAGCGAAGGCAAGAGTCAAGAAATCTGTAGCATCGATGTCCATGAAGGTGCCAGCAGGGATACCGCTTATACGGTGTAATCCAATGGATTGAGATACTCACGGCTGACGCCCCTGTTGGAGATCCTGGTGGGCGAGGGTGGGGTAAATTTCAAAGCCACACTCGTTAAAGGATCCTTCTCTGTCTGTGATACAATGCGCAAGAAGGGGGCTGGGATAGCGCTACTGAAGATCTCGAGGTGTGAGGAAAGTTACGGGAAAGCTAAACAAGAGGGCATTTGGGGAACTAAGATCAACTGGAGGGAAGGAGGCTTCAACGCAAAGAAGTTAAGCCGGTCAAATGAAAGCGTCCGTAGTGGTGGCTTCCAAACAGACAAGAGGTGCTAACATAACGTAAGGGAAGGCAATATCGAAGCACGGGACGCACGGAGTATGTTTAATACATGTTGTGCATGAGAAGGGATAGAATGGGGGGTAACTGGATAACCACGAGATATGTTTCGAGCGAATGTTGTACTGGTGCGAGAATGTTGCTGTTTAGCCATAAGAAGGTGAGATTGGTGATCTACTGTAATACACTACAAGCAACCGAGAATGAATCACTTGTTGGAAACCTTTGTGGCACGCGAGGCTACGCTCTCACTCTCTTCGGGGACTGCAGTGGGTGACGCAGAAGGAGAAGGAGTCACGTGGACATTACGCTTGGTATTCAAAACAGTGACAGAAAGCCTGGGCGATGCGCTCTCAAGCGCAGCCTTTTCGGCTTGACGCTTCTTGCCGAGTTCACGACGCTGACGGCGATCGTAATCCCACATTCGGAAGCGATCCTCCATGCTTGGCCAGAACAGGAATTTCGCATAGGCAACTACGAATGGACCAAGCAGGCTCGTTGCAGTTGCGAGCAACACAACGAGCCAATAATAAGGAATGGTGAACAACTCGATGAGAGTGTAGAACCCGTTGATGTCGACAAACACAAGCGTGATGCTCGTCAGGAGCAGGATACCCAACGTTCCAAAATGGAAAAGCCATACTCCGGCAAGATTGATCCATGTCCAAGTGTCCAGAACAGACAGAAGCGTGAATGCTTGAACCCAAAGATACGCTGAAAAGGCGATCAGGCCCATGGATTCGTAGTCCACACCTACATCCTTGCCATTTGATGATCCAATCGAGCCGCTTGTCACGGCACCATAGACGAAGAAAAAGACAACGACCGCCTGGTAAATAGCGCGAAGCAGCCAAACGGTTATAGTTCTCGCGTTGAAAGACTCACTACGCTGCGTCAGCGTGTGAAGAGCAGGAGTGTGCATCGCAATGTCTTCCGGAATATCCTGGTTCAACACCAGCGTTGTGGTCGGAACGAACAAGACGGCGTTGTACAAGGTTACACACAGTGAATTAAACAGTGAGGTGCCTGAGAAGGCGGAGAATCCTGCATAAATCAGTTGCATCAGGCAGAAGAAGAAAGACTTGTAGAACGAGTACTGAGTCACGAGCTGGGTTCTTTGGAATGCATTACGCCCATGGTAGAAGAGCAAGCGTCGTAACCCAGCAAATTCTGGCAGCACATAGTCGGCTGCGCGTGCTGCTTGAAGTCCTTCCTTGCCGCGAATACCAACACCAATGTCCGCTTGTTGGAGCATCGGAACATCGTTACCTCCGTCACCAATAGCAAGTGTCACTTTGCCCGAAAGCTTTGCAATTCGGACCAATTCTGCCTTTTGTTTGGGAGTTGCGCGGCATGCGATAACGGTATCGGCTTGTGTGCAGAGTCTAGCAAGCAGCGCACGATGATGAGTGAGTGCAAGCTGGAGTGTTTGTCCATTCAAGACAACCACTCGTTCTTTACGCATGGCCTTTGCAGATTGGACCAAGACCTTGCGCATCACCTCCTGGGCCGCATCCCGCGGGAGACCGACTGTAGATGCTGAAAGTGATTGCGCAGATGTGGTCGGGAATAGGCTACCAGCGACAGAAGCCTGAGAGCTTGGATAGAGCGAACTGTGAGCCGATATCTTGGAGGCGGCATGATGAGAAATCAGGCTCAAGGAAGCACGGCTTTGATCCTCCGTTGGCACCATCTCAACCTCTGCTGCTACGGATGCACGCGAGTTTCCTGGACTGCTGAGCGGGAGGTCTCGAGGGAGCTCACGCACTCGCACTCGAGGCGAGAAGGAATCCGACTGACTCTCCGTGGCAGAGCTACTGCTATCGGTCGCAGTGCTCATTGCAGAGTGGCTTGGGTCTCGTGTAAGGGGATGTGGAGATGCATCCATGGACTGCTTCCGCATTACGCCGATGTGTAGTGGGGTCGATGGAGCTTTCGTCGGCGCCGTGGCCGCGGCCACGACTGCATCCTCTAGTTTACGCTCCTGAGTACGAAGGAACTCGCGAATGCGCGCATTGTGTGCATGGATTGTCTCAAGGTGTCGGCGCAGGCTTCGTCCAACAGCATTTGCAGTTTGGCCCTCAACTGTGAGCTCAAGCATCTTCTTTGAATCTGAGGTAATCAAGGAACAGGATCGTGCAATTTGTAGTGCTGTTGTCTTCTTGTCGCCGGTTAGCATCCATATCTTCATCTTCGCGCGTTTCAGCAGCTCCAGGGTTTCAGGGACGCGAGTTTGCAGTCGATCCTCGATTGCCGTAGCACCCTGGAACACAAGGCTGTTCTCAATCATCTGATGTGCACGCTCCGTCCGCGTCTGGCGTTGCTCATCGGCAGCTAATGCAGCGGCAAGTTCTGCCTCATACGCGTTTAGCAAGTCCTCAGAGATCTTTCTGTGGCAGAAGAACATGGTTCTCAGACCCTGCTTGGCATATGCATTGAGCTGTTTAACACATGTAGCCAACTCAGCTTTTTCTACCTCATCCGACATGCCATCGTCGTCATCAGGCAGGTCTGGCAACGGCACAATGAAGTGCTCCGAATCATGTCCCTTGGACGATGCTGCCGCAGCATCCGATGCGAATGGTCGATGATTCGTGGAACGTTGGGAAGACGCAGGATTGGTTGCTCGGCGAACAAATCTTCGAAGAAGACCTTGTAATACGTCATCTGCTCCTTTTGTGAAAACATGGACCGTCTCGGTGCCATCCATTCGGGCAATGACACTCATGCGCTTGCGATCGCTGGTAAACGGAATCACGCGAATGATGTGCCATTCCTCAGTATGTCCTGCTACCTCGAGCACAACTTTGTTGTGCTGACGTGACACCAGAATTACTCCATTACGCGCTGCGCCCTCGACAAGTGCTAACTCATCCGCCTCAGTGCCACGATACGTGATCCAATCGCCATTGGCGGTTTGAACTTCGAATGGTGCATCGCGGCCTCGCCCAGACTCCGTGCCAGCTTTAGCATTTGATTTCTGTCTGTCCGGCTCCGAAGGCAGATCAGTTAACATATCCGCAGGGTGGTTGGCATTGCGGGTAACTGGTTCAATCGTATTATTCAGAGCAAAATTGCGAAGCATTTGCAAAACGGTCGGCTCGCGTTCTGCAACGTGCCTTGCCAATAGACCGCCCTCGATGCAATCAGCTGGTGCATAGGCCTCACCACGAACACAACACTCTTGTAAGACCATGACATTTTCCGTCAGAGTTCCAGTTTTATCGGAGATAATGTAACCAACTTGCCCAAGGTCTTCGGTGACGGTCGTGGTATTTGCCCATCCAGCCAGTTGGCTGATGTCAGACTCTGGAACTGCGACCGCATCTTGGTCTTTCTTCTGCAAATAAGCGGTTGGCAATAGCCCTCGGTCCGTGTTAATGAGTCGTGCATAGAACAGCTTACACAAATCAAGTGTCACTTTAAGTGAAATGGGAATGAGCGTGGAGGTAAGGAGAAGGAATCGCAGGGGAATAATCGCGAAGCTAATGCCCGTGTGATCCGTGTCCATGATATACCACCAATCCTTGCTTTCATAGCGGCGAATAATCTCGCCCACTGCGCCGAACACCGCGACAAACATTAATTGTAAAATGAAAATCGCAATCGAAATCTTATTCACAAAATTGTACGTGCGCGACTGCTTTACAGTAGGCGGTGTTTTGTTACGGCTTAGCTTTGTGTCAGCGCCAGCGTAAACGACCAGACCCACCACCCATGTCGTGTTCTTGATCCTGCAGCCCTGCTGCAATAACTGCTCCGGACCAAGCTGAACTGGGACATGGGTTCTACGTATTGCATCGGGGTAATCTTCGAGGCGCTCTTCCCATGGCTCTAATTCGATTGTCACGGGTTGAGCCGAACCGACGGAATCCGGCGCCGGAAGGTCGTGTAGAACTCCTCCCTGAGAAACGTCTGAGTGCATACGATCGTTTGACACAACAGTATCAAAGCTCAAGAATAGCGTGTCAGAACCTCCTCGTAATAAGCCCATTGACGACGCACTCGGTGATGCAAGCGAAGCGACATGAGGGAAAGGAAGACTCGGAAGCTGTGTAAAACTTGCGCGTGACACCGAGTCGAGTCTCTGGCTGAGGAGCCGCCCGGCTGCGTTTGAATCGCCACCAGTCCGAGCGAGCATAGAGATGAGATTGCCTATGTCAACCGTAGGTGGAGCCAGTCCACAAGATCTTAAGTCTTCCACTTGGCGATTACCGAGCCAGAGCCTTGCATCGAAGGCATAGAAGTTTGCGTTTGGCTTAGGACACTCGATACAGGCTGAAAAGTTGGCAAGAGATGCGAGAGAAAGCGCTTGGGTCTGCTCAACTGCGTTGCGTGGCCTCAAGTTCGTCTCTCCATCTAGGTTCGCGGTTTGGACATGGCAAGAACCAGCTGGTTCTGAGGAACGTAGCAGAACAATATCCGCTGGGACGTTATCATCTTCTTCAAGCCTCACAACATCGCCCGGCATAAGATGCTGGGATTGTATCTGCTGCACTTCTCCGTCACGCAATACGGTCACCAAGACCTCGTTTGCAAGTTTATCTTGCTTGGCACGACCACGGTCATCGGCCAGATCTCTCAGAGCTGTAACTAAGAAAATGACAGCGAGAGGGATCCAAGTCGTTAATGGATTTACGGGTGTGAGCTGTGGGAACAGTTGCAAGATAGCGATCGCCAAAAAGTACCTATTCATGTGCAGTGAGAACTGATCCTTAATGGTGAGTGGAAGGAAATTCCACCATGTAAAGCGCGTACTAGACACTTCGTTTCTGTTGTATCTAAACAACTTATTATGACTTTCAGCACCAGCACCAGAAATGACAATGCGTCTTGACATGTTCTCGACATATTCGCGACTGATGCGAGGATCCGACTCTCTCTGGCAGCAGTAGCAGCAGCGTCCAGACCGCGTCGACGTACCATTAGGATCCACAGCGGATACATGCTTGGGGGCTTTCACCGGTACCACCTCGACGGTATGTTTCTTTTCACCTTCACCAGGCGTGGGGACCGATGCAGCTCCAGAAGTCCCTGCATCATCCTTCTCTTCCTTGGAAGTTAGTGCTGCGGATGCGTCCGCAGCGCTCTCACCAATGTTCACTAACCTTGGTAGAGGTGTTTGGGACCTGGGTGACTGAAGTGGAGTGCTTTTTCGTGAGTTGAGTGCGCGAGGGTCGAGGGTAGCTGCACGTGCAAGATCCCATAATGTGCTTGCTTGGACGGTGCCTGGCCGAGTTCCAGGTGCGGAACCACGTGCATCATGTTGAGTCAAACTGGTTCTCGGAGTGCGATGTGAACTTTCATGACCATCGTCTGACGCAGGTGACATGGGACGTGCAGGCCCATGGCGATTGTCCGAATGAACGGGCGATAAAACACTCATCAACCGTTGATAGGACGCTAGCTCAGCAGTGCTTGCAGAAGGTACGAACTGAGAGTTGATCCCAGACGAGACGTTGTTATCAGGCTCCGTGCCCATCACTGCCAGTGGGTCTTCAATTCTCAGCAGCTTGTGTTCAGGAATGACGTCCGTAAGGAAGAAATCATCCAGACGACGGAAAGTATCATAAACTTCACGAAGGGTGTTTGCCTCTGTATAAACCCGATTAGCGATCACACTACTAGGCTTTGTTTGCACAACCATCACCTCATCAGGGATTTCACTTAGGCTGCAAAGCGCGTTAGCACCGCGGGGCAATGACGTACTATCGTCAATGCCTTGAGTCTGCTGCTGCTGCTGGGCAGTAGTTGGTCGAGAACTGCTATCGCTAGGCGTCATAGTCCCTGTCGATGCAAATACGGTAGGGGCGGGAAGGACGATCTTGGAGATGGCGGAGAACTGAGTTGAGGACTGACTGTCCAAACCAGCATCGTGATCGCCTCCGATGCTAACCGGCTGAGCATGAAGGAATGGGGTTGATGTTACACTTTCACCCGCGCATTCTAGTCTCTTAGATGGGGCTTGCTCTCCCTCCAACCTCTTAATCATCTCCTCGAGCCTTGTGCTGAATTCTTCCTCCGCACTAATCGCCTCTGCTAGCGATGCATCTGCACTGCAATAAGTAACAGAGGAGTAAATCCAGTCCCCCTTTGCGCTTGCCAGCTCTGGGGCTGGGTTGAAGATGAACGCTACGCCTGATTCAACGTGGCATCGGTACATAGCCGCGAGATTACACTCTGGCGGAGGGCGCACGGGAAGTATGAACGTTGGGACTAAGGCCTTATGGGAATCAGGATCAGTTAGAGGGTTGTCCACCGTGCATTGGTTTGACTCTGCTAAAGTCGCACGTGTCTCTGGAGGCACAAGTTGGGCATTCATTAGCTCCATATCGGCTTCTACCATGCACCAAGGTAGGCATCGAACCTTTAGATCAAGGGAGGTTAACAATGAATAAGTTGCACCGCTGATAAGAGCGCAGCCTGGTTCGGAGTCGGACTCAAGGTGGTTCGCAAATAAGCAGTGCGTACCCCAGATATCGTAGCGCAGTTTCTTGTCGCCTACAACACCTGCAATCAACGAGCCAGTATGGATACCTATTCGCATGTTCACACGATCGTCAAACTCGGTTCGAGCGCGAGACACTACCTCAAGCATCGCAATGCCCATACGAACGCAATTCTCCGCAGCAAGCTTGGGATCCGACGCGTAGAGTGTCGCAGCGACTTCGAATGTTCCGGTTGGCGTCTCCTTATTATCAGTTTTCTCAGAAGCGTTCGTTAAGGAACCGGCAGATCTGCTGCCTCTTCTTGCATAACCAGCGTAGTAATCACGCTCCGCTCGATGGCCTAGGTCAATACGCTGGCGATATGTATCGCTAAACGGAAGTCCAGAAACGATAACATATGCGTCACCAATCGTCTGGATTTTGTAGACATTATGCGTCGTTGTGAGCCGATCAAACCTGGAGAAGATCATCGAAAGCAACGACACAACCTTTTCAGGTGTAGAGGATGCAGAGTAGTTCGTGAAGCCCTTGATGTCGCTGTATAGAATCGTGACACCGTGTATCTCCTGTGCGATGGTTCGAACACCCTTGCGTAGCTGCGCGGCAACTACGGGTGGAAGCATATGATGTAAGAAGCCCTCGGACTTGGCTTTCTCTTCCTCAATACGGGCAGTCAGAACGAATCCGCGACGCGCATACATCTCACGGCCGTATGATCCAATCAGTGTCAGTACAAGGCTTATAGTGAAGAAGACACTGTAAGTTGACTTCACACTTGAGTCGACCTCCCCTGCGATGATCCCCCAAAGTAGAGCGGACAAAATCGCAAATAGGTACATGTGCACAATAAGTGGGCCAATTGTGGCAAGAGTTGTAAAAATGAAGAGCATACCAAGCATATTCACATGTGAGTAGTTCTTCCTGCACGAGACAAGATGGGGCAGGATAACGGTTACCAGCAGGGCGCAGAAAAGATACGACCATTGCAGAATATAGACAGCACGATCACTTGGCGGCCAGGGGCGCTGACATCCTTTGCAGCTTCGGTCGACTAGGGATGGGGGCAGTGAAGAGAACGACCCACGGTGGTGTTGACTGACAGTAGTTGATGGCTCTGCTGTAGTCTGGCCAGGGATCGGAGCGCTCACCGAGGTTGGGGAGACAACGGCAGATGGAACCGGCACTCGCTGCGCGGCAGGCAGTGGGGGAGTATCTAAGCCATTGGTTGCCGTGGCTTCAGCGTCGGGGAAGATTTTAGCCGCGCTAATCGAGGCTCGGCGGCCCGACACTACGGGCGTCGGACTATAGGCTTTGTCAGTGGGTACGCCATGAGACGAAGACTGGGCGTTGGAGTGGTCTGAATGCGAGGCATCAGCCTGACCTAACAGAAGCAGCGCAATTCCCCAAAGCATGAGCACAACCCTGACGGTGATTGCGATTGCGAGGTTTGAACCACGCGGTGTCTGTCGCGGTTCGACGCCGACCCACAAATCGTCTAGAATCTCCACGCAAAGCCAGCATACTGTACCAATCAATGGGAAGATAGAATATTCACCACGAGTGTTCTGCATTAACCGGCTCTGGAACATTTCTTCGATAGGAGCCGCCTTGTTTGGCGAGGACGTCATCACCTTGGGGTTAGGATCCGGTTCCGAACTTGAGTCAAAGTCGTTGAAATGTGAGCGCTCCTTGAATCGGAGCGTAAACAGATCAACATCGATTGAATCATCGTCACCTGTTGCAGCCAGGTCATCGGTATTGTCCAACTCCAGCTCGAAATCAACCACCATCCGCTGTAAAGCCTGGTAGGCTTGGCGTTCAGCTTCATCTGCTGACGCCTCTTCCATCACAAGGTCGGTAAGGCGCATGTCCGTCTCGAGGCTAGTGCCAAGGCCAGCAGTCTCCAGGCCGGGAATGAGAAGCTCCGGTGTATACAGTGACTTGACTGCATCGTCCGTTGTGGCTTCCGAGACGACCTTGCTTGCAGAGGGTGTTGGCGGTCGCAGTGCGTCCAATGCCTTGAAAGCAGGAGAGCCTACTGGGCTGGCGAAGTCGCCCTGCTTAGCTGCAAAATATGGGCTCGGGAGCACCCGATGACGACGACCAGCCTTTATGAGGCTCTGTCGATGCTGTCGGTACTTCTGAATCAGTACAGCGCTGGCATGTCCCGCTAGATCGGTGCCAGCTTCAGAAGCAAATGACGGCGAGTTCAAGATTGCATCGCCTCCAGGCCCTGGTCGTCGCAGTGCGAGCCGGGATTTGGGACGTACGTCAAGCTCGTCAGCGATTGCCCTAGGTGCTGGACTTAACCCACGAGGGAAATATCCATCAGATCGCAGACTTTGGGCGCCTATCTGTGGATCAAGGCCACGGTTGGGACGCATCGGTCGCAGGGGAGCATGCATAGTGAACTCGATCGATGGAGGATTCATGGGAGCCGTCATTGCACGCTCTGAAGATGTTGTGAGCTTATCTGCTTTCGCTGCCAAGGTGGCGGGATCACTAAGCAGCAATGGATCCTCTGCGGGCAGCGCACCCGTGATGCTCCCTCGTCGGCTTTTGGGAAGCTTGGGCTTGGACGGTTCGCGCTGACTTGCGGCTTCCTTACTGCCATCGGTCTCGCTCACTGCGTCAGTTAGCTGTCCCAAATTCTCAGTGATGACGTCGAAATCTGCGAGGAGATCGAGTGCCTCGTTTACGTTAATGGTATGGTTCACCACATCTCCCTGAAATCGCGTGGCGAGGAAGGCCTCAGGGATGAGGCTGCGACTGTGTACGTGTCGGGAGCGCTTGACACCGGACCCGCGAGGCTGACCCGACTTCGTGATAGAGAAGCTTGGGCTCACCCCAAGGCCGAAGACTGAGGTTTGCTCTGTGCGGACTGGTGTTGATGCGCCTGAGCGTTGTGCTGGACCCTGTGTATGCGCTCCAATGACGTCTGTGCGGATAGCCGCACTCGAAATGAAGCTAAGTGATGGGTCTCTGACTAGGCCTGAGTCCGTTGACCCCAAGTCCGAGAAGTTTCGTACTAACTCCCCACCCTGCTTTCTCGAGAATGAATTGATTCGAGTCAAACGTGCCACAGATGGGTCGTTCTGATAAAAGCGATTGGCAAAGACGCCAAGACGTTCAGCAAGGGAAGGTACCGGAGTGACCTCAGGGATCACAGGTTCGGGCAGCATGATTTTTTGCAAATCACTCACTCCGCGACTCAAATCATCCGGTTGATCTCCGCTCTGCGGACTAGACGTACTTGTGACCGTAGAATGGGAGTTGACCAGAGTGTTGTGTCGCTGAAAGTGTCCATGCTCGGGTTGCTGAAGTGTTCGGACCTGAATACCACTAGTATCCATCTCCCCTGCGACCCCGTCGACTGCTAGATTGGAAAGATCGCAGTCCTGTGGCTGTGATTGCAGGTCTGGTGATTCCCAGTCCTGTTCTTGTCGCCTATCCTTAATCGTGGAGCTATTGGCTCGTTTCGGAGGCGTTACAAAGGTGCCATGTCGCAAGGACCCGACCTCAGCAGCGACGCCTTGCTTATCCCCGAGCCTTCTCGTGGACATGGGTGCCGTCAGCATGCCATTGGTGGCGTTGCTCGGATGGCTCTCACTAGAAAAGCTGTTAACCGGCTTAGGGGGCGTATTCAGCGATAACTTGTCATACCCAGGGGATGCGTGCGACTGAACGGCTATCGATGGTTCTACGCCTAGCCCATGAACAGGGTTATCACCATCATTGGGACTGTTACCTGTCATTTGAGCGTCATATCCATCGACATGACTAATGCTGCCTTCGTTCCTAAGCGGCCGAACCATTAATGAAGGGGAGGCAGCATGGAACTCTTCGCCGTCTGCAACTGCTGCGTTCACGTTGGTTAACATTGCTACTGCGACTGCGCTTGTGGCGGTTGGAAGCAGGCCACGGATTACATGAATTGTCAAAGTACCTTTGCCCTTTGCATAAATTTCCATCCGGTTAGATGCATATTTGTCTGAAATCGCTGCGAACGTCGTTTCGGACACGTTAACGCAGCATGGCTTACCGTTGGATTGAATGCGCGAAGCCGTATTCACAGTATCGCCAAAAATGGAGAATTGTGGGCGAGTATGTCCTACGATACCTGCTACAATGGGACCGGTGTTGATTCCCACCCGAACTCGGAAACCTACTCGCGAGGCGAGTTCCACTGCACGCAGACCCATCTGAACGCAACCGTATTCATGAAGGCGACGAGTTTGAGGCAATCCTGCGCACGCCATGTACATCTTTCCCACTGTTTCGATCTTTTGAATCTTGTACTTCTCGCAGAGGCTGTCAAGCACAGACCAGAAGGCGTCCAGAAGAATCACCACTGTCTGAGGTGGCATCTTTAGAATCATGTCCTTAAAATCCAAGACCTCAAGAAACAGCACTGAGACGCAATCAAAACCGAGTGCAATGATCTCTGAGGATCCGGAATCCGCACGGTCTTGAACCACCTGGTTGATATGGGGCGGGAAGATGTTGTTCAAAATCGTTTGCGTATTGTCTTGCTCCTCTTGATACAACTTTTGAAGGTGATACTTTCGTCGAAGAGCGCGCTCATATTGGTACGAGAGCACACTCACAGCAATAATCACGAGAAGTTGGATTAAATTGACCTTGATGAGCACAGCGTCGGATTCTGCTTCAGCCTTGGCCTCAAAAATCCGTTGCCAAAGGTTGTAAAATACCAGGTCAAGTAAAGCAATCAGCGCCGTGGGAATGAACCTGCCTCGCAGCGCAACTGACAGAATAACTGCGAAGAAGCCCAGGGCGAGCGAATTGTCATCGGACATCACCGATGTCTTTGCCATGCCTGAGGCTAGCAAGCAAATGGACAAGACCGTGGTGTAGTGGTTCGTCAGGATCTTTCGGAAGTCCAGCATCACGATGAAGGAGATGATCATTCCGATCACGGCCATGAACCAGCGATATTCAATATTCGCTGACTTGACCTCAACGATATGTGGTGAGACTGCGACCACTAGGAGAAAGATTGCAAGGATGGCTATAACAATGCGTGCCCATAAGATGGACTGAAGGGCCCCATACGCGCTTGATGCCCTGAATGCGGCCTCAACCTCAGGTGGAGAGAAGGTTAAGTAAAAGGGATGGATGCGGTAGTTCTTGGCAGGGGTTAAAATTACTTGGTCTGAAACAATGGAGAGTTCTTGAGAAATGTCAACTTTCTGGGGTAAGTCCTTGTGAATATCTTCCCCCTGTGCAGCTCGGTTCCAAAGCTCTTCAAGATATTCGACTTGTTTCTTGATGATGCAATCGTGAGCGAGATCCTTTTTGAGAAAATTCTTAACTTGCGAATCGAGCTTCGCCACGGCTACTTGCTCGGCAATATCATTCGGAGTGAGCTGAGTGAAGTTGACTTGGGACGCTTCATCTGTCCCTCCTCCTCCTCCTCCTAACGCTACTCCTCCACCTCCTCCTGGTCCTGTTGACCCTACTCCAACGCTGTTCGTAGTGACTGCAGTGAAAGTTGCGCTGCTACGGTGGCTGTAGAGTGGGGGCAGCGGCGAGTCGTCACCCATGTTCAATGGCACACCGAGAGCAGCATGAGGATCCTTCCAAAACCCCGAGCCATCTCCAGATACGGCAGAATGCGGCGTTGTCGTGTTAGAGGATCCTTTGCCGGGTGGAGAATGATACTGACCGCGGGGGTGGCCGGCATGCCCTGTGAATGGTGAACCAAAGAGCACACTGTCCGATCGGTCACGTTTTAGTCCATCATCTTCTTCTGCAGATGCTGGGGAGATGCGTAGCGATGGAATGGATCCATGCAGCCCAGAGTGTTGGTTCTGACTACCTCTGGGCGGCTCGCTCATCGCCGGCACGCTATTTGAGCTGATAGGTCAGCGTAGGAAAGACCCTGATGCGAGGTGTTCGATGTGGATCTACTCCAGGCCTTGTTATACCTAACACCGTCACTAAGTACTGGGTGGTGCGCTGCACTAATCTATGCCCGGCGGCTTCGCACCGCTGCACACTGCACACGCTGGCTCGCGCTTCTCGTCGGCACTGTTAAGATCAGTGGCAAGCCCAGTTGGCGATTCTGAGTCCAGCGCAGTGCGGCGTGCGCGGCGTGAATCAGGCACGTGTCTGGATGTGGTGACAGGGACAAACACAAAGCGTGAGGACGGTGTCGATCACGGGACTCAATGGCTCAACCAGTTAGTCTGGGTCCAGCTTCGCTCACTCAAGAGAGCAGTCGATAGCACATGGGCCTTGACTTGTGAGTAATGAGGGTGCATTACATGAACGACGAGGGATATAGGATCTGAGCGGGCGAAGGAAGCATTCTGGAACTACCCCACGTCCGCAGGTGCGCTGACTGGCCAGATGCGACAGGTCAGGCCTCACGCCGGTGAGGGCACCGGAGCACCGAGTAACAGCTCAGAGTGGAGCGAATGGGAAGAGGCCGTTTTCGCAGGGTATTCGGTCGTGTCGAGGAGGATTTCAAGGTCCACAGAGTATTACCACTAAGGAAACATGCAATGACATGAATCATCACGCAAAGCACTCACTCCACTGCGCCAACACACTACCCTGATTAGCATGCCTGATCACCTGAAATTCAAACGCAGAGGGGTTTGAAGCCATCCACCCTCGCACAGTTGCTGCAAGTAATTCGGCTCGGCACGCCAGGGAGAGCCGACTTTTAGCGTCAAACGGACCTCGAAGTAGAACGGAAAAGTCACTGGAAAGCGGGGTTGCGGGTAGTGATTCTGGCTGGAAACGTGGTGAACATATGGCACGTTGTGAAATAAGCCGGAGTGCGTGTTGCTATAAGCCGCATCCAACGCACTACCCCACCAAAACCTGACTTTTCCAACCTGCCAGTGAAAGACTCACCCTTAGACCCTGCTCACCCCCTGGTTCGCCACCCGCTGTAGAGATCCACACCTTGTGGCTAATCTAGACGCCACACCACATCGCTCCCAACCTGCCCGCAAGACGGCGCCGGGAAATCCCAACCCGCCGAGCAGAAGAATTAGCCCCAAACGCGGCCGAGCGAGTCTTCAACTGGGGTGAGAAGTGACGGGGGAAGGGACAATACGTGACACGAAGTGGGGGCGTATCGCTGGAAACCACTCGAAAAGACATCATCACGTCTGTATCTACGCGCCTAGACGGCCAGGCTAGATACTACCCACCCACATGCTCTCATCTCTGCAGAGTTTACTCGGGATCAATAGCGATCGGCGTGCACGTGCCAATAGTGCGGGTAGTGCACCCAGTCATGGTAGCTCAAATACCGCACAGGCACCTGATAGGAGAATGGCCGGTGCTGCGGGAGCCCCATCTGGCCGCCCATCTGCCTCCCCACCGTTTGATCCACGCGTCAGGAACGATGAAATTGATGACCTTGATGAAGGTGTAGCGTTCACCGGAGATGCCCGAGCTATGCGACGTAAATTAGCACCTGGTCTTCAACGGCAGTACTCGTCGACATCACCCCGTGACTCGCTGGGTTCGCCCACTGACGAAGACCACTTGAATAGTCCCGTTGAGATGAACCTTACCCCTGTTCAAGACGACGACGATGAGGCGTGGTACGTTCCTGACAAAATTACCTCCCGAAGCACAGAAGCACTCAGCGTAGATGAGACCACTGCACGCCTTTTTATCGCCGGATGGACGTTTGACGATGCGCACACGCTCGCAGTGCTCATTCACAAGCAACGCTATGCGCATCGACGGCTCCGAGCACTAATGCAGGAGATTGCGTTCCGAATTCCAAACCTGAGCGCAGGCTTCCTAAAGTCGCCAGTGACCAATACCAATATCGTCAAGAGTCTCTCGGCCTCCCTCACCGCCACGGCTGCTGAGGCTACCTCGACAGTTCGCCGAAAGCTGAGCGGTGCTGACAGAGAAAACTCATCCTCCAGTGCTTCAAATGCTCCTGGTGCTGGTACACCTTCTCCCGCGGATTCACCGTCGGAAGAAGCAAAGTCTAGAGCTTCCGGGACCGCTAGCGATGCTGTTCGAGATACTGTTTCGTACCTCATGCCAGACACCGCGTTCGCGGTTTGGTTCCCATCGATTGCAGTTACTGCCTACACTCCTGGTATTGACAAGCCCTCATTGCATCCATCAGCTACTGGATTCCTGAACGCTGAAGGCAATCTTCCCTTAGGGTATGGCACTGTGGGATACGCGGCTTCAGGGACGGAGGCTGCTTCGACCACCAGTTCTTCCGAAAAGCTCAGTCCATCACAGAGCAAAATTCTGGAAGTCAAAAGCACCTCTGACGCGCTATCAACATTGGCAGCACCACCTGCCACGGGTCTGCTCTCAGCTGCTTCGGCGACACTGGCAGCGACGCATATGGATGCCGCAGTAAGCTCTGGTGGGTCATTCAGTGGATTGAGTCCTGTAGCATCCAGTCCTCTGTCCCAGTTGTCTTCGCAATCGGCCGACATCTCGAACTACTACGCTTGGAACGTTGTTCAGACTCGTGTTCCTCGCCGTGAACTGAGGAGGATCAATTCAGAAACACTCAGGATGCTCCAAGAGCACGATGACTTGGATGAGATGGGCGCTGAGCTCCTTTCTCTTATCCCTCCCCAAGCCAAGACCGGTGCAAGCCACTCCGCGCCTGATGCAACAACCTCAGAGTCGGGAAAGAAGCATCACCTCCACCGCTCTCATCTTGTACACGGAGGTGACGCCGCCCGCGTGCGTGTAGATGTCTTCAAAGCCATGCGACATGGCGCCCGTTTCGTTCGAGTTGGTTATAATGATTTTGTCCCACAAGTACTACGTCTCTCTCAAGACATGAGATGCATTTATTGGCAAGCCGTGCCTGCTAATTCGACGATGACCTGCGAACGTAAAGTGGCTCTACCGCTTCCAGATCCCAGCCCCGATGGAAGTCGCGCATTGCCTCTCCCGCTTTCGCCCTTACTTCCGTCTGATACAATGGAGGACACTCGCGACGTCTGTGATTCGTCGGATCCGCGCGTTCGTCGTATATACTACACATTCTACAAGCCACCGGACGACTCGAAATCCCGCCGAAGAGGTGTCAAGCCCACCATTTCGATGGGTTCACTTCGCGAGGCACAGCACAGGCTATTATTCCCTGGGGCTAAGAACCAGGCGTCGCCCGAGAGTTCTTCGGCTACTCCATCTGTCGACGAACTCACATTCGAAGACATTCCCTATGGACGCGGCCCGAAGAGTATGCTGGATCCCGCTGCCCTGGCTGCCGATGATGATGAGAAGTTCCGTTTCTGCCGCAGGATACCCATCGAGTCCATCACTGGCATATCGACATTTGTTACTCACGATCCGCGATTTCAGAACATTCGCGGTAAGATGCCTCTAACCTATGGCATGATTATCTATTACGAGTTGCCCGAAACTGTGGACGAGTACGCAGAAGAACAGAAGTTACAGCAGCATATTCTCAACACGCAGCCGCATCTCCGTGAGTATGTGACCAAAGCTGCAGATATCACTGCTGAGGCCGTTAAGAAGGCTGCAACTAAGCCGACTTCAGACTCTGACGATGAAGCCTCACACGCAGAATCACTTGCATCACCAAGCATTAAGCCTGTGTACGAAGGATCCACGCTTGAGTTCACACACTTGTCAACCCCCGATCAGCCCGGTGCTGGTGTATCCATTGATGATCAAGTGGCTGCGCCGATAGGCTCGAGGCCGATTCAACTAAAGGTCATTCGCAAATCGATCGCGCTTATTGCGCTAGATGGCAATGAATACCATGTGTGGCTCAAGGGTTTGGCAATGCTGCGAAGCTTCTTCAACGCTGCGCCACCTGAGGTGATCTCTACATTCAGCTCAAAGGTTGTCTGGGCAACTATTGAACGCAAGTGGCCTTCAAATTTATACCTCATGGATATCGAATCAGGCGTATCGATGGATAGAGCCTTCGATACACTTGATGTGTTACACACCGCACAATCTGGTGATGGTCCTCGGTGTCTTCCACCCGCAACACTCAAGCCGCCGGCTCCTTCATCAAAAGTACTTTTGTTGCCAACGGTTAGCTCAACGGGGGTTGAGAAATACCCAACAGAGGAGAGACCATCAATGCTCCTGACCCGCCCACAGCTTGAGCTGCTCCTTGGACAAGCATGCAAAAAGGCTGGGTTGCTCAGCTGGCGACGTAGCTTTCTGATGACAAGCGACGGAGCCGATTTGAGCCTGTTGCTGCGACGTGTGGCGAATCATACGTACAGCTTCATCATCATCAGAGACTCTTCATATCGTGTCTTTGGTGGCTTCGCGAGTGCCAAATGGGTTCCAGGTCTGGGATACTATGGAAACAGCGACAGTTTCGTTTTCCGTTTCGTGAATCCAGATCCCGAAGACAAACGCCATAATGAGAACAGCCGGCTCGAAGTGTACCAGTGGGCAGGTCAGATCCATTATTACCAGGTAACCGATGATCAGGGCATTGGCTTCGGTGGTGGTGGAGGCACCGCACTGCATATCGATCGAGTACTTAGGTACGGCAAGTCTGAATGGTCAGGCACGTATCAGAACCCGGTGTTAGCCGGTTCGGAAACATTTACAATCTACGAAGTTGAAGTCTGGGTCGGGGTTGCGGACTAGTAGGCACCGCTGGAAACCCATACAAAGCACACTACACTAGCGCATGCTTTGGGATAAAATAAACTGAATGCGCGGAACTAATGTATTCTATTGGCTCGGAAAATGTAAAATGCAAACTTCGAAGCTAGGAGGTGAGAAAAAAACGGAATAGAGGATTGGGGTTATCTACAGGATCAAGGGGGAGTGCTACGTATAAAGCAAGTGGTAACGTTAGTTCAACCATACGTTGGCAGAAAGATGCAACGCTCGAATGGCGAGCGTCAAATCAAGAAGTACTTTGCTCAGTGTGGTGGTCGAATAAATAAATGCATGCTCCGTTAGGAGGAACAAACTAGGAATCATTGGATCGCCCTTTGGATGCGTGCGACTGATTCGAAGAGCGCATGATTCGTCATAGTGTTTAACGATTTCGGACAAGATGTTAAATAGCTGCCCAATTCTAATACGTTCAGTTGCCCACTCATAAACTGCAGCGGATTGATTATCGAGCTTGAGCGCCAATGACTGCAACTCGTGGGACACGGTCGCTCCCTTGCCTAAGCGAGGTTGTCCTTGACCTGTGCGACCACTTTGGTTGACGTTTGGTGAACGGGGCGATGTCTCATCTGCTGAAACGGAAACATGCGTTGTACTGAGTACGGTTCCGACTTGTGATGCACGATCTACTCCAAGATCAACCGAGACCAATTCCCCGCCCTCTCCGGCCACCTGATAGATGTGTCGCTGCATTGGCATGGAGACAGCCTCTAAAGCGGTTGTATCCACTCCCTCGAGGCGGGCTGCCAAGTCAACGCGCTGAATGAATGCGTTCAAGATTGCATCGTTCGCCATGAGATCGTCACTGAATGGATCCAGCTGGGTATGCGCTAAGGACTGGTGTGAAGTCCTGCGACCGAGCTTCGGTGGCCGTTGCTCCTCAGATGGCTGCAGGCCACAAGGGAAATCAAACTCTGGTCGAATCGATCGACTATCTGCAGTAGGGATATGTGGGACATTCGTATAGTAAGCAAACTTTCCTGTGTTAACCAAAACAAGTGCATCATCACGGGAAATGCTTTCCCATCGATAAGTACCACCCATGTCCCGACGAATGACATATCTTTTTGTGGGCAAATTTGAGGGATTGTGCCGTGAGACGTCTTGGGGTGCCTGGCCCTCATGGTGACGCTCTGTCGATTTGGTGAGCCAAATATCATCATCTTCGAGCAACTCTCCATCGCCCCAAACCAGCCCCAATATGTTCTTAGGACGCTCATCTTCTGCGATGCTGCGAGAACGCGCGCGTGGAACAGACACGAGGGGTCGTACGAAAGGAGTCCCTGGTAGGAAGAGCGATGAGACTGTGTTGAGGCCCTCTGCGACTCGTGTCATTCCGGTCTGATGGGTGAGCTTATCCGCCAAGGTTGCCATCTTTCCAGCACCTATTCGTTGGCTGATGTTTGAAATCGTACTAAGATACGATTCAGCGCGTGCGTGAAGCTTAACTCGCCTATGAACTTCCTGTGGCATGTCCGGTAGGGTTGCGATGGTTCGGGCTGAAGGTGGGGCGAGATGAGCTGGAGGTGCTAGTGGTGTAAACATCTGAGGGAGCTGCTCCGTCTGCCCGGCCATAGGTGTTCCGGCTGCCGCAGCTGGTGTGGGCGGCGCGGTGCGTTGATGCTCTAATCTAGGGGGTCTCAAGCTGCTCCTCGCACCACCAGGCTGTGACGCAGTGGGGGACAGCGTTGAGGGGGACAAAGAGGGCCCTTGTTCTGGAATTTCAAGTGCTGGGAGCGGCATTCTGCCCCTGGCGACCTCTTGAGGGGTGGGCGAAATCATGGATGGCAGTTCGTAACGCGGTGTCATTGGTGTCAGCTCGATCTCTCGGGACCTAGTGAGGAAGCGGCGGTGTGGAGCCCCAACCTGAGTCAATGAAGCCGAACGGAAGTGGTTGAACTGGGCCTGGGGCTGGGGTGAGAAGGTATCGGGGTGTGCTCGGGGTTGAGAAATGAGTTCGACTAAGTGCTTTGCTGTCGCACTAGCGAAGCTTTCCATCTCTGCATCATCGATTGGATACAAGAGTTGGATCGTCGTGTAATGCAAGGCCTCGAGATCAACATTCGGTGGAAGCTTTGAAATGTGATCACGTGTATCAGTACGTTCTGGCAGGGCTAGTGGCAATGACGTGCGCCGATCATAGTTCTTCGGGACGGAGTGAATAATGACCGGGACATCAGCCCGTAAACTGCGTCGGGTCTGCGCAGTGACCGATGTCTCGCTCTTCCTGCTCCCATCTTGCCCCTGGCTGTGACTGTGAGTATCACCCTCATCTACGGTAACAATCATTAACTCCGATGGCTTCCGCACTAGGCCTTGATCAGCGTTCTGTCGGTACATCTCAAGCTTCTTTTGGTGTAGAGATTCCTCCGCGGCAGATCTTTGCGACTTGTACTGCTTCTCGATAGCCTTTAGAATGTTGGAGTCTCCAGAGGCGCCTCGAGCAGTAGTGCAGGTAAACAACGATGCGCTAGACACTTCGATCTGGCGATTCACGTCATGAAGCAATACAACCAGCAATTTACACGCTGCGAGTGCTAACTCAACGAAGTCCGGATAGCTTCCTTTAGGCCGCTTGGAACCTGAGCCTGGAGTACGGAGAGCGCCCGTCTCTTCACTTCTGCTCTTAGAGAGATCGAATGGCGAACCTCCTAACTGGCTGAGATCAAGACCAACACCCGAGATGCGGTCGGCCTCCTTCTCTTCTTCATCAATTGCGGCCAACTCAGAGCTAATGGTTGGGTGAACTTCCCGAGGAAATGCCGCAGATCCCAGTGACACTCGATTATACGTGCTCAAACTGCTATCGTTGGATGCTTGATAAGAAAGATGTGGTCGTGCAAGACGCTCGGCTGTTTGGGATGTCGTTGGCGACAATTCTGCACCAGCTGAGCCTTTCTTAGGCTTACTGCTACCCTTTGACTTTAAGTATGCAGCTCTGAACGTGGACTTTGGAACGTGCCGCTGAAGCCATTGATGCATGAAGATGCACTCTTGCATACGGGCAAGCACGCGAATTAAAGATCTCTGCGCTGTGATTGCGTCATAGAGCAAATTGACATGAACGGATTGGCGACAGAGGGTTGGTTCTGAAACAGCGTCGAGGGCTAGTCCAACTTGTCGACTCACCATGCTTCGCATCTGCGCCAGCCTCTGCTCCATTGCTGTGTCGAATGCATACATGAACGCAGGGCCGTGAGGAGCGGCTGCTCCAGGGAATAGAGCAATAAAGCGTTGACGCAGTTGTGCAAGCGGGTCGGTGTTGGCGATGGACGCATCTTGCGAGCCTTGCCCATCCTCTGCGAGCACCCTTAGGGTGGAGGTTGGGCTAGACGAAGTCGTAGCCACTTGATCATTACCGCCTGTACTGTTGGATGTTTCTCTGGCGTCGCTATCGCTGCGAGTGACCTCACTCAACTCACCGGTTGGAGAAAACATCGTTGAAAGTCGTGATTTGGGTTTAATACCTGGAGCATGCGCTGCAATAGATGGTGTAGGTGCCCTACTGCTTTCACTTGATAAACTGGACGTTCGAGTCTTGGCGTCCTTCTGTTTCGCGAGCTCGAGCCTTTCAGCCTGTTGTGCGGCAAGTGCCGATGCTTCTAACAGGTAGACATTTAACTCTAGGCATGTGATGGATTCCTTCAATACCTTGCTGACCGAACAGAGGGCCTGTGTTTGCGCCCGTACAGGCCAAAGAACAAATGAAATAACAACCATAACAATGATCGCAAAGAGTGTCATCTCGATTCTTGACATTGCCAACGACTTTGCGGATTCAAAACTGAGCTCAGTATGACCCAAGGCTACAATGAATGGAGTCAGGATACCAACGCTGGCCGCATAGCCGTGGCGTGAAGATGCGCGAATGTAGCCCAGAAGGAATGCCCAAGCTGCAAGAACGGCGCCTAGTGTTACGACGAATTGCTGACTGTGCGGTTCGCCCGCATCCAAAGCTAGCAAAATTGCAACGTAACCGAGAATAGCTCCTGCCACTGTACCTACGAATCTCTGCAGGCTGTTGATGAGAGTGCTACCGACGTTGTCGCCCATAATCATGCCGACTGTGAGTGGAGCCCAGGCACCAGAGGAGAACAGGCCATCGCCCTTGACAAATTCAGGAGTGGCGCTGATCATAATTGCCGCCACAAGCTTCACGATAAACTTGTAGTAGTCGATGTCGGCTTGTTCATGAGGAATTTCATTGACTGCAGCTTGGCACCTGCACTTGAAGCCACTCCAGAGACGTCGACAGTATGACCCATGCTCTGATGGAGCCTCGACTGAATCGGGACTCGCCCCGCTCACAGAGGATAGCGTTGAGTAAGTCGTCGTTGGTGATGAATAGCCAACGCCAGTTTGTTCACGACCGTGGGGCTTGTGTACTGGCGGGTAGAAAAACGATCGTATCATCCGGAAAAGTAGTAGGAGCGGGTTAGGTGCGAAGAATGTTACCCATTTAGAGAGAGCAAAAACGTCAGGCGGCGGATTTCTCGTAAAATCGAGCCGATTGTGCCTTCGGCGCTTGCTCCACAGATAATCCGCATATTCCGGTGGTAGCTCATCAGAGGTGGAAGTGGCAGGCTGTTGCTGGCGGTTTTGTCTCTGCCTCTCTGCTTGGATCGCACCCGCAGCTGCCGTGGCGAACTCAGGACCCATCGTCACACCAAGTGCAGATGTTAACACTTTGGCTTGTGCTTGTGCACTTTCTGTAGCTGATAGATGATCCAAATCTGGTGGCAGATCGTCGGGGAACGCCAAGGCGGCCGGAGTGGTGGAAACTCGATGAGCAAAGTCTGTCAGAACAGGGAGGCAAATCGGTGCAACATGGTGGAAAGCGCGAGACAAAATGTGATCTAGGTTAAAGAAAAAGTGGCTGATAGCGAGGACATCTTGTACTTTGTACTGTTGCTTCCCCACAGCTTGTGTTGCCATTGCAGCCTTCTCGTCGCTTGTCAGCTGACCACTCACCTGCGTATCGTTATCGGTATCATCCTCATCTTCCTGCACGTTCGCATCTTCGTCCAACCCCTCAAACGCCGCACGCATGTCAATTGTTTCAAGGTTGTCTGAGCCTATGCCTTGATCGCTAGGAACCAGTTGCTGCAACGTGTGGATGAGTGCTTCTTGCATTGCTTTTTGTTGCTTCGCCAAGCGCGCTTTATAGCGTCTGATGGTAGATGGGAAGAATAATTCTCGCCGCAAGAAGCTATAGTTGAACCACAGCGTGGCACAAGTGGCCATGGCTTCTTCGTATTGGAGCACTGCAACATTCGACTCAGTAGACTCATCAACATTCTGGGAAGAGAATGCAGAGAGAGGCATCGTATCGGATGGCTTGAAAGCACTCTCAGCCTGGCTCTGCGTCGAAGCTTGCGCTGAACCTTTGTTCGCCGGGACGCTCGATGCGTCTCCGTTTAAATCCGAGATGGATGGATGGCACTGTTTGGAAATCAGTAGGATGATAAAGCTGTGGAACTCCTGAGATACAGCGACAAGGTCATCACGTAGCCGATCAACAAATTTGACATGCAGTGCATGTCCAGAAGGAGAGATGCGTTCAAGAGCGGATAGTGCAGAGAGCATACCTCGCGCATTTGAAGTAATGGCAGAGATTTCTGACAAAAACCTGGATACAGATGGTGGAGAATATGGGGCATATGGCTGTCGTGCGATAGACATGAAGGGTGGATATTCTGGATCAATGCCATCGCGACTCGAATGCTTCCTCCTGAAGCACAGGCAGCAGAAGATGCGACACATGAGTCGATAGAGGAAGGATTCCCATTCCAAGTCAGGAAGTGCCGCAACGCACGCCTCAACATCTTGCTCGATGCGTTGGATTAGAGCATTCGCCTCCATGATGAATAACCGAGTAAAGGGCGCTGGTGTCACCTCAAAGTTTTCGATTGCTCGCTGCTTCTGGAGTGTGTCGGGAAGATCGCCCTGTTCGCCATCGGCGTTTAGCGGCGTGATTTCTGAATCGTCATCTTCGTCGGGCTGGCTACCTTCATCAAGCTGAGAATACGCATGAGAGCTAAGGGTTGGGGAAGGGAAGGGAAACCTGACCGCCTTCTTCACAGTCGAGATGTGAACAGCATCGGGTGCTGTTGCATTTTCTTCTTCTACCGTGGCGGTAGCACTCTCCGGGAAAGCGACGGGCACCGGGGTAGAAGGCGAGTAGTAGGGCCGACTGGCTGGAGTCTGTGACATCTGCGGTATCGTATTAGGAGATGACTGGTTTACGGTGCCCAAAGGTGATGGCACAATCTGCGACTCAAAACGGCTGAACTGGGAATGTTGATCATCGAAGACCTGCATGATTGGTCGAGGATCCGCAAGAGCGGATAATTCTGGGGTCAGGGATGGTGCGAGTCCGAGTTCAACATCGCCATCGCTTGCCACAGATGGTTTCGTTGTAGCATTCGGAAAGAGCGCCGTAGATGGACCTGTGTGCGCACTGGCTTGGCCAGCTGACCCGGTTAGGCTCAATCCCGCAGCTCTCGCGAGTTCTTCCCTCTCACCAGGCAGAAATGTGAAATCAGACCTCTCGAGGTCTTGCAGTCTCGCTTTCGCCTTCTCACGTTCGACCGCGGGGCTGCGTGATAGGGCATTGGCATACGAATCACGTCCGCCGAGTCTTGCAGCGTCGCGACGTATGTCGGCGACCATTTCTTCAGTGGTTTTACGATCGGTTGATTTGTCGACATCAGTCACGGGCTTGTTATCTTGTTTTCGACCCGTGGCAGATTGGTACGTCAACTGAGAGCCCACGGGGTCCAAAACAGAAATAAACCCACGAATAAGAACATGCAACAGTCGCGCACTTGCTGCCAGGGAACGATGTCCTCGGCGTTCGAGATTGTACGAAGCCGATACGCGAAGAGGGAAAATCGTTGCGACTACAGCTGATACCGAGCCAACAGCGACGGAAACGACAGACTTCCACGTTACAGCAACTGAAAAGTCCTTATTAATCATGGTATTGATCATTTGTAACGCGGTGAACGCAATGAAGAATCGGCGTGTCTGCGGGTGAATCAGTCTTCCTTGTGCGATTCCAATGACAAGTTGGACGATTGGCATAAAGATTGCAGTGGCCAGTACACTGTTGCCGAAGGTATAACCGAGAACTGTACAGGCCGTGGCCGTGTATGCCATGCCTGAGATGATACCCCAGGACGTTCGAAGCGAGTTGCCAACGGAGGTTCCAAGACTGAGAGCAGCGGAAATGGCCGCAAGCGGGGCCTGATCGAATGTGGCGCGGATCGAGGGTTGCAGCATAAAGACAATCACAATTATAACAGTTTGGAACATGCTGGAGGAGGGAATAGTGAAGAATAAGGGCGCACGCACAAGTGAGACCTGCACCTAACGGCTATCAGGCAGTCGGAAGCGGTCAAAAGGGAGTAAGCATCAGCAATACATAGCGCTCAGCAGTGGTTGAAATCACACCCCCAGCATCCTCGTGACAGCAAGACTGTACTACCGACTGGAAAGCTTGAGAGTCAGTCACGTGCGCGCTGGAGCGGGGCACAACCTAGCACTCATTCGGAGTTCGAAGCGACGCATTACGATTCATATTTGAAAAGCCAGCTCAAGACTTGGTACAACCACCAAGATCCTAGCAACGTACCGTATCGCATGTGAAAGATGCATCCACCAGAGACTGTTACGTGCACGATACCACCAATCCGGCATAGTGCAGCACCATCTGCCTGCGGTATTTCCCCGCAGCGGGAGCTGTTTTCCAGGACTCACCGGGGTCATTTGCGAGGCTCGCGGTGCACCCGCTGACGATGCAGCGGGCAGGTGGAGCAGTATAGTATAGAGTGCGGAGACAAAGCTCGCGCAGAAGTGTAGTCAGAAAACGCGCGCGAGGCGTGTCTGAAAACGGCACGAAAAGGGTGCACGCAGAGGGGATCGGAGATGTGACAGAAATGAGAAGCCCGAATAGTGGGTTTTTGAGGGAGATCACAAGTTTCGACGGGGTTGAAACTGGGTTAATCAAGTTGTTTCAAGGTGATACACCAATCATTACTATTTTTAAAGCACGCGGTGTTACTTATCCCCGTATCTTTAGACCACGGAAAAGTGCATTTGTCACTCTCTGTCGGCGCCCGGGGGTGGATGGAGTCTCGCCCACTTTCGCCCGATCGACTTTGAGCTGGGTAATGAGCATCCGATATGGAGTGGGGGTAAATGGAAATCACTCGCAAACTTGACGGATATACTCTGCAGTGCACGATGAAGTTGGGACTGGGCTGCTTTTCGCAACTGTATGGATGAACCAGGAGTATGTACACAACACACGTATCGTAACCAATTTTGAACCTGCGCGGCTAATGGCTTCCATACGACGCGCTTGGCACCGTCAGGGTGTTACCATTCTGGGTTGCGTTCTGATTACTCTGCTGAGATGTCTGCGATGCGGTATCACCACTGGATTGACTCATGGGACGGATGGGAGACCGTGATGCCACTGTGTTCAGCAGCTGAGCGGAGACTGACGCAAACTTCGGCTTCTTCGGTGTCCCGCTCGTTCCGGCACCGCCAGTGCTTCTTTGTGCTGATGAAGCTGGTACTGAGAGGGCGCTCCTCCCAGAATTGGTCGGTGAGGGAGAAGGGGGACGATGTTGGGCACCCAAAGGCGGTAGCCCGGCCGCGGTTCCAGCTCCAGCCGCCCTAGCGGCTGAGATATGGCCATCGTTCTTGTCTTCAGCGACGTGGGGGGTTTCCGTGGGGGACCGTCCAGGGGTCTCGGTCACGGAGAACACGTAGTGATGCTTGGCGTTGGATATCCTTTGGAGATACAACTGGTCATTTGCGTTGATGGGTTGGGGTGATTGAGGAACCCATCCTCGCATGTCAGGTGTTGCTGGGGCTGCGTGTGACGAAGGCTGCGACACCTCGCTCAGGAGGCTGGGCTGGTTGACAGTTTGGCTGGTGCTGGCTGGAGTCTCAGACAGGAGTCCGCCCAACGGCATACTTGGGGTATAGCTCGTGTCTGAGAAGAGCGGCAGCTGAGCCACGCTCTTTGGCTTCGTTGTGGTGGTTGCGGATCCGGCAGCTGGAGTTGGTGCTTGCTCGACTTGAAGCGGCCTTGGCAGAGAGAGGTTACTAAGACCTTTGGGTGCTTTTTCCTCACTCATCTCTGGACTCTTGGCTGTTGAGGTGGGAGCTGCCTGACCGTCAAGATCAGAAGTTGACGCCTTGTTCGGATAAACCTTTGAGTCACAAGCAGCGTCAGTCCCTCCTCCGCTCTTTGAGCTGAGGGTTTGTCCTGCAGGCGCTTTGCTGCCAGTGCTATGACCGCTGGGGTACACCTGGATGACTTCTAGGTACCACCTCAGTGCGGTCTTGACGATTTTATACACCACGAAGAAGAACGCCCCACGAAGTACGAAACGAGGTAAAGTCACAGGTAGGCGCAAGACATACTGCTGCAGTGCTGGGTACGGCTCAAGCCACTCAACAAGCTGTCCGAACCACATAATCGCCTTCATCATCAGTCGCCCCTGCAGTCGTTTCAGGAGCTGTACCAGGCGTGCCACGAGCGTGGGATCAGAGCTAGCGGCGGAAGACATTGCGGGTTGGAGTGGGAATCGGCCTGGGTGTGCTTCAGGTCACGCAGCGCGGTGTGTGTATCCCTCTTGATATGGACTCGACTCGGCTTGACTCAAGGTGTGGTCAGGTTGAGTTGTGAGGACAGGGCGTAGGGCGACGACACAACGTTCTAGATATATGACAGACGAGGTATACGAAGTCGAACGACGACTTTTGTGAGCGCCGGCGCGTGCGGGATGCTCGAGAACGCGAGGGGTGTTGTTGAAGATCTGATTGAGAACAGTTTGGGGGAAAGATAGTTGAGGTGTGGATGCGTGTATCACTATAAAAAATGGATCCTCCGCTCATACACACCGTAATTAGGCTAATGCTAGCACGTTATACCCATGCAGCATCTGGATCCCTGCCATTCCATACTTGTATACAAGCAAGAAACGACCAGACTTTCCCTCATTATTTTCGGTGAATACGCGCCGCCCCGGGTCAAGCCGCGCAAAAAAACCTTGAAGCCGTTGAGGAGTCACCGTTACACCCCTGTTGAATCCCGGTTAGCCTGACAACGCCCAGCCCACACGCCTCAAATCGCACTCGAATAGTACCGACCGAAACCCGATTTCGCGTACAACGCACCGTTTGTGAGGAAGGAGGCATGAGCTGGTCCACTCCGGCACCCGCACACGCGGGTCAGATCCGCAAACAGCTGTCACCGATGTCGCTAGTAAATGAGGAGACCGGGTCGCCGCTGAGGAGCGCCCCGAATCCAGGCCAGGCACCATCACTCGCAGCGCTTCTCTCCGAGATGAACCTCAACCCGGGGTTCCTCGATGCTCCAGCCTTTTCGGCGCAGGCGAACCATCAAGTAATCGCATCAGGCCCAAATGCGCCCTCCAGCGACGCACTCAGTGCCGTAAGCGCTGCAGCAGGCGGTCCACCCAATGCAGATGCAGGATCAGCCTCGAGTGAACTCACGCCGTTACAGAAACTGTGGAAGGATCGGACCGACTTGATCAACTACTTGCACATGTACCGCGAAGAGGTTGCTAACCGCGAAAGTATATTACGTGACGTATTCTTGGCAATGAAGGACCGCGTCGAAACCGCCCAACGAGAGATTCTGGAATTGAGAGAGCGCGAGAGTCGACTACGTGATCTGTGCAAGTCTCTCTTGCTGGATAAGGGCACGAACCAGGCCAAGCTCCAGTCGCAGGACGAGTTCTGGAATCTCATTGCATCTGCAGCTGACGTTGTGCAGGAGTCCCAACCTGACCAGGAGTTCCAAGCAACTGTCCCCCCACTGATTGCTTCACAAGTTTTTGACACACGGCTCATCAACCGGCCAGGCAAGACGGGCAAGGGTGCAGTTACCACAGTCACCTCCGGATCTGGTGGTGCTTCTACGCATGCCGTTATTCCTCACTCATCCCCATGCTCCGTTATGATGGAGAGACGTGAGGTCAAGATCCAGTTTGGCGACTATCAGCGGATGCGAGCCCGGGTTGTTCAAGCCGAACAACGAGCTCAAAAGGCTGAAGAGCGCGCGGAAGAAATGAGTAAGGAGTGCGCGAGCCTTCACAATACGATTCGGACTCTTCGACTCCAGCGAACTGAACAGAAATGGGAACGCCAGCAACAAGCGCTCATGGGTGCGGTTCGAAGGATCCAATGGCTCTTGCATGAAATCAAGAAGCTCAAGGACCAAAAACGCGAGTCTGACTTGTATGCGTCGCGACTTGAGGCAGCCATTTTGGAACTCAAGAAACAGAACGTCAACTTGCAGCACCAACTCCAATCGCAATCCCAAGCAAGCACGCCTCGCAGCGCAACGAGTACCCTCTCGTTCTCACCCCATCCGAGCTCGTTCAGCAGTCAGCAGCAGCAACAGCAACAGCAGCTGCCAATTAGTTCCACAATCCGTGAGCTGGGCGCATCGGAGGCTCGGCTGAGGGATATTTCCAATAACGATTTCCGGTATCAGGTCGAAGCCACCATCCTCAAGTCGCCTCGACAAGGACTGCACCGAATCACACAGGATCAGAAAATGCTGGAGCAGGTATTGCAAGCTCAACAGCAGCTTCAACCGCAGCCACACGTGCAAACTCCTGGACAACAACAGGTTGGAGCGCGTGTTCTAAACCACGCGCAGCCGTCCGCGCTGGCTCAACTTCCAGCCGAGGCTCAGGCCCAGCTTCAAGCCTACCTCAACGCTCATGCCCAAACTCAGGCCCAAGTCCAAGCCCAAGTCGAGGCCCAGCGCAGGAGCATGGAGCAAGCGCAGGTCGACCCACGGGCTCAACTCATGCAGTACTTCCATCAGCAGCAACAACAACAACAGCAACAACAGCAACAACAGCAACAACAGCAACAACAGCAGCAACAACCCTCCCATGAGCGAGCAAACTCTACTGCCTCTGCCGATGTTGCAGAGGCTTCTCAGGAACAAGGAAGTTCCCCTAACTCTGCCTCGACGGGCCGTCGTGACCCCCGATCATCACAAGCCACAGCGAATGCCGCTCAATCACTCGATGACAAACTGCTTGAGGCTCTCAATGGCGCGGACGAATTCGAGCAAGCCGTTCGTAAGATTGACGTAGAGATCGGCGCGCTGATGGGTCGCAGTGTTCCACCTGAGGTCATAGACCCGGGACATAAGCAGGCTGGTCCTAGTTCTACCGAAGAAACGCTGCAAACACCGCCTCACAAGCGGGCTGCAACTCGCAACAACAGCATTGCTGATCAACAAGGGGTGAATCTCGCGAACATGAGTGCATTCCCGTCACCTGGAATGCCAAGTCCATTCGCCCCCTCGCCCAAATTACAGACGGTGACAGGTGGTTCAGGTGACATGAGTGCAATCCTCTCCAACCTTCAACGACCAAGCACCAGCAGACCCGTGCAAACAACTTCACGCGGAGCATCTTCTGGTCCGAATGCTGATACGGATGGCCAGTCAGCAAGTGAAAGTCTTGCAGAGCGTCGCAATTCGTTCGTAGCGTGGCTCAATGCCGCCGCAGCTGCAGCAGTCCAAAACCCTGGGGGTGCGTCAGCTGAAAGTTTCAACTTGGGCCAGCAAGACATTGATGCGCCTTCTCATTTACAAATGCTCCAGCAGCTCGCGGCTGCGTCTCCCGCAGCGAGCCGCCGTGGTTCGCTTGGAGCCGGATTGGGCGACATCTCGTCATTTGCTCAAGCTCTGCCGAATGGGGCTGCGCAAAGCTCTGGACTGAATGCTCAATACCTGCCCCCATCCCTGGCACAAACACTCCAGAAAGCAGGTGTGACTCTACCTGCGAATGCCCTTGTCGGAGAGGGGCGTTTGGATACCAGCGCAGTGGAGTAGAGGGTGAATAAACGAGTACTAGTATAATCGATGTGTTTATTACATTTGGTCTTTACATCTGGTTACTGTCAGTCCCTTCCATGGCTGCTCCTGTGCCAGGGGTTGTGGAAGTGCTCGTTCCCATGGAGTCCGACGTCTCCTCAATGACCTCCACAGCGTCACTCTTCTCGAGTTGCGGCTTGAAGTTCATGAGCTTTTGGTGAAGTCGCTCATACCGCTTGCGGCTTTCCTCGGATACCGACGCACGTACCTTCGTGAATGCGAACATAAAGTGACGCTGCTCGATCAAAACCGTGGGCCGTTCGCCACCTGAAGCCGCCTTCGCGTAATCTGTAGCGGTCTTGTACTTTTCGCGCATCTTTTGTTGTGCTTCACGCAGCGCTTGGATACTGGCTTCTCGAACCATAGCACTCATATCTGCACCTGACATGCCTTCGGCACGTGGGTCAGATGCAATTGCGAAGAGGTCAACGTCGTCTGCAAGGGGAGAGCGACGCACATGCTTCTTCAGAATTGCGAGACGGCCGTCGCAGTCAGGAAGGCGAACGTACAAAAGCTTGTCCAATCGACCAGGTCGAAGCATGGCGGGATCAATGATGTCAGGTCGGTTCGTCGCTGCAATGACGAAGACATTACGACGGTCGTCGACACCATCGAGTTCGGTCAGGAACTGGTTGACGACACGTTCACTGGCTTGATTCATGCCGGTACCACGTTTGGGTACAAGTGCATCGATTTCATCGAAGAAGATAATGCAAGGCGCGCTCTGGCGCGCTCGCTCGAAGACTTGACGTACGGCAAACTCGGACTGACCGACGTACTGGTTCAGGAGCTCTGGACCCTTGACGGACATGAAAGATGCAGCGGCTCGGTTGGCCACACACTTTCCGATCAGAGTCTTACCGCAACCAGGAGGACCCCAGAGCAGAACGCCTGCTGGGATCGTAAGACCAATTGATTCGAAAAGACCTGGGTTGAGAATGGGCTGAACAATACTCATATCCAACTCTTCCTCGAGGTCTTCTAGAGCACCAACGTCATCCCATGACGTTTCTGGCACCGTGGCGAAGCCTTCACGCTTGGCTGTAGGCTGCACCTTGGTTGTTGCTTGGACAAAGTCTTCTTGTGTAATGTACAGTCTCTCCAACTGTTCTGGCGTGAGAGGCTCGGTTTGCGACCTCAGTCGGCGCGATGAGCGCTCGCGATTCTCCAAATCACGCGCGATTCGTTCGCTGCGCGTGAGCTTCATTGATTCTTCTGCAGTCGGCGCGACCTCACCCTCCTCCTGGAGCGAGATTTCTTGGAAGATGCGATTGACAGCGATGACTGCGGCTTCTCGAGTGAGTGCGAGAAGATCGGCACCGACATAGCCCACTGTCTTCTTGCTCAGTTCAGCCAAGTCGATGGCAGGGTCGAGGCGCATATTACGACACAGAACCTTTAGGATTCGTGCACGTGCGGCTTCATCGGGAATACCCAATGCGATTTCTCGATCAAAACGACCGGCACGACGAAGCGCTCCATCGATGCTCTCGGGTCGATTCGTAGCTCCGATGACGAGCACAGTTTTGTTCTCGAATTTGCCTGACGTTTGCGTAGATTCCTCCATAATACCGCTTTCTGCGGGATCGAGTTGGGGGATGGCTGCCTCGATCTCCTTCAGCAGTGCCTGCTTCCGTCTTTCGGCCTGGGAAGCGGGTGGTTGCTGCTGCTGTGGTTGTCCTAGACTGTCCATGCAAGTCAGGAGTTGGGCGACGATGCGACGTTCCATTTCTCGTTGTGCGTCTGATCGCTTGGGGGCAATGGCGTCCAGCTCATCGAAGAAGACAATGCATGGCGCCACCCGTTGGGCCTCTGCAAAGATGGCACGGATCTTGGCTTCACTCTCACCGGACATTCCGCCAACAATCTCAGGGGCTGAGATTTTGAGGAAGGGGACCTTGAGCTCACCGGCGATGGCGTGCGCGAGCGCGGTCTTACCGCAACCCGGAGGGCCGTGGAGAAGGATACCTCGTGGAGGTGGCACACCCAGATGGTGGTAGATTTCGGGGTGCGTCAGAGGGTACTCAATGAGCTCGCGGATGTCCTGAAGGATTGGCTCAATACCACCCAAGTCCGAGAAGCCTAGCTCAGGTGGCGGGCAGATGAATGATGTAGCATCCGGAAGTCCACGAGGGGGCGCTGCACCTCCATCACCGGGCCCACCCTTGCGGGCGCCGAGTGGAAATCCAGTGCCTGTTCGAGAGACGCGTCCTCCTGATGTCTTCGCTTCGGAGGGCGAGCGTGAGAGGTTAAGTGGAGTCGAGGCCACTGCGCGCATTGACGGTGCCGGGGAAGGGAGACTCAATGCCGTGCTCTCAGGAGTGGGCGAGCTTGGTACGGTGCTGGCACCACCTTCTTCACTAATACTAGCGTTGCGCGAGTAGAGATCACGCATGCTCTGGTTCATCATACCCGCGGCTGCGGAAACTCGTGCCTGGAGTTGCGCGGCGACATTCAAACCACTGTTTCTTGTTTGAAGCTGCTGCACGTCAATGAACTTCTTAAACTTGCCAGAGGATTGCGCTGCTGCGGCTGCGGCGACGGACATGATGTTGTCCATGTCCTGGTTCAGTCGAATGCTCTTGGTCCTCGCCTTCGAGCCCGGCATCATTGCGTCTGAGCTGGACTCATCGCCCTCGTCTTCTTCGCCTTGTCCGTACTCTACGCCGGCATTGGCTTCTGCATCCGAGTCATCCGCGAACCTTCCGCGGGATCCGCGTTGGTCCTCGTTCTGTTCCTCGTCCTCGGCATCACTATCCGTGTCATCGTCGAACGGGCCGCGTGGTTTTCCGCTGGCCTTTCTCGTCTCACCGGTGCGTGTCTCGAGCTGGACCATGTCCGAAAGCTTCGTGCGCTTGGTCTGTTGCTGGGTGGATCGCGATCCACCAGTTGCGTTCTCGCGTTGGGACGCCTCAGCGCGAATTCCGGTACGAACCAGATGATCATAGCACTGTTGCACGATTGATTTGAAGGTGCTCTCGGGTTGCCGCTTGAATTTGAAAGGATGGCTGTGGCGAATGGCGGAGGCAAACGTCTCAATCACAATGGGCGGGTAGCCGCCCCTGAACATGCTCGCTGGCGCGTGTTTCAGCACCCCATCCCACCCCTGTTCAAGGGCAGTCCGTACGGCATCTAGTATATCCTTGTCCAAAGCAAGCAGGGGAGCTTGCGAAGGTTTCTTTTTTGACATTCAATCGGTTTATCAAGTGAATTATAATTGATTGATATACTCAGTTTTAACTTGCAGCCACCAGATCCTTACACGCACCACCTATACTAACTATGTTGGGTTCGCTCGATTTCGCCTGAAAGCGCGGATTTTCGGCTCTTTCTCCGCTACCGCAGCTGGAAAGTGGCTGCCGCGGCCTGGGCCGACGCAGCACCGCAGGACACACTGCCTCCAGCGTCCCCAGCCCAAGCGGGCCGCGGCCCCGCGAGATATCCCCGCGGGAAGGGGTCGGGAGGGGGAAATTTGAATTTCAAACTGGAATGACAGGTAGTGTGAAATAGGGTATTGCGTGGCATGGCTCCGAAGAGTAATATTGTATTATGCTGTTTTGCGTGGATGTAAATCAATTGGGCATTTTCTATTTAGCAAACCACACACCCATCCTCCAAAATAACCACTCTCCAACGGCTCACTCTGCAATTTGAATTGCATCCTGACGCTTACCCCCCGTTTGACCTCGTTCCTGTCACAGGCGCTGCGTAAAACATGAGCCATTCGGCGAAACAGCAGATCCTAGAGCAGGCGATTGCACAGACACTCTCGGTCGCCGAGCGCCAGATCGACGAAACACTCGAGAAACTCGATAACCTCAGTCAAAATGACATCGAGAGGATCAGGAAGCAGAGGCTGGAGCAGCTGAAGCAGCGTCAGGCGATGATGCAGGAGTGGCGACGGCTGGGCCACGGCAAGTACGAAGAGATCGCGGACGAGAAGGAGTGGTTCGAGGAGGCCAAGTCGAACAAATACCTAGTTTGCCACTTCTACCGATCCACTACTGAGTACTGCAAGTTGTTGGATTCGCACCTGGAGAAGATTGCACCGCGTCACATGGAGACTCGCTTCATCAAGATCAATGCAGAGAAGTGCAACTATCTCGTTGAACGACTCAACATCCGCATCATGCCCACGCTCATCATGTGCGAGGACAACTACGCCGTCGATCGGCTTGAGGGCTTCACCGAGCTCGGTAATACCGACAAGTTTACCACGGAGCAACTTGAAGAGCGACTCGCCAAGAAGGGTATCATCGAGTGGGAGGGCCCTCCGCCTGCTGACGCCCGCTTTGGTAACGAACGATCCACCAGCAACCCCTTCAACAAGGATGGAAAGGCGATCTACGAATCCGTTCGTGCCAAGTTCATGGCCGAGCTAGATGACGACGACTTCCTCAATTCATCTTCGGACGAGGAAGGCAGTGATGAGAACAAGTCGTCATCGTCAGCGTCGGCCTCGGCTGCTGCTGCTGCTGCTGCTGCTGCTGCTGCTGCTGCTGCTGGAGGCGATGGTGCATCGATATCCAAGGCAGACGGCGAGGGCAGCGGCTCGAAGCAGATGGCTTCAGGCGCGGTTGCAACCGAAGGTGCATACGACTCCATCAACCCCTGGAAGTAAGTTCGCCACGACCAGTAGAGGGGGGTATAGAAGGAGTCTCGGCGCTTGTTGGTGAGCGTTGGGAGAAGAGAAGCTATTTATTATAGAAGATAGAACGAAATGTTGCCGAAAGTCAGGGTGAGTCTGGGACAATCCACCACCTGCATATCCTGCGAGCAGATTAGGGGTCCAAGGTGACTTGGGGAGCCCCCCAATCAATACAAAAACCGTGTAAATTATGAAATGTTCCTCATGATACCGACTTACCGCTATAATGATCGGGCTTGTATTGTACAGTCACATTAATGTGGTAGTGGGAGGAACCGGTCTACTCTTGTAGTCTAAAGATCGACCCTTATTCGTTTCGCTCACATCCTGTTCGCACCTGTCGGCGATGATGTGGTGCCTGCTGCAGCTCCCGTTCCTGCTCCTGCAGCCAACGCGACCTTGGCCTCCTTCTGCGCGGACTGTCGAGCGACGACAAAGGCGGACACCAGGGCTGCCAACTGCAGCTTCTCTGAGGCACCCACGGACAGGGCCTTCTCAATCCTAGCAAACTGATCCAACAGGAATGCCAGAGTCTTAGGAGGGAAGTCGATTCTGCAAACCAACTCGTGTAGTGACTCAATCAAGTTAACCAATGAGAGACCAGCCTCAATCTGAAGCGTCTGGGTTCGCTCGAATGCCTCCTTGAATGACAAGTTGAGGAGATCCGCGCAAATCGAGCGGACAATTTGAGGCGCCGGGGCACCGGTGCAGTTGTATACAGACTGCTCATCTAACCTACCGAACGCTGCCTTGCAGGCCTGCATGATGTTGAGACACTTGCGCATGTCTCCACCTGACAGCTTGATCACGGCGCGAAGGCCCTTGCCCTCCTCGTCAAGCGGCAGGTTCTCCTTAGCTGCAATCTTTGTAAGGTGTGTGGCAATCGCATCATCGTCCAGGGGTCCAAAACGGAACGACGTGCAACGGGACTGAAGCGCAGGAATGATTTTGTTCACATAGTTGGCAATGATGCAGAAGCGCGTCGTCTTGGTGTACTTTTCAATAATTCGACGCAGCGCGAATTGCGCAGTTCGCGTCATAGAGTCGGCCTCATCAAGAATCACGAGCTTCGTGCCATCCTGGAAGAGCTGCTTCGAGCTGGCAAAGTCCTTGATCTTCTCTCGCACTGTCTCAATACCACGTTCGTCTGAGGCGTTCAACTCGAGCACCATGCGCTTTACGCTGCTCGCGCTTTCTCCAGCATTGAGCTTGCGTGCAAGCGCAAGTGCAGTACTGGTCTTACCACTGCCGGCGGGACCATAGAACAACACATGCGGCAGCGCACCCTTCTGAATCAGACTGTCCAGCGTGGACAGGATGCTTTCATGGGAGATGACATCCTCGAGTTTCTCAGGTCGGTACTTCTCTGTCCACGGCATATTCTCTTTCGCGGCCTGGCGCTCCTCGTCGAGTCGTTTTGCCTCTGCCTCTGCCTCCATAGAGTCCTTACCCTTCCCGACAAGACCACCACCCTTTCCCCAGGCGATAATGTTGCCGCGGTACTTGTCTGAGTTGATGTCATGAACGTCGTCGGTACCGAAACCGTGTGCAATTGCATCAAGATCTTCGTCGCCTCCCTCACCGAGCGTGCTCAGATTGGCCTGGCGTGCCTCGGCCTCGGCCTTTGCCTGCGCCTTTGCCTGGCGCTTGGCATTGAAGAAATCTTCGAAGGATTTGGGCTTGGATTGGAGCTCGTTGTCTGAATTGGACGCCATGATATTGATAGATTTAGAGGCTCTACCGCACTGGCTACACGATACTAGTTTTTGCAACTCAATACACTCACGAGAACCTGCGCTTTCAGCAAGATCTAGGAGTGGGAATCGAGATTTGGCGCCAACTCGGGAGGGTACGCGTAAGAGGGTTAGCCGACTGAGTCCAGCGAAGATCTCACTGGAGTGAGGGGGTACCTTGATACCGCACTTTGTGTGATTCTTTGGCGCAACCAGCTCACCCGCACGCCTTGAATCGCGAACCAGGCCTTTCGCAGCTTATTCGCCACATTCGCTGGAGATCCGAATCTCAGGATCTGTAGCGGAGGTGTCGATATAAACTTGACAGTTATTTGTGCAAGCTCGGTATACCCATACTTGCCACGTTATATTCTCACCCAAACCTGTGAATACGCGTCAGAATCTGCGCCAAACGAAATCTAACTAAGGGAGTTGATCAGACACCCGAAAATCGAGCCTGATCCCGCTTCAGCATGTACAGCGGCCACCCCAACCAGCTTGGACCGCCTCAGGACCAGCATGTACGTTGATCTATCCTCGCGATGTATCGGGATCCTGCCTGCAAATGCCAGAGTTAGACTCCAACCGACTCGACCGTTCTCTCTCGGAAAGGTGTTTCGACAGAGAAAGCCCACCCAGCACTCACGCACCTGCCCTAATTGACCCTTCTCTAGGCTCACCTGCGACAGCAGGCGATGATTCGCCAGCAGATGATGCAGCAGCAACAGCAACAGCAGGTCCAGACCCAGTACTCACAACAGGGTCAAATGATGATGACTGCAGTACCTGGCGCCACTGCGATGACGGCAGGCGCTGTGGCGCATAGCCAGATGTACCCTCAGCAGTACACACAAGCTCAGATGCAGGTACATCCCCAACAAGCTCAGCAGCTGCAACAAAGGATGGTGTATGCGGCCCCATCTCAGGCGCCTGCTCAGGGCTTTCCACAGACGATGATGATGCCTCAACAGGCGCATCCGCAACAGTACCAGCACCAGCACCAGCACCAGCATCCATCTCAGCCGCAGCCCCAGCAGCACCAGTATGCTGTCCCACAGCAGCAACCCATGACAGGTATGGTCATGAGAACTGCGAATCCACCTCAGGCACACATGCAACCTCAGCAGATGCAGGCGCAACAACTACAGCAGATGCAGCAGATGCAGCAGATGCAACAAATGCAACAAATGCAACAAATGCACCAGATGCAGCAGCAGCAGCAACAACAACAGCAGCAGAACCAACACATGCAACACGTTCAGATGCAACAATTACACCAAATGCAGCAGATGCAGGCACAACAAATGCATCATCCAAGTCAGCACATGCCCCTGCCACAAGCACAGCATATGCATCCTCAAATGCAGGCCCACATGCGTGCTCAAATGATGCCTCCTCAGGGTCATCAGCCTCAGCCACAGTCACAGCTCCAGCCACACCCTCAGCCACCAGCCCAGTACATGGAGCAGGCTGCATCTCAGCAAATGATGCCCCAGGCGCAGCGCATGGTTGCAACTTTTGCTCCGCCCCCATCAGCATCCCCACCGCAGACCTCACCGCAGGCGTCGCCTGTCTCGGGCAGCCCGATTGCACAAAGAGGACCGCCACAACCGACGCCTATGGCTGGTGCCCCTGCTGTCCCAGGAGCTGCTACGATGCCTGCATCTGCACTTGCTCCACAGCACCATCAGCTTGCTCCTACTTCTGCAGCTACGGTATCCAGTACTCCAACAAGTGCGTCAACAGCGGCAGGCATTGTTTCATCATCTGCAGGGGCTACTTCATCTGGGGCTGGAGCCGCCCCAAAAACAGAGACCACCGAAGAGGACGCAAAAGATCAACTCGGCAAGAAGTCGAAAACCACTCGTGACAAGAAAACTCGCGATGAGAATGTTCCAAAGAGGAAGTACGTGACAAAGCGCATGAAAATGGCCATGGAAGAGGCTGCGAACAAGGCTGTGATCTTGAATGAGTCCTCACCTACAGTTCCTGAGACAAGAGGGGTGCCGACTGCTACAGGCTTCAATACTGCACGGCTTGAGCGCAACGATAAGGGTGGCTGGACTCCGGTCGCTGCCCAGCCTCAGACCAAACCCGAACCAACTTCGGAAACCAAGGCAAGTTCCAATTCTAATATCGTGCCTAATAACGGTCTAGCAGCGCTGTTAGGAGGAACACCTCAGAATGATATCTCAAACACCATCCAGAAGGAGCTTAAGAAGCTGATCGAGAACATTTGCCCACCTGGAACGGTAATGGAGTTCTCGATGCTCCTTGCGGTTTCATCCTGTGCTGTCGTATTTCTCCAGGAAGTCACCCAGGAAGCGAAAGAGGTTCGCCGCGAGTGGCGTCATACGGGCCCACTGAGGCCAGTACATATTCGGGAGGCTGTGCGAAGGTTACGCAACCTTGGGACGCATTTCCCCTTCAACCATGATGGATTTAAGTCGCTTCGCAAGTCATGTTCGTAGCAGTCCTAGGCCGTGAGTTAAGGCCTCTGCCCTGGTGTATAGTCAAGTGCCTGGCCTGGCGGGTCCAACTCCTCTTTCATTCCTTGTTCCGGCCTGCGTGCGCGTTGCCAACCGTCGCGAAAGGCGGCTGCCAGCAGTGAGATGATTCCCATCCACCCGCGCTTGGCCTCAGTTGGAAAAATGAACGGCAAAAAGCTCAGTGTTGGAGTGTCGATATCTCATGGTGCATGTAGGTGGTAACCATAGCGACAATATAAATAGCTTTAGATTCGGGATTTAAGCCTTCAGACTTGGTTATATAACTTGTAAATACCACGATTTCAGAGGAAAACCTGCTTTTATGTTCAAGGCGTGTTTTTTTGTCGTATATCCTATTTGAATATGCGCCTTTGTGGTACTTATGAAAGCCTTTCCCGTCTGTCACAACGCATCACACTACCGTTCCACTATAGCCCGCCGCTGGACCATGTCTTTCTTCAAGAGCTGGTTCGGAAAGGTCGAAGCCGACCCTGTTGTCGAGCCATTTCCCAAAGGTGCGTTTCCACGCGTACATTCTTTTCGCCTTAGGGAGCCAGTGCGTGACGCTTCAAGCATGCCCAGCTTTATTTGCGTTTACAATTCCCTACTACACCAGCTCACGTCTTTCTATTGCGACATGATCACCACACCCCCAATTACAGAGCTCCAAGAGGTGGGAGTCCAGATCGATGAGCTTAAACAGAAGTTCACTGCGCATCTGAATGCGATCACAGCGCTTGCGTATGTTCGGATTGTATGATGACCAGACATGCATCGGTATCCCAGCTTGTATAGCTCAACTCTCAAGCATAGAGTTCTTCATCCCTTGTGTACATCGCCTCAACTCTATCCTGCCCCACTGTCCCATGTCTTCTAGCCATACCGGTCGCGAGCTGGCGGAGTGCATTGACCGCTTTAACGCAAAACTGAGGCCAAACCACCCCCCTGTGAAGACCTTCCTTAAGGTCCAAAACATGTTCCATTCGCAGGTTGTCGATGTCTGGGCCAAGCGCTATCGAGATGAAGTGATCTACATGATGGAGCACTGGAAGAATCAGGCCGAGGCCCAACAATCGTTTATTACTAATTTTGAGCGAGCGCGTCAGCAGTGCGAAACGATCAAGAGCCAGGTACTCAGCCTGCAGGACCAGAAGCTCAAGTATGTTGAGAAGAAGAAACCCGTCCCAGAACAGCTTCTACAAGAATTGGCAGAGGCTACTACACATTACCGCAAGTATGAGGGCCTGTTGGATGGCATGCGCGCGTCCGTCCAAGCACAGCAGAAGAAACTTACGGGTCCGGTTGGGCAGTTCCTATTATTCGACACCGCTTTAACCTCGTTCTTTGAACTCTACATCGCATTCGAACGCGAGTTGCGTGCTGCCACTGAAAGCTACTATCCTTTCCTTTCTTCTACTCGCCGCGATCAGCTCCTTTCGTCACCAACCGCAGGTGCGTACCCTGGCACTCCTCTAGGTAGTGGAGGCACGGGGGCTTTTACATTCGACGTAACTCAGACCCCTCGAGATAGGTCATGGAGTATACAAAATGCACCGCCGTCGGCTACACTTGGTCCCTCAGCAAATGGACTCGACGAGGCTGCATTGACGCGTGCTCTGAATAATCTCCGTGGCATGGCGACCTTCCTCGCAGAGACGCACGCTGTACAATACGACTCCCTCGGCAGCACGACGCCATCGGTAGCGGTCAAGAAGTCTCGTGAACTGAGTATGATGTTAGAGCAGTTTCAACTTGATTTTGATGCTGCATCGGGTGGCAAGGCACTCAGCGAAGCAGGGCCTGATGGTCTGACGGAGCAACCTGAGGGTGCCGAGGACGGGGAAGCCGCAAGCACATCCACAGTTCGCTTCGTTGCCGCACGACGTCGAAAGAGCCAGGCTCAAGAGGAGGACGCAAACACCACCGAGTCGATGGTCTTGCGTGCGCGACATGAGGCGTTCCTCCAGGCCACCGCGAACTTGGTTATTCGCAACCAAGACGGAAGCGTGGCAGAAACTGTGGAACAAACTGATCTCGCCGAAACTGCCTCTGTGACGGTTAGTGGCAGCCTTGGCATGAATATGGCCGATTTTGATTTGAAGGAAATTGAATTGAAGAGTTGGGAGTTCGCTGCAGGCCACCGTCGACCTCTGAGAGACCTGCTTGCAGCACTGCATCTAGTTGTCTGGGGCGGAGCGCCATGGCAACCCGTCTCTACTCGACAGATCAAGGCTACACCTGACTTGTTTAATGTAGCCCAGACCGCCATTTTGATGGCCGCAGGTGCAGCGGACATTCCTCTTACTCTACCTGCAGGAGAGCTCGCCGTACCTCCATCCGATGAAGAAGTCTACAAGACACACCGTGCCGCTACTCCCCAAGGGCAAGGTGTCGCCAGGCGTATTGCTGTGGCGCTTCGGACGGCATTGCAAACCGAGGTTGACGCAGAGGGAGGAGCTTTCTGGATGACCTACGATTTCATGGATATGCAACAGCGTGAGCAGCAGGCTCAGATGCGCGAAGCCGAACGCGCAAGGAGAGCAAGCCTTTTCACATTGGCCAATGAGGCTCATGGACATACGGCTTCGCCACTCGCTCCTAGTGCTGCCAGTACGCCTGCGTCCGTGGGAAGTGCGACTACCCTGTCGACTTCCACGGGGTCTTCGGCAGCTTCCCCCACAGTTGGACCGGTTCTGGCTGCAATGCGTTCGGTGCTACCCCAGGCTTCCAAGGGCCAGACTTCCAGTCCATTTTCCGAATCCAGGCCTGAGGAGAGCAGCCAATCTACATTAGAAGGACAAGTTGATAGCATCACCGATCATGAGGAAGGCACTAACAAACCGATTACAGTGCCACTGGAGGGGATCCCCAGCGTAAACATGAAATCAATACCTGACGCTGCTGAATTGGAGACCATCGAGGACCTGCCGTAATCGCCGTAACAGTAGAGCAGACACGAGCTATTGTCAGATCATCGTTTATTCACATGACATGTACACTAACTACCCCGCACTAGCACCAGTTTGAAGAGTCACACGGCTCTGTAGACTATAGAATACACTCTGCGAACGCAGTCCGCTTCTGATTTGCTTCTTCTGAACTAGTCATTTTCACGGTTTCGGCGTGCTCAGAGGGTGTCCGAGTAGGATGAGAGTAGAGCAGAGGTGTAGTATACGAGTAGCGCTTCTCGTGGGGTCATTCCCCATGCGATGGTTCTGCACATGGTTGCTCAGGGAGCACATCATCATGTGCAGTCGCAGTCGTGTGATTCAGGGATTCAAATTCAAATTCGAATCTCTGAATCAGCGGGTTTGGAACCTGGATTCGAAATTTGGAACCTGGTTCCAAATTTTGGAACCCCGCAAAAGGTAGGCTTCCGCGCACTCAGGCCGGGAGGGATTTTTCCTTATCTCGACTGCGACTTTTTGGAGGCGTGTTGGCGGGGCTGGCGTGAGTGCTGAGTGATGATAATATGTGCGTTAGGTAGACACACTTGTGACATATCGTACCGCCCTGCCAGATCCTCACAAACTCTCCATCGAGCCTGCCAACTTCGACGCTAAACGCCTGGAGTACAATCCGACCTGAAGTGCTGCTGGGCAATTTACATCGGATCGAGTGGAAATCCGACACATGCCAGTCCTACCACACATTATGCTCGCATCACAACTCACTTTACACCCTCTCCGAAATCCTCACACCCACAGTCGTCCAGGATGCCTCCTAAAGCAGAAGCTAAGAAGGAAGACAAGAAGGCCGCCAAGGGTGGTAAGGGCGCTAAGGCCGCACCCAAGACCAAGAAGGTGGTCGTTCGTGAGCCCCCGGGTATTCGCCGCAAGAAGCGCAAGGCTCAGTTCCGCCAGAACCTTGAGGCTGCTCTCCTCAACTACAAGAACGTCATGGTCGTCAACATCGACAACGTCGGCTCGAACCAGATCTCTCTCGTTCGTCTCAAGCTCCGTGCTAAGGATGCTATCGTGCTTGTCGGTAAGAACACCGTCGTTCGTCCCGTGATCCGTGAGGTCTCTGCTAAGCTCCAGGCTGCTGCTCGTGAGGCTGCTCTTGCTGCTGGCAAGTCCGACAAGGTCGCTGAGGCTGCTGCTCAGAGCGCTGCTAAGCTCGACAACCTCGTTGAGCTTGCTCGCTTC